>SDBT01000012.1_pt1 | contig 197266 bp, 216 predicted proteins | sample 2277101 | NCBI WGS metagenome assembly SDBT01 (sample SAMN10404973, study PRJNA504765) | marine sediment metagenome | isolation source: marine sediment core GS10_PC15, 103 cmbsf | place: Arctic Ocean: Southern Knipovich Ridge | collected 2010
AAATCGGAAACTCCAGCAGGGAAAGTATATTCATCATAAAATTCTTCAGAACCCGGTTTTTTAGAAGTAACTTCCGGCCTTAAAGTTCCGTTAATGGTGAATCTGGCCTTATTGAAAGTCCCAAGAGTTGTCGTTCCGGCGACTGCAAACCTTACAATATCTTCCTCTTGAAGGCTGGACAAATCGGAGCTATCGAGTTGGTTCCAGCTAGTATCGTATGCTTTAACGTCTAAACATGCTGCCCCAGTTGGAGGAGGCGTCGGGGTAAGGGTAGGAGTAGGAGTGAATTGAGGGGTTGGGGTAGGGGTTGGGGTCGGGCCTTCAGTTGGGGTTGGAGTTGGGGTCGGGGTTGGGGTCGGGGTTGGGGTCGCTTTCGGCTGATATTGACCGCTGTCTTCACAGTCTTTGGCTCCCACTACTTCCCAACTGAAACCTCCGTCTTGAGGTACCGATACGGTACAGATTGAAGCTGCGTCACCGGCACTAAGGGCGGGAACATCACAAGTAGCAACTTGCTGTCCATTAATATAAATACGCGCTTGCTGCAACGGTTCATAGCGGGTTGAACCGTTTTTGGCAACAACTTCACCATTTTGATTGACTTCAAATACATAATTTCTGCAATCCCAGGCACCGATCCTGATTTCTTGTTGCTGGCTAACTAAAAATACAGCGGTGGCAACTCCTCCTACCAATAAAAGTACTCCGAGGATAGTCGCGATTACTTTTTTATTTGACCTTTTTCCATCACCTTGGTTGGAGGTTGCAGTAATCATTTTTCCACCTGTCGGTTGGTCAGCTGATTGGTTTATCGAGACCGCCGTTGGTGGGTCGAATGGAGCCGTGCTTTGTGCTTGGATTGGCTGTGGGGGAGGAGGAGAATTGTCTTGTCCTAAGCCAGTTACTATCTCTGGCTGACTCGGTTCTTGGGATGCGTTCTCCTCGCTTGGCGGGCTGTCGGCAGGCATAGATTACAAAAAACTAAATTTATCTTACAATACCTAGTGTAGTCAATCAAATTAACCCATGCACTTACTTTTTCAACCACACTTGGACACTAACCACGTCCTCGCAGCCTTCCCCGGTACCGTATTTAACCCACATGGCGATGTTTTTACTGATTATTACTCTGTAGCAGCTATCATCTGAGACTCCTGTCTCAAACCGATATACCGCGCTTCCTGTAATTAATAAGTGAGATATTTCTTTTCTTGCTTCGTAGGTATGCGCATTGCCTGGTTCATCCAAGAAGGTACATAGGTAAGAATTGACACACTCTTCATTACCCGAAGCTCGCTCTCTAATTTCCTGCTGCTGCTGGACAAGTAAAACACCGGCAGCGATTCCAGCCAGCAAGAGTAATAAACTGAAAATTGTTGCGATAATTTTTCCGGTTACCGATATTTTGCCAAAATCAAGCAAGGGGTTGTTAATTTTTGTTTCAGCTTCTTCTAGACCGGGACGCTCAATAGAGGCCTGATCAACACCGGGAGTGTTTGCGGTATTTACCTTATCGTTGGCAAGCGGTGTTTTTGCCTCCGGCATAAAATCTTTTCAAGACTATCACATTAGCAGCTATTTTTCAGGAAAATCTACAGAAGCTTGAGGAAACCCTCCTTCTTTTTGGGGTGGCAAATCCTTAAAATCATGAGTCTGTCCAAGCATTATTGCTGGAACGGGATTGGTGGCCTCGGGATAAATTTGAGCAGAAGCAATTCCCAGCGGGCCGCCCTGGGCAGTAATTTCGATTAATGTAGTAGAAGGATTAATCAAAACATAACTTTGTAAATCCTGGATGCGAGCGTAGGAGATTGGTATTAACCATGTACCGTCACCTTCGGTTTTGGTAGACAAAAGACTACTTCCGCCGACAGAAATATACAGGATGACACCTTCTACATTTGCACCTGATGAGGTTAATATTGTGCCGGAGATCACTTGTGCCTGGGGGGTTTTATCAAGCTTAGGTCCGGTATTAAACTGCCAGGGAAGATCTTCGTTATCATACTGATATCCATTTGACACTATTTTAAAATTGTATGATGTTTGAGGGGATAGGCCCTCCAGATTTATTAGGTGAACATAGCTCGCTTTTCCCTGGTTTACAATTTCGGGTTTAAATTGCGAACTATTTTTCTCGCTCCACAACAAAGCACTTTCTGTAAGCTTTCCGGTAATCCAAGAGATAGTTGCCGATGAGCTTTGAACATTTGATAGCCTTATATCTTTAGGGCTGGTTTCAGGCTTTGCACCTAGCGAGAATATTTTGTTGCTATTTATTAATAGTACTCCTGCTGCAATTCCTGCTAGCAAAACCATTAGTCCAAAGATTGTGGGGATTTTATTGATTTTGGTCATGCAACCCTTTTAAGTTCCCGCCGATTCAGTTGCAGTGGGTGTTGGAGTAGCTTCTTCCGGCTGCTCAATTTCTTCGAAAGAGGTAGGTGAAGGTGTTGGAGTAGCTTCTTCCGGAGCGGAAACGGATGGTGCAACAGGAACCAGAGTTTCAGGAATTTCTTCTTCCCCAAAGATTATTCGTCCTTGAATTCTGTCTAGAGACTGAGTATCTAAAACGGGATTTATTGGCGCCAAGAGTTCTTCGGGAACATTGGGGTGCAGTTGTGCCGTAAAAATTCTGTATACCTCAAAAAATATCCATAAGATTATAGTTGCTGTAGAGATGATGGCGATAGTAACTAAACGTGGTGCTTTTGGTTTTCTCATTCGTTATTTTCAAGAAACTCCTTTCTTAAAAAGGGGGAGATACCGTCAACAACCAAAACGAGGAATGTTTCCTCTCTGGTTGTAGAGGTACTTACAGATAGAGAGTGGACATTTAGGGGTCTTCTCATTTTTTCAAGGTCTTTTAAAAAACTGTAAAGCTGGGGATAGTCCGCCGAAGTACTTACTGAAAAGCTGAGTTGTCCGGCGTTGTCTACTTTTTGCGCCGGGCTTTCTTTTCCAAGTATAATTACTTCTTCCAGGCCTATGGAGACAATCCCGACTGCGTGTTTTGCCGAAAGCCCCTCTATTTGGCGGATAAAACCTTCAGGTGTAGGTTCTTTAGGAACAGAATCTTCCAAAAGCTTAATTCTTCCAATTTCTTGGTCATATAATTTTTGAGCCCGCCCCAGATCTCCGATTTTTGCATCCATTACAGCCACTGTTTCCTTTTTCGATTCGATATCTATTATTAATTCAGCAATCGTTATTAGAGTTGGACGAAGAGCAAGAAGCGAGAATAGGGAAATCGTGATAAGAGAGAGAAGTATCTCGAGAAACATTTTCACATCTTGCCGCTCTCTATAGCGGGAAAAGAAGGTCAGGAATAACCTTTTGTACCTCGAATAATTGTTTCTCCAAGCTGGACCCATTTTTATTCTCCTTGATTAAAAGACGGAACAGTAAGAGTAAATGATAAAAGTTGATTTTCTAGATTAAAAGCTACTTTGCCTAAAGTTACTTCTTCAATCGAGCCTTCATCGTAAAGGTTGACTATAAATTGCTGAATGCTTTTTTCATTAACTGCAAACCCTTGAATTTCAACACCCCCCTTGATGTATGCGATTGAACTTAAAAGAACATCGGGTGGGAGTCGGGAGCTGATTGTCCCGAAGGAGTCAGCAATTATTCCTTCTCCTTCCGCGAAACCGGAAAATACCTTGAGCCGAGCCTGAGTGTCTTTGAAATCTTTCTCAAAAGGCAACGAAGCTACTAAAACTGCCTGTTTTTGCTTAATTTGTTCATTGAGGTCTGTATTTTGGGCGTCAAGCCAAAATCGTGATAAAAATGCCAGCATTACTAATATTTCGGTAACTATTACAATAATTCTGAAGGTCGAAAGTATCCATGAAAGAACCCTGCCGGCAGTTGTTGCCGAAAAGTCCTCTTTCTGTAAAAGATTAATTTGGACTGCCTTTTTTTTCTTCCTAGCCATATGCGATTTGCGCAGAACATACAACATAGACCATAATTCATAGATTGTTCTATGTTCTTTGCGCTGTATTCTATCTTATTCAATATAACATATGCCGAGGCACGAAAAAAGCAAGGAGAAAATGAATTTAGGACTTATTTTTGGTTTTTGCCTCCGGCCTTGAGTGGTCGCTCCGCGCTTGAAGCTCTGGCCCGGTGGGGAAGCAGCTTTGATAAGGAACTCTTTTTACGGCCGGCTTTGTTTTTGTGAATAATGTTTTTTTTAGCGGTGCGGTCGGCAAGAGAAATTGCAGCTGAAATATTTTTTGCCCCCCTTTTCTTTCTGGCAACGCGAATGGCCGCCTCAAGATTGGCGCGAATTTGTTGGTTCACAACCTTTTTTTTCTTCGACGACCTTAAGGCTCGTTTAGCTGTTTTGGTAACCGGCATAAATTGGTGGTTAGTGATCAGTGGTTTGTGAATAGTGTTTATTTAAATGACATTTCACCATCCTCTATTCAACGTTCACCGAACACTAGTTTCCGAGTATAATCAATCAAAGCTAAGATATCAATACCTTCGACAAGCTAAGGTATATATATGGTTAAGAAATTTCTATCAAAGGGTAAAAAAATATTAACTGCGCCTCAATCATCTATTTTTTCTGCCGCGAGCATCATAATGGTAATGATTGCTGCCTCAAAAGTTTTGGGGTTTATCCGCCAAAGAACTCTTTTTGCCTTTTTTGCACCCCAGGAAACCGATCTTTTCCTGGCGGCATTTGAACTGCCTGATTTAATTTTTCAAGTTTTTGTTTATGGCGTCCTTTCGGCCGCTTTTATCCCTGTATTTACCAGTTTTCTATCAAGAAAAAAAGAAAAAGACGCTTGGTATATTACTGCCAGCAGTTTAAATATCTTACTCACATTATTTCTTGCGCTAGGATTATTCATCTTTATTTTTGCCACGCCAATTTATAAAGTTGTTGCCGGCAGCTCGGTAAAAACATTTTTCGGGGTTGACGGAGGATATTCTGCCGACCAGATTGCTCAAATTGTAAAACTGGCAAGAATTTTATTGTTTGCTCAACTTTTCTTCGTCGTCAGTTCCTTTATGACCGGAATCTTAGAGTCTTACAAACGCTTTTTAATTCCTGCTATAGCTCCCCTTTTCTATAATCTCGGCATCATTTTAGGAACGATATTATTATCACCTAAAATGGGCCTTATTGGACCGACAGTAGGAGCCGTATTTGGGGCAGGAGCTCATTTTCTTGTACAAGCACCATTTGCTTACAGGCTTGGATTTAGACCGAAATTTGTTTGGGACTTGAAACATAAAGGAGTTAAAAAACTTCTTCAACTTGCTTTCCCGAGGGTGATTGAGCTTTCTTTTTTCCAAGTAAGAAGATTGGTATGGTTGTTTTTAGCCTCCTTGATTCCCGGCGGATTTACTTATCTAAAATCAGGAGACCTGCTTCAAGCATTGCCCATTGGCGTTTTTGGTCTTTCTTTAGCAAAAGCGGCTCTTCCGACGCTTTCTCAAAATGCCACAAAGCGTGATTATAAGAGTTTCAGAAGAAGCTTTTTTGCCACCCTCAATCAAATTCTATTTCTAGTAGTACCCTCTAGCATTTTTTTAGCGGTATTAAGAATTCCCATTGTCCGGCTGGTTTTTGGCGCCCAGCGATTTGACTGGCCGGCGACAGTACAAACTGGCTATGTTCTTTCATCTTTTGCCATCGGCATTTTTGCCTACGCTGGTATACTTTTGGTATCGCGTGGCTATTATGCTCTGCACGACACTAAAACACCGGTTGTAATTTCTTTAATTGCAGTAGTCTTAAACGCGGTTTTAGGATTTGTTTTTGTTTTGGGTTTGGGATTTGATACATGGGGAATTGCCCTTTCTTACTCCCTCGCCGGTATTTTTCAGTTTGTTTTATTAATTTATTTCTTGTTGCCAAAGGTAGGTGCAAGGGCGGAAACAGTTTTAGTCCCGTTAACAAAAACAGCCATTGCATCAGTAGTCAGCGGAGGAGTAGTGTTTTTTCTGCTTAAAATTTTTGATCGGTCAGTTTGGGTAAAAAGACTTTCTTTCTTAGGTACAATTGAAAGTACTAAAGTAATTCCTTTTGAAAATTTTGTCGTCGACACCCGCTATACTGGCAATCTTTTAATGTTAACGATGGTAGTTTTGGCCATTGGGGTTTTTGTTTTTTTGGGTTCATCAATAATTTTGAGAAATGCAGAAGCGTGGACTTTCTTCAATTACGCTAAAAGAATTATTACTAAAAGAAAATCGGCTCAAATTTCAAAAGAAGAACAAGAACCGGTTGCTCCAACCCCAGCCGATACAATTTCTTAGTTGGCTTAAAAACGACATTCTTTAGCACTCGACCCCGTAGTAGAATTTTGATCAATAAATAAAAATCAAAATTTCACTACGGGGTTGACATCATTTAGCACTCGTGCTAGTCTTCTGCTAAACGAAAGGTGAAAGGCGAGAGGTAAATGGCAAGAGAAAAAACTTTTACCTTTCACCCTTTACCGTTCACCTTTAATATGGCCGAAGCATTAACAGCCAGACAAACACAAATATTAAAAGCATTAATCGACGAGTATATTGATACCGCAGAACCGGTTGGTTCTGACGCGTTGGAAAAAAAGTATAACCTAGGAGTGTCTCCTGCAACCATCAGAAACGAGATGGTTGCACTCACTAAAGCTAAGTTTTTCCGCCAACCTCATCCGTCCGCCGGCCGAGTCCCAACCCCAACAGCAATGAAGTTCTATATTGACCAGCTAATGGAAGAAAAACAGATGAGTGTGGCCGAGGAAGTAAAAGCAAAAGAACAAATATGGGATTCAAGACGAAATCTTGAGGATTTAGTAGAAGAAGCCACTCATGCATTGGCCGAGTCTACCCAAAATTTAGCGGTTGGAGCATTGGATAAAGGTAAAGTTTGGCATTCCGGGTATCATAACGTTTTCAGAAAACCGGAATTTGCCGATTTACAAATGTGCGCCGACCTTTTTCGATTTATAGAAGAAGCGCAAAGGATTAACGAGCTATTTTTCGGTAGAGAGACTTTTGAATCACCGGTCGAGGTTTTATTTGGCGAGGATATAGGCTGGCCGGAGCTTGCTCCTTTGGGTATTGCTACCACTCATTTTAAAGTACGCGGGAAAAGCGGTGCCCTGGGAGTAATTGGTCCGGCTCGGCTTAGATATCATTCGGTAATCCCCGTACTTAGGTATTTTGGTAACCTAATTGAAGAGATAGCAACATAATGGCAAAGAGAGCAGCTAAAAAAAAGACGGAAGGGGCGAAGCACTTAAAAGAACAACTCGTTCGCGCACTGGCCGATTACGATAATTTACGAAAAAGGGTCGAGCGAGAACGAGAAGATTTTGGAAGATTAGCAAACGTAAGACTGGTGGTAAGAATGTTGCCCGTTTACGACATGCTAGAAGGAGCACAAGGGCATTTAAACGACACAGGAATAGCCATTACTCTTGAAGAGTTTGCCAAAGTATTGAAAGAAGAGGGGATTGAAAAAATAGAAACAAAACCGGGAGATAAATTTGACGAGGAAATACACGAAGCAGTAGAGGTAGAAGATCCGCCAGCTGGCGGAAAAAGCCAGGGAAAAATTACTAAAGTAATTTTGTCCGGCTGGAAGTTGATAGATGGTCTGGTTATTAGACCGGTAAAAGTAAAAGCAGGCAGAAAATGATACAAGATACCGATATGCTAATGTGTACTAATGATACAAATAATACTAATGGATTGGGATTAAAGTTTTTAGTTGAATTCAACAAAATCAGTATCCATTCGTATCATTTGCATAGATTCGTATATTAGTATCTTTAATTTATTAGTATGTCAAAAATTGTCGGTATAGATTTAGGAACAACAAATTCAGTAGTTGCCGTTATGGAAGGGGGTAGGCCGAAGGTTATCCCCGCGGCAGACACTGGCAGAAATCTTACCCCCAGTGTCGTTGAGCCGCTAAAGAATTTAGTGGGTGATGTAGCCAAGCGCCAAATGATACTAAATCCCAGCAATACGGCCTATTCCGTAAAAAGGCTAATGGGAAGAAGAATGGGTGACGCCGAAGTTAAAAAAACCCAAGGAATGGTTCCTTATGAGATTAAGGGAGGAAAAGACAATTCAGTCGCAATCGAAATTGAAGGAAAAAGATACACTCCTCAAGAAATTTCAGCCCGAATTTTAATGAAGCTGAAAAAAGACGCCGAAGACTATTTGGGTGAAAAGGTAGAGTCTGCTGTAGTCACAGTCCCCGCTTATTTTGACGATGCACAAAGACAGGCAACGAAACAGGCAGGGAAAATTGCCGGCTTTAAAGTCGAGCGAATTATTAACGAGCCAACGGCAGCAGCCTTGGCCTACGGACTGGAAAAGAAAAAAGCCGAGAAGATCGCAGTTTATGATTTAGGTGGAGGCACTTTTGACATTTCGGTTTTAGAACTCGGGGATGGAGTATTTGAAGTAAAAGCAACCAACGGTGATACTCATTTGGGTGGAGATGATTTTGACGAGGCGGTGGTTGATTGGATTGTTGCTGAATTTAAAAAAGACCACGCCGTTGACTTAAAAGCCGACAAGCAAGCACTGCAAAGAATTCGGGATGCTGCCGAAAAGGCAAAAATAGAGCTATCTGCCTCACAAGAAACAGAAATTAATCAGCCTTATGTGACTCAAAGAGACGGCCAGCCTTTGCACTTAACAATGAAATTAACCAGGGCTAAGTTTGAAAGTCTGGTTGAAGACCTAATAGAAAGAACCAAAAAACCGGTCGAAGCGTGCTTAAAAGACGCAAAAATTGACCCTCATGATATTGATGAAGTGATTATGGTCGGCGGAATGACCAGAATGCCTAAAATTATTGAGTGGGTCAAGGAATATTTTGGCAAAGAGCCGAATAAATCGGTAAATCCAGATGAAGTTGTTGCCATTGGTGCTGCGATTCAAGGAGGAGTTTTAGGCGGTGAAGTAAAGGATGTCCTTTTACTTGACGTGACTCCCCTTACTTTGGGAATTGAAACCTTGGGCGGAGTGGCAACGGCAATGATTGCCCGGAATACTACCATTCCTGCTTCAAAAAATAATATTTTCTCAACCGCGGCCGATAATCAAACCCAAGTTGAGGTTCATGTTACCCAAGGCGAACGTCCGATGAGCGCCGATAATAAAAGCTTGGGTCGATTTATTCTGGATGGGATTCCTCCGGCGCCTCGCGGTGTACCCCAGATTGAAGTTACTTTTGATATTGATGCTTCCGGAATTTTGAAGGCAACCGCCAAGGACAAAGCAACAAGTAAAAGCCAAAACATTACTATAACAGGTGCTGTTGGGCTTTCCGATGATGAGGTTGAGAGGATGAAGGGAGAGGCTGAAAAGCATAAAGAGGAAGACAAGAAGAAGGCAGACCAAGTAGAAAGCCGCAACAAAGCAGATTCCCTGGTGGCTGCATCCGAAAAAGCCCTTAAAGATGCTGGGGATAAGGTTGATAAGAAAATAAAAGAAAATGTTGAGGGGAAAATAAAGGTAGTTAAAGACCTACTAAAAGAAGCCGAACCGGATAAAGAAAAGCTGGAAAAAGCGAGTACTGAACTTTCTGAAGAGCTTCAAAAAGTAGGTCAGGCGATGTATCAAAAAGAAGCTCAAAGCTCGAAAGATAAAGCTCAAAGCTCAGGAGAAGAAGAAAAGAAATCTGACAAAGCTAAGTCAAAGTCTAAGTCTAAGAATGGCGAAGACAAAGTGGAAGAAGGAGAAGTGGTAGAGTAATAGTGTGGCTGCAAAACCTGATTACTACGATATTTTAGGAATCTCCAAAGGAGCTTCGGCTGCCGAGCTAAAAAAAGCTTATCGAAAACAAGCCCTCGAGTGGCACCCCGACAAGCACAAAGACAATAAAGAAGCGGCAGAACGTCGCTTTAAAGAAATAAACGAAGCCTATCAGATCCTTTCAGATAGCCAGAAACGCCAGGCTTACGACCAATTTGGCCATGCTGCTTTTTCACCCGGAGGAGCTCCTGGCGGCGCACCCGGGGGATTTGGGGGTTTCCCGCAAGGCCAAGGCCAAACAGGGAGGTGGGGTCCGTTTACCTATACTTATACTTCAACGGGGGGTTCGCCAGCAGGCGGCTCTCCTTTTGAAGGGTTTGATTTTGGCGACCCCTTTGAAATATTTGAGCAATTTTTTGGAGGCGCTTCACCCTTCCGTGTTGCCAGATTACCCCGGTATGGAGTAACGATAGATTTTATGGAAGCTATCCAGGGAGTTGAAAAGGAAGTAGAGATAGAAGGAAAGAAAAGAAAAATAAAAATTCCCCCAGGGGTAGATGATGGTTCTAGGATTAGATTTGGCGATTTTATACTATCTATAAATGTAAAACCCCATAAACTATATGAGCGGGATGGAGTCGATATATATATACGTTTGGCAATCCCCTTTTCTCTAGCCTCTTTAGGCGGGCAGGTAAAAGTACCCACTGTTGATGGTGAAGTAAAGCTTCGTATTCGTGCCGGAACTCAATCCGGAACGATGATGCGGCTTCGTGGGAAAGGAGTTCCCCGCCTTCGCGGTCGCGGACGAGGAGACCAATACATCCGCCTCCAAGTCGCGGTACCTGAGAAGCTTAATCGAGAACAGAAACGAATGATTGAGGGGATAAAAGACGAAGGTTTTTGATTGACTTCATTTAGCTTCTGAAGTAAACTACTTTTGGATTAGAAAGTATAGTTTGAATTTGGTGGGACATGTGCCCACCTTATTTTTTAGATTATCTAAAGCAATTAACAATTATATTTATTTCTTTGACAGACTTTCTTTTCTAAAGAAAGTCTGAGTAAGGATATGGCTGGTTTACCGAGAACAGAATTTGCCCAAGCGTTGCGAGCAATAGCCTCCGAAAGGGGGCTTGATGCCGATGTGATATTGGAGACGATTAAACTTGCCATAGTTGCTGCCTACAAGCGGGATGCACGGGAGCGCGGGGAAGAAACTGAAGAGTTTGAATTTGATGTAGAGGTTGATCCCACCAATGGAGAGGCTAAGATTTATTCTTGGCCGGAGGGGAAAAAAAAGGAAAAACGCGAGGTTACTCCACCTGGGTTTGGTCGAATAGCTGCTCAGACGGCAAAACAAGTTATCCACCAAAAAATTAGAGAAGCTGAAAAGGATGCTATTATGGATGAATTTTCGGGCCGGGTTGGCTCTTTGATTTCAGGGATGATTTTAAGGTTTGACGGCCCAAATGTGCGCGTCGACTTGGGCAGAACAGAGGGGCTTATGCCAGCCGAAGAGAGAGTCCCTAACGAACGCCTTGCTGCCAACCAGCGGTTGACGTTCCTTCTTAAAGAAATAAATGAGACTCCTAAAGGAAAACTAATTATCTTATCCCGCTCAGATAGTGAATTTGTAAGAAAGTTATTTGAAAGGGAAGTTCCCGAAATGTCCTCGGGAAGTGTTGAAGCCAGGGCGATATCGAGAGAGCCGGGAGTAAGGACAAAAATTGCAGTATTTTCCAATCAATCAGGTGTTGACCCGGTGGGGTCTTGTGTTGGCCAAAAAGGAGTTAGAGTTCAGGCAGTTACGAATGAATTGGGAGGAGAACGGGTCGATATCGTTCCCTGGAGCGAGAATACCGAAGATTTAATTAAAGCAGCACTTTCACCAGCAGAGGGTTTAAGCGTGTCTTTAAACGAAAAGGAACAAGTAGCAAAGGCAAAAGCCCCGGAAGACCAGCTATCTTTGGCAATTGGGAAAGATGGTCAAAATGTACGTTTAGCCGCTAAGCTTACAGGGTGGAGGATAGAAATAGAAGGAGTAGAAGGGGAGAAGAAAGAAAAAGTAGAAGAGGTAAAAAAAGTAGAAGAGGTAGCCCAGGATGGCAAAGAAAAGAAGGCTAAAAAAGATGAAAGACCTAAAAAGAAGAAAAAAGAAAAAGAACCAGAATCAGAGGTGGAGAAAGTTGAGAAAAAAGAGGCAGTAACGGAAGACAAGATTGCGAAACCTAAGTCTAAGAAAAAAAAGAAGAAGGATAAGGAGAAGATAAAGACAGAAAAAGAGCCTGAGAAAAAGGTTGTTAAGCAGGAAAAAGATAAGAAAGAGAAAGGCGCAGCCAGCTCAGACGAGATTGAGAAGAAAAGTACTGAGTGAGTATGGAAAGTAAATTAAGAAAGAATATTTATTATGAAGAAAAAAAACGAAAAATCAGGATCTTTGCGACCGCCGGTTGTTTCCGTTTTGGGACACGTAGACCACGGAAAAACAACTCTTTTGGATTATATTAGAAAAACAAATATAGCCTCACGCGAAGCAGGCGGCATAACTCAAAGTATCGGTGCTTCAGTTGCTAAAACAAAGGAAGGCAAAAAGATCACCTTTATTGATACTCCGGGACACGCCGCATTTTCCAAGATGCGCTCTAGAGGGGCCGAGGCTTCCGACATTGCCATTTTAGTAGTTGCTGCGGACGATGGAGTAAAGCCTCAATCTTCGGAAGCTTTAAGATATATTAAAGAAGCAAAAATTCCATATTTGGTTGCAATGACAAAAATCGACCTCAATACGGCAGATACCGAAAAGGCGACGAACCAGCTTGAGAAAGAAGGGGTTAAGTTTGAGAAGAAAGGAGGAGATGTTCCTTTGGTTTTGGTATCAGGAAAATCGGGGAAAGGCATCGATGATTTATTGGAGATGTTGATTTTGATTTCCGAAGTGGGCGGGATCGAGGGGAGTCCCGGCGGGAAACTGGAAGGTGTTGTTATCGAAACCAGTAAAGATAAAAGAGGACCTTTGGTTTCGATAATTATGCGGGATGGCACTCTTAGGGTTGGAGATACAATTAAAGTTGAGGATACTTCGGCTCGCGTACGCGGCCTTTTTGACGACAAGGGTAAACCTCAAAAGCAAGTTTTGCCGGGAGAACCTGGTTTAATTTTGGGTTTTAGCAGGCTGCCTCAGGTAGGAGCGAAGATAGAAATTGCCAAAGACAAAATCGACGATGATAAAGAATTTAAGAAACAGGTTCTTAATCTTGAGACAGGTAAAATTCCGATCGTCATTAAAACACTCACGACAGGCTCATTAGAAGATCTATTAGCTAATTTACCCGCTGAAATTGCTGTTGTTCATGCCGGTGTCGGCGATATTAACGAAAACGATGTTTTTACAGCTAAAAGTGCGAGCTTGGCTCAGAGTGGATATGATGGCAGAATCCTTGCTTTTCAATCCAAAGCTTCTCCTTCTGTAGCCAAACTAGCGGATACCGAAGGAGTCAAAATTGAAACTTTTGACTTAATTTATAAGCTTTTTGAGAGACTTGAAGAGCTGATTATGGACGATGAAGTACAAGTATTGGGCAAGGCGGAAATACTTGCTTCATTTCCGTTTAATAATAAACTTGTCGCTGGATGCAAGGTATCTGAAGGTAATATTTCAAGAGGCGACAAGTTATTATTAATGAGAAAAGATGAGGAGATAGGAAAAATCAGAGCTCGGTCTCTAAAAAAGCAAAAACAAAAAGTGCAAGTAGTGAAAGAAGGCGAGGAATTCGGGATGATTTTCACTCCCCAACTTGATTTTCAGGTAGGCGATGTGATACTATCGGTCAGAAAATGATGGAAAATACCCTCAAAACAATTGTTGATCAGGCAAAGTCTGTTTTAATCCTTTTGCCAACCAGGCCGTATTTTGACCAGGTGGCTGCGGGACTATCTTTATATCTGGCAATTCGCGGGGAAAAGGAGGTAGCGGTGATATCAGCTTCTCCTATGACAGTAGAGTTTAATCGATTAGTAGGGGTTAATAAGATTACCCAAGACTTAGGTAATAAGAACCTGATAATTAGATTTTCTAATTATGAAGCGAATAATATTGAGAAAGTCAGCTACGACGTTGAGAACAGAGAATTTCGCTTATCAATTATTCCCAAACAAGGAGTTTCTGCGCCCACAAAGGAACAGGCCGAAATTACTTATTCCGGCGTATCGGCCGATACTATTATATTAGTAGGCGGCATTAATGAAACACATTTTCCCGCTTTGTCATCAAATAAATTGGCTGGTGCAAAAATTGCCCACGTCGGCTTCAGGCACCTAGTTCTGCCTACCGGTAGAAATATTATTTCTCTCGCAAGATCAGCTTCATCGGCATCAGAGGTTGCTGCTGCTTTGCTTAAAGAAAGTGGTTATAAAATTGATGGTGATATAGCAACAAACCTTGTAATGGGAATAGAGGAAGGTTCAAACAAATTCTCTTCAAGCGAAGTTACTTCTGAAACTTTTCAAATTTTTGCAGAACTAATGCGGGCAGGGGGTCAAAGAATGGCCAACACAAAGGACCAAAGGGCTTCCGTGCCTCCGGGAGAAATTCCCGGCCGATTGCCAAAACAGCCGGTTCAGCAGGTACAGCCACCTCGGGGAAAAACGCAAATTGAAACTCAAAAAGAAAATGCTCCCAAGGACTGGCTGCAGCCCAAGATATACAAGGGCACAAACATCAGCTAAAGGAGTATCATTTACTCCAACCACCAATTTATTGGTGTGGGAGCTTTGAATTCAGTAAGCATTTGTGCTAACATTTACGTGATGTCAACAAGGTTTGTCCATCCGCCGGCCGGCGGATAAAGGACCTACTTTGTTAAACATGTCTGATTCATGGCGTTAACCACAAAGGAAAAGCAAAAGATTATTAAGAAGTTTGCTCGAGAGCGTGACGATACAGGTTCTCCAGAGGTACAAATAGCCCTTTTAAGTGTTCAAATTGATAAACTTGCAGAACATCTGAAGGAACATAAGAAGGATATCCATTCAAGGCGCGGACTTCTTTCGATGGTAGCGAAACGAAGAAGGCTTTTGAACTATTTGAAAAAAAGAGATGAGAGTCGATTTAAAAATCTCAACAAATCATTAGGATTAGATAAGTAGTAGCTTGCTGCCTTGCAGTAAATAATGATTTGCTGCTTGCAGTGAAAGAATTGAAGTTAGACAAATAAGCGACTCCTGAAGGTAATGAAAAAAATCGAAAAATCAATTGATCTAGGAGGGAGAAAGTTAATTCTCTCAACAGGCCATGTAGCCCAGAAAGCCGACGGTGCCGTAATTGCGACATACGGCGAGACAGTGGTGTTGGCAACAGTAGTTGCTGCAAACATTAAGGAAGACAGAGGATATTTCCCATTAGGTGTTGAGTATATGGAAAAACTTTACGCTGGAGGAAAGATAAAAGGGTCTCGCTGGGTAAAAAGAGAAGGCCGGCCATCAGATGACGAAATTATCACTGCAAGATTAATAGATAGGTCTATTCGGCCCCTTTTTCCCAAAGACTACATGAAAGACGTACAAGTAATTGTCACGGTATTATCGGTTGACCTTGAAAATACCCCTGATATGGTGGCTGGCGCTGCAGTTTCAGCAGCCTTATCTATTTCTTCTATTCCCTGGAACGGCCCAGTCGGCATGATAAAGGTAGGTAAGCTAGAGAATAAATACGTAACCAATCCACAAAAGTCACAGCTGGATAAGAGTGACATGGAATTGGTAGTTTCGTCAACTAAAGACTCAGTGGTGATGATTGAAGCTGCGAGCAATGAGGTTTCCGAAGAAGATATTGTTAAGGGTATCGCCCATGCGCAAAGCGAAGCAAAAAAGGAAATTATGCTAATCAATGATTTTGCTAAAGTGGTCGGCTCGAAAAAGCAAAAAATTGAGAAGCCAAAGAAAAATACTACTCTCGAGAAAAAAGTCAAAGAATTGGCAAAGGAAAAAATTCCGGGATTGATTAAAGACCTAGCTACTAAAAATGAAGGTTATGATAACTATTTGAATGTCCGCGACGCTATTGCTGAAACTTTTACGGACGAAGAAAAGAAGGAGGCAGTGTCTTATTTTGAGGAGCTTTTGAAAGGAGAGATGAGGAAAATGATATTGTCAAGAAAAAGACCCGACGGCAGGAAACCTGACGAGATAAGGGAATTATCAGCTGAAGTAGGGGTATTACCTAGGACTCATGGGTCGGCAATATTCAGCCGAGGTCAAACGCAAGTTTTATCAATCGCAACTCTTGGTGCATCCTCCCTTGAGCAGTTTATAGAAAGTGCTCAAGGCAAGGAAACTAAGCGCTATTTCCATCACTATACCATGCCTCCTTATTCAATTGGAGAGACGGGAAGGGTAGGTTTTCCGTCTAGACGGGAGATTGGCCACGGAGCACTAGCCGAAAAAGCACTGCTTCCGGTTATTCCCTCTGCAGACGAATTTCCTTATACCACAAGAGTGGTTTCTGAAACTCTTTCTTCCAACGGGTCGACCAGTATGGCAGCTACATGCGGTTCCTCACTCTCATTAATGGATGCGGGAATGCCAATCAAAACAACGGTAGCGGGAATTGCAATGGGACTAGTAATAGAAAGCGAGAAGAAATTTACGGTTTTGACCGACATTTCGGGATTTGAAGATGGCTATGGAGATATGGACTTTAAAGTAGCAGGTACTCAGGAAGGAATTACCGCTTTGCAGCTAGATGTAAAAACACTAAATCTCACTTTCCCAATACTAAAATCAGCTTTGGAAGAGGCAAAAAAAGCCAGGGTAGAAATACTAAAAGTTATGTTTAAGGCAATTGATAAGCCGAGGGCAAAAGTATCTCCCCATGCTCCTAAAATTAAGGTTGTTAAAATACCGCAGGAGAAAATAGGAGAAGTAATCGGTCCGGGAGGAAGAGTAATAAGGGGAATAATTGAAGAAACTGGAGCCCAAGTTGATGTCGATGATGACGGTTCGGTAAATATTTCGGCAGAAACAGAGGAAGAGTTAAATGCCGCAGTAGAAAAGGTCGAAGCTTTAGTCAAGGAAGTAGAAGCAGACGAGATCTATGAGGGTGAAGTAAAAAGAATTCAACCATATGGCGCCTTTGTTGAAATTCTACCCGGGAAGGACGGATTGGTTCATGTTTCCGACATGTCAAGCGAGTACGTTAATGATCCTAATGAGATTGTGAAGATTGGAGACAAAGTGAACGTGAGAGTCAAAGAAATTGATGATATGGGGAGAATTAATCTATCGATGCTTCTCGATAAAAAGGATGAAGAAAAGAAAAACTTACGAAGAAAGTCAGGTGAAAGATTTGACCGAAATCAAGGAAGACAGTCTTCTGATAGAGGAAGAAGGCCAATGGGGTACGGTGGACGAGATAGAAAGTCTTCAGGTCCCCATTTTCCTGCAAGCAGACTGCTTAACAAGAAGGACTTCTCCCGCTAAATATATCTTTTTGAAGTTTCGCCTTCATGATACAGTTAACTAATGGATGCTGCGAGTGAACAAGTAAAAAAACTAACTGATAAGGTAAATAGCACTGATTTGCCTGCCGAGCTTAAGGAAAAAATCCTGACTCGCCTCGATCAGCTTTCAAAACTTACTGATTCTCCTACTTTTTTGCCGGAGCTTGACAGGATTAATAGATACATTGGCTGGATTGTATTAATACCGTGGAACAAAAAAACTAAAGATAACCTGGATATTGAGCACGCCAAAAAAATGTTGGATAAAAATCATTATGGTTTGCAGGAGATTAAAGACAGAGTTTTGGAATACATTTCTGTAATGCAGCTCAAGCTAGGAAAGAGTATGGCTAAAGACGTGGATGTTAAGAGCAGGCCTCTTTTATTGCGGGCACCTATTTTGTGTTTTGTCGGCTTGGTTGGGACAGGAAAAACAACAATTGCCGTTTCAATTGCAGAGGCGCTCGGAAGAAAGTTTGCCAGAATTCCTTTTGGAGGGATGGGAGACCCGCTTGATCTTCGTGGTCAATCAAGAATGAAGGCCGAGGCTGAGCCGGGAAAAATAATTAAGGCATTGAGGACAACTCAGAGCAATAATTCCGTTATCCTTTTGGATGAAATAGACAGGGTAACCGATGAGGGAAGGTCATCTATTATGGGAGTTTTGGTGGAACTTTTGGATCCTGAGCAGAATAGTGCTTTTGTTGACCATTATATAGACTACCCGATAGATTTATCAGAAATATTATTTATAACAACTGCCAATAATACCCATAACATCTCGACTGCAGTTTTAGACAGAATTGAACCGATAAACATGCCTTCTTACACAGACTCCGAAAAAATTACCATCGGTAAGGACTATATGCTGCCAAAGATATTGAAAATGTCAGGGATACCGGAGGGTAAGCTGGTTATCGACGATGCTGTTTGGGCTAAAATTGTACGTCCATTGGGATTTGATGCAGGGACCAGGACGCTTGAGCGAACCATTCAAGGGATAGCTCGAAAAGTAGCCAGAAAATTGACAGAGGGGAAAGGTGCGTCTTATAAGATAACTACGGATAATGTAAAGGAATATTTGCCCCGATAGAAAGTTTAATAATAACGATTGTTCACCTTGATTATATGAAGCAAAAACTATTTCAAAAGCTAAAAAAAGAGATGCTGTCTAATGAAAATTTACCTTTAAGAAAAGGTACAAATAATCTAGTAATCGGCGAGGGTAGCTTAAATTCAAAAATAATGTTTATTGGAGAAGGCCCTGGTTTTTGGGAGGATAAATTAGGCAGGCCTTTTGTAGGGGCAGCCGGCAAGCTCTTGGACAAACTGCTTGATTCGATTAATTTGAAGAGAAAAGAGGGATTTACTACTGGAGGCAGCAAAGACGAAGTCTTTATTACTAACGTTGTTTGCTATCGGCCGCCGGCTAACCGCGACCCTACCCCTTCCGAAATTGCTGCCTTTCAACCATATATTGATAGGTTAATTGAAATAATAAAACCAAAAGTTATAGTTACTCTGGGGCGTTTTTCGATGGCAAAATTTTTACCGGGTACAAAAATAAGCTATATTCATGGAAAACCTTACCAGATAGACTGGAAAGAAAGAAAGATTACCGTTGTTCCGATGTACCATCCTGCAGCTGCACTTAGAAACGGACAGATTATGCACCAAGTGCAAGCCGATTTTGAAAAGCTGCCGGAAATTATAATGAAAGCAACTAAAGTCGAAGTAAAACAAATGCATTTAATGTAAGATTAATAATATGGCAGGATTAAAATTTATTGCCCTATCGGGTACAACCGCTGTTACGGAAAATCTCTATATTTATGAATATAGGGACGAGATGATAATGGTTGACTGCGGCGTCGGATTTCCGGAGCAGGATATGTATGGAGTCGATTTAATCATTCCCGATTTTTCTTATATAAAGGAAAACGCCAAAAGACTTCGGGGAATTCTTATTTCTCACGGTCACGAGGACCATTTGGGTGCTTTGCCATTTTTACTTAAAGACGTAAAAGCGCCTGTTTATGCTACCGACCTTGTTGCGGGATTTATTGAAGACAAGTTTGCCGACCATAGGATGAAGGGAGATATTAAAGTTTTCAACCCTGACCGTGATGTCATAACTTTAGGCAACTTTAAAATTACCCCGTTTAGAGTTTCTCATTCTGTCCCGGGAGGCGTCGGGTATGCGATTGATACCCCGGAGGGCTGTTTTTTCCATGTTGCCGACTATAAATTTGATTGGACCCCGGTGGATGGGAAGCCATTTGATATCGGCAAAGCTGCCAGGTTGGCTTCAGAAGGCGTATTGGCGATTGCGTCCGACTGCCTTGGTGCAACAGCCCCAGGATACACAAAAAGCGAAAAGGAAATCGAAGGGAGAATTGAGCAAATTGCAAGCTCGGCAAAGAATCAAATTTACTTTACTACCATCTCTTCAAATATATCGAGAATGCAGCAGGCTTTAAATGTGGCTCAAAGGTCAGGTAGAAAGGTTTCGTTTATCGGACGCTCAACTGAAAGGAAAGCCAAAATTGCAAAAAAACTCGGCCATCTTAATTTTCCCGGACAGTTAGTCGTACCTCCGAAGCAATTAATAAGATTACCAAGACAAAGAAGAATGTTTATTATTTCAGGAAGCTATGGTCAGCCCGGGAGTGCGCTATATAGGATGGCAATGGGAGAGCACGAGTACCTTAAGCTTGAGAAAAAAGATACTGTTATTTTTTCCTCAGACCCCGCCCCTCCGGGTTCAAAGGCAAAGGTAGACTTTTTGGTTGATAGGCTAATCGAGTTTGATACAGATGTTCATTATTATGATATGCAGGAAGACTTGCATGTTTCCGGGCACGGAAGCCAGGAAGATATAAAAACTTTATTTGGGATAATTAAACCTAAATACTTTATTCCTATTGGGGGAACAATAAGACACATGAGGGCTTTCAGGGATTTGGCAATGGAAATGGGGGCAAAACAAGAGGAAGTGTTTGAGCCAAAACCGGGTGCAGTGATTGAATTTGACAATGGTACGGCAAGACAAACCGGTAAGATTTTTGTCAGAGATGTTTTAGTAGATGGTCTTGGAATAGGAGACGTGGGCAATGTTGTTTTAAGAGACAGGCATATTCTTGCTCAAGAAGGAGTAGCGATAGCGCTACTGATGATTGATAGAAAAAATAATAAGCTTTTATCAAAACCGGAAATCATCAGCCGCGGCTTTGTTTTTGAAAAGAAGGAAAAAGGACTTTTGATTTCCGCTGGCAACCAACTTAAGAGAGAAATCGAGAAAAGAAAACATATCGACAGAAGAACGGTAAGAAATACTTCAATTGATTTTTTGGAGCGCTTTTTCTACAAGCAAACCGGCCGTCGGCCGATGATCTTGCCAGTAATAGTAGAAATTTAATGTGAATCTTCAACGATCAAGAACTTAGGAGTATATAGGAGTATATAATGGTATCGATGGTTGAGGAAGCTCACGGGTTAGAAAAAAAAGCTCAAGATAAGACAGAACCTTCTGATTTAAGGCCCCAAGCCCAGTTTTACGAGTTGGTTAGGACGAATGATCCAAAAACTGACAAAGAAGGCCACTATCTTTATTGGTGGAATAAAGATAGAAAAGAAGTAACCAGAGAGGAAGTAGATATGGGCGGTATGCGGGTTGAAGATGCTCCAGTTGTTCAACGACAAGCTAGATCTCCAAAAGAAGCCAGAAGAAAAATTACCAAAGATATTAATGCCCAGCGAGGAAAGGGACTGGAAGTAAAAAGACATCTATCAATTGACAGAAAACTATTTAATGAAGGCAGAATGACGCAGGGAGTTCTAATTCCATATTACGAAGCATTACTGGAAGACAGAAGGAGTAATATTGACGAAGCCTGGCAATATTACAACGAAGCAAAAAAGAAAGCAGATACCGAAAAAGAAAGAGAGAAAAAGGGTGAGGTTACGAGGAAAAGCGTCTCGGGACCGTCTGCCTCCTCTCGCTTTCAAAAACAAGAAGGAAATCTCATGACTGCATATAAGGATTGGCATTCAGGAGTAGCAATATTTAATGAATATTTAAACGAAAGGATTGGTGTTGACGAACCGGCAAAAGGTGCTAGCGAGGTATATCGATTGTACGTTAAGCTAGATAATAAACTACCATCTTATGAGAGTAAGTATAAGGAAGCCGGTTCTTTAGAGAAGGTAGATGAGGTATTGAAGAAATACGAAGAAACCTTATTCAAAAAACTGGAGGCTCATCAAATGCTCGCTGAAGAAAGGGGCTTATATCCTGTTAAAGAAATTCCAGAGGAATACCCAGTAGTCAAATCAGACAGTGAAAAAGAGGAACAACAATCCCGGGCAGAAGTGGAAATAACCGAAGAAGAAGAGAAAAAGCCGGAAAAAATAAAAACTCAGCTTGAACCGAAAACAAAAGCTAAGGAAGTGCCGGCAAAAGTTGAAGAATCTAAGGCGCTAAAAGAGGAAGTAGAAAAGGTTAAAAAGGTTCCGGTATCGGATACAAAACCTAAAACCGAAAAAGCAGAAGAAAAGCCGTTTTTAGATCAAGCAGCAGATGAAATTAAGGATAAAGGTAAATTTCAGAAAGAGCTTGAAGGGTCAGATTTAAACAAGATTTTCGAAGGAGTGATTGCAGGGTTACTTTCTGAAAATAAAGAGGTTGAGGCAGAGGTGTCAGTCGAACCCATATTAATTGAAAATCAAGAAGGGGTTGTATCTGTATCAGTGCAACTAACAGAACCAATAAAAGCAGTCATTGAAATAAACCTCGTGATGGCGAATTCTCAAGAACCAGGAAAAATTAGAAAGAAAAATTTGGATATTAAGGAAAAGGCTGGAATATTTCAAAAAGTTGCACTAAAAGTGTTCAAACTAAAGGGTAAAGCAGAGGGAGCACTGAGCGATCTCAACGATTCTTTGCTCAATGGTTTAAATAGCCAGCTAGAACCAAAGGGGGTGAGGTTAACCGATATCAGCTTAAGTTTTAAAGATAATACTTTGGAGGTGTCTGCGTCGGGTGAAGAAATTTAGAAAAAATTGACTCATCTTTTCCCTTCCGTTAGAAAATGCATGTTTAAACTTCCACTCCTTTTTACTTGTTAACTTTCTCAGGTATAATGAATTGCCGTGGCTAAGAAGCGAAAAAAAAGAGTCAAAAACAAAAGAGCATTTCGCCTAAAACTCAAAAAAGCGACTGTCTTTTCTATAGTCCAGATAGTTTTTTTCTCCTTGGCGGGACTGGTGATTATTTCCTTTTCCAGACAGGGAATTGCTTTAGTTCAATTAAATGAATTTTTAGTTGCTCAATTTTCCTGGACAACTATTTTTCTACCTTTTATTTTTTTAACCTTCGGACTGTTGGTTTCCAAGATGAAAACTCCTTTGAGCGCTCCTAATGTTTTGGTTGGCATACTTTTATTCTTTGTTTCAATTTTGTCTTTGGCTCGTGCGGGCGAAATCGGCAGGGTTGCTTGGGATGGAGTTGCTACCCTGATAACTCCAGCCGGAGCCTTTATTGTTCTTCTTGGAACGAGTGTTGTTGGGCTGATAATAATGTTCAATACCTCGTTAGACCAAGTACTGGCTGCTATCGTCGCTCTTTTTAATCTAATAAGAGGATATACGGTGGGTGAGGGGAAGTTAAAAAGCGCAATTTCCTTAAAAAAGAAGAAGATGAAAGTGTCGGGTGGTGGAAGCACTGCGCTCTCAAAAGCCCCGCCGCCTGCGAAGCAACCGGTAGGAAAAGCCCAATTAGCGCCAGAGCTGGTAAGCAATATTCCCGGGGAAGACAAGGTTTGGAAATATCCTCCTTTAAGCATACTAACTGACACTAAAGCCGGAAAAGCAGATAGGGGAGATATTAAAGGCAATGCCGCGGTAATAGAAGAAACTTTGCAATCCTTCGGAATAACAGCAAAAGTAGTAGAAGTAAACTTAGGGCCGGCAGTTACTCAATATGCATTGGAGGTTGCTCTTGGTACCAAGCTTTCAAAAATTACTGCTCTTGAGCGGGACTTGGCGCTCGCATTGGCTGCGCCCACCGGGACAATTAGAATAGAAGCGCCAATCCCGGGACGCTCTCTAATTGGAATAGAGCTACCAAACAGAAGCCCGGAGGTTGTGCCGCTTAAAAGGATGCTTGAATCAGACGTGATGAGATCGGAAGAGTCCAAGTTAACGGTGTCACTTGGGCTTGATGTTTCCGGCAATCCGTTGGTTGCCGATCTTGCCCGCATGCCTCACATTTTAATTGCCGGCCAGACAGGTAGTGGAAAAAGTGTTGGTATAAATTCTTTTTTAGGGTCGCTTCTTTTTCGGGCCGCACCATCTGAAGTAAAACTGATATTGGTTGACCCCAAGAGGGTTGAACTAACCGGATATAATGGAATTCCTCATCTTTTGTCGCCGGTAATAGTTGAGCCTGAGAAGATAATTTCTGCCCTTCGTTGGATACTGTCTGAAATGGACAGGCGCTATAAACTCTTTTCTCAAGCAGGAGTTAGAAATATGGATAGCTATAATGAAATGAGCGGTTTTCAAGCCATTCCTTATATAATCTTAATTGTTGATGAGCTAGCCGATATTATGCTTTTTTCTCCGGTCGAGGTTGAAGATGCGATCACAAGAATTGCCCAAATGAGCCGAGCCACTGGTATTCATATGGTTCTTTCCACTCAAAGGCCAAGCGTTGATATTATTACCGGATTGATTAAGGCAAATATTCCTTGCAGAATAGCCTTTGTGGTTGCTTCCCAGGTCGATTCTAGAGTAATTCTTGATATGCAGGGTGCAGAAAAACTTTTAGGAAGAGGAGATATGCTTTATCTTCCTCCCGATGCGGCAAAACCGGTTAGAATTCAAGGAGCATTTGTATCGGAAAAGGAAACAAAAGACTTAGTTAGCTTTTTGAAAAATCAAGGAGTTTCTCCTCAATACACGGAAGAAGTAATCGAGATGTCTAAGCCCGGAACGACTCAGGTTGCGGGAGTTGACGAAGATGTTGATGAGTTGTTTAAGAATGCGGTTGAGGTTGTTGTTCAATACGACAGAGCATCGGCATCGCTTTTGCAAAGAAGATTATCCGTCGGTTATGCGAGGGCAGCTCGTATTATTGACCAGCTGGAATCAGCCGGTGTTGTGGGACCGCCTGATGGTTCAAAGCCAAGAGATGTTTTAATCCAAAGCACTCAGGAATTTTTCGCATCTACTGAGAGCCAACAGGTTACTCCACAAGAGTAAATTTTTTAAAATTCAAGATGAAAACGATTGGTAAAGCATTAAAAGAAGCTCGTGTTAGGAAAAAATACTCGCAGGTCAAACTTGAAAAAGAGACCAAAATTAAAAAAGAATTTATTGAAGCAATAGAGAAAGAAGACTGGCCATCTCTACCCGAATATCCGGTTGTGGCCGGATTTGTCAGAAGCATCGCCGGTGTATTAAGGATTGAAAGACGTCAGGCTCTAGCCAGACTTAGGCGCGATTATCCCCCGAAAGTATTAAGAATAAATCCCAAGCCGGATGTTTCCGAAAAGTTCACTTGGAACCCAAAGCTGACATTTATTTCGGGGGTTATTGGGATATCTTTAATCGGCTTAACTTATATCGGGTTTCAGTACGTGGGCTTTATCAGCCCGCCGCCCCTAGAAGTTAATGTTCCTAAAGAGGGTGCAGTTATTAAGGAAACTTTTATTGAGGTTTCGGGAAAGACCGACCCGGAAGCGATAGTCAGAGTAAATAATCAGCTTGTTTTGGTTGAGGACAATGGCGAGTTTAATGCCGAAATCGATATTTATGAAGGAACTTATGAAATTGAGATAAAAGCAATTTCCCGCTCTGGAAAAGAAAGCATCATAAAGCGTAAAATAATACCAGAATTACAAAATTGACCTAATTGCACTAATTAGCCTAATTCCTAATAAATATTTAGAATAATTAGAAATTAGAACTTAGAAATTCTCTGGATATGGACGGAATACAAACACTTTTAGCAGTCGTAATAGTTGCCCTAACGGTACTTTTGATTATTGTCGGAGCTCAGGTGATTATGATATTTATTGATTTAAGGCGGGCGCTTAGAAGATTGAACAGTATTTTAGAGGATTCGATATTAGGTGGAGGGTTGATAAGGCCGGAAAAGCTGACGGGGATTCTGGAACTTATAAGAAAGAGGAAAAAAACCAAAATGCGCGAGCAAGGCAATTTTCAAGACGAACCTCCAGTTTCCAATTAAGCCTCAATTGCATTTTCTGGATATGAACCATTATTAAGGCTGGCACCTCCTCGCGCTAAAAGCACGGGTTACCCTCTACGGCAAAGCTGTACAGCGCCGTCGTAAAGGAGGGCGATATAAGCGAAGCTTGCAACTACGTCTAAAGCGAAGCGTGCAATAGCGTTAAGGTTATTATCGAATGCTGTTATAATTCAGGTACGATGAAGGCTCAAGCTTTAAAGCAGAAATATATTAGCTTTTTTAAAAGAAGAGGTCATGCAATTATTCCTTCTGCCCCCTTGGTACCCGAAAACGACCCTACCGTTTTATTTACCACTGCAGGGATGCATCCTTTGGTTCCTTATCTTTTAGGCGAACCTCATCCTGAAGGCAAGCGTCTGGCGTCTTTACAAAAAAGCTTTAGAACAGTTGATATTGATGAAGTTGGCGATACCACCCACCATACCTTTTTTGAGATGCTGGGAAATTGGTCTTTGGGGGATTATTGGAAAAAGCAAGCGATTGAGTGGTCCTATGAATTTTTAACTAAAGAACTGGGAATTGACCCCAAAAGGCTCTGGATTACATGTTTTAAAGGTGATTCAGATGCGCCTCGCGATACTGAGTCAGCCGATGTTTGGAAAGGCTTGGGAATTCCCGAAAAAAGAATCTTTTATTACGGAAAAGAAGACAACTGGTGGGGTCCGGCGGGTGCAATCGGCCCCTGCGGTCCGGATACGGAAATGTTTTATGACATCTCGGGTAAAGCACATGGTGCAAATTGCGTCCCCGGTGATAACTGCGGCCGTTTTTTTGAGATTTGGAACGACGTATTTATGGAGTATTACAAAACCAAGGAAGGGAAATATGAACCTCTAAAGCAAAAAAATGTCGATACCGGGATGGGGGTTGAGCGGACTGTGGCAGTATTGTCGGGATTGGATGACGATTACAAAGTTAAAGATCTTTGGGAAAATATTTTATCGTCTATATCTGATTCTACCAAGACAAAATATCAAGGCAATGAGAAAGCACATCGGGTTATTGCTGATCACCTTAGGGCTTCGGTTTTTCTAATTTCCGACGGAGTTATTCCTTCAAATAAAGAAAGAGGCTATGTTTTAAGGCGGTTGATTCGGCGCGCTATCCGTTTCGGCAGAGTATTGGGGGTGGAGAAGCAATTTATCGCTCCTATTACCAAAACGGTCATTGAAACTTATAAAAACGATTACCCGGAGCTAATTGATAACGAGAAGGAAATAGATTCGGTTTTAAATGATGAGGAGAATCGCTTTCTCTCAACTTTGGAGCGCGGACTTCGCGAAATTGAAAAACTGGGAGAACTTGACGGTCATAAAGCGTTTTTTCTTTATGAAACTTACGGGTTCCCCCTTGAATTAACAGAGGAAATTGCAAAAGAGCGGGGGCAGAAAGTAGATAAAAAGGTGTTTGAGAAGGAATTCGAAAAACATAAAGAAAAATCAAGAACCGCCTCGGCTGGCATGTTTAAAGGAGGGTTAGCCGATGCCAGTCGCGAAGCGATTCAACTTCATACCGCTACCCATTTGCTTCATGCAGCACTGAGGAAGGTTTTAGGGGAAAGTGTTAAACAAAAGGGCTCAAATATTACCGCCGAGCGATTGCGGTTTGATTTTTCTCACAAACAAAAGTTATCGGAGAAGGAGCTTAAAAAGGTCGAAAACTTGATTAACCAAAAAATTAAGGAGGGTTTACCTGTTCATAAAAGCATAGAAACCAAAGAGGAAGCTTTGAAATCAGGCGCTTTGGCATTTTTTAAGGAGACTTATCCGGAAAAAGTTTCGGTATACACTATTGGCAAAGATTCGCAGAAAGACTGGGTCAGTAAAGAACTTTGCGGAGGACCTCATGTAAAGTCTACTTCTGAAATAGGCCGTGTTAATATTACTAAGCAGGATAAAATCGGGTCTGGCTTGATCCGAGTATATGCTGTGGCTGAAAAAAATTGAAATGGCTTTAAAAGATATCCTGTCCATCAAAAGCGGTGAACCAAATGAATATTTCTGGGCAATTGCGATCGAACCCGGTTGGGTACAAGCAGGTCTTTGGGGCGTTAAAGAAAATAAAGCTGAAATTATATCTGTCAGCCCTCCCAGCGCATGGAAGTTAGATGAAGAGTTAGTTAATGCCGTGGATTCGGCATTAACTGCATCTATTCAAAACTTTCCTGAAGATACCCCTGAACCTTCAAAGGCAGTTTTTGGCATAAGATCAGGTTGGGCGAAAGATGGAGAAATAGATGAAGTAAATATAGATAAAATTAAAAAAATTTGTAGCAAGCTCTCCTTATCTCCTGTTGGTTTTGTAGTTTTGCCTGAGGCGATTTCATATTATTATAAATCCGAAGAAGGAGTACCCTTAAGTGCTATAGTCCTAGGGATTTCTAAAGATGAAATTGAACTTTCTGTTTTTAGACTAGGAAAGCTATTGGGAACCGCAGGTGTTGCTCGGAGTTTATCCAGTGTTGACGATATTGTTGAAGGGTTGACAAGAATTGCCGGCAATGTAGACTTGCCTTCAAGAATAATTCTTTACAACGGAAAAGAAGAGGAATTGGAAGAAATTAAGCAAACTCTTTCAAAAGCCAACTGGGACGATTTTCCCAAAATAAAGTTTCTGCATACGCCAAAAGTGGAATTATTGAGTCCGGACAAGAAAATTCATGCCGTCGCTCTCGCCGGAGCGTCCGAGCTTGCCGACGTTACTACGCTATATTCCAAAAAAGAGAAGGAAGTGCCCGAGGAGGATGAGTTGGAAAACGTTGTTGAACCGAAAGAGTCAATTTCTCCACAATCATTTGGTTTTGCGGTGGGAGAGGATGTTTTAAAGGGGAAAAAACCTGTCGCCGACACTATTGTCAGTCCGGATACTCCTCCTGAACTGGAGGAGGAATCCAAGAAAGCTGAAAAAAAGCCTTCGCTTGGTTTTATCATGACTATCAAATCTTTTATTCAAAAAATTAAACTCTTTAGCGATTCAATCCGGATTGGAAAGGGAGAAAAATTTGAAAAAAGAACTTTAGTTTATGGCGTAGTATTTTTTGCGTTAATTTTAGCGGCCTTTTTTGCCTTTTATTGGTTATACCCAAAAGCCACCGTTACTATTTACGTTTCATCAAAGAGACTCGAAGAAAGAGTCGGCATAATTGTTGATTCAAAGATAGAGAATCCTAATTTAGAAGAAAATATCTTACCCGGTGAAGTTTTTGAAACTACTACTGATGGGGATAGAACAACACAAACTACTGGTACAAAAACTGTTGGTGAGAATGCGAAAGGCGAAGTTACTCTTTATAGAGTAGGATCAGAGATTACGCTGTCTTCGGGAACTATAATCACCGGCCCTGGCAATTTGCAGTTTAGCCTGCACGACGACGTAACGGTTTCAAGCGGTAGCGCAAGCACTCCCGGGACAACCAAAACTTCAATTGCCGCATCTGGTATTGGGGCGGAATATAATCTTGCCGGAGGAACCAGTTTCAGCGTCAGTAATTATTCACCAAGCGATATAGAGGCGAAAAACGAATCGGCCTTTTCCGGAGGAAGTAGCCGTGAAATTAGCGCGGTTTCGGTAGAAGACCAGGAGGAACTTGAGCAAAAATTGATAGATGAGCTGAAAGATAAAGCGAGAGAAGAATTTAACGAAATAGTTGCCGGTAATAAATTCCTGATAGAGGAAACATTAACCTCAACACCGTCATCACGTACCTTTAGCGATAAAGTAGGGGATGAAGCGGAAACACTCAAGCTCACGCTTTCTTTAAGTACTACGGTGTTAATTATTGACGAAGAAGCTCTTTACAGTCTTGCTGAAGAAGTCTTAAAAGATTCAATTCCTGAAGGATTTGTTTTAAGAAGCGAACAGATTAGTACCGAGTTTGAATATCAAGGCGAGGTTGACGGCAGGTATGAACTAGAAACAAAAATATCGGCGAATTTATTACCGGAAATAGATCCGGATAAAGTAAAGGAGCAAATTATCGGCAAATACCCAGTATTAGTTAGAAACTATCTTATTGATGACATACCCGGTTTCTCTCATGCAGAAATATCCTTCAATAAACCCAAATTTCCGGGTAAGCTTGGCACTTTGCCACGCCTCAAAAAAAATATTGAAGTAGAAATTGCAAAAGCGGAGTGATGAGCAGAAGAATCGTAAAAATATGTGCAATGATATGGGGAGTGTCTGGTCTTGTCATCTTGATATCGGTTATTTATCCAATCGCTTCATATGAAGCCAAGGCGAGGCAGCGCTACCCGCAATTAATAAGCCCTTTAGCCGAAGAAGAAAGCATTACTTTGGAAGATTATGATTACACCAGGGCCAGCAATTGGTTTCCAGGCGCTAAAGAAAAGGAAGAGTTTTTAGCCAATAACGTAAGGTTTTATACAATTACAATCCCCTCACTTAATATTTCCGATGCCACAGTTTCAATTGGCGGCGAAGATTTATCTGACAACCTTATTCAATATCCGGGAACAGCCTTGCCTGGCAAGAACGGCAACTCGGTAATATTTGGCCATTCGATACTGCCTTTATTTTTTGACCCAGAAAACTATCTTTCTATATTTTCAACTTTAGACAAGCTGGACGAGGGTGATGAGGTGTATATTAATTACGACGGCATTTCCTATATATACAAAGTAAAAGATATGTTTGAAGTAAAACCCACCGATATTCAAATTCTGGATCAAGACTCAAATGGGTCTTTTCTCACTTTAGTAACCTGTACACCCATGGGGGATCCCAGAAAACCAAAAAGATTAATTGTCCGCGCCCAACTTTTTCCGTCACAAGATCCTCTTAATTTTACCAAGCAATCAAATGCGGATACTCTCAATTGACTACGGTACAAAAAAGATAGGGCTATCTCGAGCGGAAACTTCTTTAGCCGAACCTTATAAAGTGATTAGGTTTAGGTCAAAAAAAGAAGCAATCGAAAAAATTGGTAAAATAGTCAAAAGGGAAAATATTGAGAAATTGGTAGTGGGTGTTTCTGAGGGGAAAATGGGTGCGGAGTCAAAAAGATTTGGCCAAAACTTAAAAGAAAAGCTTGGAATTCCGGTTGCTTTTCAAGATGAAACTTTAACTACCCAGGATGCTCAGAAGCTGTCAATAAGTGCGGGTATAAAAAGAAAAAAGCGAAAGGAATTTGAGGATGCCTATTCTGCCACCCTTATTCTGCAAGCCTATTTAGACAGCCTAGATATATGAAATATGACCCAATCTGTGTTCTAGTTCGACGTCATTAATCATCGCACAATAATAAAGGTAAAGCAGGATACTCTGGGCTTGATTTTATCAATTTGTGATATACTACAGGTACGATGCTGAAAAATGTAATTGCTCCTATTCAAGCCTGGCTTTTATTCCAAGGTCGCTGTGTTGCCGATGGCCGGCCGCTAACCGAAGGTAAGCGGGAAAAAAGAAAAGACGGGACAGAAAAAGTAATTCATTCATGCGGCAGGATTTATATTTATGACTCCAAAAAGAAAAATTACCGGCGCGCTCTACTGGAAGAAGTTTAGTCTTCAGAAAACCGGAACACTCAGCAAATCGGTATGTAGGTGTATCAGTATTTCGGAAAATCAGCGTACCAGATAATCAGAAATCTGAAGTACTGAAATCTCTGATAATCAGACATTCTGATAGACCGATTCACTGGCTCTCTGAGTTCTCCAAGTATTCCGATTCTCCGAACAAAAACTTGATACCATATACTAAATACTAGATACTAATAAATCATGAAGAAGTTTTTTGTGCCTATTGCTATTTTTTTTACCCTAGCAGTCATCGGAATTGGCGCATTTAGTTGGTGGAGCGAAAACTCAAAAGCTCCTTCGTCAAATGATAATAAAGTTAGATTTGTGATTCCCAAGGGGCGTTCCGCTATCCAAACTGGGAATAGCTTATTTGGAGCAGGATTGATTAAAAGCCCACTTGCATTCAAGGTATATGTACAAGTAACCGGAAAAGCGGAAAAAATTCAAGCAGGAGAATTTACTCTTAGCCCCCACCTTTCTTTAGTTGAAGTTGTTGTGCGATTGACGAGTGGACCGGAAGAGCTATGGGTAACAATACCGGAGGGGTTAAGAAGAGAAGAAATCGTTGAAAGATTTGTATCAAACCTAGAGATGAACGAGAAGCGAGCATCGGTTTTCAGAGAACAGTTTCTTAGCGAATCGAAAAGCCAAGAAGGGTATTTGTTTCCAGATACATATTTGTTTCCCAGAGATGTAAGCGCTTCTGTTGTCGTAGACAAAATGGGCAGAACATATGATAGTGAAACGATTCAATTTCATACCGCCTTAATAGACGAGAGTGCTGTGGAGGGTTTGGATAATAAGGGAATTACCATTCTAGCTTCCATAATTGAGAGAGAAACCAAAACAGAGGAGGAAAGGCCGGTTGTTGCGGGAATACTCCTTAATAGAATTGAAATAGGAATGGCACTGCAAGTAGACGCTACAGTTCAATATGCTGTGGCTAGCGAAAGTTGCAATGGAGCCAATCCGCCGGCTGGCGGATGTGATTGGTGGTCGGTATTGACGAAACAAGACTTGGGGATAGATTCTCCTTACAATTCGTACAAATTTACCGGTTTACCTCCAGCTCCAATTGCCAATCCTGGAGTTTCTTCAATTCGTGCCGTTATACACCCCGAAGATAATGATTATTTGTATTATATACACGATTCCGAGAGTAACATTTATTACGCAGAAACACTTGCAGAGCATAACCAAAATATTAGGCAGTATTTAGGAAAGTAGGCGCTTGACCCCGCAGTAGAATTTTTATCATTCTGGCAAATGACTATTTATAACAGCATTCTCCAGAATGCTGATATGCCAGCCTTCTTTAGAGGAAGCCCCGCTTTTCAAAGCGGGGAGGATGTCATAAAAATTTCACTGCAGGGTTGACATTAAGGCTTCAGCGTATATAATACTTTTTAGGCGTACGTACTAGGTATGCTTTTTGCTTAGTCCCAAGAAATTCTTGGGCTTTTTCCTGTTTAAAAATTTGCTATTTTTTGCCTTTTGCTGATGGCTATAAAAACCACCCGCCGCTATTTTGGAAAAGAAGAGAAAAACTTACCGAAACTAGACTTGTCATTGGTACAGAAAGAGTCTTGGGAGCAATTTATCACTGAAGGAATAGCAGAAGAACTGGTAGAAATATCTCCGATTGATGATTTCACCGGCAAAAATTGGCAAATTGTTTTAGAAAATCCCAAACTTGGCGAACCTAAATATCCCCCTACAGTAGCTCAGAAAAAAGGGGTAACTTTTTCATCTCCTTTAACAATTTCCGCTATTTTAATTAATAAAAGAACCGGAAAGAAGATTCGTCAAGATGTGTTTTTAGGCGACCTCCCCCAAATGACTTCAAGGGGGACTTTTGTTGTTAATGGGATAGAGCGTGCCGTTATTAATCAAATGGTCAGAAGTCCGGGAGTGTATTTTTCAGGCGAGCTAGATGCAAGTTCGGGACGAATGCTTTACCGTGCCGAAGTTCGCCCGCTCCGCGGTTCGTGGCTCGAGCTTGAGGTAGCCAGAAATGATGTTATTGCTGCCAGAATTGACAGAAGAAGAAAAGTAGTTGCTACAGCACTTTTGAGAGCAACAAATGTTGAGGATGACAAAGAAATAATGGAGTTATTTAAAGACGTTGATACCGACGAAAACCACAGGTACATCGAAGCGACTTTAGAAAAAGATCCTACGGAATCACACGACGATGCCCTTCTGGAAATTTATAGAAAAGTAAGACCTGGCGAACCAACTGTTTTGGAAAATGCCGATGCTCTTTTTAAGTCTCTCTTTTTCGAACCACGACGATATAACCTTGGAAAAGTAGGACGTTTTAAAATAAACAAAAGACTGGGTATTTCCATTCCCAACGAAAAAGCAAACTGGATTTTTACCCGTCAGGATTTAATCGGAACAATTGCCTATCTTATCAAGCTTCAAAACGGTGGTGGAAGAGTTGATGATATTGACCACTTATCAAATAGAAGATTACGAAGAGTAGGAGAACTTGTTTCCACCAACGCTTTTAGAATTGGACTTTTAAGGCTGGAAAGAAGCGTAAAAGAAAAAATGAGCTTGATTTCTCCAGACGATGCGCCTGTGCCCGCAACTCTTATTAATGCCAGACCCCTGATTGCTTCTTTAAATGAATTTTTCCGCTCAAGCCAATTATCCGCCATCTTAGACGATACCAATCCTTTAAGTGAAACAGATCTTTTGCGGAGAATCTCGGTTTTGGGACCCGGAGGCATAAATCGCGAGAGAGCTTCTTTTTCCATCCGTGACGTAAATTCATCCCAGTATGGAAGAATAGACCCTGTAAGAACCCCCGAAGGACCAAATATTGGACTGGTAACCTACTTGGCACTGTATGCCAAAGTAAACGAATTTGGTTTTATTGAAACACCATATAGAAAAGTTAAAAAATTCAAAAAAGGTAAAAATACTAGAGTAAAGATTCTTAACGATATAGTTTACCTTGCTGCTGATGACGAAGAAGCCTATCACATAACTCACTCCGGGATTGAAACCGATGGGTGGGATTTTATTACCCAACCGCGTGTCCCCTATCGATATCGGGGATCAGTAAGTGAAGGGCCGGCCGAACTTGTTGATTTTGTTGATATTACTCCCAGACAGGTTGTTGGTGCCTCGACTTCTCTAATTCCGTTTTTATCCCACGATGAGGGAAATAGAGCTTTAATGGGATCAAACATGCAGTGCCAGGCAGTACCTCTTGTTACCTCGGAATCACCAATTGTTGGAACCGGAATGGAGGAAAAAATTGCTGAAGGAATGAGCAGGATGGTACGAGCCAGAAATGCAGGGAAAGTAGACTATGTAGATGCCGATAGAATCGAAATAAAGCTAACAAAAAAGATTGAAGACAACTCACCATTGGAAGATATTCAAATTACTGATAATGGAAAAAGAGAAATATTTCATCTTACTAAGTTCAAAAGAACTTCTCACTCAACGTCATATAATCAAAGAGCAGTAGTTGTGTCGGGACAAAAGGTAAAAAGTGGGGACCTTTTGGCCGATGGTCCTTCAATCGACAATGGGGAGCTGGCGCTTGGGAAGAATTTAGTAGTTGCCTATTCTTCTTTAGAAGGTTATGGATTTGAAGACGCAATTCTAATCTCGGAGAGACTGGTACACGATGACGAACTGACATCAATTCATATCGAGGAGTACGATGCAGATGTAGTTGATACAAAATTAGGGCCTGAGGAGTTAACTCGCGATATCCCCAATGTTGCCGAAACCGATCTTTCTAACCTGGCGGAAGACGGAATAGTTGTTATTGGTGCCGAGGTCGGCCCAAACGATATATTAGTTGGCAAAATTGCTCCCAAAGGAGAAACGGAGTTGACAGCCGAAGAAAGGTTACTGCGGGCAATCTTTGGAGAAAAGGCCCGTGAGGTAAGAGACACATCCTTGCGTGTTCCGCATGGGGAGCGGGGAAGGGTAGTTGATGTTTCAATTCTGGACAAGGATAAAGGAGATGAGCTTGGCCCAGGGGTAATAAAGAGAGTAGTAGTTCGGGTTGCACAAATTAGAAAAATTACGGTTGGAGACAAAGTAGCAGGCAGGCATGGAAATAAAGGAGTGATTGCAAAAATTATGCCGATTGCGGATATGCCATATCTTGAAGACGGTACTCCGGTGGATATTGTTATTTCACCTCTATCTGTCCTTGCTCGAATGAACTTGGGGCAGCTATTAGAATGTCATTTAGGTTGGGCTTTAAGTAAAAATAATGAAAAAGGCGCCTTTCCAGTATTCGACAAAATTGACGAAAATGTAATAGCAGATGAACTGAAGAAATCAGGGCTGCCGGCTTCCGGAAAAACTAAGTTATATGATGGAAAAACAGGAAAGAATTTCAAGGAGGATACAGTTGTTGGAATTGGATACATTATGAAGCTGACCCATATGGTTGAGGACAAAACCCACGCTCGTTCTACCGGTCCTTATTCTTTAGTTACTCAACAGCCATTGGGAGGAAAGGCTCAAAGGGGTGGACAAAGGTTGGGAGAAATGGAAGTTTGGGGACTTGAAAGTCATCGAGCAGCATACACTTTACAGGAAATGCTGACGATAAAGTCGGATGATGTCTTGGGGCGAGCCAGAGCTTTCGAGGCAATAGTCAAAGGAGTCGATATACCGGCGGCAACCGTACCTGAAAGTTTTAGGGTTTTAGTTCGAGAACTCAATGCTCTCGGGCTCTCTATTGAGACCAAGGGAGAAGTGTTTACGGAAGAAGCAGAACGTCTAAGCCCGGAGGGAGATGAGCTGGCCATGGCGGCGGGTGCGAAGATTGTCGCAACAGGTGAACTTGTTAAGCCGGAAGGAAAAATGGAAATAGAAGAAACAAAATAATATGGAACCTTTATCGGGCTTAAGAAGCCTAACTGATTTTAAAAGTTTAGTGATAAGACTTGCTTCTCCTGAGGAGATAAGAAAGTGGTCTCGTGGTGAAATTCTCAAACCCGAAACTATTAACTACCGAACTTTGAAGCCGGAAAAGGATGGTTTATTTGATGAAAGAATCTTCGGACCAACAAAGGATTGGGAGTGTTACTGTGGCAAATACAAAAGAATAAGATATAAAGGTGTCGTTTGTGACAAGTGCGGTGTTGAAGTAACCCAAAGCAGGGTTAGGCGTGAGCGGATGGGACATTTGAACCTTGCTTCTCCGGTTGTGCATGTCTGGTTTTTCAAAGGAGCTCCCTCAAAGATATCACTTTTACTGGATGTCCCCCCAAGAGCAATAGAGCAAGTCATATATTTTGCCCGATATCTGGTTTTGTCGGTCGAAGATAAAAAGAAAAAAGAAGCTGTCAAAAGACTGGAAGGATCTAGAAAAGAAAGGACGGATGAAATCAGTGGAATCTATCAAGAAAAAAATGCACAGCTTGTAGATAAATCAAAGGAAGAGAAAGAGAAAGTTAAGAATAAAGTCAAAAACAGAGAGCAGTTGGCCCTAGCGATAAATGAAATAGACCTGAACTTAAGAAAGGAAGAAACCGCTTTGGCCGAGAAAGAAAAAAGCACTCTTGATAAAACAAATGAGCTTTTTGACAATCTTGTTTCTACAGTATCTTCACTGAAACCACTTTCAATTCTTACTGAAGAAGAGTTTGACGAATTGGTAATTCACCAAGCGACTGACTTTTTTGAAGCAAAAATGGGAGCAGGTGCATTGCTTTCTGCGCTTGAAACCGTAAATCTTGAAGAACTGACGGCTCAGTTGAGGGAAGATATCCAAGATATTAAAGGTACAAGTGCAAGGTACGTTAAGCTTGCAAAAAGATTGAAGATAGTAGATGGCATGAGGAGGGCAAAAATTGACCCTACCTGGACTATTTTGAGAGTGATTCCTGTTTTGCCTCCTGATTTAAGGCCGATGGTACAGCTTTCCGGAGGAAGATTTGCAACCAGTGATTTAAATGATCTTTATAGAAGAGTAATTAATAGAAATAACAGACTTAAGCATTTAATAAGTTTGGGGGCGCCGGAGATTATTTTGAGAAATGAAAAAAGAATGCTTCAGGAATCTGTCGATTCATTAATTGATGCATCTCAGCGAAAGGCGACCAGGAGGGGTCGTGGAAGACAACCGTTGCGTTCACTTTCAGACATGCTTAAAGGAAAACAGGGAAGATTTAGACAGAATTTGCTGGGTAAAAGAGTCGACTATTCGGGAAGGAGCGTTATTATTGTCGGACCTGAACTAAAACTTAATCAATGTGGTCTTCCAAAAGAAATGGCACTTGAGATGTTTAAGCCTTTTGTTCTAAGAGAAATGATATCAAGGGGAATTGCTCCGAATGTAAAAAGCGCTAAAAATATGCTTGAGAGAAAACCATCTGAGGTTTTTGATATTTTGGAAGAAATTACCAAAGACCATCCGGTTTTACTCAATCGTGCTCCAACGCTTCATAAACTTTCAATTCAAGCGTTTTACCCCGTTTTAATAGAGGGAAGTGCGATAAGAATTCACCCTGCCATTTGCTCCGGTTTTAATGCAGATTTTGACGGCGACCAAATGGCCGTCCATGTTCCTTTATCAAAAAAGGCCATTGAAGAAGCGAAAAACCTTATGCTTCCTCAGCACAATTTATTACGTCCGGCCGATGGTACGCCGATTGCTACACCAGCAAGTAAAGAAATGGCACTTGGTGTTTATTATCTAACAAGCGAAGACCCCAGGATTAAACCATCAGAGGCAACTTTTGCCGATGCAGAGGAAGTAATTTTTGCCTACCAGACGGATAATCTTGAGCTAAGGCAAAGAGTAACTGTAAGAATTAACGGGAAATTGATTGATACTACGGTTGGCAGGGTGCTTTTCAACGAAAAGCTCCCAGCTGAATTTAGTTTTGTTAATGAGTCAATTACTTCAACTACGATAAAGCAGATATTCACTCAAGCATATGTCGAGCAGGATAGGGAAAAAGTAGTCGAAATGATAGACGCAGTGAAAGAGCTAGGATTTATGGCAGGGACTATTTCTGGCCTATCTTTCGGAATATTTGACGCAAAGGTTTCTCCTGAAAAGGGGAAGCTTTTGCAAGAAGCCGACAAAAAAGTATCAGAACACGAGAGTAACTTTGAACAAGGGTTAATTACTGCCGAGGAAAAAAGAAGACTGAGTCAAGAAGTTTGGATTGAAGTAACCGAAGAACTTGCCGATAAGACATGGGAAATATTAGATGAAACCAGTCCAATACGGCTGGTTATTAATGCCAAGGTTGGACGTACCTCGCGTGATCAGGTAAAACAATTAGCCGCAATCAGAGGACTAATTGTTGACCCTCTTGGAAAAATTGTTGAGCTGCCGATTAAGTCTAATTTTCGGGAAGGTCTTTCAATTTTTGAATATGTTGCTAGCTCGAGAGGTTCTAGAAAAGGCTTGACGGACACTGCATTAAAAACAGCAGATGCGGGATATTTAACCAGAAGACTAGTAGATGTTGCTCATGATGTACTTATCAGGCTTAAAGATTGCAAGGCCAAAGAAGGCTTTGCTGTTAAACGCGTACCAAGAAAAAACTTTTTTGGAGCAAGAATTTCTGGAAGGATTGCTGCCGAAAACGTAAAGGATGATAAAGGAACCTTATTAGTTTCCAGGGGGGACTTTATTGATGAAGGGAAAGCGGTTGAAATAGAAAAAAGCAAGGTTGACGAGGTGGTTATTCGTTCTCCCTTGAGCTGTACTTCTCGGTACGGAATTTGCGCCACATGCTATGGTTGGGATTTAAGCGATCAAAAAATGGTTGAACTAGGAACTCCGGTGGGAGTTGTTGCTGCTCAATCAATTGGGGAGCCGGGTACTCAGTTGACCCTTAAGACAAAACACTCTGGAGGAATCGTTGGAGTTGATGTGACTCAAGGATTACCCAGAGTGGAGGAATTATTTGAGTCACGTACACCAAAAATACTGGCACCACTTTCGGAAATTTCGGGAAAAGTGCAGGTTGTCGAAACCGATGAGGGGTGGAAAGTAACAATTTCCTCAGTTGCTACAAAACCGAAAGAGGTACGGGAATACCTTATTCCAAAAACAATAAAGCTTGCAGTTGAAGACAAGCAACTTATCGATGCGGGAGAACCTTTGGCATCAGGCTCTTTAGACATTAAGGAAATACTTTCGATAAAGGGCTTAAAAGCAGCCCAGGAATATCTGATAAATGAGGTTCAAAAGGTATATGAAAGCCAAGGAATTCCTATTAATGATAAGCATTTTGAGGTAATAGTCAGAAAGATGAGCGACGAGGTTAGAATTGAAACTTCAGGAGATACCCCGCTTCTTCCGGGAGAGCTGGTGGATAAAGCCAACTTTGAAGAAGAAAACGAAAAAGTATTAGCCGCAGGAGGCGAACCTGCTTCTGCTCAGCAGGTTGTTTTGGGAATAACCAGGCGCGCTTTATTTACCGAAAGTTGGCTGAGTGCAGCTTCATTTGAGCAGACTACTGATGTTTTAACAAACGCCGCCCTTCTTGGAAAGGAAGATAAACTAATAGGCTTAAAGGAGAACGTAATTATCGGAAGACTTATTCCGGTAACCCCGGATCGTGCTTCTTTGCCGCAGGATTAATTACATATAGTATAATAACTTCGCCATGCCAACGACATCACAATTAGTAAGGAAAGGAAGGAAAAAGACCGTCAAGAAAACTAAAAAGGCGGCTTTAAGGCGATGGTTTAATGCCAAAGACAGAAAGTTTAGTGAGATGGCAAGCCCTTTTAAAAGAGGCGTTGTCCTTCAGGTTCGAACGATGACTCCTAAAAAACCAAACTCAGCGCTCCGGAAAGTTGCTCGGGTCAGGTTTTCCAACAAACAGGAAGTAACGGCATATATTCCAGGAGAGGGTCATGAATTAGCTGAGCATTCGATTGTTTTAGTCCGAGGCGGGAGGGTCAAGGATTTGCCGGGTGTAAAATACACAATTGTTCGAGGAAGGTATGATACGCAAGGAGTAGTGGGAAGAAAAACCTCAAGAAGCCGTTACGGAACGAAAAAAGAAGGAGCACAAGCTTCGGTAGCAGGAGATAAAGCCAAAGAGTCGCAACCAGCGGAAGTACCTGCTAAGTAATTAACCAATTAACTATCTATGCCAAGACGAGGAAAAGTAAAATCTAAAAAAACCGAACCTGATCCAATCTATAAGAATAGACTTGTTACGAAGCTTATTAATAGAAGTATGAAGTCTGGCAAAAAAAGCGTTGCCCAAAAGCAAATCTATAATACGCTTGAAATTGTTAAAGAAAAATCAAAAGAAGACCCGATAAAAGTATTTTTAAAAGCGCTTGACAATATCAAGCCGGCAATGGAGGTTAGACCTAGACGAGTAGGAGGGGCTGCCTATCAGATCCCAATGCCGGTTCGGGGTGCAAGACGGGAATCTTTAGCAATTCGCTGGCTTATTTTTGCAGCGAGAGCAAGGTCAAATTCCGAGTATCATACTTATGCCGAAAAATTAGCTGCGGAACTTTTGGATGCTTCTCTTGGTGAAGGCGGGGCGGTAAAGAGAAAAACCGATATGGAAAGAATGGCCGAGGCGAACCGTGCGTTCGCCCACTTTAGGTGGTAGCTTAATTGATTAAAGTTCTTTTAAGGCGGGGAATTTGGAGAATACTTCTTCTTTTTTATCAGATGGCATTGCTTCAAGGTGGGTTTTTAAATAGTCCAGTCTAACTTTATTTATATTGTCATTTACAGAAGAAAGTAGTTGTTCTTTCTTCCCGGCTTTATCAAACAATTCGTAAATTGCCTCGAAATCGAACTTTTCTTTGTCTTTTAAAATGCCGTCAAGCTTTTCTTGTTCTTCGTCGCTCAATTCTCCTTTCGTATCTTTAACTGCCCCCAAAAGAGTAACAGCCGTTATTTCTCCCATCGCCTGCTCTCGGTCAATGGTTTTACTTGGGTCAACCTCTTTTAGGAACTGGTCAATGCTTGGTAGTTGATTCATTATTACTTTCTATCAGAGGCTAATACTTTTAGAGCACCTACTCCGAAAAATGCAGCCGATGCAACTACAGCAGCAATAGCAGTTTTTTCATTTAGGTTGGCATAATTACCAAGTTCTTGTAAGGATTCAGGTGTAATAATGTTTCCATACTGATGAGCTATTTCTTGCAAAGCATCAATTTGCGCACGTATATTAATAACGCTGATTTTTTTTACTGCGGCTACCGTTGCCATACCGGCGGAGGCTCCAAAGGAAGCAACGATAGCGACTTTTTCCTGAGCTTTTATTATCCACGCACTGTGTGCGTCCAGGGGTGCGTAATCGTTTGTTTCCTTTGGGGTAATACCATCAGCCGTTTCAGTCATTTGGCCAGATTACAACATTTTTCTAATGTTGATTTAAGGGCAATAGCTTGGTAAAATCCTCCAAGGAAGCGCAGGCTTCCGTGTTTTTTTGTTATAGAATAGAGTTAAGGAGTAGAAGAAGGGAAAAAAAGAATTTATCTTTTACCTTTCACCTTTTACCATTAACCTAATACGATGGTTGGACAACAGACAAAAAGGAAGGCAGCAATGGTGATGACGGTCACGAAAGACCGTAGGGTTCCCATGGAAAAAATCCGAAATATTGGGATAATTGCACATATCGATGCCGGAAAAACTACAACAACCGAACGGATTCTTTATGAAACCGGCAAGACTTATAAATTGGGAAGCGTTGACGAAGGAACAACAGTAACCGACTGGATGGCACAAGAGCGAGAAAGAGGAATTACGATTGTTTCGGCTGCGATTACCACCTTTTGGGAACTGCCGGCCGGCCGGCCGGCCTCTTCAGTAGGTCCAGGTCGTTATCGAATAAACATTATAGATACTCCTGGCCATATTGACTTCACTGCTGAAGTTGAGCGGTCTTTGCGGGTTTTAGATGGTGCCATTATGGTCTTCGACGGCCGAACCGGTGTGGAGAGCCAATCGGAAACAGTTTGGCGGCAAGCAGACCGCTACGGCGTTCCCAGAATTTGCATTTTAAATAAACTTAACCTAATCGGCGCCGATTTTGAGGGTAGCATCGAATCAATCCGCGAAAGGCTCGGCGCAAATGCTGCTCCGATTCAGGTTCCTATCGGACTCGAGCACGACCTTCATGGAGTAGTCGATTTAGTTTCGATGAAGGCGTACACCTATTCCGGAATTGATGACAACAAGCTAAAGGAAACAGGCATTCCTAAAAAAGTAAACGAACTGGCGAAAAAATACCGGGCCGAGCTTTTAGAAAAAGTTTCGGAATATGATGACAGTGCCTTGGCGAAGTTTCTTGAAGGCATTGAACCGTCTGAGGAGGAACTAAAAAAAGCAATCCGCTCAGGTGTAATCGCCGGGAAATTCTTCCCCATATTAGCCGGAGATAATAGAACAGTTTCTGTTCAACTTCTTATGAACGCGGTTTTGGAGTATTTACCCTCTCCTTTGGATTTGCCTCCTATTGAAGGAGAAAATCCGCAGACACAAAAAACAGAATACCGTGCTCCTAGAAGCGACGAGCCGTTTTCTGCTCTTTCTTTTAAAGTAGTTACCGACCCTCACGTGGGCAGGCTGGTATACCTTCGAATTTACTCCGGCAAACTACGAGCCGGCGAAGTAATCCACAATTCAACCATACATAAAAAGGAACGTGTCGGAAAATTAGTCTTACTCCATGCTGACCAGCGAGAGCTAATTGAAGAAGCATACGCTGGTGAAATTGTTGGCGCCGTGGGCATTAAAGACACTTCTACAGGTCACACCCTATGCGATAAAGCTAACCCAATTTTGCTTGAGTCGATTCGTTTTCCTGAACCGGTAATTTCCCTTGCAATTGAGCCTGCCACTAAGGCTGACCAAGAAAAAATGGGACTAGCTCTAAAGAAACTTTCCGACGAAGACCCGACTTTTAAGATTAAGGCAGACCATGAAACGGGCCAGACAATAATTTCCGGCATGGGCGAGCTTCAGCTTGAGATTCTTGTTGACAGAATGAAGCGGGAGTTTTCCGTTAATGCAAATACAGGCGCACCTCAAGTTGCCTATAAAGAAACAATCGGTGGGGCGGCGAAGGCCGAAGGTAAATACATTAGACAAACCGGTGGCCGGGGACAATACGGACATTGTTTTATCGAGATTGAACCTTTAGGGCGGGGTGAAGGTTTCGAATTTGTAAATAAAATTAAAGGAGGGTCAATCCCTTCGGAATTTATTCCTTCTGTTGAAAAAGGTGTGAAAGAAAAAATGGAAAAAGGATTATTGGCGGGATATCCCTTAACCGATTTAAAAGTAACTTTATATGACGGTTCATATCATGATGTTGATTCTTCGGATATCGCCTTTAAAATTGCCGGCTCTATTGCCGTTGAAGAGGCGGCGAAAAAAGCAAATCTAATATTACTTGAGCCGATTATGAAGATTGAAGTAGCAACGCCCGATGAGTTTATGGGAGATATCATTGGTGATTTATCGGCAAAACGTGCCCAAATCCAAGGGACAGAGAAAAAAGGTAATTTGACATATATTTATGCACTGGCACCACTGGCTGAGCTGACGGGGTATGTCACCAGAGTCAGGTCGATTTCTCAAGGAAGGGCAAATCCGTATATGGAACCCAGTCATTATGAACAAGTTCCGGTAAATATCACCGAGAATTTAATTGCTAAAAAAGGCGGGGATGAGAAAACCTCTTGACCCCGCAGTAGAATTTTGATCATTTTCGCAAATGACTATTTATCAAAATTTCACTACGGGGCTTGACAGTATAATTTGAGGCTAGATATAATACCTACGTACCACGATAAGCGTGGTTTAGTTTTTGACTCTTAACAAAGGAGTCTTTAATATATAAATTGTAGTAAAGAAGAATAATGGCAGCAGAAAAGAAACAGAAATTCGAAAGAACAAAACCGCATGTAAATGTGGGGACAATTGGCCACGTTGACCATGGTAAAACTACCTTGACTGCGGCGATTACCCGTGTTCTTTCCAAGCAGCCAAATAATCCTACTAAGGCTCTTGAATTCTACGAGATTGAAAATGCCCCGGAGGAAAAAGAGCGTGGAGTAACTATTAATGTCCATCACTCTGAATACGAAACAGAAAAGCGCCACTACGCCCACATAGATGCTCCCGGACACGCAGATTACATCAAAAATATGATTACCGGTGCAGCCCAAATGGATGGCGCGATTTTGGTTATTTCTGCCGCTGATGGACCGATGCCTCAAACCCGAGAACACGTAATTTTGGCTCGCCAGGTTAATGTACCGGCCCTGGTGGTTTTCTTGAACAAAGTCGATACAGTTGACGACCCGGAAATAATTGATTTGGTAGAAACTGACGTTCGAGAGCTTTTGAACAAATATGAGTATCCGGGAGATAAAATTCCGATTATTCGAGGCAGCGCCCTTAAAGCTTATGAAGGAGACAAAGAGGCTGAAAAGCAAATTTTAGAACTGATGAAGGCAGTAGACGAACATATCCCTGAACCTAAAAGAGATACCGATAAGCCTTTTGCTATGCCTGTTGAGGATGTTTTTTCGATTAAGGGAAGAGGTACGGTGGCAACAGGAAGAGTGGAAAGAGGTGTTTTAAAAACCGGCGAAGAAGTAGAGATACTCGGTCTTAAAGACACCAAAAAGACCGTAGTTACGGGGCTTGAGATGTTTAGAAAGACATTGGATGAAACACAGGCGGGAGATAATGTTGGAGTACTTCTTCGAGGTGTAGAAAAAGGGGATGTTGAGCGCGGGCAAGTACTGGCTAAGCCGGGTTCTATTATGCCTCATACGGAATTTGACGCAGAAGTTTATATTCTTTCAAAAGAAGAGGGGGGTAGACACACACCATTCTTTACAGGCTACAAGCCTCAATTTTATATCCGAACAGCGGATGTGACCGGCGAAGTATCTCTACCTAAAGGTATTGAAATGGTTATGCCGGGAGACAGTGCTAAGATGAAAGTTAAGCTTATCCAGTCTGTAGCAGCAGAGGATGGATTAAGGTTCGCTATTCGTGAAGGCGGAAGCACAGTTGGTGCTGGAGTAATAACTAAAATTATTGCTTAAATTATTAATATAACTTGCACTTTGACGGGCTATGGCAGCTACTGGCAGACTAAGAATCAAGCTAAAATCTTACGACCACCGTGTTATTGACGAGGCGGCTGCGAAGATATTGGATGTTGCTATTGCCACTGGTGCAACAATTGTTGGCCCCGTTCCTCTACCTACTAAAAGAACCCTTATTCCTGTTCAGACTTCACCATTTACCGATAAAGATGCCCGGGAGCATTTTGAGATATTGGTGCATAAAAGACTAATTGATATTATCGATCCCTCAGGTAGGACTATCGATTCTCTTTCCAACCTCGACCTCCCCGCAGGCGTGTCCATAGAAATTAAAATGTAATCATTTTGACACGCCGAGCGCCCCGCAAAATCGCTCTTCGAGCCGTGTATGAACAATACTGAAAAGGCGAGAAGCAAGATTAGACTGGGGCAGGAGTATCTATCGAGATTAAGATGCAGCTTGCCTCATTTAGCTTCATTTGGTATACTTTTGGCATCGTGGAGGTGGTTCGCAAAAATAACCACGTTTAGTTTGTCTGGAGTGCCTTTAAAGGTGCCTTCCGGCACCTTTTTTTGTGTCATAAAATTATGCTTAATACCTTACTTGGAACAAAACGGGAAATGAGTCAAGCCTTTGTAGAAGGAACGAGGGTACCTGTTTCATTGATAAAAGTAGGACCATGTATTGTTACCCAAGTTAAAAAAAAGGAAAAAGATGGCTATTGGGCAGTACAAATCGGCTTCGGAGAAAAAAAGATTAAGAATGTTACCAAACCCCTTCAAGGTCATCTCAAAGGCGCCACAAAAGACAAAAAGGCGCCTCGATTTTTGAGAGAGGTTAAGTTTGAGGAAGAGCCTAAGTTAAAGCTAGGAGACGTTATAAGCGTCTCCGATGTTTTTAAAAAAGGAGACCTGGTGGCTGTAACCGGTATTTCCAAGGGCAAAGGTTTTCAAGGAGTGGTAAAAAGGTGGGGATTTGCCGGTGGTCCAAGGACTCACGGACAAAGCGATAGGTTGAGAGCCCCTGGTTCAATTGGCCAGGGAACTACGCCGGGGCGTGTTTGGAAAGGCAAAAAAATGCCCGGAAGAATGGGGGGGGCGAAGATTACAATACAGAATTTGGTAGTAGTAAAAGTCGAACCCGATAAAAACGAGATAGCCTTATCCGGTCCGGTTCCGGGAAACCCAAAGGGGCTTTTAATAATTAAGAAATTAGCTTCAGGAAAACTTGATGAACTAGTCCAAGAGGCACCTGAAGTACAAGCTCAAGTAGAACAACCGGAGGAAGAGCCACAGTTGGATAGCGCTAAGCACACCCAACGTGGCCCCGTGAGATCTGAAAGCATCTCACCGGGGGAAAAAGAGGAATCCAAAGACAAGAAAAAAGCTGCTAGCCCGGAGGGGGAAGTTAAAAATGAGTAAACTGAATGTTTATACATCAAAAGGAACCCAAAAGACCAGCATGAGCTTGCCAAAGAAATTTAGCGAGCAGGAAAACATGGTTCTTTTAGCACAAGCAATAAAAGTATACGAAGACAAGCTGCATTTGGGACTTTCCAAAACTAAGACGAGAGGTGAAGTAGCGTTGTCGAAAAGAAAAGCCTGGCGGCAAAAGGGTACCGGGCGAGCAAGACACGGTGCTAGGTCTGCCCCCATCTTTGCGGGCGGAGGAGTTACTCATGGCCCCAAAGGTGTTAAAGCAAAGCTAAGCTTACCAAAAAAGATGCGCCGGAAAGCTTTGGGTGTTGCCCTTTCAATTAAAGCAAAAAATGGAGAAGTACTTGTTGTTGACGGCCTTTCATCTTTAAAAAAGACTAAAGAAGCAGCTGTCCTATTTGATAATATTTCGAAAAAAGAAAAGTTGAAAAAGGACAAAAGAATGACAGTAGCTTTGTCTGACACGAATTTGGGTGCAAAACTAGCCTTAAGAAATCTAAAAAACGTTGAGGTAATCCGTTTTTCAGATATCAATGCCCACACCGCTTATTTCAGCGGTGTTTTAGTGGTGGATAAAGATGCACTAAACACCAAAAGCTCAAAAGTTCAAAAAGAAAAATAATGATATTACAACCGGTATTGACAGAAAAAAGTCTCGAGGAAGCCAAAAAAGGCAAGTACACTTTTTGGGTAGAAAGACATTTAACTAAGCACCAAATAAAAAAAATTGTCAACGATGTTTTTTCAGTTAATGTAGTAAAAGTCAGGACAATTAATATTGCCGGTAAAACTAAAAAGACGATTACGGGGAGAAAAAAAGTAATCATGCCAAAGAAAAAAGCGGTAGTGACCTTAAAAGAAAAAGAAAAAATAGATTTATTTGAAGGAAAGAAATCAAAATGAAAAACCTAATGACGCATTTGCCCAAAAAGTCAGGGAGAAGCAAAGGAAGGATTACCGTAAGGCACCAGGGTGGCAGGCAAAAAAGATTTTTGCGAGAGATTGATTTTAAGCGGAATAAGCAGGAAATTTGGGGACGAGTTGAGTCGATAGAATACGATCCAAACAGAAACGCCAACATAGCGTTGATACTTTATGAAGATGGCGAGCGGAGATATATATTAGCGCCGGCAGGGATTGAAGTAAGCCAAAAAATAATTGCCAGTGAAAAAGCTCCGCTTAAGCCCGGCAACGCTCTTCCTATGGGGAAGATTCCAGCCGGTATGCAGGTGCACAATTTAGAGATAAGAAAGGGAAAAGGCGGCCAGATGGTTAAAAGTGCGGGCACAGCGGCAGTTGTTCAAGGAAAAGAAGAAGAGTATGTTTTGATAAAACTTCCCTCCAGCGAAGTTAGAAGGTTTAAGCCGGATTGCTATGCAACAATTGGTCAGGTAGGAAGAGGTGAGCTGAGAAGCGAAAGAATCGGGAAAGCGGGCAGGAAAAGAAGGATGGGGATAAGGCCGACGGTTCGTGGTACTGCCCAGCATCCGGGTTCGCATCCTCATGGAGGTGGAGAGGGCAGGTCCGGCGTGGGACTTAAATATCCCAAAACCCCGTATGGCAAGCCCGCAGTAGGTAAAACCAGGAAGAAAAAGAAATATTCGGATAGGCTGATAGTTAAAAAGAGAAAGAAAGGACCGCACGTAGGGTAATTTTATGTCACGAAGTTCGAAAAAAGGACCATACATTGATGCCCGGCTCTTAAAGAGAGTTAAGAAAGGTTTAGGGGAAAAGGACAAACCCATAAAAACTTGGGCGAGGAATTCTCAGATTCCACCCAAATTTGTCGGAAAGTATTTTTCTGTGCATAACGGCAGAGCCTTTATTGATGTTTTTATAACAGAAGATATGGTTGGCCACAGATTGGGCGAGTTTGCCCCGACGCGTACCTTCCGAGGACACGGACAAGTGGTAAAGCGTATTATCGAAAAAACTTAAATTTATGGAAATTACTGCAACACAAAAGTTTGTACACATGTCGCCTCGGAAATTGAGGCTGGTAGTTCCGTTGGTGAAGAATATACAGCCTACTAAAGCACTGGAAATATTACCGCATATAGGAAAGCGCGCAGCAGAACCGCTTGCTAAAGTAATTAAAACAGCAATAGCGAATGCCAAGGTGAAGAAATTAAGCGAAGCAGATTTAGTTTTTAAAGAAATTCAGATAAATGAGGGGCCGAGATTAAAAAGGTGGAGACCGGGAGCAAAAGGAAGAGTAAAGCCGTATATTAAAAGGATGAGCCATATAAGGGTGGTTTTAGAAACCAAAGAACCGGAGGCAATTAAAAAGGCAAGAAAAAAGATTGAGACAAAAACTAGTGATAAAGGAATATCCACAAAGTCCAAAGAAAAATCCTCCAAGAAGAAAATAGCGAGAAATCTTTTGAAACCATTAAGAAAGAAAAGAAAGGAAGGAAAATAAAGATATGGGACAGAAAATTAATCCAACCGGTTTTAGAATAGGCACTTTTTTACCTTGGAAATCTCGTTGGTTTGCCGAGGATTCTCGGTACAAAGATTATCTTTTGGAGGATATAAAAATAAGAAAAGCCCTAATGGATAAGTTCAAGCTTGCCGGAATAACGAACGTAGAAATCGAAAGACTTCCTAAAAGCATTATTGTCATCATGAACGTATCGCGCCCCGGTGTAGTCATAGGAAGGGGAGGCTCGGGTATCGAGGAAGTTAAAAACATGATTATCGATATTATCAAGAAAGAAAGGAAAAAAGACAACAGCAATTTAAGAATTGAACCACGCGTAGTTGAAGTTAAAAATCCTGAAGTTTCAGCACACTTAGTTGCTACCCGCATTGCCGACGAGCTCGAGAGACGGCTTCCCCACCGAAGAGTAGTCAATAGAGCAATGGAAAGGGTAATGCAGGCTGGCGCAAGGGGCGTCAAGATAGTTTTAGCAGGAAGGATAGGTGGCGCTGACATTTCAAGAGTCGAAAAATATCACTTAGGTTCAGTACCGACTCAAACATTAAGGGAGCCCATTGATTACTCTCAAGTTCCGGCATTATTGAAGAAGGGATATGTAGGAGTAAAGGTATTTGTCCACCGGAAAGAAGAGGAATAATAACATGCTTGAACCTAAAAGAACAAAATACCGAAAAAGTTTCAGAGGTAGAATGCGAGGCAAATCCAGTCGCGGGTCAAAGCTGTCTTTCGGTGAATATGGATTAAAGAGCTTAGGACGAGGATGGCTTTCTGCCAGACAGATAGAGGCAGCCAGACGGTCAATTACCCACTCGATAAAAAGAGGCGGGAAAGTCTGGATCAGAGTATTTCCCCATAAGCCGGTTACTTCCCGTCCGGCAGGACAAAGAATGGGGGGAGGCAAGGGTGACATTGATAGGTATGTTTGCGTGGTTACTCCCGGAAGAATTCTTTTTGAGGTAGCAGGAATAGATAAAGACCTGGTATTGGATGCTTTTGCAAAAGCATCCGCTAAATTGCCGTTTAAAACTAAAGTTGTTAGTCGAGAGGATTAAATAGTATGAAGAAAAAAGATTTGTTTAAGTTCAGGAAAAAATCAAGGAGTGAACTGAAAAAGGTCTTGCGGGACAAAAAACTTGAATTATTAAGAGTTAGCGTCAATATTAAAGCAAGCAAGGAGAAAAATCTTAAAAAAGCATATAATTTAAAACGCGATATTGCTCAGATTAAGACAATCAAGAAAGAAAAGGAGCTGATAGACAAAGATAAAAAAGCGAAAGGCAAAGTAACTTAAAGAAATGAAAATATTTAGAGGAAAGGTAATTTCAAAAAAAATGGACAAAACAGCAACAGTTGCGGTAGAACGGATTGTAGTTCACCCTCTTTATAAAAAGAGATTTAAAAGAACTAAGAAGTTTCATGTTCATGATGATAAAAATGTAAATGTTGGAGACGAAGTTAAATTTGTCGCCAGTAAGCCCTACAGTAAGTTGAAAAAGTGGAAAATAACGGAAGTATTAATTGGACAAAAAGAAAAACCTGAAAAGAAGAAGAATCCGCCAGCTGGCGGAAAGAAAGGAGATATCACAAAGACGCGAAAAGCACACAAAGACACAAAGAAATAATTTAGTGTTATAGTGTCAATTTTGTGATTTAGTGATTGATGGTTCAACTAAGAAGTTTCTTAAAACCGGCAGATAATTCCGGAGCAAAAAAGCTAATGATTATTGGTGTTTCGACAAAAATCGGAAAGACGGCGAGCATTGGAGATGTAGTAACTTGTGTTGTGAGGGGAGCTGATCCAAGTGGAGCTGTTTCCAACAAAGAAAAAGTGAAAGTCTTAATAGTTAGAACTAAAAAAGAAATTAAAAGGAGAGATGGAACATATGTCAGGTTTGATGACAATGCCGGTGTAATTATCGATAAAAACGGCATGCCTAAAGGAACTAGAATTTTAGGGCCCATTGCCAGAGAAGTAAAAGAAGCAGGCTACACAAAAATAGCATCGCTTGCCAGGGAGGTAGTATGAGGAGAATAAATACTAATAAACCAATAAGTATCAATGACGTAACAAAGTTACGACATATCGAATCTTTGATTCGTTATAAAAACAATGACCAATTGAAAATATTATTGGAAATTGGATTATTCGAGCGACTGAAAGGAGCGAAACATGTTGAAATTTAAAGTTGGAGATCAAATAGTAGTGACGCAAGGAAAAGACAAAGGCCAAAAGGGCAAGATTGAAAAAACTTTTCCCAAGGAAGGCAGTGCCTTAATACCCCAGGTTAATTTGTATAAAAAGCATGTTAAAGGAGTAACCGGTCAAAAGGGAGGTATTTATGATGTTCCCCGGCCTTTAGCTTTTTCAAAAATTGCTCTCTTGTGTCCCAAGTGCAATAAAAAAACGAGAGTGGGGATAAAAATATTGCCAGAAGAAAAAGCGAGGGTTTGCCGAAAATGCGGAAGAGAAATAGATTCTAAAACCAAGAAAAGTAGAAAAAAATGAAACACAAAAGCACGAAAAATACGCATAAGCACGAAGAGAAAACAATTTTTAGTGTTTTAGAGTCAATTTTGTGATTTAGTGATTATGAATAGACTGAAAACTAAATACGAAAAGGAAATATTACCGCAGCTGGCGCGTGAATTTGGTATAAAAAACCGGATGGCGGTTCCTAAAGTTACCAAGATTGTAGTCAATCAAGGTACGGGAGATATTTCGAAAAATAAAGAACTGCTTGTCCAGGCAAAGGAAAATCTGGCTAAGATTACCGGCCAAGCGCCTTCGGTAAGGCAAGCAAGCGTGTCTGTTGCCAGTTTCAGTATTCGACGAGGCATGCCCGTTGGGCTTAAGGTTACTTTACGGGGCGTGCGAAGTTATGATTTTTTAGACAGGTTGATATCAATAGTTCTCCCCAGACGGCGTGATTTTAGAGGGCTATCACGGAAGAGTTTTGATAAAAGAGGGAATTACACGCTGGGAATTGATGAGTTGACTGTATTCCCGGAAATAGATATTGCTAAAGCTGGTCCTAGCGGGCTTGAAGTATCAATAGTTACCAGTACTGGAGATCCTAAAAAAGCTGAAAAATTGCTCGAACTTTTGGGTATGCCATTTGAGAAAGATAGAGCAGAGAACAAAGTGCATAGTACATAGATTATATTTTCTATGTTCTCTGTTGTAGGTTCTATGTCCTACGACTGAAAGAAGTAAATATGGCCAAAAAATCAAAAATAGTAAGAGAAAATAAGAAGCTGAGATATAAAATCAGATACAGAAATAGGTGTAGTCTTTGCGGAAGGCCTAGGGGTTATATGAGGCGATTTGGTCTTTGTAGATTGTGTTTCCGAGAACGAGCCCACAACGGTGAGCTTCCCGGCGTGAAGAAGGCGAGCTGGTAAAAATCATGGTAAAAGAAAAGACTAAAAAACAAGTTAATCAAAAGTCATTCTATTCCGGGATGATAAATTACCCGATTGGCGATTTTCTAATCAGAATAAAAAACGCGGCCCTTGCAAAAAATCGGGAGGTTGAAGTGAAAAAAACCAAGCTAATTTTGTCAGTGGCAAAAGTACTTAAAAAAGAAGGTTTTTTGGATGAAGTTAAAGAAGAGAAAGATAAATTAGTTGTAAACTTAAGCTTTCGAAATAAACAGCCGGTGATGTACAGCCTGAAACTCGTGTCTTCACCGGGCCTAAGAATATATATGAGTGCCGATGAACTTGATAAAAAGAGAGGACCCTCGACATTTATTGTATCAACGTCCAAAGGGATCTTGGTTTCCCGTGAGGCGATAAAAAATCGAGTCGGCGGGGAAGTCATCGCCGAAATATTGTAATAAGGTATGAGTAGAATTGGAAAAATGCCAGTTGAATTGCCGAAGGGTGTAAGCCTGAAAGTTGAAGGTGGAGAAGTTACTGTTACCGGTCCCAAGGGGACTTTAAAACGAAAGATTCCCAGGGGAATAGAAATTGAGGTTAAAGATAATACGGTACAAGTCCTAATGAAGAAAAAAAATCTAAAAGCAAAAGCGATATACGGAACTTTTCGCTCTCACCTTTCTAATATGAGCAAGGGCGTGGCCGAAGGTTGGAGCAAGGTATTGGAGCTGGTTGGTACAGGATATCGATCAGAGTTATTGGGGAAAACGTTGGTATTAAATGTTGGATATTCGCATTTGGTAAAAATTGAGACACCGGAGGGAATAGAATTTGACGTGGTAAAAACTCAGATAACAGTTAATGGTATCGATAAGGAAAAAGTTGGCCAAATTGCTGCTGAGGTTAGAGCAGTACGACCACCTGAGCCTTATAAGGGTAAAGGCATTAAATATAAAGAAGAAGAAATAAGACGAAAACCCGGAAAGGCAGCTAGAGCGCAGGGTGTTCCGGGAGCCTAAAAATATGAATAAAAGAATAAAAAAGGAAAGACGGAGAAAAAGAATTAGAGCAAAAGTAATGGGCACCAAAAAACGCCCGAGACTTTCCGTGTTTCGGTCGAATAAATATCTTTTTGTTCAGCTTATTGATGATGCAGCCAGCAAGACATTATTGGGAATGTCGGAAAAAACTTTTAATAAAAAGGGGAAATTGACAAAAGTTGAAATAGCATCATTGTTCGGAGAAGCGCTGGCAAAAAAAGCAAAAAGTAAAAAAATATCAACCATAGTTTTTGACCGAGCTGGCTACAAGTATCACGGAAGAATTAAGGCTTTAGCTGACGGAGCCAGGAAAGGAGGGTTGAAATTTTAATGGATCAATATAGACCGATTAATGAATATGAAGAAACAGTCGTCGATATTAGGCGTGTTTCGAAAAAAACAAAGGGAGGGAATACAATCAGATTTTCTGCGCTTGTTGTTGTCGGCGACAAAAAAGGCCGTGTTGGGGTAGGAGTGTCGAAAGCACCTGACGTTAGAAGTGCTATAAGAAAAGCAATGGAAGCAGCAAAAAGGCGGATGATAAAGGTTCCGCTTCAAGGAAAAACAATTCCCTATTCAGTTAGGGAGAAATTTTCAGCCGCTAAAGTAATATTAAAGCCGGCACCGGCAGGGAGCGGAATTATTGCCGGGGGGTCAATGCGAGTGGTTTTAGAAGCCGCCGGAGTTCGAGATGCGGTTGGGAAAATATTAGGAACTCGAAATAAAATTTCTAATGTGCATGCGACTATAAAAGCACTAACCTCGATTGCAGAAATATATGACAGAAAGAAAAATAAACATGTCAGAAAAACTACCTAAAACAATCACTAAAAAACCAAAGAGGCGTGGACGAGGATACGGAAGCGGCCGCGGCGGTCATACTGCAGGCCGTGGGACAAAAGGCCAAAAATCCCGAGGAAAGATAGGAGTTTTATTTGAAGGGATAAAAATGAAGAAGTCTTTTATAAAAAGACTTCCCCTGCGGCGCGGAAAAGGTAAATTTAAAGCAAAACCTAAGCCTTTAATTGTTAAGCTTGCCTATCTTGATTTAATGCCGGCCGGTACAAAAGTAGATACGACCGCACTTTCCAAGTTTGGTATTGTAAGGAAAAAGGATGCTGATGTTTATGGTGTCAAAATATTGGGGAATGGCGAAATAAAGAAGAAATTTACTGTACTTTTACCGATATCGCACTCTGCAGCAAAGAGGATCGAAAAAGCAGGAGGAAAAATTGAAGTAGAAAAATCTGAGTCCCCTCCGGGTCGGACCTCCGGTTCCAAAAACCTCTCGGTTCGGGGTAGACCCACAAGGGTTGGAGACAAAAGTCAAAAAGCCAAAAAAAGTAAAAAAACCGCTAATACAAAAAAGAAAGTTAATAAAAGGTAGCAAATAAATGTTAAGCTCGATTTTTCAGTTTTTTTCAAAAGTTGTAAAGGCACCCGATATTCGAAAAAAGCTTTTAATCACGGCAGCAGTATTAGTTGTTTATAGATTAATAGCCCACGTTCCTGCTGCGGGGATTGACAGAACATCACTCCAGGCACTTTTCTTGGGTAGTCCGCTTCTATCTCTTTTGGACGTGTTTTCCGGAGGGACATTAGCTAATTTTTCTATCATGGCATTGGGACTGGCGCCTTATATTAACGCCTCAATTATTTTACAGCTGATGACTTATGTAATACCTAAGCTTGAGGAGCTTTCTAAAGAAGGTGAATTCGGACAGGAAAAAATAAATCAATATACCAGATTTTTAACGGTTCCGCTTGCCGCCATGCAGTCTTTTGGAATGTATACTTTGCTGCGTGGTCAAGAAATCATTCCGACTTTGTCAGCCTTGGCTTTAATCGCTTTAATTATTTCTATGACAGCAGGGTCAATGTTTGCTGTATGGTTGGGTGAATTAATTTCAGAGTACGGTCTGTCAAACGGAATTTCATTTTTGATATTTGCCGGAATTGTTGCCCGGCTGCCGGTTACCTTAGGACAGTCGATGGTAGTGATAACTCCTGAAGATCTACTGAAGTTGGGGATTTTTGTCGGGATTGCGGCAGTGATAATTGGACTTATCGTTTTTATGAACGAAGCTACACGACAAATACCTATAAATTATGCCAGGCGAGTGGGACGGGCAGGATCGTCATCCTCCTATCTTCCGCTTAGACTAAACCAAGCTGGGGTAATCCCCATTATTTTTGCGGTTTCACTGGTACTTATGCCTTCTTTGGTCAGCCAATTTCTATCAGGAGTCAGCAATCCTCAAGTTGCCCAGGTGGCGACAAAAATTGCGACTTCGTTTAATCCTCAATCTTTTATCTATAATCTTTTTTATTTCCTTTTGGTTTTTGGGTTTACCTATTTTTATACAGCGATAGTTTTTAATCCGGAAAAAATTTCGGAAAACCTACAGAAAAATGGTGGTTTTATTCCCGGAATCCGTCCCGGCGCTCAAACGGCTAAGTATCTTTCTAATGTGTTAAATCGGATTACTTTAATCGGAGCAACTTTTCTGGGTTTAATTGCCGTTATGCCTTCATTTTTCCAAAACGCGATAGGAGTGGCGAATTTAGCAATTGGAGGAACGGGAATTCTAATTGTGGTTTCTGTGGTACTTGAGATAACCCGGGAACTTGAATCGCAAATGGTGATGAGGAAGTATGATGCCTTTATTCGGTAGGAATAAATACAAATGAACACCAATGTTAAATAAGTACCAATTTCTAATAAAAAATTCTTTGAGTATTGGTACTTATTGGTATTTATTTTCATCATGAACTTAATCATTCTCGGATCACCCGGATCAGGTAAGGGCACGCAGGCAAAATTTCTGGTGGATAAATTTAAACTTTTTTATCTTGATATGGGAAAGTTCCTCAGGGGTGTGGCTAAAGGAAATCCGAATATTGACAAAATAATGAACCAAAAGGGAAAGCTTCTCCCGGCCGGTATTGTTTTCTCGTTAATGAGCGAACAGCTGGAGGAGAAAGTACCAGAAAGGAAAAACATTCTTTTTGACGGTTATCCCAGGTCAATCAAGCAATATGAAATGCTTAAAGATTGGTTGGGAGAAAAGAGGACAGAGATAAACCACGTAGTTTTACTGGAGATTAGCGAGAATGAATCCATTAAGCGGTTGTCTGCAAGAAGAATATGCGAAAAATGCGGCACCATTTATAACTTAATCACAAATCCTCCTCCTGAAGAGGGCTGTGAGTGTGGTGGTAAATTAATTCAACGATCGGACGATAATCCCGAAGCTATAAAACAAAGGCTTTCAGAGTATAAAAAAACAACGGAGTCTTTAGTAGAAATTTTCAAAAAAGATGGAATTTTAATTGAAGTCGATGGCGAGCGACCGATTGATACGATTTTTGAAGATATCTTAAAAAGAATTAAAAAATGATAGGAAAAATTAAACTTAAGACCAATAAGGAGATAAAAACTATGGCTGAAGGAGGAAAAAAGCTAGGCAGAGTAAAGAAAAAGCTAAAAGAAGCAATTGATGCGGGAGTCAGCGCAGATGAGATTGAGAAGAAGGCTCTAAGGCTTATTGATGCAGAAGGAGGGAAACCATCTTTTACGATGGTGAAAGGCTATTCTTGGGCAACGTGCGTCAATGTCAACGATGGAGTAGTACACGGTGTGCCTAAAAAAAAGATTGTTTTCAAAAATGGAGACATAGTGAGTGTTGATGTGGGATTTTTTTATAAAGGATTTCATACCGATACTTCTTTCTCTGTCGCCATTAAGCCTAATCAAAAAACCAATAAGTTTCTGGATGTGGGAAAAATATCTTTAGAAAGAGCAATCAAGGAAGCCAAGCCTGGAAAAAGAATTTATGATGTATCTTACGCGATGCAAAGAAGTATTGAAAATGCGGGATACTTTCCTATCAAAGCTTTAGTTGGGCACGGAATCGGAAAGAGTTTGCACGAAGCGCCTCAAATACCGTGTTTTGTAAGCGGCAAAAAAGAAGACAGTCCGGAAATTTCCGCCGGCATGGTCTTAGCAATTGAAATGATGTACGTTGAGGGCAAGCCTGATGTAAAACTAGCCCCCGATGGTTGGACAATAAAAACGCAAGATGGTAAAATAGCTGGGCTTTTTGAAGAAACAGTTGCCATAGGAGACAACGGTCCAAGAGTTTTGACTAATTAAAGCTAATTTTTCAAATTAGCTTATTTTTTTGATGAATTGTTATGCAAAACAAGAAAAACGTACAAATTAACGGAGTAGTTAAAGAAGCTCTGCCTAATACAATGTTTAGGGTAGAGCTTGAAGACGGTAGGTTGATTTTGGCAGTGCTTAAGGGCATTATGCGCAGGCGGTACGTGAGAGTTTTTCCGGGAGATAATGTTAAAGTCGAAATGACTCCTTATGATGAGGAAAGAGGAAGGATTATTTTTAAGTTCAAATGAAGGTCAGTTCATCGATAAAGAAAAGATGCAGAGATTGCAAAGTTGTAAAGCGCAAAGGCGTGGTTTACATTATTTGCAAAAATCCAAGGCACAAACAGCGCCAGGGATAGAACATAGCACATACAACAGAGTGCATAGATAAATCCTTTATTCTTTGCGCTTTGCACTGTGTTCTGTGATTGAAAGGAGCAAAATGGCACGAATTGCAGGAGTAGAATTACAAGATAAATGGAAAATTGATTATGCCCTGACTCAAATAAAGGGTATTGGCTGGACGTTGTCAAAAAATATATTAAATTCCGTCAAGATAGATGCTTCAAATAGGGTTTCCGACTTAAGCGTCAAAGAAATTACTAAAATTACCGGGAAAATTGGTGATTACCCAATTGAGGGAGCCTTGATGAGACAGGTTAAGCGAAATGTTGCCCGGCTGGTGACTATCGGTTCATACAGGGGATTAAGGCATTCGAAAGGGTTGCCGGTACGGGGACAAAGAACCAGGTCAAATGCCAGAACCAAAAGAGGCAAGAGGAGGACAGTTGGCGCATTCAGAAAAGAAGCGCTGACTAGAAAACAGCAAACTCAAAAGAAAGAGGAATAATTAATGATGGCTAAAAAAAAGACTAAAAAAAAGACTGCACCCAAGAAAAAAACGGATTTTGGAAGGATTTATATTTCCGCATCTTTTAATAACACTTTAGTTACAATAACAGATTCAAGTGGAAAGACATTATCGTGGGGTTCGGCAGGCTCAGCCGGATTTAAGGGAACCCGGAAATCAACTCCGTTTGCTGCAACAACTGCGGTTGAAAAATCAGTTAAAAATGCAAAGGAAAAATTCGGCTTGAAGGAAGTTGAAGTTTATGTCAAAGGCCCAGGGCCGGGGCGGGACTCATCGTTACGGGCTATTCGAGCAGCAGGTTTAAAGATTGCTTTAATTGCCGATGTAACGCCTATCCCGCACAACGGACCAAGGCCAAGAAAGAAAAGGAGAGTTTAATATGGCTAGATACACAGGACCAAAAGACCGGTTGTCAAGACGCGAGGGTTTTGATTTGTTTGGCAAGGGTGCAAAATTAACACGCTTAAATGTGCCTCCTGGCGTACATGGTCCAAGGGGAACAAGAAGACAATCGCAGTACGGCAGGCAATTGAGGGAAAAGCAAAAGGTTAAAAGAATGTACGGAATTTTAGAAAGACAATTCAGGCGGTATGTTGATGAGGCTTTGAAATCAAAAGGAAATTCGGGAGAGAAGTTGCTGTTTCTTTTAGAAACAAGACTGGATAACGTAGTTTATAGATTAGGGTTTGCACCTACCCGGCCGGGGGCAAGGCAGTTGATAGGTCACCGACATGTTTTGATAAACGGGAAAAAGGTTAATATTCCCTCGTACCGGGTGAGACCGGGAGAAACCATTAGTTTAACCGGGAAAGGGATGAAAATACCGGCGATAAAAAGACTTTTGGAGGATAAAGATTTAAAGACTCCTGCTTGGCTAAAAAGGCGCGCAGCAGTGGGGAAGGTTGATAGACTTCCCGAAAGAGAAGATATAGTTGAACCTATTTCGGAACAGGATTTAATCGAATATTATTCACGGTAGCTGGGGGGTGATTTTAATGAACGAGCCATTATTTGAAATTAAAGAAGATAAAATAAAAAAGGATTACGGGAAGTTTATCATTACTCCTTTGGAACAAGGGTATGGCAATACGATGGGAAATTCTCTAAGGAGAGTTCTTTTGACTAGTCTTCCGGGTGCAGCTATAACGAAGATTCGGATGACACAAGTAAAGCACCAATTTTCTACCTTAAAGGGCATGAAGGAAGACATAGTCGAGTTTGTCTTAAATCTTAAGAAAGTTAGGTTTTCTTACGAGGGTGAAAAACCGGCAAAGGCATCTCTTTCGGTAACTGGTCCAGGAGAGGTTAGAGCAAAAGATATCGAAGTAGACCCAACTGTTAAAATTGCTAATCCCGAGATGGTTTTAGCGATTTTGGATAAAGGAGCCAAGCTAAACGCAAAGCTGGAGATTGAAATGGGTACAGGATATTCACCGGCAGATGATAGAGCAACTGGCGAGATTGGAATGATTCCTCTGGATGTGTCATTTTCTCCTGTAAAGCGAGTTAACTACAAGGTTGAAGAAACTAGGGTAGGCAGGCTTACAAATTATGACAAGCTGATCTTGGAGATATGGACCGATGCAACTGTAGCCCCTAAAGATGCACTGATTAAAGCTGCTGAAACTCTGATTGGCTATTTTAACCAAATAGTTTCTCCTAAAAAGATTGAGAAAAAAGAGGAGACAAAAGACGACGGTTTGGGATTGGTTGGAAAACTATCGGTTGAGGAAATTGGATTACCTACTCGGGTAGCTAATGCTTTAGTTAAAGCAGGGCACGAGACTGTTGAGGATTTGGTGAAAGCAAAAAGGACCGATTTGGTTAAAGTTAGAAATCTAGGAGAAAAGTCAGTCAAGATTATCGGAATAGCACTCGGAGAAAAGGAGCTGAACCTAGCTGAATAAATCCATGAAAAAAAGAGTGTACGGTAGAAAATTCTCAAGAGGGCAGGGTGCTAGAAAGGCGCTTTTCAGGTCGCTTTTGCGTGCATTGGTAGCTGAAGGAAGTATTGTGACCACAAAAGCAAAAGCTAAAACCGTCCAAAAAAAGGCAGAAAAAATATTAAATTTAGCCAAAGATAAAAGTATTGCCAAAAGACGACAGGTTTACGCCATATTGGGAAATGATAGAATAACAACCGATAAATTGTTTGAAAAGATTGCACCGCAATTTGTAGACCGGGTAGGCGGCTATACACGAATAATTCATCTGCCGAGAAGACGGGGCGATTTAGCGGAAATCGCACGACTTGAGTGGGTGAAGGGGATAGCGATAAGTGATAAGAGAAAAGATATAAGTAAAAGCAAGAAAAAAACAGCTAAAACAGAAGAAAGTCCAAAACCTAGAACAAAAGGTAGAAGGTTGCTTGATAAAGTTAAAAAAGTGAAGAACAAATAGCTTATTGCTGATTTCATATCGCATATAACTAAAATGAAAACATATCAACCTAAACAAAAAGAGGTTAAAAGAGAGTGGCATTTAATAAATGCCAAAAGTCAGGTATTGGGTAGAATGGCCAGCGATATAGTTAAGTATCTTACCGGTAAACACAAAGTTAACTATGTGCCCCATCTGGATATGGGCGATTATGTAGTGGTATTAAATGCAGAAAAAGTCAAGGTAACAGGGAGAAAGGAAAAACAAAAAATATATTACCGGCACTCAGGGTATCCTGGAGGATTTAAAGAAATTGCTTACCTGAAGTTAAAAAAGGAACAACCTGAGAAGATTATTCAGCTTGCGGTAAAACGGATGCTTCCGGGAAATAGGTTAAGAGATAAAAGAATGGTCAGATTGAAAGTTGTTGCCGGTGAGAAAAATCCATACAAAGATAAGTTCAAAATGAAAAATTCAAAATGAAAAATTACAGTTCAAAATTAAAAATTGACAAATTACCTATAAGGTCACTTTGCACTTTGCACTTTGCACTTTGCACTTGACGACCGAAGGGAGGAACTCATGCCGAGAACTAAAAAGAAAAATTGGATTTATGCAGCAGGAAGACGAAGAAGCGCGTCCGCGAGGGTGAGGTTATTTAAGGGAAAAGGTGAAAACATAGTCAACGGTCAGCCTATTGAGGAATATTTCCCCAGTGCAGTACAAAAAATTACCTGGACTAAGCCTTTTAAGGTGGCCGAAATAATGGACAAGTATTTTGTCACCGTAAAGGTTATCGGAGGCGGGAAAAATGGTCAACTTGGGGCAGTGGTTCACGGGATTGCCAAAGCCTTAAACAAAGCAAACAGAAAGAAATTCAGGCCTGCACTTAAGCGTGAAGGATTATTAACCCGAGACGCCCGTGTCAGGGAGCGAAGAAAAGTCGGTACCGGCGGCAAAGCGAGGAGGAAAAAGCAATCGCCTAAGCGATAGAGAATTTCCGACGAAGTCCCGCACTCTCGCCCCTGCGACGCCCGCCCGCAACTGCGTAGCTGTTGGCGGGGGAGAAAGCAAGAGTAGTGTTGTGACAAAACGCAAGAAACAGTCGCCTAAAAGATAATTCCTTCCATGGATGCTAGAGACTATCTAAAAGAATACGCAAAACGGGCTGATAAATATCTAGCTCAATTCTTCACAAAAAAAATAAACGAAGTTAGAGATATAGGAAAAGGTGGAAAGGGAGTTTTAATAGCTGTTGATATGCTTTCCAGATACAAAAAGTTTGTCCAAGGTGGAAAGAAATTAAGAGGTGCACAAATTCAGCTTGGATATAAAATTGCCGGAGGCAATAAGCAAGATGTCCTTCCTGCATCAACTTGCATAGAGATTATTCACAGCTTTTTACTTATGCACGATGACATTATGGATCTTGATACCCTCAGGCGGGGTTCTCCCACGATACACCGCCAGTATGAGACTGAGCATAGAAAACTAAAACTTGCCAAGGATATATCACATTATGGAATATCCATGGGAATAGGCATGGGCGACCTAGGCGCATATCTGGGTACAGAGGTTTTATTAGATTCAAATCTTGACGCTGAAAAGAAATTAAGGGCTGCTGTGTATTTGTCCAGACTTCTTCAAAGGGTTGTTTACGGTCAGGGATTGGATGTTACTTATGAACAGATGAAAGGTATTACAGAGCACGATGTTTTACAGGTTCATTTACACAAGACTAGTATATATACAGTAGTTGGCCCGTTAAAAATTGGTGCCCTGCTTGGAGGTGTGTCTAATGTTCAAATTAATGCAATAGAAAAATTTGGAGAGCCTGTTGGAATTGCCTTTCAATTAAGAGACGACGAGCTTGGTCTTTTTTCAGAAGAAGAAACTCTTGGTAAACCAATAGGTGGTGATATTAGGGAGGGCAAAAATACAGTTTTGAGAATTAAAGCGACAGATATTGCAAGTGGCGGGGATAAGAAGTTCTTAAAATACGCTTATGGTAATCAAAGTATTACACAAAGAGACGTCAAAAAAGTTCAGGATTTAACCATTAAAACAGGGGCATTAAAATACTCAGAGGAACTTTCAAAGGAACTCGTAGAAAAGGGCAAGCGCTACATTCCTAAAATAACCAAAAATAAGGAACTACAGGATACATTATCTTCACTGGCCGACTTCATCATCATTAGATCTAATTAGTAATTATTTATATGCTATAATGCCCTTTTGCTTTAGATATTATTGTATAATTTTACAATGCCCAAAAAGAATAAAATTTCCCTTCCGAAAGGCACAAAAGTACCCGACCACATAGCCGTAGTTCTTGACGGTAATGGGCGCTGGGCTAGAGCGCGTGGATTACCTGCCACTAAAGGACACGAGGCAGGCGCGGAAGCAATGAGGGCGATTTTTGATTCGGCACGAAACTTTGGTGTTCACACGCTTACTCTGTGGGGTTTTTCGACTGAAAATTGGAAAAGACCACCAGCCGAGGTCAGGAAAATTTTAGGATTAGTTAAGATATATCTTCAAAAAGAATTGGAACAAATGAAGAAGGAAGGAGTGCGATTTTGCCATATGGGTAGACGAGACAGGCTTCCAAAAGATCTTTTAGAATGGATAAAAAAAACGGAAGAAGAGACTAAAGATAACACAAAACATCTCTTAAACGTTGCTCTTGATTATGGAGGAAGAGATGAAATTATACGTGCGGTTAAGAAAATTATCGACGACAAAGTTCCCTACGATAGAATAAATGAAGAGTTGTTTGCATCCTATCTGGATACTTCCGGACAGCCATATCCGTATCCTGATCTTTTTATTAGAACTTCTGGAGAACAGCGAACAAGTGGTTTTTTGCCATGGCAAATGGTTTATTCGGAGTTTTATTTTGAGGAAGATCACCTTCCAGATATGACCCCAGAGAAATTGCGGACAGCAATTCTAGACTATAGTAGAAGAAGACGCAGATTTGGTGCCAAAGATAAAATGGCTCATTTGAAATTTAGACCCGAGGTAACGGCCAGGTTGGAGATAGGTTGGTGGAGACTGCAAAACATTCCCCAAGGGACTCGTTTCCGCGATTATGCCGCCAAACACATCAAAGAGCAATACGGACTTTCTAAGACACTCGCCACCCAAGCCGCCAAGTACATGATTGAAGCAGTCGTTGAGGGTAAAGATAAAAAATGGGAAAAATCAATGGTTTCTGCTAAGAAATTTTACAAGCTGATTCGGAACGAAATCAAGCTCGCGTTTGAACCATCACTGGCAGCTTCCTTGCAAGTTAAATTATGGCGCGGGATAAATGGCAAGGATAAAGTTGAAGTAGCAGATGGTGTGGAAGACACTGCTAGACACTTGTATGCAGAAGTTTATAGAATTTCTGTTTTTCAGGCGACAAAAGCGGCTCATTTAAGGGTACTTGCTAATATTGAAAGAAATTTGGCCGAAAAAGGATACGGGGAGTACCATTGGGACCGCGCTGAGGATTACTTAGAGAAGTTCTACAGGGCACTAAAGGAAAGAGTAGCTTGACTTTAAGTGGCATGCTAAGCTTCAGGGTTTTTCTGTATTTTCTCCGCTTTTTCGTGGTCTCTTTTTACTTTTTGGTCTTCCTTTTTAATAGTTTCAATGGCTTTATCTCGCTTAACGTAGAAATTCATCAAAGAGAAGGTAATCATACTGGCAAAAGTTACGCCGATAGCATTAACCAGAAAAAGTAAAAGCGAACCGGAGATAATAACCCAATCAAATCTTGCCACTCCAATTCCAATCGTTGCCAAAGGGGGAATTAAAGCCACAGAAATAGCAATTCCCGGAAGCGTTTCATTTAGCTGCGGCTTAACCAAGGCAAATGATCCGGCTAATCCGGCAATAATGGCAATGACAACATAAGGCAATGTCGGTTGGGTCATAGTATCTACCAGAGGAGGAAGCTCCGGTAGTTGAGAAGAAAAAAGCCAAGTGGCGATGGTGCTGGCTAAGACGGCAACAAGAACCGATTTGGCGATGGTGTAAAAAGAACGGGACATTAGCTTAAAGTCGCTCATGGTTATCCCCAAGGAAAGTGAAAGAAGAGGATATAGCATTGGGGCAATGAGCATGCTGCCGATAATGATGGCGGTATTGTCTAAAAATAGCCCAAAAGTAGCCGTTAATATCGAAAGAATTATCATAAAAAAGAAGTCCTGGCTGGGAGTACTGCCGCGAATTAACCGTTCGACGGCTACGGATTTATCTTTTCCGGTTAAAGTATTAAATAAAATTAACACGGATTCATTTTACAATATTTAAATTAACCTTGGCAAAAGTGTCTATCTTTTAGTTAGTCATATTAAATAGGCGGCAGTTTGGTAAAATACATAACGGCGGGGAATAGTTTAATGGTAGAATAGGTGGCTGGGGGCCGTCTGGTGGGTGTTCGATTCACCCTTCCCCGACCCACTCCATTCTTTTAGCTGTTGACTTCGGGGCTTGTATAAAAACATATCCTTGTTTTTTATAAAGGGTTATGTTAAAAGTGTAAACGAAGATGATTAAAAGAGGACGGCCGAAAGGTAAAAAAGAGATTATCGCCCCGAAAAGGCAAACCAACTCTTCAGGAAAACTGGCGGCAATAAAAGTTGCCATGGAGCAAATAGAAAAGCAATATGGACGCGGCTCAATCATGAGATTGGGTGCCAGAACTGACGGCAAATATAAAATCTCAACTATTTCGACAGGTTCGATTGCTCTTGATTTGGCGCTTGGAGTGGGAGGATTGCCTCGGGGGCGAATAGTGGAAATCTATGGGCCGGAAGCATCGGGTAAAACAACTGTAGCATTATCGGTTGTAGCTGAAGCTCAAAAAGCCGGTGGACAATGCGCTTTTGTCGATGCAGAACACGCTCTCGACCCGACCTGGGCCGAAATTATCGGCATTAATCTGGATGACCTTTTACTTTCTCAGCCCGATACCGGTGAACAGGCTTTGGAAATAACCGAAACTTTAATCCGCTCGGGTGCACTCGATGTTATCGTCGTTGATTCAGTCGCCGCCTTAGTACCCAGGGCCGAGCTTGAAGGGGAAATGGGCGACGCAGTGATGGGAATGCAGGCAAGGTTGATGAGTCAGGCCTTAAGAAAATTAACCGGAGCCATTTCCAAGTCAAAAACTATTCTTATTTTTACCAACCAAATTCGCCAAAAAATCGGCGTCATGTTTGGCAATCCCGAAACAACATCCGGGGGACTGGCTTTAAAGTTTTATTCGTCGGTCAGGCTTGATGTCAGAAGAATTGAAGTTTTAAAAGATGCGGATATTGCCATTGGTTCAAGGCATCGGGTCCGGGTAGTTAAAAACAAAGTCGCTCCGCCTTTAAGGGTTGCCGAATTGGATATTATGGCCGAGGGAGGAATTTCGCGCGCGGGAGGACTTTTGGATGTGGCAGTTGACCTGGCACTGATTGAGAAAAAAGGCTCCTTTTTCAATTATGACGGCAAAGTTTTAGCCCAGGGAAGAGAAGGAACAAAAGCATATATTAGAGAACATAAAAAGTTTGCCAATGATTTGGAGGATAAAATAAGGAAAGTAGTGGCCACCGGTAAGAAAATTCCCAAGGAAATTGGAGAAACAAAGAAATAAGCTAAAATTTTCCTAGAATTTCTACTACTTGTTCAGCTGTTTGTTGCCACCTCAATACTCGCTCAACCTTTTTAATAAATGGTTCTAGATCTTTTTGTTCTGCCTTTCTAATTGCTTCTACGGGAGTCATTGTGGGCGTATTATACTATAAAAAAGTTTTAAGAAGTCAGATATGCCCATTATTACTAAAATTAAGTCTCAGAAAAACAAAAAACGAGTCAATATCTACCTTGATGATAAGTTTGGGTTTGGATTGGGTTTGGAGAATTTTGTCAGGTTGGGATTAAAGGTTGGAAGAGAACTTACGAAAACGGAAATTAAGGAGATTTTAAAAAAAGCGGAGTTTCAGAAAACCTTAGATAAACTTTTGAGATTTGCAACGCTAAGGCCCAGGTCCGAAAAAGAAATCAATATTTGGCTAAGAAAATATAAAGTTCACCAAAGCATTATTTCCGATCTCTTTAACAAACTAAAGCGCTTGAAATTATTGGATGATAAAAAGTTTGCCGAGTGGTGGGTTGAGCAAAGAATGAATTTTCGCCCAAAGTCGAAGCGAATAATAAATTATGAATTAAGAAGCAAAGGAATAAACAAAAACATAATTGAAGATGTTTTGTCGGAGGTAAAAATTGATGAGGTAAAAATCGCTAAAGAAATGTTAGCTAAAAAGATTTATAAATGGGAGAAATTACCAAAGTTTGAGGCGAGAAAGAAGATGGGGGAGTTTTTAGGGAGAAAAGGTTTCGGGTGGGATACCATCAAAAAAGTTACTAACGAATTTATAGAAAAGAATAAGTAATATATTTATTGTCAATTTCTTGCTCGTCTAAGAAATTGACGAAAGAAGGACGCCACATTAATTTTTCATTCCAGTCGTTCGTTCACTCATGTAATGCGTGCAGAACTCGTTCGCGTCAAGCGCTTCTTAACAACTGCCGCTTTTTGAACAAAATTCACTCTCTCACTCCAGGGTTCAAAATTAGGTGGATTTATTTAAAATGTAATTTTTCAAGGGGCTTATAGAACAATTAGACTCACTTCACCCTTGGGTTGGTTGACCGGGTAGGCATAAAAGTTTAAAATACTCTCAGGAGTAAAGGGAAATATGCTTAAAGAAGCTCAAAATCTAGTTTCTTCTGCAATTCACCCGCTAATATAGGTGGGTGGCTTCCTTTGGCTCCATAATTAAATCATGGCAAAAACAGACGGTATAAACAAGCTTGGCTCTGGCGAGCTAAAAATATTAGTTGAAGATTTGCGGAAGGAGCGTCTTCAGCTGGAAAAACGCGAAAAAAAGCTTTCGGAGCGCGCAGATGAGCTAAAGAAACACCTAGAAAAAGCTTCTAAAATGACCGTTGATGAAGCTAAAAAGACTCTTTTGGACGAAGTTCAAAAAGACTTAAGCGCCGAGATTGCTAAAAAAATCAGATCAGCTGAGGAAAGAATAAAGCAAGAATCAAAATCCCAAGCGAAGGAAATATTGGCCGACGCGATGAAGCACGGCGCTACCGATTATGTGGCCGAGTACACAGTTTCTACCGTTGCAGTACCTAGCGAAGAAGTCAAAGGTAGAATTATCGGCCGGGAGGGACGAAATATAAGGGCCTTTGAGCGGGCAACACATGTTGAGATGGAACTTGATGAATCAAACGAAATCCGCCTTTCTTCTTTTGACTCTATCCGTCGGGAAATCGCCAAGCGGGCCCTCACTCAACTTGTAAAAGATACCAGAATTCAGCCTTCGAGGATTGAAGAAGTAGTCAAGCAAACCAAAAAGCAAATGGAAGAGGTGCTTCTTGAGGAAGGAAGAATAATTGCCGAAGCATGCGGTGTTTATAATTTGTCAACCGAAGTATTAAAGCAAATCGGCCGGTATAAATTCAGAACCAGCTACGGGCAAAATTTAGCCTTACACACTATTGAAGAAACTAAAATGGGAGTGGCGATTGCCAATGAAATTGGAGCCAATATAGAAACAGTAAGACTGGGGTGTCTTTTACACGACATTGGGAAAGTAGTGACCGAAGAAGAAGGCACCCATGTTGAAGCAGGAGTTGCCGTACTTAAAAAGCACGGCTTTCCCCGCGAAATAGTCAACGCCGTTGCTGAGCATCATGAGGACAAGCCTTTTTCAGCAGTAGAATCGGTAGTTGTTTGGATTGCCGATGCAATTTCCGGTTCCCGTCCCGGAGCAAGATACGAACCTCACGAGGGATATGTCAAAAGAATGAATAAAATTGAAGAGGTCGTTAAGAGTTTTGATGGGGTTTTGGAAGCATTTGCTTTTCAGGCGGGCAGAGATGTAAGAGTAATTGTCAATCCCGAAGAGGTTGATGATGACAAACTGACTGTTTTAGCCAGGAATATTGCTAAGAAATTAGAAAAAGAAGCAGAATATGCGGGGCAGATTAAAGTGACGGCAATCCGCGAAGTAAGAGCCTCAGATACTACGGCAGCGAAATAGACAAAAAGCCCGAAGACTTGACAAAATCGTTTCATTACACTATTCTACTTCCCAGATATGACGAAGAGGCAGTTAGTTAATTTGGTTGCCCGAAAAGCGCATCTTACCAAGCGTGGTGCTACGGAATCGATTGATGTCTTTTTAAACGAGATAGGCAGAGTTTTGGCCAAAGGCGAGAAAGTAGTTTTATCAGGATTTGGTACTTTCCGCGTTATTTCCATGAAAGGAAAGACGGTAAAAATCCCCGGTACGGAAAAAATGGTAACCATAAAACCCCATCGCTCTCCCCGCTTTACTCCGGGAAAAAGACTTAAAAGACAAGTAGTGAGGTAAAATTTCTAATTTCCAAGTGCTCTAATTGCTCTAAAGAATTGTTAATTTCTCATTTATTAATTTGGGAATTGTTATTTGGTGCTTCTTTAGGTTAATTAGAAATTAAGTCAATTAAATCAATTTTATTGTATACTCTTCCTGATGGCGGATGAAAAGAAAGAGATGGATGATAGGGCAATAATTGTCGAACATCTTACAAAAAACTTCGAAGTAACCGAAAAAAAAAGAGGACTTTTAGGAGGATTTTCTTCATTGATATCTCCTAAAAAAAAGACTGTGCGAGCTTTAAAAAACATTTCTTTTACGATAAAACCGGGAGAACTGGTGGGTTTTATCGGCCCTAACGGTGCAGGAAAAACAACAACGCTAAAGATTTTGTCGGGGCTTATATATCCGACCGCCGGTTTTGCTCAAGTATTGGGATACGACCCTTGGGATAGAAAACCCGACTTTTTAAAGCAGATTGCCCTTGTCATGGGGCAAAAGAATCAGCTTTGGTGGGATTTGCCGGCACAAGAAACATTTGATTTAAATAAAGCAATTTATGAAATTCCCGACAAAGAATATAGAGAAACTTTAGATGATCTTACTAGAATCTTGGAGGTAAAAAAGTTGTTGCGTATTCAGGTCAGGCGCTTGTCTTTAGGTCAAAGAATGCGTCTTGAGCTTATTGCCGCTTTACTTCATAGTCCCTCCGTTTTATTTCTCGATGAACCCACAATTGGACTGGATATTGTTGCCCAGCAAAAAGTACGCGATTTTATCTACGAATACAATAAGCGGAAAAACTCAACTATTATTTTAACCTCGCATAATATGGATGACCTTATGGATTTGGCAAAAAGGGTAATTGTTATTGATAAAGGAAAAATACTTTTTGATGGAGAATTAACCGAGCTTATAGGGCAGTTTGCCAAAGAAAAGATAATTAAAGTTTATTTATCGCGGGAAGGAGATATCAAAAATTTGGAAAAAATAGGCATGGTAAAAAAATTCGATTTTCCTGAAGTGGTGATGTCCGTTCCACGCTCAGCTTCAGCCATAGCCGCGGCTGAACTTTTACAACAGTTTGCCGTTTATGACTTGACGGTCGAGGAGGAGCCGATAGAGGAAATAATTAGAAGGGTTTTTAAAGGGGAATTAACCCAGAAAAAGTGAAGAAGTATTTACAGGTTTTTAAGATTTCTTTACAGCAGGAGTTCGCTTACCGGGCTAATTTCATCATGTGGAGAGTAAGGAATATCTTGCAGATTTTTCTTGTTTTTTTTCTTTGGGATGCAGTATTTTCTCAAACCGACAGGGTAATTTTTGGCTACGACCGGGAGCGCATCTTAACTTATGTATTCGGACTTTTGGTCGTGCGGGCTTTTGTTTTATCCGCCCGTGCTCAAGAAGTAGCCGGAGAAATATCCAGGGGAGAGTTGAGCAATCATTTATTAAAACCCTTAAATTACTTTAAGTACTTTCTTACCCGCGATATTTCAAGTAAAACTCTAAATTTGGGATTTGCGGTTTTCGAAACGATGATTTTATACTTTCTTTTGAAGCCGCCCTTTTTTGTCCAGACGAATATTATTAGTATCTTGGTGTTTATCGCATCAATAGTTATTGCTATGCTGATATTCTTTTTTCTTATATTTATCATCAGTTCAATTCCTTTTTGGGTTCCGGAGGCAGGCTGGACAGTGCACTTTTTGTTTACCGGGGTAGCGGTTGAATTCTTGTCGGGAGCTCTATTCCCTCTTGATGTCCTTCCTCAAAGCATCCTGGGAGTACTTAACCTGACTCCCTTTCCTTATCTAATATTTTTCCCACTGCAGGTTTACTTAGGTAAAATAACCGGCTTTGCCTTAATTCGGGGACTTATCATCTCCGGTCTTTGGGCGGGACTACTGTGGTTTACGCTGAACTCGGTTTGGAGGAGAGGGCTAAAGGTTTATCAAGCACATGGACGCTAGACGTATAGGCTACTACATTAAGATTTGGCTTACCATGAGTAAAAATTCCTTTATGGTAATGCTTGCCAATAAGAAATTATTTGCCATGTTTATGGCCGGAAAAATTTTGAGGTATGGTTTTTTTATCGCTTTTATATACTTTTTGGTTAGAGGCTCCGGTAATTTAGCCGGGTATAGTTTAAATCAAACTATTTTTTTCTTTTTGACTTTTAGCATTATTGATACAGTTGCTCAATTTTTGTTTCGGGAAGTTTATCGTTTTAGACCATTGGTAATATCGGGAGATTTGGATTTGATTCTGGTCAAGCCGCTAAATACTCTTTTTCGAGTTTTAATGGGAGGCGCCGACGTGATTGACTTAGTTCTCATCCCTCCTTTAGTTGCGGCCTTAGTTTATATTGGAGGAGCTTTAGACCCATCAGCGTTTCAGATAACACTTTATTTGTTGTTATTAATAAATGGCTTGGTAATTGCTACCGCTTTCCATATTGCCGTAATTTCTTTAGGTATCATTACTTTAGAAATAGACCATACGATTATGATTTATCGGGACTTGGTCAATTTAGGTCGTCTGCCTATTGATATCTATAAACAACCCTTAAGGGGAATTATCACTTATCTTATTCCCATTGGGGTTATGATAAGCTTCCCGGCGAAAGCATTTTTAGGACTAATAACTCCTTTTGGAGCAATTCTTTCATTTTTATTAGGAGGAGTGTTGTTAACAGCTTCATTCAGATTTTGGAACGTGGCTATAAAAAAATACACCAGCGCTTCGAGTTGATATGAAAAAGAAAATTCTCGTAATTTGCGGCCCGACGGCTACCGGTAAAACGAAGTTAGCCTTTCATTTGGCGAAGAATTTGGTTTTTGGCCCGGAGGGGTCCGGCTCGGTGGGAGAGCTTGTTTCCGCCGATTCCCGGCAAGTTTATAAGCATATGGATATCGGTACTGGCAAGGATTTGCCAGTCAATGTCAAATGTCAAATGTCAAATGTCAAATGTTCTGGAAAGAGAATATGCTACTACGAAATTAACGGCATTAGACTTTGGGGCTATGATTTGGTTGACCCGGGGAAAGAATTTAGCGTTGCCGAATACGTAGAAATTGTCTCACAAGTTTTTGCAAATATATTAAAAAGAGGAAAGCTTCCCATTTTAGTCGGGGGAACGGGGCTTTATATTAAAGCAGCTGTGGACGGAATACCAACTGCTTCGGTTCCTAAAAATGAAGTGTTGCGAAGAATTCTTGAGAATAAAACGCAGCATCAACAATTTGAATTATTAGCCCAGCTTGACCCGGTAAAAGCTGCCTCCTTAAACGCAAGCGACCGAAAAAATCCAAGAAGGCTAGTTAGAGCAATTGAAATAGCTAGTACAAGAATCAAAAAGCAGGAAAAAGTTGAACTTAAAGCTTTATCGACAAGAAGCAAGTTCAAGAAAAATAGCGTTTTACTTATTGGCTTAAAAGCACCTAAAAGCGAACTGGATAAAAGAATAAAGAAACGAGTAGAGAAGAGGGTAAGGGAAGGTATAGAGGAAGAAATGATTAAATTATTTGATAAAGGAATTACCTTCAAACATCAATCAATGCAGGCATTGGGATATAAGCAGTGGCAAGGATTTTTCCAAAACAAATATTCCCAAAAAGAAGCAATTAATAAATGGATACTGGCTGAAACTCAATACGTCAAGCGCCAAACAACCTGGTTTAAAAAGGATAAGCGGATAAACTGGTTTGACATTGCAAAGCCTAATTGGAAACAACACGTAGAAAAAATGGTGAAAAGATGGTATAAGGATGATATAGGTAAACGGTGAACGGTAAAAGGTGAAAGTGTTTTTTACCCTTTACTCTCTTGCCTTTTACCTTGGCAAATATTATGCCTAGAAAGATTGAAGTTTCTCACCGGACAATAATATTTATAGCTGTATTTCTTATCGTCCTTTGGTTTTTATTTTATATCAAGGACATTATTTTAGCCTTTTTTGTCTCTCTTCTTATTATGACTATTTTAAATCCGGTGGTAACCTTTTTTTCAAAATATAAAATTCCGAGGGCATTAGCGGTTATTTTTGTTTATTTAGTTTTATTTGCGTCCATTGGAGTATCTATTGCCGCTGTTGCGCCGCCATTGGTAGACCAGACATCAAGTTTCGTTAATAGTCTCCCAAGTTTTATGAAAAACTTGGGAATTTCTTCGTATTTTTCCGAGCAGATAATCGGGAATTTAGTTTCTCAAATTGGGACGCTTCCGGCACAAGTTGCTCGGTTTACAGTTTCTGTTTTTTCAAACGTTTTGGGAACGGTAACTATTTTGATTCTTTCGTTTTATTTACTTTTGGAAAGAGATAAACTTGACAGCCAACTAGGATTTTTATTTAGTAAAAAGCAGAAAGAAGAGATGGGGAAAATGCTTGATTTGCTGGAAGTTAGACTTGGAGGATGGGCGAGAGGACAGCTTGCTCTGATGCTGGCTATCGGGGTAGCAACATTTATTGGACTTACTCTTTTAGGACTTCCGTTTGTGCTGTCTTTATCAATTATTGCCGGACTTTTAGAGATAATTCCTTATTTTGGACCGGTTTTTGCAGCCATACCAGCAGTCATTATCGGTTTCGGGATCTCACCTCTTATCGGTTTTGCCACTGTCGCGCTTTATTTTCTTATTCAGCAGTTAGAAAATTACCTCCTAGTACCAAAAATCATGGAAAAATCGGTTGGGGTTAATCCGATTGTTACTCTTTTGGCCTTGGCAATCGGTTTTAGATTAGCAGGAGTAATCGGAATAATAATGTCCATTCCCATTGTTATTACCACCCAAGTCTTCACCAGGCAATATCTTTCTTCGAAGTAAATACTTGTTGCCACCATTAAAAAACCCGCTTTTAGCGGGTGGAGAATAGTAACTCGTTTTCAAAGATAACTCGTTAGCTCCCCTCCAGGATTACTTTTCCAAAGGAAAACCCCACCGTTAGGTGGGGTTAATCCATATACCCTGGAGGGTAGTAAGCCAGATTCTGTATCTCGACGATAATCTCTCTTTGCCCTCAACCTTGGGACTCGGGAAGGCGTCCTCAAACGTCCCGTTCGGAGGTTGCAGCGGGGAGGATTGCCCGTTTCACCCCCATTTTTTCAGTTAGAAAAGATGGGACTCGTCTCTGTTGCTCTCGGATTCTGTTAATTCAGAAACCGTTCCCGCTAAGCGGGACACTAGCGGTTACCCGTCACGGCTTACGCCGCGCACCCTGCCTTCTGCTGTCTGGACTTTCCTCCCAGCTGTTTTCGAAAAAACGGCTGGGTAATCGTCTTTCCTCCAGAGTAGGCATATTATATCAAATATAGGGTATATCTACAATTTATATACTGGATTTTTCGTGAAAAATAGGCAAGAATTATAGGTGGAGGACTTTTTCGGAAGGGTTCGCCTGAAACTGATATTTATTAATAAAGGAGGGCGAAGGGTGGTGATAAATAATGAATGGTGTTTCTATCTGGCAGTCTGCATTGATAGCTTCTTGGGGAGAAGTTTGGTCTTCTGTGCTGAGTATTTTCCCCAGAATATTAGGTGCCATTGTCGTCTTTTCTATTGGTCTTGTTTTGGCATTTTGGGTCAAGAGACTGGTTACTGAAGTATTAAAGTTAGTCAAACTTGAAAAGCTCGCAAAGACCGTGGGGATTGATGAGTATTTAACCAAAGCCGATATAAAACTAAACCCGGTTGATTTACTAGCGACACTGGTTGAATGGATGATAATCTTGGTATTTTTTCTGGCCGTCGTCGATATTTTGGGGCTTTCAGTGGTATCAACGGTATTAACCAGGGTACTAGGCTATATTCCTAACGTCGTTGCGGCCGCTTTGATTTTTGCCGCCGGATATATTGTCGCCGGGTTGGTGGATGGATTGGTCCGGGGAGCACTGGCGTCGGTTGACCACGATGTGGCCAAGCCGGTTGGAAAACTGGCAAAATGGTTGATTCTTGTGGTGGCTGCCTTTGCGGCAATTGACCAACTGCAGATTGCAAGAAATTTAATAGCGACATTTTTCCAGGGCTTAACGTATACGATTGTCTTAGTTGTCGGTTTGTCGGTTGGTCTTGGAGCCAAGGATTTGGTTTCCAGGGTGCTTACCGATTGGTACGAAAAGATAAGAAAATAAAGCTTGGAGATAAATAATTATTCTTACACTTAAATAAGTGTGAGCAGTTGCTTTCTTGCTATAGTCTTTCGCTCTCTTGCCTTTTACCTTAAACTTAATATATGCCCGGAATTTCCAAAACTCCTGCGCGAGATAAAAAGGGAAGGTTCATCTCGGTCACCAAGGAAAAAGTAGACCTTAGGAAGAAAGAGCTGCCCTTGGTGGACATTAAGGTAACCAACCCGGTTACCTACTTAAAAAGCTGGTGGAAGCGGGTGATGGGCAAGGAAGGAGTTGATTTTAGGCTTAAAGTACACCCCTTGACTGCAATTGCCATTACTATTATTGTTGTCAGCGTTGTCTTTGGTTTGGGAAGATTTGTCTTACCCTTTAAAATTCCTTTCTTTGAACAAACCCCGGCACCCAAGCCGACTCCGGCAGGGGGACAAATTCCCTTAATTTTCAGAGACACGGCTTTTTCGGGGACCTTGAAGTATTCATCCAAAACTTACCGCTATTACCTTTTGACCTCCCAAAGTGAAGAGATAAACCTGCAAGTTCCCGAAAATGTTGAGCTGAAAGATTATTTGGGAGAGCGAGTGTTTGCCACCGGTAAATATAATCAGGAATCAAGGACTTTAGTTGTAGGCGATGCTAAAGACTTAGAAGTTTTACCCGAGGAAGCATCTTCAATTCCGACGTCTACGCCAACCCAGACACCAACTCCTTTCCCAACAGTAGAGCCAATGGAAACTCCTTCCGGGCCTGAGGCCGTTCCAACTAATCCCGCCGGGCCATAGACCCTCTGGGTCGGAGGTCGAAGAACTCCCGGGGATATAAATTATTCCCCTTTCTACCGCGCTGACGCGGTACTAAGTATTGTTAACGTACTCAAAAGTATCCCATATTACAAGAATTGAAGCTAAATGTGTTAAAATACGGGCAAAATGAAAGAAAATGAATTTGCAAGAAAATTGAATATAATAAAACAAACTGGTTGTCCCCAGATTCAAGGGGCAGTCAGAGGTAGAAGTGTCGGGGACTTCGATCAAGAAGTAATCGAGTTTATTGCAGATATTGTAATAACCGCGTCCCCCGACACACAAGCTGCAATTAACGTCGCCCAAGTTTTACTGGCGGAAAGGAGTGAGTAAAATACTAAAAAATGGCTAAAGAGAGAGATATCCGTCGAGCAGATAAAGTACTACGAGGGTTTAGATCAAGAATCGGAAAGAGAAATTCGCGAATTCATAAAGATACTATGTCGAGGAACTTACAAAGACAGAGAGCACTAGATGGACTTTGTGGTGATTGTGATATTTTAAAAATTGGAATCAAGGGTAGAGGAGTAGCTGAACGCGTTGAGCTAGATTGTAAAGAAAATACTCCCATTGAACTTTATGCAGGGGTTCCATTAGAACAAGAACCAGATTGTTCCGGTTACACTCCCCGAAGATAAATTGATAAAATACGGGCAGAAGTCTTCAAATTTTCCCAGTCTTTCTGGCAAATTCCGGTTTAAAAAAAACTAGACTTTTTCAAGGACGTAGGTTCCGGGACGATTTACGGGGTTAAATGCGCAAGCGAATCCAGGCTTATTTTTTAATTTAACCAAAAAGGGTAGGTTAATAATTTTTCTCCAATCTCTACTTCTGTATTTTTGTGATTCCTTTTCCTGCAATTCAAAACCTTTACTTTTAAATAATTCCTCCCAGAAGGGCATATTTGAACCTTCTTTTGTCCTGTCTATGTGTCCCCGCACATTCTCAAATCTTGCTTCTGAAGGGTCGGCAATAACAAAAAAAGCTTTCCCTCCGGGTTTGAGAACCCTATGAATTTCTTTAACGGCTTTTTGTGCATCGGGGATGTGTTCCAATACATCGGTTGAAACAATAGCGTCGAAAGACTCGTCTGAAAATGGCAGACTAATGACATCAGCCTGTGTGGGTTCAATTAAATTTTCTTTACTTTTTTTTGGCAGGGTTATATGCAAGTTCAACACCGAAGTATTTTATGTCTCCCCCGACTTCTTCTTTTATGGCTTTACCGAGAAGTCCGAGCCCGCTTCCTAATTCCAAAACTTGTTCTCCGCCTTCTAGTTCTATCTCCCTTGAAATATTTCTTGCGGCAAGCTTGAACCGGAAAGGGGCAACCTTCTTTCTTACTTTGGTGACTGTATCTCCTACCGATATAGTTTTAAATTCTCGCGGTGCGTAGGAATATCTATAATCAGTAGTCGGGCTAACGTCCGTTGCCTCAAAGGAATCAGCCATATTTATTTAGTTTATATCAAAAGAGAAAATACCTCACTATTACTCTTTATTAATCATCAACCATTTTCCAGCGAGACGTGCTAAAATACGGCACAATTATTGGAGGTGGGCAAAGTGAGTAAAGAACAAAAAGGACACAAAGTTTGTTTTGATAAAGCCGAAAGCATAAGGACAATGGTAGAGCTCGCCGTTGCAAATTTCGAAAAAGTTCCGAGGAATGTTGCAAGTGTATTAAGAGAAGGTGCAAAGGTAGATTCGGATTTTCATAGAGACACAGATGAAGAGTTTCAGTATGGTTACGGACCGGCAGTACAAAAAGAGCATAGAAAAAATCCCTCATTTTCTGTGACGCCCTGAATTTCAAAAAGAGTTAACTGATCACCTAAGTTCCATTATTGATCGGAAAAGATAGAAGCGGTACCCGGTTCAAGACAGATTTATCTTTTTGATTGCAAACCCGGATTTTTCGAGAATGATACCTATGCGATCAACCATTGGGAAATGGGCGCGGACCTCGTTTTGGAATTTTTCGGCCAGTTGGGCTGAATATTTGCTGTACCCACCTCGTTCGGTATCGGTGCAGAGTCTATTCTCGTATTCGCGGATTATCTCTAAAACTTTTTCTCCTTGAGTATTGAACTCTAGCTGATGAGATTCTGGATTAAGAGCATAGTTGTCGTGAAGACTCTTAAAAGAATTAAACACTTCCCCATTATCCTCAAGCATTTTCTGAAAATACTTTTTGTATTTAACCATCTTAAAATTCTATCATCTAAGCCTAGGGTTGTGTAAGCAGCCACAGCGGTTATTATTTTGTTGTAAAACACGGGCGGAAGTTTTCAATTTTCCCCAATTTTCATCCGGAGTTTGTAGAAGGACTTTCTGGCAAATTTGGCAAACAAGACCATCAAAACTTAAAGGAGAAAATTTGACCCCACGTTTTTAGATCTTAGATATTAGATTTTGGGCGATAGTTTATAGGTATAACCAAATCTATTTAGAAGATAATTAACCTATTGTCTTTAGAAATAACTTTATTGTTGCTATGGGGTGGATTAGCATTAAGTGCAGATTGTCCATGGCCCAAAGACGCTTACATTTTTTATTAAAATAACCAGATTTGTGTTTTATACAATCAAAAATTCTCTCTTTGATTCTCGAAGTTATACTAAACGGTAACTTGCTAACAAGGAACCACTTACCCTCACAACCTGGAAATTCCGGGCGGAATTTTCCGGATATTATCCTGCCTTCAAAAAGGTGTGAACTATAAATTGAGCTGGCTTGTTTTCTAGAATAGACGCCTACTTTCCTTATAATTTTTACTTTAAAACCTGTTTCCTCTTTAGCTTCCCGAATTGCCGCTTCTTTGGGGGATTCTCCCTTTTCAATAGTTCCACCTGTAATTACCCAAATAGGATAATCGGAACGAAGAACCAGAAATACTTCCTGTCTGGCATCGTTTTTAAAAAGAACGACAAATGAACCATGCTTTTTCATTAATTGTCATGTTAACATAGATTAACAGTTTCAATTCTCCAATTTGTAATTTTGCCTAGTGAACGGTATAATCCCTATAGTATGGCTGAGTTTGAGCAAGATTTCGAAAGAGGATTGCATCCAGAAACGTTAAGGCAAGTTTCTCGGCTTTCCCAGCAAAGCCAGGAAACAGGATTAAAATTCAAAGTTACTGCTAAAGCAGTCGGGCCTCTCACTGACGAAATAAAGGTTGTATATCCGAATGGGAAAGTAGGACGGGATTATATTGAAGAAAATTCTAAAAGATCTGAAGAATTTTAACTTCTAATTTAATAATCCTAATTTGTAATTTTTCCCTAAGATACGGTAGAATTTCTTCATGAGCAATAAGGAAAGAGGAGGATTATTAAATACCTACGAAAAGTTTAATTGGGCAACGATGGTTGGAGGCTTAATTATCGGGGGTTCTGTTGGAACAGCAATAGTCCTTTTTGATGCAATGCAGATTGCAGCGATAAGGATGTACAAAAACAGAAAAAGTAAATAAAGTAAATTGTGGAGAAAATTTGACCCAGCCTAGATAAGGCGAGGTAAACACCATAATCCTTCGAAGAAAATATATAGTATACTTTCATAATTATGAAACTTCTTAGACATGCTTGGGTTGCGGTTAATGCAGTTCCCAAAGGGAATAGGAAACTTTTAATCCTCGGTTCAATTTTGCCCGAGATTATGTATTACACCACCAATCACCCTTTTGAGTTCGAGGGAATTCACGAGGGTGGAGATAAAGTTTATAACTATTTAAAAAAGAAAAAGCTTAAGTGGACTGATTTGGGGCTGGGGATGCTTGCTCACAGTGTAAAAATGGGTGCGGACAGATTTAATTTTGATGACAGTCTTAAAATCTTAGGTTACGAGGAAGAGAAAGTTGACGAGTTAAGAAAAAAACTTACGGAAGTATTAGGAATTACTTACGAGACTTCAAAGACCAGAGTACACAATATTCTGGAGCTTGCTACCGAGCTTAGAATAATTGAAGAAAACCCTGAATTTGTTGATGAATTTAATGAAGCTATAGCCGATACTAAAACGAAAGAAGAAATCAAAAGGATATTAGTGGATTGTTTTGGAAAACCCGAGCATAGGGTGTTGGCAAGTGTTGACGAATTATTTAATAAGGCAAAACCTAACTACTTTAAGAATGCCGAAGGTTTAGCAAGTTTATGGGCCGAGCTTTCCCAACAGCTTGACCCTCGATTTGATACATCGAAGTTAGGCGATCTATTGACCGAACTTCAAAAAGGGTATTTGGGAAAAGATAAAGAGTTTTTAAAAAAGTGTATTGCCTGGACAAAGAAAAATATTGAGTCATTTACTACTAATAATTAATTTGTAATTTTTCCCTGGTTTACGGTATAATTTCTTCATGGTGGGGAAAAGCGAGAAACTAATAAAACTTAATAAAAAACTTGAATATTATGAAAATAAACTCGCCCGCGAGATGATTGGCTATCGTGGCGTAGTTCATGAATCATCCGCATCAGAAATAAAGCACGACAAAGTGATGGTTTTAAAAGCAATGGTACAAGGTTTAAAAGAAGAAATCGCAAAACTAGAAAAATAGTACTGTATAATTTACGCGATGAAAGAAAGAAGAGGGATAAATATACTTAGGAGTTTAATTTCTCCTTTCGGGACGGTAAGTTTAAAGCCGCTCAAAGGTTTGCAAGTTGAAGTTGAAAATATTTTTGATACCGAAGCTTCTGTCAACGGAGTTCCTGCTATCGATGAGAAAGGAAATGTTCAAGTTCCTTCTGGTTCCACCGCAAAAGTTTTTGTCAGGCGGGGTGATGAAACTTCAGTGTTGAGAATAGATGATTATCGAGGCAGACCGGGCCATACACCGGGTGCAAAAATAACAGGTGAAGATATTGATATAGATCTAAGCCCCAAAAAAAGAAAAAAGTTTATTCTCGGGATTGGCTATGCTAAATATGAGAAATGATTGTGGGGAAAATTTGACCACGCGTTTTAGATTGTAATATTGGGCTTATTCGTGGTGGTTTTTTTCGTACTCTTCGGCTTCTTTTTGAGTTTTATGAACAGTACCTTCGGGATGGTTCGGCGGAGAGTAGATGGTATAGAGTTTTAAGTCCTTTTTCTTTGATGTATTTATTATATTGTGCTTGCTTCCGCCCGGCACAATCACAACATCGTCGTCTTTTACTGAAAACTTCTTCCCCTCAATTATCGCCTCACCAGCTCCTTCTTCAATTCTGAAAAATTGGTCAAGGCTATGATGTACTTCAAGTCCGATATCCTCACCCGGTTTTAAGCTCATCACCACCAGCTGGCTGTGCTTTCCCGTATAAAGGACTTTTCTAAAATTAGTATTTTTTAGAGTTTCTTTTTCAATATCCGCGTGATACCCTTTCATTTTTCTCATCTTCTCTCATTTCAATATTACTATTAATCTCTAAATTTTCAAGCTACCTTTAATTTAAGTCATGACCACGCCCGGTGTTATTTGTTATTTCTTGCTTTTTTTGCTTAATTTACTCGTGTTTGGTATAATACCCGGAGGCAGATTGAACGAATACATCTGCTTAAATTTAATTCTATTTTGAGTCAATAAGATAAGGATACCCCAGTTTTTTTTGTTGAGTATCTTCATCTCCAACATTCATGATACGTTTCTTCATTTAGGCAGTTTTATTCGATTAATATGTACAAAAGAAATTACAGAAACAAAAGAAGAAGAAATCATTCTTCAAACGGCAAAAAAAACGCTCGCCAGATCGTTAGTGCGATACGTGCAATGCAATCGGCCCCCAAAGTAAACGGCGACTCGTATGCTGACTTTTCTCCCAAGTATAAATTTGAAGATTTTCCCATATCGAAAAAGCTGATAAAAAACATTAGCTATAAAAAATACAGCACTCCTACACCTATCCAAGGCGCAGCAATTCCGGAAATTTTAGAAGGGCGCGACCTTATTGGTATTGCTAATACCGGTACGGGTAAAACGGCTGCTTTTCTAATACCCCTGGTAGAAAAAGCTCTCAGAGACGTTAACCAAAGGGTTCTTGTAATTGTCCCCACTAGAGAGCTGGCAATGCAAATAAGCAATGAATTATACGCGTTTACTTATGAATTAAAAGTAGGGTGGACTGTTTGTGTGGGGGGAAAGAATATTGGAAAACAAATGGATGACTTAAAAAAACGCCCCAGTTTCGTTATCGGGACTCCGGGAAGACTAAAAGATCTATCTCAAAAAGGATATTTACGCTTAAACGAGTTTAATAATGTAGTTTTAGACGAAGCCGATAGGATGGTAGATATGGGATTTATTACAGATATAAAATTTTTCATATCCGGGCTTCCTTCAAGGCGACAGTCCTTATTTTTCTCGGCAACCATCCCGCCGAAAGTTAAAGAGATACTAGAATCATTCGTTTCCGACCCTATTACGGTATCGGTTAAAACAAGCGATGTGATAGATAATATTACCCACGAAATAATTAAAATTAACGGAAAATATAAAAAACTTGATAAGCTGCACGACCTTTTAAACCAAGAAAGATTTGAAAAAGTTCTAATTTTCGGGCGTACTAAATGGGGGGTACAGAGACTTTCGAATGAACTTACAAGACGTGGATTTAATGCGGGAGTAATTCACGGAAATAAAAGTCAGAGTCAAAGGCAAAGGGTAATGGATGATTTTAAAGCTAACAGGATCTCAATTCTTTTGGCAACGGATATTGCCTCTCGCGGGATCGATATTCCCGATATTAGTCATGTCATAAATTATGATTTACCCGGTTCATACGAGGATTATGTACATCGAGTAGGTAGGACCGGGAGAGTAGATAAAAAAGGAGTGGCTTTAACATTTGTTGAAAACTAAAAAACCAAATTGGAACATCGGAATTTAATAAGCTTGGGAAAAAAGACTCTTTAAAATACCGGCGGCCTCCAATTCATGTCTTAACGTTGTGGTTGTATTTTTCATAATGGATGCACTTTCCCTGATGCTGTCCAGCTTCTTTAAACCGGCCATTTTTGCTTTCCGCACGCTTGTCAAATGACTAAAAACCTCAGCTGCGTGAACAGTGAATCTGGGTAAACCTCCGGTCTCAGCTAAAAAAAAGTACTCTTTTCTTATCGTTTCAAGAACCTCAGTAGGTGGTTCGTCACCGTCAACTTTACTTTTAGCATAATCGTATAAATTTGGAATTCCTAATATTCTATCGATCCTTCTACCCCTGATGTCATCTTTCACTTTAAGAACCATTTCTGCTCCCTGAAGAGACATAATTACTGCCATTGTGAGAATGCAGGCTTCGTCCGATCTCGGTATTAGTATCTTATCGTTCCCATCTGGACTTTGCTCCCGTAAGATAAAAGTGCCATATTTTTTTCTTAATTCTTCTACACTTTTACACCCTTCTCCTAAGTCAAAACCACATTTTTTGAGTACGTCAGGGGTACTTATTGCGATACATCCTAAAATATAAATTAAACTATCTAATTCTGCATACTCTCTGTAGTTCTCAATTGGAAATTTTCTTCTTTCTTGGGACAAAAGAATGAAATCATGAGTAAAAGTATCAATCACTTCTGCCTTTCTGGAATTTTGTCCATAAATATCTTTAAAATCAGAAATTGACCGTTCTAGCCAATCAAAAGTTTCTTCCTCCAAACACCTCAATCCTTCCCTCTGCAGTTCGGTTAAGTCATTGGCAGACTCTTTCAATCTGAGACTTGCGGAAACTCCAATATCGGCAGCCTCATTTGCAGCGATTAAAATTGGAGAAAGGTTGCTAATGATCAGAAGAGTTTCCTTTTTTTTCCTTGTTAGCTCATCAGGAAAGGTCATATTTATTGCGTTAAATATCGCAAGCGTTGTTCTTGGGATATTAATCCGGTTGTCAGATGCTTTTGAGGTAATATATAATCCTAAGGTTTCCGCAGTGGCAAAAATACTTCGCGGAGTGGAGATTTCTACCGTTCTTCTCATAAATACTCGTAGCTTACCCTAAGGAAGGATAAATTATACAAAAATTTCACCCAAATTTAAATGAGAGATTAATAATTTAGCTTCTATTCCCCAATTTAGTGCTATAATTGCCGCAAATGTCGAAGGAAAGAGCTTCTATTGATGATATACCAGAGCTAGGTAGCTTATGGCCAGAAAACATCTAGATAATAGATATTTCGACAGAAACAAAAAGCTGCAGAGTCCGGGGGAGCTATTCAGGTTCTGAATCGAAATACTCAGGCTTTTTTTCTCAGTAATCGTGGGTGTCGTGGCGAAGCGGTCTTTCTTATTATCCTCCTTAATTGCTTCAATTAATTTGACAAGTGCTTCAAATGTGCGGGGCGATTGTCCGCCACCGCTTTCAATTGTACAAAACTCAACAGAGGCTCTTTTAATTTGCCCCTGATCATCTTGAAGAATTTCTACGATAACATCTCCGTCTTCCTGTCGATAAACAATTAGCCTGCTTTTATTATCAATATTGCCGATACGTTCAGGTGACATTTTTGGCAAGTATACCATAGAGTTATTCTTACCTTAGAATTTACTAGGAAAGGAATTTGGTTTTTTTGTTCTTTTAGGTTAGAATTTTCCGGCAATGAAGGATTTATGGAAATATTTTTTTCTGGGAATGATACTCTCTTTATCATTTGCCGCCGGTTGGGCAATACGACGTGAATACCAAAAGCCTAAAGTTTTAAGCGAAAAGGTGAACGAGGATATAACACCCTCCGGGCCAGAGGCTCTCTCTCCGAGCCGGCGGCCAAGCTCCTCTCCTTCGCCAAGCCCCACGCCCGTCCTTACTCCAACTCCTAGTCCAATACCGACACCAACATTTACACCAATGCCTACGCCGATACCTTTGCCCACATATAGTTCCGAAGAGATACATGGATTTATTGAACGTTTCGCCGGGCAATATGCGGTTGACCCCAATGTTTTGAGGCATATTGCTGTTTGCGAATCAGGCTTTAATCCGAAAGCGCAAAGTCTTTCATACGCCGGGCTTTATCAATTCGGTCCGGGAGTTTGGCAAAGATATCGGGTGAGAATGGGGGAAGATACAAATACGGACTTGCGCTTTAACGTCGAGGAAGCGGTTCAAACAGCAGCCTACGTTCTTTCTGTTAATGAGGCCTACATCTGGCCCAACTGCGTTCCATAATAAAATGGCGTAATTCTTTACCTTATATGAAACTTGCAGATAGACCTGCTTTTTAAATAATCCTTCTAAACCCTAACCGCTCGAGCTTATCAGATATTGTTTCCCGAAGAGGATTTAGGTTTCCAGATTGAATTGCTTTTTCTTTCTCACCTTCAGTCACGTCAATAATATAGAGATTGACTCTATTTGCCTTGAGCGCCTTATTTAGACGTTTATCTTGTTTAAACTGATTTCTTACAGCTCGAGTAGTGAAAATAATTGAGTCTACTCCTATTAAATCATCCTCGGTAACGTAATTATGATTTCTGTTGACACCGCCATAGGAAGCGACATAGCCGCGCTTATTTAGCTCTTCAGCAATAAATCTGCTTCTATCAGCCCCTGCAAGGCAGACTGCCAGTACCATCTTTTTTCTGAATGGTTCGTACTCTCGAGATTTCATCGTAGGCATAATTTTAGCACAAAGTGCCAAGCTCTACCTATCACTAATTGAGCCCTTTTTCTAAATAGTTTTAACCATATCCAACCCTGCTAAATTTGCCGAGGTTCTGGTATAATCCAGTGGATGATAAAAGTCAGTCCTTCGGCTGTCGGAATGCTTCTGGAGTGTCCCAAATGCCTTTGGCTTTATGCCAACGAAGGGGTCAAAAGGCCAAGGGGAATTTTCCCGTCGCTTCCCAGCGGAATGGATGAAATTTTCAAAAGATATTTTGATAAGTACAGAAAAAAAGGCAAGCTTCCCCCCGAGATTGACGGGAAAGTAGACGGCAAACTTTTCACCGACCTGAAAGTTCTGGAACCCTGGCGAAATATTGACTTCGGTAGAGGGGGACTTTATGCTCAATTTCCGGAGCTTGATATTACCCTTCGCGGTGCAATTGACGAACTACTGATAAATGAAAGCCAAGAATATGTCATGTTTGATTTTAAAACCCGAGGCTATCCTACCAAGGAGGATACCCATAAGCATTATCAGCACCAGCTTGACCTTTACACCCTTTTATTTGAAAAAAATGACTTAAAACCAGCTGATTATGGGTATCTATTATTCTTTTGGCCAAAAGAATATCACGAGCGCGGAGTTAGTTTTAATTCAGAACTAAAAAAACTTAAAGTTAGCCCGGAAAGGGGCATGAAAATTCTTCAGGAAGTTTATGATGTCGTAACAACCGAAATGCCTCAGGCCCACGAAAAATGCATTTATTGCTTATACCGCGGATTGGGACAATCTTTCGAAGACTAGCTTCTCGATATTGTATAATGAAATCATACTGTCCGGGAGGGGGTGTTTGTGAAAAAAGTTAAGATAAATAAAAGAGACGGTTCCTATGAGGAATGGAATTACGACAAAGTTTTAGCCGCCATTGGCAAATCGATGGTGCCTATAAAAACAGCCGAAGCGGTTGCCACATCAGTTGAGAAATGGGTGGAGAAAAACTCCGGCAAAGGTGAAATCGACTCCATCGAAATAAGGGACAAAGTAATTGAGGTATTAAAAGAGGTTGATCCCGTGGCAGCAGAGAACTTCATGGTATATAAAAAAGGTTAAATCCTACTTGTAATAACTTCTTCGCTTTAATAGCCTGAGAATTAGCGTGTATAATGAAATCAGTAAATTTATTTCTAGGTACTGCCCATGTTAATACCGGAAAAAACCCTCAAAGAGATAATAGTCAAATCAGGATTTGTTGATGAGAAGGATTTTAATGAGGCCAATAAGGCTGCCAGCGACATTGGCAAGGATATTGTTGATATTTTGGTTTTTCGCGGTTTGATTTCCGAAGAAGTTATCGGCAAGCTGATATCAGAACATCTTAAGGTTCCCTATATCAGGGCAAGCAAGCAAAATATACCTTCCGAAATTCTCTCCCTTATACCGGAAAAACTTGCCCGTACCTACAGGATGGTACCCTTGGGAAAAAAAGACGGCAAGCTCTCCGTAGCGATGGAAAATCCAGAGGATTTCGAAGCCCTAGAATTCGCCAAGCGCCAGACTAATCTGCAAATCGTCCCGTTTTATTCGGGAGGCAAGGAGATAAGTAAAGCCCTGGGTCAGTACAAGAAAGGCATCAAGGAAGATTTTGAAGATGTTATTTCGAAAAATATTAAAAAAGCATCTCCTGAGGATGACCTAGTCAAAGCCGCGGAAAAACTTCCCATCGTAAAAATAATGGACACCATTTTCGGATATGCGATTGCGGAGCGTGCAAGTGATATTCATATTGAAATCCAATCGGAAGACGTGATAGTCCGATTTAGAATAGATGGGGTTCTTCGCGATATTATTAAGCTCCCTAAAGGAATAGAAGATGCGTTAGTTGCCAGAGTGAAAATTCTTTCAAATCTTAAAATTGATGAACACCGAGTTCCACAGGACGGTAGGTATAAATTCACCATCGACGAAGAAGTAGTAGCTTTGAGAATTTCGATCATGCCCGGATTTTACGGAGAAAATGTAGTAATGAGGTTACTTCATGAAACGGCCCGTCCTTTAAGCTTAGCCGAATTGGGGATAAAGGGGAAAAGTCTTGAGTTTGTACGCGATAATATCAATAAACCCCACGGGATGATTTTGGTAACCGGCCCAACCGGTTCCGGGAAAACGACTACTCTTTACTCAATATTAAATATTTTAAATACGATAGAAGTAAAAATTTGTACCATCGAGGACCCGATAGAATACGGTATTGGTCGGGTGAACCAATTTCAAGTTAATCCCAAAGCGGGTTTTGAATTCGCGACAGGATTAAGGTCGCTTTTGAGGCACGACCCGGATATTATCATGGTTGGGGAGATACGGGACGAAGAAACAGCCAGTATTGCCGTCCACTCGGCACTCACCGGCCATTTAGTATTGACAACTCTTCACACCAATACCGCATCAGGTGCTATACCGCGATTTATTGATATGGGGGTTGAAGGATTTTTACTTGCCTCAACTTTGAACGTTGTTCTTGCACAGCGCCTGGTAAGAAAGATTTGCAATTCCTGCATTGTGGAATATTCACCCGATGCAAGTTCTTTGAAAAGATTATCAAGAGAGCTTGGGGTTAGCCTTGAAAGTCAGAAATTTTATCACGGACAAGGTTGTGAAGAATGTAGCAGTAAAGGATACACAGGGAGAATTGGAGTATATGAAGTTATGCCAATCACCGAAAAGCTAAGAACCGCCATTGTCCAAAAGGTATCCAGTGATGCAATTCAAAAAATCGCCTTAGCAGAAGGAATGATTACCATGCTTCAGGACGGGTTGGACAAGGTTGCGTCTGGACTAACTACTATTGAAGAAGTAGTCCGAGTTGTTCGCGAAACATAATCAATGCCTCTTTACACTTACAAAGCAAAAGATAAAAAAGGAAGAATCATTGAGGAAATAATCCAAACGGAGACTAGGGAGGAAGCGGCCTCCTCGCTTAAGAGCCAGGGGCTGCAAATTCTCACTCTAAAAAAATTCGATTCAAAGTTGGAGTCGCTTTTTGCGGGTAAAATTTCGGTTGCTGATAAAGCAACCTTTTGCCGGTTTTTAGCCACCATGTTGCGTGCAGGGATGCCACTTCCAGAAGCTTTAGATATTATCCGCAAAGAGACAGAAAACAAGCACTTTCAGCAAGTTTTAGTAGCAGTTACTTTTGATACCAGAAAGGGCTCAAGTTTGTCGGCGGCTTTTTCCAAGTTTGCCAAAGATTTTGACAAAGTTTTTTTAACGATGATTAAAGCGGGGGAGGAATCAGGGACTTTGGAAAAGACATTTGACTATCTTGCCAAGCAGCTTTTAGGCAGCTATGAAATGATGCAAAAAGTGAAAGGTGCCATGATATATCCGGCAGTGATAATTTTCGCCATGATTGGCAACGGTGTATTAATGGTAACCTTTGTTTTGCCGAAAATTTCCGAAGTTTTTAGCAAGCTTAAGATTAAGCTTCCACCCTTAACACAGGCTGTTTTGTTTATTGGGAATTTTGCCGGTGAAAACACGATTTTAGTAATCACAATAATCGCTTTAATGCTTTTTGGGGTTTTTATGCTTTTTTATATCAAGACAACCAGGAAAATAATACTTAATATAATGCTGAGGTTCCCGGTTGCCAGAAGGTTAGCAGACCAGATAGATATTGCCCGTTTTTCCCGGACGCTTTCGACTCTTTTAAGAAGTGCAGTTCCGATATTGCTGGCGCTTGACGTGTCTAGCGACACGTTAAACCAAGACCGATTGCGGAAGGAAGCTAGGAAATTTTCAGGAGGGGTAGCCAAGGGAGAGTCTTTATCTGAAGTCCTGGTTGCTTCAAAAAAGATCTTCCCTCAAGTGATGGTTCAATCGATAAGGGCAGGCGAGGAATCGGGAAGTATGGAGGAAGTTTTGGAGGAGCTTGCTGATTTTTATGAAAAAGAGGTCGATTTTTCTCTCAAGAGGTTAACTTCGGTAATTGAACCCATTTTGATGCTTATAATAGGAGTCGCGGTGGGGGCAATGGTCATAATGATGATCGTTCCGATATACAGTATTATCGGGAGCCTTGAAGGAGGATTTTAGAAAAAATGAAGGACAATGGACTACAGGAAATTGTAAAAAAACTATCAAAACCTCAAAACGCAATAATTTTATTTATTGTTTTAGGACTAGTAGTTGTTTTTGTTATTCTAATAGTTCAAAGGCTTCGTCCCCAAGGTTCCGGTTTGGTAACCGAAGACCAAATTAGAATCCAAAAAGGCGACAAGATTATCTTCGTTGATAAAAACGGTTTAGTCGAGTATCGAAGTTCTCAGGGAGTATATTATGAAGTTTGGGATGCGGACAGAATTCTAAATTTCTTCGCTTCAATGGAAGCAAAGGCTAAAGAATACCTTGCTAATCCGAATCCTGATGCATGTATCACCGGATATACGGTGACTTTATACATTGACGGGAAGGAACAAACGGTTTGTATAGCCCAAGATGAGGAGTTGGATCAAGTATTTCAAGAACTTGAAGAAGGAAGTGATATTTCCCTAAGTGATTTATTTGACGATATTTTTGAAGACGACGAGGAAAATGGGGGAGAAATTGGGCCAACTCTAACACCGACGCCGCTTATAGTTTCTGCAGGAGAGGGAGATGAACCTCCTGGCGGCGGAGGCGGAAGCGGAACCCAGATTCAGGAGATTCTTGACTGTTCTTTATACGAGGAAGAGGTAACTAACAGAACAGTTATCTCAAATACCTTGTGCGTCGTTGGAGGTCCGTCGCCCACGCCCACTCCATAGCTACTCTACTCTTCAATCCAGGAGATGAACTCATAAGAGCCTTGAGTTGGATAGTAAGGTGGAGGATCATATAAAGCATTAGTATCGAAATTAATTTGCCGGGTGATAAATCCTGAGTCGGGACCTGAGCCAAAATTCCAGTAAGACTTAAAATAAGAAATAATGGAGCCGTTAATTGTCAGCGATTGTTTGACGGCACCCTCGGCGCCTCCGCACCAATCAAAATATCCGTGCCTGATGACTTTTCCGCTTTGGGCCATTAAAACTGCATCGATTTGAAAATCTTCAGGAACGTCGCGAGCGATAAAAACATTATTTTGAGATACTAATCCTAAAACGTCTGACCCGTCGTAAGTAGTATAAGTAATGTTATTAGGAATCCAAATGTTGACGTCGCTTGAAATAATAGGAAAACGAGCGGCAACCAGGGATAGCCGTCCTGAGATTACTCCTTCAGCCCAAATGTTATCCTCGGCAAAGACTATCGGGGAATCAGTCACGTTGTAGGTACCGATTAGTGTTTCGTCGGTTATGATTTGGTAAAGATTACGGCATCCGCCAATCCCTTCCTGCCCCAGGCCCTGCCCGGGGACACTATACCCTTCGATAAAATTAGTGGAATTAACTTTATAAACTCGGAAAGTTCCATCCGCAAGAAAGAGCATGTGGTATCCGCCGGCGCCGGAATTGTCTAAATAGAGCCCGCTGGTTTCGGCATCAGCTTTCATCTGGGCAAAGTCAAATGATATCGTGTCAAAATCTACTGCGGGAACAGGGAAATCCCAAAGCCCTTGGTCTCCTCCTGAGCCCCACACACCGGGTTTGGGCTCCGGCGGAAAACACCCGGTTTCGGTGCCGCAGTTATACTCCAGCTTGGCGCTTGTTACTAATGATGTATTAGTGCCGTCCATTCTGATACCGTTGTTGGAGTGAATTGGGCCGTTGACGGTGACACCGGCGCCATACCAGCTTGTGGCGTTTGATAGGAATGAATATTCGGAAAATGACGGAATTCCGTATTGCACTTTTATTGTTCTTTGGACATTAGGAAATTCGTTGCTCCATCCTGTCGAGCGGATAGTAACAATTGATGACCCGTCCGATGGCGGAGTAATTTCCAAGCTGTACTTTCCGATTGATGAACCCTGCGGGTCAAGATAATTGTGTTCATAAGGTCCCGGTTGTCCGGTACCATCGGTAAAATCTACCGGATCGTGGGCAAGATGCCAGCGGTAATAGTTAGCCCCGGCCTCAGCAATATGCAGGGCTCGCTCGGAAGCCGCTTGCCGCTGGGAGAAATCGAATTGCAATGAAAGAATAAATAAAAGTCCATAAATCACTATCAAAAAGGCAGTGCTTATTATAAGAAGAGCCGGCAGGATGGAACCCTGCTGCAGGTGTTTAATTAACAGCCTTTTTTTTATGTTTAGCCTTTTCATATATCTATATTATGATAACCCGAATATGATGCTCCTGTTAATTCCGTGTGTTTACAGATTTTCCTTTAGCATCCTTATTTGAGAAAAAGATTCCAATTCGTAATCTTTATCCGGCTGATTTGCCGAATTGTTGAGCTTAAGATAGATTCTTACTAGCTTAATGTCTGCGGGGCTTGCCGGGGTTGTCAGAGGGTTATTGACGGTGTCTTCCGGCCAATCGGAATTATAGTAATAAAAGATGGGAGTAGCAGCATTTCTGATATTATCGCTTAAAACTTTTACTTTTTCTTGACCGGGAGGATAGGTGGATGGGGAACCTTCCGGCTCAATTACTCCTTTTGTAAGTTCGGTTCCGGCAAGTGCGTATCTAAGCCGCTCAACTTGACCGTCAAAATCGTAATCGGAATAAAAAATAATTTCCGAGTCATCTGCAGTTTCTATAGCATATGCTCCGTTGTCGCCGTCTCTGGCAGTTCTTAATTCTCGAACTAGTTGGGTAACGCTGTTATTGGCATCATTGACACTGATATAGTTCGTCCAGACGGCAATCTGGTTTTGACTCAGGATGAATTGAAGAGTCAAAAAACCTCCCGCCAAAAGACTCATGAGTACTATTACTATTAATAATTCAATTAGGGTAAATCCCTGCCTTGAACTTTGATTTATATTTTTTCTCATAGCTTAGTTTTTTTACTATTGATCAAATTACTGCGGATTGAGAATAATCTGCTCGATTGTATACTCGGATACCTTGACCTTACTCGAATGATCCAGATAGCCCGCCGCAGTTGCCTCAAGGTTGTGGTTTTTGTCCTGCAGGTCTGCAAAAAACGCTTGGCCAAAATCGGGGTCGTTTTCTCCCCCGGCTATCTTTGTCTCTTCATAGGCGCCGAAGGAAAGAGTTGCTGATACTGATGCAATAGCGGTTTGTGATGGGTCGGTGAAAATGGTTAATAGCCGGTGGGTGGTGATGGCTGTTAAGGCAAAGTCAAAATCGTCGTTTGTATCGGGTAAAACCGAGAAGGGCATAATCGGATTAGTTCCTGAAATATCCAAACCTTCGGTGCTCGACACGATTACTGCGTAATTATCCCACTCTACATCGGTGATGATAATAATGCCTTGCGAATCAGTAGTGAATTGTTTATCCAGCTTGTAAACAGGAAGATCGTTTGAGTCTGTCCCGATCGTTTTTTGGCCGTGAATCTGAAAAGTAATGCTGTCAAGAGGATTAAAACCGGACAACCTATCGGTAAACGAAGCAATATTTAGAGTGGAAAACTTATCGATGGCAAAGCTTGATTCAGTCACTTGCCCCGCAACGACGCTTAAATAGGGTTTATTGGGATTGGCGACTTCGGAAGGTGAGTATGTTCGTTCAGTGCTGTAACCATTTTTGGTGACCGTAATTTTAAAACATTCATTACAGGCAGGAGCACCGGGTATTACCAGCCGGCCGTTTTCATTGGTTTGCTGTTGGATAGCTACCGGTGGGACCAGGGAATCTGCTTCTATGGTTACTGTAGCTTGAGAAACAGGGATGGCGTTGGCGTCAAAAACCAAAATTGAAAGAGTCCCGCCGCCTTGAGTAGTTTCAACTCCTCGGGGGGCGATATCGGTAACTAATACAATGGGGTTCGTCCGGGAAGCAGCCAAGCCTTCCCAGGAAACTGCTACGCGGACTCGTTTAAAATCAGTCGGCAAGAGGTCTGTCGGGCTCACTCCATCAAAAGGGTCATCGATATAAATGACGCTGGGATTGACAGTATAATTAAGACCATTTCTGGTAATATTTTCGGATTGCTCTAGATTGCCGGAAGGGATACCGCCAACTGTTCCGATATCTTCATAAGGCATGTTTCGGATTTGTTCTATTTTTTCCTGAGCTAACTGCCTGGCGCCAATTCTGGCTCTCGAGAAACTTACCAGCCTGAAAGACGAAGTAGTAAGAGTGAAAATTGCGTGCGCCAGGATAGCAAATATCGCTGTCGAAAGAATAATGCCAATAAGTGTCTGGCCAGCACGATTTGTAGTCATTTTGGGCAGAGTGGACTCCATGTGCCTGATTGATATTCAGTATAGCATTTGCAATAATGAATTATGAATTTAGAATTAATGGTATTTTAAATCATACATAATTCATTATTCTTAATACTTAATTCAAAAAATTAGCCTGCCATGCTGAAAAGAACTTTTGTATCGATATCATTTTCATCCCCATATCGGGTGCAAGTTTTACAACTAAACGCATCGCGTAAGGGTATCAAAAAGCTTGCCGCCATCGATTTGCCGGAAGGATTGATAAAAAACTTTCGTGTTACAGACGAAGAAGCATTGGCGCAAATCCTTACCCAAATTTGGAAAAAAGGGGGCTTTAAAGAAAAATCAGTCGGTTTGGTGGTTCCTGAATCATCCACCCTCACCAAAATACTGAAACTTCCCAAACTGAGAACATCCGAGTTGGATGAAGCAGTCCGTTGGCAAGCAGCCGAATATTTACCTCACAAAGAAGAAGACGTGGTTTTAGATTGGAAAATAATTAAAGAAGATGAGGACGGCTTGCAGGTTTTGGTAGTCGCTATTTTAAAAGAAATTCTTTCAGGGTATGTGAATAGCGCCCATCAAGCCGGTCTTTTTCCTTTAGTTGTGGAAACTCCATCAATTTCATTAGTAAGAATGTCGGATTCAAACACTTCTGGAAGCTTGATTTTATATGAAAATTTTGGACAGGTAATTCTTTTAATTTCCCAGGGGCAAAGAATTATTGCCGGCTCGGTTGTCGGAATTTCCGAAAAAGAAGAAGCGGTAAATATTGCTTCTAAAATGCTCAAGCACTATAAAGATATCAATGTTGAGAAAATATTAGTTGGAGGACCGAAACTAGACCAAGCTTTAGCAAAAAGTCTTCAAACAACTCTGAAAATTCCTGTCGAGTGGATAAAACCGTTAGTTTCCGGGGTAGAAGCAAAGACTCTTCAGGAATACTTAATACCAATCTCGCTTCAATTAAAAGACCCGGCCGAACCCGTCGATGAATTGACAGTAAATTTATTGCCTCCGCAACTGGTTAAAAAATACCAGGGAGAAAAACTTAAGCATCAAATTTGGAGTTTAGGTTTGGTGGTTACTTTAGTAATTTGGATTGCATTTTTTTCAACTGTTGGCGTTACCCTCTTTATAGGACAGCAGGTAGCTTTTTATAAACAGGAGGATAGCTCAAGCCTCATTCCACCCGAAAAAGCAGAGTATATTGGCAAAGTCAAAGATATTAATACCACTGCGGCCAAAGTTTTGGTGATAACCGAAGTGACAACTCCTCCCCAACTTATATTCAATGCAATTTCGAAAGCAAAGCCTCAAGGAATAAGTATATTAAGATATCGAGTAGATCTAGAAACAGGGGGGATAGACCTTATTGGAGTATCGCAGGACCGGCAGTCTCTCATCGATTTTAAAGACGAGCTTGAAAAAGATATTAACTTTTCTTTAGTTGATATTCCGATATCAAGTTACGAAGAAGAGCTGAACCTTGAATATGTAATGAAATTCAGCTATTTGCCGATTTCGAGTATTAAGCCTCAAATTCCGGCAAGGAGATAAAATGGTAAAAGATATGAAAAAAACTCAAAATATCCAGGCATCGATTCCTGTGAAAGAGCCGGCCAAGCCGGCTGAGATTAAAGAGAAAAAGGCAGTATCCGAGAGAGGCAAGAAAGGGCCGGTATCAGAAAAATCTAAAGAAAAAGTGAGGAAATCTAAAAAAGGGCGCGGTTCGAAAAGATGGTGGGTGAAAGATGTAATCTTAGCCGTGGTTAATATCATTTTTTTGGTTGTGACGGTTATTCTTTTGGGAATGCTGCCCCAAAGAGGAGCTGAATTTAAAAAACTGCGAACCACCTATATCCAAGCATCTGAAAAAAGTGAAGTAGAAATTGCTAAGCTCGAGGTCGATGCAAGCAGTAAAATTAATGATTCTCTTGCTGCGCTTTTTCCCGATGAAGCGGGCTTGGTGGAATTTGCCAAGGAGATAGATAAGCTAAAAGAAGAAGGATTGGTTACCAGCTTTTCTTTTGCTAGCGAGAAGGCGGTGCGAGATCAAACCGGACAATTTGGAGTACCAATAGTTATCATTATTGAGGGTAGCTGGAGTCAGGTAGGAGACGCGATGCAAAAACTGCAAGGACTTCCTTTTATGCTGAGAGCAGTAAGCATAGATGCCGAAAGAGTTTCAGAAAGCAACCTAATCTCCTTTAGATACGGAGGGTTTTTATACGTCGATGAAAGCTTGGCAAAAAATTGATAAGTTCTACCCAATACTTTTGGGGGTAGCGCTGCTTTTGGCGGTTATTGCGATTTATACATTTAGAAATATTTTTTCTGTAGTAGTTGAATCTTTGGAGGTTCAAGAAGTTGAGGATGCAGAACTCCACATTGATAGGCAACAGCTTGATGCTGCAGAAAAAGCTGTTTTTGAGGCCGAATATGTACCGCTTGAAGTAAAAGATGATACCATTATAGAAACTGAAGAGGAGAAAGATGAAACAGGATAAGGGTTTTACCATAATTGAACTTTTGATTGCAATGGCGATAATGGCAATTTTGGCGACCAGTATTGTCTATTTGATAAATCCGGCCAGACAGCTTGCTAAGGCCCGCGATACCGTGCGCGAAGCCGATTTATATGCGGTATTATCTGTTGTTTATCAATACCAAGCTGAACATAGTGGTGCAATTCCCGATACGGACGGTGATCCGGAGACCAGCAACTTTCCCACAACTGAAACATGCATAGGGACGGGAGGCGGGTGTTTTGATTTGGGTTCGGCCGGAGATACAGGTGAAGAAATTGTTCCGGTTTATATGGCCGCTCTTCCGCAAGACCCAACTACCGGAGATGCTAGCGATACCGGCTACTCAATTTATGTTGATGCAAATAACAGAATTGTAGCTACGGCTACCGGAGAAACCAAGGCAACTATTAGTATTACCCGCTAAAATTATTCATGACGAAGATACGCGCGAGTAACTCTTCAGAAAAAGAAAAGCTCAAGGAAAAACTGGAAGAAAGAAATAAGAAGCTTGTGAAGGTAAATAAAAAACTTCGAAGGCTTTATCAACAAAGGGATGAATTTATTTCGATGGCAGCTCATGAGCTTAGAGCTCCCATGACTGCAATCAAAGGCTATCTTTCAATGCTATTGGAAGGAGACGCCGGTGAAATTAACGAAAAAGCCAGAGGATATTTGATTGATGTGAGCGGGATAAGCGAAAGAATAATCCGTCTTGTTAATAACATGCTTAATGTGTCTCGGATTGAGGAGGGCAGAGCAACCTATCGAATGAAAAGGGTGAGTGTTAGCAAAATCGCCAAACAAGTTTTTGAGCTATCCCGTTTTGAGGCAGAAAGGAAAAAACTAAAGTTTACTTTTAACGCAAGTAAAGATATTAATGACTTAGTGTTTGTGGATCCAGATAGGCTTTTTGAGGTTATTGACAACTTTGTCTCGAATGCGGTGAAATATACTAATTCTGGGAGCGTGACAATGAAAATATTGAAACCGGAAGAAAATAAAGTAAGAGTAGAAATAACGGATACCGGGACCGGAATATCTCAGGATGAACAAAAAAGATTATTCCGAAAATTCTACCGAGTACGAAGTGCCGTGGGAAAGACTATTGGTACCGGATTGGGACTCTATATCTCAAAACTTTTAGTGGAGAGATTTGATGGTATTGTTGGTCTAGACTCGGAAATTAATAAAGGAAGTACCTTTTGGTTTGATCTGCCAACTGAAGGAAAAAGGACTGAAAATGACTCCTAATGCCTTTGCCGAGTAAGAACAAAGACCAGTGCGACTGTTGTAGCAAGTACCAGAAAGATTACCAATCCCGCGCGTCTAAATGCCAAGAGAATTTTATTCCTAGTTGACAAGTCTTTTAACGGTACTTCTTTCTCCTCTCCTTCGGCAAGTTCTTCGGTGGGAGTCGGTGTCGTCGGTCTGTCAAGAAACTCTACTTCTTGACCAAGGCCCTGCATTACTACTTCGCCCTTGGGAGTTCTCGGAGACTTGCTTTGCTCGATAGTTACAAAAAGACCGGAAAAAGCAATTTTGGTATTATAACTTGCCTTACCCACTCCAAGTTCTCCGAGCCTCACGGCATTTCCCCCATCGGTTGGAGTTGCCCACACAATATAATTAAATAAACTGGGTCGGGGGGGGTAGATTAAATCTCTACAGCTAACTAAGATTGTGTAGCTTGAATTCGGCATTAATATATACGAGGCAAAACAGCGGTTTTTTTCACCCTTAGTGCTTCTGAGCTCAACTACGCCTTCAGCAGCATGAGCCTCACGGTTAAAGAGAATAAATCCGGAGGCTAAAACGATAATCAAAATTGTTAATTTGAATAATTTCATACCATATATTTACACATTAAGTATAGTACCTGCAAGTAATTTAATATAAACCATAAATTTGCAAACATTGCAGGCTTGAACTATTATTGTTTTGAGGACTAATTTGCATATGGAAGATAAAGGAAAAGAAGATTTACCGGTAATATTAATAATTGAAGACGACCCGATTCTTTCGAAGATGTATTCGGAGAAATTTAGGAATGAGGGTTTTGAAGTTTTGACGGCGATGGATGGAGAGAGCGGTTTGGATATGGCAATTAAAAACAAAATAGATATGATTTTATTGGATGTAATGCTTCCCAGGGTTTCCGGGATAGATTTACTGAAAAAGCTAAGAGAACATGAGAAAGGGAAAAATACTTTAGTTGTAGTTTTGACAAATTTAGCCGACCCCGACGAAAAAAAGCGAGCCCTCAACCTTGGTGTCAAGGATTATTTAGTGAAAGCGATGCAAAATCCCGGACAAGTTGTCGATAAAGTAAAATCACGCATGAAAGATTAAGCCCCAAAATGTAATTTATATACGGCAAATTAAAATATTTTTGGGTATAGTTAAAGTAGAGTGAAATATATCCTCATTGTAGTCGGAGTCATTGTATTAGTTGTTTGGCTTCTTATTGCCGGAATTAATTTTGCGACGCTATTTGATGAAGGATTGTGTGCCTGTTCGCCTTGCCAAAACAGGTGCGTTTTAAAGCAGGATAAAGTTTCCGATTGTCCTCCCGACTTTCAATATGGGCTTGATTGCTACAAATATAACTGTAAAAAAATCTTGGGTAACTGTACCAAAATTCCCAAGATCATCGACTTAAGCACCTATCTTCAATAAATTCCCAAAGCCGGTTTATAAACAAGAAGTGTTAACAAAGCGGCTATGCGTTTATAGTTAATATAGACGGGTAACGATGACTGCCAGAATAAGGACTGCAACAGCCATCATTATTAGAAACGACGACTTTTTCATACTTTAATATTAGCATATTTCAAATTATCAATGGTTGATTTCTGCTTAAAGCATAGCTTGCAACTTCGTCTAAAGCAAAGCTTGCACACTCCTCTTGTCAAAAGTTTGTGTAAATCACCTTCACCGAAAAAGGTTTCTTTCTAAACTCTAAGCTTTTTGACCATTTCGTAAAATATTGTAAAATACGTTGCTTATGACAAAAGTTGAAAACGTTAAATTGGGAAAATTACTATCTCAAATAGGAAAAGACAACCATCCGTTTGCGGAAATGTGGGAACCTTTCTTTGAGCAAGTAAAAGAAAACCCTGATGACTATACCTTGTCAAGAATTGGAGAAGGGCGTCGCGTTAGGGAAATTGGTAAGCACGATATCCCCAAAAAAGGCAAGGTTGTCAAGTACACTGACAACAAGGGCTACGATCTACAAGATCCTCAGTTTAAAAAACGCTTCCCTGAACTTGATACCGAAAAACTAACAGCAATCGTTGAACTTGTTGAAGAAGCTTCTCTAAGCGATACTGGAAGTAAGGTAGTATTAAAAATAGGCAGATATTTAATTCAAGAAACTGAATAATCCCCAAAACCCTTCATTCTCCATTGGCTGGTCGTAGTAGATAGTATTTATAATCTAATATTGATATAATATAGGTTAGTGTACCAAGAAAACCTTCAAAAGCTAGTAAAACCCATAGCGGCCACCTTCATTATTGCTCTTTTGGCTTTAACTTCAGTAAGACTTGTTAAGGCAGGAACAATCAAGGTTGTAACCAGATTTGGAAGAGTTACCGGGCGCATGCTTCGCCCAGGTGCCCATTTTGTTATCCCTCTTGCCGAAGGAACCATTACTTACAACACAAAAAAGGTAACTTATGAAGCTTCAAACGAACCGCTGCGCTCAAAAGCAACCTATACCGATGTACCGGTAGACACAACTACTTTGGACGGCCAGCAAATAGAACTTAACTACACCGCCAGATTTTCCGTGGACCCGACAAAAGCTGGTTGGATTGCAAACAATATCGGTACAGAAGCTGACATTGTTGAGAAAATCGTTAAAACAGACACCAGAATTCACGCAAGAAATATAGCGCGGGAGTTTAATGCAGCTGACCTTTATACTGGAAATATTAGCAAAGTTCAAAGAGCAATCGAGGATGCTCTGCGTCCAATTTTTGAGGAAAATGGACTAATCCTTGATGAGTTTGGAATTAGGTCAATTGCCTTTACCGACGAATATATAAATGCAATCGAAGCAAAACAGATTGAAAAAGAGCGCGTAATTACCGAAGAAAATATAGCAAAACAGGAAGAGTTTAGAAAAAAGGCAAGAATAACTAAAGCAGAGGGGCAGGCTGAGGAACAAAGATTGCAAAGAGCGACTTTGACCGATACGCTTTTAATGAAAATGTGGATAGAAAAATGGAGCGGCGAAGTACCAAGTGTAGTTACCGGCGACCAAGGGAATCTTCTGTTGCAAATCCCCAATCCGTAATTCTTGATTCATAATTCATTATCCATTGGTTGGTCGTAGTGGATAGTTTACAGTTCCAGGAACTACTGCTTTGTTGTAAACACGGGAAGTTTACTGCAGATACATCTATACCATTTTTAATAAAGGGGACGCTTAAAAAGCAAGGTTTTCCTTTTATGTACAAAAGCTAAATAATAGTTAAAGTTAACCCTTTTCCATCGGTTGGTCGTAGTACATAGTATATCTAGCCTCAAATGATACAATTACTCTATGGAGAAAGAAAATGAACCTCGTCCAATTTCAAAAGTTGCTATAGTTGGAGGCGAAGGCACCATCGGCTCTGTCATTCAAAAAGAACTAAATGGATATGAGCTGACATCATTCGACCTACCAAATTTAGACGCACGAGATTATCCTGCTCTTTTAGATACAATCAAAGGATACGACGCAATTGTTCATCTTGCATTAATTCACTCTAAAGAAACAGATGATAGAGATACAAAAAAAAGTTTTTACGACCCTGGTAATTCTCTTATGAATTACAATATTTATAAAGCTGCAGTAGAAGGTAATGTTAAGAGGGTCATAATGGCTAGCTCTGTCCACGCAGATAACTTTTATGATTGGAAAGGTCCAGGAAAGTTGTCTGCAAATAATACTCCATCTCCTACTTCTATATACGGTGCTGAAAAAGTTTTTATGGAAACAATGGGTAGATATTTTGCATCAAAGGGTCTTGAGGTTGTTTGCGTCAGATTTGGTGGAATTAATACACAAAACAAAAGACCTAAACATAAACCTCGGGAAAGCGCGGTTTGGCTAAGTCATGAAGATTGTGCTTCGATGATAAATGCATGTCTAAGTGCTGATAAAGTTCCAGGAAATTATTCTTTATTTTATGCAGTTTCAAATAATAAAGACCGCGTTCATGACACTTCCAACCCTTTCGGATGGACACCCAAATAGACACTCCAACATTGTCAATTAAAAGCTAGAAACTTTATAAGTTCTCAAACCAGTTCTTAACAAGGTTTAACAGACCCACAATTTAGCTTCAGAAATCCTTCCCCTCCATTCTCCATTGGTTGGTCGTAGTGGATAGTATTTATAGGTCCAGGAACTACTGCTTTGTTGTAAACACGGGCAGTTTACTGCAGATACATATATACCGTTTTTGTTAAAAGGGAGGCTTAGAAAGAGAGAGGGCTTTCCGTTTGTGTATAAAAGCTAACCATTCTCCAACGGTTGGTCGTAGTGGAGAGTATCAAAGGCTATTTTGATATACTTCAAATAGTGAGTCACATCAAAATTATTGCCTTTGATTTGATGGAAGTAATTTTATGGCGAGATGAGCCCAAAGATTATATGTATCAGGATTTTAATCGCTATTTTGACCTCGATGATGCTGGTTTTTATCCCTGGGTAAAAGAAAAGTATGAATTAAGTCGAACACAAGCGGAGGAGCGCATACTTGAGTATATGAGAGAGTACTACCGTGTTGTGGATAAGACTGTGTTTGATTTAGTAAAACAATATCCTTTCGCATTGGCAACAAACCATCTTTCAGTTGTCATTGATTTTATAGATGAGATTGGTATAAAAAAACATTTCTCCTGGATTACTAATTCTTCTGAGATATTAGTAAGAAAACCAGACTCGAAGTTTTTCACTATACTTCTGGATAAAGTGCAAGAAAACCCAAAGGATATACTATATATTGACGATTATGTCGGTAACATTGAGGCGGCAAAGAACATGGGTTTCCAAGTGTTACATTTTAACGAAGACCATAAACAAACTAATTTGAAAGAATCTATACTTACCAAGTTGAGCGATTTATGAGTTAATAGATTGGTGTTCTAAACTACTCCCACTCAGCGAGCACCTTTCGAAAATCATCTCAGTAAGTGAGCTTCAACTTACTATTTCTTCATTCTCCATTGGTTGCTCGTAGTAGATAGTATTTACAGTTCCAGGAACTATTGTCTTGTTGTAAACACGGGCAGTTTACTGCACATACATCGATACCATTTTTGTTAAAAGGGAGGCTTAAAAAGCAAGGTTTTCCTTTTATGTATACAAGCTAAGTGAACTTTGTCAGGAATTACTTTTAAACCAAACCCCCAACCTTAAATACCAAATACTTTATACTAATATTATGCTTGCCAAGATTACTTCAGGTGCGGCGGTGGGATTGGATGCGACCTTGGTTGAGGTAGAAGTTGATATTCCCCAAGAGGGTTTGCCTTCTTTTACTATGGTAGGAACTCAATAGGAAACTTTAGCTTCAGTTTTAAGATATAACCATCCTCCATTGGTTGGTCTTAGTGGATAGTATTTACAAGCTCAAGCTACATCTATCAAACATCATAAATACAAAAGATCATTGTATCCAAAATGGAGTTCCATCAACCCTTTTTCTACAACCCAGCCATCCCTCAACATGCTGTCCACTACCAACCCATTTCAATGAACAATAAAGCCTAGGGCAATTACCAGAATAATCATATTGACTACAATCAATTGTGGATTTTCTCCATATGTAATAGACAAATACTGAAATAGTCAGAGCAATAAATATAGCAATAATTAATAGATACTTTCTTTTCACAATTTAATTATACATATATCTAAGAAAGACAAGGAAAATTTAGATTCAGGATTAATATTTAACCTTTCTCCATTGGTTACTCGTAGTAGATAGTATTTACAGTTCCAGTGATTACTGTCTAGTTTATGAAGGGGACACCGGGGAGTGGTAAAACAATGCTAGCCAGGGCCATTCCGGGAATTTTACCGGCCTTAACCGAGGACGAAGCACTGGGAGGTGACTAAAATTTATTCCATCACCGGAAATTTAGCCGCAGGAGCCGCTATGGTAACTTCACGACCATTTAGAAGTCCTCATCATACCACTAGCAGGATTGGCCTTATTGGAGGCGGGAGCAATCCTTCCCCCGACGAAGTATCGCTTTCCCACCGCGGAGTTTTATTTTTGGATGAATTTCCCGAGTTTTCCCGGCATGTACTCGAAAGCTTAAGACAGCCAATGGAGAAAGGGGTAGTTAAAGTTTCCAAAACTGCTTATTTCTTAAGTCCAATAGATTTTAGGAGTCTGAATTGTTTATTTGCTCTACTTTTTGCCGGCATTGCTTCTCTTGCTTCCTCGGATGTTGAGTATGCAGAGGGCCTTTCTTCTTCTATCCCAACCCACTTGGCAGCTTCGCCTGCTTCCTTTACTCGATCTATATACGCAGGGTAAGTAAGAACTTCAAAGTGCTTGTCAGTCTTCCGTTTCTTAGGTTCTGTCACGAAAGTAAAAAACTCTCCGTAGTTTTGGACGTAGTTAGACGCCAGAGGATATTTGTCATCCAAAGTGCTTTTGAATTTTTTTGCAATCCGCATTATTTCTTTTCGGTCATATTTTTTTGATTAATGTAATCGTATTCTTCAAGTGATTCTCTTAACTTTCCACCGACACCTGTACCTTTGTAACCAAGAACCACATCACAGAAAATGTACCATCCGTATTCCTCGGTAAAGAAATCTTCGGGAATAATATCAGGCTCTTCTCGTGCCTAGGTATAAGGAGGCTGATCTAATAAATGAATGTCTTCGGGCAGTATTTCATCGAGGACAACATAATCTTTACCTTCTGAATCAGGTGTTGTTTGCGCTTCCGGCTCACTCATTAGGCTGATTATAGCATTCGTACTATCTACTACGAGTAACCGTTGGGGGGTGAGTTATTATTTGTGAAACAGATTCCCAGCCGTTAAAATCTAGTTTGCTAAAGCAAAATAGAGAATTTTATATGCAAGATAGCAAAATTATTTACCAAAGCCCGAAGAAAGAACCGGTAGAAACTATTGTGCCTGAAAACCTTCAAGTTGAAAATGAAGATTATATCTTGGAATCTCCTGAAAATTTTGAAGAACCTCCTGCCGATGATGGAGTATTGCTTCCGGAAATATCAAAGCTTGCCGATACGTATTCTAATGAACTAATTGCCAGCAGGCGCGGCTTTGCCCCCATACGTGTAGACGAGATAGCGTCACGAGTGGCCGGTTTTTATGAAAAAATCAGGAAAGTTATAGATTGGAAAGATGATAACGCGCTAAGGCGCGGAGCGGTAGAGCGGATTTTAAAAAGAATACTTTTTCCTAAATTGTCCGGCTTAAGCGAACAGGATATTAAAGCAGAGAGCCTAGCCGAGACTCTGACGACCGAGCTGATTCGCGGTGGACATTTGCCTAACGATACTATTCCCCGAGACAGGATAGACGATGTAGTTCAAGCACTTGATAAGTATTTGTACTTTTTGGAGCATACTTCATCTTATAAGCTTTTTGAAGTAAAGCAGAAAGTTAACTTTGCCACTTTTATTCTCGAAATTGCCGCTTGCGAGATAGAAGAAGTACTTACCCATCCGGTTAAAGAGTACGGACTTATTGAGGCAATGACCGGTATCTTGGATAAACGGATATCGGTTTATCCCAAAGATGGTTTAACCCCCGAAGAAAAATACAGATTTACTTATGTTGCCACTCTAAGAACTCTATATGGTTTGGACGACAACTTCATTATTTACCAACTCTTAAAACAAAAGTATCCAAATTGGGATAATCCCGACCGCAAAGTACTGGATAACATTGCCAAACAGCTTTCAGATGACTGGAGAGAAATTCAAGAAGAAATTGATAAACCGATAGCGAGAAAATTTGATGCAATAGCCGAGCGAATCGATACGGTTTTTACACTTTTGGGCGATGTTTTAGAAAACCTTAAAGAAGAACCGCGGGAAATCAAAAAAACATTAGAAAACAAAAAAAAGCTAACCGAGTCGGTTACCGCTTCTTATGAAAAACGCTATATAACCCTAAAAACAAGACTTCTTCGTCTAGCGGTCTTTTCCACGCTTTCGGTTTTTTTGTCCAACTGGTTTACTTTTTATTTAGTTGAAGTTCCTCTGGCAAGGTTGTTCTATGAAGGATTTAATCTAAGAACAGCAATTGTTGACTTTTTAGTGCCGACAGCCGTTATGTTTTTCTTAGTAGTTATTATTAAGCCTCCAAAGAAAGAAAATATCAATAAAGTTGTTGCTACTACTCATGGCTTTCTTTACAAAGACGAAAAACAAGAACACTACCAAGTCCGCATCCAGAAAAGCGGGTTTTCAATGTTTCGGGTGATGCTGATGTCAATTTATATATGGACGATATTGTTAGTTTTACTGGGTATCGCTTTTATTTTCTATATTGCGGGGCTCCCCTTAACCTCTGTTGTCTTTGATACGTTCACCATCGCCCTGACTGTATTTGCCGCGGTCGTTATTAAAAATAAATCGCGTGAACTAAATGTAGATGAGCATACCAACGTCCAGGACTTTTTACTTGACGTTTTCGCCGTACCGGTGGCAAAAGTGGGTTCGATTATAGCTCAGAAGTGGAAGGAGTATAATGTAGTAGCAATATTTTTTAATTTTATTATTGAGACTCCATTTGCCATTGTTTTAGATTTTATTCAAGGATGGAGCGAATTTATTAGAGAAAGACGCGCCGAGCTTCGCTAGACATAATCTCAATTGACTATTCTCTCTATTTAATTTGCTACAATGAATTTCATGCGGTTGGTTATTCAGCGAGTCAAAAAAGCTAAAGTAATAGTTACCGATACAAAAAAGGTAGCCGGGGAAATAGACCGGGGTTACCTGGTTCTAGTTGGCGTAAAAGAAGGGGATACGGAAAGCGATGCTCAAGTCTTGGCTGAGAAGTTAGTAAAACTACGGATTATGGCTGATGAAGCCGGCAAAATGAATTTATCAATAAAAGATGCCAAGGGAAAAATACTGGCCGTTTCTCAATTTACTCTCCATGCCGATATCTCAAAAGGCAACAGGCCCTCTTTTATAAAAGCTGCAAAGCCGGACCTTGCAGAAAAAGTTTATCAGCATTTTGTTTCTGAACTAAAAAGATTAGAGGTAGAAGTTGAAACGGGCGAGTTTGGAGCTTACATGAATATTTCTGCCGAGCTTGATGGTCCGGTAACTATAATAATGGAAAATTAATAAGTTATGATATTTCCAAAAATACATATTGCTTGGCGGACAATTGCCAAAGTCTTTTCAACCACAGTTGGAATTGTACTGATGGTGGCAGCATTTGCGGGAGTATATTTTATTGGAATTCTTCAGGGATACCGGTTAGGGCAGACTGATACCAAAGGGTACTATCTAAATTTGCTTCAGAAATTATCCCCCTTGGAACCCGTATCTCCTACTACTTCACCCCAACCTTCAAAAACACCTCTCCCCGCACGTTCGGATTCGGTTAAATGGGGAGGACCGGAACTTTGGGAGGCAGTTAATAAAAGAAGAAATGAATCAGGGGTAAATTCTTTAGAGCAACGGGATGAGCTTTGCACGATTGCCTCGATTCGCTTAAACGAATTGCTTGAACTGGAGAAGCTTGATGCCCATGAAGGATTTACAAATTTGGAGGAAAGACGGCCTGACCTAGCGTGGATTTTTGAAAAGTATTCAACCATTGCCGAATTTCTTGCCCAAGGAGGAGATACGCCTCAAGAAACTGTTTCTCTTTGGGAAAATACTTTAGGCCACAAAAAATTATTAACCGGAGGGGAATATGTTTGGGGATGTATTTATGCTCAAAGTACCTTCGCCGTTGCCATCACCGCTTTCTAACATACCAAAGAAAATCCGGCTCCGGATCCGGATTTCCTTTAACTTAAAATTCAATCCAGAGGTGATTAGCCTCCTATCCTGAACATAGTGGTGCCGCAAACTTCACAAACAGCCTTAGTTGCAGGCTTGCCATTCTTCATGGTTACCTTCTTGTGTTCTTTTCCTTCTCTCTTTTCGCGACATTTTACACAGTACATTGACATCTTAAAATCACCCCCCCTCTGCGAGATAAGCAAAGCTTGTTTTTTGCTAGCTAAAAATAGCTGCGCATCTCACGGGCCCCGTCCCGTTAGATAATTCCATATCTCATGGGACTGGGACTTTCGTAATAATAGACAGATATGCGCCTATCTCAAAACTAAGTATATCACTACTTCCAGGCTCAAAATGAGGCTGGCAAGCAACAAGCTTCTTAGAATATCGCGCCTGATTGAGGCTAAACCGTCTAGTTTAGCCGTAAATCTGGCGTTTCCTTTCTTGGATTTTTGGAGTTTTTTAAGTTTCGTGCCTTTTTCGAATTGCCCCTTGACATCAGCCTTGGATAAAGCTTTTTTAGGTTCAAGGTGCCAGCTTAGGGTAAATTGATGTTTAGCTTTTTCCTTCTGCTTTCGAGTTCTCCTTTTAGCCATGGTGCCTTATTAAGGTTTATATATTTTTATTTGTTCTAAGTCAATTTATCTTGTTGATATATCCAGTGGTAAGCTGATAAAATAGCTAGATTCAAATGAGTTTAGAATTTACCGGCTTAATAGTTGCAGCTATCTGGTTACTGGCGATAAGTTTATTGCTCGTAAAGATTTATCTACATTACCGCAAACTCACTTATGAAGTAAAAAAAGGCAGCTTAATCAAAGTTTTGGATAAGGTTATCGAAAATGAAGCAAAAAATGCCGGTGATTTAGTAAAACTCAGGAAAGAACTCAAAAAGACCCGTGAAGATGCAATACCCCATATCCAAAAAGTCGGGCTCCAGAGATTTAACCCCTTTAGCGAATTGGGAGGCGATCACAGTTTTTCTCTGGTATTTTTGGACGGGAATGAAGACGGTATTCTCTTGACCGGGCTTCATACCAGAGAAAGAACTAGGGTCTATGTAAAACATATTAAAAAGGGAAAAAGTAAATATGAATTATCGAAAGAAGAAAAAAAGGCTTTGACAAAAGCTCAAAAAGGTAAATAATAGAAGATAGTGAAAAATTTATCTGCCAAGTTCTCAACCCTCTTATCCTCAAAAGAGTTTATGGTGATCTTAAGCTTTTTGGGCTTATACCTTCTTTCAACAGGAACTTCATGGGCTATTTTTTCCTATCTCAAAGGTGAACCTGATTTGGTTTCCGATGGGAGTGACCCCAGGTCCCGAATTGCAGAGATGGCAAAGACCGAAAAGTGTCCGATAAACGGAGGGATGTTTACCGAGGTGGAGAAAGATATTTGGGAGGACCGAAGGCCGATTGCGGCGATTATAGAAAACCATGAGGAATCCCGTCCGCCCTCGGGAATAACGCGAGCAGACGTCGTGTATGAAGCGGTTGCCGAAGGAGGAATTACCAGGTTTTTGGCAATATTTTATTGTGGTGCTGCTGCCAGCGATGTCAAAATTGCCCCGGTTAGAAGTGCTAGAGTCTATTATGTTAATTGGGTTCAAGAATATGGGGATATGCCGATATTCATGCACGTTGGAGGCGCTAATGATTATGCAGGTTACGGAGACACAGTCAGGCAGGCGAGGGCGCTTGAGCTTTTGGAGTCGTTGGGATGGAGGAGGGCCGGCGGAAACGACTTTGATACCACCTACGATTCGGGATTTCCGGTTTTTTGGAGAAATTATGAGAGACTGGAGCGCCCGGTTGCGACTGAACATACAATGATGGCATCATTGGACGCGGCTTATAAGGAAGCAGAAAAGAGGGGATTTACCAATGTAGGACCGGAAGGTGAAGACTGGGATGAAAATTTTGTTAGCTGGCAATTTTCAGAAGATGCCTCAGTCGATTTGCCTGATGCAATGGAAATTTCTTTTGAATTTTGGAGTGAGCGGCCGGAATACGAAGTTACCTGGAAATACAATAAAGAAACTAATTCATATTTAAGAGAAAATGGTGGTGTTGTCCACAAAGACTTGGCTTCTGACCAACAAATTTCTGCCAAAAATGTAGTTGTCATGTTAGTTAGAGAACGTGGCCCGGTTGACAGAAACCTTCATATACTATATACAACAGTAGGAAAGGGTTCAGCTCTTGTCTTCGCAAACGGAACCGTCGTTGAGGGTACTTGGGAAAAGGATTCGGAAGAGGCAAGAACTAAGTTTTACGACGATTCGGGGAAAGAGATTAGGCTTGTTGGAGGAACTACTTGGATTGAAGTAGTTCCTTTCGGAAACGTTGTAGAATATAATTAATACTCCTGTCTTAATAGTACCCTGCCCCAAATAAATGGCCGAGCTTTCAGACATTATTACTTCAAAAGTCAGAGTAAAAATTCTAACTCTTTTCTTTTCTAATGTTCGGGAAATGTATCATGTCAGGGGAATTGTTCGGGAAATCAAAGAGGAGATTAATGCTGTCAGGCGAGAATTATCGAGATTGGGAAAAGCAGGTATTTTACGAAATGAAGCACGAGGTAATAGGCTTTATTATTGGGTAAGGACAGACTATGCTTATTACGGCGATTTTCTATCGATAATTGCCAAGAGCACCTGCTTAGGTGCCGATATCACCGAAAATAGAAAAAAGATTGGAAAAGTTTCTTTCGCGATGTTTTCCGGCCGATTTGCAAGAAGAAAGAAAAGGAAAAAAGACGACGCGGTGGATATATTGATAGTTGGAGATGTAGTCTTGCCAGAACTGGCAGTTTTAATCCGCAAGGAGGAATCGCAAAGAGGATATGAAATAAATTATACGGTGATGAGTAGGGAAGAGCTTGAATTCAGAAAGAAAAGAAGAGACCCATTTCTTTTGGGAATACTTTCTGGAAGTCGGGTAATGATAATTGGTGACGAGGAGGATTTGGTTGGATAAATGCACTTAACTTCTGCCTTAAAAAAGGTACTTCTAATATTCTTTGTCGCCTTAATAGCCTCTTATATCAGTTTGCCCCGCGAAATACCAATAAATATTCATCTTGGGCCGATAAATTACGAGGATACGTTTAAAAGACTACCGCTACATTTTTCTGTAGGAAAGTTAACTTTCAGAAAAGACTTTGACTTAATTTTAGGACTTGACCTTGCCGGAGGAAGCCATTTGGTATTTGAGGCAGAAACAGAAGGGATTAGTGAGGCAAAGAGAAAGACTGCAGTTTCTTCGGTTCGTGACGTGATTGAGAGAAGAGTTAATTTATTCGGCATTTCAGAACCAAATGTGCAAACCTCTTCATTTGAAGGAAAAGAGAGAATTATTGTTGAACTTCCGGGAATTTATGAAGCTGAAGAAGCAGTCGATTTAATTGGGAAAACCGCCCAGCTTGTCTTTGCCGAAACGGGAACAGAGGAAGCACCAGGTCTTATCCTCACCGAATTAACCGGTGCCGATCTAGAGTCCGCCGATGTATCTTTTGATCAAACTACTGGGAAACCGGTAGTTTTAATCGAATTTAGTCCGGAAGGGGCGGAAAAGTTTGCCGTGCTAACTGAAAAAAATATCGGCAAACCCCTGCCAATACTCCTAGATAATGAAGTAGTATCCGCCCCTATTGTTCAGCAGGTAATTACAGGCGGGTCGGCCCAAATTAGCGGCGAATTTACACTCGAAGTGGCGCAGAATTTAGCTATCCAGCTTAATGCAGGAGCGCTTCCGGTATCGATTAAGCTTGTTGAACAGCGAACGGTTGGCGCAACCCTGGGTGCGGAATCGGTTGCCAAAAGCGTTAGTGCCGGCCTAATCGGTCTTTTTATGGTTTTAGTGTTTATGGTTTTGGCTTACGGAAAACTGGGCTTAATTGCCGACATCGCTCTAATTATTTTTGGAGTTTTGACTCTGGCACTTTATAAATTCATACCGGTTGTTTTAACTCTTCCGGGAATTGCAGGATTTTTATTATCTGTTGGTATGGCAGTGGACTCAAATATTTTAATCTTTGAAAGGTTTAAAGAGGAAAGGGTCAAGCGGCCTTTAAGAGATGCGCTGGAGGTATCTTTTGGACGAGCTTGGGACTCAATTCGCGACGCCAATATTGCCACTTTGATCACCGCTTTTGTTCTGGCTAACCCTTTTGATTGGAATTTTTTGCACACTTCGGGTCCGGTTCGGGGGTTTGCTATCACTTTAAGTTTGGGAATATTAATTAGCTTATTTACGGGAATAGTGGTCAGCCGGAATTTATTACGGGTTTTTCTTAAAGAAAGCGTAAAGAATAAAAAAAGCGTTATGTTCTGAATGATTATGGACTGGTTAAGATACAAAATAATTTATTTTACCTTAAGTATTACGGCAATCATTATTAGTGTTTACAGTCTTTATAGTTGGGGTCTAAACCTAGGAGTAGATTTTCGAGGCGGGACAATTTTAGAGTATAAGTTTGAGAAAGAAATTTCTACTGAAGAAGCGATTGCAAAAATTGAAGAAAAAGACTTAGAAGTTACGGCAGTTCAAAAAACAGGTGAAGCTACCTATCTTTTCAGGATGCCTCCAATAGAGCCGGAAAAAAAGGAGCAAGTTAAAAACGCGCTATCTGAACTGACTGCCGGTCCTAAGAGAGGTGAGATAGATGAGCTTAGATTTGAAACAGTTGGCCCCTCAATCGGCCCTGAACTTATCAAAAAGACTATTTACGCCATTACTGTGGCGGCCTGTGCAATTCTTTTGTGGGTTGCCCTCCAGTTTAAAAGCCTAAAATTTGGGGCTAGCGCCATTTTAGCAATGTTTCATGATAGCTTTATTTTAATCGGTACTTTTTCATTGCTTGGCCACTTCATGCAGGTTGAGGTAGATTTTCTGTTTATAACCGCGCTTTTGACTACCCTTTCATTTTCGGTCCACGATACCATTGTTGTTTATGATAGGATTCGCGAATCGCAAAAAGTTCATGCCGGTGATTTAAAAGACTTAGCCAACAGGGCAATTTCAGAAACAATGGTCCGCTCGCTTAATAACTCTTTTACAATAATTTTTATGTTGGTTGCTTTGGTTTTATTGGGGGGGACGACAATAAAATGGTTTGCGGTAGCCCTTTTTGTTGGAACAATTTTAGGTACTTATTCTTCACCTTTTGTCGCCGTACCCCTTTTAGTAACTTGGGATGAAATTATCAAAAAGATTAGACGGAGAAAGTGACACTGAAGAAATTTTTGACGCTTGCCTTTGTTTTAGTAAATTTAGCTTTTTTAATTTTATTAGTGTACTTAACAACTAACCGCTCGATAAACTTTAATACTGTAATTTCCAGCGAGTCAATATTTACAGATATATTAGGAATACAAGTAGAACAGCCGTCGGAGAAAATACCCTAGCTTCTGCAAGGCCTTGCCTTGCAGGCACGATTATTTGCTTAATTCTTTTAGGCGGGCTTGCAAATCTTTATTAGTGTTAGCAATTTTTTTCTCAACCACTTCTTCATAAAGCTTCTCAAGGATTTCGCCGACCTTAGGTCCTGGGCGAAGTCGAAGGACTTTCATGATATCGTCACCGGATATTTTTAAGTCATGAACTGTAAACGGTTGTTTTTGGACTTCGATAAGACGCTTTTTAAATTCTTCCAGCCTCCAGGAAGTTTCCCGCGCACCGCCGCCAAGCCTATCTCCAATCCTTAAGTCGAGCATGTCACGAACATATTCAATGCTTACATTTCTGATAAACCTCCTAATTGCTGAATCGGTTTGCCGCTCGTCTACGGTGAATTGATGATAGCGTACTAACCGCCATAATTTTTCCGCTTGCTTATTTGAAAGTTTCAGGCGCTCTGCTATTTTTTTAGTCAATCTGGCACTAATAATTTCATGATTATAAAAGGTAATCACTCCGCTTTTTAGTTTTTTATACGTTTTAGTTTTACCAATGTCATGAATTAGTGTGGCAAACCGGACAATCGGGTCTTGGGATTTACAGTTTTTTAAAGACAATAAACTATGAGTACCCACATCATAAATGTGATGCCTGCCCGGTGATTTTTGCTCTACACCGAAGGTTGCCTCAAGCTCCGGTAGGATTTCACTCATCAAGCCGGAATTTTTTAGCATTATGATTCCTTCATAAGGGTTAGGGGAGCCTAGTATTTTCAACAGCTCATCGCGGACACGTTCTTTAGCAATTTTATTAATTAGGGCAGAGTGAACTTTTATTGCCTCAAAGGTTTTATCTTCAATTAGAAACCCAAGTTCGGCAGCAATTCTCATCGCTCTCATCATCCTAAGCGCATCTTCCGAAAAACGCTTGTTAGGGTCGCCAACGGCGCGAATGAGTTTATTATCTAAGTCTTTTTGGCCATTGAAAGGACCAAATAAGTGCATAGAGCATACAATATAGGACATATCTTTCCTTTGTTCTTTGCGCTTTGTTTTTTGTCCTGCAGCTTCCAGCTGCAAAGCCATTGCATTTATCGTAAAATCTCGCCTTTTTAAATCTTCTTCTAAACTTTGTCCCCACTCGACTTTATCCGGCCTTCGTGCGTCGGAGTAGCCATGTTCGGTTCGAAAAGTTGTAATTTCATAGGGGTTGGGAGAGGATTTATGGGCAATACCCACAGTACCAAATTCGTTGTCATAGAAACTGTCGGGAAATATCTTTTGAATTTGTTCAGGGGTGGCGTTTGTAGTGAAATCCCAGTCGTCTACCATTCGTTTGGATAACAAATCTCTGACTGCCCCGCCGACGATATATATTTCAAAACCTTTATCCTGAAATTTTTTCAGGATTTCCAAAACAAAATCGGGAAGTTCTAGCTTCATCTTTTATATTATATGTTACTTCTTTGCTCACCCAAAGAACGAACCAAGAAAGGGAGCCACATTAATTTTTCCTTCCAGTCGTTTGTTCACTCATGCAATACGTGCAGAACTCGTTCGCGTCAAGCGCTCCTTAACAACTGCCGCTTTTTGAATTGTATTCGCTCTCTCACTCCAGGGTTCAAAATTAGGTGGATTTATTCACTACACACCATTCACCACACATGAATTACTAGTCCTTGCTGCGGCACGTTTGACGTGCCAGGCCCGTTCGACGGGCCGTTCAAATGGGAATTATCTGGTATATTTAATGAATGCAGAGGGCAAACAAGATGACAACATTAGATAGCAACAGTAAAAAGTGGAAAATTCTTCACCGAACACCGAACACCGATCACGATACACAAACTGTTGTTGACATTCTTCTGAAAAACCGCAGGATAAAAACGAAAAAACAAAAAGACGAATTTTTTAATCCAACCTCCCCCGAAAAGATAAGTCTTAGAAATCTGGGTATCGAGACTGATGAAGTTAATAAAGTAATTAAGCGATTAAGGAAGGCTAAGGATAAGAAAGAAAAGGTAATTATTTTTGGCGATTATGATGCCGACGGAGTCTGTGCGACGGCCATACTTTGGGAAAATTTATATGGACTTAAATTAGATGTGTTGCCTTATATTCCGGAGAGGTTTTCGGAAGGTTACGGTCTTAAAGTAGAGAGTGTAAAGAAACTTAAAATAAAGTATGAAGATTTGAGATTAATAATCACTGTTGATAACGGAATAGTCGCAAATGAAGCGGTTAACAAGGCTAATAAGCTAGGCATAGACGTAATTATAACGGACCACCATCAAAAGGGTAAAAAAATTCCCAACGCTTACGCAATTATTCATACAACGAAAATAGGCGGAGCAGGAATCGCTTGGATTCTAGCAAGAGAAATTTCATCCAAGCTGCAAGCCAGCTACAAACTACAAAGCTCATTAGAATTAGCCGCTATTGGTACTATAGCCGACCAGCTGCCTTTGATTGGACCGAATCGTTCGTTTGCAAAATACGGTCTAGCTGAACTGAATAAGACTGAAAGAATTGGATTGCATGCCCTTTTTAAAGAGGCAGGTATCTGGAAGGTTCCGAACCGTTCAGATATTGGTACATACGAGGTTGGTTTCGTAATAGCTCCTAGAATTAACGCAATGGGTAGACTTGATCATGCTATTGTCTCTTTGAGACTTTTGTGTACGAAGAGTAAGGAAAAGGCAACTGAATTGTCCTATCTTTTGGGAAAAACTAATGTCGAAAGACAAAAGATTGTAAAGAATGTTGTTGCTCATGCCAAAAAAGCTGCTGAGAGAATGGCCGCCGGCCCGGAGAGACAGGGAGTGATGGTAATTTACCACGAAAGCTATCACGAAGGCGTTATTGGTCTTGCAGCCAGCAAGTTGGTTGATACTTTTTATCGCCCCGCGATTGTTCTTTCTAAGGGTAAAACATATTCCAAAGCATCAGCAAGGTCTATTCCAGGATTTGATATAATTCACGTAATTAGAAAATTTAACGATATGCTTATAGATGGCGGTGGACATCCAATGGCTGCCGGATTTACAATCGAAACCAAGAATTTATTAAAATTCTCACAAAAACTGGATGAAATTTCCAGTCCTTTGTTAACAAAACAAATATTGCAAAAAAAGCAAAAAATTGATTTGATGCTTAATTTTAGCCAGATAAACCCAAAACTTGCCAAAGAAATATTAAATTTTGAACCGTTTGGCATCGGTAATTTCGCCCCAGTATTTGCAACTTTCGAAGCGACTGTCTTAAATGCGAGAACTGTAGGGATGGAGGGGCGTCATTTGAAAATGACGTTGGAGGAAAACGGAAAAGTATTTGATGCTATCGCTTTTGGTTTGGGTGATTTCTTCCTTAAGCTAACTCCCGGGGCATTGGTTGATGTTGTTTATAACCTTGAAGAAAACGTTTGGAATGGTCGCACCTCCTTGCAACTAAAAGTTAAAGATATTAAATTAGCCTAAATTGTGACAAAGAAAAGATTAGAACAAGATTTTTCTGAACTTATCAGCGAGGTCAGAAGATTCGACTCAAGAGCTGATATCAGAAAGATTGAGAAAGCATGGGAATTTGCCAAACTGGCGCATACCAGCCAAACCCGGTTAACCGGAGACCCATATGTTTCGCATGCTTTGAGTACGGCAAATATATTAGCCGATTGGAAGCTGGATGAAACCTCGATAATTGCCGGATTGCTACACGATTCTATCGAAGATGGCGGGGCAACTAGGGACGACATTGTAAAAGATTTTGGAGAAGAGGTTGCAGAACTTGTCGACGGAGTAACTAAGGTCTCTCATCTGAAATTAACAGGAAGCAGGAATAAGGAGTTTGTCGAGAATTTGCGGAAAATGTTTTTGGCAATGGCACGCGACCTTAGAGTAGTATTAGTCAAGCTTGCAGACAGACTTCATAATATGCAAACCCTTCATCCTTTACCTCCCAAAAAACAACAAAGGATAGCCAGAGAAACCTTAGAGATTTATGCGCCTTTGGCTGAAAGACTGGGAATTGGCGAGGTTAAGGGTCAACTTGAAGACTTAGCTTTTCCATACGTTTACCCGGAGGGGTATGAGAAAGTAGCCAAGCATTTCAAGCTTCAATATAAGAAAGTGGAAGAGCATATTAAAAAAATGAAAAGAAATCTTTTAAAAAGATTAGCTCGGGAGGGGATAAAAGCAGAAATTCATGGTAGGAAAAAGCATTTATATTCTTTATGGAGCAAACTTGAACGGACAGAAATTGATTGGGATTTCGGGAAAATTCATGACATAGTAGCTTTAAGGATAATAGTAGACACGACTCCTGAATGCTATACGGCGCTTGGGGTAGTTCACAACCTTTACAAACCTATTCCCCATGTCGGAATATCGGATTTCATCGCCCAACCAAAACCTAATGGCTACCGCTCGATTCACACAAAAGTTTTCGGCCCCCAGGGGAGACAGGTCGAAGTCCAGGTAAGAACAAAAAGGATGCATGATGAGGCAGAGTACGGGATTGCCGCCCACTGGGCTTATGGTGAAGCCAAGGCTAAAGGAGTAAAAGACGCCGTACTGGAGAAGTTTGGTGCCCGGGCTCCGGAGAAACTTTCTTGGGTAAAACAATTGGTTGAATGGCAAAAAAGCATCACCGATTCGAAAGAATTTATCAGAGCGGTAAAATTTGACGCTCTGGGACACCGGAATTTTGTTTTTTCCCCCAAAGGAGATGTTTTTGATCTACCGAGCAATGCTACGCCGGTAGATTTTGCCTATGAGGTTCATACCGATTTAGGCGAATACATTAAGGGAGCTAAGGTAGATGGGAGAATAGTTCCCCTAAGCTATAAACTAAAAAGTGGCCAGGTGGTGGAGATATTAAAATCAAAAAATTTAAGAATTCCTAATAAAGACTGGCTGGAGTTCGTGGTAACAACTACGGCAAGAAATAAAATAAAGAAGGCGCTAAGAACTTGATTCTTCGTCTGTCTTATTCTGTTCTTGAGGAGAATGTTCATTCACCGAAGTACGAATTTTCCTGGATACTCCATCAATTTCAACATGAATGTTTATTAAGCCTTCCTCTCCTTCTACGGCCGATGCGCCTTTGAATTTTACTTCTCCTACCGGGGTTTTTTCATTATTATCTTGTTTTTTTCTTTCCATAATAATTTTCTAAAATAAAAAACCTCCCGACTTCTTGGGAGGGTTTTGGGTTAATTAATAAAAACCCTAAGCCCCCCGTTTCGTAATAGGGAGGTTTCTCAAAAAAATCTTAAAAGTACAGCTAGCCTTTATTGTCACAGGCTGTTATTTTACTTCTTCACTTACCCTCCTTGTCAATAGGTAAGAATCTAACTAAAATACATCTTGAGGAAGGAAAAATTGGCATGGAGCGAACTTTAACCAAAGATACGGTCAAAAATATTGGTAATAAAGTAAAACTTTTAGGTTGGGCGAAAACAATTCGCGACCACGGAAAAATTACCTTTGTAGACCTCCGCGATAGAAGCAGTCAAGTTCAATGCGTAGGTAGCAAATTACCTAAATTATCGGCCGAGAGTGTTGTGGAAATTCAAGGTACGGTACAAAAACGTCCAAAAAATTTAATTAATAAAAACCTGGAAACAGGTGCCGTTGAGGTCAAGATTAGTAAATTGACGGTTTTAGCAAAAGCAAAAGAACTTCCGTTGCCTTTAGAGGGTGATGGGCTAGAGATTGAAGAGACCGTTCGTTTAAAATACCGTTATTTGGATTTACGCCGCGCTCGTTTGACCAGAAATTTGAAATTGAGGCACCGGACGACCCACTTTATTCGAAACTGGCTAACCGAGCGGGATTTTATTGAAATTGAGACTCCGGTTTTAACTAAAACGACTCCTGAGGGAGCGCGGGATTTTATTGTTCCCTCTCGGCTTCAGCCCGGTAAATTCTATGCTCTTCCGCAATCTCCCCAGCAATATAAGCAGCTTTTGATGGTTGCCGGGTATGAGCGTTATTTCCAAATTGCCAAATGTTTTCGAGATGAGGACCCGAGAGCAGACCGCGCCTATGGTGAATTTACTCAGCTTGACCTTGAAATGAGTTTTGTGACTCAAGACGATATCTTAGAGCTTATTGAGAAGTTATTTACCGAGCTGATAAGAGAAGTGTTTCCGGATAAAAAAATTACTAAATCTCCTTGGCCAAGAATCCAACATAACAAGGCTTTAAAAAAGTACGGCAATGATAAACCTGATTTAAGAATAAACAAAAAAGACCCTGATGAATTGGCATTTGCTTGGGTTGTTGGATTCCCCCTTTTTGTCGAACAAAAGGAGGAAGATTATTTCCATGGTTCAGGCAGTGCAACATTTGCACCTTCTCATCACATGTTTACCGCCCCGCATCCTGATGATTTAGCTCTTTTAGATAAAAAGCCGATGAAAGTCCGTAGTCTTCAGCACGACATGGTCTTAAACGGCTACGAAGTTGGTGGCGGAAGTATTAGAATTCATCAAGCTGACATTCAGGAAAAAGTATTTGACCTTATTGGTTTTACCAAAGAGCAAAAAAAGCAGTTTCAGCACATGCTAACGGCTTTTAAATACGGCGTTCCTCCCCACGGAGGAATAGCGCCGGGGATTGACAGGATTTTGATGGCGGTGATGGGGGAACCAAGCCTTCGGGAATTTATTGCTTTTCCAATGAATTCCAGTGGGAGAACCTCTGTTTTGGATGCTCCATCGGAAGTTACCAAAGAACAGCTTAAAGAGCTTGGAATTAAGGCAAAAAAAGAATGAAATTAGATAAAGGAAATGGGGCATTCCGCTATATAATCGTTCTATCTTTTATTTTTATCGCGACTTCTTCCCTAGCAATATCGAAATTTAACAAAAAGACCTCAGCTAACAAAACACCTCGTGTTATCCAGAAAGTATTAAGCTACCAAAAAGGAAACTTTCCTGCCCTTCCAAAATTAAAAAGTAATGCTACTTTTCCCATTCTTTCTGCTCAGGCTGTTCTTGCTGTCGATTTAAAATCAGGTGTTGTCCTTTATGAAAAGAATCCTAATTTAAAACTTTTACCGGCATCCACAACAAAGATTGTTACTGCCTTAGTTGCTATGGATTATTATGCCAAGGATAGAGTGATTACGGTTGATGGCATTTCAAAAGTTGGTCAAACGATGGGATTAGTAAACGGAGAAAATATTACGGCAAACGATCTTTTGTATGGTCTTTTAATCTCCAGTGCCAACGATGCAGCAGAAGCCTTGGCTCAAGGTTACCCCGGGGGACGGGAAATGTTTATTGCCGCGATGAATGATAAAGCTCTCGAGCTTAATTTAGTTGATACTTCTTTTACCAATCCGTCAGGTTTGGATTCCGAAGGACATGTCTCAACAGCGGCGGATTTAATAAGAGTAACAGAATTTGCGATGCAAAATCCTTATTTTTCCCAAATTGTAAAGATTCGAAAAGCTACTGTCTCCAGTGTTGACGGAAAAGTCGTTCATAATCTGGAAAATATTAATGCCCTTTTAGGGAAAGTAGAGGGGGTACAAGGTGTTAAAACCGGCTGGACTGAAAATGCAAGAGAAAACTTAGTCACTTATATTGAGCGTGACGGGCATCGGGTGATGATTGCGTTAATGGGCAGTCAAGATAGATTTGGTGAAACGGAAGAGTTGATTAATTGGATATTTGGAAACTATGAATGGGAAGAAGTTAATTATCCTTAAGGCTTGCTAAATAAAAGCATTTATTCGCAGATATTAACTGCGGGAACATAAGCGACAAAGTCGTTATCCCCTTCAAACACTACTACCGGTTGGTAAAACGGAGTGTATTGTCCGGCATCATAATGGGCAAGATAAATTTTTCTAATCACAATATTTTCGCCCCCACTCTTGTCCAGACTGGCGATAAAAGATTCGCCCTTTGTTAAATTATCCCAAGCTTGCTGAGATGTTATAAGCGGGTAAGTTTCCTTCTTCTTCTCATCTAAAGGATAGTAATGATATTCGGCTGCAATTACCTGATTCTCTCTGCCTTTTGCCCCGCTTAACATAAACCAAACATTAGCCTCTTTTGGCTCAAGCGTTACATTGGGCAAGTCGCCTAAGCTTTTTCTGAAAATATTAACTTTGATTAAATCAGATTCTGAAAGGGAAACTGTTTCAACAAATCTTCCTTCTTGAATCTTAATAAACCCGTGAGTGACGGGACCGGAAAGGTCATCTGCTAACAGATCCGCCCTGGCCAGATATGAACGGACTTGTGAAGTCGCCGAATCAGGTTCAGGGGGAATATTGTCTAGTACCGATGGATTAGCACGAAGATCATAGCTGATAGAAAATATTCCACTAACAATATTCATGGTTAAGGTTGAGGGAGTTGTGTTGTGTCGGTAAAGAAATACCGTTTCTACCAAGGCTCTTCCGTCCGGACTGAACCCGAGTGAAACCGCCTTTTGTTTTGCAAATTCAAGACCCTGAATTGTAGGGGGTTTTTTAGGCATAAAATATACCTTTGCTTGTTCAGCCAATTCCGGCAAGTTTCCATCAGGAGTCTCGAGGCTAAATGTGAGTTGAGCATATTCTCCATCTTCTTGAGGAAACGGTAGGGGCGGCAGGTCTCCAAAAGCACAGGTTGGGGGAGGAGGAGGTTCGGGGATGAAGTTTCTGTAGATTTTAATCCCTAAGCCAATTGTAGCTCTGGCAACAATAATAAAAATTAGCCCATAGATTGAAAATCTGATTATTTTTCGGGCAATAATGGATATGGAGGTAAGTGTCGTAGGCATAATTGTTCCTTTCAGTCACTCGAATAATCCAAGAAGTACAAATAACCCAGTAAGTATAAATGAATAATTACAAAATTATTGGAAATCGGTACTTATTTGACATTGGTTTATTGACACTTATTCTACTGTTTTGAGTATATCTTCACTCAGTGATAGAATCAATTGAGATGTCAGGCACGAAAGTTTATTCCGAGAGAAGCCGTAGGGTTCGCGTACGCATAGCACCATCTCCTACAGGCTTTGCCCATGTCGGTACAGCCTATACGGCGCTTTTTAATTATGCTTATGCCAAAAAGAATCAGGGCAGTTTAATTCTCAGGCTTGAAGATACGGATATAAAAAGAAACGTTAAAGGAGCAGAAGATGCGATTTATGACGGGCTTAAGTGGTTAGCGCTTGATTGGGACGAAGGACCGGATAAAGGTGGGGAATACGGTCCCTATAAACAATCAGAAAGACTTGATATATACGAGAATAAAGTTAATGAACTACTGAATAAAGATTTAGCATATAAGGATGAAGGAGCTTATAGATTCAAAAACCCCGGGGAAGATATTTCCTGGAACGATTTAATCCGCGGCAATGTTACCTTTCCGGGGGGAGAAGTGACCGACTTTGTATTATTAAAATCCGATGGGTTTCCTACTTATAATTTCGCTGCCGCAGTCGACGATTATGAGATGAAGATTACTCACGTAATCCGCGGGGAAGAACATATTTCAAATACCCCGAGGCAGCTAGCGCTTTACAAAGCTTTTGGTACAACTGCGCCAAAATTTGCTCACCTGCCAACCCTCCGAAATGAAGAACGAAAAAAGCTTTCAAAAAGACGAGACCCGGTGGATTTAAGAATGTTTCAAAATGAAGGCTATTTACCCGAAGCGCTGGTAAACTTTTTGTGCTTACTGGGATGGTCTCATCCCAAAGGCAAGGAAATTTTTAACCTGGAGGAGTTTGTTGAATTATTTGATCTTGCAAGAGTAAAGCAAGCCGGTCCGATTTTTGACTTAACCAAGCTGGATTGGATAAATGGTGAGTATATTCGTGGCTTAACCGACGAGGAGTTTGCAGAAAAAGTAAAACCATTTGTTCCCAAGGGAGTGAAAGAACCAGCGCTCAGGAAAGTTGTACCGTTAATTAAAACAAGGCTAAAAAAACTTTCTGAATTCAATAAATATGGATGGCCCCTATTTTCTGACCCCGGAAAACCACACAAAGGCCTACTTAAAGGAGTAAACAAAATGCATTTAAAGAAAGCATTTGATGACCTTTATGAAATTAGTGAATCGGAATGGAATAAAAAATTTGACAATACTGTAATGGCTGTAGTTGATAAGAACAAGTTTAAAACCGGCGACTTTTTTATGAGTCTTCGTATAGCAGTATTTTCCAGCAATGCGACCCCTCCAATTAATGATTCGATGAAGTTTCTAGGGAAAAAGGAATCCCTAAAAAGGATAAAAAGATTAATTTGAGATGACTAAAACTGCCCGAAAAAGAAAAAAAGTTTCTTCTGAACAACTTCGAAGGAAGCTTAAGCTAAAACATCTTCATACTAAAAAAAAGCTTTCTGAAAAATATCCTAAAGTCGAAAGATTCTTCAAAGAAAAAGGAATTGAGGTCGGGAAAATCCGTGACCATTCCGCCAAACTGATAGGAGCAGGCGCCCTAACCGGAGCCTTGCTCTTTTCTCCCCCTGTAAGCGCCAAGATTTTACCGACAGCTAAAGATATTATAGATCAGCTTAAAACTAGCGGAGGAATTAAGCTTGAAAATTCCCAAGTACTTTTAGCAGAGTCTTTGAAGGTCCTGCTTCCAAAAAATCCCCGGTCGTTAAACAGAAACGAAGAAAAAATTCTTGAGCAAATATTTGAAGACTTTTTAGATGTAAAAGTGCGAGCGACCTTAGAAGGCGAACATTTAAATACTACCTATGGTTATATCGGAGCCGAACAGCATTTAAGGCGTTATCCCGGGGATACACTTCTTAAGCATGGAAGTGGGGATACTATCAAAGAAGGACTAGCACCCGGACTTGGTGCGTGGGGGTATTTTGCTTCCAACAAGGATGAAATGACGCCCGAGCTTGTGGAAACTGAAAGGTGGTATGCGGTTGTTCAAACACTTTATTTACCGGACTGGAATACACGTCAGCCCTACTTAAAAGATTGGTACAAATACAGAAAAGTTTTGATAGTAAATACCGAAAACGGGAAAGCGGTTATTGCCGCAATAACCGACTCCGGTCCGGCGGCCTGGACAGGAAAACATTACGGCGGCAGTCCGGAAGTTATGGACTATCTGGGGGGACAGAGATACAAAAAAGGGCCGGTGATCGTCTTTTTTGTCGACGATCCTGAAAATAAAGTCCCACTGGGTCCGGTAAATTATAATTAATAATATGAGTAGTATATTTTGGGATAATTTAATACTTTTACCTGCGGTTGAAGCGGAGATAAAAACAGTGGCTGAAACCGAAGAGGAGAAGCATGAATTATGGCAGATAGTGGACGAAATAATTCATCACCGGATGCTGGAATTAATTTTAGATGTGCTAAATGAAGAGCATCATCACGAATTTTTAGAAAGATTCCACCAAGCTCCGCATGATGAAATGCACTTTGTTTATTTGGAGGAAAGAGTTGAGGGAAACATCAAAGAGTTATTTATTGAAAAGATAAAAGAATTCGAAGCTGAAATTCTGAGAGATATTAGAGCTTGAGTAATGGACAAGCAAAGCTTGACTCATGTACTGCGTATATGAATAAAAATTACAAAGGATTAATTTGGACCAAACATGCCCTTTCCCGGATGCGCAAGCGGGGAATAAAGCAAGGTGATGCCTGGGCAACATGGCGAAGACCGGACCAGTCAAGATATGCCAAGACTAAAGGTACTTGGGTTTATTACAAAACCTTTAGTGGCCAGAAGATCGAGGTTGTTGCAAAGAAAATGCTACCGGCCAGTAGAGCCAATGGCCCGGAGGGAAAGGGGAAATGGGTTATTTTGTCTGTTTGGAGTCGATCTGTTTTTGGCAAAAAGACTAAAAAAGCCCCATCTTTATGGAAACTTATATCTGAAAAACTCTTCGGTAAACGGCTTTTAAAATAGCCCCTTTTTGGTATAATTGGGTGTTCGCGATGCGGGATCGTCTAATGGTAGGACACACGCCTCTGGAGCGTGGAATCTTGGTTCGAGTCCAAGTCCCGCAGCACAGATTCCAGCGGCATGACCGTGGTCTCTAGAATAGTCCGTGTTTTCCTTCAAAACTCTTGTTTATACTCCTAAACATTCGTACCACACCCTCGGCTTCCGGGCAAATCCCCTAAAATAGGTTAAATCTTATGATTACTTGAGTTATCTCCTGATAAAAATTGCTACTGAATATTGAGGCTGAGGTGAGAATTCCCATTTAACCAGTTGATTAGGAATTGTACCAAATAACCTTATAATCTTTGAGGGGTAGGAACTTGAACCATTCTCTAAATTAATGTCTTGTAATCCGAATTGTACTGGAAGATTTTTTGATCTGTAACTCTACTTCTCCGCCAATTGGGAAGGTAATTTTCGGATCCGTGTGACCAAAATCAACATTTGCTACTACTGGTAATTTATCTAATCCCTTTTTGGTCTTGATAATTTGAGCAAGCTTCTCTTTTGTCATTTCACTAGCATTTTGGAATCTTCCTATTACCAAACCTTTCACCTCAGAAAAATTGGGTAAATGAATTAAGGATTGCAAGTCTCTATCAAAATCATGAGGGGCAGATTCTTCATCGTCTTCCAGGAACAAAACTGAATCGGTAAGATCGGGAAAATATTCTATGCTTTGTAAAAGATTGAATGTGCACAAGTTTGCTCCTAGTATCGTTCCTTCTGCTTTGCCTTCGTGTATTACTACCCATCCATTATTCGGGATTAATTTCCTATCGTCTTGATCTTTATACCATGCGTCATCGCTCCATGACTCACTCGGTTTTATATCAAATGGGTCCTCCGAGAAAAAACATTTTTTAAAATACTCAAGAGTGTAATCTAAATAGAGTTTTTGTCCAAAAGATGAATAATGAGGACCTGAATAGGTCACCAGGCCAGTTTTCGCATAAATTGCATTATTTAGGGCGGTAATATCGGAATACCCACACAAAATCTTAGGATTACTTTTAATTGATTCCCAATCAATGTATTGAAGAAGTTGATTCGAATTAAATCCCCCAATTACTGTTAAAATTGCCTTCACATTTTTGTCCTTGAATGCTTCGTGTAAATCTTCAATCCGAGATTCGATTGAAGTAGAAACAAAGTCATCTATCTCCTCAACGTGTTTTCCAAATGACAATTTTAATCCCAATTCTTCAAATCTATCATCTGCAATTTTTCTGGATTCTTGCGAAATTATTGATAACGATCTTGATGGGGCGATAATTCTAACTTCATCGCCCTTTTTTAATTTTTCTGGAAATATTTTATTCATATCAGCAATTATAACAAATATTACTCTGGACACTAAAGCTATAGTGAGAGTCGCTTCTCGGCAGCCAAGACGGGTACCGCTAGTGACCGTGGTCTCTAGAAAAGCCCAGGAACACCTGCAAAAGTGCTGCTATTCACTCCAAACATTCGTACCACACCCTCAGCTTCCAGAAAACCCGTAAAATAGGCCTTTTTCAAAAATACTTTTGTTATTTTTAGTAAAGATTCATTTCTGGACGTCAAGGTTGAGGTGAGAATTCTCATTTAGTCGACCAGTAGGGAATCGAACCAAATAATCCTTCTCGTCTTTAGTAAGCATGTTTTGATTATATCGCAAAGCTGTTAAAATTTGACTATGGGAAGAATAGGAGTCAGAGCTGTCGCAATATTAATAAATGAAGATGAGATAATGCTAATTCACAGGAGTCGTAATGGAAAAGAATTTTGGGTACTGCCTGGAGGAGGAGTTGAGGAAAAGGAAAAAGTAGAAAATGCGGTTGTTCGTGAAGTTGAAGAAGAAACAAGCGTTAAATGTGAGATAGTCAAACTTCTTTATACTTATATCTACCCAGGTCTAGGACATAAGCAATATTATTATTTATGCAAACATATTTCAGGGGAACCTAAACTTGGAGATTTTAACGAAATGCAAACCATGAAAGACGAAGATCAAACTTATGAACCTGTGTGGGTAAGAATTGAAGACTTACCAAATAAATTACTCTATCCTTTAGAAATTCGGGAATGGATTATACAAGATTATAGGACAGGTTTTGAGAATGCACCAAAAACTGCTACTCTAAAATCTACAAAGCTCCGTCAGGGAATCTGAAACTCCTTTTTGATACTGTCTCATTCGATCCTTCGGAAACCCCTATTAATAATGGTAAAATTGACATAAATGATTAGGAAAATAGAGTTTAAAAAGGCGTGGTGTGACAAAAAGGCTTAGTGGGGTTAGAATGCAGGACAGGCTAAATATGAATACCAAAAATACAATTAAATGCAAAAATTGTGGGGAAGAAATCGAGATTTCTGATGCCTTAAAGCATCAACTTGAAGAGGCGATTCGTCTGGAAGAAGGTAAAAAGTTTGAGCAGCGATTGGAGGAAGTTGTAAGCCAAGCCAAGAAAAAGGCTGAAAAGGAAGCTCAAGAGAAATTATCTAAGGAGTTAAAAGATAAAGAAGACCAAATAGGAGAACTTAAAGTCAGGGCAGAAAAAGCTGAAGAAGAAGAATTGAAAATCAGAAAAGAAAAAAGAGAGCTCAAAGAGGCCAAAGATAAGTTCGAACTTGAAAAAGAGCGCCAACTAGACAAAGAAAGAGAGAAAATCAGGGAAGCGGCTGTTGATGAAATTCAGGAGAAAGATAGACTTAAATTTGCAGAGTACGATAAGAAAATTGCCGACATGACTAAGGCACTTAAGGAGGCTGAACGTAAAGGAAAACAGGGTTCACAACAGTTACAGGGAGAGGTGTTAGAGTTAGATTTTGAGAATTTACTAGAACATACTTTTCCAGATGACGAAATTGTCCCCGTCGGGAAAGGTAAAAAGGGTGGAGATATTATCCAAAAAGTGAAAGGTAAGTCAGGTAGAGTTGCAGGTGTTATTCTTTGGGAAACTAAACGAGCAAAATGGACTCCCAAATGGCTTGGTAAGCTTCGTGAGGATGCAAGATCAGAAAGCGCTACTTTTGCTGTTTTACTAAGTACAAATTTACCCCCTGATATAAATGACTTTAAATTAACCGGAGGAGTGATAGTTTGTTCATATAAGTCGGCAATCCCTCTTGCGAGTGTTCTTAGGCGGTCAATATTTCATCTAGCTGTCGCCAAGCAAACAGCGGCTAATAAAGACGAAAATTTAGAACTTCTTTATAATTACCTACAGAGCGAATCTTTTAGGCACAGATTTGAGTCTTTTGCTGAGGGAGTTAGTGAAATGCAAAACGATCTTGATTACGAAAAAAGAGCCATGGAAAGAGTCTGGAAAAAGCGAGAAGTGCAGATAAAGAAAACTCTACTCAACGCAGCAAGAATGTATGGCGAACTACAAGGTGTTATGGGCAATGCGCTTCCTGATATCAAAACGCTTTCTTTACCTCAAGGTGATGAAAAGAAGGCGAAGAAACCGAAACCTAAAAAGAAGGAGAAATGAAGAAAATTCTTTTAATTCTTCATAAATAGCGTGGAAAGTGAAGGCTTGAAAGGGTCTCGATCGGCCTGCTCAATTATCCGGGATTAAGAACCCCAGGCACGACATCCAGCTATGGGATCAGATTGGTTTAGACCGGGGAGCTCAATTATCCGGGAATAGTACCGTAAGTATGGGATCAAGTGGTTCTAAACCCGCCTGCTCAACTAGTTAGGAATAGGATGTGTGTGGGGCTATAATAGTCTATACTCGAAAGTTCAACAGAAATATGGAAGATAGAGAAAAGGAGTCAAGTAAAGAGTTAAAACTAGATTTAGAAACGTTTAAAAGTAACGCTGAATCAACAGTGGAATTAATTAGAGAAGGCTTTTTGCAATCTGGGACCAGGTTTGGACTAGGTGAGCTTGCTGAAAGTCCTTCAATGGACATGCTTTCACCTCAAGTTGATGATGTTGATGCTTGGGTATTGGCAGACAAAGACGAAAGAAAGGGCTTTTTAAGAAATGTGATAATAGAATTGGGACTGGTTCCAGATCGGTTAACGCGGGAAAGAGCTATCACAGCTTACGAAGATCCGGGTATCCGGGGAGAGCCAAGTGAGGGAGGAGCAGATGTTATGGTTTTTAAAACACAATATCCCAGGCTTGAACTCCATGTCTTAGAGTACAAAAATGATGATGTTGGCCGACGTTACGATTTGGTCGTAACGGAATAGTACTGTAAGAATGGGATCAAGTGGGGGTAGACCACCCTGCTCAGGGACACAAAACTGGGCTTCTGAGGCTAGCTCACAGGATGGGTGTAAAGGACATACCTAGAATTTTCAGGAACAATAGTCTTCATGATTGAAGTATATCATTTGAGGCTAGCTAGCTCCCTCCAGTGGACCAAGTTGGAACCTCTAGGTTTGAAATCCGATTAAGAAAGCTAACAACTTCTGATGTGTGGGTTTTAATTTCGGTCTGGGGATCTGTTTCAACCATTATCCTTTATTGATTATTATATGATATCAATAGGTTCGAACTCTGTCCACGGTTCCCAGCAGAATAACCATAAAACTCCCGAGGTGTTTCGAGAATAACACCTCCGGGGTGGTTAATTACAAAATTACTTGTTAGTCCTTAAGTAAAACAACTGCATTGCCAATCCCCCGAGGCTTAGGAGCAGCATAATAAATCTTTCTGTTGTAATCAGCATTATAAGGAGGAATGTTGATTATCTTTCCCTTAATATACAAAGAAGCCGCCCCACCTGGATCAAAAGCCATTGCTCTCTCCACCCCCATATTTAATAAAACATTAGCCATCTCTGAATAAGTAACTCCAAAACTATCACGGATTCTACTGTTAAACACCACTCCTATAATCTCATTTTTCTTGCTAATCCCCAGGGCAATTTTTGGCCCTCGTTGATTAAGTCGATCATTTCTAGACGCTTGGGATTTTAATGAATGTTTTGTTTTAAAACCTTCCAACTTCATGTCAATATCCAACTTGCCATTTTTTAACAACAATGGTCCTGCCCCCACCGCTTCTTCCACCCCTTCCCATTCTTTGCCCAACTCTAAAGCAAAATCTATTGCCTTTCCCGCCTGATAGAACTTAGCAAAAAAATTGTCATAAATTTCTCGAGGAAAGGACAGGGCGATCCCCACCGGTAACAGTTCTCTTTTCGGATTAAAAGCTTTCTTAAACCGTGATTTATGAACAGCCACAATCTTCTTACCGCAAATAGTTACCAAAACTCGATTTTTCAGAGGCACTTTTTGGTCAAATAAAAGATTATAAACCGCCATCTTTTCTTCAACTAGTTCTTCCGAGGCAGGATTAATCTGTTGCTTTCGCCAACTGACAACTGATTGTTTACCATCCTCTTCTACCCACAGTTTTCCCGCTGTTAAACTTAATCGCTTAATCAGAATTTCACCACTTTTTTTAAAAGCCAGCACTGGACGATTGTATAAAGGCAAGCTCAAAATCTTGCCTTGGTGGATTGCCAAACCTAAAGGTGTTCCTATATATTCCTCTGTTAAACCCAACTTGCCTACCAACTCGTTATTTAAAATAAAACCACCGTTAAAACCCAGTAAAACTTTCTTTTTCTCCTGTTTCTCTATTTTTCTAATTAATTGTGGCAAAGCTTCATCTCCTTCTTTCCGGCTTTCTATAATTTCAAACTTTAATCTCTCTTCTTTCTTTTTGGAATCAGGCCAAGCCAGCTTAAAATAAGCGCCAGTCCATGGCAGACCATCCGGATGTTTGCCGGCAAACTTACCCCAAACCAGACCCTTTTGACCAATAGCGGTTTTTTGAAAATTGTTAATGCTTTCTTTTAAACTCTCTCCTGTTTCATCTTGTCTAATTTTTACTTCTTCCCAAAACTGCCTTTTTTTACTTCTCACCCTTTTCAACTCCTGGTTAAAATCTTGAAGCTGCTGTGTGGGTACAGGATAATTCAAAACTGGCCTTAAACCTGCCGGCACAAACTGAAAAAAAGTTCTATCTTTAGTTAATCCAGTAAAATGGGCAAATTCGGCAGAATTAACTCTTCCAAAACGAAAACTATCAATATCCAAAAGATCTAAAGTAATAAAATTGTTTTCCCCCCTGGCAAAAACTACCCCTCGCTTCTCTTTTATCGAAACAAGGACATTTTTAACCTTTTTGCTTAATTGATAAAAATTTATGCCTTGGCAATAAGCAGGCAGGGATAAAATTTTTACCAACCCTTTTCGCCTATACTGTCTTAACAATCGAAAATTAGGTTTTTTCAAGATAATCTCCAAATCATTTTTAGTCACTCCATTAAAAAAAGCCTTATTACTCACTACTAAAGAAAACCTAATTGGGTTGCCTTTCTTTAACCAGTCGGTTATCAACTCTTCAGTTAAAACCTTTAAATCCACCATCACGTCTTTGCTGTCTCCCAAAAAAAACATCACCTCTCGCGGTTGCTTGACCACTTTTTCATAAAACAAACCGGCATTAAAAGAATCAATATTGGGGAATAAAAATTTCAATTTTTCTCTCCAAGCACTCTCTGGGTTATAATCTTCTTCTAGCAAAGCTCGCTGGGAATTAACATCTTCTTCTTTGGCCCCTGATTGGAAAAAAGGATCAAACTGACCCCCAAAAATCTTTTGGGATAAACAAACCACTACTCCTCGCAACTCCTGCTCTGTCAATTGATGAAAAAGGTGTTTTTTATTAGTTCGATTACGATAATTAAAACTGTGGTCAATAATTACCTTCTCCTTCCCCCATGTCAAAGCAAACATTTCCTCTATGGCTTTAAAAAATAGCCAGCGTTTTTTAGGCTCAAGCTCTACTTGATCAACCAGCTGGCGGCCAAAAGCAAAGATTCGACTATTTAGATCCAATTGCTCTATCCTAAAAAAAGAAGGATCAATTAATGATTTAAGATAAAAGAAAAACCCACAAGGAATATAACCAGGAAAGTAGGTCCTATTTTTTTCCGAAACGATTTCTTTAATCGAATTTTTCCTAAAATTCAAAACTTTTCTTAAAGATTGATAGACAATTTTTCTTGTTTGACCGTTATTTCCTGTTTGCTGCCAGAGTTTTTCTAAAATATAAATAAATTGCTCTTTTAAGGCTTTAGAAGTAAAGCGTTCATTTACAATTTTTCTGTTAGCCTTAAGCAGTTGTCCCCTTTTTTCCTTTGAGATAATAAATGGTACCAACTCCTTTACTAGATTCTGGTCATTGTCTTTCCAAGCAAATACCTTCAACTCTGAGCTTACTTCTTTGTAGGTTTGATAAGGACTGAATGGATTAACCACTAGAGGTACACCAGCCGCCGCACTTTCTATAATTGGCAATCCTCTGCCTTCTGTTTGACTTAACAAAAAAACCAGATCAGCAATTCCATACAGCTCGCCCATCGCCAGCTCTTCTAAACCTTCCGTTAATAAATTCTCATTGCTATCCTTACCAAATTTAAAACCAACAAAAAATCTCTTTTTTAAATCTGGAGTTAATTGTTGATAAAATTTCATTATTTCTCTTTTTATTTTTTGAAAATAGTCAAAATGCCCAAAAGCAACCGGTCCGGTAATCAGTAATAGAATTTTCTTTTTCTTCTGATGCAGGTATTTTTTAAAATTTCTATCCTCAACTAATTTTTTTAAGACTACAAAGTTTTTTTCTATCTGTTTTCTCTCAATTATCCGTGTCGGCTGAAGAAACAATAAAGTAGTCGTGGGTGAAAATCTCACCTTTTTTCGCCAACCAACAATAAAAGGCTTTCCTTTTCTAGCTTGATGGTTAATTTGTAAATCTCCTGGCTTAAAAACCAATAGTCTTTTATATAAAGAGCTGAAAAGAAGGTTGAGTTTATAATATACTTTCTCTTTTTGTAAAAAAGTCAAAGACTTAAACTTTGTTGTATCTATGGCTGTGCCTATTTCAGTCACATTGTTGGGATTAAACCCTTCTTCCTCTATCAGTGTCTTGCTTTGCAGCTTACTAATATTAACTTGGATCCAAAACTGGCTTCTCCAGGGAAAAAGAAGCTTAATTATACTAAAGAATTCTCCCAAATCAGCGTTGGTAAAAAAGTGATCACGCACTCCTGGCAGTTCGCCTTTCTGCCGATCACCAGGATTCTTTCCCTCCTCCCAATAAAAATCATGATTAATATTAATCACCGATATGCCAAAAACTTCACTTAAAATAACTGTGGCTAAGGCTAAAGAAAGATTTCCAGGGTTAGAAGCTGTATTTGAAAGAACAAAACAACGAATATTTTCTTTTTCAACAATATTCAACATCTCTTCAAGAATCGTTAAGCTTTGTTCCCAAATTAAAACAGGTAAAAGGTTATAAATCTTATCTCCTCTTTTAAGTTTACGGAAATATAAAAACTGATAAGGATCTCCCCATTTTTCAAAACCAGCCGCTTCTTGAATTTTATAAACAGGAATTTTACCTCTCTCTCTTTTTAAAACTTCCGCCTCCTCATCAAAATCACCCACTATCAAACAAGCTTTGAAACTGCGGGGGAAAATTCTTCTAAAGGCTTTAATATAACGACCAATCTCTGTAGAAACCCCATCTACCCCCAAATCATAAGTAATAAAGGCAAAACTACCATTACTTAGATATTTGCTAAAAGAAGAAAATTTCAAAAAATCCTTTGGTTTTTGAGCAAAAGAAATACTTCTCTGTTGAAGTTTATCTAAAAAAATGCCTAAATCAAACCAAGTTTTGATTTTTTTTCTCTTTATCCGTTTTAAAAGCGATTTTCTATTATTTCTCGTTGCCATTTGCATTATTGTACAGCATTAATGCTGCAAAAATCCTATCTGCAACATAATAAAAAAGATTGCTATATAAAGCAAAAAAACTAATTTTCGTGCAGAACTGATAGCTAATTTGAAAAAGGAGAAGTCGATTTGGAAGAAGAGGTTCCAAAGTTCAAAAGAGGGTTAGAATTAGCACGGAAACTTAAAAAAAGACTTAGTGAGACTGAAAACGAAATCGAGGAGATTAAAACTGAATTCAAAGAGGTAGAAGATCAACCTGTTATTGAAGATGAGGAAACTGAACCGGAATTGGAAGAAGAACCTGAAGATATTGAGTTCTAATATCCTAATATAATACGAATCTTAACCCCTTTTTATACTGTCTCATTTGTCTCGTTTAGCCTCAACCGTGATACACTTGGAGTGATCGGTTACAACGCGAAGCGGTGCCAAGCTTTGCTTTAGGCGCTAGCCGCAAGATATAAAAAAAATGAAGGTAGATTTATTTTATCTGCGGTTATTCAGGGATAGCATCGTAAGTATGGGATCAAGTGGGCCCAGACCGGTATGCTCAATTATCTGAGATTATGAACCCTAGGCATACCATCCAGTTATAAACGAAGTTTGCAAGCTACGCTTATAAGGACTAGATTGGTCTAGACCGAGAAGTTTCAGCAAATTGGAGTTTTTCTATTTCAAGTCCGTCCGTGTTGAACTGTAATATTAGTTGCTTTTTGAAGTTTGTTAATGATGAAAAATTCTATCTTGCTATCCACAAGCTCTAAACTCGCAAAATCTTGAAAATTATCATTACCAACCGGTGATTTTGGAAAAGCTAATTGCTTGTCTCTCAATATTTCTGGGTAGTTAACCGCTAGCGCGACACCCTCAAATATATCGGCCGTTCTTTCATCTCCGTCCAATTTATTTAAGGTTTCCTCAATGGACATATCCTTTCGAGATTGTTTTTCTCTCATCCAGACAACGTAGGGTTTTTGTTGAATAGGAAACATTCTTTGGAAGATGTAGTCAGCATTGTATCCCTCGCCAACGTTTATGCCTGCTAATTTAAAAAGCTCCTCGCAACAGATTCTGGTTTCAACTATGGCTGGGAATTTATATTTCTCAAGGGTTCTATCTGTCGGGATAAGTATTTTATTAGGCATTGATTCTTCATATTCTTTTTCTGATAGGCCTAAACTGTGATGGAAACCAAGGCGAATGTAGCTTTCTATTTGTTCTTTTCTTAATATTTCAAGCGCATTATTTAGAAGTTCTTGTCTTTTATCTTCAAAACGAGAGGCTTTTTCTTTTAGTGAGTTTGCCTTTCCTACAAGTCTTGTAATTTTGCGGTTTGCTATTTTCAGTTCAACCGGCATAGTGAGGGAATGATATCAAAACTTAATTTATGGGTCAAATTAGGTTCGAATAGCGTCTATACTCGCTAGCAAGCAAACAGAGTGCGACTTGCAAAGGCAGGGAAAAAGCGGAGTCTCCGAAGGAGTCAAGCAGTCCAAGTCCCGCGCAAAATTGAAAGTTCACAGCGTTTTCATTATTCCCCTGGCGGCAATTATTCCAGTAGCGGCCGCGCCAGTTATCGATCCCGAGACACCAGCAGCATCACCGGCAACATGAAGATTTTTTATGTCCGTTTGTAAGCCCTTGTCGGTTTTGATCCTGGACGATCTGAATTTGACTTCGGGGGCATACAAAAGGGTTGATCCTGAATTAATTCCTGGCATAATTTCATCCAGCTTCTCAAGACCTTCTAATATGTTGGTAACAATTCTGTGAGGCAGAGCCATCGAAATATCTCCTGGAGTAATATCAGTCAAGCTTGGTTTAACCAGTGATTTTTTCAATCTGGTTACGGTACTTCTTCTGCCTTTCCTTAAATCTGCTAGCCTTTGGAGAATTGGTTTTCCCCCTCCGATTGTGGTGGCTACTTTGGCGATCGACTCGGCATAGGCAATCGAATTTTCAACCGGCTTTGTCAAGTTAACCTCACACACAAAGGCAAAATTTGAATTATTTGACCCGTGTTTCGAATCGGAGTGGCCGTTGACACAAACATAATCGTCATAATAATCTTCAACCGCCACATAACCATTAGGACAAGAACAAAATGTTCTTATAATGTCGTCAAAGGTCTTTGTCCGTAATTTTAAGACAGTCTCGTAAAGTGTTTCTGCATATTTCCTAAAGATCGATTCGGGAAATTCAACCCTCACTCCAACTTCAACCATGCCATGCTCGTATTTGATCCCATGCTTGATTGCCAACTCCTGGAGCCATTTGGTACTAATTCTTCCTGGAACAAGTAAAACTTCCTTGGCATAATATTTTTTGCCACGAGAATCAATAACACCAATGCATCTACCCTTTCTGACAATAATATTTTCTACCTTTGTCTTATCAATTAAATCAACCTTATTATTAACTAAGTAATCCTGAAAATTCTTGATAACTTTTCTTAATTTATCGGTGCCTACATGTTGGGTTCGCCTAACAATCAATTCAATATTATGCTTCTCCGCTTCTTCAACCATTCTTTTAACCTCCTGTGGGTTTTTTGGATAATAGTCAGAATTGACGCCAAATTCTTTAAAGGTTTCTTCGACTTGATCCAAGATCCTAACATATTCTTTTTCACTAACTAAGTGAAGGGCTCTCTCATGAGAAAGCTTGGGCGTATAATGAAGCTTGCCATCCGAATAAGTCCCCGCTCCTCCAAAACCACTCATGACCTGATTTGCCTTTCTTTTCTCTAGTCTCGGACCCATATCAAGAAGGGCAACCTTTGTTTTTGGTTTCTTTTTTAAAATCTCAAAACAGGCAAATATTCCAGCTGGACCGGCCCCGACGACGACCAAGTCGTATCTTTTAACACTCATGGCAGAAACAATTATACATAATTACGATCAAGGTTGAATTAAAGGCTTAAATAAGATTAAAAATATTATTTATCATACAATAATTTCCACACTCGCCAACATTTCGGCAAGCTCAGTATTTTCAATCCACGGTTCGCAGCCAGTAGGAACTGAAAGGTCGTCGGGATATAGGTGCAGTTTTTCGGATTTCAATTTATGGTAATATAATCTTCGATCTATGGTCGCCCAAATCTCTAAAAGAATGAAAATTGTTTTTATCATTTTTGCCGGAGTGATTTTTGCTGGGTTTACCTATGCCTATCAAAAAATCATCGGCGGTAAAGCCATAAATTTGCCAGAGAATGAATTTCTCGTCGGCGAAAAAAATACAATTACCATTACTCCACAGGAAGAAACGCAGGAAATTGCTGCCGTAGCTTATTCGGCAAATATTGCCGAGGGAGTTGATGAAGTCGTGCAAAGAACCGGCAACTTGGATTTTATTCAACCGGGCCAAAAAGTTTTAATCAAACCCAATGTAAACAGTGACGACCCGGCACCCGGAACAACTCATCCTGAAGCTCTGGCGGAAATGACCCGTTTGGTAAAAGCAAGGGGTGCTTACGTGATTGTGGGAGACAGGTCAAACCCCCGATGGAAAACTCTTTCCGCGATGAGGACAACCGGTATGTATAATGCCGCCAAAGATGCCGGAGCTGATGAAATTGTCGGGTTTGAAGAGGAAGAATGGGTAAGGGTTACACCCGAAAAAGCCGGAAATTGGCTCAATGGTTTTAGAATTCCCAAAAGACTACAGGAAATCGACCACATTATCTCTCTTCCGGTTTTGCATACCCATTCAATTACCAGTCATTCTTTAGCCATTAAAAATTTGGTTGGACTGATTCATCCGACGGACAGAATGCTTTTCCATGCTTCGGCAAAACGTGAGGAAATGATTGCCGAAATTTCTCTAGCAATGAAACCAAGTTTAACCGTGATTGACGGAACTAAAGCCTTTATTGAAGGAGGACCGTCCGAGGGGAAGGCGGTGGAAACAAAGGTGTACCTTGCCTCAAGAGATGTTCTAACTGCCGATGTTTTTGGAGTTTCTTTATTAAAAAAGAATAAAGCAATACTTCGTTATGAAGACCCCTGGGAGAGTCCGCAAATAAAACACTTCTTTAATCTGGGTCTTAGTCAACATTCTTCGGATAAAATCAATAAAGGAATTTCGAAGATATAAATCGCTTACCCTTTTAGCCTCGAAGTAATGCGCTTGGAATAATTGGTTACAACGCGGAGTGGTGCCAAGCTTTGCTTTTAGAGCGAAGCTCGGGAAGCTATTCTTCCGACGAAGCCGCAAGCGTAAGCTTTTGAAATCGTAAGGTTCTAGACCGACCTGCTCAATTATCCGGGATTAAGAACCTCAGGCACAACATCCAATGATGCAGTTGCAACAAACCACCACGAACTATTAGTCTGTGGAAGTTTATTGGGGCATTAGAAAATTAGTTGTAGAATGAATCAATGGTAACTCTTTTGCCCTTTTTTATTATCTTGGTTGCAGGAATTCTTTTTTCACTTCTTTTTGCCCGTCTCCATCTCCCTTGGGTTATCGCAATGATTGCTGCGGGTATTGTGATTGGACCGTTCGGCCTTGGCGTTCTTGAACCGGACACGACTCTTAAATTTATAGGGGAAGTAGGACTCATATTTTTAATGTTTATGGCAGGGCTTGAAACTCGCCTTTCAAGTTTTCGCGAATTTGGCCGCGGGATTGTAATCATTTCTCTTCTCACCTCAACGATTCCTGCTATTGGGGGCTTTGTGATAGGTCAGTTTTTTGGACTTGGGCTTAATGCCAGCCTCCTATTGGGAATAATATTTATCAGTAGCTCAATTGCTGTTGTGCTACCATCGCTTGAATCAAACGGGCTACTGATTACAAAGCTTGGGCGCACCACGGTAGCATCCACAGTTGTGAATGATGTTTTAAGCCTTTTTCTTTTGTCTGTCTTTCTTCAAACAACACAGACAATAACGCCGATACCACTTCCGCTTTTTTACGTCGGCCTGATCTTAAGTCTTTTTGGCCTTCGCTGGGCAATACCCAAGATAAGAGAGATTGTTCGCAAGCATGGAAGACGTGGAGATGCATTTGAGAAAGAGCTGCGGGCAATTGTAGTAATACTTCTGGGCACAGTTGCGTTCTTCGAAGTACTCGGACTTCACCCAATAACAGCAGCGTTTTTTGCAGGACTCATACTGTCTGAAAGCATTGAAAGCCACGAACTTAAGAAAAAAATGCATGCCCTAAGCTATGGAGTATTTATCCCGGTTTTTTTTGTAATTGTTGGGACCCAAACCAATCTGGGTGTATTTTTGCAAACAAGGGGTGCTCTACCTTTAACTTTAGCTGTTGTCTTTCTTTCCGTTGCAACTAAATTTGTAAGCGGGTTTGTGGGTGCAGCAATTGCAGGCTTCGGTTATATTAAAAGTATTCTGGTAGGATCTGCAATGATTCCTCAACTCTCTACTACCCTGGCTGTTGTATTTACTGCTAGATCGCTCGGTCTTCTGAATGAGCAGATTATTACTTCTATGATAATTTTGAGTGTGGTCACCACCTTCATCGGCCCTTTTGCAATCAACCGCACAGCCTCCAGGCTCAATAAATGAAATAGTGAGGTCAAAAGGTTCTAGAACGGCCTGTCCAGCCCGAAGCAAACTGCTGTTTGCGGAGGTCCCGAGATATGTCGAGGGATTATACAAACAGTAAGCTTGTGGAGATCCCGAGCGATGGTGAGTACTTCGATTTCACTCAGTATAAACTCCGTCGAACCAGAGTCGAGGGAACAATATTTAGAGTCGAATGTGAGTCCTAGTCCCGCAGCAAAACTTTAAAAGCCGAAATCTTCTTAGTATAATCCATCAATGACTGAGAGGCAGCTCCAACTAGAGAGAGAAAGAGTATATGATGATGAACATTTTGATGTTAGATATGAAAATATTCATTGGCATCTTGAAAGATTAAGAGGGGTTTTGCCCAGAGGAGGAAAAGCTGTTGATTTGGGATGTGGGCGTGGTGCTGGCACGATAAATTTAGCATTAAATAGAGGTTTTTCGGTTGTTGCCATAGACTCTGATATTTCTCACACAAAGCTTGCGTATGCATTACAAAAATCTGTGCTGTATGGAATAGGGAGCATAAAGTATGTGGTAGGAAGGAAGGAGGCTGAGCTTTCCTATCCAAAAGAAAGTGGTGTCCTTTTCGTTAGAGGGAGCATAGAATCTGACCTCAAGTTGCCTACCGAATCCGCCGATCTTGTCACATTTTTCCATACTTGGCCATCTGAGATCGACAAAGAGTGGCAGGAAATTTATTCAGAAGGAGCAAGAGTCCTAAAAAATAAAGGCTTATTTGTTGTTACTGTTGACAGAGAAAGTTCTGTTTTTTCAACAGAAGAACTCTTAGCTCTTGCCGGACTACAAGAGGTTTCAGCTTCCGAAACGCCAAATATTATTAATAATCATTTGGATCCAGCTGACAAATATCTAATAACTGCAAGGAAACTGATTACTTAATTTCCAAAGAAACAGTGTTTGTGCCAGACCAGTATATCCGACTTGCAGGTATACAGTACTGCAAGTATGGGATCGAGGGGTTCTAGGCTGGCCTGCTCAGCCCGTTTCACTTGCTTTGAGTAAACCATTTCCCCCTTTCTTTTTACTTCTGGGAAAGTTTCTCTATAACAATTTGAGTCAGGAATTTTTTGGGCGTTAATCCCAGACTTTTCGCCCTTCTTTTCAACTTATCCTCCTCAACTGAGGTAAGTTTCAGCGCAAGGGTTCGATTTGCATTTACCAGGGTGTCGCCTCTCCAATCAAAATTTCCCAGCGCAATATTAAGTCTGACAAAACCTTCGACACTGTTATGGCCAATAGGGAATTCTTTGATCGGATCGAGCTCTTTTCTGGTTAATCCTCCGGAAGACAATTTGTTACAAAAATATTCATATAATACTGTCTGGTTTCCCATTCTGGCTTCTGAATCTACCATTTTCTCACCCCCTTTCTAGGTATATCCTAATAAGGTGTACTGGATATTGATATAGTGTGATTATGATATAAAGAGGAGGATTTTGAGGCTGGGATGGAAAGATCTGTACTTGATTTCTTGTAAATAGATGTCATTATGTTGATATGAATTGTCCATTCTGTGGTAGTTCCCAAGTTATGGTAGTAAACTCCCGTCCCACCGCGGGTGGTTCGCAAATTTGGAGAAGAAGAAAATGTACAAAATGTGGGAGCGCATTTACCTCTTATGAGAGGATGAATCTTTCTCACTTAATTGTCATCAAAAAATCAGGTCGATGCCAGAAATTTAGCAAGGCAAAGCTTTATTCAGGAATTTACAACTCGTTTCTTGACCAGAAAGGGGTTGATAGAGGGGAGATAGCGGAGTTAGCAGAAGAGATTATAAATAGAGCAGAAAGAGAAATAATAGAACTTAAAAGAAAAAAAATTAGCTCTTCCGAGATTGAAGAGGTTGTGTCAAAAATACTGGGGAGAAAGAGTCCGGATGCACTCTTAAGATTTCTCGCCTACAGAATGGGAGGAGATTTAAGAAAACTCAAAAGCTTCCTCAGAAAATATTTTAAATAGGGTAAAGAAATTTAGCCTTGGAAATTACCACCGAATCAGAGTCGAAGGATATATAATTTATTTATGTCTTACTTCGTCTACATCCTTCGCACATCCTCAAACACTTTATATATTGGGCAGACTAACAATCTAGAAAAAAGGGTAAAAGAGCACATAAGTAAATCTTCAAAAACGGCAAAATATGTACGATACTTTTCCTCATTTGAACTTGTCTATCACGAAAAGTATCCAACAAGAAAAATAGCCATGCAAAGAGAAATTCAGCTAAAAAAGTGGCCAAGAAAGAAAAAAGAGGCACTAATTAAGGCAGAAATTTAATGTGCTATAATAATTGTATCAATATTAAAAATACAATAGATACAAAAGACAATTTAATAGTTACTTTCTTCGAAAAAGGCGGTCGTATTGATAAATTTTACCTTCGAAAACGAAGGAAAGGTCCTACTCTAGTTTATTTAAATGGTTGGTATCGCGGCCGAAACATCAGTGATGCAATATTGAGGGCTTTTGCAGGTCAGTAATCTCCTTCTTTTTCAAGCATTTTTCCCACACAAAACCTCACTACTTATTATTCATCTACTATAGAAATTGGGTTAGCAGTTAACGGCGATTGTCTCTTCTGAAGCCCCCTCCTCTATTGCCAAACCCCGGTCTTTCTTCTCTTGGCCTGGCAACGTTAACAGTAATCTTTCTTCCTTCTATCTCAGTATTGTTTAACTTTTCAATAGCTTCATCTGCTTCTTTGTCATTCTCCATTTCTACAAATCCAAATCCTTTGCTCTGACCGGTACTCCTATCTGTAATTACAGTTGCAGATACAACCTTCCCTATTTGAGAAAACATCTCTTCCAATTGAGAACTGGTAATACTATAAGGGAACCCTCCAATGAATAATCTTTTAGACATTTATTATCACCTCTTTTCTTTTTACAGTACTGTCTCTGTCTGGTGAATAAGCTAAAGCTTGTTCGCTCCTCCGATATACATCAGAGTTTGAATAGAATAATCTTTGGAGGATATCTTCTTATCGAACTAGAGGAAACAGATGTAAATATATATTCCTAATTTAAAGAATATGGTCCCATTATAACATATTTAACACATTGTTCTTTGTCAGGGCGTACTATTTTCCAACGAACAATATAACATTCGGTAAATTACGGCCGGGGCCGGTTTTGTAGCCGCCGGAATAAAGCGCTGTTGAGCCGCCGTCGTCCAAATTCATCGCATTTCGCATACCCAAGGCTTGAAGAACCCGGGCGCTTTCGGCTACGGTAGCCGAGTGAACCACGCCGATATAAACCTTTCCTTCCTTGTCGGCCACAAAACTCCTTCCGCCTTTGCTTCCTTTTTTAGGGTCGTCGTCTCCGCCGAAAACTACCTGCCCGTTAAAGACCAAAAGGGGAAAGTTGGAAAGTACTCCTGTTGGGCTCGTATCCCGCCCCCACTCGCTGGCTGAACTGACAAACCTGACATAACCATCTCCGAAAACTACTGCAGGATTATTTGAGTAAACATTATTTCCTGAATTAAAGTAGGTTTTTTTGTGGTTCATGACAAGTAAGTCGAAGGTATTAGTTTTGCCGGCGCAGCTCGCATAGCTTGCCGGGCAAAAGTAGCTGCCGTTGATACCGGCATAAGCACCATTTCTTGAAACATATTCTCCCAAAGAAAGAACGGGGCAATCATTGGTGCAGTCGCTATCTGCGGCTGTATCGACAATTACCCGGGTGCTTGATATATCTGCCGCAACCAGACTTACTAAATAGCTGCCTAATCCTTCGACATTAACTGTTTGCCTTGAATAGCCCGAACCTGGGGGAGTATTGCTTTGAGGGGTATTGTCGGGAATGGTGAAAGAGGAAACTATTTTTTGTTCTTCTTGAAAAATTTGTCCGGCAATTGAATTTAAAGTATCGGTTGCTCCCGAATAATCACGGTCAGAAAGTTTTGCCAGAGCTTCGGCAAAATCTTCTTCTAACTCCCCGGTATCTTTTGATTTTGTTCTAAGCTCAACTAAATCATCATAAACCAATACTGCCTTGTCGTAAGTGGATTCAATATTTTTAATTGTTTTTTGAAGGTCTTCATTCCTTTTAATCTGGTCCTGGTTTTTTAATTCATCAAGTTCGGCGCTTATTTTTTCCAATTCTTTTAGATTTTTGTCCTTTTCCTGGGCAAGCTGGCGGACAATCCCTTGGAGAGTGGCGATTTTATTGTAGGAGAAAGCCGTACCTACAATTAGTATAAGACTAATGACGGCGATAATGGGAACATGCTGGTCCCATTTTATTTTAAATTTTTTACCCCCAGGGAGTACTATTTCGCCAGAAACCAGCTTGCTTATTTTCATGTCTTTTCTAATATATATTATACTTTGTAAAATACTTTGTATTAAAATAGTCTGATTACTCATGGGAAAGACAATTAAGATATTAGCAATTGAAAATGTTACTCACAATGTGAAGCGGTTTCTTCTGGAAAAACCTAGCGGTTATAAGTATCTTCCGGGTCAGGCAACCGACGTATCTATCAATAAACCGGAGTGGAATAAAGAAACCCGTCCCTTCACATTTACTTCCCTTAATAAGGATTCGAATATTGAGCTTATCGTCAAGGGATACCCTCGCTCTATTTGCCCGGAGCATAAAGGGATGACAGAGACACTGCATAAACTAAAGGTAGGAGATGAACTTATTATTGACGAGCCATGGGGGACGATTAACTATAAAGGTCCGGGTGTGTTTATTGCCGGTGGAGCGGGGATTACCCCTTTTATAGCAATCTTGAGAGATTTAAGAGAGAAAGAAAAACTTTTCGGAAATAAATTGATATTTTCCAGTAAAACCAAAGACGACGTAATTTTGGAAAGAGAACTCCGTGGGATGTTTCCTGCCAGTGATTTAGTCTTGACTCTAACTCGCGAAGAGGTGGATGGTTATCAAAGCGGGCGTATTGATAACGCCTTTCTCAAAAAGCACGTAAAAGATTTTTCCCAGCATTTATATGTTTGTGGACCAAAAGGAATGGTTGAGAGCTTAAAGAAAGATCTTGCCAGTTTGGGTGCAGAGATTGACTCTATTGTCTTCGAACAGTAATCATTTTCAAAAGGTTGTCGACAACGTGGGATATAATTGAGTACTGTGGGAAGCGCGGTTAATTACAAAAAAATCGGCAAGAATCGTTATCAGCTTGAAAAAACCCCTCAGATGAAGGTGGATGCCATTTTTTACGCCAATGATAAAATTTTACCTCTTATTACGCGCGACAGGTCTCTTGAGCAGCTTCAACAAACTGCCGAACTTCCGCATTTAGAGTCACCGGTTTTTGGAATGCCTGATATGCACGAAGGTTACGGAATTCCGGTCGGGGGAGTTATGGTCAGTAATAAATTAGTATCAGCCGGATGCGTAGGTATGGATATAAATTGTGGAGTTAGACTACTTAAGTGTGGAGTTGACTTTGATAAGAAAATCTTTGACGAAAGAGGTTTAAGGGAAGTAGTTGGTTTAATTGAGAAAGTTATCCCGATGGGCCTTGGAAAGAGAAGGCGAGAGAGATTAAAGGGGATAAGCTTTGAAAAGACAATAATCGACGGGGCTAGGCATCTAGTTGACGAAGGATATGGTGAAGAGGACGACCTAATTTATACCGAAGAGCAAGGAAGAATTAATGGCGCAAACCCAGACAAATTTTCTAAAAGAGCTAAAAGTCGAGCCAAAAGACAAATTGGAACTCTGGGAAGCGGCAATCATTTTCTAGAATTACAAAGGGTTGACAAAATTTACGACGAAAAAGCCTCCAAAACGTTCGGGCTACACAAGGGCCTCATTTGTTTTATGATTCATTCCGGAAGTCGTGCTCTAGGACATCAAAGTTGCATCGATTTTACAAACAGATTCTTCGAGGAAAACGAAGACAGACACCCTGAATTAGTCCCTACAAAAAATCTCGCTTCAGCACTTGTTGTATCTGACGAAGGACGCGACTATTTATCTGTAATGAATGGTGCTATTAATTTTGCGTTTGCAAACCGTCAAATGATGACTTATCAATTTCGTGAAGTGTTTACAAAATATATGAGTAAAAAGGGAATAGATGTTAAAGTCCAAGTTATTTATGGCATCGCCCACAATAGCGCTAAATGGGAAGATCATCGTAGCAAAAAGGTGCTGGTGCATAGAAAGGGAGCAACGCGGGCCCTTCCACCAGGCCATGTCGATAATCCGCCGGCATATAAAGATATCGGACATCCGGTTTTTGTTCCAGGCAGCATGGGAACAGCTTCTTATGTTTTAATAGGAACAGAAAAAGCAGCTGAAACGTATTTTAGCGTAAATCATGGGGCGGGAAGGGCCATGAGCAGAACCGAGGCTAGGCGAACGATTAGTAAGAAAGATTTTGAGAAGCAGATGGAGGGCATCGTTTTTAATAAGCCATATAGGATTGTTGCAGATGAAGCCCCGGCCGCATACAAAGTTGTTGAAGAGGTAGTCGATACGCTGGAAGAAATCGGAATTACAAAGCGTGTAGCAAAGCTTAAGCCTTTAGCTGTTTTGAAAGGGAATTGATAGCGATGTCTAATTTGAAAGATAGAACAAATCAATGTCTTTGACTCGCTTAAAAAGGAAAAAAAGGGGGAAATCGCGTCTAGAGTAAACTAGAAAAAAGACGGATTTCCCCCCACTATATAGTTGCACTTCTCAGAGAATGACCCTCAGACTGTCAGGTCTCCTTTTACACCCAGCCAAATTGAGCCAGGCAAAACATCCTCCCGTAAAACATCGACGGTGGTACCGTCGTCGAGAATAATTCTCAGAGGTAAAAGACATCGGGTTTCATTGGGCCCAACCTTTGCGACAAGTTTTTTTTGACCTACCCCGGTGGAAAACTGTCTTGCTGCAAGCCTGATTTCAGCTGTGATAGCCTGATGGTCCCCAATAGGAAATAGCGAATGAGCCATGTTTTCTCCTTTTACTAGATTTGAATGGATGCGGATAGAGCGGTGCAACTTGTTAAAGAACTTATATTTTTTCACCTCCAAATGATTTGCCCGCAAAATTGGGCTTTTTTTGGAAAAAAACAACCCCGTTGAGGTTGTGACGGGATTGTAGCACCTAAGAATTGTGTTTTTCAAGCCACAATTAGCTAAAAGTTACTCATTCTCCTAAAATATACTCATCAAGATGTTTCTTTTTGTTGACAAACCAAAAGGAATGACTTCCCACGACGTTGTTGACGAAATTAGGAAAATTACCGGGGAGTCGAAAGTCGGCCATGCCGGTACCCTTGACCCAAATGCAACCGGTTTATTAATTTTGGGGATAGGACGCCCTTCGACGAAAAAATTAGGGGATGTTTCTAAAAAAACCAGAAAAACATATCAGGCGGATATTTATTTGGGTGAAGAGCGTGATACTCATGATACCGAGGGGATAACCATTTCAAGAGCAAAAGGATTATTGCCTCCAACGGAATCAGAGCTCAGACTAATCCTTGCGACTTTTTTAGGGCAGCAAAAACAAATTCCACCGGCTCATTCGGCAATAAAGGTAAAGGGGAAGAAAGCTTATCAAATAGCCAGGGAGGGAAAAACCCTACACTTGAAACCAAGAAATGTCCAGATCTATTCTATTAAATTTCTAAGTTACCAATTTCCGATTTTGAAAATAGAAACGCAAGTTTCAAGTGGAACATATATCAGGTCACTTGCCCGCGATATCGGTAGACGCGTTGGATGCGGAGCATATCTAACGGAGCTAAAAAGAACTCAAATAGGAAAACACTCAATAGAAAATTCAACTAACCTTGCAGTGTTAACAAAATTAAATTGGAAAAAATTAGCGCATAAAAATATATAAATGAATATTGTTTGGGCATTAATCTTGGGAGCATTACAAGGTCTGACAGAATTTCTCCCAATTTCTTCATCTGGTCATTTAGTTATTGCTCAAGATCTAATTCCAGGCTTTTCCCAACCGGGGGTATTATTTGAAGTCGTATTACATTTGGGGACATTGGTCGCAATTATTATTTATTTTAAAAATAAGATATTAAAACTTACTAAAAAATATATTATTTATTTGGCGGTTGGAACAATTCCGGCGGCGGTTGTTGGTTTTTTGTTTCAAGCCAATATAGAAGTATTTTTTGAAAGTACAAAAGTTGTCGGAGCGGCTTTGCTTATAACCGCACTGATTAATTTTGGCACTGATAAGGTAAAAGCCAAAAGAAAAGAACTATCTCCTGTCAGTGCATTATTAATCGGCGCCGCGCAAGCATTTGCTATTATTCCGGGTATCTCCCGCTCCGGCTCAACTATCTTTGCCGGTACAAAATCGGGACTAAGGAGAAAAGAAACAGCTCAATTTTCTTTTCTTTTATCAGCCCCTGCGGTATTGGGTGCAAATATACTCCAATTCATGTCTGTTGGGCCGAGTACCAATTTAAGCTTGGCAGTCTATTTTTCAGGATTTGTTGCTTCTTTAGTAGTCGGATACTTTAGCATCAAAATAGTTATTGATTTTCTAATTTCAAAAAAATTTGGAGTTTTTGCCGTCTACTGCGCGGTTTTGGGAATAATTGCCTTATTGTGGTTTTAAAAAAAGACTTTAATTTTAGGATAAAAAAGAAATACTCCTACAATCACCGACAATAAGGCTGCAAATAAAACAATTGCCGCAGAGACATCCTTGGCAACTTTTGCTTGAGCTTTAATTTCCGGAGCAATCAAATCGACGATAGCTTCCATGGCCGTATTTAAAAGTTCCAATGTCAAGACAAAGAAAATCATCATTATCAGCAAAATCCATTCAATCCGGTTAAAGCCTAATAAAAACGCCGAGACTGCAACAAAAAATGCAATTAAAAAGTGGACTCGAAGGTTTGGTTCTTTTTGAAAAGCTTCTTTAATTCCTTCGAGTGCGTAGGAGAAGCTTTTAGCTTTGGAATGATAAAGTCCCATGCTAACAATTTAGTATACGCTCACAAATTTGTAAAAACAAAGTTTGATGATATATGCTTAAATGGAAAACAATATTGCAATGAGATTTATTCCTATTTTAATTTCTGGTTTATTTTTAGTCGTAGTGTTTTCGTCATTTTTGGGCAATCTTGATGTTAAGACTCCCATTGCCTCGGAATTATCCTGCGGGCCTTCGGATTTAAGCGGAGAAATTGATTTTACTGATACGATAGCCGTCTTTAACGGGAATCAATTAAATCTTCCCCAGGTTGTTTTTAAAGAGGATGAGACTTACGTTTTAGGCCTTACTCATGAGGAGAGGTGGATAGAGATAGACCTTTCCGAGCAAGTATTGCGAGCCTGGGAAGGCAATATGTTATTTTTAGAAACCCCTGTTTCGACCGGTCTGCCTTGGTGGCCGACTCCGACGGGTGAATTCAGAATCTGGATAAAACTAAGAGCGACAAAAATGGCAGGGGGAGAGGGAAAATACTATTATTATCTTCCCAACGTTCCATACGTAATGTATTTTGAAAATGAAAATATTCCTGGGTGGAGAGGATTTGGCCTCCATGGTACATACTGGCACGATGATTTTGGCACACCAAGAAGTCATGGATGTGTTAATCTTCCCACTGAAATGGCAAGAGAGATATACTATTGGGTCGACCCGGTTTTACTAAGCGGAAAAGGCTCAGTCAGAGCTGGATTAAATAACCAGGGAACCAGGATAGTAATCCACGAATAAACTACCGAAGTTTGAATAGAATGAATGAACAGTTATTAACAAACCAAGACCTTTGGCCGGTTACTTTTTTTGCAAGTTTTTTGATTTGGGTGATGTTTGCCGCGCTTTTTTTTCTCTGGTTTTTTGACGGACGCATCAAAAGAAGGCATGTTGCCAGAGCCCTTTTGGCAAGCTTTATTGCTTGGTCCTTTTCTCAAATAATAAAAAGCCTAGTTCCTACTTTGAGACCCTTTGAGCTTAATAATGTTCCGCCTTTAACGATTACTATTCCAACCGGCGCGGCTTTTCCGTCGGGACATACAGCGAGTGCTTTTGGTTTAGCGACCAGCGTCTACGCACAGCATAAAAAAGCAGGGCTGGCATTTATTATCGCGGCTATTGCAATTGGTACCGGTAGGGTTTTAGGAAACGTGCACTACGTCTTGGATATCGTTGGCGGGGCATTTTTGGGAGTATCGGCCGCTCTGGTTCTTACAAAAGTTACTCGAAGTTTTCGAAAAAGAAAGTTTTCTTGACATTTAGCAGACTAGTTGATAGACTGCTAAGAACTTAAAAAAAGGTAATTTTTAATGGAAGATAACGAAAACAACTTAAGAAAAATTCCGGTAGTTGCTATTCGGGGCTCGGTAGTTTTTCCTCACACCGACTCCGTTCTCGCTTTCGGAAGAAAGAAAAGCGTATCTGCTATAAAAACTGCTTTTCAGGAAGACAAGGTGATTGCCATTTATACTCAAAAAAACCCTAGGACTCAGGACCCTACAGAGGAAGATCTTCATAAAATCGGAACGATAGCTACTATTACCCAAATGATGTCAACAGACGGTGAAATTCACGCCGTTGTTCGGGGTCAGGCAAGAATTAGACTTTCCGAAGTGATAGCACTTGAACCCCACATTGTTGCTAAAGTTGAGGAGTTGGCAGAAGACCGAACCTCAACCGGCGAGATAAAAGCCCTTGCCAATAAGCTGTCTGAACTACTTAAAAAAGCAATTAATCTAGGTAAACAGGCTGAAATAACAACCGTCATTAAGATTGTTTCCGGAAAAGTGGAACCGGCAGAACTTGCTGACCAGGTGTCGTCTTTACTGGAAATGAAATCATCTAAAAAGCAAGAACTATTAGAAATGCTTTCGCTAAAGGACCGTTTGGAAAAAATATTGGAATATTTGGCTCATGAGGTTAATGTTTTTGAGCTTGAAAGAACAATTTCAAGCAAAACACAAAAGAGATTTGAGAACCAGATGAGAAAAGCGATGCTTCGCGAAAAGAAAAAGACAATCGAGGAAGAATTGGGTGAAGAGGATGGTGATTTAAGCTCTGAAGAGGCCACTGTTTATAAAAAGAAAATTATTGAGGCGAAGATGCCCAAAGAAGTGAAAAAAAGGGCTCAAAAAGAATTAAAGCGGTTGATGCAACTTTCTCCTCATAATCCTGAGGGAGGCTATATTAGAAATTATCTTGACTGGCTTTGCGATATGCCCTGGAGCAAAGCTTCACCCAATAATGTATCGATAGCCAATGCCGCCAAGGTTTTAGAGCACGACCATTATGGACTTAAGAAAGCCAAGGAACGAATATTGGAGTTCCTGGCGGTAATGCAAGTAAAAAAGGCGGTGGATGATAAAAAGAAGAAATCAAAAACCAAAAATGAGCAGTTTGGAGAATCCCAACCGACTATCCTTTGCTTTATTGGCCCACCGGGGGTTGGCAAGACTTCAATTGGAAGGTCAATAGCGCGTTCGCTGGAGAGAAAATTTGTGAGAATGTCGCTTGGCGGAATTCGAGATGAAGCAGAAATCCGGGGACACAGAAGGACTTATGTTGGTGCTCTCCCGGGGCGCATTATTCAGGGAATAAAAAATGCGGGTACTAAAAATCCTGTCTTTATGCTTGATGAAATTGACAAGCTCGGCATTGATTTTAGAGGTGATCCCAGTTCAGCTCTTTTAGAAGCACTAGACCCTGAACAAAATAAGGAATTTTCAGACCATTATCTGGAAGTGCCTTTTGATTTAAGCGAAGTTGTTTTTATTTGTACCGGAAATGTGCTAGATACTATTCCTTACGCGCTTCGTGACCGAATGGAGATTATTACCTTCCCCGGCTACACCCAAGATGAAAAATATCATATAGCAAAAGACTTTTTATGGCCAAAACAGCTAAGGCTGCATGGACTGGAAGAAAAAAAGCTAGCTATAGATGAGAAAGCACTGCAGGAAATCATTAACCGTTATACCAGGGAAGCTGGGGTGAGAAATTTGGAGAGAAATTTGGCCACGGCTTTCAGGAAAATAGCGCGGTTGGTTGCCGAAAAGAAAAAGTTTAAGAAGAGGTTGACAATAGCTGATATAAGAAAATACTTGGGGCCGCAAAAATTCACTTCTCTTATAGCAGAGAAGAAAGACGATGTGGGGATGGCAACCGGGTTAGGAGTAACCCCGGCAGGGGGTGAGATTATGTTTGTCGAAGTTGCCTTAATGCCCGGTAAAGGCAAACTTATCTTAACCGGACAGCTGGGTGACGTCATGAAGGAGTCAGCCAAAGCTGCTTTTACCTGGGCAAAGGCACACTGGAAAGACATAGGCTTAAAGGAGGGGTTTGGTAATAGAATTGATGTTCACATCCACGTTCCTGAAGGAGCAGTTAAAAAGGACGGACCATCTGCAGGTATTGCTATGGCAACAGCCTTAATTTCGGCCTTAACCGGCGTACATGTAAAGCGTGAGGTGGGAATGACTGGAGAAATAACTCTCAGAGGACGCGTTTTGGAAATTGGTGGAGTCAAAGAAAAAGTTATTGCTGCTCACCGGTCTGGATTAAAGAAAGTAATATTACCGAAAGAAAACAAGAAAGATTTGGAAGATATACCAAGTACGACCAAAAAAGACATAAAATTCGTTTTTGTCGAAAGACTTGACGAAGTATTAAAAGTGGCGATGAAGAAGTGGCCTCCGGTTAAAGTTAGGAGTAAAACCTACCCCCGTCCTACTTACCTTGCTTCGAATTAAGAGTTTTTCCTCATCTTCTGGAGTTCTCGGAAGACTGGTTCTAAGCTTTGTCCCTCCAAATATTTCTCCGCATTCTCCCAGAATTGGTCTAAGCGTCGAGCAGAATGACCCGCTTGCTCATACTCGAGAGCTTGTATTGCCATTTCTAATTTATCAATTTGCTTTAAGAATTTTGCTTCAGGTGTTTTTTGTTCGTTAAATTCATCAAGTAGCTTGATATATTTTCCCCCGCCTTTATAATCTCCAAATATTCTTTTCAAAACAGCCATTTCGTCTTTGTGTTTTACTTCTTGGTCCCCAATTACTTCTTTCCCGGATTCCCATTTAATATCGCCAATGCCAATTTCCCCAAGGTCATGAACAATGTTCATCTCAAGCAGCTTTTCTTTGTTAAGACTATTATCGGCAAGAAGTGCAATTAACAAACTCATTCTCCAGGTATGGTCGGCAACACTCTCAGCATTTTCAATTCTTTCTAACACCCACCCTGTTCGTTTCAACCGCTTGAGTCTGCCAGCGCTTCTTAAAACTTTAACTAGAGTTTTTATCTCCTTTTTGTTCATATTACTAGTTACTTTTAGTATTATACGTGAAGGTAATTAAGCACTCAAAATTGAGGAGATTGCAACTAATAATACTCCAGATGTGACCCAAAGTTATTTTATTCAAACTCGCTTGAGGTGAGGAGTGAACAATCTTTGTTTATTTCGAACACAACATGTAGTGAATTTATTCACTATTTAGTAGTTTTTAAGGTTAATTCTGCTGCCACTTAGTGAGCTATCGTACAATTCTGTCAATATATATAATATTAATTATGAATATGGCAATTCTTTTCTGGTTTTATAAAAAACCTGAAATCTGCATCAACAGGTTAAAACTTATTAAAAAATATAATCCCGACTTAAAAATTTTCGGTATATTTGGAGGTGATCGTAGTAAAAGTGAACAGTTTAAAAAAACACTTGGCAAATATCTGGATGATTTTTACACCTCCCCCTTCAAGGATCCCGATTGGAAATGGATACATGGGGATTTGATGATTCTTGATTGGTATTTGAAAAGAGGAAAGTTCAAAAAATGGGATAGTATCACTGTGCTTCAGTGGGATACGCTAATATTCGACTCTATAAAAAATCAGTTCCCAAAAATAAAAGTAAACCAAATATTTTTATCAGGTCTCAAGCCTTTAGGTAAAATAACTGAGTTGGCTTGGTACTGGACAAGTCCGCGAAGCAAGGAAAGAAAAAACTATTTAAAATTCCTCAGACTAGTTAAAAATAAATACAACTATACAAGTAAACCCTTGTGTAGTCTTTTTATATTACAAGTGTTTCCACGTATTTTCTTTGATATGTATTCTAAGATCGATGATAGAGAAATTGGAATGCTGGAATATAAAACTCCAATATATGCAAAGATATTCAAGATCCCTTTCTATAAAAAAGATTTTGGAGTATGCTGGTTTGGAAAATCTTCGCTTTATCCCCTTAATGCTATACCTAAAAAAATTAATAAAGCATACATAATAAAAGAGCTGAATAAAAAAAGTGGATGGAGAATATTTCATCCATACTATAACGAGTGGTAGAACTTCTTAATATCAGTCTTACAAGCGCTAAAGATATTAAATATTAACCTAATTATGAAAACATTCAGCTTCAGGGTATAATTTTATCCCAATCTTTCGGCCTTTTCTTTAGCGTGTGACCCAAAGTTATTTTATTCAAACTCGCTTGAGGCGAGGAGTGAACAAGCTTTGCTTATTTCAAACACTTTTGTAGATAATTTAACTGATTTCTACTCCAGAATGGTATTGCTATGATATTATTTCATTAATGAACCGTAACGATATTTTCCTAATAAAAGTAGAAAAAATCGCAAAAGAAGTCGGAAATAAAGTTAATCACCTTTTTGGTAAAACTCTCAAAGTGACCTCAAAAAAATTGTCACCGATGTTTGTAGTGAAGCAGACTTACTTTCTGAAAAACTTATCCGAAAAAAGTTAACTTCAGTATTTCCCTCTTTTAATTACCTGTCAGAAGAACATGAATTAATCGACAAAAAATCAGAATATACATGGGTAATTGATCCTGTTGATGGCTCCATCCCTTTTATTTCGGGATTAGATTACTGGGGAATTTCTATTGGTCTCTTAAAAGATAGTCAACCAATCCTTGGTGTAATTAACATTCCCGCAAGAAATAAAATTTATTCTGCAAAAAAAGGAAGTGGTGCATTTTGCAATCGAGCTAAAATTCATGTTTCAAAACAAAAGGTTTACGATAAGGCAATTGTCGGCTTTGATGTTGGACACAGAGGATTCAGGAAAAAGGACCTGGTCAAAAATATTGCATCTCAGGTAGATGGTGTTTTATACATGCCTTCATTTGCGTGCACTGTGTTTGGACAAACTTTAGTTGCTTCAGGAGTTTATGACGCTTATCTTCACCACAGAGCATATATTTGGGATTTCTGTGCAGGTTCTATCTTAATTCAAGAAGCGGGAGGAAAAGTAACTAATCATAAAGGAAAACCAATTAATTGGAAAAAGAGAGAGGATATTTCAATCTTGGCAAGCAACAATATCCTGCATAGTAAAATACTCAAAACAATATAGATATTATCCCAGTCTTTCGGCCTTTTCTGAAGCTGTGACCCCACGGGGAGTGCTCGTTCCTCCGCTTTCATTCGCTACGCGAAAGTTCGAACCCCTTCGTGGCTCGTTCCCTATGGGAATCACAAAAAAGACTCTCCGGCTGGAGAACCTTTTTTGTGTGTGACCCAAAGAGTTTGGAATTGGAACCAGATCTTCTCCGAGTTCAGTTTGTTGTACTCAACCTTGGTTATACCTCAAAATTCCTACTCTACTATCTCCCCCCTTTAGGATGTGGAACTAATCATTGTTTTCAGGAAGAACGGGATAAAAGATATAATATGTACTAGAATGTCACAAGAACACAAGTTTCAAGAGAGAATAGATTACAAAGGCGACTTGTCTATTCTCGCCAAGAGGGTGTCTGAAGATTTTGGAATTGGAGAATACCAGTCTCATAAGGTGATACCAGTCGGTTACGAAGACTTAAACATTATCCTTGAAACGAGCCAGGATAGGTTTCTTATCAAAGCTCTTGCAAACTTTCGTGACCAGGCAGGTCGTGAGAGATATTTACAGATAATGCAAGCTATTAACGAGGCAGGAATATCTCATCCAAAACTCTACAAATCGGAACAAGGGTATTTACACAAACTTGAAATTGATAAAGAAGAAGTTCATTTATTTGTTATGCAGTTTGTTGATGGAAAAACTTTCTATGATTTAGGGGAGAAGCCAAACGAGGAAGAAGTCAGATTTCTTGCAAGACAAGCTGCTTTGATAAACAAGATTGATTTAAAACCAATTTATGTATACGACAGTTGGGCAATTCCCAACTTTTTGAAAGAATACGGAGAAATTAGAAATAAACTTGAAAGAACCGACCAAGATTTAATTGACCCTGTTGCAGAAGAATTTAAAACACTTGATTTAGAAAAACTTCCCAAGGCTTTTGTACATGGAGATATTATTGATACAAACACAATACGAGGCAAGGATGGAAAGGTGTGGATTCTGGATTTTTCAGTATCTAATTATTATCCAAGGATCCAAGAAATAACCATGCTTGCTTGCGACCTCCTACTGGATCTTTCGCATCCTGAAAAATATGAGAGAAACCTCCAAATAGCGCTTGAGGAATATCAAAAAGAAATTCAACTTTCAGATGAAGAGCTGGAAGTGTTACCCCTTTACACCAGAGCATCACATGCGATGCATATTGTTGGTTCGTCAAAAAGTATAATTGAAGATGGAGATTCTGAAGAAAGCCAAGATTGGTTGGAAAAAGGAAGAAAGGGGCTAGAGTTCACTTCAAGTTCTGCCCGAAATTAAGGGCAGAACTCCTCGTGTGACCCAAAGGGTTTGGAAATGGAACCAAATCTTTTTTGAGTTCAAGATTCTATATGATTACCTGAATCCTTCTCGGAACTTGGTACCTAGTGAACTCCTTTTGGGACATGGAACGTAAATAGTAAGTTTCGGGAATGTTTGGTACTATCTTGATATGAAAGTCAAGAAAATTAAGTCACATTTTCAGAAGGTTGACCCAACAATTCACAAAGTAATAGTTGACATGGAGCTTGAACCTTTGACCCAACCAAAAAGGTCAACTAGTTACTTCAAGAAACTGTGTAGAGAAATTATTGCTCAGCAGCTTGTAAGTAAAGCCGCTCATGCCATAATTAGTCGCTTTTATGACTTATTTGAGAAAAAACATGTCACTCCAGACAAGCTATTAGCTTTTTCCGAACAAGAGTTAAGGAATGTAGGTATGTCCTGGGCAAAAGCTAGATATACAAGAGATTTAGCCCAAAAAGTAAAAGACAAAGAAGTTAGGTTGAATAATTTGCACAAATTAGATGATGAAATGGTGGTTGAAGAACTAATTAAAGTAAAAGGTATTGGTGACTGGACAGCGGAAATGTTTTTAATTTTTACTTTGGGTAGAGAAGATGTTTTCTCTCATGGTGATTTGGGGTTAAGAAAAGCTCTACAAAAACTATATGGCTTTAAGGACAAGCCCAATGAAAAACAGGCTAGCAAAATCGTTGATAAATGGAGTCCTTATAAATCTTATGGGTGTTTAGCTTTATGGAGAAGTGTTGATAAGCCAAACTAGATTGACATACTAGTCTAATTTTAAGATGTGAGCCTATTGTCCCTCAGGTGGAACACTTTTTCAAGAATATCTTTGAGGTTTACGAGAAACTAAAGGCTCTTGGTTTTACCTATTACAATGGCAAAGTTACCGTTATTGATACTGTAGAAGAGGAAAAACCATGACTAACTCCTCTTTATACGACGAGAAAACCTTTTATAAGCAATTTGTTTGAGTATTTCCGGCCTGTGATATTTCTTTCGGTTAAGTCTTTGAGCCAGGTATTGATTCGTCTGGGGCTTTTATGATTGAGTGATTTTTGGATTTGAATTCTGTTTAAGAACCGGAAACGATAAAGGAGTAAGAGGATGTTGAGTTGTTTGGGGGTAACTTGTTCCATAGCTGGGTGACTATGGGCAGGCTTTTGGTGCTATTTAGTAAACCTGTGGTGGGAGTATAGCATTCCCTCCCCCTTATCTATAAGGGATAGGGGTAAAAGAGAAAGTAAGAAAGGCCGAAATATCGAGCTAAAATAGAATTAAATTGTCCTAGCAGGCTGGAGCAAAATTAAAACCTAAAACTACAAAATAGAATTGTCTAAAAAGGTGTAAATATATAATAATTCGCATAAACACTAGCCGTAGGAAATAAAAAATATGGAAACAATTACTCAAATAATTCTCTCCTTTCTCGGCATTATAGGGGTTGGCGGTATTATCACTGCCCTGCTCAATAAATCAATAGATAGATACTTAACCAAAGAAACCGAGGATATAGTATATCCTGGAGACTATAAATTTTCTTACGACAGTTGTTTAAATGAAAAAGGACTTAAATGAATAAAAACAACAATTTTGTATTTGAGTTTGAAAAAGAAATACTAGGAGACTACTTAATTGTACTATGATCAAAGTTATCAATATAACTCCATTAAATACCTCGAAAGAGTTATTTTATAAATGCGAACATTGCGGAAAAGAAGGAACTTTTGTTCTCGAGGATTCAATAATAAATACTGATAATAATGGGAAACCCACTCAAGCTTTAGATTATGAATGCCCAGAATGTAATAAAAAACTTTAGTTTTCCTAACTCGCCCGTAAGGACGAGCCAATCACTTGACAGTGTTCTGAAAAGAAGTTCGAACGGTCCGGCATACTGTGACCCCACGGGGAGTGCTCGTTCCTCCGCTTTCATTCGCTACGCGAAAGTTCGAACCCCTTCGTGGCTCGTTCCCCATGGGAATCACAAAAAAGACTCTCCAGCCGGAGAATCTTTTTTGTGTGTGACCCAACGAGTTTGACAATGGAACCAGGTGTGGGGTGATCTCAAGTATCTTTATACCAAGTTATCCCCTCAGGAATCTCCCGTCTTTCAACCCTTATCCCTTTAGTGTGTGGAACATAACAAATTATAATATATTTATTGCAATTTATTTTAAGTTCCTATATCATTCACAAATGATGGAAAAAGAAAGTGATCGACTAGATCAAACGCCAAAATTGGGCAAGCCTCTTACGATGTTAGAACTACAGTGCCATTTGCTTATATATAGCTACGGTGAAGAGCCAATTAGTGCTTATGACCTTTCTACTCAACTATATGGAGTTAAACCAAATTCAAATATTTCGAATATTACGAAACGAGTATGAGATATTGTCGGTAACATAAGAAAAAAACTTGGAGCTAATTCAATAATTACAGAAATGAATAAGGGTTATATTACTCGACGTGCAAAAATCGAAGCAAACACTGGCAATAGAGATCCTCTGGAAGTTGTAGATGAAATAAGGCAAGGATTGAATAATAAGTCTGCCACATCAACATAATCTGTGACCCCACGGGGAGTCGAACCCCGGTTTCTGGGATGAGAACCCAGTGTCCTAGACCACTAGACGATGGGGCCATGTGTCACTGCTCTTTTAAAGGTACATCGTCTACGTCTAACGCCTAAGACGATGGGGCTTTAAGGGCTTTATTTTACTCTTTTTGAGGCTAAAAGACAATGTAGATAGGATTGAGAGTAATTGTAATTAGTGCAACTTTCGTGTAATATAACTATTACCGAAAATAAAAGTTTCTTAGCATCCTTCTTAAACTATTCCGTATTTTGAGAAACGTGGTTAATTATAGCGATTTTTATGGCAAAGAAGAAAACTTACAAGGTGGGAGATAAAATAATTGATTGTGGGCAGGTCTACAGCATATTTAAAATATGCAGACAAAAAAATAGCGAGGGAGAGTTTGAGCGAGTAATTTACTTCAGGCCATATTATCGGGGAGTAACAAATTCGGGAGTAGTTTGTTCTATTCCTTTGAATAATATTGAAAAAACGGGAATTAGAAAACCTTTAACTTTGGAGGAATTTGAATTGCTTTTAGTTAAACTTAAAAAAGGAAAAATACTTACGGAGTATTCTGATATAAGTGCAACTAAAGAACTGCTTAAGGAAAATAATCCTACAAGTGATATTATTTTAATAAGAACATTATGGGAAGAAAAGAAAGACAGGTCGGAAGATTTTTCTAAGAATAAGAGGGATATTTTAGACTTGGTTGTTGATAGGTTTGCTCAGGAATACTCCATAGTTAAGGGTCTATCCTTGGAAAAAGCAAAGGAAAAAGTATATCTAATCCTCCAAGGATAAAATTTAAAGATATCTCAATAACCTTTTTTGAAGCCAGATTTTTTGTTTTTGTGTTTGTTTCGCAGGAATGATTGACATACTTTTCTGGAGATTGCATTAAATATGCAGCATTGTCATCGTAAAAAAGGTAATGCCTTTTTTCTTTTGGTAATTTTTTTACTTCAGATTCAGATAAAAGTTTTGGGTTCCATTTTAAAACAACTTCCCCTTTTTTAAATTTTCTGTTGGTGAAAACCCCCTTTTTGTTTATTGTTGATTTTTTGACAACCACATCCATGTTTGAAGTATATCATCTGAGGCTAAATTGCAGGGGCTAGTAAACTTTGTCAGTAAATATTATTAATATCCCAATAATACGGCCTTTATGGGTGACTTACCGAACGATGTTAGAACCCATTTAGTGAGGTTAGAAGCTATGGATATAGGATTATTAGTAAGCTTGTTGATGAACAAGAAAGTAAAAGAAACTCATTACTCGCATAGTTTAAGCAGTGACCAGTAAACTTTGTCAGGAACTTCTACATTAATATTAACCTTGATAGAAGGAATATTAGCAAGTTATAATCAATAAGTTTATGGAAGACGTGGCACAAACCAATGAAGAAAGGCGAGAAGAGCTTTTTGGTCAATTAGAAAATGACACAAAACTGTATTCAGATGGCGATTACCGGAGAGTATATGCCTTACACAAAGAACATTGGGGTATTGATTCTCCTGCTTGTATTCTATACAAAAACTTCTTTGATAATCATCCTTCTCCGGAGTTAATTCCGAGTGATATAAAAGGAGAAATGCTTATAGCTATTAATAAGGACGCGGTTCCAGATCAAGACTTCATAAAATATCTGAGACTACACGAGTATTGGGAGCATTATATGAGGGCAAAGGAAGGGTTCAATTTAATGAAGTCAGATGAAAAAGATTACAGCTTGCCCATACTTGAGAGAAAAAGACCATCGCACCGCGTTGCAATATTTAAAGAGCTTCAAGCTGCCAAAGCAGACAATAAATTAGAAGAATACATGGAATGGTGGAGAAAGTTTTACAAAGAGGACGAGGATCGCATTAACAGTCTAGAGGATGACGAAGTGGAGAGAATCTCGTTGAATTATTCACCCGATGGAGGAGGCAGAGAAACGATTGTTGAATTTATTAGGAGTAATTTACAAATAAGGGAGAGGGTATATAAAAAGTTAGTTCAAGAAAAGCATAGCTCCTGAGAATTACCCCATAAAGCAGGGGCTAGTGGACTTTGTCAGAAACTTCTACACATAAAATACGAGGCTAATTGAGGCTGGGGTGGTCTACCGAACGATGTTGCTCGCTTAGCTCCGCTTTCATTCACTTCCAGTGAAAGTTAGAACCCATTTCACGAAATCTGGAGGAGATGAATTGTTAAAAAGACTACTTTTAATTGATAAATCCAACAATACTTCACTTTTCAAAGGATAGTAAGCTTGTCAGGAACTACTCTGGATACAATCTTTTCGAAGACCTCTATGTCTGGGCGTTCTTCACAATATCTCTTAGGTTCTCTAATGCGTCATCAGGTAATTGTTTGCCGTCAAGGTTCATGAATGTAAATGATGTTAGTTCACCAGTGGAAAGTTCAACTCCCACTGGCTCTTCAATTAAGTCGCCTCTTTCTGGTTGGACTGTTTTAATAAGATTAATGTTGTTATCGGGTCGTATGTCTATTCTTTTAATATTAAGACCAGTTTGTTGGTTAAACCCATCTAGAATTTGCGAACTCTCTATACTTACTGGTTCTTGTCGGTCTTGTTCGCTTTTCATTAATTATATATAACATAAATACATTAATCTTTCAAAGCGTGTTGTTAAAGAGGCAAAAGCAGGTAGAGTAATTGAGCGAGCCGCAAGGAGGGGCGATCGGTACTCCGCAGCTGAAGATTAATTCCAGCGGTTAACTTCGAGAGACGAATGATAAGTATTCTCTCCAATCTCTATGAAAAATTGCTGAGAATATTCCAGATTTAAAGATATCTCAATAACCTTTTTTGAAGCCAGATTTTTAGTTTTCCCGGTAAAAGATCTGGGGCATCGCGGACAAGAAACTCCCCTATAAAGGGTATCTTTGACAACCTTTGCGCAAGCACCTCTTGTTTTTCTATTTTTCTAACTAGGCTCCACGATTTAGACTCATTGATAATTCCATCGTATAAGCCATCCTGTCTTTCGGATGTTAACACCTCATCGAAAGTTTTTACGCTTACAGTTGCTTGGTTTTCTCCAAAAAGCCTTCTCACGTTTTCCTCGACTCTTTTTTTGTGTGGTTTTATGACAATAGATACAACTTCATCTAGTCCTCTTTCTTCTGAAAGACGCTCAATTTCTCGTACTTCACCTTTGGTAGTTACAGTGTTTTCGGTGTTTATAATGTCACTTTCATCTAAAAAATCAGGAAGTAGAGTTTTAAGCCGTTTAGTAATCGGCCTTGACAACTTGGGGACGACAGAAAGGGCGATTGTATCTACTTTATTTCGTCTTTTAAGCTCGGCAGCAGCAAGAATACACGCTCGAGTAGGGCGGTCAGGAATAGGATTCCCGCCCTTGTCGGTGTCGGACAAATAGCTATGAATGAAAACGACTCTTTCGTGCATATTAGTTGGATATTATATTGGGAAAAAGCACGAGAAGCAAACTATAGGTGGTTATGAAATAATTTCCCCTGAAAATTCTAGTGAAATTGTGTCGAGAAACCATTTTTTGCATGGGTTCAAAGGATAAGAAAAACAATCAAGACACCTCTGATATAATTCGATCATGAATATACTTTATTCACCAACACAGGCTGTTAAATACGCTAAATTTATAGAAGATTCATATAGTTGGAAATATCAAGAAAAACCAACAGTAATAGAACATTTGAAATTAGTGATAAAAAGCAGTACTCGCGCTCTTGATGCTGGTTGTGGAACTGGTCATTCGACAAAACTACTTCTCGATTTAGGAGCTAAAGCAAAAAATGTTGTGGGGACAGATATAAGTCCTGACATGCTGGACATTGCCCGCAAATTTCTTCCTAATGTGAAATTCACACAAGCAAATTTGCCAGATTTAAAGCTTAAGAGAAACAGCTTAGACCTTGTTTTAAGCGTTATGGCATTTCATTTCTTGAGTAAAAAAGACTATGAAAAGACAATTAAAAACATCTCTAAGTCGCTTGTAAAGGGAGGCTGTTTATTTTTTATAGCTTTGCATCCGCTCAGATATACTCATGATCACGCAGAATATTTTAACGACAAGCTAAAGATAGAAAAAACACCCTGGGGGACAAAATTAGAGTACTACCGCAAAACCATTTCAGACTACTTGGGCGTACTTTTAAGTTACGGATTTGAACTAGTTTCGGTAGAGGAACCTGTGCCTAGCGGGAAAGGTGCTAGGAATAATGCAAAAGAATATAAAAAGTATTCTTCCGTACCTACAAGATTGGCTGTAAAGGCCATAAAAACATAAGAACCGGAGAACGAACCCATTTTCTGCGCGGTTGTAAAAAATCCCCGCGAATTCTGAGAAAAAACTGAGAAATATTTACTTTTGGGGAGGTTGGGGTTTTGATATACAATCTCGGTTGTTTTTATTTCGGCTTCAGACATTACCAATTCATATTACATATTTAAGAAAGTATTAATTTTAATAAAAATTGAAATTCCTACAAATATTTCCCACGTAAGATATAATTCAACTACTCATGCATAAATTCATTGAAAGGAATGAAAAAAAGGTTGACCGGTTTTTGGAATTTCTGCCCGGTTTTCTAGCCTGGGGTATAATCCTATCTCCGGCAATTGGCGGTCTATTAATCCCAAATGTTGTCGCATACGGAATACTAATATTTCTCACCTATTGGTTTATAAAATCATTCAAATCGGCATTTTACAGTATCCTGGGATACATTTTGGTTAATGAATGGGAGAAAGTGAATTGGTACAAAAGATGGCAGAAATCAAAAAAGATTGGAAAGCTTTCCTGGGATAAAATTAGGCACGTTATTATTCTTCCCAACTACAACGAGACGGAAGAAATACTTGGAAAAGCGCTTCGGTCTTTCGCAAATCAAAAACAAATAAATAAAAAGCAGCTTTTAGTTTTTTTGGCGATGGAGGCGCGAGCTGAAGGTTCCAAAGAACGCGCCGACAGTTTAATTACTAAATATAAGGACAAATTTGGGTTTTTGGGCGCGACATACCACCCCGACAATATTCCTGGAGAAATAAGAGGTAAAGCGTCCAATGAAGCATGGGCTGCAAAATGTGCTAAAAAAGTTTTAGATGAACAAGGCATACCTCTTGAGAATGTTACCGTAACTTCGTGCGATGCCGATGCCCGATTTCATAAGCTGTATTTTGCCGCTCTCACCCAAGATTTCGCTGTCAATGAAAAAAGATACTTAAGATTCTGGCAATCGCCAATACTTTGGTACAACAATTTACACCGGGTTCCATTCCCAATAAAAATGCTAGGGGTAATAGGACATGCAATTCATTTATCCGATTTACAGGAACCGAGCCGTTTAATATTCAATTATTCCTGCTACTCTCTTTCATTTAAGCTTTTACACCAGGTTGGTTATTGGCACACGGATATTATTCCCGAAGATTGGCATTTATTTCTACAAACCTTTTTTGCCAATCGTGGGGAAATTGAAGTTGAAGCATTATTCCTACCTACCTATATTGATGCACCGGAAGCCAGAACCTGGTTTGGTTCTTTAATAAACAGATATGAACAATGCAAAAGGCACGCTTGGGGCGCAACCGATATTCCTTACGCTATAAAAGAATCAATTAAGCACAAAGAAATACCTTTAGCTACTCGGATAATGAGAATTTACAAAATGATTGAGACTCACATTATTTGGTCAACTAACTGGTTTTTGTTAACCATGGGGGCAACTCTTCCGGTATTGGTTAATCCCGCCTTTTCAAGAACTTCTTTGGGGTATAGTCTTCCCCGAGTGGCCCAGGCGGTATTAACAGCTTGTCTTTTTGCACTTGCAGTAATGGTAATAGTGGACCTTTCTTTAAGACCTAAAAAAGCGAAACCGGATTCTATCTTTGCCTTAATAAAAGAAGTGGTCCAGTGGGTAACCCTTCCCATAGTTACGCTGCCATTATCTGTTCTTCCCGGTCTCCATGCACAAACCATACTTATGATCGGAAAAAGGTTGGAATATAAAGTAACCGAGAAGGTTTAAGTTTTTGGTACGGGGTTGACAACGCTACATAAATAAAGATAAAATTCCGAATATTCGCTGTCTACAATGTTAAGTTTACCCTCTCTAATTCGTTTTACCGAAAAGTATAATACTGCAGGGTAAAACGTGGGAGGGTGTTTTTAGACACAAGCTCTCCCAAAAGGCGAGGGTTTTTTTAGGGATTAAAATATGGATACAATAAACAGCCAAGTACAAATAACCAAACAGGGACTCAATTCTCTAAAGGAGGAGCTTGATGGGCTTCAGAATGAAAAAAGACCGAAGCTAGTCGAGCGGCTATCCTATGCTCGGACACAGGGCGATTTGTCTGAAAATAGCGACTATCAGAATGCCAGAGACGAGCTTGAATTTCTTGATGGCAGAATAAGTGAGTTAGACAATGTTATTAAAAAGGCAAAGGTAGTAAGGGTATCTAAAAATCCGGAAGAGGTTTCATTTGGTACAAAAGTAAAATTAAAAGCAAACGAAAAAGAGCATGTTTACGAGATAGTGGGTGAGTGGGAAGCAGATCCTGAAGAAAAAAGAATTTCTCATACTTCTCCTTTAGGCCAAGCATTGATAGGAAAAAGGGTTGGTGACAAAGTCGAAGTAGAAGCCCCAGCGGGGAAAGTCATTTACAAGATCCTCAATATTCACTGAATTGAACCTCTTTTGTATCTTCATTTCGAGTTAAGCTATACTTAGGCCATGGCAAAACAGAGGCTAGAAGAAATACGCAAGATTAGACTCGAAAAAGTTCAAGAGTTAAATAAATTAGGGGTGGAACCTTACCCTTCAAGAATAAAAGGTGCAAGGCAAGAAATAAAAAATATAAGAAAAAGCTTGGGCAAAGAAGCTGCAATTGCGGGGAGAATTTGGGGATGGCGTGCCCACGGGAACTCCGTTTTTGCCGATTTAAAAGACGAATCGGGACAAATTCAGCTTTTTTTTCAAAAAAAGAATTTAGGTAAAAACTTCGAAACTCTCAAACTTTTCGATATTGGTGATTTTTTATGGGTAACAGGTACAGTTTTTAAAACTAAAGCCGGTGAAGTAACTATCGATGTATCCGATTTCCAGCTTCTGACAAAATCAATAAGACCTCTTCCTTCAAAGTGGTACGGACTAAAAGACGTCGAAGAACGATATCGTCAGAGATATGTTGATTTAATATTCAATGACGAATTGAAAGAGCTTTTCAGGAAAAAAGCTATTTTTTGGCAAAGCATGCGTGACTATCTAATTAATGAAGGTTTTTTAGAAGTAGAAACACCTGTATTAGAAAATACTACTGGAGGTGCTGATGCTACTCCTTTTGTAACTCATCACGATGCATTGGATATTGATTTGTATTTACGAATCTCGATGGGAGAGTTATGGCAAAAAAGGCTATTAGTTTCGGGATTTGAAAAAACTTTTGAGATCGGGAGACAATTTAGAAACGAAGGGATTAGTCGGGAACATCTGCAAGATTATACACAAATGGAGTTTTATTGGGCTTATGCAAATTATGAAAACGGCATGGAGTTGGTTGAAAATATGTTTAAGCACGTTGTCCGTAAAGCTTTCAATAAACTGAAATTTAATATTAATGGTTTTGATATTGATCTTGGGAAGAAGTGGGTGAAAGTGGTTTATGCAGATGTAGTTAAAGATAAAACGGGTATCGATTTAACAGAAATTAGCTCAAGCGAACTGAAGAAAAAAATGAAGGAATTAGAGATAAAACATGATAAAAAAGATTCAAAGGGAAGGTTGATTGATTCGGTATTGAAACATATTCGAAAAGGCATCAGCGGACCGGCATTTTTAATTAATCACCCAGTTGTGGTTTCCCCGTTAGCAAAAAGGATAGACAACAATCCTAACTTTGTTGAAAGATACCAAGTTATTATAGCGGGAAGCGAATTGGGTAACGGCTATACAGAACTTAACGACCCGACGGATCAGTCTGGAAGATTCAAAGAACAACAAAAACATAGAGATGAAGGAGATTTAGAAGCGCAAATGCATGATAAAGATTTTGTTCGAGCTTTGGAATACGGAATGCCTCCAGGCACGGGATTTGGAGTTAGTGAAAGATTATTTTCGTTTTTAGCAGATAAGCCTATTAGAGAAACTGTACTTTTCCCACTATTAAAACCTGAAAAGAAATGACCAGAAAGCAAGCGTTGGATTTACTGCATGAGCATATGAAGAATGTCAACCTGCGTCATCATTGCTATGCAGTGGAAGCGGTTATGCGCGCACTCGCCAGGCACTTTAAGGAAGATGAAGATATTTGGGGAATAGCAGGTTTAATCCATGATGCTGATTATGAAAAAACCCGCGATAAGGACCCCAAAAAAAATCATACCAAGGAGGTTTTGAAGTGGATGAAAGAACTTGAGGCGGGAACCGATATTTACGATGCGGTTGCCTCACACGCTTGGGGTTATGTTGAAGATGCTCCACAGCCCAAAACTAAAATGCAATGGTCGCTTTATTGCTGCGATGAATTGACCGGGCTTATCGTTGCTGTTGCTTTAGTTAAGCCGGCTAAGAAATTATCGTCAGTAAGTGTTGATTCCATTATGAAAAAGTGGAATCAGAGATCTTTTGCCGCTGGGGTCGATAGGGAGCAAATAGAAAATTGCAAGCCTCGTTTGGGAATAACTTTGGAAGTATTTATAAAAATTGCCCTCGAAGCGATGCAAGGAATATCAATAGATCTAGGATTGTAGGAGTGAGGATGGATTTATGCTAGATATACAATTTATAAGAGATAATCCGGAAAAGGTTAAAAAAGGAGTTTCTGCAAAACAGCTTGATGCAAAGCTGGTAGATAAGGTTTTGGAACTTGACGAGAAACGAAGAGTCCTTCTGGGCGAAATAGAGAGTTTACGAGCTCGTCGCAATGAAATTGCGAAAAAGAAACCCTTCGACCGCGCTCAAGGTAAAAAAGTTAAGGAAGAGTTAAGAGAGAAAAAGCCGGAATTAGATAAAGTCGAGAAAGAATACAAAGAAGCTCTTTGGAAGGTTCCGAATCTTCCGGCGGATGATGTTCCGGTGGGAAAAGATGAAAGTGAAAATAAAGTCTTAAGGAAAGTAGGAAAACCTAAAAAGTTCAGCTTTAAGCCTAAAGGCCACCTTGAGTTGGGAGAAGCATTGGACATAATCGATGTTAAGCGTGCTGCCAAAGTTTCCGGAACTCGTTTCGGATACCTCAAAGGTGATGCTGCACTTCTGGAATTTGCCCTCGTTAATTTCGCGTTTGAATTACTTATTAAAGAAGGCTTTATACCGATTCTTCCGCCCGCTCTAATGAAGGTTCCTGTTTTCCATAAACTAGGGTACTCTGAACATTTGGGACACGAAAATTATTACTATGTTTTAGCGGATCCGAACAAGAAAAGTCGGGGAGAGGAGGAGGAAGGATATTATTTAATAGGCACGTCTGAGCATTCAGTAGTTCCATATTTTATGGACGAAACGTTAAAAGTTGCCGACTTGCCTAAACGATTCGTTAGTTTTTCTACATGTTTCAGAAGAGAAGCGGGTTCTTATGGAAGAGACACAAGAGGAATCTTACGGGTCCATCAATTTGACAAAGTCGAAATGATTTCTTTTACCAAACCAAAAGATGGAGAGAAGGAACACGATTATTTATTGTCTCTAGAAGAAAAGCTGTTTAAAGCACTCGAGCTTCCTTATCAAGTTGTCCAAATGTGTACCGGAGATTTGGGTGCGCCTGCTGCGAATAAAATCGACTTAGAAGCCTGGATGCCTGGGCAGGGGAAGTATAGGGAAGTGACTTCGACTTCTAATACAACTGATTTTCAGGCAAGGAGGTTGAATATAAAATATCAAGCCAAAGATAAAACAGAATTTGTGCATACACTAAACGGAACAGTCTTCGCTATGGGTCGTACAATAATTGCGATTTTAGAGAATTATCAGCAAAAAGACGGTTCCGTAGTTGTCCCCAAAGTTCTTCAGAAGTGGATGGGAAAAGGAAAAATTACTAAGTAGTCATCTTGGACCTTTCGATTGTCGATGAATTTTATACCCGCGAGCCGCTTGAGGATTAATTTTTTTCAAAACGTCAATAATTCTCTGTCGAATTTCCGAAGATGATACTATCTCCGTGCTTTGCGAGCTAAGCCAGGTTTCTATATCGTCAACAATTCTTTCTGCCTGGTCAGGTGGAGTACCGGCGCGGATCAGGCTTAAATGTGCCTTTTTTCTCTCAAAGTTTTCTGTTTCCCCGCCTTTTTTCTGGATTATTACCACAAAAACCTTTCCCAATCCATCCTACCATATTTTTACTTAATCTTTCTTGCGGTAGTATTTCTTCCCTTTTAATTTTTCCGGAAGGAGTGATTCTTGGGGATATTTTTCGTAACCCTCACCGTAGCCTAAATCTTCCATCAGTTTTGTGACCGGGTTTCTTATTTTCATTGGAACCGGAAGATTGCCATGTTTTTGCACATCTTTTTGAGCAGAACGCAAAGCATCATATGAGGCCCTGTCTTTTTCGGCACGGGCCAAATAAACAGTTCCGTGGGCAAGATTAATAGCGCATTCGGGATAGCCAATACTTTCGCAGGCTCGAAAAACCTCGTTTGCCATAAGCAGCGCGTTAGGATTAGCCATTCCAATATCTTCGCTGGCAAAGATAACCATTCTACGAGCAATGTAAAGCGGGTCTTGTCCGGCTTCCACCATCCGGGCAAGGTAATAAAGCGCTGCATCGGTATCTGAAGCGCGCATAGATTTAATGAAAGCAGAAATAACGTTGTAATATTCTTCTCCCTTTTTATCAAAAGCAAGCTGTCTCCTTTGAAGTGCTTGTTCAATAGATTGAAGCGATATATTTTTAGTTTTTGATAAGTTTTTCGCGATTTCCAAAACAATTAAAGCAACTCTCGCATCACCATTTGAGGATTCGACAAGAAATTCGCGGGCATCATTTGAAAGGGTTACTTTCAGAAGTTTTTCTCCTCTTTTAATTATCGTTGAAAGTTCTTTTTCTGTTAGTTGTTTGAGTACTAATACTCGGCAGCGGGACATTAGAGGACCGATTACCTCAAAAGATGGATTTTCAGTCGTGGCTCCGATTAGAATTATGTTCCCTTTTTCTACATACGGGAGAAGCTTGTCTTGTTGGGCTTTGTTGAACCGGTGGATCTCATCGATAAAGACTATTGGTGCTCCCATCGCTTCTTTAGATTTTTTTGGAGATTTTTTAACTAACCGCAATTGTTTTTCACCACCTAGCTCTACTTTGTTGATGACTGCTTCGACGTCTTTTATGGACGTGTTAACAGCCGAGAATTCATTAAACCCACGCTTAAGTTTGTTTGAAATGATTCTGGCAAGAGTCGTTTTACCTGAGCCGGGAGGACCCCAAAAAATTAGTGAGGGGAAAAAGCCTGACTTTTTGGAACTTTGCAGTAAGGTTTTAATTACCCCCTCTTTACCGCTTAAGTGGTTCTGTCCGACATATTCGGTGAGGGTTTTAGGTCTTAGCTTTTCTGGTAGAGGAATCGTATAATCTGTCAATTAAGTAATTTTAGTACCTCTAATTGTAACCCAAATAATTCCCGAAATAAAGACTTTCATTTATATAAACTAGTGCTAGAATGTATCTGTGGTTTTAAAAAGTTTGAAGAAAAAAATACCGAGAAAAAGGCCAAAACTGACAAAGCCAAAAATAACATTTGATAGAGTCGGCCAGCTTGTTTTTACGTTTAAAGAAATTACCAAGCTCGCTGCGCAGATTGATAGAAAGATCTTAATACTAGTATTTGTTCTTAACGCTTTATGGGGGTTCTCTGCTGCACCCGGATTTTATCTCGAGAAACTAATTCTTGATAGATTAATTGAAGGTATTGGTAACCCTGACTGGCAACCTTTGGTTTATACAGTAGGTTTCTTAATTAGCTTAAGGCTCTTGCTTGAGTTAGCAAGAAGTATGTCTAGTAGAATTATTGGATTTTACAGAAGAACGATGTCCCGTCTTTTTGAGGCAAAACTTAGTCTTCTTATAGGTAATAAGTTAGCAGAGCTTGATTTGGCCACAATTGAAGATCCTAAATTTAAGGATAAATTTAACAAAATTGAAAGAGAGTCAGGAAGAAGAGCCTGGGGGCTTATGATGCCATTGTCTGATATTCCAAATTATCTTGTGGGTTTTCTATCCGCAGTGGGACTTTTAGTGTTTCTTCACCCATTAATTGCATTAGGCGTACTTGTTATTTCACTACCTCAATTTTTTGTTGACCAAAAATATATTAAAAAAGAATACGAGTTAAGCACCTCACTTTCTCCTCTTCATAAACTTTGGGGATGGCTAACATATTACCTAGTTCGAAATCGGAACTACATGGAAGTAAAAATATTAAATCTTTCTGGATACTTAAGTACAAAGCTTGAACGTGTTCAGAAGCAAGTATTAGATAAGAGAATTGAGCTAAATAAGAAAAGAACATTATCTAGGTTTTGGAGTTTCCTACCGCTTACTTTGTTTGAATTTGGTATATCTTTATGGCTTATATTTTTAGTAATAACTGAAAAAGTTACCGTCGGTTCCTTCGAAATGTATTTGAGGGCATTAAGGTCAGCTGAGCGAAACCTGACGAGTCTTGTTTCTTCTTTTCTGGAAATTTACGAGAACTATATTTATGTTTCAGAGCTTGTTTGGTTTCTAAATCTGAAACCGAAAATTGAGGGTGATCAAAAGGGAATTGATTTACAGAAAGAGAAAAGATACTCGATAACTCTGGAAAATGTTTGGTTTAGATATCGTGAAGAAAATCCCTGGGTAATAAAAGATGTAAATTTAAATATTGCACCGGGAGAACGAGTAGCATTAGTAGGTGAAAATGGTGTGGGGAAAACTACCCTTATCAAGCTTATCGCAAGATTCTACGACCCGGAAAAAGGAAGGATTATGATAGGTGACCATAATCTTACCGAAGTCAAACTATTGGACTGGAGATCGCGCTTAGGAATATTATTTCAGAAATTTGAAACCTATCCTTTTTCAGGTCGAGAAACAGTAGGTTATGGAGATATAAAAAGAGTCAGAGATTTAGCTGACATAAAGGAAGCAGCTCGTAAAACCGGAATAGATACGTATATTGAGAGCTTGCCTTTAAGTTGGGAAAATCCCCTTGCACCCCAATTTGAAAAAGGAGTGGAACCTTCAATAGGTCAATGGCAAAGATTAGGAATTTCTAGAATGCTATTTAAGAAAGATGCAACAATTATAATCATGGATGAACCTACAAGTAATGTAGACCCAAAAGCAGAAGAAAAAATATTTAATGAGCTGATGAAAAAAACCACAGATAAAATATTGATTTTTGTTTCTCAGCGATTTTCAACAGTAAGAAGAGCAGATAGGATATTGGTAATGGATAAAGGCAAAATAATTGAGGATGGGTCGCACGAGGAACTGATGAAAAAGGGTGGTTTGTATTTCGAACTATTTACTCTACAAGCGAAAGGATATCGATGAGTAAAGCGACAGATTTTTTGTCAGGAACAAAGGTTTTGGCAGAGGTTACCTCTCCCATTAATGGTGAGATTAAAGTAGTAAAAACTTTAGTATTCGGAACCTATATTCAGGTTGAAGGATTAACTCAGTCCGGCGGGGTAATGTATTCAGTTTGGAATACGGTATTAAAAAAGACTAAGAAGGAAGTAGATATGCTGCGGAATGCTTTAATTTTAGGATTGGGTGGCGGTGATGCTGCCAGGTTAATTAAAAAATATTGGCCGGAGGCAAAAATTACCGGAATTGAAATTGACCCAGAGATGGTTAAACTTGGGCAGAAATATTTAGGTTTAGATGAAAGCAAAGTAACGATAAAAATTCAGGATGCTAAAGATTTTGTCAAAAGCCAAGTTAAGGCAAAAAAGAAATACGACCTTATCTTAATTGATGTTTATGTCGGATACGAAGTACCTGAAAAATTTACCGAAAAAGAATTCATCAAACAAATATTAAAACTTACAGATAAAGACGGTTTAGTTATTTTCAACCGGCTTTACCTTGGAGATAAAAGAAAATTAGCAGAGATTTTCCATCGGGAGTTAATTAAAGTCTTTAAAAAAGTCCGCCCCATCTACCCCGAAGCTAATGTGATGTATTTGTGTTCTAATTAGCCAGCTTGACAATAGCTAAAACGTCCTAGGGGTCCCCCTAAAGGACTTGTTCTGCAACCAAAAGATTGAGTTTGACATTACTTTTTCTGAAGTAAAAACAAATTTTAGCTTGTTGAGATGATTTTGTAACTGTTATGCTAGAATATAATTAATGCCATCTAAGGAAAAGGAGCCCACAACAAAGGATCTTTCTTTTCGGCAAATGATAGGCCCCTTAGACCCTAAACCTGCAGTTGCTGAAGGGGAAGAAAACCTGGTTGCAAACAAATCCAGAGAGCTCTCATTCAGGCAGATGCTCGGCCTGCTTCGTCCCCAAACAAGAAGAACCGAATAGTGTCCAAGTGTTTAGCTCCCCCTAAAGGACATGTTCTGCAACCACAAATTAGAGTTTGATTTTACTTTAGAAGAGTTAAAATGTCGGCTAGATAAATTAAACTCGAAAACCCAATTTTCTTATCATCAGTTTTGTATTGACTCTAGTGCCTAACTGTTAATTCTTAAATTGATAATTGTTAATTGTTAACTAATGTGTTATCCTGCTTTTAGCCTCAAAAAGTAGCATAAGTGTTAAATACCTAAAAAAACATGAGCAAATATTTATATAAGGAAATTAAACTAGTCGAACCAAAATTTGGGTCAGATCTTACCTCCCTAATTGTCGATCTAGACTATCTAAGAAAGAAGGAGCTTAGGGGTTCAACTCCAGCGCCTATCTTTTACCAACTTAAAAGCTTGTTCCATACTCTTGAAAGTATTGGGTCTACCAGAATTGAAGGTAATCATACAACAATCGCAGAATTTATCGAGAACAAAATAGGAAAAAGCAAAAAAGCTCCCAATGAAGAAACCAAGGAGATTGAAAACGTAGAAAAAGCGCTCAACCATATTGACAAGACAATCAAGAAAGGATCTAGGATAGACGGAGAAGTTATAAGAAAGCTACAGGAAATTACTGTTACTGGTTTATCTCCCAGCAACGAAGGTGATACAACTCCTGGTGAGTACAGAACGGAGCCGATAGAAATAGCCGGAAGTACCCATGTTCCACCTGGTGATCTTATTAGCACAAGATATTATATGAAGGAACTAACTGCCTTTATCAATGAGCCCGATAAGCCAATCTACAATTTACTGAAGGTTGCCCTAACTCATCACAGGTTCGTTTGGATCCACCCTTTCAGGAATGGTAACGGCAGGACTGTTAGACTAATTACTTATGCCCAACTAATTAGTGCTGGATTCAATGTAGACGTAGCGGGAAGAATAATTAACCCCGCAGCGATATTTTGTATCGATAGAAAGAAATATTATGATTTACTCTCAAAAGCAGACTCGGGAAATGATCAGGATCTTCTCGCATGGTGCGAATATGTACTAACTGGGCTGAAGAAGGAAATAGAAAAAGTTGACAAGCTAACAAACTATGACTATCTATCTAAAAACATACTTTTACCAGCTATTGATTACTCTTTAGACAAAAAGATTATTAACCCCACAGAAACCGAGATACTTAAAGTTGCTATTAAAATGAGGAGGGGATTTCAAGCGCACCACTTGGCTCATGTCTTTCCAGGAAAAGTAAGTTCCCACATCTCTCGATACATAAGTCGCATGAAAGACATGAATATGATAATACCTGTCCATGCCAGAGGGAGAAAATATTTGATTAACTTTAATGACAATCCACTTGTAAAGGCTGTTGTTAAGATGCTAGACAAAAACGACTTCTTGCCTCTCAAGAACGAGATTTAGTATCAAAGTCTCTGTCAAAGCTTTACCCTCTTATCAGCTTTTTTTCCACCTGGTGGGGGGGATAGGAGCTATCAAAATCTATCAGCTCGCAGGATGGGACGATTTTCGAACTCTCCTGCTCGCTTATTGAAGAGATAAATGATAATTAGCTTAACTACTCCTGTTTCTGTGTTTGCTTTTTTTGATCTAGAGAATACATGAATATCGTGAACATACTTTTCAACCACTCCATATATCCCTCAGAATCGTTTGAAGGCAGCTCGCTAGGATAAGAACCATTAGCTGTCATTTTCTCAACGGCCGCTTCCATTATTGCCTCGAGAAATTTATCTTGGGTGTCTTTCAGTGGCGTATGAGTACCTTCAGGATAATGAATATCGAACCAATAACCCTCTTGGTCCTCTAATTTAAAGTGTTCTCCAAAATAGAATCGTGTTTTTGTCTTGTCGGGCCCATCTACAGCGTCAAAAATTTTTCGGACTTGATTATTAACAACATCATATTCTAAGGCTTCCAATAAACCAGAGATCATGTAGATTTTATGATGTGCGTAACCCTTTTCAACGACAACTATCTGGCTTCCTTCTTGAAGCTGATTTGTAACCAATCGTAATGTATCTTGGAGATCCACTCTACCGATCTTAATACTGTGTTCAGGAGTTGCCATGTTTTCGGGCTTGATAGTTTTTATACATCAGCACTACTACTCTGTCAAGCATTCTGAGCTTCGAGGCTCCCCCTAAAGGACTTGTTCTGCAACCAAGAGATAGAATTTGATTATCGTTTGGATGATGTTAAGTCATTCTACGCAGGCCTAAAACTTCAAGAGGAAAATAATTTCAATTCTACTTCGCTCTAATAGACTTTGTTAGAATTTATTTTATAGGTATATTGTAGGAAATAAGGTTCAGAGGAATTTCTTTGTTCTTGCTTTATCTATTATGGACTTCTTTCTGTATTCTATCTAATTCTGAGGTAATTTGAGAGGCTGCAGTGTTAATAGAAATTCCCCCATCTCTTATTTTTTCAAGAATATCAAGGCCTTCTCCGGGATTTTGAAGAAAAAGGGCTACTTCTTCTTTAAAACGAGTCATCGCATCCCATTGTGTTAAAAGAATTGGAGCTCTGTCATAAGCACCATACCCTTCTGTTTTGTCTATGGATAATTCAGGCTTTGCCATTACGAGTATTTTAAATATTTTTATAGAAAAGTCAAATCTATCAGCTCAATGTGTAAATTATCAAACAATAGATGGATTAAATGTTTAAGACAAATATATCAAAGGGTAACAGCTCCCCTATCTTAAATATCGCCTTGAAGCATGTTCTAGTATTTCTGAGGCAATATCGGATAATTTTGTACGGTAGCCGTCATTTCCAGAAATACCGCTCCATCTTTTGAGATTACGATTTCTTCGCCTTGGTTCCGCTAAACTATCGATCCTATTAATCGCCCGGTCTAAAATTGCCTGTTCTCCTTCGTTTACTGCCTTTTCTCTCCATCTTTTCAGATGTGCTACAGCCATGGGTTCAGGACTGGATTCAAGAAGTCTGTCTATTGCTGTTTGAACGCTTTGCCTAGCCTCAGGATGTATCCCGATACTTAATTCCACGAGTTTATTGAAGGTTCCCTCTATTCGTTCACTCATTGAATTTACCTCCAGACGCCTCAGAGTTTCTTCTAAAATGTTATTTTTGTCAAGTGAGGGTGAACAATATTTGTTACAATTTATTAATAAGGTGTGGAGTTTCCATATTTTTGGAAACGAAACCCTCCCGTAGTGTACCCCCCTATGCACAAGGCTACGGAGGGGTACCCCCCTTCTTAGGATAGTGTAATGAATATGGTTGTTTGATTTCACGAAGGGGGGTAAAATTAAGGCTTGTGAGGAAAATCTGTTAAGCAAAGCTTGACACAACCTAAGGTTATGTTGAAAAAAATATTTTCAAAATTACTAGACACGAATCAAAAAGAGCTAGACCGTATAAGTAAAATTGTTTCCGAGATAAACGATTTCGACAAAAAAACTAAAAAGCTTAAAGATACTGATTTTGCGAAAAAAACTTTAGAGTTTGAGAAACGGTTTAAAAAAGGAGAAACGCTACTCGACTTACTGCCGGAAACTTTTGCGCTGTCCCGTGAGGCTGCCTGGAGAGCAATAGGATTAAGGCCTTACGATGTCCAGCTGATGGCGGCGGTTGCCCTTTTTGAAGGAAAAGCGGTTGAGCAAAAAACCGGTGAGGGCAAAACACTTTCCGCGGTCTTGCCTTTGTATTTAAGAGCACTTGAAGGGAGGGGTGTACATTTAGTTACCGTCAACGATTATCTTGCTCGTCGAGACGCGGGTTGGAATGCCCCTATTTTTGAAATGCTTGGGATGTCTGTGGGTGCAATTGCCCAGGAAATGAAATCGTATGTTTATGACCGAAAATTTTCAGATACCAGCCATGGAGATGAGAGGTTGGCACATCTGAGACCAGCGGAGAGGAAAGAAGCATATGAAGCTGAGATTACCTATGGAACCAATAATGAATATGGTTTTGACTATTTGCGTGACAACATGGCTCAAAGACTTGAGCTGAAAGTGCAGCGGGGACACTATTTTGCTATTGTCGACGAGGTAGACTCGGTTCTTATTGACGAAGCAAGAACCCCTCTGATTATTTCGGCACCCGACATCGACCCGACTGACAAATATTTTAAATTTGCGGAGATGGTCGATAAGTTAAACCCGGATACGGATTACACCATTGATGAAAAAGCTAGAAGTGCCACGCTGACGGAACACGGTATTACCAGGGTTGAGAAAATCATGGGGGTGGATAATTTATATGAAAAGGATTTTGAATCAATTCACCATATCGAAAACGCTCTTCGAGCGAGAACATTGTACCTGAGAGATAGGGAATACGTTGTCAAAGAGAACCAAGTAATAATCGTTGATGAATTTACCGGAAGGCTTATGGTTGGCCGACGGTGGTCTGACGGTCTTCATCAGGCGGTTGAGGCTAAAGAAGGAGCCCAAATTCAGCAGGAAAGTAAAACCATGGCCACTATATCTTTTCAGAATTATTTCAGGATGTACGAGGTTTTATCCGGTATGACCGGAACGGCAGCGACCGAAGCGGAAGAATTTAAAAAGATTTATGACTTGGATGTTATCGTTGTACCGACAAATGAGCCCATGATTCGCCGCGACCATTCTGACCTGGTTTATAAAACTATTCGGGCAAAATACGGAGCCATTGTCGCTGAAATCGAGGATAGGTGTTCTAAAGGTCAGCCGGTTTTAGTTGGTACTACTTCGATTGAAAAAAATGAAATTATTGATACCTTTTTAAGGAAGAAAAGGATTCCCCACAATATATTAAACGCGAAAAATCATGAACGCGAAGCAGTAATTATTGCCGAAGCGGGGAAACCGGGAGGAATAACGGTAGCTACAAATATGGCTGGACGGGGAGTTGATATTGTTCTTGGCGGAACTCCACCGGATATGCCCCCGGGAATGGGTAGAGAAAAGTACGAAGAAACGAATGCATATAAAAAATGGAAAGAAAACCATCAAAAGGTTATAAAAGCAGGCGGGCTTCATGTAATTGGTACGGAGAGGCACGAATCAAGAAGAATAGACAATCAGCTTCGGGGACGTTCCGGGCGTCAAGGTGACCCGGGTTCAACCCGGTTTTATCTTTCTTTGGAAGATGACCTGATGAGGATTTTCGGCGGGGAGCAGATTAGCGGGATTATGGACAGACTTAAGCTTCCGGAAGACCAGCCGATAGAAAATAAGCTTGTATCAAGGGCAATTGAACAAGCACAAATAAAAGTCGAAGGCTTTAATTTTGACATGAGGAAAAATGTAGTTGAGTACGACGATGTAGCTAACCAGCAAAGGGAAATTGTTTACAAGTTAAGAGATAGAATTTTGGAGAGCGAGAATTTAAAAGAAGAAGTGCTGGAAAAATTAAGACATCAAGTGGACAGGATTTTACTTGTCTCCTGGCCGGTTGATAGCGGGAAACCGAATTATGAAAAAATAATTGTCAATCTTTTGGAAATAATACCGCTAGACGATACCAGTCGCGAGAGAGTTAAACTGGAGCTGAAAAAATTAAAAGAGAAGGACAAAATGCGTGATTTATTAGTTAAGGTAATAGAGGATGTTCATAAGGCTCGCGAAAAACAGGAAAGCGAAAAGGTAATGAGGCAAATTGAGAAGTTTGCCTATCTTTCGGCAGTCGACAGGCATTGGATAGACCACATCGACCATATTGATGGCTTAAGGGAAGGGGTAAGACTTAGGGGATACGCACAAAGGGATCCGATTGCCGAATTTAAGAATGAGGCTTTTTCGGCTTTTGAAGGACTGATTGACAGAATCGACGGCGAACTGGCAAGAAGGATTTTCAGAATTGGCATTGCCAGACCATCGCCCTCCGGGCCAGCGGTCCTCCAGGGCTTGAGGCCGGTGATTCCGATTGAGCAGGCACGGACTAATGTAGATAAAACCGATGCCATTGGTCTGGCTGCAAAAGATGCCGACCAAACTGCAAAATCCGGCACCCCCGCCTTCAAAGCTTCAAAAAGGCCTTCCTTTGCAGGTACAAAAGAGGGGGAAAAGCAGGTCGTGAAGCGCGAAAAAGTCGGTAGGAATGATCCATGTCCTTGCGGAGCAATTAATCCCAACACAGGTAAGCCTTATAAGTATAAGAAATGCGGTTTAATCAACGCCTCTCATCACAGAGGTTAACGATTATGACTGCCGGAACTCATGATGCTTTTGCCGATATCAGCATAAGCTGACAAACGTGTTAAAATTGGTACAGCAAATATGACTTTAACCCGTTCGACAATGCTTGCACTGGGAACTAAAGCTCCTGATTTTAGTTTACCTGATGTTGTTTCGGGCAGAATAACTTCTCTAAAAGATTTTTCTGACAAAAAAGCACTTTTAGTGATGTTTATCTGTAGACACTGTCCCTATGTATCACATATCGAACACGGAATTGCACAAATAGCCAAAGATTATGCAAAACGCGATATCGGATTTATTGCGATAAGCTCAAATAACGCCGAGGCTCATCCCGATGACGCACCAGGCAGCTTAAAAGAACAAGCAAATAAATTGGGATTTATTTTTCCCTATCTTTATGACGAATCACAAGAGGTAGCAAGAGCATTCACCGCAGCCTGCACACCTGACTTTTTCCTATTCGACAGTGCCAGAAGGCTTGTGTATCGAGGACAGCTTGATAGCAGCCGCCCCGGTAAAGTGTGGGTAAAAGTAGACGGTAGGGATTTGAGAGAAGCGATAGAGGCAGTTTTGAAAGGTAAAAAAGTCAACTCAGACCAAAAACCTTCTACCGGCTGTAACATTAAGTGGAAACCGGGCAACGAACCTGACTACTTTTAGTTCAGTGCTGGAGACATCTAGCTGTGATATCATCAAAATATAATGGAGTTTATAGTTTGGCACTATACTAAAGGACTTCAGTTTTATATTTCAAGATGGCTTTCTTACTTTGACTGGGTAAATCATTATTTTTCTGTACCTCTATTAATTCAAACTCTTTTTTCCCCTTGGAAAAGGTTGGTTGTAGACGACAGGATGTCAGGATTTAATTTAAGAAGGTTTGTTGAAAAAATCACTTTTAACATTATTTCCCGCGGGATTGGAGCGTTAATACGATTTTCTTTGTTTTGGGTTGGATTGGCCCTTATTATAGTAGTTTGCCTGGTGGGGGTATTGGGTCTTTTTATCTGGTTAGTAGTACCCTTGGTAGGTCTTCCTGTTTATTCTCGCCTTAATAAGCACCCGAAACATTTAATAGACCGGCTTTTAGATAAATTAAAATCTTCTCCCAAGACACCCTTGAAATTGTTATTTGATAATGATGCTGGTGATTTCGTACTGGCTCATATCGGTTTGACGCTAAATCAAGTTATAAAAAATTCAAGCTTGAACGAGGCGCTTTTAGATAATTTTAGCGGTGAAACTTATAGTGAGCTGATGCGCTTTTTGGTAGAAAACCAAGCCTGGAAGGAAGATTTTTTTAGGAAAAAAGGACTTGAGAAAAGTGACTTGGTACTGGCAGCATCTTGGTGGGACAAGCGACGCGAAGAAAAAGCAGAGCTTGGAGAGGTTTTATTCGGCAGGCCCGGCTTGGGATTGGAACTATTATTTGGCTATACGCCTTATTTAAATCAGTACTCTATTGATTTAAGTGCTCCTCGTGCATATTCTCATAGACTCATTGGGCGGGAACAAATTGTTTCGAGGATGGAAAGAATTTTAACCGGGGATGTGAGCGTTATATTGGTAGGTCAGCCGGGAGTAGGAAAAAAGACGGTGGTTTTAGAATTTGCTCACCGTGCATCACAAGGGAAACTTGGTTCCAAAATGGCTTATAGAAGAGTGTTGGAGTTTGATTACAACTTTTTATTGTCAGGGGCAACCGATCTGAATTTGAAGAAAGCAAAACTCTCTCAGATATTGGATGAGGCGGCTCAAGCAGGCAACATTATTCTTATGGTGCGCGATATTCATAGATTAACCAATTCAGATGTCGAGGGGTATGACTTCACCGATATTTTCGAGGGGCATTTGGAGAAAGGAGATTTGAAGGTGATTGCCGTATCGACCCCGCGAGAATACGAAAAGTTCGTTGTTCCTAATATGCGTTTGAGGAAGTATTTAGAACCCGTTGAGGTAATCCAGCCAACCAAAGAGGAGTCAATGCTTATTATAATTGAACACGCTAAGCGTTGGGAAAGCTTGCGCGAGCTGACGATATTAATTCCCGCATTGAGAAAAATCCTCGAGGAATCGGACAGGTTTATTACCGAGATACCGTATCCGGAAAAGGCGTTGGAGCTTTTGGATGCGGTGGTAATGTATCGGGAACAAAAAGGAGGCAAGACAATTTCTATAAAAGATGCAAATACAGTTTTGGCAGAAAAAACGGGAGTTTCTTTTGCCAGGCTAACAAAGCAGGAAAAAAAGCAGTTGGCTAATCTGGAGGAAATTATTCACGCACGATTAATAAATCAGGATGCAGCCGTGAATTTAATTGCCAAAAGCCTTCGGGCAAAAACGTTGGGAATTGCTGAGGAAAAGCGCCCGATCGGCTCTTTTCTATTTTTAGGCCCAACCGGAGTGGGGAAAACCGAAACTGCAAAAGTTCTGGCTAAAGTTTACTACGGCTCAGAAAAAAATATTTTAAGGTTTGATATGGCTGAATTTGCCGGCGGGGAAGGACTGGAAAGGTTAATTGGTTCAGTTAATAATAATCAGCCTGGAGCATTGACGACTGCAGTAAAGAATAAACCAGCCAGCCTTCTTCTTTTGGACGAGATAGAAAAATCTTCCAAAGAGATCTACAACCTATTTCTATCGCTTCTAGACGAAGGAGAAATGAAAGACGCCTTCGGAAAAACTATTATTGGCAGCCATTTATTTGTCATTGGAACGTCAAATGCCGGTGCAGAATATATTAGACAACTGGTATCTAGAGGAGTGAGGGGAGAAGAGCTCCAAACAGAGGTTGTGAATCATGTTTTAGAACAAGGTATCTTTTCGCCGGAATTTTTAAACAGGTTCGACGGGGTAATTGTATATGAACCATTAAAGACCGAAGACTTAGTAAAAATAGCTAGGCTGCAGTTGGAGGATTTAGCTCTAAACCTCAAAAAGAAAAATATTTACCTTCAGGTTACTGATGAGGTAGCTCAAAAGTTGGCGGAAGACGGGTATGACCCGGCCTTTGGCGCCAGACCAATGAAGCGAATAATAAACCTAATCTTAGGAGATTTAATCGGTCGGGCAATGCTAAATAAAGAACTAAAAGAAGGTGCCAGGATAAAAATTATCCCTGGGGAGAAGAAGAAGGAGTACCATTGGGAAAAGTCTAGATAAAACCCCATTTGGATAGCTATAGCATCCAACCCTGGGGTTTTTCATTTACCTCTTTGCCTACGCGTATTTTACCTGATACTATGAATCTAGTTAGATTTTTTGTCAAACTCCGCCTGGAAGCGGAGGGTTTGGCGTTGGAATATGAAGAAAAAACTGCTAAAGTTTGGGAGACAACTAACTCCCTATAAGGCTAGAGCACTAGCCGTATTTTCTAACGAAAATAAGCTGTATCTTCTCTATCAATCATCTATGTCTAGTGTGGGTTTATTTCAGATAGACAAAAGCCCGAAGGGTGTTGACTTCAGCCTTTTTGACGATAGCGCCAGTATAAAAATATCTGACGGCAAAAAGGAAAATATAGCCAACTGCAGCGATTTCAGAATTTCAAAAGCCGGACAACATTTTTTCCTAACATATAAAAATACTTTAAACAAAAAATCTCATCTTGAAGGGGCGAATTCTTCAGATTTAGTTAACTGGGAAAAGTTAGGCAGAATATCTACTCCGGGAGAGACAGGTATGCTCGTACCTGAATTTAAGCATAAGGGCGAATACGTGCTTTACTTTGGAGAGCAATCGATTATTGTCGCTTCTTCACGAGATTTAATAAAATGGCGGGTTTTGGGAGGCCCAATTAACCAGCTAATGGAGAACTCAAAGGGAATAGAGATAAAGATAGCTGAAGTTAAAGAGGTAGAAGAAGGCATTCTCCTTATCTATTATCTCAAAAAGATTAAAAGAAAAAATATTTTTAGTATCAAAGCTGCTTTATTTGACAAGGATAGCCCGAGTAAAATTTTGTGGGATAAGCTAATTTGGGAACAAAGCAAAGAATTTGAAAAAAAGAATTCTTTACCGCTAGGAGCAATTTTAGGTGAAAACAAGCTGGTTACTTATTGGCAGGCGAAAAACGGAGAAATATTCACCCTGACATTTCCCTACTTTGCTTCGGTATTGACACACATTAAGCCGGCTTTTATTTCTCCAATCATCTCAAAATTCAAGAAAAACCCTATCCTTGAGCCGATAATACATCATTTTTGGGAATCGAAAGCAGTCTTTAATCCCACTGCTTTTTACGACGAAGGCAAGGTTCACCTGGTTTATAGAGCGGTTGGCGATGATGACGTTTCTACTTTAGGATATGCCGTAAGTCACGATGGAGTAAATATTCATAAAAGACATAAAAGCCCTATTTATGTTCCAACTCAACCGTTTGAGGGGAGTGAGCTTGTGGCAAGGGGCCATCGTACTCGGGTTAAAAAATATAAAATACATAAAAAGTCTCCGTATGTTTCAGGCCCAGGTGTTGGCGGATGCGAGGATCCAAGGATTACGAAACTAGAAGGAAGGTTGTATATGACCTATGCTGCATTTAATGGTTATGAACAAGCGCGTTCAGCTTTTTCGTCTATCTCAGTCGATGATTTTCATAATTCAAAATGGAATTGGGAAAAGCCGACTCTTATGACTGCAAAACCTACTGTTTGGGGTACAGGGGGGAAAAACGCATGCTTCCTCTCAGAAAAAATAAATGGTAAGTACGTTATTATGCATAGATTTTGGCCCAACATTATTGTTGACTATGTGGATGATCTGGAATTTGGAGAGGACAGTAAGTTTTTAAGAACGGGAAGACCCTTAAATCTTCCCGATGATATGTGGGACAAAGGACGCTTTAATACTGGTGCTGTGCCTCTAGGAACAGATAGTGGTTGGGTGGTGAGTTATGGCACCCAAAGCAAGATTGACAAAAATCGGTATAACATCGGAGTTAGATTGCTCGATAAAGATAACACGAAAAAAATTCTCGCAGATTATAAAAATATCTGTGACCCCGATGGAACAGAGTTTCTTGAAAGCGAAGGCATAATCGCCCCAAGGGCCCATGCTTGGGATAGTGCAAAAATCGGCATTGGTGCCCCTCCTATTAAGACAGATGAAGGATGGCTTCTTATTTACCAAGCTGTTGGTTATCATGACTCGTCTAAGTATAAAGCTGGAGCAATGTTATTAGATTTAAATAACCCTGCAAAAGTTCTCTACAGATGCTCAAGTCCACTTTTAGAACCCACCGAGAGTTATGAGAATGAGGGACACAAAGCAGGAGTTATTTATCCTTGCGGAGCAGTAATAAAAAACGACGACCTCCTAGTTTATTACGGAGGCGCTGATACTGTGTCTTGTGTAGCGCATGCAAATATCCACGAGTTTTTATATCAGCTAAAGAGTTCGGGTAATGCCACATTAAAGTCGGAAGAGTTACATTAAGATTACTCCCTAAATTTTATGATCAAAGCAAAGCGATATTCGGGAAATCCAATTCTTAAACCAAGCAAGAGAGCTTGGGAAAAAGAGGCAGTTTTTAATCCGAGTGTAGTGAAGGATGGGAAAGCGTATCATATGGTTTATCGCGCGATAGGAGAAGAGCAGATTTATCATCATGTTAATTTAAGACTGAACACAATTGGCTATGCGAAAAGTAAAGATGGAAAAAAATTTGGCAACAAAAAACAGCTTATAACTCCTAAGCATAGTTGGGAACATTATGGATGTGAGGACCCGAGAGTTACTAAATTAGACGGTAAATATTATATTTTATATACTGCTCTTTCTGATTATCCCCACAGCGCTGCCGGAATAAAAGTAGGGTTAGCGGTAACAAGTGATTTCAAAAAGATAGAAAAGAAGCGTCTTATATCTCATTTTAATTCCAAAGCGGCATCGCTATTTCCTGAAAAAATAAACGGAAAAATTACGATGATGATTACTATTAATACAGATATCCCTCCGTCTAAGATTGCTATCGCCAGCTTTCCCGCCGAAGAAGCCATGTGGTCGGATTCTTACTGGGAGAATTGGCTGAAAACAATTGACGATAGCACTCTTTCACTTTTGCGGGAGGGAAATGACCACGTAGAAGCTGGTGCGCCACCGGTTAAGACAGAGAAAGGTTGGTTGGTGCTCTACAGCTATATAAAAAACTATAAAAATCCTCCGCCTACTTTTGGAATTGAGGCTGTCCTTTTAGACTTAGAAAACCCTTTGAAAATAATCGGCAGAACCAAAGAGCCTCTTTTAGTACCTCAAGCTGATTATGAAACCAGCGGTGCAGTGCATAATATTGTTTTTCCAACCGGTGCGTTAGTTGAAGGAGACATTTTAAAGATTTATTACGGCGCCAGCGATAATTATATTTGCTTAGCCGAAACAAGTTTAAAAGATCTGCTTGACGAAATGCTAACGGTAGGGCGCGAACCGGTTAAATTAACAAGATATAAATGGAATCCAATTATTACTCCAAGACCGACAAGCAATTGGGAATCGAAATTTACATTTAATCCCGCCGCCGTTTATGAAGGAGGAAGGGTCCATATTGTTTATCGGGCAATGAATGACGAGTATAAGTCGGTTCTGGGCTATGCATCTAGCGAGGACGGGGAACATTTTGATGAGCGGTTGTCTGACCCGATTTATACTTCACGCGAAGACACTCAGAAAAAAATCGACCCTATTTATCATAGTTGTGAAGACCCCCGGATTACCAAAATAAAAGATAAATTGTATATGTGCTACACAGCTTTTGACGGAAAAACACCCACGGTAGTTTCTTTAACTTCAATTAAAGTAAGAGATTTTTTGGACCATAAGTGGAACTGGGAGACTCCGAGAATAATTTCCGACCCGGTAAGAAGCGATAAAAACACCTGTATCCTTCCGGAAAAAATTAAGGGTAACTACATTTTTTTCCATCGTCTTGAGCACAAAATTTGGCTCGATTCTTTCAAGGACTTGAAGTTCGTTGGTGGACGGTGGTTGGACGGAGAGCCAATGATGCATCCTCGCGAAGAAAGCTGGGATAGCCAGAAAGTTGGTATTGCGGGTCCTCCAATAAAAACTGAAGAGGGTTGGCTTTTAATTTATCACGGCTTATCCAAGCACGATAAAAAATATAGATTAAGCGCTGCTCTTTTGGGCTTGGAAAATCCGGGGAAAGTTTTAGCCAGACTTGAGTATCCAATTTTAGAGCCGGAAACAGACTATGAAAATGTGGGAGACAGACCGGGGACGGTTTTTGGCTGCGGTAACGTTATTATCGCCGATAAATTGTATATTTATTATGGCGCAGCAGACCAGGTGGTAGCCGTTGCCTCGTGTACGATGAACGATCTTCTGAGTGCTCTAATTGCGGCTAAAACCGCCAGCAATAATTAAAATGTATCTTCTTTTTGATATCGGCGGAACCAAAATGAGGCTGGCTAGATCTAGCGGTGATGATTTCTTCAACGTGCCTAAGGTGGTTCAAACTCCTAAAGATTACCAAGAAGGTCTCGAAGTTTTTAAAAAGTTTTCAAATGATGCTGATATTTTAGGAAAGATTAAAGCCATAGTTGGGGGGATGGCAGGACCATTGGATAAAGAAAAGACTATGACAGCCAGTCCGCCTAATCTGCCGGGATGGAAAATGAAGCCCCTGAAAAAAGACTTAGAAGAATTATTGAAAGCTCCAGTATTTTTAGAAAATGATGCTGATATTGCCGGCTTAGGCGAAGCTACTTTTGGTGCCGGTAAAGGGTATGATATTTTAGCCTATCTTACTATTAGCACCGGCGTTGGTGGGGGGAGAATAGTTAAAGGAAAGATTGATGAAAATTCAATGGGTTTTGAGGTTGGCCATCAGATTATCGATGCAGATTCATCAATATTTCCGGAAACAAGAAAATTTGAGAAACAGATTAAAGAAAAGGGTTGGAATTTCGGTTCACTCTCAAGCTATATTTCCGGATCGGCTATTAAAATGAGATATGGTAAGGAACCAAAAGAAATTTTTGATGAAAATGTTTGGGAAGAATTGGCAAAGATATTAGCCATTGGCCTGAATAATACGATTGTTCACTGGTCACCTGACGCTGTTATCTTGGGAGGGTCAGTGATGAATAGAATATCGATAGATAGAGTGAAATTTCATTTGAAACAAACTTTAAAAATATTTGTAAATCATCCCGAGATTAAAAAAGCAGAGCTAGAAGACCAAAGTGGTTTATATGGAGCACTAGCTTTAATTGCGCAAATGAAAAAATGACCCTACTACTTAGTAGTATAATCAACCCAGCATCCGGAGGTTTCTGGGAGAGCGTAGTCTTCTAATAGCCTGGTTTTCTATCTGGCGTGCACGTTCCCGAGTAACTCCGAGTTTATCACCCACTTCTCTAAGAGTGTGTTTTTCACCGTCAAATAGACCATAGCGGTGTTTTAGAACAGTTGCCTCTCGGGGGGGTAATTCTTCAAGTATTTTCAAAAGTTTTTCACTTAGGTCCTTTTTATCCATTTCTTCTGAAGGGCTTTTAGCTTTATCATCTTCAACAAAATCTGCCAAAGAGGAGTCTCCTTCGGGATTATTTGGAGCTTCAAGGGAAAATGGTCGGAGGTTAGCATCTATCATCTGCTGCACTTTCTTAGGTGATTCCCCAAGTGCTTCGGCGGTCTCTTCTACGGCTGGGTTGCGTCCTAGTATTTGGGTTAACTGGTGGTTTATTCTCAGCATTTTATAAATCTTATCATTCATATGAACCGGCACTCTGATTGTCCGGCCCTGGTCGGCAATTACCCTGGTAACTGCCTGTCTAATCCACCAGGTAGCATAAGTAGAGAATTTATAACCCCGCCGATACTCAAATTTCTTTTCTGCCCGGATTAAGCCAATATTTCCTTCCTGGACTAAATCTGCAAAAGGAACTCCCCGACCCTTATATTTTTTCGCCACACTGATAACTAATCTTGTATTAGCTGTTAGTAAGCGCTCTCTGGCTGCCCAACCGTCTTCGATTATATTTTGGAACTCTTCTTTTCTTTGAGAGGTAAAGCCGCCTTCGTTTAGCTCTTCGATCAAAACCAGCTTAGCTTTTGAGCCTTTTTCTATTCGGATACATAACTTGACTTCTTGCTCCGCAGTTAATAACGGGGTTTTGCTGATGTCGTTTAAGTAAAGACCAAAAGTTTTAGCGCGATCGATTAAATATGCGTCATCCGCTTCTTTTGGGAGACCACCCTCCTTTTTTCCGTCCTTTTTATTATCAACTTCAACCTCCGTATCTATCCCCTCGACATCTTTTCTTTCGACTAAGCTGATACCAGCCTCTTCCAGATTATCGGCGATATCAACTAACTGCTCATTTTCATAGCCTTTGAAGAGAAGAATAAAGTCATCGATATTAAAGTCCACTCTTTCCGATTCTATTATTCTTTCTACCTTTTCATCCACGGAAAGGTGATGCCAGTTATCAGTTGCGATACCTTCGATTTCTAAGTCCGGTCTTTCTGCTATTTGTTCTAATTCTGCCGACATCGTATTAGGCAGGCAGATTATTATAGCATCTCTCCCGTACCGCTTAAGCGGTTTGATAAAGTGAATTAAGGATTTGACAATTCTGTCCTACTCTTTTATGCTATCGGATAAAGCGGTATGGAAGAAGAAAGACAGGAAAAAGAAACTACTCAGACTCCAGATGAAACCTCAAAAGAAGAGGCTTCTTCTAATTTACAACGTTCTGAACGCTTAAAACGGAAAAAAATTGGCAAAAGACGATCGGGTAGATTTAATAAAAGATACCTTCTTCTAATAGTTGTCATTATTGCAGTAACGGCAGGAATTTGGTTTCTTTTGAGAAAACCTCAGATAGAAATAGAGCCTCTTCCGGAGGAAGAAACTAAAAAGGAGCAAAGCGAACCAACGTTTACTCCAACACAAAAGCCGGTTAATAAAGATGAAATAAGCATAGAAGTTCTTAATGGAACCGGCATGCCCAAAGAGGCTTCTTTCCTTCAAGGGAAACTACGGGATTTGGGCTATACCGATATTGAACTAGGCAATGCTGACACTAAAGATTTTGTCGTTACAGAAGCAACTTTTTCATCCAACGTGCCGGAAGAAGTTAGAGATGAGATAATTGAAGAGCTTGAAGATACATATAAAGAAGTTGATTCAGGTACCGGCTCATCCGGGAAAAGCGATATCACCATTATTACAGGTTATAAAAAGGGACATACGCCGACTCCATCACCAGCACCTACAACCGAACCTATCGAGACACCTACGCCAACGGCGTCACCCTCGGCAACTCCGACCCCGTAGTGAAAGTCATGGCTTTTCGGTTCTTGTAATCAATAATTATTTTTGGAAGAATTAGAAGCTATGGAACAAAAGATTTCTTTTGATTGGAAAAATATCTTAATAGTATCTGGCTTTGTAGTGATAATTATTTCAGGAGTAACAGCTTTTTCAATCTTTAGTAAACCAAAGGATGAGGTTTTTGACCTGGTGGAACAAACAGAACATATGTTAGAACAGGAAGGAGGTGTAGATAATATGCAAATTGAAGATATGGCTGAAGGAACAGGTATTGAGGCAAAAGAAGGTGATACTGTTTCGGTACACTACACCGGCACTCTTACCGATGGAACAAAATTTGATAGTTCGCTGGATAGAAATGAGCCTTTTGAATTTACTTTGGGAGCCGGTTCGGTAATAAAAGGATGGGACCAGGGAGTAGCGGGAATGAAAGTCGGAGGCAAAAGGAGACTAACCATTCCGCCTGAACTTGCTTATGGCGAGGCGGGGGCGGGTGCGTCAATTCCGCCAAACGCGACCTTGGTGTTTGAAATTGAGCTTCTTGAAATTAAATAGAATTCCTTTTACACTTAAAGGGTGGAACTAGTAGCTTCAGTCTGCATAATCATCTTAACTGTCGTAAACACTCTCCTGCCTATGGCAGCTTCTCCGCGCGTACTTGGTACAAAAGTTGCAACAGATACTTCAGTTAGAGCTGATGCACTTAGCGAAGCCAGAGAAGCAGCCAGGGAAGAAAGGCAGAATGCTAGAGCTGAGTTTAGGGAAAGATTAGCCGAAGTAAGAAACGCTCAAAAACGAGAGAGATTAGAACATGTTAGCCAAATGCTCGATCAGATTAACGAAAAATGGGCGGCTCATTTTGATAATGTTTTATTAAGATTAAGTGAAATACTGGCTAAGATTGGAACACGGGCAGATAAATTAGAGGAGGATGGACAAGACGTAGCTTCAGTGCGCGATGCGATTGCCGATGCAGAGGCAGCCATCGATGCTGCCCAAGTTGTCGTTGATACTCAAGCAGAAAATATTTACGTAATCGATATTACTGATGAAGAGAGCCTGAAAGATGATGTTAAAAGTGCAAGGGATGAGCTTCATACTGATTTAACAGTAGCCAGGGACGAAGTTAAAACTGCCAGACAAGCAGTACACGATGCCTTCCAAGCTCTCAAAGATGTGCGTAGTGTTCAAGACACTGGGGAGGGAGTAACCGATGAAGAATAAATATATTAAAGGATTATCAACACTACTGATTCTTTTTGCCGGTTTAGCAGTAATATTAATTAGTTTTGTTATTTTCAATTTACTAAGGCGAGAAAAGAAAGAAACCACACGCTCAGAAACAACAGAAGTGATGACTGAGGAAGGGGAAACTGATGAGACTGATGAGACTGCCGAAATTTCAGATTCTGATGAAATAGACGTGATTGAACAAGAACTAGATGATACCATTGAGCGTTCTTTTGACGCAGATTTTGAAGAATTAGACGAAGAAGCAACTTCTCTTTGATTAACATACTCCTATAACCCGCATTTTCCAGCCTTGACTATGATATTATTTAGGTTAAATGGATATTGTTCACCTTCTTAATAAGACTTTTAATTTTAAAGTAGGCCAAGTTAACATTGCACCTACATATTGGCAGGCAGCGGCGATAGTATTTCTTTTGTTTCTTTTAGTTTTGACACTTGCCCGAATGAGATATTTATTCGTTCACTGGTCCTTGGGGAAATCTGCTATTGCCATGCTTTTTTGGGGATTTTTATTAGCCTTAATTGTTGAGGGATTTATGTTAATCGGGGGTAAAACGCTGTTAACCGAATTAATAGGCTGGGAAAATCCCCCAAAACCGATAAGTACTGCGCTTGATTCAGGCAGGGCCAGGCTGGTTAATGTTTTAGGAGAAGATGACGAGGTTGAATTTTCAACTCTCCCTGCTTCGACATATTCCAGCGTAGTGGAAAATTTCCAGCTTTTAAGCTCAAGCGAAAAAGAGAAAGCGCGTTCCTTTATTTGCGAGCCATAAACCAACATGGGTGACCTTAAGATTAGAATTAAAAATATTCAAAAAGAAGTATCTCTGATAAGCAGCACTATTGATGTAGGAAAGAATAAGAAAAGAATATTAGAATTGACGGAAAAAAGTTCAGCTTCCGATTTTTGGGATAACCGTGAAGCTGCCACTAAGATGATGCAGGAATTGAGCGACTTAAAAAAAGAAGTTGAAGAAATTCAAAAACTTGAAAGTGATATCGAAGCGCTGTCGGAACTAGTAAAAGAAGATAAGAATACAGCCGATTTAGCAAAAGAGATCGATGCGGTTGAAAAAAATATTAGTAAATTAAAAACAGCTTCATTCTTATCAGGACCATATGATAAAAAAACTGCCGTTGTTTCAATTCATGCCGGACAGGGAGGAACTGAAGCAATGGATTGGACAAGCATGCTTTACCGGATGTATTTGAAATATTCAGAAAAGAGAGGGTGGAAAATAAAGGAGCTAGATAAATCTGCCGGAGAAGAAGCGGGGATTAAAAGCCTCACTTTTACTGTAGAAGGTGATTACGCTTATGGTTATCTGAAAGGTGAAGCTGGAACTCATCGCCTGGTACGCCAATCTCCTTTTAATGCCGATAAATTAAGACAAACTTCTTTTGCTCTTGTTGAGGTATTACCCGAATTGGAAGAGGTTGATTTGCCCGATATTAAAATGGACGATGAAGACCTTGAGTGGCAGTTTTTCCGGGCATCTGCTCAAGGAGGACAAAACGTTCAGAAAGTATCAACCGCCGTTCGTGTTAAGCACAAACCGACCCAGATTACCGTGACTTCACAGGCAGAGCGCCATCAAGAACAGAACCGAAAAATAGCCTTAAATTTACTCCGGGCGAAACTCTGGATTCGAAAAAAGGCTCAGCATGAAGCTGAAAAAAAGGAATTAAAAGGGGAATATAGGCCTGCTTCATGGGGTAATCAAATCCGCTCCTATGTCCTGCATCCCTATAAGATGGTCAAGGATTTACGTACCCAAGTTGAGACTTCTGATACCGAAGCAGTTTTAAGTGGAGAGCTCGACCAATTCATTGAAGCCGAACTAAAAATAAAGTAATGCCTTGTCACTTATCTCTTTTTGATTTATATTGAATATTATGGAAGAAGCCAAAGTACAAGAAGAAAGTAAACCGGAAGGCGATAAAAAATTAGAGGCAAATAAAACACCTCTTTTAAAGAAGTTTCCCAAAAAAGTCGGTAAACACAAATCCTCTCTCGCAATAGGAGCTTTATTGGTAGTTTTGGCTGGAGTGGGAACCGGCTGGGTGATTTCCGGTAGTTCTTTGGAAAGAGGAGGGGGACCAACTGATGTGGCACCTGGCGCTGAAAAATCGCCAACCGAAGCAGGAATTGCCGATGAGGAAACTTTTCGCGACTCTGCTGAAGGGATTTTAGAAGAAGGCGGAATTGACGGTGAAGGGACGTATCATTTAGTCCGTGAGGGAGGGCTGTCAAAGTATGCTTATTTAACGTCGACCGTAATCGACATGCAGCCTTTTGTCGGTAAAAAAGTTCAAGTCTGGGGAGAGACGATTTCGGCAAAAACGGCCGGTTGGTTAATGGATGTTGGAAAAATCAAAGTTCTCGAATAATTAAGTTGAAATAACCTCCTTTAAAAATGTCTTCTAAGCTAGCTTTGACGGTGTTCTTTTGATAATCTATTAGGGAAAGCTTCGCCTGCTATGTTAAGAATAAATAAGGTAACTAAGACTTTTGGGGATATCCAAGCTCTGGATGATATAACTTTCGATGTTGATGAGGGTGAATTTGTTTTTATTTGCGGACCATCGGGTGCGGGTAAAACTACCCTTTTTAGGTTAATACTGCGCGAATTATTGCCTGACAGCGGTGAAATATATCTTGATAAAAAAGATATCACCAAGCTTGATAAGAAAGAAATCCCTAGCTTAAGACAGCAAATTGGAGTAGTATTCCAGGATTTTAAAGTTCTTCCCGAGAGGACGCTTCGGGAAAATGTAGAGGTTGCCTTGGCGGTTAAAGGAATTCCCAGGGCTGAGTGGAAGGATAGAGTTAATCATGTGTTGAAATTAACCGGGCTAAGACCAAGAGCAAACATGTTTCCATCTCAATTGGCAGGAGGAGAATTACAAAGAGTTTCGCTGGCAAGAGCTTTAGTTATTAATCCCAGAATAATATTGGCAGATGAACCAACAGGAAATTTGGATTGGGAAACTGCCGATGAATTGATGGACCTTTTCCGCTCAATAAATAAAGAGGGTAAAACAATAATAATGGCAACCCACCATAAACTTATTGTTGATAAGGCAGGCAAAAGAGTAATCACTATAAAAAAGGGTAAAATAGAAGAGAAGGAAAAAAGTCAGGACAAAAAAACCGGTAAAAAGAATTCAAAATCCAAATCAAAATGATAAAGATGCATCTAAAAACAGCTTGGGATCATATTAGGAGGTCTCCCTTTCAAGCGCTCGCCGCAGTAATTGTTTTAAGCGTTACTTTTTTTGTTGTCACCATACTTTCGGTTCTAGTCTATTCGTCAAGCTCGATATTGAAATACTTTGAGACAAGACCGCAGGTGATTGCATTTTTAAAAGACGATGCTCAAATTGAGGATATCTCCAAACTTCAGAATAAACTTACGGATGACGTAAGAGTTAAGGATGTTTTATATGTTTCCAAAGAAGACGCACTGGAAATATATAAAAGCGCTACCAGTGATAACCCGCTTTTGTCGGAACTTGTTAGCCCCTCAATATTTCCTGCCAGCCTGGAATTTTCCTTGGTTGAATTAGATTTTGCGGATGAAGTGATAAGTGATGTTTCTGAAGAAGAAGTAGTGGAGCAAATAGGCTTTACTGCTTCCGTAGGTTTCGGCCAGGAAAGCATCCAGAGTGTAGTGGATAGGTTAAGGAGCGCTACTTTTTATCTTCGGGTCGGAGGTGGGGGATTTGCTCTTCTTCTGGTGGGGACTTCGTTTTTAGTGCTTTTGATAATTATCAGCATGCGCATGTCAACTAGGAAAGAGGAAGTTGAAATACTGGATTTAATCGGCGCTACCGGCAGTTTTATCAGAAGCCCGATTATCCTTGAAGCTCTACTTTATGCATTTTTTGGAGTAATTATTGGCTGGACAGTTTCTTTAATACTGGTTTTATACGCCACGCCTTCTGCAATCAAATACTTTGGAGATATTCCTGTTTTACCAAAAGATACGTCGGGATTATTAGCCCTATTCGGAATCATTCTTATAAGTGAACTCTTGCTAGGTTTTCTGTTGGCTTTTGTCGGCAGCATTTTTGCGGTATCCCGTGCTCGTCGCAGAAAATGAAAAGCCTGTATAAAATCTTTCTTTTTCTTGTCATTTTTTCCCTGCTATTTAGTTCTCCATTTTTGAGGGAACACTTTTCCATTTATGCTACTGATTCGGCCACGCAAAGACTTCAAGAATTAAGTGAGCAGATTGAGCAATATCAAGCAGAGATAAACAGGCTTAAGTCTCAGGCCAGCACTCTCTCTAACCAGATTGCCCAATATGATGCCCAAATTAGACTAACGGCTTTAAAAATTGACGAAACTCAGGAAAAAATTCTTCTTTTAGGCGGCAGGATTGACCAGTTGGAAGACTCATTAGTTTCATTATCAAGAGCGTTTTCGTCCCGGGTAGTTCATACGTATAAGATGGCCAGGTTAAATGAACCATTAATTCTTTTAATTACCGCCGACGATTTATCTGATGTTGTATCCAGTTTCCATTATTTGCAGAAGATTCAGGAATCAGATAGGGATTTATTGATAAGGCTAGAGCAGGCACAAGTTAACTACAAAGATGAGAAAATAGACCACGAAGATTTAAAAGTGGAACTTGATGAGCAAAAAGCGTTTTTAGACTCTCAAAAGGTTGTCAAGGCGAATCTATTGGTGATAACTAGGAATGACGAGAAAAAATATCAAGACCTTTTGGCTGCAACCCGGGCTGAGTTTGAGGCGATTCAGGCTATTATTGCCGGAAAAGGAGACGAAGAAAAAATAGGAGGAGTAAGCGCGGGTGAAAAAATTGCTTCAACTATTTCCGGACCGTCCTGCAACTCAAGCGGTGGACATCTCCATTTTATTATCAGCGAAAATGGTTCAACTCACAGCCCCTTCAATTATTTAAAATCAGGAATAGCTTTTGAGGATTGCTCCGGCTCTTCCTGTGGAAGCGGCAACGGAGACCCTTTTAATCCATCAGGTTCATGGGAATGGCCGATGAATCCAACCATTAAATTTACCCAAGGATACGGCTCGACTTGGGCTGTGCATAATACCTGGGTCGGTAAAATTTACTCTTTTCACAACGGCATTGATATTGATGGCCAATCCTCAGGCGAAGTAAAAGCGGTTAAATCAGGCACACTTTATCGGGGTAGCTACACCGGCCATAATGGCTGCCGGCTTCGCTACGTTCGGGTTGACCACGACGATTCCAACCTCGATACATTCTATTTGCACATCAACTATTAGTTGCGATACTAATCTACGAATGCATGCGAATGATACGAATGAATACGAATATTTAAATGCCCAAAATCTGTTTCCCTATACTCCTAGGTTTAATCCTCGTTTTTTCTTTATCACAACAGCTTCAGCACAGGTGGTGGCTGATGCATCTTATTTTGAACCGCTTTTAGTACATTTCGAGCAATTAAGGCTCATCTAAGGCCACGTTGTTCAATTTTTTCGGAATCAGAACCTCAAGCACGCCATCCAGATATGGGATCAGAAGGGTCTATACCGACCTGTGCTCAGCACAGATTCCAACGGTAAGACCGTGGTCTTTAGAAAAGCTTTCGTTTTCCGAGTGGAATTATGTTAAAAATGGCAAAACACCGTCATTGATTAAATGCAAAAACAAATCATAAAAAGAGTAATTCCTAAAAAAAGGAATGGTAGTGAAATTACTTCTTCTGTTTTCTTTGAAATCTTTTTCTATCCAGCTCTGTAAGCTGTTTTTTGCGAAGTCGTAGTGAAGTAGGTGTAATCTCCAACAGCTCATCTCCTTCTAGAAAATCTAGATTTCTTTCCAAACTTAAAACTGTAGGAGGGGTGAGTTGGATAATGCCGTCTGAGGATTTACTTCTCATATTTGTGAGCTGCTTACCTTTGCAGACATTTATATTTATATCATCATCTTTTGCATTTTTACCTATTATCATTCCTTCATAAACTTCTGTTGCAGGCTCTATAAAAGTAATTCCTCTAGTTTGTGCAGCACGAAGTCCATATGAAAGAGCACTCCCCGACTTAGAAGCAATTAGTACTCCCGTTCTCATTTTGGGAATAGTTTTTCCTAGTGGTTTGTATCCATCTAATTTTGAGCTGAAAACTATAGTTCCTTTTGTTTGCGTCAACAGTACGTTTCGAAGTCCAACGAGCGTGCGTGTCGGAATATGATAAACAAACTCGGTTTCTTTTTCGTTTATCGAAGTAGTACTTATGAGGATTGCATATCTTTTACCCAATTCTTGATTTATTACTCCAACGTACTCATCAGGAACAATTATGTTCAACTCTTCAACTGGTTCCATTTTCTTCCCATCGATTTCTTTTATAATCACTTGTGGTTTTTCCACTTCCATCTCATATCCTTCTCTCCTAAGATTTTCTAGAAATACTGCCAAATGAAGCTCCCCTCTGCCTGATACTTCAAGCTTTCCTTCGCTTTTTTTGGCAAGCCTAAGACTTAAGTTTTTCTCAAGCTCTTTATTCAACCTTTCCGCCAATTCTCTTGGAGTTGAGTATTCTCCTTCTCT
>SDBT01000013.1_pt1 | contig 194654 bp, 146 predicted proteins | sample 2277101 | NCBI WGS metagenome assembly SDBT01 (sample SAMN10404973, study PRJNA504765) | marine sediment metagenome | isolation source: marine sediment core GS10_PC15, 103 cmbsf | place: Arctic Ocean: Southern Knipovich Ridge | collected 2010
CAGGAATCGCGCCCGGCGCTATTACGAATTGGACGTTATCAACGAGGGCCTGCACAAGCCGATGTATTATCAGATTTACGGCCGCAAAGGCGTCGCAGGCATCTACAACGAGGTCAAAGCCGCTGTACTTGCCGCCGGAGCTTCGACGCGTATCGTCCCCAATGAATATGACGTTCTCCAGGGGTCGCGCTCGATTAAGGATCCTTATGCCAATTGGTATCGCAAGCATATCGAGCGACTCCGCAGCGCCGGTGGCGCGGTAGATGGGATTGGTATCCAGTATTACGCAGTGGACGGCAGTGGGCCGGGAAAACCCCCACACAGTCCCTCGCGCATCTCGGGGGTATTACACAACCTTGCCACAACTAACCTGCCGCTTTCGATCACTGAATTCGGCGTGCAGAGTTTCGACAGCCCAACGCCACAGCGCGCGGCCGACATCCTCGCCGAGACCTTGCGCCTCTGTTTCGGCCACGAGAAGATGACTACGTTTATCAATTGGGGCTTTTGGTCGTCGCGCATGTGGTCGGTAGCTCCCGCGGGGGCGCTGATGGATGCCAAGTGGAAAATCACCCCCGCCGGTATGGTTTGGCAGCAGTTAACGGGCGTGAAGAATTGGGGTATCGCCAACCAACCCACGTGGACCACCGATGTCACTGCCGTCACCGACGCACAGGGCCGCGTGAAGTTCATCGGCTTCTATGGCGACTATGAAGTCATCTCAGGCAAACAGCGCGGCCGCTTCACACTGACCAAAGGAACGACCGGCTACAAGGTTGTTGTCAGTCTGGCCCCGTAACGGCTACCCCCTGAGTCCACGCCCCCTGGGGGCAGGAATTACACTAATGGCTCGAATTTGCTCCCGCTTCACCGCGGAGAACGCCAAGAACGCAGAGGTCTTTCAGCAATAGGAAATTGGAATTTGGAATTTGGAAATGGGTTCCTTGCTCGCAGCCTCCGGCCGCGATATGATCTCTCAGCAGATTTGGGTTGTTGACGGCAGGGGTTAGGGGTTAGAGGTTAGAGGTTAGAGGTTAGCGCACCGGGCACTGACTCCTGGCTACGGGCTACTTTGATCGCGGCCGCAGGCCGTGGGGTGGAAAAATGGGTGGACGTCAAAAAGTTAGGGCTGGACGGAAAACCAGCCTGTCCGTTCTTTTGCCTAGAGATAAATAATGGTGTCGCCCGAACTCCCGAGCAACGACGAGATCGTCCCGGACGCCGAAAAGCAGTACGCCTTGGCCAAGATCATCGAGTGGTTCACAGACGTTGACCCATCGAAGGTCGAGGCGTACGTCAACAAGTTGCGATCACAGAATGAGGGGATCTCGGATCACGATCTGGCCGGGAAGATCGTGATGCGCAAGTCACTCAAGAACGGGCTGATTGGCGCAGCCACGGGGGTCGGTGGACTGCTCACCCTGCCAGTCAGCGTTCCGGGCGATCTTATTGCCTCCTGGCGGATTCAGGTGTTGATGGCCTGTTGCGTCGCTTACGTCTACGGCCACACGGCGGAGACCACCGACCTGAAGACAGATGTCTACATCATCCTTGCGGGGGACAGCGCGAAGGAAGCGCTAAAGCGGGTGGGGATCGAAGTTAGTAAGCACCTGACGAAGAAGGCGGTCCAGAAGTACATAACACGTGAGGTGATGAAGAAGATCTGGCGCGTTGTTGGGCAGAAGATCATCACCAAGGCGGGCCAGAAGTCGTTGACTAGTTTTATGAAGATGGTGCCGCTGATCGGCGCGCCGATCGGCTTTGCGTTTGATTATACAGTTGGCCGAGCTGTCGGGCGCTATGCGATCAAGTATTACAGTGGGATGAGTTAGCGACTTGACGCGTGCTGAGATGGACGAAGACATGAAGCCTCGATTAGAAGAAGAAGGGTACAAGGCCTACAAGTTGAGCCAGTACAAGCGGGGCGAGGATCCACAATTGGACAAGGCAGCGGAACGCGTTCCGCATGAGTTCTGGCTCGAAGGAAGCATGAAAGAAGTTACCGCTGGGGGCAAACCGCTAGTTGGGTCGATATTCCTCGAAGAAGGGTGGTTTATTATGTATCTACCCCCGGAGGACCTGAACTGGGGTAGCAAAAGCCAAGCCCCGACACCGGGTTATAGGCCGTCCCCAGAGGGCGCGAAGGAGGAGTTTCATCGCTGGTTGGGGCGGCTGACATGATACACTACTTCCACGACTTGCGGCGAGTGGGGCGGGCGGAAGACTAGCCTGTCCGTTTTGCCTTTTCCCCCGGAAGTTGGTTCTTGGAGTTGAAGCCGTGGCGTGGCGTATTGCATTTTGGGCGTCAGTGGCAGTCATATTCTGGCTGGGTTTGCGTCATCTGATCTCAGCAATCAGTATGGCGGATCGAGAGGGACCATTTGTTGTTCCCCTGAAGTCGGGCCAGCGAGCATGCCATATCACATCTCTCCTTCTATATTGGGGATTTGCACTTGCGGCGACTATTACTGAGGCTTGGTGGCTACTGTTGGTAGGAGTGGCGGGCGCCTTTCTATTCCGGCGGCTTGTCATATGGTCTGGGAACAGAATGTCCCAGAAGGAAACCGACATGCTCGTTGCCGCGCACACCGGCGATACGATGTGCCTGGAATCGCTGATTCAGCAGGGAGCCGATGTCAACTGGCAGGCCCGGACGTTGGACGGGGCTACAGCCCTGCACGAGGCGGCGCGCGGAGGTAGCTTGTCGGCAGCCCGACTTCTGCTAGACAACGGGGCCAACCTGAACGCCCCGAACTTCAAGGGGCTGACACCCCTGCACGTCGCCGCATACTGTGGGCAAGACAACATGGTCGAGGCCCTGCTGGAGGCAGGGGCGGAGATTAATTCCAGAGCGAAAGACAACGGCACGCCGCTTCATGCTGCAGCAGTATCTGGACATTATGATACGGTGATGGCCCTCATAAGTAGGGGGGCGATTCCCGACGCTACAACCTCCCCGGAGGGGTTGACTCCCTCAGACTTCGCTGCTAGAGAGGGGTACTCCTCTATCGTGGAACTCCTTCAGGACGCTATTGGCGGTGCGGAATTGGGCGGAAATGATACATAACTTTTCACCCGGGCCCAAGGCGCCCTTCGGTGAACTCAGGGCAGGGAAGACAACCTGCTTCGCCGAGGCTACGAAGGTCAAGAGGCGGAGAGGAGTATGGTATCCCTGGAACGCGCTAGTAAGATGTCGCTGAAACCTGCTGGAACCAGGGTGGTTCCGGCGTGCCCCGCGGCAAGTGTTGAGGGCCAAAGTAGCGTTACCATGGAGTGTCCTCCAGTATTTCAGGTCGGCCATTGAAGTCAGGAATTGCGCGGTATTCGAGGAGAACGCCGTAATGGACGAGAGAGTCGTAGTATTCTTGGATCTTCTTGGTTTCAGCAAGTATGTTGAGGACAATCCGCAAGGCGCACTGCAGCTCATCGAGGACTACAGTACCCAAGTCACCCAATCCATCGAAGACAACAAGCTGCATCCCGTGGACGCCTACAGCCATGTGGGTCTCAAGAAGATTGCTGAGCGGACCATGATAACGTCATTCATGCACTTCTTGCCCATGAGCGACAGCATTTTCATCGTGTCAGACAATGCTTCACTTCTTGTGCATCAGTTGTCGCACTTTCTCGTCAATTGTTTTGCCCTCCGGCAAGCCGCATTCGCGTATGGCAGAAGCCATGGGGACCCACGTAATGTCGTCGTGCGAGGGTTCTATTGCGGCGACAGTGCCCACACGACACATTGCGAGGTCTGGTACCCGCTCCTATTCCGAGGCGCTATTGCCTGCGGGAATGTGAATCTTCTGAGAATACCTTCAGTGACAGATGCCACGATGGCTCGTACATCAAATCTTGTGGGACCAGCTGTTGTCGATGCTGTTCGTCTGGAGGGGGAAGGAACACGGGGACCACGCCTATTGTGTACAGAGGAGTTCGTAGCTCGACTTGATCAGGAGGCTGCCCTCTATGTTGGCGAGTGTATCGACGCCGATAAACCGGAGGTCCGGGAGATATACTGGCCGCTGGCGTACTTCGAGACCGAAGCAGATGTCCATGCTGGGCTTCAGAACGGCCTGAACGAGCCGCTACGTGCTGCCGTGAATCTGTGGAAGTACTTTCTCAATTCGACTGTGTCTGATCACTATTACGCTCTTATTCGTCTGCTAATCAAGAGCACGTGCAAGAAGTATCCCTCCCGTATCAACGAGGTGAAGAATTTCGCAGCCGACGTCATGCGGGACGAAGAGGTCGTCGAGAAGATCTGTGATTTCTAGAGTGCGGACTGGCGATGATGGGTTTCAAGAGTGCCTGGCAGGGAGAGCCACCATGATTGACAACTGCCCACATACATTTGCACAACTGGGCAATGAGATTCTTCCGAGACGAATGAAGGAACTCCTTCGAGCGATAGAGTCTCCCATGCCGCTTACTCACTTCACTGAGTATGGCGTCGGCCCCAAGACCATACTTAGAGGAATGGGGAAGACAGCAGATTTCTCGGCCTGCTATGTGCTCATAGACGATGCGCCATTCTACGTCGGCATCAGCCGCAAACTCATTCAGCGACTGCGTAACCACGTGCGCGGGACCGACCATTTGACAGCATCCCTCGCCCACAAGATGGCCGTGAGAGAATCTGCCTACAGAGGTATGAGAAGCGCAGCGGCTGAGGATGTCGCCTATGCAGAGGCATTCAAGCGAGCCAAAGCCAGATTAACCAAAGGCAAGGTTGCATTTGTCGAGATCGACAGTCCAGTCGAGCTCTACCTCCTGGAGGTATATGCCGCAATGGAATTCGACACATCGGAATGGAACAGTTTTGCCACACACTAATGGGTTTCTGGGGGTTTCAGGGACAGACACCTGGTGCGGCCTGGGGTTTATGAGCGGTAAAAGGCTTGTTTTGCAGGTCGCTGGAAACCTGTAACATACAGCCTGGTTCGAAAAACGCCGGTGGTGCGGGGTGTGGCCTGTTCGGTGACCAGACGAGTTACTGACCGGCTCCTGAAACCAGAGGAGAGAGTGCAGCATGCGGACAAGAATGGGTGTAATTGTCGGGATCACGCTTAGTGTCGGATGGCTTGGGGCTGTGGGTGCTGAAGAGCCGAAGACGGAAAAAGCGCCTCCCAAGAAGTTGCTGTTCCTGGGCGACAGCATCACCCGGGCGGGCGGGTACGTCCGGATAATCGCTGCCAGCCTGGCGAAGCAGGACCCGAAGAACCCGCCGCAGGTCATCAATCACGGACGCAGCAGTGAAACGGTCTCGAACCTCAGCGAGGCCTATCACCCGGGGCGCCGGCCTTGCGTGCTGGCGCGTCTTGACAAGGAGCTTGCAGTCAAGCCCGACTGGGTCGTCGCCTGCTACGGCATCAATTGCGGCATCTATCACCCCTTCAGCGAAAAGCGGTTCGCGGCCTACCAGGCCGGCATCGAGACCCTGATCAAGAAGGTGCACGCCTCCGGCAGCCGGCTGATTCTGCTCACCCCCCCACCCTACGCCAAGGCCGGTCCGCCGTTGCCGGAAGGGACCGACGCGGCGGCTCGGAAAAAACTGCTGGCCAAAGCCAATACGGCGGCGGCAGCGGCAGCAGAGAAGGACCCGAAGAAGTTCGGCTACCGTACGCCCTACCCCTATTACGACCAGGTCATGGCCCGCTATGCCGAATGGCTGCTGACGCTCAATGACCGCAAGGATGTCTGGGTCATTGACCTGCGCGAGCCGATGCTGCCCCAGATCAAGAAAACCCACGGGCGTGATCCGATTCATCCGAGCGGCTTTGGTCACGCGGTCATGGCCGAGGCTTTCCTGAAACAATGGGCGGCCATCCAGGCACAAGCCGGCCGACGGACGATCCCATGGGATACCACTGCGCTATTCGCGGTCCCGAAAGTTCACGCAACCAAGGAGTCTCCCGCACCGGGGATGCGAGCATTCTTCTACGAGGGTGCGAAATACAAAGGCAAACCGACCCGGGTATTCGCCTACTATGCGGCCCCGAAGGGGCAGCCTCCGGCCGGCGGTTGGCCTGCGACGGTGTGTGCCCATGGCGGCGGCGGTACAGCCTATCCCGAGTGGGTGAAGCAGTGGAATGAACATGGTTACGCGGCCATTGCCATGGATCTGGAAGGCCATTTGCCGAACAAGCGCGGGCACGAAAACGCCGGACCTGCTCGCATAGACTGGTTCGGCGACAGGGCGCTGCCCGACAAGGAGCAGTGGTTCTATCACGCGGTTGCCGACGTGATACGCGCCAATTCATTGCTGCGATCCTTCAAGGAGATCAATCCCAAAAAGATCGGCCTGGCGGGCATTTCCTGGGGTGGAACGATCGCCGCCACCGTGGCGGGCGTGGATTCGCGATTCGCGTTTGTCGTGCCCGTTTACGGCTGCGGCTTCCTCCACGAGAGCGACAACCCGGGCCTCTCGCAATGGTTCCCGCCAAAACATATGACCCAAAAGCAGTATCGGGACTACCGCACGAAGTGGGATCCTTCGGCCCACTTGCCCTTCGCGAAGATGCCGATGTATTGGATCAACGGTTCCAACGACGGCACGTTTCCAATGGACATCTTTCAGCGGTCTGCCCTGGCCGCCGGGGGACCGAGCATCTTGCATGTGCGTTTTCGCTGGATCCACGGACATTCGCCGGGGTGGAGAAGGCGCGATGTCTACGCCTTTGCCGACAGTATCGTCAAAGGCGCCACGCCGCTGCCAACCGCCGCCCGGCCGACACTGGACGCAAAGACCCGCCGTGTGAGCACCAAGACAACGGGAAAGATTCACCGAGCTGCGCTCTGCTACACGACGGGTGGCGGAAAATGGCAGGGCCGGTACTGGGAAAACGCGGCATGCGAGATCGGCCAGAAGGAAGTGAGCAGCCGTCTTCCGAAGGGAGCAACAGTTTACTACTTCAACGTCAAGGATAAGGACGGCAACCTCGTCAGTTCCGTGTTTGTTGAGGTAAAGACCCCGTAGATAAGTACTTATGTTGAGCTTGCGACACTATCTGGCGTTGGAGTACTAACTAACTGGGAGACTAATGCTGTGTCTATAAGCGACAAAGTCCGAGTCCTGTTCGTTGGCGTCAAGTTGGCGGTACTCATGATCGTATGTACCGCAGTGGCGGTTGCGGCCGAGCCTTCCGCCTACGCCGAGGCTTCCGTCTTCGCCGAGGCTTCGCCGGACAAGTCGGCGGACAAGAAGGCGGCCAAGAGGGTAATACCGTGGGATGTTTCCGCGCTCTCGAAGACCCCGAAGGTCCACCCCGCTGAGAAACGTCCCGCCAAGGGGATGCGCGCGATGTTCTACGAGGGTGCGGAATACAAAGGCAAGGTGACCTGGGTGTTTGCGTACTACGCGGCCCCGAAAGGGAAGCCGCCGGCCGGAGGTTGGCCCGCGGTGGTATGCGCACACGGCGGAGGCGGCTCAGCCTATCCCGAGTGGGTGAAGTATTGGAATAGCAAGGGCTACGCAGCCATCGCCATGGACCTGGAAGGCCATTTGCCGGGCGGGAAGTCGCACCACGTGGAAGGCAACTTTCCGACCGGACAGGGCCATAAGAACGCCGGGCCCGCGCGCATAGACTGGTTCGGGGACAGGGCTCTGCCCGACAAAGAGCAGTGGTTCTATCACGCGGTTGCCGACGTGATACGCGCCAATTCACTGCTGCGATCCTTCAAGGAGATCAACCCCAAGAAGATCGGCCTGACGGGCATTTCCTGGGGGGGGACGGTCGTGAGCAGCGTGGCCGGCGTCGACTCGCGATTCGTTTTTGTCATTCCCGTCTACGGCGGCGGCTTCATCCACCAGAGCGACAACCCCGGCCTGGCGCAATGGTTCCCGCCGAAGAATATGACCGCCGCTCAGTATCTGGACTACCGCACGAAGTGGGATCCGGCCGCTCATTTACCGCACGCGAAGATGCCGATGCTGTTTGTGAGTTCAGTGGCCGACCCCGTCTTTCAGATCGATATCTTTTCAAAATCGGTCACCGCTGCCGGCGGGTCGAGCACATTGTGCATACGTCCGTGGATGATCCACGCACATGGGTCGGGATGGAATGACGCATGTGAAATTTACGCCTTTGCCGACAGCATCGTGAAGGACGGCCCGGCCCTGCCCAAATTTGAACGGCCCCAAACCAATCCCAAAACAGGTATGGTGCATACGAAGTACACCGGCGACATCACGGAGGCCTGGATGTACCTTACGAAGTCCGGCGGCGCATGGAAGAGCCGCAAATGGCAATTCATTCAATGCACGGTCGGCAAGGGCGAACTGGTCTCCAATAAGCGTCTTCCCGAGGGGACGACGGGATTTCTGGTCTACGGGTTTAAGGTTACCGGTGGCCAGCGCAGCAACCATGTCAGTTCCGAGTTGGTTATCCTCAAGGATGAGTAGGTCATGGGTCGTCCTTCGACGCAACTCCCGCCTGCGCCAAGGCTATGGCGGGCAGGCAGGACGAGTAGGAAATAGGGTGTTTACTTTACTGGCGGGCCCTTGGGCCGCGCGTGCTGTTATAGCGGGATTACACCGCTCTGAGGAACGCATGATGAAATATGGAGTACTAATCGCCTGCGTGACGATAACCGTCGCGTCCATCCTGAACACGGCCGGTGCGGCCGATAAGGACGGCAAGGTATATACTTTTCCTCCTGTCAGCAAACTGCCTGTCCAGGATGGCATGCCGGATCCATTTGCAAGAGCAGATGGCACAAGAGTGAAATCGAAAGCCGACTGGCTTGTGCAACGCGAGTATCTCAAAGCGATGATGGCCCATTATCAATATGGTGTGATGCCACCTCGTCCGGAACGATTTGAACTGGCAAAGGTGCGATCGGTATCTGTTTTTGATGCCAAGGCCCTGCAGGAACTCTACGCAATCACACTGCAAAGAAACGGGAAGAAGGTGACCTTCCATTTCGACTTCATCAGGCCTGTGGAACGCAAACGCATGCCGATTATCGTCAAGAATGACCATAGCCTGTTTTCGTCCGGCAAAGGGGGGCCTGATACCATTGCCGCTCGAGATGCTGTCAAGCGCGGCTACTTGCTCTGCAGATTCGAGCGAACTGAAATAGCACCCGATCGGGCAAATAACCGGGGCAAAGGTGTGTTTCCACTTTATCCGCAGTACGACTGGGGTACCATTGCCGCCTGGGCATGGGGCCATTCCCTGGTGATCGACGCCCTTGATAAACTGGAACTTGCCGACATGAAACACATTGTCGTGACCGGTCATTCACGTGGCGGCAAAACTGCATTGTGTGCGGGTATCTATGATGAGCGGATAGCTATTACCGCGCCCAACTCATCAGGCACCGGTGGAACCGGCAGTATGCGCTATTTTGAAAAGGGCCAGCGGGAGCAACGCCTTATCCTGCATAAGAAACAGTTCCCACATTGGTGGGTCAGCCGCTTCTTTGACTTTGGCGGCAAGGAAGACCGCCTGCCGTATGATGCACATACCGCCAAGGCATTGATCGCTCCCCGTGCCATGTTCAATGCCCATGCCAGGGGAGACTACTGGGCAAACCCATATGGTACCGAATTGACATACCGGGCAGCGAACAGGGTATTTGACTGGCTCGATGCCAAGGGCAAGCAGGGAATACACTGGCGCAATGGCGGACATGCACAGGGAGAGGAAGACTGGCTGGCTTTGCTGGATTTCGCCGACTGGCAATTCTTCAAGAAGAAACCCAAACGGAGTTTCTCGAGGCTGACCTATCCCGATGCCAAAGTGCCGGTTACCTGGAAAACCCCTTAGCAGTCCGTTGAAGAAGTGCTTCGCAGCCGCAGGCGAAGTGACAGAAGAAACGGCGTCGGGAACGGTACAGATGTTGTCGCAACTTGTACCCCCTTTGTTCTTCCCGGTTTTGGTCGGGCGACATAGAATAAGAACGGTTAATACATAAAGGACGGTCGAAGATGAAAATGAAGTTAGTACTGTCTGTCGGGGCAATGGGACTCCTGATCTCCGGTTGCCTCAGCACGGCGAATCCGCACGAGTGTCAATGGCGGATGGAGCAACTCCAGGTTATCGGAGGGCTTGAAGGTCCCGAATGCGCACTTGTGAACCCGGCTACGGGAAAGATCCATGCCAGCAACATGACCCTGGCCCCCAAGGCCGAAGGTGACGCCAAGTACTGGGGCGACGATGGGACCGGTTCGATCAGCCTGCTCACCGACAGCAAACTGGAGAAGCTGCATTGGGCGAAATCCAACAACATCGCAACTCTGCACTCACCCAAAGGCTTGTGTATTGTGAACGGGCAACTCTGGATTGCCGACAACCATCAGGTTGTGGTGGTGGATATCGCGACCGCCAAACCGGTGCGTGTCTTGGACATCCCGGATGCAAAATGGCTGAACGACATGGTGTCCGACGGCAAATACGCCTATGCCGCCGACACGGCTACGTCGCGGATCTCGCGCGTCGGCCCCGGCGCTATGCGGCACTACAAAGGCCCGACGAGCGCCAACGGCTTGGCTTTTCGCGACGGGAAACTCTACTGCAGCAGTTGGTCCGAGCACGAGATTTACGAGATCGACCTGAGCGGCAAGGCAGAGGCGAAACCCGTCGGCCTGGCGAAAGAGTTTGCCGGTCTCGACGGTATCGAGGCCCTTCCGGACGGCAGCTTTCTCGTCTCAGACCAGCCCAACAACAGGATCGTGTGGGTCAGTGCAGACTTCAAGAAGACCGAGACCATAGCCAAGGTGAACAAGCCCGCCGATTTCGGTATCGATATCAAGCGCCAGCGGCTCTATGTGCCCTGCTTTGTGGATAATACAGTCACCGTCTTCAGTCTGAAGCGGAAGTAATGTCACTCACGCCCACGGGCTGGAAGCCAGCCTCTGCAACACGAAGATGGAACCCCAAGGACCATAGCCAAACTGGTCGCACACAGCACAAAAGGACAACACGTATGAGAATACCAAGGAAGGCAACGGTGCACTTACTCGTCGTGTGTGTCATGCTGTCGTTGCTTCCGCTGAACCTCCTTGCCGGCCAGCCCAATACCAAGGATTTGGACGCGGCGGTCAGGACGGGTGATTTCACCGGATACCTTAAGGACCTCACTGCATGGCTGAATGGGAAGACGCCCGGCGACCCGGCCCGTATTTCAAGAGCAGCCCTTGAAGCCCTGCTCAAGGACCCGGTTTTCGCAAAGGCCCTGGCCCAGCGGCAGTTCATAACCAGGGTCGGCGCCGACAATCTGGCCGCTTTTGCGAAAGCCGATGGATCCAACAAGGAATTCCTGGCCTGGGTTCTGCAAAGCACCGAGGCCATGGAGAATTGTCTGGACGGCGCAACCCCGGTGGGATTGGGCCAAAGAGCGGCTCACAATTACAGGATTTCTGTTGGGTCGCTGAACATTTGGAAGAGGATCTTCGATGCCGATCCGGAATCGAGAAAGGGCCTCTGTCTGAGGCTTGCCATCGCAGTCAGCCTGAGTCCCCCCGGCACCGACGACAGAGGTGTGGGCCAGGCGAAAACCCCCGCGCGGCCCGTCGATCGCTACAAGCACTTCAAGGAGGCGCACAAGAACAATGAGCTCTTCCCCACCTTCGACAATCTCACCGTGTGGGAATATCGGCATGTCGTAAGGTCGAACGCATCCGACGCTGACTTGGCCTGGGGCAGAGAGATGGTGAACACCTGGCAGCCGGATTACAGAATCGGCCAGAAGGTGGTTGATACGACCCGTGACGTGTGGCGTAGAGGCTCACCTTGGGGCTACAAGAACGGTTACAGATCCGTGATGGAAGGCGGCGGGAAGTGTGGGCCCAGGGCATCGTGGGCCGTGTTCATATGTCAGGCGTTCGGCATCCCGGCGGTGGGGGTCCGTCAGCCGGGCCACGTGTGTGTTTGCTATAGATCGCTCGACGGCTGGAAAGTTGCCTACGGGAAGAGCGTGAACGTCTCAAAGATTCAGGGACAGAGCGGTCCTGACTGGATGGCGAGCGTCGATGCGCGGTCGCGCGTGCCTCAATTCTCGCAGGTTGAGCACCTGCGCTGGCTGGCGTCGGCGCTTAGTTCGAAGCAGCGGGCCTCTGCCGTCATGGCGGTCGCCGCCGAGATCGCGAAGGAAAAGCCCGCGGCAAAGCCCGCTCCGCCGAAGGCGGCGTCAGGGCTGCCGCTCAAGCCGGAAGCGCCGTTCAAGGCGGCCCCCGGCGTCATACACGTCGAGGCCGAAGCCTTCGCCAGGATGGGCGGCAGAATATCCTACCAGGGCCTGCAGAAACCCGGTGTCGTCGTCAGCAATTGTTACAGGGGCGGCAAACAGCTGCATTTTCCATCGCACATGCAAACGACCTGGGCCGAGTACGCGGTCAATGTGCCGGCCACGGGAACGTATGCCGTGCAAATGAGAGTCGCGGTGGTCAACCGCAAACAGGTTATGGATGTGGCGGAAGTCAGCGCCATGCCCTCGGCCAAGAGCTCCAGCGCGTCCAATGTGTATCGGGGGCGGATCGCCCTGTCCGGCGCCGGCGCCGCACTGGATGACGACCCGGTCACGCGGTGGGCCACCGACGGCAATGTCAAGAAGGCCTGGATGGAGGTCGACCTAGGCAAGGTGACGGAATTCAGCAGGGTGCTGATCGTCGAGGGCACCTGGAACCGCGTGAGGAAGTTCCAGGTGCAGTACAAGGCCGGCGACACCTGGAAGACCATCGTGGAAGGGTCAAAGCTGGGCGAGAGGTTCGAGAAGGAGTTCACTCCGGTCAAGGCGCGGCACGTACGGCTTAACATCCTCGAAGCAACGGTTGGGCCGACCATCTACACGTTCAAGCTGGGCGTCAGCTCCGCCAAGAGAAAGAGTGTCAGGATCAAGATCCCCAACTCATACGGCCTGTGGGCAACCACGCCGCCGGTGGACATGAAACTGAACAAGGGTCCTCAGACACTGCGCGTCTCGACGCCTTTCCAGAGGGGCGTCGCGCTAAGGTGGCTTGAACTGAAATCAAAATGAAAGCGAGCGCGGAAGAATGCAAACAGGAAAAAGTATAGGGAAATTATCAATCGTTTCGGTCGTCGCGGCGGCATGCCTGATGTTCGGCGCGATGCCGGCGGAGGCAGCGACGTATTACGTGAGCCAATCTTCAGGGAACGACAGTTGGACCGGACAGGCTGCGAGTCCAGCCGGCAAGGCCGGGCCCTGGAAGACACTGAAGCAGGCGTCGACGAAAACCTATGCTCCCGGCGACCAAATACTGCTGAAGTGCGGTGACACGTGGAACGAGGAGCTCCACCCCAAGGGCGAGGGCACAGCCGCCAAGCCCATTCTCATCGGCTCGTATGGCAAGGGCAAGAAACCGGTAATTGACCGGCTGGACTACAACAAGGACCTGATTGGCATTCATCTGGCCGACCAGGGCGGTTTCAAGATCGTCGGAATCGAGTTCAACCGATGCATGACCGGCATCTACGGAGAGTACTCCGCCACTTGTCCGACCAAGAAATTCATCTGGATCGAGGACTGCTATTTCCACGATTCGCTCAAGTATGCGAATTACAAGACCTATCCCAAGCCCCGAAACATCGGCCTCGGCATCTGCTTCTTCTCGTTTGAGCGTAAGAACAGGATCGTGCTGACCGATATCACGATCAAGAATTGCGTGTTCCGGCGGCTGGCCTCCGGCGTGTGGACCAACAGCCCTGATAACTTCAACAAGAATGCGTCCAATATCTATAACTTCGGCAACATGACCTTCGACGGCTGCCTGTTTGAAGAAGGCTATCAGTGGCAGTTGGGCTTGCGTGGGGTTGCCGGCGGGGCTGTCCGTAACACTATCACGCACGATATCGGCCGCGGCTTCCGTGCCTGGAACGGCGTAGCCGGGGCCATGTTCTTCCGTTGCAAGGATTGGGTCTTTGAAGACAGCGAATGGGGCTTTATTTCCATAGGAAAGGGCAGCGGAGATGGCGAGGCGTTCGACTTTGAGGGCAACTGCGACAACATGATCATGCGGAACTGTCTCTTCCATGATACCGACGGCCCCGGTTTCCTGCTTTGCTGTTATGCCTCCGACGGGCACCCTAACAAGGGCATTCTCATGGAGAATTGCGTCCTGAACGGCAAGGCAAAGCGGCCTATCGGATTGCCCAGATGTGAAATCGTCAACACGACGGATTGGACTGAAGTGACCTGGAAGAAATGCCGTTTCTATCTTTCCAAGGGAGTGGCCCTCATGAGGGTGATGGACCCCGAGAAGGATAAGAAATCAAGCTTCGTCGATTGCCGAGTTAAGAACCTTCGCGATGCCTGCAGCACAACGAACCTGGCCGCCAAGGCCAAGGCGACGGCGTCCTCGCAGGAGGCGGGGAAAGAGGCGGCCAAGGCCATCGACCAGAAAGCAGCTACCTTCTGGAAGGCCGCATCGGCCAAGGACCAGTGGCTCCAGCTCGATTTCCCCAGCCCCACAACCATTAACGAATTCAGGATCAAGGAGGATGCATCCTCATCGGTCATTCGCTATGTAATCGAGCGATGGGACGAGAAGGCCTCCCGATGGTTGAGTTGCTTCAACGGCAGGGCCATCGGGGCCGACTTTATCGCGCCGATCGTCAGCCGGACCACGCGGAAGGTGCGGCTGCTGGTCGTAAGGACAACCAAAGGCAATCCCTGCATACGTGAATTCGAGGCATACAACGACACGACCGGCAAGGTCTTCAACGACAAAACCGGCGCAGAGGCGCAAAAGCTCATCGGCAAGTGAAGAAGCGGTAGTCGGTAGTTCCCCCCGGTGACATGAACTTTCGACGGCCTAAAGCAGGCCGTCATAGCCCGGACGAACCGGGTGATCTCTTCAGAGATGCGAATTACCTGGTGGAAATGCTCTGCCGCGTCCTGGGCTCAAAGACTCTTGGCGCATCGGAAGCCGCACCGCACTGTGCCGAGACGCCAAACGTTGGTCCTGCGGTATTCTGTTCTCAGGTAGACTGGTGTAGCGAATCGCCATGGCCCGCCGCGAAGAGCATGGTTCTGCCCGCTCGCCGGTGCCCGCAAGTCCCCTTGTGCGTAGCGTTGATATGCATCCTCCTCGTACCAATCCGCACACCACTCGTAAATATTTCCGATCATCTGGTAGAGCCCGTATGGGCTCCTGGCGGTTGGATAGAGGATCGGAAAACGCGAAGACTTTGCCGCGGAGCCCCTCCAGCTTCTGAATCGGGCTGTCTTTGTGAACGATGAAGTAGGAGTGGTACACGGTCTCGCCGAGGCACACGGGGACACAAAGAAGCTCCATTCCGAAATCGCGGTGCCCCCTGACGTAGGGCCGCGAGCAAACAAACGCCGCATCGATCCGTCCCTCCTCCATATGAATATTCACGTCACTGTAGGTCTTCCTTTGGACCATCTCTACCTCTTGGCCGAGTTTCTCCCCGATGTAGTCGAAAATGTCTTCGTAGAAGATGAGCGATTTCGCCGGAGAGATTATCGCGCCGACCGCAATCCTCAGCTTATCCGCTTGCGGGGGCAGAGAGACCGGGTCGTTGCCGGACGCCTCCAAGCTTATGCGCTTTGTGGGCTTGGGGGATCGCTCCCAACCCAGCAAAACACACACTCCTACCAAGATGAGCATCCCCAGCAAGCCAATCACAATATGCCAACGTGCTCTTTTCATATCAACACCCCGGCGAGGCCCAGAACTGCTCATTCATATCAAGAACAAAGCTGCTGCTCTGCGGAGGAAGCGCCTTAGGCATGGCCCGACCGGGCGGCGATTTTCGGCAGCCGACAATGCACACCTTGCATCAACCATTACCAAGACCAGTGTACCACACAGTTGGCCAGCATCAAGGCTGAAGTAGGCGGCGGGCACCCCTTCTGGAACGGCAGGTCGGCCACGGCCACCAAGGGCCGCCGTTAAACGTCGAAGGGCCGACGAAGCGGCCTACTTGTTTATGGTCACACTTGCCGACGCGTAGCCGGCGTTGCCGTAGATGTCCTTCGCGCGGATGGCGATGCGATGCGCGCCGGCCGCCAGGTCCTTCAACTGGAACGCAAACTGCTCGCGCTTCGAATCCGCAATCCCATCCTTGGGCAGGACCGGCCGCCACTGGCTCTGGCTGTCAACGGCGTACTCAATCGACGCAATCCTGCTTGAAGCATCAATCACCTGGCCGCTGATGGATACCGCCTTGCCGGCCGGTTTTGCCGACAGCGGCTTGATTACCGGCGGCGTGTTGTCCACCACTATCCGCTGCGAGATGCGGGCGGTTTCCAGGGCCGAGCCCGGCGTGTTCGACGCCTTGTCGCTCGCCGTCACGCGGAGTTCGTACACGCCGTCGCCTATGGTCCGCGTGTCCCAAACGTAGGCCGGAGCCGCCAGCTTGTCGGTAATGGTGATCCACTTATCCGTGCCCTGCTGGCGAAAGGCCACTGTGAACGTGAGCTTGTCGCCGTTGGGATCGGCGGCGGTGATCTTCACATCGCGATAGAGCTTGCTCGGGGCCACGACGGTCCGCCCCTTCAGGGAGACCTTTTCGGTGGGGGTCACCTTCAGGCCGGACACCACCGGAGGCAGGTTGCCCACCTGGTAGACAATCTCCACCTGCTTGACCGCGGGCGAGACGCCGCCCGCCCCCGTGAGCGTCAGGCGATACTGGAGGAACCTGCCGGGCGGGCTCTGGACGGAAAGGAAGTCGCCGCGAACCCCCTGCTCCCTCGACCAGGCGCTCCAGGTCTTGTCTGCCGCCTTGGCCACGTTGCCGCTTCTGGTCGCGACGCTGATCCTCGTGCCCTTTGGCAGGTCGCCCTGCACCCTGACCGTGCCCCACTTGGCAATCTGCTTTGCGTCGAGGGGCTGGCAGGTAAGCGTTCCCTTCGCGGCGGGGGCATCGGCAACGAGGCCGACGGAGCCCTTGTTGGCCGTGGCAAAGACCAGCCGCCCGTCCGGCCCCCCCACTGCCAGGGCTGTAACCTGCTTTGCATCGGTATCGGCCAATTGGACGATCTCGTCGCCATCGGGGGTGACCGCATATATCGATCCGCCGTTGCCGGTGCCCAGCACCAGGCGGTCCTTGTGCATGACCATCGCCAGGATCGCCACGGGCTTGCGGAAGATCGTGTGCACCAGGCCGTCCGGGCGGATGTAGTAAACCGCGTTGCCCTTGCCCTTGGCGGCAGTCGGCCGGGCGGGCTTTGGCGGGGTTTTGGGCGCACCCGGCTTCCCGGAGGACACCAGAATAATGGCGGCCTTCTTGGGCGGGGGTGCGGCACCGGCTTTGGGCTTCGCAGGCGCGGACGCGGCCGGTGCGGTCTTGGGCTTCTTCTTGGCCGCGGCCGGCTTCGCACCGGGCTGGCTGCTGCCCGCCGCCTTGCCGGCTTTTTCGCTGTTGGGCTTTACCTTGCCGTCGGGGCTTGCCTTTGCGGCGTCCGCCGTTCCGGCGAAGAGCCCGCCGTCGGGGCCAACGACCAGCGCGGCAATTTCCTTCTCGGGCGCGTCCAAGACAACCCGCCCGGTCTTGCGCGCGGGGTCAATCTGAATGACCAGCCCCTCGGTGTCGGTACCGGCGTAGAGGGTGCCGTTCTCCGCGACGGCCAGCGACAGGATGTTCTTCGCCAGCTTGTCGGCGTGGTAGATAAGGCTGCCCTTGCCGGCCTTGTCTATGGCGAACACCTTGCCCTCCGGCCCGGTTGCCGCATACAGCACGTTATTCTTCCCGGCAGCGATCGCCCAGACGTACTTCACCTTTCCGTCGGCCCAGACCTTCTTGACCTTGTCCTTGCCACTGACGCGATAGATTCCCGCGCCCTTGCCGCCCGTGCCGACAAGCAGGTCCTTGCCCGCCGTCCGAAGGCTGCACACCATTACGCTGGGCAGCGTCGCCCACTTGACCGACTTGCCGCCCTCGAGCCGGAACACAAACGGCTTGGTGCCGGCGGCGACGTAGACCGCCTTGCCGCTTGCCGCCAACGCCGAGACAACCGCGGGGGCCGCGTCGGACTTCATGATGACGTCGATCTTGCGTGCGAGAATGACCTCGCCGAGTGAGGTAGTGGCCGCGTTCTTGAGCTCTGCCTTTGCGAAGTCTGCCTCTGTGGCGTGTGACCAGGTTCCGGGCGCCACGGCCAGTGCGGCAGAGGTGAGAATCGCGACGGACAGCATTGTCAGGTACTTCATTGTCTAGTTTCCTTGCTTTCGAATGAGAGTTTCCTTGGGGCGTTTTACAACCTTGAAGGCCGCGCTTGCGGACCCGCTCAGGACGTAATCGGTGGTCATCTTCTGGACGAGAGCGCGCGAGAAGCGCCTGGTGTTGAGGGGATCCGCCTGTGCGAGGATACGTGCGCGGCTGTCCGGCAGGTCGGGCAGCTCCTGCTTGCGGACGGCCAGGCCCGAGCCCTCCTTGATGGGCAGGCGCAGGTAGAGCACGTTTCCGCGCAATTGGACAGTCCGCTGGATGGACGCCAGAAGCTGCTGGGTGTTTCTGGGGTCGAACCTGTGGGGCATCTCGCTTTGGAGGCGGCTGGTCGCAACCGACCAGTCGCAGACCTGGAGCGTGTAGGAACCTTCCGGCAGGTCGGCGGGGAGCTTGAATTCGACCGGCAGCGTGGTTCGCGGCTTGCGGAACCGGCGGATCGTGACCTGTCCGGTGACGGTTTCGCCGGGGCGGTACGTCTGGCCGTCGAGCTTGAACGCCAGCAGTTGGGCGGTGATGTCGCCTGAGTCTATGGTCATCGACACGTCGATGCTTGCGATTTTGGCCGGCTCGCCGTAGGGATTATCGAGCAGGGTCATGATGGGTCGCGTGAGGTCCGACGTCACCCAGTAGACGTCGTTGCCGCTGGAGATGTTCGAGGTGCGGTACTTGCCGAGCTTGCCGAAGTCCACCGTCATCGAGTACCGCACCGTGTGATACGTGGGCAGTTCGCGCCAGCCCCAGGCGGCATCGGACATCAGCATACGCGCGAGGCTGCCCGTCAGGTAGCGGTGCCGGCACAGCTTGTAGCGGTACGTCTGTTTTCGCTGATCGTTCTTCCAGTTGACGTTGACGGTCATGGGTATCATTTTCGGCTTGGGGCCGATGCGCCCGGCCACGCCGGTCTGCTCGTCGCGGTACAGCGTGCCGGTGATATCCAACTGCGAGCTGAGCTTCATGCTGCGCATCAGTGTCGGTATGACGGTGTGCACGTAGGCGGGCCCCATGGGGAATTCGATATCGCCCGCGCCGTAGAACGAATGCCCGAATGCCAGGACACGCCCGTCCAGAACGTCCGTGACCGTGCCGACGGCGGAGTAATCCGAATCGCCGGTCACCAGCGCCACAGCGATGGCGGCGCCGGGTTCGAGCTTCGCGCCAACGGCTTCCTTCGCCTGGGGGGCGTTCAGGCCGCCGGCCTTGACCGGCATCAGCCCAGTCGGCGACAGAAGCTTGTCGAGAGCGGACATGGTTCTTGACCCCATGCCGCGGACCATCAGGGGAGTGGTAAGCGGAACCAAGCCGCCGGATGCCGGGACCATCGGCCGGCGCTGCGTAAGCCGCTCAGGCCAGCCGACGCCGGAGAAGTCGCGTTTCTCGGGCGCAATCGCAGCCGCGAGGAGGGCGTGCCCAGGCATGGCCGCGGCTGAGACGGCCTTGCCGCGCCCGCCCCGAGCGACCTTGCGGCCCCTGGCCCTCTTGCCGCGCGGCTCGATGGTCACCGCCAGCATCTGCGTAATGGGCTGGACGCCGCAAATCGGGATCTTGTGGCCCGACCACCCGTAGGCCACGGCGCCGATGAGCTTGTGCTTGCCGTCCTTGTCGCGGATGTATACGGGCGAGCCGCTCATTCCGGCGATGATTCCGGTCTTGTCGAGCCCCTGGCCTGAGAGCCTCGCGATGATGACGTCCTGATGCGGGCCCCATTGGGTGATCACCGAGACGATCTTCGCGCCGAAGCGGACGATCTTGGTGCCGGCAAGCACGGTCAGGCCGTAACCTTCCATGTCGCGCCGGAGCTTGCTGTGGTGCATGTAGCGGTCGGACTCTTCGACCAGCTTTCTTGCAGCGGCCAGCGCGCTGTCAGGGGACGGTGCAGCCTTGGGCTTCTTGGCGGCTGCCGCTTGAGATACAAACTGGCACAACAGGCCCGCCACGATGATGTTGCGGAAATTCATATTGCCTCTCCTACTTCTCACTCTTGGGGCCGGACAATTTTACCCACGCACCATGCACCTGGCAAGGCAATAGGCGCGGGCCGAAATTCGGCGGCGGGCGGCCAATTCCGCTTGACAACCCTGGCGGGGGTTACTATAAACATTCCCCACGCTTGCGAGGTGTTCAATTACCATTCAGGACAATCGCAGAATCCTGCGCGTGCCACACCGACCAAACGCGGCAGGCAGAGCGGGGTAGAGGACAAGCGAAGATGATAAAGGTGAAGAATCTCACGAAATGGTATGGACCTGTACTGGCCGTGGACAATATCTCGTTTGAGATTCCCAAGGGCAAGATCGTCGGGTTTCTGGGACCGAACGCCGCGGGCAAGAGCACTACGCTGAAGATAATCACCTGCTATCTCCCGGCCACCAGCGGGCACGTGACCGTCGCCGGACACGACGTGCTCAGCGAATCGCTCCAGGTTCGCCAGAAGATCGGATACATGCCGGAAACCGTGCCCCTGTACGCGGAGATGCGGGTGCGTGAGTACCTTTTGTTCCGGGCGGCGCTACGTGACATCCCGGTCAAGGACCGCAAAGCCGCCGTCGACCGCGTGGCCGAGCGATGCTGGCTGTCGAAACCGGAGGACATGATGCGGCGGCGGCTCGACGAGCTCAGCCGCGGCTACCAGCAGCGCGTGGGCCTGGCCGAGGTGCTGCTGCACAACCCGCCGGTCCTGGTGCTGGACGAGCCCACAATCGGGCTGGACCCGGCCCAGATCCGCTCGATACGCAAGCTTATCCAGGAGCTGGCGGGGGACCACACGGTGATTCTTTCCAGCCACATCCTCGCCGAGGTCGAGCAGACCTGCAGCCAGCTCATCATAATCGCGGCTGGACGGCTGGCCGCCGCCGGAACTCCGGCTGAGCTGCGAAAGCGGGTTACCGGCCCGTCGAAGATTATCGCCGAACTCCGCGGCGCGGAGGCCGACGAGCTTTCGAACGCGGTCAGGAGCATCAAGGGTGTTCGAGACGTGGAGACCAGCCGCAGCGGGAACTGGACTCGCCTGACGATTTCCAGCGACGCCCAAGCGGACCTGCGCGGCGAGGTGTTCAAGGTGGCCTCCCAGAAGGGTTTCCAGATGCGGGAACTACGGCGGGAGGTCGGGTCGCTCGAAGACTTCTTCGTTCAGATTACCTACGAACAGAACATGCTGGCGGCCGGCCGCGCCGCCGCTTCGGCATGACGGCAACGGAGCTTTTGCGATGATGGTCAGAAAGACTCTTGTGGTGGCCCGGCGGGAACTTGCGGGGTATTTCTTCAGCCCTGTAGCGTACGTAATCGGCGCGGCGTTTCTGGCGGGAAGCGCGTTCGTGTTCTTTTTCGGGCTGGAGCTGGGCAGTATCCCGCTGTTCAACGCCGTGCTGAAGCGAGGCAGCGAGGCAACTCTGCGTCCGCTGTTCGAGGTAATGGCCTACATCATGGTGTTCGCGGCGCCGCTGCTGACGATGCGGCTGATGGCCGATGAGTTCCACAGCGGCACGATCGAGACGCTGATGACCGCCCCCATCACCGACACGGAGGTGATCCTCGGGAAGTTCCTTGGCGTCCTGGCCTTTTATGCGGCGCTGCTGGCCACTACTGTGCTGTTCCTAGCCCTGATGTGGCCCTTCGGCAAGGCCGATCCGGGTATAGCAATTACGGGATATCTAGGCATGCTGCTTCTTGGCGCGGCGTTTCTGTCGGTGGGACTGCTGGCCTCTACGGTAACCGACTACCAGATTGTCTCGGCCATCATCGGCGTGGCAATACTGGTTGTATTCAGTGTGCTGATGCAGCTTGTTGTGACACACACCGGCGCGCCGTGGAACGCCTGGGCCGCCAAGCTCAATGCCATGACCTACTTCAAGGACTTTTCGCGGGGCATACTCGATATCCGTGGGCTGGTCTTCTTCATCAGCGCAACGGTGCTCTTTCTGTTCCTGAGTGTCAAAACACTGGAGTCTCGAAGATGGCTATGAGATCTTCTGAAATCGCACCAACGGAAATGCTGGACCCCAAGTACACCAAAGCAGCGGCCGTTGCCTCAATTGCCCTTTCGCTGGTGGCCGCCGCCTTGCTTGTGATCCGCATGATCGTCGGCGACAAGATGCCCACTCTTGCGACGGCCTACCTGACCAGCTGGGTGGTTCTGCTTCTGGTGGTGATAGGCGCCGCGGTGGCGCTTCTGCGCGGGCAGGAGTGGGCGCAGCGGTTCAGCCTGGTCTACTACGTGGTGGTCACAGGCGGGGCCGTGGTAGCAGGAGCCGCCGCCCTGATGCCCGAGGGCGCAACGTGGTGGCAGGAATCGGTGCACATAGCGCTCGTGCTGGTGCCCGCGCTGTTTGCGGCCGGCGGGATCGCCGTGCTGCTCGTGCTTGCCTCGGCGATTGCGTCACGACTCAGATACGCCTCGGTGGTGACCGTCACAATCGCGGCCGCCGCCACGCTGGTGGTGGTCGTAAACCTGGTGGCCCACATGATGGCCCAGAGCGGTTCTCTGCGTTCAAGTATAGAAACGTCAAGCCTTTATGGGGTGAGCCAGCGAACCAAGCGGATCGTCCGCGCCGTGTCAACGGACGTGACGCTGACCTGCGCGTACACGTCGGCGGACGAGGAAGGCAAGAAGATCTCGAGCAAGTACGGCCCGCGAACGATCGAGCTTCTCGAGGATATGGGGGACCTGAGCGACAAGATTGTCGTGGTGAACGCCAACACGGATACGGCAAAAGCGCGGGTGATCGCTCGGCTTCGCGGACAGCTCGGCGGAAAGGCGGACAAGCACATAAAGTTCCTGGAGCAGTTCGGCACCGACAGCAACGCCATCGCCAAGAGTCTGATCGAACAGGCCAAGCAGTGGCAAGGAACACCCAGGGCAGAGTACCTCGACCTGTGGGGCATGAGCGTAGAGCTTGCCCGCGTGCTGGACTCACTCGGGTCAGAAACTCAAAAGGCTCGCAGCAAGGTCAACGGCGAGCTGGGTGGCTCGGGCCTGCCCGATTATGCCAAGCTCGTCGACGACGCCAAAGGCTCCTTGAACACGACGCAGAACGCACTGACGCAAATCTCCGAACTGCTCACCCAGATCGCCGAAATCCCCCTCAAGGTTGAGGCGAACCGCAAGGGCGCCGTCGAGAAGACCAGCGACTGCGTCGATGCCGCATCCGAGATGGCCAGGGTTATCGGCACGCCGGAGAAGCCCCGGCCCTCCAACCCGTCATCGGTGCTGGGCAAGTTCATAACGGCCGCCCGCGAGACGGCCCGCACGGCCCGCATAGCCGCCAAGGCGCTGGCCGACATCGGCGGGTCAAAGAACGCGGATCTGCTTCGCAACAGCCGTGTTTGGCGGACCCAACTGCCCGCCGGACGGGGAATCGTGCTTCGTGCCTCCCTCAGTGATCTCTATGACCTCCAGGCACAGAGAATCGACCAGATGGTCCTCGACTCCGAAGGCCTTATCAAGGCGGCGAAGTCCGACTACCAAGCCGACGTCATCGTGAAGATGCGCCCGCAGGTTGTGCGGCTTGCAACGTCCTTCAAGAACTCTCACGAGCAGGTCTCACAAGCCATCACGTCCCTGGTGACCGTCGATAAGCAGACGCGGAAGATATTCAATCAGGCCCAGAACAAGGCGCTGTTCAAGAACCTCCTGGATCGCTGCGAGGAGCTGCTCGCCCAGGCGGATAAGCTGCCCGAACTCAAGAGCAGTACCCTCACCACCGACATCACCGGCGACAACATCGTGATAGTGGAGGTCGGCGGAAAGACCGAGGTGGTCGAGTTCGACGCGGTTTGGCCTCTGCGCAGCCGCCCGATGGGCCCGGTCGGGGCGACGGATACCGAGCAGCGCCGAATCCTCAACGGCGATAGCGCCATCAACTCTAAGATACTGTCGATGACCAGCAAGCCGTTCGCAACCGTCCTGCTGACGTACTACCGCCCGACGCTGCCTCCCCAGATGCAGCGAATGATCCCGCCGGCGGAGATCGAGCCCAGGCAACTCAACACGCTCACGAAGCGCCTGAAAGACGCGAATTTCCTCGTCAAGGAATGGAATCTCAGCGAGGATCTTCCCAGACCCGCGCCGGACGAGCCGGCCAGACAGGTGCTGATCGTCCTGCCCCCCCCGCCGGCAATGCAGGGACCGATGGCCAGGGGGGGAATGGGCCAGTTCGGGCCCGAGCACGTGAACAAGATTCGAGGGGCCATCGACTCCGGAATAAACGCCATATTCCTTGCGCTGTTCATCCACCCCAGGCAGATGAGCATGTTCGCTCCACCGATGCAGCTTCCCTTCGCCCTGAACGGCTACCTCAGAGAGGACTGGGGCATCACGGCGATGACGGACTACCTCGTCGTTCCGGCGGTGCCCGACGAGAACGACCTCGATAGATTCAAGATCAGCGGGTTCCGATTCGCGTATCTGCCCCTCAATAACTTCAGCGACCACGAGATAGGCAAGCCGCTTCAGAGGCAGCGGGTACTGTGGGCAAGCCTGTGCCCGATAGGAACCGAGGCCACGCTGCCCGAAGGCGTCAAGGTTCAACCGCTGCTGAGCATACCCGGCGACTGGCGACATACGTGGGCCACCAGCCGATTCCAGCAGCTCGTCGAGCAGTTCCGCTCCGGAGAGGGAAGCAAGGTCTATCCCGAGTACGACAAGGGCGATCTTCCCGCGCCGTTCGACGTCGCGGTGACGGCCACCCGGACCGCCCCGGAGGCCCAGAGCCAGCCCGCGACCAGTCAGGCGGCAACCTTGCCGACTCAGCCGCACGCCGAGGACGCGCGAATCGTGGTCTTGGGCATGGGCCACTCACTTACGGACGGTTATCTTAATCAGCCCGTGCCGCTGCAGGACGCCAAGGGTACGGTTACGCTGGTGGATCCGCCGCGGGCCAACGCCGACGTCGTAATCAATAGTGTCTACTGGCTGACCGGGCGAGAGAACTACATCGCCGCCGGACCCGCCGGCGCGCAGCTCGTCCTGATTGGCAACACGACCAGAAGCGTGCTGGCAATAATCTTTGTGGTGGCCCTGCCCATACTGGTGCTGGCCGCCGGCGCAACCGTCATGGTTATGAGAAGAAGGTGAATCGGTAATCCGTAACGGACACAACAATGAAACCTAAGACAGCGATTACTCTCTGTGTGGTACTGATCGTTTGTATCGGTCTGATGCTCTTGGTGCGTGCCGGCCTGTTCGAAACCAAGCCGGATGAAGGGTCCAGCGACATCTTCGACTCTGCTCCGTCAAAGCCCACAGAGCTCACGATCACCGACAGCAAGGGCAACGTGCTGCAGTTCGCCCGCACCAAAGACGACTGGCAAATCGTCAAGCCGATAAAGGCCGAGGCCGAGAACTGGCGGGTAGACCAGGTGGCCGATGCCGTGCGCCGCGTGGCCGGCCACAAGCTCGAAGATCTCGGCAACGACATCACCGGCCTGGACAACCCGCTGTACGTCGTGACTATCCTCGATGATAAAGGCGCCTCGTACACGCTTCACGTGGGCAAGCAGGCCCCCCAGCTAGGTCTCGCAGCAACAAGGACTTACGTTCGAGTCCCCAAGGGGCTGGACTACGTCGTTGCGGAGGACTTTGCCGAGAAGCTCGCCCAATCCGCTCGCGACTTCCGAGATAAGACCATCATGGATATCCCAAGCCGCCAGGTGGTCCGCATTAGCGTCTCGGGCAAGGAGAACTACGAACTGCTCAGACGCGGCAACGAGTGGGACTTCGTCAGCCCCTTCAGCGCTGAAGCCATCAAGGACAAGGTGGACAACCTGGTCCGTGATGCCGGCAGCCTCAACGCGAAGGAGATTCTGAGCGTCCCACCAGGCAGCGATCTGCGCATGTTCGGCCTGGAAGAGGGCAAGGAGGTGGCGGTAGTCCGCCTGACCTTAAGGCCCGAAGAGCCCGTCACCACGCCGGCCACAACCAAGGCCGTCAAGCGGCGCGGCAAGAGTTACGCAATCGCCTTCGGCCTTCAGACCAAGGACATGGTCTACGCCCGCCGCCTGGACAAGGACGACGTGTTCCTGGTCAATGCCTCTACCCTGAAGGACCTTCAGCCGAAGATGATGGATCTGCGAGAGAAGCAGATTATCGACGTGGCCAGATCCGACGTCACAATGATCGATCTGGAGCTGCCCGGCGGACCCATCGCCCTATTCAAGATGGGCCCAACGTGGCAAATGCTCAAGCCTTTTGCCGGCAAGGCCAACGGCAGCGCAATCCGCAGTATGATCGACAAGGTCAACTCCCTGAAGGCTGACAGCTTTCGTGACGGCGTGGCCGCCCTGGCCGCCTACGGGCTGGATCCGCCGAAATCCCGCATTGCCATGACAGTGTTCCGCCAGTCGCAGAGGCCCACACTGCTCATAGGCAACACGACCCCCTCGGCCGAGATGACGTTCGTCAAGAGCATCTCGAATCCGGCCGTCGCTGTCGTGCGCTCCAAGGACCTGAAGGGCCTCCCGTCCAAGGCGACCGATCTCTGGGACACGACGCTGCTGAAGCTGCCCCACGGCGCGAGGGTGACGCGCCTGGTGATGAATCGCCCGGACGACACGTTCACGGTCGTACGGGACGAGAAGGATCCTAACAAGTGGTCGATGCTTTCTCCGATTAAAGCGGACGCCGACGCGGAAAACATCACCTCGATCATCGACCGACTGAAGGATCTATCGGCCACGGAGATCGTCTTCCTGGGCGAGAAGGCGCCGCGCGACTACACACGCGCCAAGAACATGATAGTTACGGCGATAACGGTTGCGTCTGGGGCAACCACGGCCCCGACTGAAAAGAAAGCGGGAATGACGCACGTCCTGAACGTCTTCAAGATCAAGGAGGATGTCTTGGCAATGCAGCCGGGCAGGAAGGTCGTGACGGTTGGTAAGTGCGCAAACACGCTGTACGACGACCTGCTGGCCGAACTGCGCGACCGGAACGTGTGGACGATCGATCCGGACAAGACCACCGGCATAAAGGTTCTGACCGGGAAAGAGACGCTCGAAATCGTCCGCAAAGGCACGGTGTGGACGTACCCAAAAGACCCTTATGTGAAGATCGACGCGGACAAGGTCAAGTCGTTCCTTGATGACATCAAGAACGGCAAGGCCGACAAGTTCGCCAATTATAAGACCAAGAGCCTGAGCAAGTACCGGCTGAACAAACCGTGGTTCAGCTTGGAGCTAACCGACCAGGCCGGCAAGGTGCTTCGCATTGTGGTTTCCCACGTCGGCGTTCACAAGACCGACGACCGCTACGCCATGGCCAGCAGCACGGAGGGCGTGTTTTTAATCTCGGCCGACGAGGCGGGCAAGATGGCCAAGAAGCTGAGCGACTTCAAGAAAGAGTAGCTTCAGCAGCACCAGAGACGCCCAGGTCAACGCCTTGTCCGTAGCACAGGCCCCTGGGGCCCCAAGGGGGTTTTCAACCTGTGTATCACAGCTTAAAAAGCTGTGCCACCAGAGAGTCCTTCCTGTGTTGCCCCAAAACCTTAATGCCCCGAAATTCCATCGAAATAGCGCCTTGGCGCCATGCGTTTGTTATTATGGTGGGTGGATACGCATGGTAATCAAACGGCCATACGAAGGAGAGAAACGATGAAGATACGCTCTCTGGCAGTGGTGATGTCCCTGTTGTGCCTGAACCTGTCGATTGGCGTTGCGCGGGCGGAAGTGTCCGCCGCCCGACTGCAAGAGCTGCTCAACATTGCCGATCACGCCGCAGAGGTCGCCAAGGAATACCTGGCCGGCCCGGACAAGGACGAAAGCCTCGAAAACTGGGTGGCCCGACGGCCCCTCGACCCGACACTCGAATCCCGCATGAGGCGGATCTGGTACGACCAGGGCTCCGTCGACGCCCTCATAAAGGCTATAAAGATAGACAGAAAGCAGCCCGAGGCAGATCTCTACGCGGTCAACCGCCTGCTGAAGCCGCTCCTGATGGCCAAGACGGAAGTGATCCGCAAGGCCCGGCCCGGGATCACGGCCGCTCGCAAGCCATCAACGAAATACTCCAAGCTGCCCAGCTACACCGAAAGCCAGCTCAAGAGGTTCCAGCTCAACGAGAAGGCTTCTCCCAAGGACAAAGAGAAGCTCCAGGAGCGCCGCCTGGAGAAGATGAAGAAAGAGGTGGTACTGGCCTTCCACAACGAGCAGTTGGCCATGCTCAACAAGACCCTCTACAAGCTCATGGTGTACGCCGAGCAGCAAGAGACAGACCGCGAGCTGATCGACCTGCTGGTAGCCACCGAGAAGGAACGGCAGTGGGACTATACCGTCATTCTGGAGGCGTTTCGCGCGGAGGCCAGAAAAATGAGCCAGGGGCGGGCCGAGCGACTCTACACGGAATTCAAGCCCATCTGGCTGCGCCTGAGAGAGCAGGGCACAAAGACATACGAAGACCCAACGGCGGCCAAGCTCGTTATCGCCGGCAACAGCACCAACACCGGGCGCGCAGATTCGGCCGGGAAGAGGCTGCTAAAGGCCATAAACCAGATCGCACCCAAAGCCAAGATGCCCGCCCTCCAGGAGCCGAAAGCCCGCAAGCCCGGCAAACCGAAACCCCGCCCCAAGCCCAGGCCCAGACCGAAACCCAGGACGCGGTGACCGGCCGCCCGCCACGGCAGACAGGTGACCTCCAGCTTGGGCAAGCACACAGCAAACTCCGGTTCCAACACGCGCCTGATCTGTCCGCTTACCTCGTCCAGCCCGGGGGCTATGCGTGAGGCCATGACAAGCGCCGCCCAGCGCGGCGCGGACACCGTCGAGTGCCGCCTGGACTTCCTTGCCCGTATCCCCACAGATGAGCAACTGCGGCAACTCCTGGCCGATCCGCCCGTGGAGGTCATCGCGACGTGCAGGCCCACACGTGAGGGCGGGCGATTCGAAGGTGGCGAGGCCGAGCGCATCGGTTTGCTGGCCCGCGCCGCCGACCTTGGCGTGCTGGCCGTCGACGTCGAGATTGACGTCCCCCCGCAAGACCGCCCCACCGCTGCCGACACCATCCTCAGCCACCACGACTTCCAGCAGGTCCCCGCAGACCTGGACGCAACACTGGCGGAGATGGACGCCTCCGCCGCAACCGTCAATAAGATTGCCTTCGCCGCGGCCGGGCCTCAGGACGCACTGCGGGCGATGGATCTGCTCCGGGCAGCCAACAAGCCCACAATCGCCCTGGCCATGGGCGAGGCCGGTGTGGTCAGCCGAATCCTCGCGAAAAAGTTCGGCGCGTACGGGACCTTCGCCGCACTGGCGGCGGATGCCCGGTCGGCCCCGGGCCAGCCGACAATCGAAGAGTTCCGCGACCTCTATCGCTGGGACAGCATCACACCCGCGACGGCCGCCTACGGCGTGATAGGACATCCCGTAGGCCATTCCATGAGTCCCGCAATCCACAACGCCGCTTTCGACGCGGCGGATCTGGACGCCGTTTATGTGCCGCTGCTGATCGAGCCGGGCGCGGACAACTTCAACCGCTTCATGGATGCGCTGCTCGACCGCCCGTGGATGGACTGGCGCGGGCTCAGCGTCACGATCCCGCACAAGGAAAACGCCCTGGCCTATGTGGGCGCGGAGAACAGCGACGAACTGGCCGTGAAGATCGGCGCGGTGAATACGATAACGATCGGCCCGACGGTCGGGCTTCGCGGTGACAACACCGACTACGCGGCCGCCATCGACGCCCTCTGCGGCGCGATGAGCATCGGCCGGAAGGACCTGGCCGGCAAGAACGTTGCGGTCCTCGGGGCAGGCGGGGTCGCACGGGCTGTCGTGGCAGCCTTGGTTCACTACCAGGCGCAGGTCACCATATACAACCGTACGGTCAGCCGGGGAGAAAAGCTGGCTGAGGAATTCGGCGCCCGCGCCGCCGGCCGCGATGCCCTTGACAAGCTGGAGGCCGAGATCGTCATAAACTGCACATCCATCGGCATGCACCCCAACGTCGACGCCTGTCCCCTGCCGGAGATTCCGACCTCCGTAAAGGTAGTGTTCGACACTGTTTACAACCCCGTTCAGACGCAGCTTCTTATCCGGGCCTCCGCCGGCGGCTGCAAGACCGTCAGCGGCCTGGAAATGTTTGTGAACCAGGCGGTGGAACAATTCGAAACCTGGACCCAAACCAAAGCCCCCCGCCAAGTCATGCGCGAGGTGGTTGTCGCAAGGCTCAAGGCATAATCGCCTGCATGACGTGGATCACTAAAGGGCCTGTCGATTGAGTCCAGGAACAGCTTTCCCTGCGTGACGTCCCTTCCCGCCTTGGGTTCCAGGAAGAATTCCGGCAACTTATCTCATCTCGGACGCGTCCGGCCGCCTTTGCGATATCTCTGCGTCTAGCTCGGTCCGGCCCAGCGGAGGTTGTCGTTCTCATCGAGCACGAGCAGCATGGTGAGCGAGTCCGGCTGGGACGAGACCGTCAGCCGAAACGAGACCCGATAGACGCTATCCCCGTAACGATCGGTCAGGAGGATCTGCACCTCTTCGGCCTGTGCGAGCTTTTTCAGTGCAGCCCTTGCCATGCGGGCGCGGCCTTCTTCCAGTTGCGTGACCATCTGCCCGGCGATTACGCGGTCGAGCTCGCCTTCGGCACAGGATCTGAGCTGCTGGACCATTGCCTGGATTTCCTTTGCCCGCCGGCTGTCCTTGGTCAGCTCCTTGCGTTTGTACTTGCCGGAGCATCCGGCGGGCACGGCAGCGGCCACGATAAACGCCAGGGCGAGACTAATTGTCATAGTGCGGATCATTTGTCGTTCCCACAAAGCCAAGGTTACGCTGAGGATAGAGCAGGCCTCCGGGGCCGGGCTTGAACGATCTTGCGTGACCGTCCGCGCAGAGAGCGTTAGACCGGCCGTCATGCCGGAAGTGATTGGTAGGCGTAACAACCCAGCCCGCGCCGGGAACCGGCGGCTCGAGATAACTGCTGTTCTGGAAGATGGGCGTTCCGGCGGGCGCCCAGTACAAACCGGAGTCGGCGAAGACGAAGAGGTCTGCCGGCTTGTTGATGGCGAAGTTCTTGGTGGCCGCCACGACCAGGTCGACGTCGCCGTCACGCGTCATGTAATTGGGGTCAAGCGTGCCTGCATTGTAGCCGTACGTCGTCGTGGGCTCTATGATGCCGGCCTGCGGCACCAGGTTGTCCCAACGCAGGCTCGGGCACAGCAATGACTCGCGGTTGATGTAGTCCAGCAGCGGGCTGGGGGCCGGGTTAACCGGGTTTGTAGCCGAGCCCCAGAAGTATATCCACGTGTTCGCAGGCGTGCCCAAATAGTTCGTGTTGTAACGCATGCGATAAGGCGGGAACTGATGTCCGTGCTCCTCTTGATGGCTGACGACGCCCGTACCGATGTGCCCCAGATTGCTCAGACAGCTGGTAGACCTTGCGGTTTCCAGCCAGCCCGCGGCGGATGGAACCACTATGACCACGAGCACCATGATTATGGCGATCACGATCATCAGCTCCAACAGGGTGAAGCCTCGTATCCTTGTGCAGGAATTCATACCGTTTCTCCGTAGCGCGGAGCCTCAGCCCAGGCGGCATGGCTGGCCGCCCGGGCCCAAGTCCCCTTGGCAACTCTTGTCGACTAAGCTCGCGAACGATTTCTGCGGCGAAACACCATTGCCACACCGGCCAGGACCAAAAGACTGATACTCGCAGGCTCCGGCACGGGCGCAATGTTGGGCTCGTCGGTGCTCCAATCGCTGGCGCGCTGAGACCAGCCGTCCCAGTATCCACTCGCAAGGACGCGCCCGGAAATACCGAAGTCCGCAATCTCCCAGGTCCTGTCGCTCGCCGAGACCGCGGGATGCCATATTCCCATCCAGTCCATGTAACCCTCGCGCCCGCAGAGCCACAGCGCGGGCCAGCTCTGGCCGGTAATGCTGATGCCCATCTCAGATGTCCGGTAGTAGATGTTGGTAACAGACTGACCGAACACGCCATGGTACAGAGTGGTCAGAGCCATATCGGCCAGAGTATCCAGGGCGAGTATAGCAGCCTCGGAGGTATTGCCCGCAGCTTCGAGCCCATAATTGCCCGTGTATGTCAAATAGTCGACATAGTCGAGATCGCCGGGGACGCGGGTCGGGCGTGTCACCGTGTCGCCATCGTTCCACCGATATCCGAAGGTATACTCCTCGCCTTCGCCAAAATCCATCCCAACCAGAACCTCATATTGCTGGGCGCTGGGGCTGCTCTGGGCCCAGGCTTCCACGTCAACCGTCCGGCCATACCAGTCATAAGGAGCAGCACCAGCCGGAACAGCTATGCTCAGAACGATCACAAACATTATAACAGCGCTTCTACTCAACATCGTATTGCCTCCCATCTTTCCTTCGGTGCCGCTCGCGCGACACGCTCTACCTGAAACCTTACACTTCCATTCAAGAACACCTCAGTTTGGCAGCATCAGCTTCATATTTGAGCCTCCTCTCGATTAACGTTCAGCCCGCCGCGATCGGCCGCAAGCCCGGGCGCAAGACCCAACGGCCGGGAACCTGGGGGGGGGGGGGATTCTGACAGGCCCTTTGGAAACCGGGCCCAGGAAACTTTTCCGCTGGGGCCCGGGCGGCCAAACAAAAACCCCGGCGCCTCGCCAGTCGCGGGCCCGGGGCCAACTACATCCTACTCTCTGACAATCCCGGAAGCCGATTGACTCGCGAAGGCAAGTCCAGGTTCGATGCAGGCAGGTCTTCTGGCTCCCGGGTCTTCCTTCCGCCGCGCCTTCCCACGTTGAGCACACCTCAACGCAGTGGCCTCTGCGGCGGTCGTCGCCGGTCACAGCGGCGCGTCCGCGGCCGATTCTCACGGCCTTCCCTCTTGCCCGCCGTCCGGCGGGCACCTGCAACGGAGCTATTCTATTGGCCCGGCCGGGGCACAGTCAAGCCGGACGGGCCGATTTTCTAAGAATTATTTCCCTCCGCCTGCCCGCCGATGCCCGCAGCCGCAAGGGCCTCGGCGCACGCCGCGATCAGGCGCCGTTTGACCACATCCACATCGTCCTGGGACCGCAGCCCGGCAGCCCGGCGATGTCCGCCGCCCCCGAGGAGCCGCGCGATCTCGGCTACGTCAATCGCATCACGGCTGCGAAGGCTCGCACGCACACAATCCGCGTTCTCGATCACAATTATCGCCGTCTCCACAGTTGCCAGCCGCAGGGCCTCATTGACCAGGTTCTCGGTTTCGTCCGGCCTCGCGCCGGTGCTCTGGAAGTCGGCCTGGCGGATGGTCATGGCCGCCAGGTTCCCGCCGCAGTGGAGCTCCATGCTGTCGAGAACCCGCGTCATGAGCCTGATCTTCTCGGGGCGCTCGCACTGGTACAGCTTTCTGTAGAGCAGGTCGGGCCTAATGCCGGCCTCGACGCAACGCGCGACGGCCCGCAGGGCCTCGGCGTCGGTATTGGCAAATCGCAGCCACCCGGTATCCGTGGTGAGGGCTGTCATCAGCGCCTCAGCCGTCCGGGCGGAGACATCCCAGCCGAGCGCGTCGATAACCCGCCCTACCATAATCCCCGCGGCGGCGGCCGAGGTATCGATCCATTGGACCTCGCCGATATCTTCCGTGACGCTGTGGTGGTCCATAACCACGACCTTGCCTCGCCGGGCGCCTATGTGTTCAACCAGGCCATCGAGCTGGCTGGCCGCGCACGTGTCGAGTATAACCACAAGGTCCGCCTGATCCGCAAGTGACGCAAAGTCCTTGGCGCCGGCAACGTTGCGTCCGGCAAAGAGGAACTGATACTGCTGCGGCACGCTGTCGGGCACGAGCACGGATGCGGATTTGCCGGCGTCCTCAGCCGCGCCGGCCAGGGCGGCTGCGGAGCCCAGCGCGTCGCCGTCCGGCCTGGCGTGGGTGACCATCAGCAGCTTCTCGGCTTGCCGCACTCGCTGAACGATGTCGTCGAAGGGGTCATTCATAGGCTTCTCGCACACGCTGTACGTCCTTTGCGATTTGTTTCTTGAGGGATTCGGCGTCGGCGAAGCGCTCCTGGTCGCGGAGGCGCTCCAGCAGGCTCAGGGCCATAAACTGTCCGTAATAGTCGCCCTCGGCATCGATCAGGAATGCCTCGATCGCCGACCGGTGAGTCTCGAACGTCGGGCGCCGCCCAATGCTGATCGCGGCGACAAAGCTCTCCGAGCCCATGGTCGCCCTACCGGCATAGACGCCCTGGCCGGGGCAGACCTGCTGGCCGGCATCGATATTCACCGTGGGGAAACCCATCTCCCTGCCGCGACCATGGCCGCGGACGACCCGCCCGAAAAGTGTAAAGGGCCGCCCAAGGCAGCGGTTGGCCTGCTCCAGCTTGCCGGCAGAGAGAAGCTCACGGATCAGCGTGCTGGAGACCTGCACCGGGCCTTGGGACAATTCGGTCACAACGGGATCGACCACCTTGACGCCGAAACCCTGGTCGCGGCCGGCCTGCACGAGCGTAGCCACGGTGCCGCGCCTGCCGGCCCCGAACACAAAGTCACTGCCCTCAACCACGTGGCGGGGAGCGAACCTGGCCACAACCACCTGCCGGATGAACTCATCCGGCGACATAGCCAGCAGGGCCTCGTCCGTCCTTGCGGTGACCACCCAATCGGCCCCGGCCTCCAGCAGGAGCCTTGCCCGCTGGTCGGACGGCGTGATTCGCTGAGGCACGTCATCCGGGCGCAGCACGAGGTCCGGCGGAGGGTCGAAGGTCAGGGCCACCACGCTGGTGGCCTCTTTGTCGGCAAGGGCCCTGGCGGCGGCAAGTATGCACCTGTGACCCATGTGCACGCCGTCAAAGTTGCCTATGGTCAGGACCGCCGAGGCGACCTCAGCCGGCAGCGAATCCAGACCCTCTATGTGACGATCTTCCATGGGAGATGGGATTCTAACAGCGCGCCGGCGTCCTCACAAGTTGCCGCGCCGGGCCACGGCCATCGGCACGTCCTCGCCGGGTATGTCTATAAGATCAACATTCACATCGTACGCCTGTGCGAGGACCTCTTGCCTGATGACCTCCGACGGCTTGCCGGCGGCCAGCACCCTGCCCTCGCGCATCAGAACCAGCTCATCCGCAAATCGACCCGCAAGGTTCACGTCGTGGCTCACGCAGACGACGGCCATCTCCCAGTCGTGGGCCAGACGCTGCATCATGCCGTAGATCAGCAGTTGATTCCTGATGTCGAGGTGGCTCGTTGGCTCGTCCAGCAGCAGCAGCGACGGCTGCTGGGCCAGCGCCCGCGCGATCATCACCCGCTGGGCCTCGCCGCCGGAGAGCTCCTCCAGCGTCCTGGAGGCAAAGCTGAGCGTTTCGGTCATGATCATAGCCTGCCGCGCAACGTCGAGGTCCTTTCGCCCGGCCATGCCCAGCAGGCCCGTGTGCGCAAATCGCCCCGTAAGCACGATCTCCTGAACCGTGAAAGCAAAGGCGGACGATGGCGACTGGGGCACGTAACCCATCAGCCGTGCCAGGGTCCGCACCGAATGCCGCGCAAGGGCCTTGCCGTCTAGAAGGATGGATCCCGACTGCGGCCTGAGCCTGCCCAGTAGGCAGCGCAGGAGCGTGGTCTTTCCGGATCCGTTCGGCCCGAGCAGGCAGAGCAGCTTGCCGGCGGCGGCGCTGAGGTCCACGCCGCATAGGACGTCCTGCCCGCCCTGGTAGGCGAAGGTAACGGCCTCGGTCACGAGCACGTGCGTGGTCTCGCTCATTTGCCGGCCTCCCCGGCGCGGCGCCGCAGCAGCAATATGAAGAACGGCGCCCCGCACAATGCCGTCATCACTCCGACGGGAATCTTGCCGACGCCCACCCACGGGCCGAACGTGCGGCAGAACGTGTCCGCCACCATCAGGAATATCGCGCCGACGAACCCGCTGTACAGCGCGAGCCGCCGGTGGTCCGGACCGACGATGAGCCGGCAGATGTGCGGCACGATGAGCCCGACAAAGCCCACCGGCCCCGCAAGGCTGACCGCGGCGGCCGTCATTAGGCTGACGATAATGAACGTTTCCACCCGCAGGCGATGCACCGAGACCCCCGACGAGGCGGCCACGTCGTCGCCCAGGCCGAGCGCGTTCATTGCAGCCGCGCGAATGAGCAGCAGCGCCCACCCCGCAAGGACGACGGCGCCACATCCGGCCAAGAGGTCGCGCTGCCACCAGACCCACTGCGGCACGTCGCCCATGCCCCAACGGACAAATCGCAGCAGCTCATCAGGTTGCAGGAATATGATCAGGGAGAACATGATTGCGCCGTTGAACATGGTGACGCAGACGCCGGCCAGCAGGAGCACGTACGGATCGAGGCGCCCGCGACGCTGGGCAATCGTATAGACCACCATGCACGTTGCCAGAGCGCCGAACATCGCCAGGACCGGCGTGCCCGGAGCAAACCGCCCCAGCAGGGCCGTCCCCACCAGAACACCCACGCCAGCCCCGCTCGAAATACCCAGGATGTACGGCTCCGCCAGCGGGTTGCGAAGCATCCCCTGAAGCGCCATGCCCGCCGCCCCCAACGCCGCTCCGATGACCGCCGCTGCCAGAATCCGATACAATCGAAGCTCGAAGACGTCCGCGCCCAGCGGTTCCAGCCCGAACAGGCAGCACGCTCCGCCCACAACGACCGCCGTGACCGTCAGGATAGCGGCTGTCAGAAGCAGCACCCTGCCCGTCAGAGGCTTCGGTTCGGATCCGGCCCGGTCATTCATTTGGCGTGTTTCCCTTTACCGCATCCGGATGGATCATGCCCACGAGCTGCCTGGCGAACTCTGCCGACCGGGTGGAGGGAATTGTCCATCGTCGGTCGGTGACAATGTGAATCCGTCCGGTCTTGGCCGCCGGAAGGTTCGGAACCTTCGACCAGTAGTCGCGGGCATCGTTTTCGCGGCCGGGCCGGACCTGGCAGATAATCACCTCCGGGCGGGCCCCGATGATCTCTTCGATGTCCATGTTACGCCAGCGAGGGTGCTTGCCTCCCGGGACGCCCGCGTTCGCGCCACCGGCCAGAGATATCATCTCATCCATGAACGTGCCCTTTCCCGGTACGAGGGGGTTCAGGTATTCGAGGGCGAACAGGACCCGCGGTCGAGGGCGGCCATGGGCGGCCTTGCCGACGTCAGCCAGCGCAGAGCGGAACCGCCCCACCGCCTTCAGGGCTGCGTCGCTCTTGTCGACGAGCTGCCCGATGCGGGTCATGGCGTCGGTGATGTGTTTGAGCGACTCGATGCGGACGTGCTCGACGCGGATGTCGGGGTCCAGCCTCTTGACCCCCTCAAAGCCCTTGCTCATCTGGGTGAGGACCAGGTCGGGATCGGTCGCCAGGATTGCCTCTGGATCGATGTAAAGCGCATCGCCGACGACCTTGCGGCTCTCGCCCAGTGGGAGAATGTCCTTGCGCGTCACGGCAACCACGTGATCGCCCAGGCCCATATCGAAGAGTATGTCGGTGAGCGCAGGCGAGTAGGACACGATCCGCGGATACGGCGCCTTGGGCCGGGGTCGCGTCTCGCGGCAACCCACCTGCAAAGCCACCACGGCCAGAAGCAGGATAAGTAATTGTTTCATGCGGCATTCCGGAAATCGCGAACCTATCCTATTGGACGGGCAGCAAATCACAAAACCAAAAACGATTGTCCCTCAGGACAACCTCACCCGTATCGTGCTGTATCCTCTCGGCGAAGATCGGTCCATCGTGCACGAACGAGTGGAACTCTCCGTTTTCGCCGCATGGGTCCACCCCGGCGGGAAGGTCACGCAGGAACCGCTCGTCGAAGTCCCGCCCCGCGAAGGCCTTATCCAGCAGGCGCGAATCAACGCACGTGATCACGGCCTTGAATCCCAGGTCCAGAAAGGAACGGGCAAGTTCGGCGGTATCCCTTTTCCATATGGGAAAGACGGCCTTCATCCCAATCTGAGACAGCTTGCCCTCGCGGTACTCCCTCAGGTCCTCCAGGAAAACATCGCCGAACACGACCGACGAAACGCCAAGCCCGGCGTAATGCTCCAGCGTGCGGCCCATCGCTGCTTCGTAATCTTCCATGGACGAGCCCTTGGCAATAACTACCTCGCTCAGAGGCAGGCCCAGCGACGCCGCCTGCTGCTTCAGTAGGGCCCGGCGAACACCGTGCATGCTCACTCTGCCGTAGTCTCCCGTCAGGACCGTCAACAGCGCGAGCACTTCATAACGGCCCCCGCGCCGAAGCTCGTAAAGCGCCATCGCGCTTTCCTTGCCGGTGCTCCATGCAAAAAGAGCCGATTCGCTCGCTGCGACAGTCATGGGCTGAAATCTCCGATAGGCCCTGCCGTGGCGCGGTCAGGCAAGCTGCTGCAATGCCGCGGGCAGGTAGTCGAGCAGATCGGCGGCCGTCAGCGACACCTGCCCGAACTTCTCAGCCGCCAGATCGCCGGCCAGCCCGTGACATCGCACGGCGAGGCACGCAGCCTCGAAGGCCGCCAGCCCCTGGCCCAGAAATGCAGCGACCAGCCCGGTCAACACGTCGCCGCTGCCGCCGGTGGCCATCCCCGCGTTGCCGGTATTGTTAACGTATATCCTCCTGCCGTCGGTGACCACGGTGCCCGCGCCTTTGAGGGCGCAGACAAGCGGCGGGCAGCTTTCTGTCCGCTGGTCGGTCCACTGTCGCACGGCCGCAACGGCGGCGCTTTCCCGCTCAGCCTGAATCTCCTTCGCATCACGTCCGGTCAGCCGGGCGAACTCACCCGGATGCGGCGTAAGAACGGTCAGGCAGCGCCGGACGGCGGCCCAGTCCGCGATCCGCCAAAGGTTGTTGAGCGCGTCGGCATCCAGCACGAGCGGCTTTTCCTGCTCCAGCGCGGCCTGCACCAGGTCCTGCTGCCGGCGGCCGACGGCCATGCCGGGTCCTACGGCCAGCACATCGCACTCAGCAGCCGCTGCCGCCACCTGTCGAACGGCCTCGCCTGTAAGCTCATCAGCATCGTCACACGCAAGCGGAACGGAGGTCGCACACGGGCAGATCGCAGCCACAGCCAGTTGGATTGTCCTCGGCGCGGCGAACGTGACCAGCCCCGCTCCGCCGCGCAGCGCGGCGTTTGCCGCCAGGGCCACAGCGCCGACCATCCCACGCGACCCGCCCACCACCAGCACCCGGCCGAACTCGCCCTTGTGCGCATCGCGCTTGCGGGCCGGAAGCTTCACCACCGTATCGATCCGTTCAATTGCCACTTTCCGGTTCCCGGTTCTTCGAGTCGCCTTCAGGTCCGGCCTGGCCGGCGGCCGGTTTGCCTCCAGCCGCTGCCTTGGCGATGAGCGATGCGATGTATCCACCGGCAAAACCGTTGTCGATATTGACCACGCTCACGCCCGACGCGCAGCTGTTCAGCATTGTCAGCAGCGCCGCCAAGCCGCCGAAGCTCGCCCCGTAACCCACGGAGGTGGGCACGGCAATGACGGGCGCGGCCACCAAGCCACCAACAACACTGGCCAGTGCGCCTTCCATTCCCGCGACGGCCACTATGGCGTCGGCCGCCTGAAGCTCCTCGCTGCAGGCGAGCAGACGATGCAGCCCCGCCACGCCGACGTCGTAGTGCGTGGTGACCCGCTGGTCCATGATCTCGGTCGTGACGCGGGCTTCTTCCGCCACGGGCAGATCGGTTGTGCCGGCGGCCACAATCGCCACGCATCCAGCCTGAGCGGCAGGGGCGGCCTGTCGCAGCGTGATCGTTCGGGCCAGCTCGGTGTACTCGGCCTTGGCGAAGTCCGCCTTTACGGCCTCGAACATTTCGGGCGCGGCCCGGGTGGCCAGCACGTTTCCGCCGACGGCGGCAAGCTTGCCGAAGATCGCCCGAACCTGCTCGACGGTCTTGCCCTCGGAGAGTATCACCTCGGGAAAGCCACAGCGGATCGTCCGGTGGTGGTCCACAGTGGCGAAGCCTATCGACTCGAACGGCAACCGCCGAAGCCGTTCGATTGCCTCGTCTATGGGCACCTCACCGTTGCGGACCGATTCAAGCAGTTGTGTCAGCGTTTTTCGGTTCATGGGATCATTATAGCACTAATTATCGCCTGATTGTTGCGTGGGCGTCCAAATCCAGATCGGCCACCACGCCCTGCCGTAGGTAGTGCCAGGCCAGGCCCGCCACCATGGCGGCGTTGTCCAGGCAGTACCGCATCGCCGACATGCGAAGCCTGCAGCCGAGTTTGTCGGCAAGGTCCGCCGCCGCCGCCCGCAGTGCGGTGTTCGCAGAGACCCCGCCGCCCATTATCAGCGTCTTGGCGCCCGTATGCTCCGCCGCACGCCGCAGCTTAATCCGCAGAACATCGACCACGGCCGCCTGAAAGCTCGCCGCAATATCCGCAATCTCCCGGTGGCTCAAGTTCTCGATGCCGCGTTTTCGCGCCGGTCGGCCGGCGGCGCCCTTATCTTCCCTGGCTCCGGGCACGCCGTTCACGTGGTACAGGACGGCGGTCTTGAGGCCGCTGAAGGAGAAGTCCAGCGACCGGCCCTTGAGCAGCGACCGGGGAAAATCCACGGCCTGGGCGTTTCCGTCCCGGGCAACGCGGTCTATGACCGGCCCGCCGGGATAGCCCAGGTTCAGGATGGATGCGACTTTGTCGTATGCCTCGCCGGCTGCATCGTCTATCGTGCTCCCAAGGAGCTCCATCTCCGTTGCCGACCGGCAGTGATACAGGGCCGTGTGCCCGCCGCTGCAGATTAGCGCCGCAGCCGGGTATTCGATCGGTTCAGCATCCAGGGCGGGCGAATAAGCGTGGGCATAGATATGATTGACCCCTATCAGAGGCACGTCGTAGGTCCAGGCGAGCGTCTTTGCGGCCATCAGGCCCACAAGCAACGAACCGATCAGTCCCGGCTCATTGGTGACCGCCACCGCGGAAATATCGCCTGCATGCAGGCCGGCGTCGTTTACAGCCTGGTCAATTACCGTGTTGACGGCCTCGATGTGGGCCCTGGATGCAATCTCGGGCACCACTCCCCCGTATCGTGCGTGGATATCTATCTGGCTGGCGACGACGTCGGCCAGAACCTTGCATCCATCGGCAACGACAGCACAGGCGGTCTCATCGCAGCTTGACTCGACGGCAAGGATATTGGCCGGCTCAGTCATCGTCCTTCACGGGCACTGAGTGGACCCTCACTCTCCTGGTGGTGGGGGTTTTTCTGGGCTTGGCAAGGATGACGTCCATCTCCTGAGGGGCCTCCAGCAGCATGATGGCGCGCGACAGCTGGGCGTCCATCCTAACGATCTGTCGTGCGATCGGCGGCGCGGTTTTTCCCTCGCGGGTCTCCGCCGGCCCGGTGGCCGGCACGGGACCGGGCACCACCTCCGCCCGCGTCCACAGGCGCCGAAGCTCCCGCATCTCGGGGACCGACAGCACCACCTCAACGTGTGGCTCGATGCGCCAATTCTCATCATCGGTGCCTACCAGGAACTGTGAAGTGGTGAGGTTGATCTGGCCCAGGCCTTCGCTCAAGCGGTACATGGCCTGACCGCAATGCTTGCCTCGCGTCCGCGTGCCGACAAGCACGGCCCGGCCGTGGTGACCCAGCGCCCCGGCCACGATCTCAGCAGCGGATGCGGTCCGGCCGTTTACCAGAACGACCAGCGGCACGGGGTGATACGTGCCCTCGCCGTGCGCCCGGTGGATCTCCGGCGGACCTGACCGCGAGACCTCAGTAACGATCACGCCCCCGGACAGAAACATATCGGCGACGGGCACGGCCTCCTCAGGATAGCCTCCGGGATTATCCCGCAGGTCCAGCACGAGCCCTCTGGGCCTGTCCAGCTTTTGACAGACCGGCTGAAACTGACTGCCCGTAGCCTTGACGAACTCCTTGATTCGCACGTAGGCGATGCCGTTCGTGCCGGCCAGATAATGCACCCACTGCCCGCGTCGATCACGGTACAGGCCCGTGACGGTATCAACATGGAACTCGCGCCGGGCAAGGGTGATCCCAATCTCTTTGCCGCGCCGCAGGACCGTAAGCTTCACCTGAGAGTCAGTCGGGTCCGTCAGCAGCAATTCGATATCGCCGAGCGCCAGCCCGGCCAGGCCGTCCCCGTCGATAGCCAGAATCTGATCGCCCGCGAAGATCTTGGCGATGTGCGCCGGAGAGTTCAGCAGCGGACCGACCACCATCACCTTCTTCTCGACTATCTCCAGGCGCAGGCCCACGCCGCGGTCCTTGCCCGCCATGCGCCGCTTGAACGAGTCAAGTTTCTCCGGCGGTATGTAGCTGGAAAACTCATCCAGCGCGGAGATCATTCCCTGGATGGCCTTGCGATTGATCTTGTGCCGGTCAAGAGACCCGTAGTACTCATCCTCTATGAGCCGGTATGTGTCGACCACCGGTCGCAGCGTCGCAGGCGTAGTATCCACCGCCGACGGCTCGCCGTTTTGAGCGACCCACACGACCCACACGGTAACGAGCGCCGCGACCATTATCGTAGCTATCAAGATGATGTTTCTTTTCGGCATCGTCTCCCACCCCTGATCGAACGCCGCATGCTACCACCGACACGTAAGCCAAACAAGCCCACGGCGACAGCCCGCAGACGGGCGCAAAGAGAAATGGCTAGGACTGGAGTCGAACCAGCGACGCCGGCCTTTTCAGGGCCGCGCTCTACCACCTGAGCTACCTAGCCATATCGCCCCCAACAACTCCGAATGCAAGTCTACCACCAACCATGATAGTGTCAAGTGCCCGACCGATCTGGCAATCTGCAACTTGAGAGCGGCAAAACGCCACTCAGGGCTTTCTGGCCTCTGCCTCTTCCTCTTCCTCTTCCTCTTCCTCTTCCTTAAAACCCGTGCGTTTGATGATGTTCTCATATCCGAACCACGCCCTGTGAGCATTCTGCCTCTGGATACCCATCAGCGAGGCGGTCAGCATCGTTTGCCACTGGTTTTCGTACTCGCTTCTGACGGGCGGCCTGTAGTCGATTCGCTCGACGACGAAGACGGCCCGCAGGGCCGCCACGGGAATCACCGCGATCGCCTTGGGCTTGTCCGGGTAAGGAGGCTCAACGTTGCTCGGCGCAATCGCAAAGACCTTGCGTAGGATGTATCCGCGAATGCGGCGTCCCTGCGGCACAGGCATCGCCGGCAGTTCCATGAACGGTACGTCGTTGAGCAGGAAGGCAGGAGGCATGTCCCACACCAGCCGCTTGCGGGCGAACAGACCAGTGACATTGTCTGCCAAGCCCGACGCCTTCGCCGCGGCGACCAGGCCCGCCTTCAGCGCATCGCCTTCAATCTCGTTCGCAAGCGCCTTGGCGTTGGTCGTAAAGGCCTCGCGGATCTTGAAATCCCTTATGACCTGCCACCGCAACAGATCGGTCAGCACCTTCGGTTCATGTGCGCCGACCGCCTGGGACAACTGCCACAAGACCCTGCCGGTCACCTTGCTATCCTCGCCCCGAACGTACATCTCAGGCCCCACCTGGCCGATTGACATCACCGCCGGGCGCCGCCCACTTCTTTCAAGATCCTCAGCGCTCAATACAAAAGTCCCAACCTGCTGCCCACCACTGACCGGTGACGTGAAGCTCCTGCCAAGGACCGCATGGTCGGCAAGGCCCCCACCACCCAGCAGCCTCGTAGTCTCAACAGACACCGGAAACATCCGCACATCGCTCTTGCTGACGGCCAGCGGAAAAAGTATGCCTTCAAACCCCTCGCACATGGCCCATTCAATCGGCCCCACTTTCAGATCCTTGCCGATTCGCTCCAGCGCCTCGGCGAGTGCGATCTGCTTTGCCTCGAGGGAGACCTTTTTGTCGGCGGGCAGGATCTTGCCGTCGCTGACGGGTCGGCCCCATGGATAGCAGATGGCCCTGAGGCCGGCGGAGGTCGCAAGCGTGTCAATCGCGCTGCTGAGCGGTTGATTCTTGATTGAGACGTCGGCAATCTTGACCGCCAGGGCGGCAGCGGCCGGCTCAGCCAACGCGAGCTTCGTCACGATCTGCTGATAAACGTCCTCGGGGGGGGGACTCCTGTCGCCAACTAGCCCCTGCACCGTGCCGACAAGCTTGTCCATCCGCCGCTGGGCCTCCACATCGGTCAGCATGGCCATGATCTGCGGCATGGCCTCGGTGAGGGTCATCTCCACCTCTTTGTATTCGACAGGTTTGTCTTCCTTGTCTTTCTCTTTCGCCTCTTGCTTCTTGTTCGATTTGCTGTCTTCCTTCTCATCCTTCTCTTGGGGGGGCTTGACAGGCACCTTCTTCACAAAGCTGCTCTTGTTTCTACGGTAGTGCCTGCGGCCTTCGGCCTCGTCAACCCGCGTAACCCGTGAAATCACGTCCTTGCTTATCAGCAGGAAGTGGATCGCAACGCGATCCGGCTGGTAATAGCCGAAACCGAGGGCATCTTCGTCGCCGCACGTGCCCGCCACGACGCCCCGGAACTGGCTGAACAAATCGTCAATCTGCTGCGGGGTCGGATCGGTCTGCTTCTCGAAGAACTTCTCAGCGGGCACCTTCACCACGCGCAGCTCAATCTTTTCATTGAGGTCGTGGAACAGCCTCTCGACTCGCGGGGCCGAAGGCGGGGCCCATATCATCGACGCCTTGGAGGCCTCCTTTATCGTCAGCCAGCGTCCAACCAACTCTTCAAAGTCGGCGTCCGGCATGGCGTAACTGGCCTTCAGATCCTTCATCAGTAAAGCGTATTCCTCACCGGCCACATTATAGCCAATCATATCCAGGTAATTCGTCACATCCCCGCTCGCCACCTCTACGCCGGAACCCTTTGCCTCGATCAGGAGTATCGCATAGGCAAGGGCCCTTTCCCTGGTGCCCGTGAACAGGGCCAGGAACTCCGCATCCCTAAAGGCCAGGCCCAGATACCTGGTCAGGATCTCCACGTCCCTGTTGGCCTGCACCAGGTCTCTGCGCAGGACATTGCCGCCCTTTGTTGTCCCGATGATCGTCTTTTCCTGCGCGCGGCCGAAAATCATATTGACCCCCTGTATGCCGACCAGGAACGCGACCATCAGGATGACCATGATTACCATCACCATCTTCTGGTGCCGTCTGAAGAATCCAAATGCCATGACGTCTCCTCGTCTGAGGCTCTCAAAGGCCGCCGGGCAAACCGGCCCGAAACATAGATTCTAGGTCATTACCGCGAAATGACAAGCCCGCTCTGCGCAGCGGTCATGTCTCTTGCGAACTGTCGTCGCCGGTCTGTTCGGTCTCCGGTGGAGGCCCAGGGACCGGGTGGACATCGGCCACCGCAGTCCTGCCCATCATGTCGCCAAGCCGCTGGCGATTGCGGTTCAGCAGCACGATCAGCATCAGCGGCGCCAGCCCGCCCACAAGGACCATGACCTTTACCAGGTTTCGCACCAGGACTTCTCTGAGGTTTGGCCGCAGGCCCCCATCGCCGACCACCTTCAGGCCCAGGAGCATCTTGCCGACCGTCGCCCCGTACTGCAATTCCATAAGAACACAGTACCCCAGGTAGGCCACTGTCATTCCTATCATCGTATAGGCGGTCTTGCTGTCCGATCGCATCTGTTGCCACGTCTCCCATACATCCTCCGCAAACTTCTTCTGCGGGAACAACTTGGGCCAGAGAGGCTGCGACATGACAACCATGGCCACCGTGACAAAAGGAACCATGTCCAGCATTCCCGCAACCAGACGCCTGCCCAGCGGAGCCGGCCGGAGCGTTTCCAGCATCTTAAACTGCCCGAACGGCGCGCGCGGCCGCAGAAGCAGTGCACCGAGCATCGTTACGCCCAGCAGCGCCCAAAGGAAGTATCCCCGAACCTCATCGCCTTTTTCGTCGGACAGTGGGCCAGCCAGCTTATCTATCTCGTCCGTTGGGCCGAGTTGGCCGGCCAGGTTACACCTGGCGAACATCATTGCATCGCCCTCGCGCCAGACCAGTGCCAGTTGGCCCGCCAGGCGAGCTATCATCGGCATGGCGTCTTGATGCCACGTAGTAGCCGCCTTGCCGTCGCGCACGATCTGCTGGACGGACACCACCTTGCCTGAATCGTCGAACTCCACAATCTGCAGCAAGCCGGAGGGCCCCGCTGAGGTCACCAGCAGCAGCCTGCTGCCGATCACCACCATGCCAAGCGCATCCCCCGCCGCCGTCGGGCCGCTCAGGGGAACGTCGCTCCATTGACCGTCATGCCATGTTGCCAGGCGGTTCCGCCCCTCGGTACGGACCAGCACATAAAGCCGCTCACCCCTGACCACGGCCAGAACGCCGCCCTGGGCGGCCGGGCCCGGCAGATCCGCCACATGTCGCCAGTTGTCCTCCGTGTTCTGGAACACGCCCAGCGTAATCTGTCCCGCGGGCGCCGTGGTGCGATTTGAGGAGGCCCGGCGCGTATCCTCGCGGCTGGCGGCCCGGGTGGCCGAGCCGTCCACAGCCCCTCTCTTGCGGGGCACAACCACCACCAGGCTCTTGCCTTCGGCGCCCGCAAAGCTCTCCGCCGCACAGGCCGCCTCAGGCACCGCCCCGCTGGGCCAGCGATAGTCCTTGGGACTGCCTTTGACGCGCCCGCTTGTGTCGGCCAAGGGAAAGACCAGGTATCCGCTTTCGTGATGTCCTTTCCCCGCGGGCAGCACGACGTGCAGAGACTCATCAACGGCCGCGGCCACCGCCGGCGAACCCAAAAGGTCCCGGCTTACCCACCGCCAATTCTCGTCGCTGGGCTTGGCCAGCATGTCGAACGTCCCTTCCTGCGGCGCCAGCCGGACAAGCCACAACCCCCTGGAGTTGCCGGCAAGCAGGAACTGATCCGCCGGGGGGGGCGAGGCAGCACCGGCCAGCGCGCAGCCGACAGCCATTGCCATAACGGTAAGTTTCGCGGTCATTTGGCCGGCCTCCTGGGGCCAATGTGCTTGTCGATCTGTACCTTCTTGATTCCAGATGGCAGGTTCTCGGCGAAGTTCACAGCGGCGCGCTGCCACTTGTCGGCCGTTGTCATTTTCGAAAAGACTATGTGGATTCGGCGGATCGCGCTCTTTTGACTCGCGCAGATCTCGATCGTAATATCCGTCGGCATCACGATCGGCCCGGACGGCGCCTTCTTGACATCCACAATCTCGACCGGCTTGTAGTCCCTCAGCCGGGCCGTTACCACCCGGCGCCCACCCGGCGAGAAGAAGTTTATCAGGAAGGGCCTTCGCGGCTCGGTGTCGGACCAGCGGAAGTACATCTCCCTGCGAAAGGTTATGCGATTGCTTATCGGCTCGCGATCGACGTAGGTCAGTACGTAGGCGCAGGGATTCCTGCTCATGGTCATTGCAACGGTTGGCAGCTTCGTAAGATCCGCGGGCAATTCGCAGATGCCAAGGACGGCCAGCAGTTGGTACGGCTCTATGGGCAGGGCCTTGATGCCGGGCGCGCCGGCCAGCTCCTGCCTACCCCACATCGCCACACCCTTGCCGCCGAGGCGATACCAGCAGTAGTAGAGTCCTTCAGCCACGCTCGACCCGACGCGGAACACCTCCTGACCGACCTCGCGTCCGATGAGGGCAAAGTCGTGAGGCCCAAGGCGATTGTTCGATTTTGCCAGAACCAGCAGGCCGTTGGGCGTTGCCGAGCTCCATGTGGCGGTTCGGCCCTTCTCATCCGCCAGCGTGATGTCCATTCTGGCACGGGCCCACAGTCGTGGCACGGCTGCGGCGTTGGAATTGTACTCCCCTACGAGATGGTCGATCGACACGTGCGTCTGGGGGCATTGTGTGCAGCCGCAAAATGCGGCCCCGAGCGCACATATGGCCACGATCATCCACTGGAGGCGATTCATATGTCACCTTCCATTATTTCGCTGAGGTTGCGGCTTACCTCGGCGATTTGCTCTTCGTCCATTTTGGGGTCGATCACCTTGTGCTTCTCGTCGCTCTTGCGGAAGTGCATGGTCCAGACATCGATGCCCACCTCATCCATATCTGTGCGGTCGTAAACGAGCAGCTTCTTTCGCATCAGGACGAGCGCCAGGACGAAGCGGAAGTTGATCCTGGCCGGGTCCTCGGTGTCGTCCAGCCGCCGGAAGAAGCTCATCAGCACCTCATCGTCCACGAGGAGTTTCTTCTTCTCGTCCGGCTTGGGCACGTATGTGTGCCATACGCCGACAACCTCCGCATCCTCGCTGCGGTCTTGCTTATCCCAGCAGGCAAGACAATAGTCCTCGCGGATGAACTCCCCGTCGCGCTCCCGCAACGCCGCCACCAGCTCATCACCGCCGGCCAGATGCGACTCGCACGACAGGCACCGCGTGCCGGTCTTCGGGATCTTGTACTCCCTTGTCATGCGTTACGGCAGATGCTCCTTTGCAGCCTGCTCGATCTCGGCCAGCAGACTGCCCGCCTTCGCCAGATCGGCGGCAGACGACATCTTGATATCCGCAGCGGCTTCCTTATCCGTCAGGCTCGGCAGGTTGATCCGGACGTTATAGTCGCTCAGCCGTGCCACCGTCGCAGCCAACGCCGCCGACGCCAGCAGGTCCGTTATCAGCCATGGGTTGCTCTTGGGGCCGAGCTCCTTCAGGTCATTCATCAGGGCCAGGGCAACCTTGGTGGCCTCTCGCGGCACACTGATAGCAGCGGCCGTCGCCACCTCCATTGCCTCGATCTTTTCCGGCGAGTCGTCCATTTTCGACGTGGACTGATAGAGCTTGTAGGCCGCAATATCATCCGCAACCAGGTCCTCGAACATGCCGCGAGCCATTTCGAGGCGCCGGCCCACATGCTGGTAGTACTGCTCGTGCTCGGCGTACTTCTTCTTGCCTCGCGTGAAGTTCAGGGCCATCTCGCCGAGGGCTGCGCCCAGGGCCCCCACCACGCCAGCGACGCTGCCTCCGCCGGGGGTCGGCGTCTTGGCAGCGGCCGCCGCTACAAAATCCCTCACTGATACAGCCAGCATGTCGCTTGTCTCTGCACTGTCGGTCACGTCATTCTCCAATCAATTCGACGATCCAGCCGCCAGAATACCCGAATCCCGAGACAAATGCCACAGGTCTTGCAGGAACCCGCCCCTGATGCCGTCATTTCGACAGGCGTACGAGTTGTGCACCGTGAGACGGAACCGCCATCGACAGGACGCCTTCCAACGTCCCCATGTCCGCACGGGCCCACAGGTTGCGGGCTACACGCGGGCCCTGGATCTCCAGGTCCGCCCACGGGGCCTCCACAACGGATGGCGTCTCGCTGCGATTGAAAAGGGCCACTGCCAGCGAGCCGTCGGCCAACTCGCGCTTGTGGATACAATCATACACCGGCGTCCACCCGTCGGCCGTGCAGCGACGCGTCTCCCACACGCAGTAACCCTGTTTGCCGAGCGGATCCTGGTTTACCGCGAGCACCTCGTCATTGCACAACAGGCGAATGGTGAGATCATCCAGTCGGCTCAGGTCGCAGCCGATGAGCATCGGCGCGGCCAGCATCGCCCACATCGTGATGTGTGTAATCTGCTCGTCGCGGGTGAGGCGGTTTTCGCGGACCTTGCCCCAGCCGAGCCTGCCCACGACCAGCATGTCGGGATCGTTCCAGTGCCCGCATCCCGAAAAGGGCGTCCAGCGGTCCTGGCTGAAGGCTATCGGGCTCATGTTCTCCCAGGTGTCCTTGATGTCGCCGGTGGTCCGCCAGCAATTGGCCAGGCGGGCCCAGTCGGCGGCCCCCTCGAACGGGGCTGAATTCGACAGGCTGTAGACGATATCCCGCCCGCACTTCTTCAGCGCCTCGGCCATGGCCGCCACGTCCGGCACCTCCCATGGACCCCAATCGTACTTGAGGTAGTCGATGCCCCAGCGGGCCCACTGCGCGGCATCCTGATCGTGGCAGGGAGTCTCGCCGAAGCACCAGCCCCTTTCCTCCTTGCGCTTGTCGTCGCTGCGAACACATCGCCCGGTCGAGCCGCCGTTGTAGCCGGCGTACGATTTCGCCCACGGCGTCGAGTAGATGCCGATCCGCAGGCCGAGCGAGTGCACCCCGTCGCACAGACCTTGCATGTCCGGGAACTTCTCGTTGCCCTGCAGCGCTCCCGCGGACCCGCTGCGATCGCCCTGCCAGGCGTCGTCGATGTTGACATGGCTGTAACCGTGGGCGGCCAAGCCGGACGACACCATGCTCTCGGCACAGTCCCGTATCTTTCGGGCGTCGATCTCCTTACCCCAAACGTTCCACGAGTTCCATCCCAGCGGGGGCGTGAGGGCCAGCCGCCCACCGATCATAATCTTCAGATCGCGGCTGTCGCTGCCGTGGGCGTTCGAGGCGGTGATGCCCACGACCACCTCACCATCGTCACCAGCCGAGCCGGTGATGATCCCGCTAGCGGCATCAATGCCCAGGCCTTCCGGCAGGCCGTCAGCCTGAAAGCGAATCGGCCTCTGGCCCGTGGCGGATACGGGGTGGAAGAACGGATTGCGGGCGCTCGCGCCGAACAGCGCCGGCCCGGTTAGCCCGGGCGGGCCCTGGTCCCACGGCTGGACCTCGGCCAGGACGGTTTCACAGTCGGCCAGCTCCGTCATCGTTCCTTGTCTTCTGTCGTGAATTACGGACCAGATACACTCATTTTCCGGAAGAGCTTGGGTATTTCCTTTTTCGCCAGCTCAGGCCTAGGAGTGCTCACTACCACCACGCGCGGGCGAGTCAGGTACTTCTTTGCCACTCGCTGGACATCCTCGGGCGTTACCTTCCGATAGCGCCGCTCCAGCTTCTTGCGGAAGTCGTATCCAAAGCCGTAAAGCTCATCCAACGCCGCCGACATCGAAAGCTCCGAGATAGATTGGTTGTCCAGCAACTCCGCAGTCAGGATGACGTTCACAGCCCGGTCTATTTCCTTCTGCGACGGCTTGTAGGTCGCGGCCTTGCGGAGGTTCTTTTCGATTATTCGCATGACCTCGGGCACTTTTTCCGGCTGGCACGCCGCCTCGACCATGAACGCCCCCGGCTCCACGTCCGCACCTGCCCAATTGTACGCGTGGACCACGTACACCAGCTCCTTTCCGCGGAGCTCGTCGTGCAGCCAGCCGCTGGGGAGGTGATACCCGCTGATAATCGTATCCAGGATGGTGATAGGATAGCGGTCCTCATCTCCTATCTTCATCCCCCTGACGGCGAGGATGATTCCCGCGACCTTGTTGGTCGTCTTCAGGACGAACAGTTTGTCCTCCTGGTGGTCGGGCAAACGCCCGCCCCTGCCCCGCAACACCTTGCCCACCGCGAAAAGCTCCTCGATGCGCTTTCTGGCTTTCGCCGCATCGAAGTTCCCGTAGACGGCCAGCACGCTGATTCCCCGGCCCACGTCCCTGACCTTTTCCTTGTGGTAGCGCCGCACCTGCTCTGCGGTGACGGACTTCAAAACCGTTGCATCACCGACGCTCAGCATCCGATAAGGTCCGAAGTAAAACTTGGAGCGGAAGAACTTGTGCAATTGGCTCCGCCAGCTCTCATCTATCTTCTTCACCCGTGAGATCATCTGTGGCCGGAGAATCTCGAGCTCCTTCTCGCTGAACGTCGGCTTCTGGGTGATATCGGCCAGGATTTCCAGAGCCTCGCCAAAGCTGTCGTCCAGGACCGTTGCCTCCCAGTAGAATGTGTTGTTCCCGCAGCTGCCCGTCACGCCCCCGCCAGCCGAATCGAAGAACTTCGCAATATCCTCGGCCGAGCGCTTGCCGGCGCCCTTCACGCTCAGGGCCATCATCAGGCTCCCCAGGCCGTTGGTCTTGTCGCTTTCATCCAGCAGCCCGCCTTCGATCACGAACGTCATCGACACCAGGCCGACCGCGTCGCTTGGATGCAGAATCACGCGCAGGCCACTGGGAAGCGTGAAAAAGTGCGTCTTGGCTTTTGCTGTGGCCGTCTGAGTAGCCGCAGCCGTTGTGGCCTGCTTCTTGGCGGGCACCATCCGCGTTATCGCCATCCGGTCGAACGTGAAGTATCGCTTCGCGACCTCCTGGACCTGTTCCAGAGTCACCCGCTGGATGCGGTCCGTGTAGATACGGCTGAACGTCACATCGGCGGTGCTCAGGTAGTCGGTAGCCAGCGTAGCGGCGATATCCTCCGCGGTCTGCTGTGAATAGACGTAGTCGGCCACTTTCTGCCGCTTGGCCCGCTTGAGCTGCTCAGCGGTCACACCGCTGGCTACCACGCTCTTGAGCCCGTCCACGATGGCCTTCTCAGCGGCATCGGCCTTTTCAGGCGCCGAGCGGAACGTCAGGGCAAACTCACCCTTCCCCCACGCGGGCGTCCACGAGTAGGAATGTATGCTCGTGACCAGCTTCTTCTCACGCTGAACGCTCTGCACGAGCCTGCTCGCCGAGCCGTGCGTCAGAATATAGCTCAGCACGTCCAGGGCATACAGGTCCTCGTGCACCAGCCGGATCGTCTGGAAGCTGAATGTCTCCATCGCTTCGCTCAGATCCTTGTGGCGACGCAGAACCCGACGCACGCCCGCAAGCGGCTTAACTTCAGGCAGCGACAGGTCCGGCACGCGGCCGGCCTCGAGGCCCGCAAACGCCCGGCAGATGCGTTTCAGCACGGCCGCTGCGTCAACGTCGCCGACAACACAGAAGACCATGTTCTGCGGCACGTACATCCGCCGGACATAGGCCCGCACGTCCCCGGAGGTGAGTTTACTGAGCGGCTGCTTGTAGCCGATAACGGGCACGGCGCCCGGATGCGTCCCGAAGACATTCGCCGAGTGGGTCATCCACATCTGCCGGCGCGGGTCGTCGGCTCCCGTTTCCAGTTCGCGCTGGACCACACCGTGCTCTCGGCGAAAGGCCCCGTCGCTGATCTGCGGATTGCCCATCCAGTCGGCGATCAGGTCGATGCACTGGTCGGTCTTGCTCGCGGAAGCGGAGATATAATACTGCGCCCAGGCCAGCGACGTGCTGGCGTTCGACTGGCCGCCGATTTCCGTCACGCGATTGCGGACTTTGTCATCCTTAGCGGCGGCTTTCGTGTCGCCATCGCCGTGTGTGGCGTCCTCCGCCACCAGGTGCTCGGTCAGATGGCTTATGCCTGTCCCCAGCCACTCGCGTTCGTACATCGCCCCCGCCCGCACGTAGGCCTTCACGCAGACCACCGGCGCGGTCCGCACGGGCTTGATTATCACCACCAGACCGTTGTCGAGCTTCGAAACCGTCACGCCCGCACCGGCGTCGATGCGCTCGACCACTTTCCGCGGCTTGATCTGGTCTTCGCTCGCTGCCAGCCTGGTTGCGGCCGTCGCGGCAGGCGGCTTCATGACGGATTCAGTACATCCGCCAACCGGCAACATCAGCAACAGCGAAACATTCAGGGTGAGCAAGAGATTTCTGCGCATTTGTCCGCTCCTGTAGTTTTCAGCGGGTAGAATCGGTCTTATTGGTCGGCCTTGTCCTGGCGTTCCACATCACTGAGATATGCAAGCGTTCGGTCAAGTTCGTTCTTGAGATTGCTGACTCTCAGGAGGCTCCTGGCGCGTGTGGTCAGCTCCAGTCGGCTGACGGGCTTGGATATGAAGTCGTCCGTGCCGCACTCCACGCCGCGTTCGATGTCGCCCAGCTCGTTCAGGGCAGTGACCATGAGCACGGGAATGTCGCGCGTCTGCGGGTCGGCCTTGAGCTTGCGGCAAACCTCGAAGCCGCTCATGCGAGGCATCATCACATCCAGGAGGATCAGGTCGGGCTTTTCAGCGGCCACTGCCTCCAGGGCCTCCACGCCGTCGCCCGCGGTGTACACCTTGCACTTCAACTCGTCAAGGTACGCCACGAGCAACTCCAGGTTCTGCTGGTTGTCATCAACGACCAGAACCCGGGATTGTGAGGTATCCACGTCCCTCGCAGCGGCGGCGTCAGCGTGGTCGCTCTGTGTCTCTGCCATCTTTTGGGCTCCTGCTCTGGGCCTGCAACCAACAGAGTATAATTGCCACAAGATAATAGCAATAGCGGAATTCGCAGCACATGAATAGTATTGAGGCCATGGCCCGCCTGTTCGACAAAAGCCGCCAAGATCAACCGCCGCCCGGCAAAGCTCGCATTGTCGCCCTGGCGCCGGCGGCCAACGTCTGGGGGTCCTACGACTACCTCTGGGGCGAGGCGATGGGCAAGCCGGCCGTCGGCCAGCGAGTTCGCGTGCCCTTTGGGCGAGGCAACCGAAATACGCTGGCCTTCGTGGTGGACTGCGACCGCAAGGCGGGGCAGCGCGAGCTGAAGGCCGTGGCGGAGGTGGTGGACGCTCAGCCTCAGTTCGACGAGGTTCTGTGGGACCTGGGCCTGTGGATCAGCCAGTACTACATGACGCCTCTAGGCCTGACGCTTGCGGCGATGATCCCTTCGGCGGTGGGCAAGCACGAGCCGCGGAGCGAAAGAGTGGTGTTTCTGGCAAGCGAGCGTCGCGACTGGCCCGGCAGCCTGGGCCCCCGCCAGCGCCGCATTCTTGACGAGCTTCTGGAGGCCCGCAAGCAGGGCGTCGAGCCGCTTCGCCTGGAGTCGCTGCTGCATCACAGCGGGGCATCCGGTGACACCGTGCAGCGCCTGCAGCGCCGAAAGCTCATCCGCCTTGATTCGCGCCCCGTGGTCCTGCCGGAACTGTCCGACGCCCAGGCGGGCGACCCGTTTGAGTTGAACCAAGCCCAGAAGGAGGTCCTGGCCGCTACCGAGCCAAAGCTCACCGAGGGATTCTCCGCCACGCTGCTGTACGGCGTCACCGGCAGTGGAAAGACCGAGGTTTACGTCCGGCTCATTCGGAAGGTTATCGCGGCCGACCGCCAGGCCATCCTCCTGGTGCCCGAGATCGCCCTGGCCACCCAGACCCTCTCGCGATTGCTCGAGCGACTGCCCCGGGTGGCCGTACTCCACAGCGGCCTGAGCGATTCGCACCGCGCCTTCCACTACCAGCAGATCCGCGACGGGCACGCTTCGGTCGTGGTCGGCCCGAGAAGCGCCGTGTTCGCGCCCGCTCGCAAGCTGGGGCTTATCATCGTCGACGAGGAGCACGAGCCGAGCTACAAGCAGGACACGGCCCCGCGGTATCACGGCAGGGACGTGGCAGTCATGCGGGCCAAGCTGGCCGGCGTGCCCATTATGCTGGGCTCGGCCACACCCAGCCTGGAATCGTTTCACAATGTGAGCCTGAAGCGATACGACATGCTCCGCCTGCCGAACCGCGTACGCGGCCTGCCCATGCCGAAGCTTCAGATCGTGCACCTGCGCAAGGAGATCACCGCGGGCCGGATCGAGCTGATCGGCAAGACGCTGACGCAGAAGATGGCCGGCGCCCTGGACCGCAGCGAGCAGATCATCCTGCTGCTCAACCGGCGCGGATACGCCAGCTACGTCTTCTGCCCCAAGTGCAAGTGGGTGATGTCGTGTGAGAACTGCACTCGCGCGATGGTGTTCCACCGTGCGACGCAACTGGCGTTGTGCCACTATTGCGGCGAGTCAGCGGCGCTGCCGGAGTACTGCCCCGCCTGCCGGGGCAAGCTGCTGCTGTTCGGCTACGGCATACAGCGGATCGAGGGGGAGTTGGCCAGGAAGTTCCCCACCGCCCGCGTCGCCAGAATGGACAGCGACACCATGACCTCACCAAAGCAGTTCCAGAAGGTCTTCGAGCAGTTCGCCGGCGGGCAGCTCGACCTGCTGCTCGGAACGCAAATGGTGGCCAAGGGGCTCGACTTCCCACGCGTCTCGCTGGTCGGGGTAATCTCGGCCGACACGTCCCTCAATATCCCCGACTTCAGGGCCGCCGAGAGGACCTTCCAGCTCGTTGTCCAAGTCGCCGGACGGGCAGGCAGGTCCGATCTGCCCGGCGAGGTCGTCGTGCAGACCCTTCACCCGGACGAGCCGGCCATCCTCTTCGCCGCGGAGCAGGACTTCGACGGCTTTGCCGAAAAGGAACTGTCCGAACGCCGCGAAGCCGGATACCCGCCCTTCTCACGAATCGTCAGGTTCATTGTACGCCACAACGACGCCCAACGGGCCAGCGACGGCGCCGCCACACTTGCACGAAGGCTGCGAGAGCTTCTACCGGGCGAAACGGTGACCATCACCGGGCCGCAGCCGGCCCTGGTCAAGAAGATACGCGAGCAGTTCCGCTTTCAGGTTCTGCTTATCGCCAGCCGTCCGGGCCTGGTTCAGGAGGCGGTCGGGCCCCACATGAGCGATCTGTGCCGCCAGGCCAAGGCCGATGTCATAGCCGACGTTGATCCCCTGAATCTGATGTAGAACAGGCCCGCAGGCCGCCCGCGAAAAATCTTGACCTTTGGCGCCGTGGGCTGTACAAATACCCTCGTATATAGGCGGGTGGATTGTGCGCCAGGGTGGTAAGTTACGATATGGCAGATAATAACAACAAGGCCTCGGAGAAGCTGACGGAGCTGAGACAAAAGATTGACGAGCTGGACAGGCAGATCGTCGAGATGCTGAACAGGCGTGCCAAGGTGGTGGTCGAGGTGGGCAAGGCCAAGAAGGTCGACGGCGCGCCGAGCTACGCCCCCGAGAGAGAGCACACCGTTCTGCAGCGCATCACGGAATTCAACAAGGGTCCCCTGCCTCAAGTCACCCTCCAGTCGATCTACCGGGAGCTGATGAGCGGATCGTTCGCGCTGGAGAAGCCGCTCCGCATTGCGTACCTGGGCCCGGTGGGCACCTTTTCACAGATGGCCGCGGAGCACAAGTTCGGCGCGTCGGTGGAATACCTGCCTCTGGCGGATATCCGGGCGATCTTCGACGAGGTGGCCCACTCGCACTGCGACCTCGGCCTCGTGCCGATTGAGAACACCATCGGCGGCGGCGTCATTGACACCCTCGACGCCTTTATCGGGGCACACGTCTACATCTGCGGCGAGGTCATACTCGAGATCCACCACAATCTCCTGGCCAACTGCGGGCCGGACCAAATCACCGCCATAGCCTCCAAGCCCGAAGTCTTCGCTCAGTGCCGAAAGTGGATTTCGACCTTCGGGCAGGTAGAGCAGATTCCCGTGGCCAGCACATCCAAGGCAGCCGAGATGGCCGCCTCGCAGGAGGGGCTGGCCGCCATCGGATCGAGCCTCGCGGCCGACCATTACGACCTGAAGACCATCTTCGAGAACATCGAGGACAATCCAAAGAACATGACGCGATTCTTCGTGATCTCAACAACCCCGGCCAAACGCACCGGCAAGGACAAGACCAGCATCGTTTTCTCAACAGCCCACCGGGTCGGCGCGCTGGTGAAAGTGCTGAACGTGCTGGCCTCACACGGGATAAACCTGTCCAACATCGTGACGCGTCCCTCAATGCGACAGAACTGGGAGTACTTCTTCTTCGTGGACGCCGAGGGCCACTGCGAAGACCCCAACTTCGTTGAGGCACTCAACGAGGCCAGGGACCACTGCGGTGAACTCCACGTGCTCGGCAGCTTCCCACAGGCAACCGAGCCGATCTAGCACAAGAAGGATTCATGATGCCCAGAAGGATGTTCATAGCCGGCAACTGGAAGATGAATACCTCCATAAGCGAGGCCACTCAGCTTGCGCGCGACCTGGTCGAACAGATCGGCCGGACGGATGCCGTTGACCTGGCCGTCTGCCCGTCGTTCGTATGCCTTTCGGCCGTGGGCGAGGTACTTGCCGGCAGCACGATTGACCTCGGCGCCCAGAATATGTTTTACGAAGACAACGGCGCCTTTACCGGTGAGATTTCCGGCGCCATGATAAAGGACGCCGGCTGCCGATACGTAATCCTCGGACACAGCGAGCGACGCCACGTCATCGGCGAAAATGACGAGCTGATAAACCGCAAGATCATCAAGGCCCTCGCAGACGGGCTGGACGTGATTCTCTGCGTGGGCGAGCTGCTGCCTGAACGCGAGGCCGGCCGGACGCCGGAGGTGGTTTCTCAGCAGGTGAAGGTCGGCCTGGAGGGCGCAAGCGCAGCGGACATGTCGCGAGTGACGATTGCGTACGAACCTGTGTGGGCGATCGGAACGGGGGTAACCGCCACGCCCGCCCAGGCTCAGGAAGTTCACGCGATGATACGAGAATTGCTCGGCAAGAGGTATGATGCTGCCCTAGCCGAGAGCGTGCGAATTCAGTACGGCGGGTCGGTGAAGCCCACCAACGCCGCGGAACTGCTGGCCCTGCCGGACGTGGACGGCGCACTTGTGGGTGGGGCCTCGCTGAAGGCGGCTGATTTCGCCGCCATCGTCCACGCCGGATACCAGCAATAGCACTAACATAGAACTCGGGAAAAAAGAGAGACAATGGATACCTTTCTGATAACGCTGTTCGTCATAGTTTGCGTTCTTCTGATTATCGTGGTGCTGCTTCAGAAGGGCCGTGGCGGGGGCCTGGGGGCGGCCTTCGGCGGGCTCGGCAGCAGCGCATTCGGCACACGAGTTGGCGACGTGTTCACCTGGGTAACCATAGTGCTCACCGCGACGTTCCTGCTGCTGGCAATAGGGACCACTATGTACTTCAGGCCCAAGGCTGAAACCGTCGAGACGCCCACGCTCACGCCGCCGCCGGGCAAGTACACCGAAGACCGGCGCGTGACAATAACGTCCCGTACGCCCCGATGCGAAATCTACTACACCACCAACGGGAAGGCCCCCACGCAGGACGACAGGCTGTACGTGGCTTCCGTCAGAATCAAGTGCGGAAAGGACGGCGTGATCCTCAAAGCCAAGGCCTTCAAGCCGCCCTGGAAGGCAAGCGAAGTTGCGGGGGGCTACTACGGCCCGAATCCGCCGGCGCCTGCAACAGCGCCTGCGACAAAGACGACGGCCCCTGCGACGACGACGGCGCCAGCCAGTGAGTCGGCGCCGGCTACCAGAGGGCGCTGAGTTGTATAGTAGCCAACGCCGGGAGCAACCATGTTACGCAGCATGACCGGATTCGGCAGGGCCCAAGGCCAGGTCAGTGGCGTCGAGTACGGCGTCGAGGTCCGGTCCGCGAACAACCGGTACCAGAAGATCTCGACCAAGCTGCCTGAGGCCCTCTTCCACATGGAGGCCGACGTCGAGATGCTCATTCGGACGAGAGTCAGCCGCGGCACCGTAACGCTGACCGTTCATATGAAGCCGTCCGACGACCGGGCGGCCTATAAGGTCAACACGGCTGCGGTTGCGGCCTACGTGGATCAACTGAAGGCCCTGCAGGTGGAAGCGAATCCGATGTTGCGGATAGACCTGGGAGCTCTGCTTCACCTGCCCGGGGTATGCCAGGAGCCCGATTTGGAGGACGTGGTTGAGGAAACCAGGGAAGGTCTGATGGAACTGATAGGCCGGGCGCTGGACGGGCTGGTCGGGATGCGAGAGTGCGAAGGGCGCGGCCTTCAGGAAGACCTTCTGAAGAACTGCGACATCGTCAGCAAGGGGGTGGCCAAGGTAGCCGCCCGCGCACCGGAGGCCATCAAGGATTACCAGCAGCGCCTGGCGGCACGGGTGGAGGAGCTCACCCGCGGCACGGACGTAGCCATCGACCCGCACGCCCTGGCAACGGAAGTGGCGATTTTCGCCGAACGGAGCGACATCGCCGAAGAGGTCGCACGCCTGAACCTGCACATCGAGCAGTTTCGCCAGAACGTGGACGGTGACGGACCGGCCGGCAGGAAGCTGGACTTCATCGCGCAGGAGCTGCTGCGTGAGGCCAATACGATAGCCTCAAAATCCAACGACACCGAGACTGCCCGCGAAGCAGTGGAAATCAAGACGGCAATCGACCGGATCAAGGAACAGGTCCAGAACGTAGAATAGTGCTTTCACCGGCGGTTGATGAGAACCGCACGTGCCAACAGTGGCCAAGAAAGGCAAAATTATTGTGGTAACCGGGCCTTCCGGCGTGGGCAAGAGCACCATCCTGAAGGAGGCGCTGCTGCGCACGGGCGCGGTTTCCAGCGTGTCGGCAACGACGCGCGCGCCCAGACCGTCCGAAACCGAAGACCGGGAATACAAGTTCGTAGACAAGCCTGCGTTCGAACAGATGGTTCAGGACGGCCAGATGCTCGAATGGGCCGAAATCTACGGGCAATGCTACGGCACCCCGGCCCGGCCGGTCCTTGAGGCGATCAACGCCGGACAGACAGTTGTCCTGGAAATCGACCTGCAGGGCGCAAAGCAGGTGCAGCGCAAGTTCCCGCAGGCTGTTTTCCTGATGATCGAACCTGCCGCCCAAGAGGTCCTGGCAGAACGCCTGGGGCGGCGCGGCTCAGAGAACGAGCAGGATCTGGCCAGACGCCTGACCTCGGCGACGGAAGAAATAGCCGCAGCAGAGGCCAGCGGCCTGTATAATCATCGCGTGGTGAATGATGATCTGGAGGAGGCCATCCGCCAGGTCGTCGATATCATTAGCTGAGGTGTATCGCCAAACATGATCGAAGCACTGAAGAGCGAAGAGATAGTGAGAAAGGTCGGCGGGAAGTTCAGGCTGACGGCCCTGATTCAGAAGCGCCTGTCGGAACTGGTCCTAGGCGCCAGGCCGCTGGTCGAGCGAACCAAGGGGATGACCGACATGGAAGTGGTCATTGAGGAGATCCTGCAGGACATGATCTCGATCGACTACGAGAACTCGGATATTCCGCTGCCCAGAGAACCGGAGGCCAAGTAGGCCTGCCGGCATATTTGCGATGGCTGAATCCCAGGACAAGCCGCTTGCCGGCTATGAGACGCTGCTGTGCGTCACCGGCGGGATTGCGTGCTACAAGTCGGCTGACCTCGCCAGCAGGCTCGTTCAGGCCGGCGCGGGCGTCAGTGTCGCCATGACGGAGGCGGCAACGCGATTCGTCGCGCCGCTTACCTTCCAGACGCTCATCGGCAGGCAGGTGTTCAGCGGCCTGTGGGCGGCCACCGAGGATTATCGCTGCGGACACTTGGCCCTCAACGAGCAGGCGGACCTGATAATCGTAGCCCCGGCCACCGCGAACATCATCGCAAAGATGGCCTGCGGCATCGCCGACGACCTTGTCAGCACGCTGGCCCTGTCGGCGGGCGACCGCCCGATCCTGATCGCCCCGGCAATGAACACGCGAATGTTGAACGCCCAGGCCACCCAGACCAATATCGCGACGCTGGCCGACCGCGGCGTTCACCGCATCGGTCCGGCCGAGGGCCGTCTTGCCTGCGGGGATACCGGGCCCGGCAGAATGGCCGAACCCGACCAGATCCTCGCCGCCGCCCGCGAGATCCTCAAGCAGAACCCACCCAGAAAGCGGGGCTGAGCCGGCGCAGCCTTACTTTTTTTACCTGTCCCGAGCCTATTCATTCATCGCCGGGAATGTGCTATTCTGGCCCCATGCAGGTAATCGTTACAGCCGGGCCCACACGGGAGTACATCGACACCGTGCGGTTCATCACCAACGCCTCCAGCGGGCGGATGGGCTGCGCCGTCGCACGCGAGGCGGCAAAGGCTGGACATCACGTTACACTCCTGCTCGCACAAGGCTTGGCCGCTTCGGCAATCCAGGAAGGCTGCACTGTGGTGCCCTTTGTCAGCACCTCGGACCTCAAGCGCGAGCTGATGGCACGTTTCGCCGAGTGCGATGCTCTTGTAATGGCCGCGGCGGTGGGCGATTTCCGCGTGGAAGAGCCCGCCAATCGCAAGCTTTCGCGTTCGGCCGGGGCGATCGATCTGCACCTGCTGCCCACCGAAGATGTGGTCGCCGCCGTTTGCGCCGCCAAGCGCGATGACCAGGTGGCCGTCACCTTCGCCGTAGAGGACGGCGCCATTGATGAAATGGAGACCAAGGCCCGTGCGGAGATGGCTGCGAAGAAGGCCAACTACGTGGTCGTCAACACCCCCGCGGCCATCGGCTGCGACGAAAGCCGCGCCTGCATCCTTTCGGCGCGGGCGGTCGCCCTGCCATGGGCGATGAGGTCCAAGCAACAACTCGCACGCCAGATCGTTAAGCTTCTCACTGGGTCCGGATAGGCCCGGCGCGATCAGGCCTATATAGCCCGCAGGGCTGGAGAGAAAATGCCGGCAGGTCCGATAAGAATAGAGATAACCCGAAAGCCTGGCTGTGAGGACATTCCCCTTCCGCGTTACATGTCAGGCGGCGCGGCCGGGATGGATGTCCGCGCAGCCTGCGACAGTGATGTAACGATCTCGCCCGGCCAGATGACGCTGATACCGTGCGGCTTTTCGATGGCGGTCCCAGCCGGGTACGAAGCTCAGATACGTCCGCGGAGTGGTCTGGCGCTGAAGCACGGGATAGTGGTGGCGAACGCGCCGGGCACGATCGACCCGGATTATCGGGGCGAGGTAAGTGTGATCCTGGGCAACATCGGGCAAGAGGAATTTGAGCTGCGACGCGGCATGCGGATAGCGCAGATGGTAATCGCACCGGTGCGACGGGCGCACCTTGTCGAAGTCGACAAGCTCGAGCCCACCGATCGCGGCGAAGGCGGCTTCGGACACACCGGACTATAACTTCAGAGAAGGCCACGGATGGCTGACAAGCAAAAAGGGCGAGCCGACGCAGATGCGGGCGAATCGGCCGACACACCTAGCCGGTACGTGCGGTACTGCTTCGTCCTGGCCCTGGCCGGGGCCGTCGTGCTGGCATGGCTCAGCCTGCTTACCTTCTGCCCTCTCGATGCACCATCTTCGCAGATCTACCCTCCGGGCCCCACGCGCAACGCCGCCGGTTCGACCGGCGCGTACCTGGCCCATACCATGCGCTACTGGCTCGGCGGCGGGGCCTACATGGGCCTGCTGTTCGCCACGGCCGCCGCCGGCATCCTCATCATGGGCGGGCGCATCCAGAACGTGCCCTGGCGAATTGCCGGCGTTGCGCTGCTGATCACAGCCACCAGCGCCGCGGCCTATCTCTACCGGGCTCCGGCGGCGGGTGATTCATTCCGCGGTGCAGCCGGGGTACTCGGTACGGGAGTCGGACACCTGCTGCAATCCAAGCTGAGTGGGGGCGGCGCGTGGCTGGTGCTCATTGTGGCCCTTTGCATCGGGCTGATGCTCACGGTTGAGAGCCTGGTCCTCAAGATCCCGCAGTTGGGCAGGAAGGCCTGGGATCAGCGAGAGCGGCTGCAGGGAATGATGGGGAGCCTCCGCAATCGGGCCGAGCCGCTGGCAGTAGTGCAGGCCAAGGCGATCGCCGCTGATCGTAAGGCCGCGCCGGCCAGATTGCCGGCGCCTCAGCCGCGCATTCCCCTGCCCGTGGTGCCGGCGGTGCCCGATGCGCCGGCCGTCAAGCCGCATACGGCCAAAGCGTCCTCGCCACCAAAGAAAGCCGCAACCGGCGACTCGGATTATGCGCTTCCGTCGACCGACCTGCTGGCCGACCCGTCGGGCGGATACCTGCGCAACCAGGAGATCCATGCGGCACAGAAGCGAATGGTTCTGCAGCAGACGCTGGACGACTTCGGCGTAGCGGCCCAGGTTAGCGGGTATCAGACGGGCCCGGTAATCACGCTGTTCGAGTTGTCGCTGTCTCCCGGGGTGAAGGTTTCTCAGGTGGCCAGCCTGGCCGACGACATCGCGCGGGCGCTGGCCGTGCCGGGCGTGCGAGTGGTCTCGCCCCTGCCGGGCAGGGACACCATCGGCATCGAAGTGCCGAACATGGACAAGGAGATCGTGCGGATCAAGGAGCTGATGGCCCTTGCCCCGGAGGCCCAGAAGAACCTGTCCCTGCCTCTCTACCTGGGCAAGGACGCCGCCGGGGATCCCATCATTGCGGACCTGGCCTACATGCCCCACCTGCTCATCGCCGGAACCACCGGCTCCGGAAAGAGCGTCTGCATCAACGCCATAATCACGGCGATACTGATGACCCGCAGGCCCGAGGACGTGCGCCTCGTCCTGGTCGACCCAAAGATGGTCGAGATGGCCCTCTTCGAGGACATCCCCCACCTCCTCTGCCCCATCGTCAACGACATCCGCAAGTCTGAGGAGATCCTTGAATGGGCCGCCGCAAAAATGGATGAGCGATATGAGATGCTCAAGCAGGCAAACGTCAAGAATATCGCCAGCTTCAATCGCCTCACCAAGGCCGAAATCCACCACTTGTTCGACGCCGAGACCGAGCAGGAAAAGGACGAGGTCGTCACCCATATGCCCGCCTATGTAATCATCGTGGATGAGCTGGCCGACCTTATCATGACCTCCAGTAAGGAGCTCGAGAGCCACATCATCCGAATCTCGCAGAAGGCCCGGGCTGTGGGAATCCACCTCATCCTGGCCACCCAGCGACCAAGCGTCAACGTGGTGACCGGGCTCATAAAGTCCAACATGCCCTGCCGCATCAGCTTCCGGGTTGCGTCGCGTCAGGAAAGCCGCATCGTACTGGACCAGAACGGCGCGGAAGTTCTGCTGGGCGGTGGCGACATGCTGTTCCTCCAGCCGGGCGCGAGCAATCTGATCCGCGCCCAGGGCACGTTCGTGGACGACTCGGAAATCCTCTCCGTGGTCAACGAGCTTCGCCGCATGCAAAAGCCGCAGTACAACCCCGAGCTGATGAACATACAATCCCGCTCGATAACCGACACCGGCGCCGAACGAGACACACTGTTCGACCGCGGCGTCGAAATCGTGCTGTCCACCCAGCGAGGCAGCGTCTCACTGCTCCAGAGACAACTGCAGATAGGCTACAGCCGCGCCAGCCGGATCATCGACCAGATGGCCGACGCCGGGCTGCTCGGGGAGTACAAGGGTAGCCAAGCTCGCGAATGCATGATGACCCTCGAGGAATGGCAGCAGCTTCAGGTCTCGATACAGGCCGATCTGAGCGGCGAATCCGCCGCAGACGGTCAGCCGACAAGCGCCTGATCTAATTGTCGATTGCTTGCCCTGAGCTTGTCGAAGGGCCGATTGCCTGTCCTGTCTTCGATCCGACTCGACCAAGACCCATGCAAGACGGCCCCACCGGCGGTACAATGTGCGCGTGGGTGAAACCGCAGAAGAAAAACCGCAAAGCGCCAACAAGCGGCATGGAGTCGCGTGGGTAGCTCCTACCAGGCCGCTGCCGCATCTGGAACAGGTGCTGCACCCGCTGGCGACAGCCCTAACCGACCAGATGGTGGACCTGACGGTGATTTGCCCCCTGGCCGCCGACATCGACGGGCTTCCCGCGCCGATGGAGACTATCCGCTACCAGCCCGTTCACGCGTGGGCGCTGCACCCCAAGATGCTGGCGGATCTGGCCGACCAGATCCGCGAACGAAAGATCAATCTGCTGCACGCCCTCCAAGCCGAAAGCCTCTCGCTGACCGCCCGCCTGGCCAAGGCTGCCGGGATCAGCTACGTGGTCAGCAGCTACTCGCCGGCCGACGCAAGGCAACTGGGCAGCCTCGGCGCCAAGGCAGCCGCTGTGCTGGCCGCCTCTGAAAAGATCCATGAACGCCTCACCCAAAGAAAGGCCATCGAGGCCGACCGAATTCACCTTGTCCGCCCGGGCGTTATCCAGGTTGAGCACCCGACGTGCTTTCGCGACCCAGGCCGCAGCATTGCAATCGTGGCCGGCGGAAACCTGAACAAGTTTACCGCCTTCGACGCCGTCCTCAGGACCCTGGCGGAACTGCACCGGCGGGAGTACGACTGCATGTGCTTTATCATCGGCAGCGGGCGGGCAGAAAGACGGCTCCGCACCGTCGCCGACAATCTCGGCCTGCTCAACAGACTCACCTTCGCAGGCGACCAGCCGAACGCGGAACTCGCCCATATATTCGAGGCCACCGACGTCTACATTTGCGCGGCGACCAACCGGACCGTGGAGCTCCAGTCGCTTCTGGCAATGGCCGCGGGCATCCCCGTACTGGTTGCGGGCGAACTGGCCGGAGACTTTGTCGTTGACGGCAAGACCTCGCTGCGGTCCCTCGTCGGTGGCAGGAACGTGCTCACCGGTAAGCTGACCGCTCTCCTTGACGATCGCCGGGAGGCCGACGCCATGGTTCAAAGGGCGCTGTCACACCTCCGTGAGAATCACAGTGTTGCGAACATGGCCGCGCTTACGGCTGATATCTACCGGCAGGTGCAGCAAGAAGCATCCTGAGAATCAGACGTCTCCCCAGGCCGCCCTAAACCGTCATCTTCAGGCCGAACGGCTCCAGAAGTTTGGCAAGCGGCTCGCGGTGCTCACTGCTCAGAGGCGTTAGGGGCAGGCGCAGCTCGTTTTGGATCATACCGGCCATCGCCATGGCAGCCTTTATCGGGATGGGGTTCGTCTCGACGAAGATACCCTTGAACAGTCCGAAGAGCCTCAGGTGCTGCTCCCGTGCGACTTTCACATCGCCGCCGTTCATCGCGTCGCAGAGCTTGCGAACCTCACCGGGCAGGATGTTGGCCAGTACGCTTATTACGCCCTTGCCGCCCACGGAGCCGATCGGCAGCGTCAGCGAATCGTCGCCGGACAGGATGGTAATGTCGCAGGATGCCGCAATGTCGCTGGCCATATCGAGCTTGCCCGTCGCTTCCTTGACGGCGACGACCATCTCTATCTCGTTGTACATTCGCACGATGGTCTCGGCCGCCAGCTCGATGCCGGTCCGGCTGGGTATGTTGTACAGCACGATGGGCAACTCCGCCTCGGCCAGCCGCTGGACGTGCTCGAACATTCCGTGCTGGGTGGGTTTGTTGTAGTAGGGATTCACGATCAGGCAGGCGTCCGCACCGGCATCCTTGGCGTGCTTTGTGAGGCGCATTGCCTCATCGGTTGAGTTGCTGCCGGTCCCGGCGATCACGGGCACGCGCCGATCGGCGCGCTCGACCGTGAACTCGATAACCTTGTCGTGCTCATCGTAGGTCAGCGTAGGCGACTCACCCGTCGTGCCGCACGGTATCAGGGCCTGAGTGCCGCCATCGATCTGAAAGTCGATCAGCTTGCCAAGAGCCTCGTAGTCTACCGGGCCGCGTGAAAACGGCGTCACCAATGCCACCATTGAACCTTCCAGTTTTATGCTGTCCGTCATGTCTATTGCCTTTCTTGCCGACCGCCGCCCCGCCGGCGACAGCTAAACCTACTGGCTACTGCCCGGCGCCTGGACTATCAGTCGCTTCATCTCGGCCGTCGCCCGACGAAGGCCGGTGAAGACGGCCCGGGAGATGATGGAGTGCCCGATATTGAATTCGCAAAATCCCGGCATGGCCGCTATCCGCGTGATATTGCTGTAGGTTAGGCCGTGCCCGCCGTGTACCACCAGACCCGCCTCCAGGGCAACAGTCAAGCCGCTGCGGATCTGGTCCAGAGTTTCCTGCACCCCGCCGGCCTGCTCGGGCGCCTCGCGGCGCGGGCTGCGGAGGCAGGCGTTGGCGTAGGCGCCGGTGTGCAGTTCAACGGCCTCGCAGCCGGCATCCCTGGCCGCATGGATCTGCTCCGCCAGCGGATCGATGAACGCACTGACCACCACGCCTGCATCTCGAAGGGCCGCGGCAACCTCCGCAACCCGCCGGGAATGCTTCACCACGTCAAGCCCGCCCTCAGTGGTGATTTCCTGCCGCTTCTCGGGCACGAGGCTCACCTGATCCGGCCTGATCTCCAGGGCGATGGTTACAATCTCCTCATCCGTCGACATTTCCATATTCAGCTTGTGCCGGACCGTCTCGCCAAGCAGCCTTGCGTCGCGGTCGTTGATGTGCCGCCGGTCCTTCCTCAGGTGAAAGGTGATGCAATCCGCCCCGCCGAGCTCAGCATCGACGGCCGCCCAGACCGGGTCCGGTTCAACGGTCCTTCTCGCCTGGCGAACCGTAGCCACATGATCGATATTTACGCCCAGTCCGGCCATGATCTGGTGCTCCCATGCAACACCCGAAGCCTATTCTATTACCCCCGGGCAATGGGTTTCCAGCGGAAAGATGGCAACACTCAATTTCGTTACAAAAGACACAACCGTTATTATCCGATTAAACTGGTATGTGACTGCTTTCCCCAAGCGAGGGTGCAGCTTGCCGCGAACAACCGTCAACATGGAAGATGGACCCGCAGTCCCCAAGATCCTGATTATCGAGGATGACGACGACCAGCGAATGCTGATGTGCGAGGCGCTCGGCCTGCACTATGGCGACGGGTCCGGGGCAAACATCGTGGGCGTGGGCACCGGGGCCGATGCCCTGTCGCAGAACCTCAGCAGTTTCGACGTGGTCCTTCAGGACTACAACCTGCCGGACGTCGACGGCCTGAAGCTGCTGAAGGAGATTCTTGTCAGGGCCAACCTGCCCGTTATCTTCGTCACGGACGAGAAGATCGCCACCACCGCGGCAAAGGCGATCAAGTACGGGGCACAGGACTACGTGGTACGGCTTGGAGACTACCTGTTTGCCCTGCCTATCGTGATCGACAAGAGCATCCGCCAGCACAAGATCAAGAAGGAAAACGACCGCCTCCAGCAGGAGCTTCAGACCATGCTCAGCGAGCTGCGGGTCAAGAACATCCAACTCGAGGAGTCCATGGAGAAGCTCAAGACCATGGCCACCACGGACCACCTGACCGGCTTGGCCAATCGAAGGCGATTCTGCGAGATACTCCAGCATCACTTCATCGAGGCAAGGCGCTACGGTTTCGATCTGACCTGCTGCATGAGCGACCTGGACAACTACAAGCATTTGAACGACACCTACGGCCACCAGATCGGCGACGACATACTGGTCCTTGCAGCGGACGTCATTCGCGAGTCGCTTCGCGGCAGTGATATCGCCGCCCGCTACGGGGGAGATGAGTTCATAATCCTTGTGCCTCACACGCCGGTGGAGCGTGCCCTTGCCGTCGGCCAGCGCATCCGCCGGCAACTGGTCGCCCGAAGCAGGAACTATCGCAACATTGCCAAGCCGGTGACAATGTCCATGGGGGTCGCTTCGCTGAGGTCGGACCATCCCACCAGCGCCGAGGCCCTCGTCGCGATGGCAGACCGTGCACTCTACACCGCAAAGTACAGCGGCAGAGACCGTATCGTGCGATTCGCCGAAACGTCGGATAAATTTGGCGTCAGCAGCGCTGCCTGAACCGGCGCCATTGGATTCGATCCCCTCCCGGCCACCTGTCACCCCATAAAAATCGGGACTATGTGCCGGTCATATATGTTGCTGGTCACGTTCCGCGCTATGACTGCTTCGTTCTCGGACAGGGCCTGAAGATAACCATCGCCCATTTCCGCCGCTACCTTGTACGCCACGTGCAACATCTGCCTGAAGTGCACGTTGTACGCCTCGCAGGAAGCATCGTGCTTCAGCGCCGCCGCAAATGCCCGGCCGTCCCAACCATCAACCAACTCCAAGGACGGCAGCGCTGCCGTGTCAATGTCGATCACCGTTGCATAAGGCGCCGTCAACTCATCCAGACGCTCCAGCGCCTTTGCGTATATCTCCTTCGCGATTGCCAGGCCGCCGCCGCCGGCAAGGGCCAATCCCGCCACCTCCTCCAGCCATGTCGTCCCGGCGGTCTTGAGGTGCAGGCCGGCGTCGAACTTCAACAGCGACTCGCGCATCGACCCGTAGATCGAGAACTTATCGCTGCCGGAATGCACGCTCAGCTTGAGGTTCTCGGGCAGATGGAACTCCTGGATGGCCAGTCTTATCACCGCCACGTCCTGCTCAAACTCCCTTGCAAACTGACCCGCGTCGCCCTCGTAGTCCACGCCCTTGTTGAACCGACCGCTGAACTTCGGGGCGATCGTCTGAGCGGAAATCCCGTTATCGGAAATCGCCGCCAGAATGAAGAACATCTCCACGGGCGTCTGCGGCTGGTCGGTCTCGTCCATCGAGATCTCGGTGATGAAATTTTCGGCGCCCTTGGCCGTCACCACGTGGCGATAAATCTTCGCCGCCTCCTTAACCGCCAGCAGGAACCTGGCCGCAATCGCCCCGATCTGGTCCTCGCTGACCTCCAGGGTTCCCTCGATGCCCGGCACGGCCAGAGCGCCCACATATCTCCTGTACTTCTCGACAAAGGCTGTAATCTCGGCTTGGCTGGCCGCCTCGCCCGTGAAGTCCGCCACGTCAAGGGTGAAGAAGTCGCTCGAGGCCACGAACAGATCAACGTTGCCCATGGCGACATGATCGGCATCGACAAAATATGGATCGGTCCATTTGCACGCGCGAACCGCGGCGTCCGCCTCCGCTCTGACGTCGCCGGGCTCGGAGCCTATCGTGGTATGCTCGCGGTGCGACTTGTTCCAGACCGGCGCAACACTCACGCCGCGGGCCTTTGCCTCGACAAGGGCGGCAAGCTGCGCCTTGCCCTGCCGGCCAAAACGGTCACCAATCCCAATCGAGTACTTGGGCAGCTTCATTACCTCTCCTTTTTGCAGGTCGAAAATCGCGGGCATCTTACCATAGAGCAGGCGTTACACCGCAAGGGGTAAATCGCCCCCACGCGCCCACTGCCTGATATCGCCCCCCCCGAGAAGGAAAAAATTGATATTCGGCGATTATCCGTTGAAATTGTGGCTGGGATTGCGAATAATCGCGTGACACCTCACGACAGCGGAAGGCAGGGCTGATGGGCGCGGACTTAGACAAGGTATTTAAGGCGTACGACGTTCGGGGTATATACGGGCAGGAGATCGACGAGGACCTGGCGTGGAAGGTGGGATACGCCACGGCCCAGTTCATGCGCGGGCGATTGACGGGCTACGACCGCGGCATGTCATCCAGCAATCGCCTTGTTGTCGGGCATGACATGCGCCCGCACAGCGAATCGCTGGTCCAGTCGCTCATAAGCGGCGTGATCTCCAGCGGGATCCACTGTGTGGACATAGGCATGTGCGACACGCCCATGACCTATTTTGCCATCAATCACCTGGGCGCCTGCGGCGGGGTGATGATAACCGCCTCGCACAACCCGATTGAATACAACGGATTCAAGTTCTCCGCCGCCAAGGCAAAGCCCATCGGACGCGACACCGGGCTGTCGGAGATCAAGCACATTATCACCACGCTGACTCGCATGCCTCCCGGCGCCACGGTTGCTTCCTCCGCCCAGTGCATGGACCTGTGGGACGAGTATCGCAAGCACGTGCTCGGTTTCCTGCGGACGCCCCGCAGACTCAAGGTGGTGGTCGACACCTCCAACGGAATGGGCGGAAAGATGTTCGAAGTAATCTTCGGCGATGCCGACATCGAGACCATCCCTCTGAATTTCGAGATCGGCAAGAAGTTCGCCCATCCGCCGAACCCCCTGGTCGAGGCCAACCTCAGTCAGGTGAAGGCCGCCGTCGTCAAGCACGGGGCCGACCTGGGAATATGCATGGACGGCGACGCGGACCGCTGCATGTTCGTGGACGAAAAGGGCCAGACCGTGCGGTGTGACATAATCACCGCGCTGCTTGCCAAGCACTTCCTGCATGATGACCGCGGCGCCACCATCGTCTACGACATCCGGGGCAGCCGCGTGGTGGCCGAGGAAATTGTCGCCGCCGGCGGCGTACCAAGGAAAGAGCGGGTCGGGCACGTATTCATGAAGAAGGCGATGGCAGACGCACACGCCGTCTTCGGCGGAGAGCTCAGCGGGCACTTCTACTTCCGAGACAACTACAATTGTGACAGCGGAGCAATCGCCTTTGCAACCGTCATCAGCGTTGTCGCCGCACAGAATGAGCCGTTCAGCAAGCTCGTGGCCCCGCTGGCCAGATACGCACACACCGGAGAAATAAACTTCGAGGTGGCCGACAAGGAGGCAAAGATGAAACAGGTCGCCGAGGAGCTGGCAGACGCCCAGATCGACTACCTCGACGGCGTCACGTGCCGCTACGAGGATTGGTGGTGCAACGTCAGGCCGTCGAACACCGAGCCCCTGCTCCGCCTGAACCTTGAAGCGGAAACACCCAAAATGATGAACCAGAAGCTCGACCTGCTGAAGCGCATCCTCGGTGAGCCCGTAGACCACTGATTATCGCAGGTGAGCCGCCAGCAGCCCTCAGGGAGCCAACAGATTAGTGATTTGCCGGCAATGCCGCCGCCGGTCCAAGAAGCCGCACCTGCCGGCCAGCCTCTTCAACCGTCCGGGCGCCCCAAATGGGCCACCGCTATCGGGCTGATCTCCATCATCGTGGCCTCGCTGCTCCTTGTCTTCATGCTGATTGGCCTGGCCAAGAAGAGCATCGCGTTCAAACTCGGCCCTGGCACCTTCACCGTCAGTATTGAGGAATATTTCCCCCACTGGTACACCACCTATCAGACGGTCACGATTTCCGTCGGCATCGTCTTTGCAGTTCTTCTCCTGGTCGGCGGGATCGGTGCGCTGCGCAAGCGTGCACCCACCCGGAAGCTTCACCTGGTGTGGGCCGGTATCTATATCGGCGTCACCGTGATCCGGAACGTGATTGAGATCACCTATATCGACCTCTCGTCCGCCCCTTCGTGGATGCGGTCTACCATGGGCCTCGGTATCATCATCATGATCCCAGTGAGCCTGGCGTATCCCGTGTTTCTGCTGATCTGGTTCAACCGCGCCAAGATAAAGCAGCAGATCAGTACCTGGTAGCCCCCTCCGCTAGCTGTTCATGTGCTTTCCCAGGAACTGGCCCGTGTAGGATTTCGAGCAGGCTACGATGTCCTCGCATCTGCCCTCGGCGACTATCTCTCCGCCGCCGTCGCCGCCCTCGGGGCCCAGGTCGATGATCCAGTCGGCGCACTTAATGACGTCCAGGTTGTGCTCGATCACGATGATCGTGTTGCCCATGTCGGCCAGGCGGTTCAGGACGTTCAGCAGGTTGCTGATATCGGCGAAGTGCAGGCCGGTTGTCGGCTCGTCGAGCACGTACAGCGTGTGCCCGGTGGCGGTCTTACCCAGTTCCGAGGCGAGCTTCACCCGCTGTGCCTCGCCGCCGGAGAGAGTCGTTGAGCTCTGGCCGAGCTCCACGTAGCCCAGGCCCACATCGCTGAGGGCCTTCAGGAGTTGCTTGATCTTCGGGAAGTTATCGAAGAACCGCAGGGCCTCCTCCACCCGCATGCTGAGCACGTCCGCGATGTTCTTGCCCTTGTACCGCACCTCGAGGGTCTCGCGGTTGTACCGGGCGCCCTTGCACTCCTGGCAGGTGACGTAGACATCCGGCAGGAAGTGCATCTCGATGCGCTTTGTGCCCTGGCCCTGGCAGGCCTCGCAGCGACCGCCCCTGACGTTGAAGCTGAACCGCCCCGGCTTATAGCCCCGTATCTTGGCCTCGCGCGTCTTGGTGAAAAGCTGGCGGATCTGGTCGAACACGCCCGTGTACGTAGCCGGGTTGCTCCGCGGCGTACGCCCGATCGGAGACTGATTGATCTCGATGACCTTGTCGACGTACCCGACGCCGAGGATCTTTTCGTACTGGCCCGGCCTGTCGCGGGAGGCGTGAAGCCGCCGGCGCATCGCCCGCAGCAGCGTCAGGTCCACCAGCGTGCTCTTGCCCGACCCAGAGACACCCGTCACGCAGATGATGCCGCCCAGCGGAAAACGCACCGCGATGTCCTTGAGATTGTTCTCGCGGCAGCCGCGAACCTCCACGCACTGCTTCAGGGAGACGTCCCGGCGCCTGACCGGCGTATCAATGCAGAGCTTGCCCGAAAGATACCTACCCGTGATGGACTCCCGGGCCTTGCAGATGTCGTCGATGCTTCCCTGTGCGACCACGCGCCCGCCGTGCCGCCCCGCCCCCGGGCCCATGTCCACCACCTGGTCGGCTGAACGCATGGTGGCCTCGTCGTGCTCGACCACGAGCACGGTGTTGCCCATGTCGCGAAGGTGCTTCAGCGTGCGGATGAGCCGCTGGTTGTCCCGCTGATGCAGGCCTATGGTGGGCTCGTCGAGGACGTAGCAGACGCCGACCAGACCGCTGCCGACCTGCGTGGCCAGGCGTATCCGCTGGGCTTCTCCCCCGCTGAGGGTGGCCGACGTCCGCCCCAGCGTGACGTAGTCAAGCCCAACGTCCGCGAGGAACTTCACCCGGTGGGATATCTCGCGGAGAATCGGCTCGGCGATCTGCAACCGCTCGTCGTCCAGCTGCAGGCCGGCGAAGAACTGCTGCACCTCGGTGATGTTCATTTCGGTAATCTCGTGCAGGTTCTTCCCCCCGACGGTAACGGCGAGCGACGCGGCCTTGAGCCTTGCGCCGTCGCAGGTTGTGCACGGCTGTTCCGAGAGGAACGAGTGCATCCTTGCCTTTACGAACTGGCTTTCGGTTTTTCGCCATCGGCGCATGAGGTTCGGCACGACGCCCTCGAACTTGTCGCCATCGCCGTACATGAGCTTCTTTCTGACGGAGGGTCGCATCTCCTTGAACGGCATGTTGGCGGGCACCTTGTATCGCACGCAGAATCTGCGGATCAGGCGGTTGTAAAAGATGTTCATCCGCTTTCCGCCGTGGCGCCAGGCGTCGATCGCGCCCTGAGACAACGACAGGCTCGGGTCCGGAACGATCAGGTCCGGGTCGAACTCCAGTATCGTGCCCAGCCCGTCACAACTCTCGCAGGCGCCGTATGGGGAATTGAAGCTGAACATGCGTGGGGCCAGCTCCGGCAGATTCGCCTCCGGGTGCTTCGGGCAGGCGTAGGTGGTGCTGAAAAGCCAGTCCTTCCAGCCGGCGAAGTCGCGGCCTAGCGGCTCGGCCGCGGGAGAGGCCTTCTCGCTGTCGGCCGCCTCGTGCATGATGATGACCAGCCCGCCGGCCAGGTTCAGGGCCGTCTCGATGCTCTCGGAAAGGCGGATCCTCGCGGAATCCTTCAGCACCAGGCGGTCGACGACCACCTCGATGCTGTGCTTCTTGTTCTTGGCCGGTTCCGGCAGGTCCTTCAGGTCGTAGACCGATCCGTCGATTCGGACGCGTATGAATCCCTCCCGCTGAACGTGCCGGAGGAGTTCGGTGTGCTGGCCCTTCTGCCCGCGAACGATGGGGGCCAGGACCATGAACCTCGTGCCTTCGCCCAGCGTGAAGATCGCATCGACGATCTGGCTGACGGTCTGTGAGGTGATTGGCCGGTTGCAGGGCTTGCCGCGCGGCAGTCGGATCCAACAGTGCGGCTGGCCCACGCGGGCAAAGAGCAGGCGGAGGTAGTCGTAGATCTCGGTGGTGGTGGCGACGGTGGACCTCGGGTTGCTGCCGCGAGTCCGCTGCTCGATGGCGACGGTGGGCGGCAGGCCCTCGATGTGGTCGACCTCCGGCTTGCCGAGCTGCTCGAGGAACTGCCTGGCGTAGGCGGAGAGGCTTTCCACGTACTTGCGCTGTCCTTCGGCGTAGATTGTGTCGAACGCGAGGGAGGATTTGCCCGATCCGCTCAGGCCGGTTATCACCACCATCTTGTCGCGGGGGATGCGGACGTCGATGTTCTGGAGGTTATGCTGCCTGGCCCCCCGGATGACTATCTCGCGATTGGTGTGCGCTCGTGCGTTTGTGCTGGCCTTGCCGGACCCGCCTCGCCTTGAGGCAGAAGCCTTGGTCCGCCTGGAAGCCGTACCGGCGCGCTTGGCATTGCCGCGGGATGTCTTGGTCCTCTTGGCCATCGCTTTTGAAACCGTACAGTATAAGGCGGCGGCAAAAGCGCGACAAGTGTGTCAATCGCCAGGACCCGGCCCAAGGTGCCATTTCCCCGTGCGCAACCATCCCCTTAAGTGCGCATGCGGAGGGTATAGCCGCAAGTATTTTTGTCGAGGGCGGCTGTGGCCGGCTAGATGTCCCCCACACGCACGAACCGGACTGCGTCGGCGGCTACGTGCAGCGTCGTGCCATCGGTGCGAATAGTCACGCTGCCCGTGCCGGCTGTGAAGTCGTACGTCCCGATCAGATTCCACTGGCCACCGTTCGTCGGCTCGTCCACGCTGACCGTGCTCGTGCCGCCATCATGCACCACGTCCACCAGAACATTCGTCGCCAAGATCGGCGAATGCAGCCACCGCAGATACACCTCGTACTGGCCGTCCTGGGTCATCGTCGGCGTGAACGTCACACTCTTGCTGTCCTTGTCGCTGTTGCGGTGGCGCAGGTAGTTCAGGCCGTGGGGCTTCGGACGGTACGTGCCGGGCAGCCAATCGCCCGTTACCGCGGCCGAGGCGTTGTCCACGATCACGTCGCTGACCGGCAAGATGTCCCCGATGCGCAGGAACCGCACCGCGTCGGCAGCCACGTGCGACGTGGTCCCGTCCGTACGAATTATCACGCTGCCCGTACCGGCCGTGAAGTTGTACGTGCCGATCAGATTCCACTGGCCGCCGTTCGTCGACTCGACCACGATGACCGTGCTCTTGCCACCATCATGCGTCACGTCCACCGGAACGTTTGTCGCCCAAAGCGGCGCGTCCGGCCACCACACGTACACCTCGTACTGGCCGTCCTGCGGCAGCGTCGGCGTGAACGTAATGGTCTTGGCGCCCTTGTCGCTGTTGCGGTCATGCAGGTAGTCCCCGCCGTAGTAGTCCGGTCGGTAACTGCTGGTCATCCAATCCCCCGTCACCGTCGCAGACGTGTTGTCCACGATCACGTCCACTACCGGGGCCACAATCTCCAACTCGTTCGTCGTGCCGTCGCTGACCGGCGCGCCGCCAATGTCCGCCTCAACCACCACGTCGTACGTCCCCAACGCCAGGGGCGGGATGATCGCGTCATCCGCCAGCGTCCACGTCCCGTCGCCGTTGTTCGTCGCTAAGTACGTGTTGCCGTCTACCGTCACCTGAACCGTCGCGGCCGGGTCGTTCACCATGCCTGTCAGCTCCGGCGTCGTATCCGTCGTCGTCAGAGGATCAATCGTCACTATCAGCCCCCCAATGTCGCCCACGCGCACGAACCGCACCGCGTCGGCAGCCACGTGCGACGTGGTCCCGCCTGTGCGAATTATCACGCTGCCCGTACCGGCCATGAAGTCGTACGTGCCGATCAGATTCCACTGGCCGCCGTTGGTCGACTCATCCACGCTGACCGTGCTGGTCCCCCCAACATGCATCACGTCCACCGGCACGTTCGCCGCCCAGATCGACGCGTCCGGCCACCACAGATACACCTCGTACTGGCCATCCTGCGGCAGAGTCGGCGTGAACGTCACGCTATTGCTGCCCTTATCGGCGTTCTTGTCGTGCAGGTAGTTCGTATCGTAGTAATTCGGGCGGAACGCAGTGGCCTGCCAGTCCCCGATCATCGTGGCCGAGGCGTTGTCCACGATGACGGTGCCCTCCGCGATGCGCAGGAACCGCACCGCGTCGGCAGCCACGTGCGTCACGGTCCCGTCCGTCCTGATGGTCACGCTGCCCGTGCCGGCTGTGAAGTCGTACGTCCCGATCAGGTTCCACTGGCCGCCGTCTATCGACTCGTCCACGCTGACCGTACTGGTCCCGCCATCATGCATCACGTCCACCGGAACATTCGTCGCCCAGATCGACGCGTCCGGCCACCACAGATACACGTCGTACCGGCCAGTCTGCATCGCTGTCGGCGTAAACGTCACGCTCTTGCCGCCTTTGCCGCTGTTCTTGTCGTGCAGGTAGTTCCCGCCGTAGTAGTCCGGGCGGTACGTGCCGGCCAACCAGTCCCCGATCACCGTGGCCGAGGCGTTGTCTACGATCACGTCCGTGGCCGGAACCACAATCTCCAACTCATCCGTAGTGCCGTCATTGACGGGTGCGCCGCCAATGTCCGCCGCAACCAGCACGTCGTAGGTCCCCATCGCCAGGGCCGGACTGATCGTGTCATCGGCGAGCGTCCAGGTGCCGTCACCGTTGTTGACCGCGGCGTACGTGTTGCCGTCCACCGTCACCTGAACCGTCGCGACTGGGTCGCTCACCGTGCCCGTCAGTTCGGGCGTGGTGTCCGCCGTCGTGAGCGGATCAACCGTCACCGCCAGTGGAACGGGCAACACAGGCGCGAACCGCACGGCGTCGGCTATCACGTGGGAGGTGGTCCCAGCGGTCTCGATCCTGACGTTTCCTGCCGTCCCCGCATCAAAGCTGTACGTGCCCAACAGGTTCCACTGGCCGCCATTGACAGACTGGTTCGCCGTCACAAGACTCGTGCCGGCGGCATGAGTGATGTAGACCGGCACGTTGGTGGCCGCCGTGCTCCAAACCGGCCACCACATGTACACTTCATAGTCATTGGCGCCTTCGAGGTCTGGAGTGAACGTGTAGCTCTTCAGACCCTTGCCCGCGTTGCCGTCGTGTGCATACCACGAACCGTAGTAATTCGGCCGAAATGCGCTGAACATCCAGCTGCCGTCAGGGATCCCCTCAGTTTCGTCAACGATCACCTCGCTGAGCGGGAGGTTCGCGACGCGCAGGAACCGCGCCGCGTCGGCCACCACGTGCGACGTTGTCCCGTCGGTGCGGATCGTCGCGCTGCCCGTGCCGGCCGTGAAGCTGTAGGTCCCGATCAGGTTCCACTGGCCGGCCTTTGTCGTCTCGTCCACGATGATCGTGCTCGTGCCGCCATCATGCGTCACGTCCACCGGAACGTTCGTAGCCCACATATCCGCCTCCGGCCACCACAGATACACCTCATACTGACCGTCCTGCATCAGAGTGGGCGTAAACTTCACGCTCTTGGCGCCCTTGCCCGTGTTCTGGTCCTGCAGGTAGTCGGTGCCGTAGTAGTTCGGACGGAACGTGGCGACCAACCAGTCCCCGGTTACCGTGGCCGAGACGTTATCCACGATCACATCCGTCACCGCGACCACAATCTCCAGCTCATCCGTAGTGCCGTCGTTGACCGGCCCGCCGCCCATGTCTGCCGCAACCAGCACGTCGTAGGTCCCCATCGCCAGCGCCGGACTGATGGTGTCATCCGCCAGCGTCCACGTGCCGTCGCCGTTGTTCGTCGCCGAATACGTGTTCCCATCGACCGTCACCTGAACCGCTGCGGCTGAGTAGTTCACCATGCCCGTCAGCTCGGGCGTCGTGTCCACTGTCGTCAGAGGATCGACCGTCACCGTCAGCCCGGCAATGTTCCCCACGTACAGGAACCGCACTGCGTCGGCAACCACGTGCGAGGTGGTGCCATCCGTTCGGATCGTGGCGCTGCCCGTCCATGCCGTGAAGTCGTACGACCCGATCAGATTCCACTGCCCGCCGTTTATCGACTGATCCACGCTGACCGTCATCGTGCCCCCGTCATACGCCACGTCCACCGGCACGTTGGTGGCCGCACCACTCCAGACGGGCCACCACAGATACACCTCGTACTGGCCGTCCTGCGTCAGCATCGGCGTAAACGTCACGCTCTTGATGCCCTTGCCGATGTTCTGGTCGTGCAGGTAGTCAGTGGCGTAGTAGCCCGGGCGGTAGGTCCCGGCCATCCATTCGCCCGTCAGCGTGGCCGATGCGTTATCCACGACCACATCAATCTCAACATGGAGGTTGCCGAAGTTGATGTCGGTGACGATCTCGCCGGGGCCAACCACTACCGTATGCGTGCCGGGGATGCTGGAGCTGCCCGCAGCCCAGACCACCAGATTGTCGATGTTGATCCCGGAATACGTTACCGAGCCGTCGCTGCCGAACTGGAATCGGATATTGACCACCTGGCCATCGAATGCCGACAGGTCAAAGACTGCGATCCCGCTATCCAACACGCCACCGCTGTCGTAGGCGATCTGCCCGAGCTCGGCCCTATGTACGTCACCCTGGTCCTCGTAAGGAAGTCCCGAGGTCGGGACAATCAGATCGTTCGGGGGCGAGATGGGACCCGTGCTGGCCTGCACGTTGACGCGGTCAAAGTGGTTTTCGATCAGGGCGGCATAGTCAAACTGCAACTGAACGTCGATGAAGCCCGTCAAATCCACGGTCAGTTCGTAGTACGAGTACTCACTGTTGCCGTAGGTGCCAGCATGCCCCATCATCATCGTACCGTTGTTCAACGGCCCGTTGGTGTTGTTGATCGTAAAGGCACCAGAGGTGGTTTCATTGGGTCCCAAGCCGGCTTCAAAATCCTGGGTGAATATGTCGACGGCGCTGAGCGACTCGAGCGCCGCTCCGCCGGGGAAGGTCTGCACCCAGGTCACCTGCAGCACTTCGGCAACGGTGTAGGTGCCCTCCGCCAAGCCGGTGATGGAGTAATCGCCGGCGCCGTCGGTGATATCGGAGGGCTCCCCGGGGTCAAGCTGGCCGTTGTGGTTCGAATCCACGTACATGGTCCAGCCTTGCACGCCCGGCTCGCCCGCGTCCCAGACCCCATCGCCGTTCAGGTCGTGCCACTTGCTGCCGTCGATCTTGCCGAAGGCGTAGTCCTCGACCTCGCCGTCCGGAGCCGGACCATCGAAGGACAGGCCGCCGAGGCTGCTGAAGCGGAAGCGGGCGTAAGTCCGGTCGGGAGGCGTGACCGGGACCGCGAAGTTCAGGGAGTTTACTCCCGCCACCAGCGCCACATCCGTGAAGATCTGCTCACCAGGATCGGCCCAGTCGCCGTCGGCATTGAAGTCGATCCAGGCGTTCAAGAGTCCGGAGCCCGAGGCGGTCACATCCACGGTCGCGGTCTGGCCCCCGACCAGTGCCGAGGTGAAGACCACGCCGTCCTCGTCATCGTTACCGTCGTTATCGTCGCCCAGGGCATTGGGGTCGGGCTGGCCGTCCGGTTCGGCATCGACGCCGGCACCCAGGAAGAGGCCCGAGCCGAGGGCGTGCCGGGCCCCGTTGCTCGCCAACAGCGTCGGATAGGTGGGATCGGGGGCGTCGCCGAAGTCCGCGCCGAGCACAACTTGGTAGTCCTCGACCTCGCCGTCCGGAGCCGCACCATCAAAGGACAGGCCACCGAGGCTGCTGAAGCGGAAGCGAACGAACGTGACCCCCGGTGTTGCTGTGCCAGGCACCGGTACGTTGAGAACGTTGGGCCCGGCTACCAACGCGACGTCGGTGATGAACTGTTCACCCGGATCGGCCCAGTCGCCGTCGGCGTTGAAGTCGATCCAGGCGTTCAAAAGTCCAGGGGCCGAGGCGGTCACGGTGAGGCTCACGATGTTCCCGGGTATCAGCGGCGTATTGAACACCACGCCGTCCTCGTCGTCGTTGCCGTCGTTATCGTCGCCCTGGGCATTGGGGTCGGGCTGGCCGTTCAGTTCGGTATCGACGCCGGCACCCAGGAAGAGGCCCGAGCCGAGGGCGTGCCGCGCTCCGTCGCTCGCCAACAGCGTCGGATAGGTGGGATCGGGGGCGTCGCCGAAATCGATGCCCTCGTGGTTGCCAAAGTCGATGCCGGTGACGATCTGGCCCGCAGCCAGCACTACCGTGTGCGTGCCGGGCCCGCCGATCGCTTGAGCGTACACATACGCAATAATGTTAGCCCGTAGGTTCGCGCCATCCGGCTGCGGAAGATGAAAGTTGTCCGTGGTTAGGCCACCAAATGCCACGTGTCCCGCTCCGAAAACCTTTTCTGCCAGGGCCACGCCCGCTCCTGCGTCGGTCATCAGTGACGTCAGCCCTGGTCCACCGATTGTGGCATGCGCAAAAGAACTGCCAGTGTAAGACGTAGTTATCGGCGTGTACGGCCCGATGAAAATCGGATGCAGCGGATCGACGGCGGTGACAGGATTAGTGCTGCTATCTGGATAGGTTAACGTCACGCCGCCAAAGCCAAAGCTCATCCCATCGCCCTCGTTGGGGGCGGCGTTTAGGAACAGACTTCCTCCACCCATGCCCCAAGTCTCAATCAGGCCGATGTTGGCCGTCAGAAACGCTTCCAGCTCGCTTGCATTGTTATCACTGCCTTCCATGTAGATGAAGGAAGTGTTTGGCGAAAACAGCGTAGCCGGATTGAGGGTTTCGTAGCGTAAATCCTGCCAGGCGCCGGCGCCGAACACCAGGTCCATCGCGGCCTCATTGCTCGATGAACCCCACGGCTGGCCCACGGTTGATCGCACATACACCGTGTCGCCGGCCCCGCCGCCGCCCCCGGGGAAGGTCTGCATCCAGGCCCCCTGCAGCACCTCGGCGACGGTGTAGGTGCCTTCCGCCAGGCCGGTGATGGAGTAATCGCCGGCGCCGTCGGTGATGTCGGAGGGCTCACCGGGGTCAAGCTGGCCGTTGTTGTTCGAATCCACGTACATGGTCCAGCCTTGCATGCCCGGTTCGCCGGCGTCCCAGACCCCATCGCCGTTCAGGTCGTGCCACTTGCTGCCGTCGATCTTGCCGAAGGCGTAGTCCTCGACCTCGCCGTCCGGAGCCGCACCATCAAAGGACAGGCCGCCGATGCTGCTGAAGCGGAAGCGGGCGTAAGTCCGGTCGGGAGGCGTGGCCACAACCGCGAAGCTCAGGGAGTTTACTCCCGCCACCAGCGCCACATCCGTGAAGATCTGCTCACCCGGATCGGCCCAGTCGCCGTCGGCATTGAAGTCGATCCAGGCGTTCAAAAGCCCGGAGCCCGAGGCCGTCACATCCACGGTCGCGGTCTGGCCCCCGACCAGTGCCGAGGTGAAGACCACGCCGTCCTCGTCATCGTTACCGTCGTTATCGTCGCCCAGGGCATTGGGGCCGGGCTGGCCGTCCGGTTCGGCATCGACGCCGGCACCCAGGAAGAGGCCCGAGCCGAGGGCGTGCCGGGCCCCGTTGCTCGCCAACAGCGTAGGATAGGTGGGATCGGGGGCGTCGCCGAAGTCCTCGCCGAGCACAACTTGGTAGTCCTCGACTTCGCCATCGGATGCCAGCCCGTCGTAGGACAGGCCGGCGATGCTGCTGAAGCGGAAGCGGGCGAACGTGACCCCCGGCGTTGCTGTGCCAGGCACCGGCACGTTGAGAACGTTGGGCCCGGGTATCAACGCAACGTCAGTGATGAACTGTTCTCCCGGATCGGCCCAGTCGCCGTCGGCGTTGAAGTCGATCCAGGCGTTCAAAAATCCAAGGGCCGAGGCGGTCACGGTGAGGCTCACGATGTTGCCGGGTATCAGCGGCGTATTGAACACCACGCCGTCCTCGTCGTCGTTGCCGTCGTTATCGTCGCCCAAGGCATTGGGGTCGGGCTGGCCGTCCAGTTCGGTATCGACGCCGGCACCCAGGAAGAGGCCCGAGCCGAGGACGTGCCGAGCCCCGTTACTCGCCAACAGTGTCGGATAAGTGGGATCGGGGGCGTCGCCGAAATCGATGCCCTCGTGGTTGCCAAAGTTGATGCCGGTGATGATTTCGCCGGGGCCAACCACTACCGTGTGCGTGCCGGGAACGCCGGGGCTGCCCGCGGCCCGGACCACCACATTGTCGATGTTGATCCCGGGATAGGTCACCGAGCCGTCGCTGCCGAACTGGAATCGGATATTGACCACCTGGCCATCGAATGCCGAGAGGTCAAAGACTGCGGTCCCGCTATCCAACGCGCCGCCGCCGTCGTAGGCAAGCGTTCCGATCTGCGGCAGGCCCATCGCAGAGGTGTAGGGCAGCCCCGAGGTTGGCATAATCAGATTGCTCGGCGGCGAGATGGGGCCGATGCTAGCCTGGACGTTGAATCCGTCAAAGTAGCTCTCGATCTGGGCGGTATAGTCAAACTGCAACTGAACGTTGGTGAAGTCCGTCAAATCCACGGTCAGTTCGTAGTACGAGTACTCATTGTTCCCGTACGTGCCAGCATGCCCCATCATGAACGTGCCGTTGTTCAACGGCCCGTTGGTGTTGTTGATCGCAAAGGCGCCAGAGACGGTTTCATTGGGGGCCAACCCGGACTCAAAGTCTTGAGCCAGGATATCGGTGAAGGTGATGATGTCGGCGGTGTCGGTGAGCACTGCGGGGTTGCCGGTGCCGTCGTCGGCGTCATTGTAGGTGACGGTGATGACATTGCCGGCGAACACCTCCAATGTCCCATTAGCAGGGACGGCGTTGCCGGAGGCGGTCAGGATGCTGCCCTCAAAGACGCCCGCCCCGATCTCGGCCAGGGTGACCGTCTCGCTGTCGCCGCCGGTGGAAACGACGCTGACGGCGATCGGTCCACCGCCGGTCAAGTCGCTATCGCGAACAGTGATGGTAACCAACTCGCCGATTTCATAGGTAATCTCGTCAAAGAGGACCGTGCCCTGGCTGCTGGCCGGCAAGTCGAAAGCTTCGGTGACGTTCATATTGCCAGCACTGCCGCCGTCGTCGGCACTAAAGCCCATGCCCCGGCGGGCGAAGACTGTCCAGATGGTCATCTGGTTGGCACCCCCGGTCAGTGCCATGTCGGCCAGCAAGATCGCGTCCCGAGCATCCAGGTAGGTCGGAAGGGCTGGTTGCAGCTTCATGCCGTCCGTGACCAACTGCATCGCCAGATTGTTGCCGCCCGTGCCGTTGTAAAGATCGGGGTCGAATCCCAGCCCGGAGTTGGGGAGATTCGCGTCCAGGGAGTTGCCGTCGATCAGCGCCCAGTTCAAGTCCCAGATGGTCGCCGCCCAGACCTCGCCGGCGCCATGCGGGACAGTTAACCCACTGATGTCGCCGTAGGTGTACGGGTTGATGGCCATGTCGTAGCTGTACCGGTAAGTTCGAATGCCCACACCGGTAATCGGTTGGCCCAGAGCATAAGTTCCTATCCCACGACCGGCGAGTGCCGCGTCCGTGGCTAGTTGGGTCAGCATCAGGCCGTACCAGTCGCTCCAGCCTTCGCCCATGCTTCTGCTTTGATTGGCGTTCAGGGCACTGGCGTTGCCCGGACCACCGGTGAGGCGGTTCGAGAGGCCGTGGGTATACTCGTGGATGATAATCCCGTTGTCCAGGTCGCCGTCACGCATCGGCGTGGTAAGGTCCCAGACGTACATCTGCATCCGTGGCCGTGAGCCGTCCGGCGGGGTATAGAAGTTGGCGTTGTTGCGGTTACCCACGTCGGCGCCGTCCTGGGCTTCTGCCATGACGTCGTCACCGCCCAGCCCTCCCGCGCCATAGTTGTTGACCTGGAAGTTGCCCGACACCTCGTCAAACCCGTACTGGTAGTAGATGTCGTGGATGACGTTGTTCCAATAGAACAGGTTGGTGACGGCGGCGTCTTGGTAGCTGATCGGTTGTTGTCCCAGATCGATCGCGAAGTCGAATACCAGCCCCGCACCGCCGTCCGGGGAGCCGCCCGCGTCCGCGGCGTTGTCGTCGTTACGATCCGCATAGGCGTGGACGTTGTTGCCCCGGGTAACCGTGTATTCGGCGCCGGCGACCCCGTCGGTATCGTGCCAGCCGTATGCCGAGGCGACCGCGTCGGCCGGATTGACCACCAACGTCCGCGAGCCGTGATTCGGGCTCTCGATCGGCTGCTCGTAGACGTTGTAGGTATCGGCCGAGACCCAGTCGGACCAGTAAAGCACGTCGCCGTCGCTGGTGCTGACACCGGCGTCGTAGACGTGCTCGCCGTCCAAAGTCTCAACAAGCAGGTTCCACGCCAATTCGACACCACCGTCGGCCGTGGGCACGTAAAAGAGCCCGCCCGGGATATACTCGCTTGACACCCCGCTGGCGGCCAGCAGCGTCGGCTGGCCAAGCTCGGTGGCGGAACTGATGACCACAGGGGCAGCGCCCAACGTCCAACCGAAATCGGCCGCCAGCGACGCCAGCGCCTCGGAGGCGCTGAGCATCGGCTGCAGATCAAACTTCGATTGCCATCCTCCCAGACCGGAGACGAAGCTGCTGCCCACGTTGATCACCTGGCCGTCGGCCGTGATGTTCACGTTGATATTGGCGCCGAGCACCTCCAGCCCGCCATACGTTTGCCCCAGGTAGATGTGCGTCACACCGGTGTGCTCGCTGACGTACAGGTCGGTCACCACGAAGTTGTCCAGGTCACTGGCGGCCAGCCCCAGATTGGCGGCGTAGCTGGTCAGGTAATCGACCGCGATGTCCAGCGGGGCGTCGGCTGACGGCTCGCTCAGGAAGCCGCCCAGCTCGAACAAGTGCGACTGCGGCGGGGAATAGAACGCGCCGAATGACTCTTGGCCAGCGCCGCTGGGAGCCTGATCGCCCACACTCGCGGTCAGGCCCAACACACCCGCGGCCGTGGCAAGATATCCCACCGAGGCCGCGGTCACGTTCGTGGCGAAACCATAGTCGATGTAGGAGGGGGTTTCGACCGCGTCGTTGGCCGTGTGGTAGTTCGGGTTACTCCACACCTCATACTCAATCGCCAGGGCCGCGTCGAAGCCCGCTACTTCGAAGGGGGCGTGGTCGCTTTGGCTGTTCTGGGCGGAATCAACGGCCAAAACGCCCCCGCCATAGAGATTGAAAGCGCTGATCAGGTCGGACTTGATCGAGCCGCCGACAACGACGTCGTACAGGCGGACCATGTCCTCGGTGGGCCCCGCCGGGTTGTAGGCGATCATATCAAGGTTGAGCATCCCCAGGATGTTGTCGCCGACGTGTTCGTCGACATACGCGTAAGAGCCGTGCAGGCCCTGTTCCTCCTGGTCAAAGGCGATGAAGATCAGCGTGCTGTCAAAGTCGTACTGGGATAGTACGCGGGCAGCTTCCATGACGCCCGCGGTACCGCTGCCGTTGTCGTCGGCGCCGGGGTTGTTGGCCGAGTCGTAGTGTGCGCCGACGATGTAGATATCGTTGGGATTGACCGAAGAGAGGTGAATACCAACGACGTTCTCGCCCACGTACCCCCCGTGAACGAACGGATCCAGGCTCGCGTCGAGGCCGAGGCCCTGGAAATAGGTCAGGATATTGTCTCTGGCTGGATCGTGGTCCACGCCGCCCATAGCCCCCCGGTTGTCGCCCAAGTACGTGTAGAGCAGGCCCTGGTGGATGGACGTGTAACTGACGATGTCAACCTGACTGACGACATCCGCGACTGTCGTGTCGTCGCCGCCACCGCCGCCGCCGGGATAGCTCTGCTCCCAGCCGCTTTGCAGCACCTCGGCCACGATGTAGGTCCCGGGGACAAGGTCGATGAACGAGTACTCGCCAGCCGCGTTGGTCACGTCGAACGGCTCGACGCCCGCATCAAACTCCCCATCCTCGTCGAGATCCAGATAGATCGTCCAGCCTTCCAGGACCGGCTCGCCGGCGTCCCAGATGCCGTCACCGTTCACATCGTGCCACTTGCGGCCGTGAATCTCCGAGGTCAACACGTCGAAGGGGTTGCTCGTACCAACGTGTCCCAGTCCGTCGTCGGCGGTGAGGACGACGTTGGTGTCCACCGTTTGCACCGTCACGTCGCCGGTCCAGACACCAGCGGCTAACACGATCTCTATCGGATCGATCGGCGCCGCCCCGCCGTCACCGGAACCGGTCAGACCTACCGTGCCGGCGTAGACCAAAATGCTCTGGTCATTGATGTCCTCAGCCGAGATCGTAACAGGGAACGGATTGTCTAAGCCTTGCGGGGAGCTGACCGTAGCGAATGCGAAGTGATCCACCTCATCGTCCCGGATGTCCATCGTGTCGCTGCCATCCGTGAAGCCTGCCGCACCGGCCGTCACCATCGCCGTCTGCACACCGTCATATTCGCCGTCATCCTGGACCAGAAGGTCGAACGTGGCTGAGGTGGCACCCGCAAGAATCGTCGCCGTCACCGGAACGTCCAGTTCCGTGGTATCGTTCGAGGACAGCGAGACCACAAGGTCGCTCCCAAGCGTACCGGAGATGCTCACCGTGCCGGCATCAGCCACCGTGCCGTCGCTCTCCCACGCGTCGGCCGGCAGCGTCACTATCAGATCGCGTGGCTCGTTGTCCAGCACGTCGATTGTGTCAGACCCATCCGTCCAGTTCTCCACGTGTGCCGTGATCGTAGCTATCTGCGTGTCGTCGATCTCCGTATCTTCCACCACCGTTATGTCGAACGTCGCAGAGGTCTGGCCAGAGAGAATCGTAACCGTCGCCGGCACAGTCGCTTCGCTGGTATCGTCCGACGAAAGCTCCACCACCACGTCGTTTGTCGGCGCCTGGTCTACCGTCACCGTCCCCGCATCGACGAGCGTGCCGTCACCCTCGGTGGCATTGGCGGGCAGGGCTACCGTCAGTACGCCCGCTTCATTGTCGTGAACGGCAATCGTGTCGCCGCCGGCACCGTATCCTGCGGCCGATGCCGAGATCGTCACCGTTTGCGTGCCGTCAAGATCCGAATCGTTCACAATCGTCACGTCAAACGTCGCTGAAATCTGCCCTGCAAGGATGGTTACGCTGGCCGGCACGGTTGCTTCACTCGTGTCGTCGGAGAGCAGGTCAACGGCCAGATCGGCGACCACAGCTTCGTCTACCACAACTGTCCCCTGGACAATTCCGTCCCCTTCTGTTGCATCAGTCGGCAGGTTGACTGTCAACGTCGACGAGGCCGTCAGCTCAACGTCATCCACAAACCAGTCGTCGTAAGGTCCGGCTGTGGCGATGTTGCTGATCTGGAAACGAAAACCCGAATGCATGGCCGCCCCCGGCAGGGCGATGGACGACTGCACATAGCTGGTCATGTCCGGCCCGCTGCCAAGCTGGCGTTCCAGTTCCACCCAACCGGCCCCGTCCCAGTAGCTTATGATGAGGTCTTCACCCGGGTCGGCGGTCTCCCCACCACCCGTCTGTTCGTAATAGTATGACAACGTCCCATCTGCAAACCCCGAGAGGTCAATAACCTTGGAGGATACAGAATCGCCGCCGCTTGGATTGCCGTTAAGCCGCAGAGAGTAATCCAGCGACGGCTCGCCAATCCCGACATCGTCAATCGTGGCTTCGCTGATGGCGGTCCAATTCAATGGGTCGATTGTGGTCGTGGCGAAATCGTCAGAGAACAACGGTGTGGCGTCCAGCAGCAACCTTGGCTCGAGCTGCTCGAACGTCGGCAGACCCGCAGGCGCACGATGTCCCTGGAAAAGCCGCGCGTTGCGCTCCCGCGTGCGATTGAGGACGTACCCGTAGAGCTCACGAAGCCGACTGTACGCGTGCGAAGCTGTAGACATTATTCTGCTCCCCATTCTCTGCCAGAGCTATTCACTGAACTTCCCAGTTCCTGCCGCCTTCGGGTATCCTTCAACGGAGCCCGGTGTTGACCCTTCTCGGCCCCGAGAAGCAGGCGCACGTCGCAGATCCGCCATGGCGGACCCATCGCCTGTACCAATCCGACCGTATTCTTCTAATCCCAGATACGCGGTTTCCTGCGTCATCTTGCGCGAATCCCGAAGGATTCTCCGGCGAGCCCATGCTCGTCGCCTCAAGCTGCTCAAGCAAAGGGCGGCCCGCGAGTTCATTTAGCGTTGTCCCACTCATGGTTGCCTCCCCATGAGGAATAACCTACCCGTAGAATCGGCGGCTGTGCCCCGGCGAGAATGGGATGATAATTGTGAAACCCCGGATTCCCGCCCAGGGACCCGATGATTCTAATAGCGGAAAAACCCAAAAGTCAAGCCCCAATGCAGGAAGAATCGTAACGATTGCGGGAAGGTCTTTCACAGGCGGACGGCTGAGGGGGTGTTGCCAAAGGAGGCGTTAGTATTGCCGATGCTCGGGCGCTGCTTCGCTTCCGACTTCGCCAAGGCTGCGCCGGACAGGTTACCGCGATGAAGATGAGGAGGATTCTGTATCCTGTTAGTCGCCGGCTTCTTCAGCAGGCGGAGTTGCAAGCTGGAGCGTGGTCAGGGCGGTCGAGACATCTCCGGTGACTTCGAATATCTTGTCCAAGCCCGTTACCAGGAACACACCCCAGACCTGCGTATTGATGTCGCAAAGCATAAGGTGCCGATCCTTGCCGATGATGAGCTTCCTGAGCCGTAGCAGCTTGGCGACGTTGGAACTGTTTATGAACGCGACGGCGGCAAAGTTGAGTACCACGTCCGTAGGCTTAGCCCCCAAGATATCCGTCAGGGCGGTAAGATCGTCACTGAATTGCGGATCGTCACTCAATTCGACAACGGTGATGTCATCGGACCAGTTTTGAATACCCATGGCGATTCCTTTCCAATGGGGTAAGGATAAGGGAAACGACCCGTCCCGGTCAATGAAGAAGCAATGGCAAATTCACCGCCAATATCGAAATACGACGGGCACACAAGCGGCGGCTCCTCGGGCGGCGCCTGTCGCCCGCCGAATTACCTGCACCGGTACAGCAGGTCCCTGCTGACGCCCAAGTCCTTCGCCGCCGGCAGGATCTCGCCGAAGAACCTCCTGCCGTCCGTGTAGTAGCCCGCCGTAGCGGCCAGATCCGGCACACGCGCAGCCCAGAAACGGTTGAGCATCAGCATCATGAGCTCGCGCAGATATTTGCTCATCATTGACGCCAGCGCCACCGGCAAGTGCTTATCCTCACCATTCACGATGAAGCGTATTTCGGCGGATCGGCCCGCGGCCGTGATGCGGTAGACGCTCAGCTTCTCGTTTTCGTCAATTACCTTGAAATCACAGTTCCCGAAGGCCCGTTGCAGGCCTCTGAGATAAGACCTGCGAGATCCCTGGCGATCGATGTGGATCCTCATGGGCTTTCCGCCGTGGCGCCGCCAAAGGTAGGCCACCAGGCGCATCGTCGTGTCAAACAGCGTGGTAGCCTTGTTCCTGGTAGCCCGGACGATGCGGTTGAACTCGCCGGCGGGAATCACCTGAGATCGCATGGCAACGAGCCTGACGTGGGCTTTATCCATGGCCACCGCCAGCGAGTTGGCGGCAAGATCGACCTCAAGAGCACTTACGTCATGGGGAAGCGCAACATCCGCGCCCGCATACCATGGATATTGCCCCAGGAGCCCCGGCGTTTCCGGGGCCAGTATGCGCAGCAATCGCCCCAGAGACGACGGCTTTCGGCCTGTGGTCGCCAGCATGGCCAGCACCGCGCGTTCGAGATGCTGCAGGGGCTTGGTGCGTTTTCGGGAGTAGAGTTTCTTACTGTCAGCGATAGGGACTTTGGCATGACGTTTGCCCGGTTTTCGGCTGACCGCCGCGGTGAGCAACCGCCACATGGACATGTCGACAGATCGATCCGGGACTTCGAAGGCGGCCGCCGAGACCACCAGCGGGCCAAGCACCGGGCCGAAGCCGGCTTCATCTATCCCGGCAATAACAGTCAATGGACACTCCTGTTGAACCACTCGCGACGGCAAGGATTATACGACCGAAACATTCTGGCCGCCATTGCCTCACCGAGGTTGGACAAAATCGCACCAAGCGTCCGATAACGGGATAGTACCAGCATCGGGCCGGGGCTATACGCGGAATCAGCAGACCCACGGGAGAATGGACATGCGTTATGCGGTGATAATGGCCGGCGGGCCCGGCCGAAGACTCTGGCCGATGAGCCGTACAACTCGGCCCAAGCAGCTGCTGCCGCTCATCGGCGGCAAGAATCTGTTGTCGATAGCGGTCGAGCGACTCTCCGGCGTGTTCGAGGATGAGAACATTCTAGTGATCACCAGCACCAAGTACGCCGACCAGGTGGCCGTCGCCCTGCCGCAGCTGCCGGCGGAAAACATCATCGGCGAACCGAACAGGCGTGACACCGCCAACGCCATCGCCCTGGCGGTGGAGTTGCTTGCCGCACGTGACCAAGACGCAACCATGGCCATGTTCACCGCGGACCACATAATCCGCCCCAAAGAAGAGTTTGTCCGGTGTGTCGGACTGGCCTGTGAGGCGGCCGAGACCCACAGCGACGCCCTGGTGACCTTTGGCGTCCGCCCGAGCTGGCCGCATACCGGGCTTGGCTATGTCGAGTGCGACAAGGCGATCCGTGACGGCCTGCACGAGGTGAGCGGGTTCAAGGAAAAGCCCGATCACCAGGCAGCCCGGCGCTATGTCGAATCGGGCAAGCATTACTGGAACAGCGGCATGTTCGTCTGGAAGGTAACGGCAATCCGCAAAGCCCTTGAGCAGTTCCTGCCCGAGTCGGTGGAGAAGCTTGCTCCGGTCGGACAGGCCGTCCGCGACGGCAAGGACTACACCAGCCTGCTGGAAGAGATCTATCCGATGCTGAACAAGATCAGCATAGACTATGCGGTAATGGAAAAGGCCTCCAAGGTGCTCATGGTGGAGCTGACCTGCCAGTGGCTGGACGTGGGCGACTGGCCCGCCGTAGCCGACGTGGCCGATCTGGACGAGGGAGGAAACGCGGTCGTCGCGGAAAACGCCGCTCTCCTTGACAGCTACCGAAACGTCATTGTCAGCGAGGATGGGCACCTGCTGGCCGTAGTGGGCATGGACGACTGCATTGTGGTGCACTCCTCCGATGCCACGTTGGTCTGCAACAAGTCAGACTCCCAGCGTCTCAAGGAGCTCGTGGAGATGCTGGAGGAGAACTACGGGTCAAAGTACCTGTGAGGACCGGCTAATCGGCGATTTCCTCAGGCTTGGGGGCGCTGTCGATCCCGCCACAGGCAAAGAAGTCCTGCAATATCTCAGCGGCAGCGACCGCATCCTGCACCGCCGCCCTCTTCTTGCGTGTCAACATTCCGGCCAGCGCACGGTCCGCCGCAAAACTACTGAGCCTCTCATCCCAGAGCCTGACATCCGGCAGACCAACGCGGGCAAGCTCCGCAGCAAAGGCCCTGGCCTCCTTGCCCTGGGGCCCCTCGGTGTCGTCCATATTCAGAGGCCAGCCGACAACGACGCCGTCGGCTTTGTACTCATCAGCAACAGCCTTGATCTGGTCGATGGCTGCCTCATGCGGCTCGGCCGGGATAACCTTCAGCGGTGAGGCAATAGCCCGAGCGGCATCGCCCACGGCGAGGCCGATTCGCTTGGTACCATGGTCTATGCAGATCCAATGCCCCATTGCTTTACTGCTGAAACGCCGCCGAGGCGTGCGCGCCGCACCAAGGACAATAGCCGGGTGTGAAAAACCAAAGTGACCGCTGAAAGACTGTACCCCCACAGAGTGGCCCAGCCGGAAGGGTTTGCTTGACGATTGCCATCCTTGGCAGCTTACCCGGAAGGCGGCTTGGGCTTGCCACGTTTGTTAGCCAAGGCTTCCAACGCCGATATTGGATCGATGTCCTCTTCTTCGCCCGCATCGGCGATGGTCTCAAGGGCTACCCCTTCGTCTCCCTCCACCAGTTCCTCCAACTCTTCCTCTTCCTCCGCCTTCTCCTCCACCTTTGCCTCCGCTTTTACTTCTGCTTTTTCTTCCGCCTCCACCTTTGCCTCTATCTCTGCCTCTATCTCCGCGTCTATATCCGCCTCTACCTCTGCCTTCTCCTGGACTTGCTCTTTCTCGTGCGGGACCATCGTCACAGCTTCCCCGCCTTCTGTGCTCACGGTGGCGGCAACGTCAACATCGTCAACATCGACAACCTCCGCTTCTTCCTCTACCTCCAATTCTTCGGCCTCCTCATGGTCCTTCATCTTCACCGGCTGAATGTCCTCCGGCTTGCCGTCAATCTGGACCGTGAAGATAACAGGGCCAACGGCGAGGCGATCACCTGCCTTTAGAGTTACTTCTTCACTAATGCGATTGTTATTGAGATAGGTGCCGTTCGATGAGCCCAAATCCCTGACCTTCATCTCCTCACCAGTCACGGTCAGTTCGCAGTGTCGGCGAGAGACGCTCAAAAGCGGCACTCGAAGGTCACAATCCTCCCCACGTCCTACACTGACTGTTGGGCCGGTCACCGGAAAGTCTTTGCGCTGGCCGTCGTTTTTGAACATAACGAGCTTTGCGTCCATGTCCGACCTCACAACCTACCTGAAAGTCAAGCTTACCAGTTAGCCCACAACGTGCCAAACGGGGCATACTCTAGCGCCCTTTGCGGAATATAGCAACCTTTTCCGGCCCCTGCAACAAAAAACCAGCAGGAGGGCCTCACACTGACCGATATATTCACAGCGGAGGTATAGGCATCTGGCAAACGGCGTTGGCGTGTACCCGGAGGTTCCATGCCGGCAGTACCCATTCGCGTGCGAGCCAAGTGTAACCTATACTTGATATTGGGAGAAGATTGCACGAGCGGAAAAGGGCAAACCAGCCGCGAGGCTGGGGCGCAAAGCGGTGTATCCCTCGAGGATTGGCTCGCTGCCCGCGCCGGTGCGCAGCCACGCCTATATCCTCCGGGTCGAACAAGGCTCCGCTTCATCTTTGAGGCCGCTGCATCGCTTGGAGTTTGGCATGGTATTGAAGGTGGTCAAAGGAAGAGCGCTGCCCATAGGCGTGGATCTGGGCAGCCGGGCCATAAAACTGGTCCAACTCCGCCCTTGTGAAAACGACTTCGAACTGCTGGCTGCCGCGTCGCAGGATATACCCCAGGACTGCCGCAGCAGCTTTCGGAGCCGGCTTCAGTTCATCTCGCAAAGCATCCGCAAGATCATAAAATCCCACTCTTTCAGGGGCCGCCAGGCCATCCTGGCAATCCCCGCCGCAGACACCTGCCTCCAGCACGTCAAACTGCCGATCATGCCCGCGGAGCAGATCGCCGAGGCCCTGACTGTCGAACTCCAGGGCAAGCTGCCCTTCCCGCCAGAGCAGGCAATCATACGTCACGTGGTGGCAGGTGAATGCCGCGGCGAGGGCGAAGTCAGGCAGGAAGTGATCGCAGTGGCGGCCGGACGCGCCACGATAGATGGATATCTTACCATGGCCCGCCGCGCAAGACTGGACGTCGTGGGCATGAACATCGAGCCCTGCGCAGTGGTCGAATGCTTCGCCCGCATTTTCCGGCGGGCCCAGGACAGCAAGCGGACCGTCTTGTTTGTGGATCTGGGAGCGGCAAGCACCCAGGTAGTTCTTACACATGGCAGCCGAATCGCCTTCGCCCGCAACCTCTCTTCCGGCACCGACGCACTGGATGCAGCGATCGCCGAGGAGATGGACATGTCCGCAGAACAGGCGCGGGCCCTTCGGAGGGACGTCGCTGCCAGCGATAAGACCGGTGTTGCCGAAGACGAGTTGTATCGCGTATTGGCAAAGCCGACGGCCGCAATCGCTGAAGAGCTGACCCAATGCCTTCGCTATTACGAATCGGTATTCAGGAACGGAAACGCCGAGCGGGCGATCTTCGTCGGCGGCGGCGCTTATGACAAGCGGCTGTGCCAGTCGCTGGCACAGCATTTGAATCTTCCGGCCCAGATCGGCGACCCGCTTGCGCGGGTGAAGCGAGTCGACGGTGCGGGGCTGGAGGCGGGCATGGACAGGCGGAGCCCACAACCGAACTGGACGGTAGCCGTGGGACTGAGCCTTGGCGCGACGCAGAACTGAGAGGCCTGGATATGAGCACGATAAACCTGCTGCCTGAAAACCACCTCCAGCGTCGTTGCCAGCATCGCGCCAACGTGATCTGCATGGTGCTTTTCGTAGTGGTGATCGGCGGCATCTTCCTCGCCGCCGCAGCCTCGAAACGGAACCTGGCTCGCACCTTGGCCGTCCGCGCTCGCGTGAACACCTCCTACACCGAAGCCGCCAAGCTTATCTCCCAGATGCACGAGCTAGAAGCCCAAAAGGTCAAGATGCTCCGCAAAGCCGAACTGACCGCCTCCCTCGTCGAGCGCGTGCCCCGAAGCACCCTGCTGGCCGTTGTCACCAAGGCCCTGCCAAAGGGGACATCGTTGGAGTCCCTGGACCTCCAGACACAGCGGATAATCAGGCGCGCCGAGCCGACCGACACCAACAAGCAGACCGGCTCCAAGCTGACGACAGAACCCCGCAAGGCGCCACCCACGTCGGCGGAGACTACAGTCTGTGCGAAAATAACCGGCTTCGCTGCCACCGACGTGCAGGTAGCCAGGTTCATAGCCAACCTGGCGAGGAACCCTCTGATGGCCTCGGTGGATCTTGTCTACAGCGAGCAGAAGAAGGTCAAAGACGTGACCGTTCGGGAATTCCAGATAAAGACGGTGCTGAAGCATCAGGTGGACGCCATCGAGTTTGTGCGCCCGGCCGGCAGGAACGCCGGAGTGCAACAGGTCCACGTAAACGACGGAGAAATGCCATGAAACTCGGTCTCCGTGAACTTGCATTCGTGGTGATTCTAGCGATGGTCCCCCTGGGCGCATGGAGGCTCGTATTTCGCCCCCACAACGCCCACAACGCCGAGATGCGCCGTGAGATCCAGCTCAAGCAGAAGAAGCTCAAGGCCCTGGACCGTGCGACCGGCACAATAGGCAACCTCAAGGAAGAGATCGCCGCCTTGACCAAGGCCGTCGCGTTCTTCGAGTCCAAGCTGCCCAGCGAGAAGGAAATCCACAAGGTCCTGCAAGAAGTCTGGCGGCTGGCCGAAACGAACAAGCTCATCACCAAGAGCATTCGCACCCTTGACGCCAAGACGGCCGGCTTCACCACGGCCGCCAGCTTGCATCGCGAGCAGCCCATCGCCATCAAGCTGGAAGGCGACTTCAAGGGCCTGTATGCATTCCTCCAGGCCCTTGAGAGGCAGCCCCGTATCCTCCGGATTCATCAGATGAAGCTCACCAAGCTCAAAGACGCGCCGCAAGGCCATATCAATGCGGAGCTCACTATGTCGATCTTCTTCGAAAAGGAAGCATCATGAGCGACCAGCAAACAAACGTCTGCAGACCAGCCGACAGCTTTGGCGCCGTGGAAGAATCCCGGCCGGATGCGGGCGGGCGCGAGACCATGTGGTCGGGCGCGTCGTTCTCGGCCGACAACTGGCCGAGCGAAACCCGCGCCAACCTGCTGCTTGTAGTGCTGGCCCTGGCGGGCGCAGGGTCCATTTACTTCCTGATCCCGAGTGATACTCTGCAGACGGCCTCTGCCGAGCAGAGCCTGACTGAGCTGCAGGTGGACAGCGCACTTTTGAACCTGGCCACCCTGGATGCCTCGCACGGCAAGGCGATGGAGGTCGTCGACACATTCTACTACCAGGCAAAGCAGAGGCAGATTCCCCTGGAGGAGATAAGTAGGAATCCATTCGTCTTCAAGGCCCCGGAGCTTCCCAAGCCGGCCACTCAGCCGGCGCCGAAGAAACAGCCGGCGCCGCTGGAGAAGATCAAGAAGGCACCCCAGGAGATGGAGGAAGTGAAGAAGCTTGTCCTCCAGTCGGTTCTTACCGGCTCGCGTGCGCCGGTGGCAATGATATCCAATAACCTTCTGACGGAGGGGCAGAAGATTTCCGGCTGGACCCTTACCAAGATCGACCCGCGCAGCGTAACACTCACCTGGAAGGATAAGACATACATCCTGCGTATGCCAAATTAGGAACGGAAGGATCAGATGCGTCGTTCAGACAAGAACAAGCCGGCTGCCTCGGACGCACCCACCTGGCGCCAGAGTGAAGCCCCGCATTCCGCACCCGACCAGCAGGATGATTTCGCCGAGTTATGGCGCCCGAACGAGGCCGACTCCACCCCAGAGGGGCCGCACGAGTGGCTCCTCCAACAGCACCTGATCACGCCGGACCAGATCGAACGGGCAAAGCAGCGACAGGCGTCTAAGCCCGGCCTGAACATTCTCGAGGCCCTGGTACAGATCAAGGCGATCGACCGGGTCACCGCCCTTCAGGCCGTCGCGGGGTACTTCAACCTGCCGTTCACGCGGGTGACACCCGAAGACATCGACGACGAGGTCTTGGCCATGCTCCCGCCAGAGTACCTCAAGAGCAACTTGGTGATTCCCATATCACGGCAGAACGGGCAGATCCTGGTGGGCATGGCGGATCCGGCCGACATCTTCCTGATAGACGATATCAGGAACCGCCTGGGGCGCAGCATCCAGATTACGGTGACTCCCCCGGACGACATACTCCACGCCATCGACAACTCATCGGCCAGTGCAAGCCAGCAGGTCGAGGACATCATCCGAGACATCAAAGAGGACTCCGTGGAGGTCGTCGCCAGCAAGGACGAGGAGGTGACCGACCTGGAGAAGATCGCGGGCGAAAGCCCGGTCATCCGCTACGCGAACTATCTGATATCGTCGGCGGTCCGGGACGGGGCCAGCGACATACATATCGAGCCAAGCGAGAAGCGTCTGCGCGTCCGGTGCCGTATCGACGGCGTGCTGTTCGAGCAGCAGGCCCCGCCGCTCCAGATGCACGCGGCGGTCATCTCCCGTCTGAAGATCATGGCCAACCTCGATATAGCCGAGCGCCGTCTGCCGCAGGACGGGCGCATCCGTGCAGTGGTACAGGGCAGGAGCATCGATCTGCGGGTCAGCACGCTGCCGGTCGCTCACGGCGAGAAGTGCGTCATCCGCATACTGGACAACCGCTCCATAACGGTCGGCCTGGAAAACCTGGGCATGAACGGCGACATGCTCGAGGCATTCAAACGCCAGATACTCAGGCCGCACGGTATCGTCCTGGTAACCGGCCCGACCGGAAGCGGCAAGAGCACCACCCTTTACTCCGCTCTGCAGATAATGGACAGCGAACACATGAATATCTCCACCGTCGAGGACCCGGTGGAATATGAGCTGGCCACGATCAACCAGGTAAACGTGCACGACAGCATCGGCATGACGTTCTCGGCGGCCCTGCGAAGCCTCCTGCGCCAGGACCCGGACATCATCATGATCGGCGAGATACGCGATGAGGAGACAGCCCGGATCGCGGTGCAGGCGTCTCTGACGGGTCACCTGGTACTGTCCACGCTTCACACGAATGACGCGCCCTCCAGTATCACCCGCCTGATAAACATAGGCGTGGAGCCGTACCTGATAAGCGCGGCGGTCAACGCGGTGCTGGCACAGCGACTGGTGCGGCGCATCTGCGACACCTGCAAAGAGCCGATGGGCGAGGTCGGGCCTCACGTTGCGAGCTACCTGGAAACCCACGGGTGCAGCGGAATCAAGCTTTATCACGGCACCGGATGCGAAAAATGCCGCCAGACCGGCTACAAGGGACGCTCGGGAATCTACGAGTTGCTCGAAATGGATGATGAGATACGCAGCCTCATGAGCTCAAATCCGTCACTGAGTGAGCTGCGCGGCCAGATGGGCAAGAGAGGCATGGCCACCCTCTGCGACGACGGGCTTGCCAAAGTGGGCGCCGGACTGACAACCATTGAAGAAATCATGGGCGCAACCGAGACATCACAGAAGAGAGACTGAACGTGGCAACACTACTCGAACTGCTGAATAAGGCCTTGTGCGACGGTGCGAGCGACCTGCACCTGATACCGGGCCTCAAGCCGCTGTATCGAATCAATACGGTTCTGGCCCCGGCAGATGAATATGCGCTCATCACGCGTGAGGAGGTCACCAGGTTCGCAAAGGAGATGCTGGGTGAGGCGCGCTTTGAGGAATTCCTGCTGCGACGCGACATGGATTTCTCCACGGAGGCGCATCCAGCCGGCAGGTTCCGGGTCAACGCGCACTTCCAGCAAAACGCAATCGCCATCGCCTTCCGCGCCATCCCCGCCGCGCCGCCTGAGTTCTCGCAGCTGAACCTGCCGCCGATTATCCAGGCTTTCGCCGAGCTGCCGCGAGGCCTGGTCCTGATCACCGGTCAGACCGGCCACGGCAAGAGCACCACCCTGGCGGCCATGGTCGAGTACATCAACCGAAAGCTCAGCAGACACGTGATAACTCTCGAAGATCCCGTGGAGTACCAGCTGCACAGCAACAAATGTGTGATAGAGCAGCGCGAGCTGGGCACCGACGTGCCCTCGTTCGCAAGCGGCCTGAGGCACGCGCTGCGCCAGGACCCGGATATCATAATGGTCGGCGAGATGCGGGACCTGGAGACGACATCGGCGGCGATCACGGCCGCTGAGACCGGGCACCTGGTTCTTTCGAGCATGCACACACTGAACTGCGCCCAGACCGTCGAACGCATTCTCGACCTCTACCCCGGCAACCAGCAGAGCCAGATACGCACGATGCTGGCCAACACCCTTCAGGCGGTCATATCCCTGATGCTGTTCAAGAGAGTCGACGCCAAGGGAATGATACCGGCCTGCGAGGTAATGATCTGCAACGCGGCGGTTCGAAACTGCATACGTACAAACCGCGTACACGAGATACCGAACATCATTCAGACCAGCGCCTCAACCGGCATGTGCACGCTGGATGACTCGATCAAGGAGCTGTACCAGACAGGGAAGATCGAACGCGATCGGGCCCTGTCACAGGCGACCAGACCTGACAGGATGGATTCGGCCTTGGCCTGACAGGACCTGCGTATAGAAGCATCACCGGCAGGAGTATGAGATTATGACGAGCGCCGACTACCAGATGAACTCAACGGCGCAAAGACCGGGCGCCGGCGCGACTAATTGGCTTCAGCGCATCCGGAACATCAGCGTTGAGGCCGGCCCTGGCCTCAAGGACGTCCTGAGCTTCACCAACCAGCTTGCGGTAATGATGAAGGCCGGCATCGATATCCGCAGCGCCATTGGAGGGGTAGCCGACCAGATCGAGAATCGCAAGTTCCGCCGGATCGTCGAGCAGATCAAGGAGGACGTGGAATCGGGCAATAGTTTCTCCGACGCCTTGTCACGTCACGACAATGTCTTCTCCCCGCTGTATATCAACATGGTTCGGGCCTCGGAGATGTCCGGCAACTTCGGCGAGATGCTGGGTCGGATCACGGATTACCTGGGCCAGCAGATCGAGACCCGCAGAATGGTGATCGGTGCGATGATATACCCGGCGATTATCGGCACGATGGCCATCGTCACCACGGTGTTCCTGCTGACGTTTGTACTGCCGAAGTTCACCCATCTGTTCGCGGGCAAGGAGCAGCTTCTGCCTATGCCCACAAAGGTGCTGATGGGCATCAGCGCGTTTCTGCGGGGCTACTGGTACATTGTGGTCGGCGGGCTGGTCGGGCTGGGCACAGCGACCCATTTCTACATCCGCACACCGGCCGGAAGGGAAGCATGGGACAGGACCAAGCTGCGCCTGCCGCTGTTAAAGCGTATGTTTCGGGCCCTGTACATAAGCCGCAGCGTGCGCTCCATGGGCGAACTGGTCGGCGCCGGCGTGCCCATGCTCGAGACCCTCAGGATCACCGCCGAAATCTCCGGCAACATCCTGTACAAGCGGATGTGGACGTCGGTGCACTCCGCCGTCAAGCAAGGCGACAAGATCGTGACGCCTTTGAGCAAGCACGGGATGCTGCCCAGAAACGTGGTCCAGATGATCGCCGCCGGCGAGGAATCCGGAAGCCTCGCACAGGTACTCGGTGACGTCTCCGAGTACTACGACAAGGAACTGAAAAGCACCATCAAGACCGTTACGGCACTCATGGAGCCTCTGATGATCGTCATTATGGGCGTCCTGGTCGGATTCATCGCCATGAGTATCATTCTGCCTATTTTCAAGATGTCAGCGCTGGTTAAGTAGGAGGGTAACTGGAGGTGACCTGATGAGAAGAACAAGGAGGATCGGCCGCCGCGAGGGTTTTTCCCTCATTGAAGCCGCGGTCGCCACAGCCGTTATCGGCATCGGTGTAACTGCCTTGCTGACCGCCATTCGGGCCGGCACGCAGACAAACGAGGCCGGCAGACAACTCACGCAGGCCGTCTTCCTCGCCCAGGAAACCCGCGAATGGACGCGGCGTCTGCTCTTCAAAGACCCCCAGAATCCAGAGAACCCGCCGGGACCCGATCAGAGCAACCCCCAGGTATTCGTAGACGACCTCGACGATCTCATGGGTGTCACCTACAGCCCGCCCCGAGACGCGCACGGTTCGGCCATTGCCGACATGACATCCTGGTCGCAGACGATCACGCTGACCTGGCGCAGCGCGGCAGACCTGACAAGCGTGGTCTCCGACGGCACCAGCAATATCGTTCACGTTCAGGTCGATATCTTCTACCAGGAACAGCCGGTGCTCTCGACCGGATGGCTGGTCACCAGCAAAGGACAGTGACATGAAATACGCTAAGACATCAAACAAACATGGCCGAGGGGGCATGGCGCATGTGATGTCCCTCATGGTCATGGTCGTGTTCAGCGTACTGGCCGCCGCGCTGGCATCGAACGCAATGCTGACCCTCCGCACCGGTGACAACCACCGCTCGGCCGTGGATGCACGACTGGCGGCCGAAAGTGGCATGGACTTCATGCTCAACCAGATCCGCAGCATTCGCCTTCCCCTAGACACGACCCAAGAGACAATGCCCGCTAATCTCGGGCAGGAATTGGGCAACTTGCTCAACTCAACGGCCAACCTGGCGGGCCAATCCGTTACCGTCAGCAGCAACACGGTCTACGTGCCGGAGATCCAGCTTCCATACGGAAGCTTCTCATGCACGCTGACGCCGGACGGGCAGGACAGGTGCACACTCGTCGTACGCGGCGACACCCAGGGCGTTATGCGCTCGGTCGCGATCGACCTGGTGCTGATTCCCAGACACAGCGCGGTATTCGACTACGGCCTGGCGTCGTTCGGGCCTGTGAGCATGTCCGGACAGGCAAGGATCGTGGGCGTGAACGATCCGTCCGAGGCCAGCGTTCTGATCGCCGACGCGAGCGGCGGTACAGCTTTAAGTCTCAGCGGCAGCGTGGTCATAGCGGGCGACCTGACGGTCGTGGGCAACGCTCAGATCGCCATTTCGGGCACCCCCAGCCTCGGAGGAACGATGGACCCGGAGCTGATGGGCCAGCACATACACCCGCTTCATGCCGCCCCGGAAGTGCCCACCCTGGACATCGCGCCGATTGCAGCGCTGGCCACCAACGTGGTCGATTCGTCCACGGACACCAGCTCGCCCGGCCTGACGTTCAACAACATTCGCATCGTGAGCGGCACCAACCCCACCTTCGGCAGCGACGTGGTGATCAACGGCATCACCTACGTCGAAGCGCCAAATATCGTCACTTTCTCGGACAGGACCACGATTAACGGCATGATCGCCACCGAAGACAGCGACAACCCGATCGAATCCTGCCGGCTCAGCTTTTCCGCTCAGGTGGAGGCCTACGGCGTCGAGACTTTGCCCGATACGCCCGAGTTCAGCGAGGTCAGGCAGCACACCGGCACGTTCATACTCGCCCCAGGATTCGCCGTGACGTTCTCCGGGCAATTCAGCGCCATCAACGGCACGATCGCAGCCGACCAGCTCACCTTCACCGGACAGGCCTCGGGGGTTGTTAAAGGTGCCGTCATAGGCCTCGCCGAGCACCCCATGTCCCTCAACGGCGGCGTGGAGATACAGGTCGACAGACTCGCTGCCTACCCGGACCCCGCCGGTTTCGTCAAGACGATTGCCCTGGAGCCAGACCCAGCATCATACACGGAACTCGTTGGAGGATGAGGCACGTGAAAAAACAAACAAAACGAGACGGCGCAATTTCCGTCCTGGCCATGATCTTCCTGGCTATGTTCACCGCCTTGGGGATTGCCTATGCAACCGCCGCCAACAACGCAATGCTTCAGGCAGACAACCTGTCCAGGGCACAAAACGCGCGGCTCCAGGCGGAGAGCGGCCTCGAGTACTATACGTATCTTCTACAACAAGCGGAGATACCCAGGAACCTGAGCGGCCAGAATCTGTTGACGGCCGTCCAGGAGGCCATCAGCGCCCCACTGAACAGCGAAATCACCGCCGGTGGAACGGACCGCGGGTTTACCGCTGCGCTCGCGGCCGACGGCAGCACCATAAGCCTGACGGTCTCGGGTCGGGCCGGCACCGTTCGGCGAGCGATATCCATAGACTTTGAAGTGGTCCGCGGGGGCAGCGCGGCATTCGACCGGGGCGTGTCCTCCATGGGCCCGATCAAGATGACGGGCAACTCCAGGTTGATCGGCATGAACACGGCGGGCGAGGCCAACGTTTATTCGGCCACGTACGCCACGGACCAGGCGTACAACCTTTCGGGAAGCTCCTCGATCGACGGGGACATCTACGCGGCGAATCCGGACGCCTACGCTACGATCACCGGCAGTGTATCGATCGGCGGCGAGGGTATCTGGAGTGAGGACATTCTCGATCACATACACATGGGCATCGGCAACCAGGAGCTCCCGGAGGTGGACCAGACCGTCTTCGAGCCGCTTGCCACAAACATCATCGATGCCGATACGTCCACCACGGGAAATCAGACATTCAGCAACGTCCGCATCCTGGCAAGTGTAAACCCCAATTTCTCCGGGAACATCATCCTCAACGGCGTCACCTTCGTGGAGCAGCCCAATGATGTGCGATTCACCGGCAACACAACCATCACGGGTGTTATCGTTACCGAAGATGCCGGCGACAACACCTATGAGACCAACAGGATCAGGTTCACCGGAAACACCACGGTCCACGGCGTAGAGCAGTTGCCCGATCTGCCCGAGTACGCCGAGCTGAAGCAGCTGCCCGGATCGTTTCTGCTTGCGCCGGGATTTGGCGTGCAATTCACCGGCAATTTCGGAACCTTCAATGGGACAATAGCCGCCGACAAGTTCACATTCTCCGGCAATGCCAGCGGCATCATACAGGGGTCGCTTATCTCCTACAGCGACGCAGAGATGGTCCTTACCGGCAATTCCAACCTGACGTTCGACCGCTCGTCCAGCCCAAGCGTCCCCCCGGGATTCACCACCCCCGATGCCCTGGCCCCCATGCCGGCTTCCTACACGGAGCACTGATATGCCTTCGCCGAGAAAAAACACAGCCTTCACGGTGGTCGAGGCACTTATGGCGCTGGCGATCCTGGCAATGCTGCTGGCGAGTGTGGCCGTGGCCGTCCACGCTTCAATGCAGAGCTACACTTACAACGAGCGCGTATCAGCCGTTACGCAGGCATCGCGGGTAATCCTGAGCCGGATGATGGGCGAGGTGCGCTCGGCAGCGGATGTGGATTCCACCGCTACGCTGCTGACCATCACGCCGGCCGACGACGGCAGCGGCCTGCAGCAGATTCAGTATGAGTACATAGGCGGCGTGCTGTACTATCGCCGCACGGTAAACAGCGTCCAGTCGACCCACGTACTGATCGGGGACCGCGCCGATGGTATCGTGATAAGCGCCTTCAGCATTGTCCGGGAAGACAGCGCCGAGGGCGTTCCGCTGAGCGTGAAGGCGCGGCTGGTGCTGGCCAAAGGCACGGCAAGTTTCGCGGTAACGGCCTCCGCCGCCATCCGCAGGAATCAGGAATATTGACCGTAGCCCCCAAAAGGGATTCCGCCCCTTTCTACGTCCACCGCTTCTTGTGCGAGTACGTTGCTTCTTTCTTCCCACCAGCGTAACATGCGATTTGGGGATAGATAATGCGAAGAATTCGTGTATATGTTGACCCATCCGTCTTCGGCGGAACCCAGGACGACAAATTCGCCGAGCCGAGGCGGCGGTTCTTCGAGCGTGTGAAGGCAGGGCAATTCACTATTCTGGTCTCCGCCCATACCGTCGATGAGCTTCAACTCGCTCCTGAGCAAGTAAGGCAGGTCTTGGCAGACTTGCCAAATGATTGTGTCGAGCGGGTTACCTCCGGCGAGGAAGTCGAGCGATTGGGTGAACCGTACATCGAGGCTGGAGCACTGGGCAAGGGCGCAGCAATCGACGCACGTCATGTCGCAGCTGCCCCTGTTGCTGGAGCCGACCTGATCCTTAGTTGGAACTTCAAACATATTGTGTGCTTCGAACGAATTCGAATATTCAACGGGGTAAACGTGCTCAAGGGGTATCGCACCCTGGACATTCGCAGCCCCCTGGAGATGGAATATGGCGGCCAAGAGCAAGACGTTTGACTGCGTGGAGATGAAGCGCAAAGCCCAGGAGGTGCTGCTGGGGGAGTTTGCGTCTCGCCGGGCAGAATTCACCACGCTTACGGATTTTCTGAACGCCAAAGTGGCCGAATCCGACTGGGCGTCAGCTATCTGGGCCAAGCTCCCCGGCCCACCAGCAAACGACCATTGACCTCATTCGTCTCCCCGCCATCCGCAGGAATCAGGAATACCAGGGCTCGCGAGAACGGTTCGGCATTTCCTTTTTTCCTTTATCCTCACCATTGGCACGCCTAGAATTCTGTGTGGTCTCGATCTCGCCTGAACACCAGAAGGAGTAAGAAAATGTCTATTCTTCGAACGCTTACGGGAGTTCTGCTTGTGGCGGCTTTATCCGCGCCTGCGACGGCCCAGGCGGCCGCGCCCGCAAAGAAGGCCCCGGCCAAGTCCGCAGCAAAGGTAGCCGTGCCTGATGCCGTCATAAAGAACATTGAAGGCCTCTTCATCCGACCGCGCAAGGTGCTTACCAGGGAACAGCTCAAGAAGCTGTACGTCGAGAACATGACAAAGGTCCTGAAACTCGGGGCCGCTGCCGAGGCCAAGTACCCCAAGGCCGGAAACCTGTACATCGTCCGCGAACGCATGCTGCGTGCTGCCGCAGCTCTGGCTTCCATCAAGGACAGCGACGCTTCGCGCAAGGTGATAGTCGGCGTGGCCTCGCGGATCATGACCTCCGAGGCGCCTGTCGAGACCAAGATAGAGGCCGATCGGATTGTAACGTCCGAGAAGATCAATCCGGACACGACCAAGACAAAGCCCGCCGAGAAAGAGAAGGAAATCCGGGCAATGGTCAAGCGGTATGCCGGGACGAAGGTCGAGGCGACCGCCGTTTTGTACGGCGCCGTGATGGCCAGGGAAGTAAAGCTGCCGGATCTTCTTGCCAAACTTGCCGACACGCTGAAAAAGAAGCACCTGGAGGTCAAAGGCGTCAGCGACTTTCTCCGCGAGCTTATGCCGTTTACGGCCAAGCTGACGCGCCTGGACGGTTCGACCCTGTCGCTTCCGAAGGACCTGCTTGGCAAGGTTCTGGTGATCGACTTCTGGGCGACGTGGTGCGGCCCGTGCATCCGGGAAATTCCGCACATGAAGAAGGTCTATGCCGAGTACAGTCCCAAGGGTGTCGAGTTTGTGGGCATCAGCCTGGACAGGGCGGGCTCCAAGGATATGCTCGCCAAGTTCGTCAAGGACCGTGGGATGAACTGGATCCACACCTTCAGCGGCCAGGGCTGGCGCGACCCAACGGCAACTGCGTACGGGGTACGCGGAATACCCAGCATCTGGGTGATCGGCAAGGATGGCAAGATCGTATCGTCCAACGCTCGAAGCAACCTCGAAGCGACTATTGAAAAAGCCCTCAAATCGCCGAAATCTTCAAAGTAAGGCACGATAGATTCCCGGCAGATTTAGGACTTACTCATGAATCGAATTCTGGCTGTGACGCTTGCTTGGGCCGCAATGGTTCTCACCACCGGCTGTAAAGGTCTGTCGCTGCGCTCCAGGTCCGATCGGGAGCAGCCACAGACCGCCGAGCAGACGCAGATCAAGACGCTTCAGGACGATGTGGGCACACTGAAGGCCCAGTTGGCCATCCGCGACTCGCAGATAACCGAACTGCGCACCCGCGCCGATGACCTGGCCGAAGAGAACAGGAAGCTGGAACTCGTCAACCAGGGGCAGGCGGCCCAGATCAAGGACCTTTCGCAGGCCCCGCTGGCCCGGGATGAGTACAAGGCCCTGGCCGAGCAGCTCAAGACCTCGCTGGAACGCGTTACGAAGCGCCTGGCGGACCTGGAGGCCACCAATAAGCTGCTGGTCCTTCACCTGAAGACGAGCACTCGAGACACGACCGCGCCGATTGTGCTGCCCACAACCGAACCGGCGACGGCCTTGCCCACCACTCAACCGGATATCATCCTGCCCACGACCAAGCCGACGACGATCCTGCCAACGACCGCCCCGGCGACAATCGTGCCCATGCCCCCTCCGGCCATGGTCTTGCCCACGATCGGACCGCTCACGGCCGAACCTGCCCCGGGGGAGGAATTCTGAGCGCCCCCCCAAGACCGAAGCGAACAGGCCGATACACGTCGGAAAAAGAGGCACCTGAGCCGGACCAATCTGTTTGATTCCCCTCGGCCGGAATGCTAAAGTGCCGCCATGCGGGTGGTAGTTACCGGACAGGTTGGCTTGGACAAGAAACCGTTCCTCGAGCGTGTGGCCGAGATAGCCCGCGAGCAGGGCTACAACCTGAATATCTGCAACATCGGTCAGATGATGTACTCGGAGGCCCCTGACGTGGCGCCCGGGAAGATTCTGGACCTGCCCCTGTCCCAGCTTCGGGGCCTGCGGCGCAGCGTCTTCAAGGATGTCCTGGCCATGTGCAAGAAGCACCCCAACGTCCTGGTAAACACGCATGCCACCTTCCGCTGGCGGCACGGGCTGTTCTACGCCTTCGACTACGATCACATGGAGGCCCTCAACGCCGACGTCTACCTCGTGCTCGTCGACAGTATCGACCGCGTCCACTTTCGACTGCGGCGCGACGGGTACGTCGACCACACACTAAAGGACCTGATGGTCTGGCGGGAGGAGGAGATACTTGCCACCGAGCTGTTCAGCCAGATATTCCGCGGCCACGGGCGATTCTACATCATGACCCGCGGTAACGACGATTCCACCGCCGAGGCGATCGTAAGGCTGGTCTTCCGCCCGGAGATCAAACGGGCCTACCTCAGCTTTCCAATGTCCCATGTGCCGGATTCGCCCGATGCTTTGGCCCAGATCGAGAACTTCCGTCGCGAGATGAAAAGGCATCTTGTTTGCTTCGACCCGAGCGACCTGGACGAGAGGCCGCTCTGCAAGCAGGCGCTGGCCGCCGCGGAGGCCGGCCACCGGACCATCGAAGTTGACCATGGCACCGGGCGCGCCACGCTGGACACCAACCAGGTCCTCGACATCATCGCCGACATCGACGGGCAGATCTATGCTCGCGACTTCAAGCTGATCGACCAGGCGGAGATGATAATATCGCTGATCCCGCAGATGCCCGACGGTAGGCCCGTTATCTCCAGCGGGGTGGAGAGGGAGCTTCAGCACGCGCACGAGACCACCAGGGATGTCTTCGTCATCTGGACGCCCGAGGTGGACCCGTCGCCGTTCGTCACCGAAACAGCCACGAAGGTATTTGCCTCCGTAGCCGAGGCGATCAAGTTCTTCCTCGAAAACAACTATATCCCCGCCTCACCCGCCGGAACCCTCTTCGGCTGATTGGCCGCACCGTCACCGCAGGTCCTGCGACATGTCATGCCAACCGCCGAAGTACTGGTCGTGCGTGCCTTCCACGGTAATCAGCACGGGCTCGCCCGTGAACCCCCGCTTCTTCGCGGCCTCAAAGAGCTCCTCGCGAGTCGTGAACTGCTCGCGCTTGCCGGTCCTGAACTCACATAGACTATAAACGTACTGGGCGTCGGGGTCGCCGAGCGGCTTGGTTCCCTCGATCCACCTTACGAGCAGGTACTCACCGTCGAAGGCCAGATGTGTGATCTGGCTGAGCTCTTCCAACTCCCGCCAACCCTCAGGCAGATCCCCTTTGCACTCCAGCGAGCCATGCTCCTGGGTGTCGATGCAGGTAATGCTGTACGGATACACCAGGGGAAAGCGCCACCAGTCGCGAAAGCCGCCATCGGTAAAGAACTCCTCCTTCACCTTGTCCTGCACGGAAGGGTCGACGTAGCTCTTGAGCTTGTCGACGCGCCGCTCGAAGGCCTGCTGGCTCTCGCGGACCTGCTCGGTGACGAACCCTATCCCCTTGTTGACCGCCTTGCCGAGGAGGCCCACGGCCGAGAATACGCCCATCAAAATCATCAGCACCATCACGCCGCCCAACACGGTAGCGGTCTTGAATCGCTTGACGCACAGAAAGACAATCCCGCCAATCAGCGACGCAGAACCGACCATTACGGCTACAATCACCATGATTATAAGGGCGGACCAGGGCATGCGGTCGTTCTCCCTTCAGGCGGCCTGTTGATGTCCGCAAGGCCGGCCAACCGGCGAACTAGAGTTTCCCGTTCTTGCGCTTCCAGTCGTCGATCGCCGTGCGGACCGCGTTTTCGGTCATCACCGAGCAGTGAACCTTCAGTGGCGGAAGCTCCAGCTCCTCGGCAATGTGGGCGTCCTTGACCTCGCCGGCCTCCTCGATGGTCTTGCCTTTGATCCACTCGGTCGCCATCGACCCGGAAGCAATCGCCGCGCCGCATCCGAATGTCTTGAACTTCACGTCCACAATCCGGCCGGTTTCGTCGATCCTGAGATGCAGCTTGGTTATGTCGCCACACTGGGTAGCGGTGATGGTAGCCGTCCCGACGTCGAGGTCGGCCTCATCCATGGTTCCCACGTTGCGCGGATGCTCAAAATGATCGAGCATTTTTTCGCTGAAGTGCATGGCCTATACCCCCTCTCGCGCGGACTGTGTTTGTCCGGCGCCCTGTTTACCGGCGGCCTTTGCCATCGCCACCTCCCACAGCGGGCTGAGCTCCCGCAGCTGGTCGACGGCCCTGGCCACCCGGTCAATCGTATAGTCGATCTCCTCCTCCGTGGTCGATCGCCCCAGGCTGAAACGGATCGAGTTGTGCGCCAGATCTTCCCTCAGACCCATCGCGTCCAGCACGTGACTCGGCTGCAGCGAGGCGCTCGTGCAGGCCGAGCCCGACGAGACCGCAATGTCCCTGATCTTCATCATCAGCGACTCGCCCTCAACATACTCGAACGACATATTCAACGTGTTCCCCAGCCGCTGCGTCGGATGACCGTTGAGCGTCACGTGCTCGATGCGGGACGCTATCCCGTCATAAAGCCGGTCGCGAAGCGCCTCTTCACGCCCCGCCTCGGCCACCATCTCCGCCTGACAGATCTCACACGCCTTACCCAGGCCGACAACACCGGGTACGTTCAACGTCCCGCTGCGCATGCCTCTTTCGTGGCCGCCGCCGTCCATCTGGCAGACGAGCCGCACCCTCGGCCCGCGCCCGCGAACGTAAAGCGCCCCTACCCCCTTCGGGCCGTATATCTTGTGACTCGACATACTCAGAAGATCCACGTGCATCTGCTCCACGTTCACTGGTACTTTGCCCACCGCCTGAGTCGCGTCGCAGTGGAAGAGCACGCCGCGATCCTTGGCCACCTTGCCGATCTCGGCCACCGGATTGATTGTGCCCGTCTCGTTATTGGCCGCCATTATGGTTATCAGGATCGTCTTGTCGGTGATAGCGGCAGCCACCTTCTCGGCCGACACCACGCCGTATTCATCCGGGGCCAGCCACGTAACGTCGAAGCCGTCCTTCTCCATCTTCTTGCACGTGTCGATGACGGCCTTGTGTTCCGTCTTCGAGGTGATGATGTGATTGCCCTTGTCGCGGTACATCTGGGCGGCCCCCTTGATTGCCAGGTTGTCGCTCTCGGTGGCGCCCGAGGTGAATACAATCTCCTTTGGCTCGGCGCCTATCAGGTTCGCAATCTGCTCTCGCGCCCGCTCCACCGCCTCCTCCGCCTGCCAGCCGAAGCTGTGGTTCCGGCTGGCCGCATTGCCGAACGCATCCGTCAGGTACGGCATCATCGCCTCGAGAACTCGCGGGGCGACCGGCGTGGTCGCGTTGTGATCGAGATAAATCGGTGTCTTGACTGCCATGTCTATCTCCCTCACTCGTCGGCCAGCGCAACCGCCGGATCGACAATCTCCGCCAGTGTCATCTTCCGCAGAAAATCATTAATCCGGCGCTGCACGCGGTGGACCGGATCGGCGACCGGGCATCGGGCCATTACCTCAGAGGTACACTCCCGGCCGGCGGATTCGTCCGTGAGGCACTCGGCCAGCCGGATGGGGCCCTCGAGCTCGCCGGCAACGTCCACCAGGCTGATCTCGTCCGGCGTCCTGGCCAGGCGATAGCCGCCGCGCGAACCCCGCACCGACTGAACGTAGCCGGTTGCGGCCAGCCTCTTGAGGACGTTCATCAGCAGCGACCTCGGTACGCTGAATCGCTCAGCGATCTGCCGTGCACTGGCAAGCTCGCCCTCGGGCAGGCCAGCCAGATGAACCATCGCGATGAGGCCGTAACCAGTCTTCTTCGTCAGAGCCAGCATTTCCCTGTTCCCACTCCCCCACTAAACATATAGCACCTAAAAGGTACGATATCAACCCCTACCATCAAAAAAAACAAGGCCCGGGGATTCCAATCCCTGGGCCTTGACCCTCCAAACTCAATCCGCACCGTCGCGCGGATCGCGACTTTCTCAGAACATCCCAATCACCTCGCCCTGATCGTCCAGGTCCACCGCGAGGAACGCCGGCCTGCTCGGCAGGCCCGGCATCGTCCGCATCGTTCCCAGCAGCGGATACAGGAACCCAGCCCCGGCGGCGGCCCGCACCTCCGTCACCGGCACGATGAAGCCGGTCGGCACGCCCTTCAGCGTGGGGTCGTGGCTCAGCGACAGGTGCGTCTTGGCCATGCACATCGGCAGGTGGCTCAGGCCCGCCCGCTCGTAAGAGGCAATCTGCCGTTCCGCCTTTTGGGAATACTCCACGCCGTCCGCCTTGTAAACCTTCTTCGCAACCGTCTCGATCTTTTCCTTGATGGACATATCATCCGGGTACAGAAGCTTGAAGTCGGTCGGCTGTTCGCAGGCCGCGACCACAGCCTCGGCCAGGTCCACGGAGCCCTTGCCGCCCTCGGCCCAGTGGTTGGAGACAACCGCTGCTTCGGCGCCTGCGTCCTCGGCGGCCTTGCGGGCCATCTCCATTTCAGCCGCCGTGTCATCCGGGAACTGGTTGATAGCCACGACCACCGGGATGCCGAACATCTTGGCGATCTCGATGTTGCGGGTAAGGTTGCAGAGGCCCTTCTCCAGCAGCTCGAGGTTTTCCTCGACGTACTCGCTGGGCAGCGGCTTGCCGGGGGTGACCTTCGGCCCGCCGCCGTGCATCTTGAGCGCCCGAATGGTTCCCACAAGCACCACGCAGTTGGGCACCAGGCCGCTCGCGCGGCACTTGATGTCGAAGAACTTCTCCATGCCAATGTCGGCGCCAAAGCCGGACTCGGTTACCACGTAGTCAGTCAGCCGCAGGGCGATCTTATCGGCGATTATCGAACTGTTGCCATGGGCGATGTTGGCGAACGGGCCCGCGTGTATGAACGAAGGCTGGCCCTCGAGCGTCTGCATCAGGTTCGGCTTGATCGCATCCTTCATGAGGACCATCATCGCGCCGGCACAGCCGATATCCTCAGCCGTCACGGGGTCGCCGTCCTTGTTCATCCCGATAATGATCCGCCCCAGACGCGCGCGCATGTCCTTTTCGTCGGAGGCAAGGGCCAGAATCGCCATGACCTCCGACGCAACCGAGATGTCGAAGCCGGTCTTGCGGTTCGGCCCGTCAAGCCAACTGTCGCTCTGGCCCACCTCGATGAAACGCAGCGCTGCGTCGTTCACATCAACCACGCGCCGCCAGGTGATGGTCTCGGGATCTATGTTAAGCCGCGGCAGGTTAGTCTTGGCCCATGACTCGTCGTCGCGGTGGGCCTCATGCTTGAGCCGCGCATCGATGGCGGCCGCAAGAAGGTTGTTAGCTATGCTCACCGCGTGGATGTCACCCGTCAGGTGGAGATTGAACTCCTCCATGGGAATAACCTGGCTGTAGCCCCCGCCGGCGGCGCCGCCCTTGATCCCGAACGTCGGGCCCATCGACGGCTGGCGGATGCACAGGATGACGTTCTTGCCGATGAGCCCCAACGCCTGGGTCAGGCCGACGGCCGTGGTGGTCTTGCCCTCGCCCAGCGGCGTGGGGGTGATCGCAGTTACGTCGATGTACTTGCCCCAGGGCTCGTCGGCCAGGCGATTCAGCACGCTGAGCTTGATCTTGGCCTTGACGTCGCCGTAAGGCTCGAGCTCCTCGGGCAGAACGCCGGCCAGTTGCGCTATTTCGGTGATCGGCTTTGGTGTTGCAGCCCGTGAGATATCAATGTCGGAAGGTACTTTCTTGCCCATGGATATAGCTCCTTATGCGTTGAAGGTACTCGGGCCCGATAAGGTAATGTGAATCCCGCCGCCAGGCAATAGCGTGGTCACCAGAATTTTTCCGCGCGTGCCAAGCATATGCCCGCAGAGTGAAAAACGGGTCTGAAAGAAAACGACAAGCAGGGCAAGCCCAGCGACCGCAGTCGCTGGACCTCCCTGGTGCGAACGGTATCACTTCTTGTCGCGCGTCGGGGGAGGTGCTTCCCCGGCCGGCGCCGGCGGCACGGACAGCGGCGGAGCCGGCGGCGCCTTAGGCGTGAACTTCTTCCCGAACACCTCACTCCACTTGACCCGCCCGGTGGCCTGCATGAGCACGTACAGGGTCAGTATCGCGCCGATGGCGACCGTCAGGCCGGTGTTCCCCGGGAAGAAGAACGCATACGAAAAGCCTATCAGATACACAAGCTGCGCGCCGGCGACGTAGGTTGCCGCGAACCTCATGCCCGCGACCAATCGCATATAGCTGACCACAAGAAAGACACTCACAATCGCACAGATCCAGAACACCCAGTGGACGCTGTCGATCTTGTCGACCAGGTACGCCAGCAGCAGGTGGAAAGCGAAGAACCCCGCCGAGATGAACAGGTAGTGCATCGGGTGAAGCGGTATCTTCCTCAGCACCACAACCGTAAAGAGCACCGTGAAGAAGAAGAACAGGCTCACCGGCGCGAACAGGCTCATGCGCCGCGCGATGGCCCCGGCGTTCGGGCGCTTGGGCATGGCGATGCCCATGGCCTGGTTGGTCACCAGCGACTCATGCCGCCACTGGGCCTGCATGCCGGCGCCGGTCGGCGTGGCCCGACGCGTCGGGCTGCGAGTGTCCTTCGGATAGTCGATCTCCTTGAAGTCCGTGTCGATCGTCAGGGTGAAGTCCGTGAGCTCGCCCATTGCCCCGCCGCCGAGCAACTCCTCCCCATCCAGGCGATAGTCGTGGCCGGCGGCTCGCCCGGGCAGGTACTCCCAGAAGTCCTGGCCGTACGTGGTGTAGGAGATGGTCACCTCATGCTCGGTAGCCCTGTTCAACTCCACCGCGATCACCCCGGAGGTCTTTTGCGAGTGCAGCACCGGGCAATCCTCGCCGTCAACGAGCACTGTAAGCCCGTCGTGCGACGTGATCTGCAGCGGGAGATGGAACATCAGCCGGTCTATCCGCTCCGGCGGCGGAGGAGGCGGAGGCGGCGCGAACAGGCCGCCCTTGTACGGCTTGCGAGCCGGGCGCGGAATCGCCGGGACCGTGTACGTACCTTTGAACGCCGCCGCAAACGTGCTGTACCACAGCAGGCCCTTGTAGCGATGCTGGTGCCTGATCTCGACGTCGATGGTGCTGGCGGCCGGGTCCGTAGCCCCCGCCGGATCGTCCTCGGTAACCGGCTTGGGGACGATGTACGGCGCCGGCTGAACCAGCCGCGTCGGGCCCCAAAGCCTAGCCATCTCGCCGCTCAGCTTGTCGTCCAGCATCTCCGTGCGGGCCCACATCGACGTGCCAAGCACGGCCCATGCTATTGTCACGCAGATGAAGATCAGAACCACCGCAAAGAATCTCAGCACGGCCATTTTCCTGCTCCTTTCGCTTTAGCGATACCTTTTCATAGGACTATTCCATCCGCCAATCAGCCCCCCCGGCTACCCGGCCGGCCCATCCCAGTTGCGCCATCCGCGGCCGCTGGAGAAGGTCACTAACCACGCGTGTCGTGCGCAGGGCGTGCGGCCCGGTCTGCCGAAGACGCCGAAGTGGATCGCGCGGTACGGCCCCGCCGCCGTACGCGTCCAGTGGTATGGGATGCGCACGCGGCAAACCTCTATCGAGCGCACGTCCCGGTGCGCGCCGCAGTGGCGGCACGCCTCCTCCTCGCTCACGCGGGTTACGCCGAGACCGGTCAAGCCCATCAGGACGACGCAAATCGCGATGAGCACGCCAATCACAACACAAAGAAGAACGCAAGCTCCCTCTGGTTTCTTTGGTGTCGTTAGTCCCATTCGTCGACTCTCACTCTGTCCCATGCGGGCCTACCCCCCCGGCCCGGCCCCCCCGCCCCACCGGGCCGGCGCCGCACCCACATTCACTTTGTCCTACAAAGTACTTTGCCATAAGTCGGCCGTTTGTTCTACAAAAATCCAAGTTTTTTTTCGCCCTTCCCCCCACGTCTCAAGCATGTGGCCGCAGAGACGCAGACCTGTCCCTGGGGGAGGACGCAGAGGGAAGATGCATCTGAAAGAAAACGACAAACAGGGCAAGCCCAGCGGTGCATAAACAGGTGGATGGTTCAACATGGTTCAAAAAGAACCGCACGTCTGTTGCGGCAACGGGTCACTGGCTACTAGAACCCACCTGTCCCTGGGGACCCTGTCCCCTTGGGCGATACAGAGAACCCGGATTTACGCTTCCCCAACGCATCGTGGCGGATACAATCACTGCAAATCCCCTGCTTTGTGGAGCAGGAGCCGGCCGCTCCGGCAGCGATGCCTTAATCGAGTGTCAACTTGGATGGGAGTAATGTCATGCGAAACGGTACGTACAGGCACTTGGGCGTGTGGGTTGTTCTGGTGGCGGTGGTTGGCGGCGCGGCTGCAGCGGCGGCGGCCGGGCCGGTTGGGCCTGTGGCAGAGCTGGCCAATGCGAAGGTGCAGGAGGACTTCCCGGCGATGTGCGTGGACGGCGACGGTACGCCGTGGGTGGTTTACGTCTCGCATGACGGCAAGGCCGACTCGCTGAAGATCGCGAAGAAGACCGACGCCGGACTGAAGGCCGCGGCGACGCTGGCCGGACCGGGGATCATTCACCAACCGGCTGTCGCGTGCGACGGCAAGGGCATGTTCTGGGCCGTCTGGTCGCAGGTCAACGCGGAGAACGTGATGGAGCTTCTCGCACGTCGGGTCGTGGCGGGCAAGGCGGCGGGGAAGACCATAACGCTGGCGGCCTCGGATCACGCTGAGATCTTTGCCGACGCGGGCACGGACCGCAGCGGCCGGGTGTGGGTGGTGTGGCAGTCATTCCGTAACGGTTACGGCGACATCTACGCCCGCACCTGCGAGGCCGGAGCGACCAAGTGGGGCAAGGACATCCGCGTAACGTCGCACGCCGCGGGCGATTGGGAGCCGCGGCTGGCCTTTGCCAAGACGGGCGCCGCGGTGGTGTTCGACTCGTCGCGCAGCGGCGACTACGACGTGTACCTGGCCACCGTGACGGCCGACGGGGCGGTGAAGAAAACTCGTATCTCCAAGACCCCGCGTCATGAGGCCCGGGCCTCGGTGGCCGCGACGCCGGACGGCAAGGGGTACTGGGTTGCATGGGAGAACGGCCGCGAGCGATGGGGCCGCGATTCGCGAAGCACCGGCAGAAACCTCGGCCTGAACACCGACAAGCACATCGACGTGGCGTACGTGGATGGGGCTACGGGCAAGGTCACGCTCGCGACGAACCCGACGTCGGCGATCAAGTCGGCGGGGATAATCCCCGCGAAGAAGCCTGCGAAACAGCCGGAGAAGAAGGCGGCGAAGAAGCCGCCGAAGAAACCTGCGAAACAACCGGTGAAGAAGCCGGTGAAGAAACCCGTTCGGCGCCGCCGCCCTGGGGGCGTACCCGCGGTGAACCTGCCGAAGATCGCCGTGGACTCTACCGGCGCGCCGTGGCTGGCATGCAGATACTACCGGGGCACGCACTGGAAGGTCGCCCTGACGAAGTACGACACCGGCGCGAAGGCCTGGACGAAAGCCGTCACCCTGCCCAACAGCAGCTTCAGCCAGGACAAGAATTGCAGTTGGGCCGGCGGCGCGACGTGGCTGGCGTGGCCCTCGGACAAGCGGACGAGCAAGAGATCGCTCGTATCGGGGGTATACGTGGCAAAGATCGATACGGCCGCGGCGCCGCCCCTAGCGGCCAAGCCCGCCGCCAAGCCCGGTGCCAAAAAACCCGCCGCACCGGCAAAACGCGTGGCGAGATGGGGCGAGGACACGCCCGAGCGGCTGCGGTCGGACCGTCACTTCTGGACGCCCGCGAAGACGAAGTACGGCCTGTACTGGGGCGACTTCCACCGCCACACGGACATCTCGAACTGCATCACCGCGGGCGACGGTTGCATCGTGGAGCAGTACCGCTACGCCTACGACATGGGCAAGCTGGACTTCATGGGCCCGAGCGACCACACGGACATCGCCAAGCCGTACTCCCCGTACGAGTGGTGGTGCAACCAGAAGCTTACCGACGTGTTCTTCTCGCCGGGCTTCTTCACCTCGTTCTACGTCTACGAGCGTGAGCAGCGCTGGCCGTGGGGCCATCGCAACGTGATCTTCGCCGAGCGCGGCGGGCCGGTGGTCTACATCAAGCGGGCGCTGTACAAGTCCATGCCGTGGCACGCCACGCTCCCGATCGGCGACGGCGGGGCCGAGATCCTTCCGCCGGAGCTGTGGAAGGTCCTGCGCAAGCACGGGCGGCCTGTAACGGTCATCAGCCATACCGGCGCGACCGGCATGGGCACGAACTGGGACGGCTACAAGAAGATCGACAACGCCGTCGAGAACGTGGTGGAGATATACCAGGGCGCCCGCGTGAGCTATGAGGGCATCAATACGCCGCAGCCGCTGGTGGCCCTGCCCAAGAAGACGCCCAAGGCCGGCGCCGGCGTGGCGCCCACGACAGGCAAGGACTTCGGCAAGTACAACAAGGGCGTGTACCAGAATGCCCTGAGCAACGGCTGGAAGCTCGGCGTGTTTGCCAACTCCGACCACATCTCCACCAACACCACCTTCGGCGGGGTCTACGCCGAATCGTTCACGCGTGAGGGTATCATCAAGGCCATCAACGCGCGGCGGACCATCGCGGGAACGGACAAGATCTTCATCGAGTTCTCCTGCAACGGTCACCTGCTGGGGTCGATCTTCGAGACATCCGACAAGCCGGCGATGACGATCTCCGTTCGCGGCACGGCCAAGCTCAAAGCCGTGACGATCGTGCGGAATGAGAAGAACCTCAAGCGCTTCACGCCGAAGAACACGAAGAAGTTCGACGTGAAATTCACCGACGACGAGCCCATCGCCGGCGAGAATCGCTACTACGTGCGCGTCGAGCAGGTCGACGGCAACATGGGCTGGGCCTCGCCCGTATGGGTAACGTTCAAGAGCAAGTGATGCCGCACCCGACGAATCCTGCAATGCCGGTCCGGGCCGCCGTCGCCGCGGCGATGCTGGCGATGCTCGCCGCTGCGCCCGCGCCCGCCACGGGCGGCGTGACCCTCGCACGCGCCGAGCAGGAAATCTTCTTCACGATCACCCCCGACCGGATCGAAATCGTCTACGTCACCACGTTCAACAGGCCGGCGGCATTCATCGAGCAGATGCACATGGACGCCGACGGCGACGGGCTGGCTTCCGGCGACGAGCAGCGGCGGTACTTCAGCGCCCTGGCCCGCAACCTCTCAAGCGGCCTGGATCTGAGCATCAACGGCAAGCAGGTCCTGCTCGTGCCCACAGGCGCGCCCGACCTGGACGTGCTGAACGACAAGCGCCTCTTCGAGAAGATCTATCGTTTCACCGTTCCGCACCCGGCCGGATGGGAAGACGGCGCCGTCGTCGAGTTCCACAACGATAACTACCTGGACTTTGCCGGCGAGATTATCGTCCAGGTCGATCCCAGGCCCGAGGTCGACGTCGTCTACGACTCGCGATGGGAAACTCGCCAGGAAGAGGCCGTTACCACCCCCCCCGCCGACCGGGACGTGACGTTTCGCTACCGTCGCGGCACGGGCAAGTGGCAGCGCCCGCCCGGCTTCACTCCCGGGCTCGGGCCGACACACCCAGGGGTCGTTGACGACAGCTCCGCAGACGAGCCGTCGCGAGCCGGGCTTATCTCAATCGGCGTGTGGCCGGTGCTGGTGTGTGCCGCATGGATCGTTGTCGGCCTGATCTGCGGCGCGAATTGGAAGCCGGTCATCGCCGGCGGTGCAGCGATTCTCATCGGCGGCGTGTGCATTGCGGGTTTTCTGCTGAACGGCCCCCGCGCCGGCGGCCCGCCGGTTGAGGCGCCGCCGGAGATCGCAGCGCAACAGATCTTCCAGAAGCTGCACCGCAACATCTACCGCGCGTTCGACGCGAAGACCGAGAGCGACATCTACGACACGCTCGCTCGCGGCCTGACCGGCGAGATTCTCGACGACGTCTACAACGAGGTCTACCAGTCGTACCTCAGCCGCAACAACGGCGGTGGACGGTTCAGCGTCCGCCGCGTCAAGCCCATCACCACGACCGTCCTGCCGGGCGACCACGCCGGCGCCTATCGCATTCGATATCGCTGGCGGGTTTACGGCACGGTTACCCATGCCGGCCACACCCACGCACGCGCCAACGAATACGAGGCCGTCTATCTCGTCAGGCACACCGGAGTCGCGTGGCGAATCGCCGGCTCGCACGTCCGCCAGAACAAGCGGGTGACAGTCGGCCAGTCATGATCGAGTTCGAGAACCTCCTGTTCGCCTATCCGGACGGGGCCTTTCGGCTGGCCGTCGCGTCGCTGCGTATCGAGGCCGGCGAAAAGACCGCGCTGATAGGCCCCAGCGGATCGGGCAAGACCACGCTGCTGAACATGGCCGCGGGCATTCTGCTGCCCGACGCCGGCACGGTCCGCGTCAACGGCATTGCCGTCTCGCAGCAGGGGGATGCGGCCAGGAGAAACTTTCGCGTCTCGGATATCGGAATGGTCTTCCAGGAGTTCGAGCTGCTCGAGTACCTCACCGTCCGCCAGAACATCCTCCTGCCTTACCGGATCAATCCACGGCTGAGGCTGACTGACGAGGTCCGCACGGCCGTCGACAATCTGGCCGCCACGGCGGGCATCACCGAGACGCTCGGCCGCCGCCCGAACCGCCTGAGCCAGGGCGAGCGGCAGCGCGTCGCGATATGCCGCGCCCTGGTCGCCGGGCCCAAGATAATCCTCGCCGACGAGCCGACCGGGAACCTCGACCCTGAGACCAGCCGGACCATCGTGGAGCTGCTGCTGACCCAGGCCTCGGCCGCCGGCGCCACGCTCATGATGGTCACGCACAACCACTCGCTGCTCGACAGCTTCGACCGCACCATCGACATGTCCGCCCTGTCACCGGAGGCCGGCACGTGAGAAACGCCCTTCTGATGGCATTTCGATACCTGGGGTACTACCGCGTGCGGTCGATCATCCTCGTGGTTTGCCTCTCGGTCGTGCTGTTCCTGCCGCTGGCCGTCCACACCCTGACCGGCTACTACACCCGCATGATGATCGAACGCGCCCAGACCACGCCGATGGTCTTCGGCGCCCCCGGCAGCGCCTACGATCTCGTGCTCAACACCGTCTACTTCAAGGGCCGCCTCGACCGGCGCATAACGATGGCCGTCGCCAAGATGGTAAGCGACTCCCACCTCGCTGCGCCCGTGCCGATGTACGTCAGATACTCCGCGGGCGGCCGGCCCATTGTCGGAACGACGCTGGATTACTTCGCCTTCCGAAAGCTCACGCCCGAGCGGGGCACGCTGCCGCTAACGCTGGGCGACGTCGTCCTCGGCGCCGGCGCGGCCAGGGAGCTCAACCTCGGCGTCGGCGACAGCCTGCTGTCCGACGACAAGGACCTGTATAACCTCGCCTCGTCCTACCCCCTGCTCATGCGAGTCGTCGGGGTGCTCCACGAAACCGACACCGCCGACGACATGGTCGTCTTCGCCGATCTCAAGACCACCTGGATCATCGAAGGGCTCGGCCACGGCCACGCCGACGCCCGGTCCGTCAGAAACCCCATCATGTCTCGCGGGATGAGCGACAACAATATCACCCTCACCCGCGCGGTCGTGCACTACAACCGCATCACGCCCGAGCGATTGAACAGCTTCCACTTCCACGGCGACCTGTCCAGCTACCCGATCACGGGCGTCATTGCACTGCCCCGTGACAAGAAATCGGAGATAATCCTGGCCGCACGGTACGCCGCCAGGAACGCCCAGCCCGATCCCCCGCCCAAGGGTGACGGGCCGGCCGGCGATGCGGCCTCGCAGCCCGCCGAGCCGCTCGCGCCTCAGGCTGTCCGCCCGCGGAAGGTCGTAGCCGACATGATGGACATCATCTTCCGCGTGAAACAGTCGTTCCAGGCGATTCTCGCGGTCGTGTTGGCGTCCACCGTGGGCCTGCTGGCCCTGGTCGTGCTACTGTCGCTCCGCATTCGCAGGCGGGAGTTCCAGACGCTGCACCGGATCGGGTGCCGGCGGCTGACGGTCCTGGCCCTGCAGACCGCGGAGATTTCCCTGCTGCTGACGATGAGCCTTGCCCTGTCAGCCGGAATGCTCGCCGGGGCCATGTGGTACGTTGTCAGGTTCAACGTGCTGCTGTAGAGTCAGGGCCCGGCCCAACCGAGGTGAACCATGAACCATCACGGCACGTGGATTACGCTGCTGCTTGCGGCGGCGCTTATGGTCGTCGGATGCCGCGAGCCGGAGCAGACCCGCTCCCGCCCGACGCCGCATGTCTACACCACGTTCTACCCGACCACGTACTTCACCCAGCGAATCGCCGGGGCCAAAGTGAAAGTCGTCTGCCCCCTCGACGACGGCCACGACCCGATCTCCTGGATGCCGCCCGACCAGACCATCGCCGATTACCAGCAGGCCGAGCTGATCGTCATAAACGGGGCCGGCTTCGAAAAGTGGATCGCAAAGGTCTCGCTTCCGCCGTCGAAGGTCGTCGACACCGCCGCGCCGCTGGGGGCCCAGCTGCTGAGGTTCGACCGGGCCGTCACCCACAGCCACGGGCCCTCGGGCGAGCACAGCCACGAGGGCGTCGACGGGCACACCTGGCTGGACCCGCACAACGCCAAGGTCCAGGCCGAGCAGATCCGCAAGGCCCTGGCCCGCCTCCTGCCCGGTGACGCCGGTGAGTTCCAGGCCAACTTCGCCACGCTGGCGGCTGATCTCGACGCGCTGGACCGGGCGCTGGCCGATCTGGCCAAGGCCCTGGGCGACACCCCCCTGCTCGCCTCGCACCCCGCATACAACTACCTCGCCCGACGATACAAGTGGAACATCGTGAGTCTCGATCTCGATCCGCGGGCCATGCCCGACGTCGACGTGCTAAGCGAGATACGCCAGAAGCTGAACGACCACCCAGCTAAGATCCTCCTGTGGGAAAGTGCACCCACAGACGAAATCGCCGCGAAGCTTGGCAGCGAGCTGGGCCTGAGAAGCATCGTCTTCTCGCCGTGCGAGACGCTCGACGCCGCGTCGGTCTCAGCCGGGCAGGACTACCTGACCGTCATGAAGGCTAACATCGCCCGCCTCGCCGCGGCGCTCTAGCCGCAGAGACGCGGAGGCCCCTGGGGCCCCTAGGGGGACGCAGAGGAGACGGAGAGGACCGCAACCCCCGATTCCGTCATGACACCGTCGGCTGGGTCGGCAGCGGCGGGAATGCATCCAGATAGGCATGGCAGCAGCCCCCCAGGTGCACGTAGTGGTCATCGATCCTGGATGCTGACACCGTCCGCGACCAAAAGCACGCGTAGATCAACGTCACCGGAAACACCAGGAGACCCAACAGGCCCAGCACATCCCAGCGCGTGCCAACCCCGATTAAAAAGAGCAATATGCCCGCCAAGGGCCCAAGCCATCCGACGGCAAGAGCCGTCCGCCTTCTCCTGATGGTCTCCTTCGAGAGGCCTATCATAATCGTCGCCTTGTTCCGTACGCGCAGGATGATGATGCACACCAAAAGATTCACCAGGAGATGAACCATCCACGCCCGTGGGTACGGCACCAGCATCCCAGTGACAACCGCGGCGCCCACCGCAAAGTTCATCAAGAACAACAGGAACCACTCCCGTGGGCACCACGTCAGTTTCCGTTCCACCAGCTCTTCGACCGGTTCGTTCGATCTGGCGCAGCGGAGGGGCAGCCTTGCGCCCTTCATCATCACGAGGATATCGCCGTGGCGCCAGACGACCCCCTCGCTGTATTCATCGCCGTACGTCGTCACGCCGGCAGCGGATGCGGGAGAAATGGGAGCAAGGGCACATTCTGCTGGTTCGCGGGATACCATACTTATCTCCGCGTCTTGACCTGCGTAGTCTCGATGCAGTTCAGGACGAAGCCGGATACCTGGCGAATTGTATCCCGCCCCCTGGGGGGGAGCAAATCCGTTTTGCCTGACCCCAATGCAGCCCCAATGCAGCCGCGTGGCCCCCAGCTCGAGCCGGGAAAGAGCTTGTGGTCCTCCAAGTCCGCGATAGAATCATCCAAAAGGCCCACGGCAGTCGTGGGCGCAACGCCATCCGGGAAATCCCGCTTTGAGGAGTCCTGTCATGCGATATCGAACAGCCTGTATCGTTGTGCTCTTGCTGACCGTTTCTTCGATATCCATCGCGCAATTTGCCTGGCAGAGGCCGGCGTCGAGGGATAAGAAGGCGATCGCAAAAATCCTGGGGCCGGCTACCAAGAAAGAACCGTCGCGCGACCTGAACATCGTCTGGGTCTGGGGCATCGACAAACTCCACGCGAAAGATACCCACGAATACGCATGGGTCATGGACCGCTACGTGAATGTGCTTCTGCCCAAGGTCCCGCGCGTCACGGTCACTCCCTCCATGTATTTCCCCAAGAAGGAACTGTGGGAAAAAGCCGATCTGGTCGTTTTCTATCTGTGGTCGCGTGAGAAATGGGATTACGATCTGGTCGACGCGTATCAGAAGCGTGGCGGTGGATTGATATTCATTCACATGGCCGTGATGCAAGGCTCGGGTGAAGAGCTGTCGAAGCGCATGGGCCTGGCGTGGGACCACAGAAAGGGGGCTACCAAATGGGGCGTGCTGCCCACGCCGGCGACTCTTACCGACGCGGGCAAGAAATCTCCCATCTTCAAGGGCTTTGGGCCAAAGTTCGATCTGGCGGATGAGCTCTATTGGAATTTGAGGGGAGATCCGGAAGGTATCACTGTCCTGATGACTTCGCCCGCCGGGCCGGCAATAGCAAACAAACCATTAGGCGGCCCTCCCAAGATCGAAGATCTGGACGGCAAGAAGTGGCCGGTCATGTGGACAAAGGAGGTGGGCAAGGGCAGAGTGTTCGTCTCGCTTCCCGGCCACAACTATTTCAATTTCAACGATCCCTACTTTCGGATCATTCTGCTGCGGGCTATGGCCTGGACCATGAGGGAGTCGTTTGAACCATTCAAGCCGCTGGTGACGCTCAATCTCAAACGGTAGGGCTTGGAGTTCCCCCTGCCCAGGTTTCAGGGTTTCAGGCCCCCCCACGGGGCCTAGGGCCTCGGGCCCCTGGCGGGACAGATACCTGAATAGGGCGACGCCAAGGGGAGCAAGTAGGGCTCGCCCGGCCGGCTGGTCTGCGGTGGCGGAGCACTATCCCCCTGTCACGCCAGGTGTGCCTTCAATGCGCCGAGCAGAGCCACGTAGACCGGGTTGCAGAAGTCGCTGACGACCTGGTCCGAGTCGGACTGGAAGCTGGAGGCCCACTCCACAAACGTCGCGTCCGAATCGGTTACCGGCAGAAGGCGGACAGTGCCCACGTAATTCAAGGCGGCGTCTTTGCCCAACGGCTCCGGGCCGTCGTCAATGCTGTAGGTGAACGTAAAGCCCTCTTCGTCCACCGATACAAGCCTTTCGAGAAATGCGTCGTTCAGCTTCCGCTGGGCGCCGATCTGGCTGCCGGTCTTGTCGCCGACAATCTCGAGCTTGGTGATCACGGGATCGGCCCACGAGAGGTCATGGAAGTCCTTGATCGTCTCCCACACTTTCTCTCTGGGTACGTCCACAACGATTGAGTTATAGCAGCTTCCCATGTTGTTTCTCCTTGGAAGGACACAAGATTGTATCCCGCCCCCTGGGGGGGAGCAAATCCGTTTTGCCCCTGCAAGCATTTTTGGGTAATCTATACGTGGTGGGGAACCATGCGCCTCTATGTCACATTGACGATTGCGTTCCTTATTCTCTGCGGGTGGGGTGCGTATGGGTCCTGTTGGGAGCCGGACTTTTCGACGTCGGAACTGATCTCTTTCGTTCTGTTCTTGTCGGGCCTGGGCTGGCCTGGGTTCGTGTTGTGTTTGCTCGCCGCCCTGGCGTGCCTTGCCAGCTTCCTGTGCATATACAGGAACAGGGTGCTGTGGCCCGACCTGAGGCCGCAGATCGCGCTGCTGGCGTGGGGCATCCTGGCAGGGATTTACGGGCTCCTTCTTATTCCGATGCTGATGGTTGGGCCGGTTGCCCTCCCGCTGCTCGGGGCCCTGGCGTGCCTTGCTGCCACGACGATAGTGGTAGTCGCTTTGTCTAAACACAAACACTCACGTCCCTATGCGGCAGTGACGGCCGTTGCTTGGACAAGAGCCACCACGGCCCTGGCGGTTTCGGGCGGTCTTCTCTGGACGGCCTACTTCTGGTGGCTGCGCTCGCTCTTGGCGAATTCTTCCATCCATTGATGTTCCATGGCCGCCTGCGGTAAGGACCCAAGGTGGAGCAAATCTGTTTTGCCCCTGCAAGTACTTTCGGGTAATCTATACGCGCCTGACCGGGCCCGTCCGGCGGCGGCTATCTTTCTTTTCCATCTGGCGACAGCACGCGGCTGCGATAACAGGCGAACAAAGGGGCCGAGCTATGTTGAGCCATCTGAAAAGACTTTCCATTGTGATGCTGGCAGGAATATGTGCTGCGCCCCTGCCCGTCCTTGCCGACGCCAAGAGCGATTACGAGATGCTCTTTGGCAAAGAGGCCAAGCAGGTCTCGGCGACCAAGAGCACGGCTGACGACGCCGTCTTTGCCAAGAAGCTGCTCGATGCGGCCAAGGCAAGGACGGATGCCCCCAAGACGCAGCTTTTCCTGTACGAGAAGGTGGTTGAGTTCGGCCGCAGGGACGCGACCGGCGCGCCACACGCCCTCGAAGCAATCGAATTGCTTATCAGGTCCCAGCCCAGCCAGAAGGCCAAATGGCAGGAGGCAAAGCTCAACATCGCGGAGAAGCAGTTCCAGAACTCCCGCGGCGCGGTCTCTTCGCCCAAGTCGCCGAGCACGGCTCCTTCGCCCAAATCGCCGACGAGCAAGTTCCTGACTCTCGACCTCGGCAAAGGTGCGAAGATGAAGCTCGCTCGGATTCCGGCGGGGTCGTTCATGATGGGCAGCCCGAAAACGGAAAAGGGCCGCAAGAGCCATGAAGGCCCGCAGCACAAGGTGACGATCAGTCCCGGCGCGCCGGGATTCTACATGGGCACCACGGAGGTGACGCAGGAGCAGTACGAAGCGGTAATGGGCAAAAACCCCAGCCTCTTCAAAGCGCCAAAGAACCCGGTGGAACAGGTGTCTTGGAACGACGCGGTGGAATTCTGCAAGAAGGTATCGGCGAGCACCCGGCGTACTGTGCGCCTGCCCACTGAGGCCGAGTGGGAATATGCCTGCCGAGCGGGCAGCAAGACGCAATTCTGCTTCGGCGACGATGCCAAGCAGTTCGGCGATTATGCGTGGTACCACGCCAACAGCCGCCTGAAGACGCATCCGGTTGCCCAGAAGAAGCCCAACGCCTGGGGGCTGTACGACATGCACGGCAACGTCCGGGAGCACTGCCTGGACTGGTGGGAAAAGGGGTACTATGCAAAAGCCCATGCCACCGACCCGCAAGGTCCGGCATCGGGCAGATACCGTGTCGTGCGCGGTGGCGCGTACGGCTATCCCGAGTCCGGCTGCCGCTCTGCAACCCGCGACGCGGACGCGCCCGATTACCGGATCAACAACGTCGGCTTTCGTGTGGTGGTCTGGCCGCACTGAGAAACAGCCCCTTCGGTAGACTCAGGGTAGACAATCGGTAATCAGTGATCAGTGATCAGTCATCAGTCATCAGTAATTCATTGTCGTTGCCGCTTGCCACGCCATAGTCCCGATGTACAGCGGGACGAAGGCGGGTTAGATCGAAATTCGACAATCCAAAATCGGCAATCGTAAATTGCCCTATCCCGCAACCGTCCTGGCGTGTGCAATCTCCTGCTGCGCGGCCGCACGTACCTGCGACGATTCCAGCGTAGCCACCGCTACGGTCTTGCCATCCAGTGTGGTGAATTCCACCTCGTATCCATGCCCGCCTTCGTGCACAAGCACAACAGTGCCCACGTCTCCTGCTTGCAGGCCGAGATCGGGCAGGTCAGCGGCCAAGACAACCGTATCAAGCTCTTCCATCATCGCATCCCCAAGCTCAACGCTTCTTCTTCCTGGACGGTTTTTTCTGCGATTCCTCGTGCTCTGCGGCAAAGCCGATGCGTTTCCTCTTGGCTTCCGGCGGTGGGGCCATCAGTTGCCGGATGGCGTTGAACACCACCTTGAACTGAGCGTCGCATTTCCGCTCCAGGGCCGCCAGCTCGCGGGCTAGGCCGGCGTGGGATTCCAGGATGCGGCGAAGCCGGACAAAGGCCCGCACCACGTACACGCTGACCTGAACCGCTCGCGGAGAGTTCAGGACCGTGGCCGCCATGATCGCCCCGTGTTCCGTAAAGGCCCGCGGTAGAACGGGGGAGTACTTCAGCCTTTCGAGGTGGTCACAATTTGTGACCACCTCCCGCGTCTCCCTCTTGGTCAGGCGGAACATGAAGTCCTTGGGAAAGCGATCGATATTTCGCTTGACCGCCTGGTTAAGCACCTTGGTTTCCACCCCGTAGAGGGCCGCTAAATCGGCGTCAAGAATAACCTTATCGCTTCGGATCAGGAGAATGGACCGCTCGATCCGTTCGGACGGGATGATAGACCTCGTACTTCCCTTAGACCCCATATCCCTACCCCTTCAGATTGTCGCAGCAGGTGCAACTTGAGGTTCCATTCTGGCACCTCAAGATGCAGCGCTTCTCACTTACCATATCCCAGTCCTGCCAAGTTGGTGCGGAGGTCATTTTCTGCCCCTTCTTCTTTGAGGTCGCAGATTGCGACCTCAAACCGCCGGCTCCCGGAACCTCCAGCAAGATCGACGTGCTATGATAGCGGATGCGCTGGCGGGGGCAAGGTGCTAACCCGCCCTTCGACCCACTCAGGGCAAGCATTTGGAGATCCCCCTACGACCTATGACCTACGACCTGCTTATCCCTTTATAACTCCCATCGGCCGGAGGCGGGCGACTTTGCGCGCCAGGCCGGCGGCGGCTACGCAGTCGACCACGTCATCAACCCTCTTGTAGGCGGCCGGCTGCTCCTCGGCCAGGCCCGTCCGACCGCGGGCACGGGCGATAACACCCACATCCTCAAGCTCCTTCTCGATCCTCCTTCCCTGTGCCTTCTTTACGGCTTCATGCCTCGACATAACCCTTCCTGCCCCGTGGCAGGTGCTGCCGAAGGTCTTCTCCATCGCCCGCTCGGTCCCGAGCAGGACGTAGCTGGCCGTGCCCATGGAGCCGGGTATCAGCACGGGCTGGCCCAATTCGCGGTAGGCGGGTGGCAGATCGCGGTGCCCGGGCGGGAAGGCCCGCGTGGCCCCCTTGCGGTGCACGCAGAGCCTGACCCGGCGGCCGCCAACGTCGTGAGTCTCGATTTTCGCGATGTTGTGGGCGACGTCGTAAATCTGCCTGAGGCCGAGCGATTCCGCCGACTGGCCGAGGAAGTGGCAGACCGCCTTGCGGACCTGCCTGGCGAGCAATTGCCTGTTGGCCCACGCAAAGTTGGCGGCTGCCCGCATGGCCGCGAGGTAGCGCTGGCCCTCCTCGCTCTTGACCGGGGCGCAGACAAGCTGCCTGTCGGGAAGCTCGATGCCGTATTTGCCGGGAGCGGACCGCAGGATCTTCAGATGGTCGCCGCAGACCTGGTGGCCGAGCCCGCGCGAGCCGCTGTGGATCATCAGCGTGACTTGGCCCTCGGCCAGGCCGAAAGCCGCCGCGGCGGCATCGTCGTAGATCTGCTCAACGTACTGCACCTCCACAAAATGGTTGCCCGCCCCGAGCGTGCCGCACTGGTTGCTGCCGCGCCGCTTGGCCTCCTTGGAGACCGCGCCGGGGTCGGCTCCTTCGAGGCAGCCCTCGGACTCGGTGGCCTGGACGTCGTCGCTGCCGGCCAGGCCCTTGTCGACCAGGAACTTCGATCCGCGGGCCAGGAGTTTGTCCATCTCGGGCGGGGAGAACTTGAACGGCCCGCCGACGCCCACCCCGCAGGGGATATCGCGGAAGAGCTGATCGACCAGGCCCTTCATCCGCGGGCGGACGTCGGCGGCGGCCAGGTCGCTGCGAAGGAGACGCACGCCGCAGTTGATGTCGTAGCCCACGCCGCCGGGCGAGATGATGCCGCCGGCTTCGATGTCGGTGGCGGCCACCCCGCCGATGCAGAATCCGTATCCCCAGTGGATGTCGGGCATGGCCAGGGATGCGCTGACGATGCCGGGCAGGGTTGCGACGTTTGCGACCTGGGAGGGCCCGCCGCCGGAGAGGACGTCCCGGATGAGCGATTCGCTGGAGTAGATTATGCCGTCGACGCGCATGCCTTTCTGCGAGTCGGCGGGGATCCGCCAGCGATTCTCGTCAATCTGCTCGATTTTGCCTTCGAAGTTCCTGGCCATGGTGAACCCTTTTTTGCCGCAGAGACGCGGAGAACGCAGAGGAAAGACGATTAATTCAAACGACTTTATGCGCGGGTAACGGCACGCGCGGTAAACGACACACGGGGATCTTACGATCCCCCGCTAAACGTTACAATCCGCTCGCTGAACGTTGCGAACCGCCGCTGAACATTGCGATCGCTCGCTAAACGTTACAATCCGCTCGCTGAACGTTGCGAGCGCTCGCTGAACGTTGCGATCGCCCGCTAAACTCGATGATCTGACGAACATCTACAGATCCAGTATTACGCGGCCGGTCCAGCGGCTGCCTTCGCGGCCGATTTTCAGCTCGTGATACGTCACGGCTTTGATCTCGGTGAGGATCTCGTGCCGGGCCGGGTCATATTGCTCGCACATCAGCGCCGCCGTGACGTGCGTGTCGTCGATTTCGCGGACGTCGACGGCGGCCACCATCTTGTGGTCCACCTGGATGGTGTCCATGACCTTCCAGAGGAAGTCGACGGCGAGGGCTTCGAGGTCCTCCGCCGCAACGTTAATTATAGTCTCCGCCTGGGCTCGCAGCTTTGCCCGCGGGCAGATGACGTCGGCGAGGCCCTCCGCGAGCGCCTGAAAAAGCTCGGCGAGCGTATCGGCCTCTGCGGCGAGGCCGACGTCCGCGGTGTGGTCGAATGTTTTGCACTGCCCGGCCATGCGACGCCTCAGAGATAACGGCGATTAATCCGCCGGAGGGGGACTAAACGTTGCGATCGACGTTTTCAATTATACTGCCCTCGGCGTTAGGATACTGCCATGCTTCTCGGCGCCCAGCCTCGAGGACAGTCCTTCGATCCGCCGCCGGCGCACTCAGGACAAGTCGCGGGGCGTGCCTCGGCGCAGCTGAAGGCGAAGCCGGGCGGAACGAGTGTGTATAATATGTATGAGGATAGCGAGGCGGTCTGAAAGCGGCCGCCTTTTTCATGCGCTTGCCCCGAAGGCGAAACCAGACCTCCCCCCCTCGGGGCCCATGGGGCCTGGGGGGTGCGGACCGCAAGATTATTTGAGAAAACAAGTTACGCCCCTCCGCCATTTCTCGCAGCGGGAATGCGATCTGGGAGGGCCAAAGCCGGCACATTGCCGTAAGCCATTGGAGAATGAAGCCTTGTGAGTTCTCCGCCCGATCCGCCATGCGGAGGCGGTTCAGCCACGGGGCGGGTGTCGGCCGGCCTTTGGTGGCGCGGAATACTCGAGACCTTTTCTCAAATACGCAGAGTCCAGCGCGGCACGGGCCGGCATCTGGAATTTCTTGAACCGGGCCCGAAACCTTGCACATGGTTGCCAAAAAGTGCAAGGTTGCGAAACGAACGTAATACCTTGGGAATACGGGGGTTAAGGGGTGTTTTTGCGCCGCGAAACCTTGCACTTTATTTGGGAAAAAAGTGCAAGGATGTGCAAGGTTCTCGGCGGACGTTTTCTGGATTTCCGCTCCATTGTTGAGGGCCGGCCCTTGCTTCGCCAGGCGCCATCTACTACTGTTGTGCACATGACGACTTTCCGAGATGGCCGATGCCGAAACTGCTCGATATTGTAATCCTGATTTGTCTGCCCCTGGCGTGGGGTCTGGCTGTTGAGTTCATATTCAGCCGCTTGCTGAAGCGCCGGCAATCCGCCAGCCCAGCCAAGAGCCGCGAGACCAATGATCTCCTTGATTGACTTCGCCGTATGGACGGGCAATCCCGGTCTCCTGGCCGCCCTGGTGGCCTTGGGTCTTGTAGTCGGCGGCCTGACCGGACTGTTCGGCGTCGGCGGAGCGTTTCTGGTCACGCCGCTTCTGATAGTAGTATTCCGCGTGGATGAGTCCCTTGCGATCGGCTCCGGCCTGTGTGCCATCATCGGCACGAGTGCGGCGGGCCTGTCGCGCCACTGGCGCATGGGCAGCGTTGAGTTCAAGACCATGCTGATGTTGGCGGCCGGAGCAATGCCCGGAGCCTTCCTCGGCGCGATGTTGCATCAGTATCTCAGGTCGGCCCTGGGCGAGGTGGGCGGCTTGGGCTTCCCGGTGATCATGCGCGGCCTGTTCCTCGTTCTGCTGCCGATAGCCGGTTACCTGGCCTATCGCGGCCCCACGCGGCACGGCAGCGGACTGACAATACTCCAGCGATTGCGTCTTCCGCCTCGGGTGTCGCTGGGCGCGGCGGGCCTGACTGGCGTAAGCCTTCCGGGCCTGTGCATATTGGGCCTGAGCGTGGGAATCGTCACGGGATTGCTGGGCGTAGGCGGCGGCGTGCTGTACATGCCGCTGCTGGTGGCTGTGGTCGGGCTCAGCGCACACCAGGCGGTGGGCACCAGTCTGGGCGTGGTGCTGCTGGGAGCGATCGTTGGCACTATCAGGTACGCCACGTTCCCGACGGCCAGTTCCCAAATGGCCCAGTATGAGCCGATTGGCAACGTCAGTCTCGGCATTGCAATCTTGCTGCTTGTCGGCGGCACGATCGGCGTGCAGGTGGGCGTGTGGATCTGCCACAGGTTGCACGCGACGCAGCTGCGAAGGTACTTCATCGTTATCGTGCTGCTGACCGCTGTGCTGGTGGCTGCGGACCTGATAAACAAGATCACGGCAGGATGATGCGCCTATGGCCAAGTATAAGGGAAAATCAAAACGGCGGATCAAGGACTGGCACCAACGTTACAACCAGGCCGAGGGCGAAGACTCCGACGAGACGCGCAAGCAGGGATTCTCACGACGGGCTGTGAAGCTGCCGGCCGACAGGCTCAAAGCCCCCGAGGAGAACCTGGAGGACCTGCCCAAGATTAAGGCGCTGGTCGTGGGCCTCTATCCCGGCGGGGCCCTCGTCAGGGCCGAAGGTGCCGAGTTGCTCTGCGGCGTGGCAAAGACGTATCGTGCGCCCGAAGGCTCGAGCGCCCTGGCGGTTGGCGACACCGTGACGGTCGCCATGTCCCGCGGGGAGCACACAGGCAGCGCGGCCCGGACGGACAAGGACCGTGCCGACGGGATGATCCTGGCCCGCGAGCCCAGGCAGACCGCGCTGCGGCGGCCTCAGGTCCGAGGTGGAAAACGCCCCGGCCGGCACGACGCGGTGCCCTTCGAGAAGGTAATCGCCGCCAATATCGAGGTACTGGTGATCGTTGCGTCAACTCGCCTGCCGCCGCTTCGCCACGGGCTCATTGACCGGTTCCTTATCATCGCCGAGCGGGGCGAACTTACGCCCGTGCTGGTAGTCAACAAGATCGACCTGGCCCGGCCGGCCCCGCAGGTCCTGGCGGATTTTCAGTCGTTGGGCGTGGAGATCATTCTTTGCTCGGCCCTGACGGGCGAAGGGCTCGACGGCCTCCGGCGGCAGCTCGCCGGCAAGCAGAGCGTGCTGGCCGGTGCTTCCGGGGCCGGCAAGACCTCGCTGATAAACGCGATTGTCCCCGGAGCGAACGCAGCCACCCAGCCGGTGCGTGTCAGGGACGAGCGAGGCCGGCACACCACGTCAGCAGCCGTACTCTATGACCTGCCCGGCGGAGGGCTCATCATCGACACACCGGGCCTTCGCGAGCTTGCGGTGCGGCTCAGCGCGGAGCAATTGCCGTGGTACTTCCCGGAGTTTGAGCAGTTTGCCGGCCAGTGCAAGTTCAACGACTGCACCCACACGCACGAACCGGCCTGCGCGGTAATCGCGGGGGTCGAAGATGGAGCAATCCCTTCGCGGAGATACGACAGTTACGTGCGCATCCTGGAAACAATTCAGTGATCGGACGACCACTGCTTGCGTTTGCGCGCGGGAGGAATGTCCAGCAGCTTACGGTACTTGGCCACCGTGCGCCGGGAGATGCTCATGCCTTGGGCCGCAAGCCGGGCCGCCACCGCTTCGTCCTTGAGCGGCTTGGACTTATCCTCCGCGTCGATAACCTCCTTCAGCTTTACCCGCACCGCGTCCCAGGCCACGTCCTGCCCGCCTGAGGTCGTCATACCGCCGGAGAAGAACATCCGCAGCGGGTCGATCCCTCGCGCGGTCTGCACGTACTTGCCCGCGACGGCCCTGCTGACCGTGGCCACGTGCACGCCGACCTTCTTGGCCACGTCCGCCATCGGCAGCGGTTTCAGCGCCTCTGAGCCTCTCTCGATAAACTCTCGCTGGACCTCAAACACCTCTTTGACCACTCGGCTGACAGTGTCGCGGCGCTGGTTGATGGCGCTCATCAGCCACTGGGCGGAACGAATGTTCTTCTGAAGGAACTGCTTGGCCTCACGGTCGGTCTTTCGGTCCCGCGCCAGCCTGCGATACGACTTCGAGATCCGAAGACGCGGTGAGTTGGCCGCGTCCATCCCAACGACAATCTCACCGTTTGAATCAACCTCCACGATTGCGTCGGGCCTTATGCCCGGCGCGCTCCGCTGGCCTATCAGCGATCCAGGCCGCGGATCGAGATGGGACAGGTTCTCAATGGCCGCCTTGATCTGATCTATCTGCCTGCCCGTGCGCTTGGCGATCTGCGGCAGGCGGTTCATCTCGATATCCTTCAGGAAGTCGCTTACAAGCTCGATTTCCAGTGCCACGTCCATTCCCGCACGAGCATCGGCGTCAAGCTGAAGCAGCAGACACTCCCGAAGGTCGCGAGCGCCCACGCCGGCCGGCTCCAGCATCTGCACGAGCGACAGGCCTTCGCGAAGGGTCTCCTGCGGTATCGGTTCGTCGGAGTTGGCATCAATCTCTTCCAGCGGCGTGCGGAGATAGCCGTCGGCGTCGATGTGGTTGATTATCAGCGTACCGGCGGCCTTGATCTCGTCCGGCGCCTCCACAAAAGACCACTGCTTCAGCAGATACTCATCGAGCGATTCGCTGGGTGCGGGCGTGTTGGCCATCGCGTCCATCTTGCGGTCTCGTTCGCCCCGCCAGGAGGCGCGAGATCGCGGAGGCGCCTCGCTCGTGATGGACTCCAGCCCGTATTCATCCGTATAATCCGCAAGCCGCTGAAAGTCCTCGCTATGGCTTTCCTCGTCCTTGACAACCAGCGGCCTGTCGCCGCGCTCTCCAGTATACTCCTCTCTTTCAGACGCGGGTTCAGACTCGAGGCGATCCTCGTCGGCGGCCAGGCGAAGCTCGAGCACTGGGTTCTTCTCAAGCTCCAGGTCGATCCTCTCCTGCAGGGCCAGCATCGGAAGCTGCAGTATCTCCATCGCCTGGATTATCCGCGGCGCGAGCTTCATCTGCTGGCTGAGCCGCATGTGTTGTGATACGTCGAGTCTCATATCTACCTATATTCTATAACGAATCGTGGATTCGGCAAGCCTGAACAGCCGCACGGGCGCTACTTTCCGCGACCGGACAGCCTCAGGCAGAAGCCCGCCGCTATATTTCGCGACGATCGTTGATCGCGTCGGAAAGAATCGACTTGTTGGAGTACTCAATCTGCCCGCCGGCAGGCAGGCCGCGGGCCAGACGGGTAATCTTCACCCCCAGCGGCCCAAGCAGCGAGGAGATGTGCAGCGACGTCGCATCACCCGCCACCGTCGGATTGGTGGCCAGAATCACCTCCTTGACACCGCCGGCCCGCACGCGCTCCACCAGCGCATCGATCGTCAGGTCCTCCGGGGCAACTCCGTCCAGCGGGGCGATCTGGCCCATCAGCACGTGATACGTCCCGTGATAGATGCCAGTGGCCTCAAGCAACAACAGGTCCTTCGGCTGCTCGACCACGCAGATAATGCTCGCGTCGCGCTGGGGATCTGAGCAGACGGCACAAAGCTCATCCTCGGCCAGGTTGAAGCACCGGTTGCACGGGCGGATTCGCGACTTGACGTCGCGGATCGCATCAGACAGGGCCAAGGCCTCCGCCTCGCTGCTCTTGAGAATGTGAAACGCCAGCCTTTCCGCCGTCCGGGCACCGATCCCGGGCAGCTTGCCCAGCTCGACCATCAGACGCTCGATTGTCTCAGAGTATCCAGCCATGATCGCCAACCGGCAGCGGGCAGGGCCGCGCCAGGTGATACTATACCACCATTTGCCGGGCGATCAACGTTTGGGCCGGGGCGGCCGGGGCACGGGGTCGCCCCGCGGTGCCATCTCACAAGGTGCCGGGAACCTGATCCTGCGCCCCTTGGGAAAAGTCAGCTTCAAGGTGCACGCGCCCGTTTGCTTCATCTTCGGAAACTGCCACCCCTTTATCAACTTGGACAGACCCTTCTGAAAACTCACGAATTGCTTCCTCGGAAGCTTGATCCTCAGGCGCTGCACCTCACCATTCGGCGCGATCTCCAGATTCACCGACACGGTCTTGCCGACCATCTTGTGCTGCACTCCCAGCATCCACAAGTTCTGCGTGTACTTCTTTCTGATATGATCCTGCACAGCCTTGACCTGTTTGGCGGTAAGCTGCCTTGTGGCCGCACGCGTGGAACTCGCCGGCTGAGATGCAGGGCGCGTAGTCGGCTTCGTGGCGGGGCGCGTCGTCGGTTTGATGCGCGGTGCCGGCTGGGTAGTTACCTCTATCACCGGCTTGGCGGGCCCGAGAGGACGAGCTATCATCTCTGTCCTCTCCGTCCCGGGAGGGAGAGCACGAGGTGCCCGCTCTTGCGTCCCCGGCGGGAGCCTCCCCGCGGTGGGGGAGCTCACGACCGAGACCATAACCGCGGCCGCCGCCGTGGAGATAATCCGTGACAAACCCTTGTCGCCGGGGCACGCATGCCGCCGGCCGCGGCTGTTCATCATCGCCATCAGTGTCTCAGCCTGCCGGTCAAGCCGCTTGTCAACCTTGGCGCGCGCGTCACAGAGCGCTTCAGTGAAGTCCACGATGGCGGAGGTTTGGCCGGGGTCGGTAGTCTCGGCGAACCGGCAGATCTCTTCCAGCAGTTCCGCATTGTTACGGTTGAGACGACGAATCCAGGATTTGATCTTCTTCCGCAGGGAGGCACCGGCCTGCTCCGGATAGAAATGTTTCAATACGTAAAAATCAAAGTCAACCGTCATGGCCATCAGGTTCATGCCCGAAAAGTCAAAGTTGCGCGGCGTGAAGACCTCGCTGAATATCTCGTAGGCGAGCTGAGAGCGGGCATCGGCAATGTAGTAGGCATAGCCGAAGTAGTCGCCTATCAGCCGTCCCTGCCCGCGCAGGCGCCTCTCCAGGGCCGTACCGCTGTAAACCTCCGTGCGGCAGAAGTTAAGAGGTACGTCCGCCTGCTCCTCGATGAAGCGAATGTTGTCCCGCAGGTCGCCGATCGTGCAATCCGGCTCGAACATCAGAAGGTTAAACGTGACGTGCAGATCCATATCCTTCAGCAGCTTCAGTGCCTCATGGTTCTGCCGCCGCGTGATGCCCCGCCCCAGCGCCTTCAGGCCCGCAACTGAATTGGACTCAACTCCCAGGAACACCCGGTACAGGCCGACTTCCTTGAGTGCAGCGATCGTCTCAGGCTCGATGCTGTCGGGCCGGGCCTTCACCTGAATACCAATCTTGCCGACGCCCTCACTGTCAAGCTGCCGCTTCAGCGCGGTGAACCTTTCGACATTCCGCCGCGCGTTGGGCAGGAAGAAATTGTCATCGTGGAAATTGAACATCCTCACGCCCCGCTGGTGGTAGAGCTCGGCCATCTCGGCGGCCAGGTTCTCCACACTCCGCTGGCGGAACCGCTTGCCGCCCATTTTCCTGTGCCACGCGTTGATGGAGCAGAAGTCGCAGTTGGCGAAACATCCTCGCCCGGCAAGTACGTTCGCAATCGGCAGACCGAAATATCGGTGGAAGCTTTCCGGGCGTGAAGGGAACGGCAGGAGGTCCAAGTCGTCAAGCGGTTTGCGCCGGCCGGAGCTGACGATTCTGCCGGAAGGATCGCGGCAGGTGATGCCTGCGACCTCCCACGGACTGTCCAGGGCGCGGATCAGATCAACCATCGCCTGCTCGCCCTCGCCATGCAGAATGGAGTCCAGCGAGGCGAACTCGCGGAGCAACTGTTCGGCGTGGAACGACGCGAAATGCCCGCCGGCGGTGATGTGCCCCGCCAACCCACCGGCCCGCAGCGAGCAGGCCAGTTCCAGATACTCCTGCGCCCTGGCGGTGAACACCATCGAAAGCCCAACGACCTCGGGCTGATACGCAATAATCTCCGCAGCCAGGGCGGGTATCTGGTCCGGATCATGAAAATCAAATATCTCCGCCTCGTAACCGGCGTCGACGATGCTGGCGTGGATGTAGCGAAGCGCGAGGTTCTCTTCCAGTTCCGGCCCGATCAGTGCAATCTTCATGGCGGCTGCTCCCCATCAAAAGCACTACACGGCCCCCAATAGCTGCGTCAATAATTTGACGCCCAGCCGCAAGAAATGTTCCCCGTCGCGCCCGCATTCCGCAGCGGCACGCCTCGGCTCAGCCGAACATTCCGTCCACTCCCGGCGGAAGCTCCATCCCGCCGGTAAGCTCCGACAAAGCCTTCTTTGCAGCTTGGGCCGCTTTGGCCTGGGCCGCGCTGACCGCCGCCTTGACGAGGTCCTCGAGCAACTCAGTCTCCATCTGCTCCGCCGCGACGTCGGGACTGATCTTGATGTCAATCAGGCCGAGCTTGCCGTTGACGGTGGCGCTAACCGCCCCACCACCGGCCTCGGCCGTGTACCGGGTCGATTCCAGCTTTTCCTGCATCTCAGGCAGGCGTGTCTTCAACTGCCCCAACATCTTTACCATCTTGCCAAAGTCGCCGAACATCAGGTCTCCTCGTCGGTCTTGCCGCCCTCAGTGGGTCCGGCGTCCTTCTGGACGTGAACCACATCGCCGCCGAACAGGTCCGTGACGGCCGTCACCGCGGGGTCCTTTCTCAGGCTCTCCTGCTCAGCGGTGCTGAGGCCGCCCATCGCATTAGGCGGAGGGCTCGCGCTGGAATTCTCAGATACATTTACCGGGCCGGATGGACGTCGCTGCGCGGACTGCGGGTTTGTCCGGACTTGTCTGACCGGGGCCGTCTTCTTTTCCGGAGCTGGCTTCTTTTCCGGAGACGCCGCGGGCGCTCTGCCTGTGGCCAACTGCTCCAGCCGCTCGACCAGCGAGGCGGGGTCCACGAACTTCTCAGTCTCCGCCAGGCGAACCAAGGCCGCCTCGACCAGGCCTCGGGCCATACTGGCGCCACGAATGTTGCGACCCACCGATTGCAGCACACTCACCGCATGGACCAGGGCCGGCATGCTGAACTTGGCCGTCAGTTCGCCCACAGCCTTGCGTTGGGCCTCCGGCAGTTCGATCAGCTCGCTGTCTGCCCCGCACGTGCAGGCCAGCATCATGTTGCGAAACGTGTCGCTCAGCGCCCCCACCGCGCCGTTCAGCGTCACGCCGGCTTCCAGCACACGGTTCAGTTCGCCAAGGGCGGCTGCGGCTGAGCCGTCGGCTATCGCCTTCGCCACGGCCAGCGTTCGCTCGTCGCTCGGCACGCCAAGTATCCGCACCACCTCATCCTCGGTGACTCTGTCGCCGCCGGCCAGAAGCTGGTCCAGCAGGCTGAGACCGTCGCGCATGGAGCCCGCGGCGGCCCGCGCTATCCGGAACAGGGCATCATCGTCGACCTGAACCTTCTCGGCCTTGCAGATGACCTTCAGGTGCTCCGCGATGAGCCGCGTGGGGATGTTGCGGAAGTCGAATCGCTGGCATCGTGAGATGATGGTCGCGGGGATTTTTTGCGGCTCGGTGGTGGCGAAGATGAACTTCACGTGCTCGGGCGGCTCTTCCAGCGTCTTGAGCAGCGCGTTGAACGCATCTCGCGTAATCTGGTGGACCTCATCAATGTAGAAGATCCTGAATCGGCATCGCGACGGAGCGAATATGGCATTGGCCCTCAGTTGGCGAATCTCGTCGATGCCGCGATTGCTCGCCCCGTCGATTTCGATGACGTCCATATCGTCGCCGCGGGCGATGGCCAGGCAGGCCTCGCACTTGTTGCACGGGCTCTTCGTCGGCGAGTCACCTGAAAGGCAATTCAGCGCCTTGGCCAGTATCCTGGCCATCGTGGTCTTGCCCACTCCCCGCGCGCCGGTGAACAGGTATGCGTGGGCGATCCGCCCCGTGGAAATCGCGCTGGTCAGGGTCTGGCCGATCGGATCCTGCCCCACCACCTCGTCGAACGTGGTGCTGCGATACTTCCTCGCTAGAACTAGATAAGACATTTCCCATTTCCAATTCCTGCCTACCAGGCTGGCGCCGGCTGCGCAGGCAGGGCCGATTTCCACTTGGAAACAGAAAATCGGCAATAAAGCCGTGCACTCCGCTTCGAACCGCTGATACAGGGCCAGCTAAGACCGGACAGCTCCAGCCAAGCAACCCTCCGGCACACGCTGCCAGCACGCTTATGGCTGCTTCCTTCCGGACCTGACCAGGTTCACGGCGCAGCGTTGCAGAGGACCCAGCCTTCAACACCGCCGGCAAAGCGGGCTTGACTGCCCCAACGACCCTCGGCGGAGCGTTCGGTCCCGCTATAGCGGATTGCGGGTCATGCCGACAAGTCGGCAATCAGGACACCGCTAACGCCCCACCTAGCACGGCAACTGAATCATAGAACAAACCCCGCAGCAGAGCAAGGAAACTTGCCGCGGGACGGCCAAGCTGCTACCGGGCGCATTTCGACTCGTAGCTGGGGAGTCGTCACCTGGGGTGGTGCTTGTTGAGGTACCGCGTGAACGTGTAATACATGATGTTGATGCCGAGCTTATATGCCCGCTCGGAGACGGCCCTGGAGGAGCCGGAGTGTCCTGTCTTCCAGGCGTCACCCATGTCGCCGGAGTGGTAGAAGACAGCCCATCGGCCTTCGTGCCTGATGCCGAGCGGGCGGAACTGACGGTCGTGGTGCCACAGCGGCGGGGCGCCGTTGGGAAACAGGAACGGCTCGCAATACAGCGGGTCGTCGTCGGGGATGTCAACGAGCTGCTTCTCGGGGAAGACGCGCCTGCACATTTCACGGAACGAGCGGTCGAAGTGCCCGCCGGCGTTGTCGGCAACGAGCATCCCGCCCTCGACGAGGCAGTAGTCGCGCAGGATCCTGGCCTCGCGCGAGGAAATACCGATGCCGCCGCGCCCGGCCATGTACACAAACGGCGGGGCCTTGCCCTTGCGGAACCGCGCCAGGCGCGATATCTCCTTGTACTCGGTGTTGGGCGCAATCTTGAAACCAGTGAGCTTGTGGAACTCCAGCAGCAGGTTGTAGTCGGCGCCGTGTCCCATGTTCACGTCCCACTTGCCACCGTCGTACTTGAGGCGGATGAACCGGACCCGCGCGTCGGCCATGCCGTGCGGCCAGCCGCCCTTGGTGCCCCCGCCGGCGCCGAGCTTGCCTATGTTCCTGCTGGCCTGGTACGTGACGTTGGTGTCCTCCAGGACCTCCTGGAGAACCTTGATGTCCCTGAGCTTGGGGCGATCCCAGATGATCGGGCTGTCCATGTTAAGCACGAGCTTCTCGGGCTTCTTGCGCTTGATCCGCTTCACCCTGACAATGGTGATGTTCGGCGTGCCGCTGCCCTTGGGGATGGCGTAATCCTCTTCCCACCCGCACCCCCTGATCACCATCGGGCCGAACAGGATCAGCACGTACAGTCCGATCGGCCAGTACATGCTCGTGCGATACTGCGGGTCGCTGCCGTGCGTGCGGATGTTCTCGTAGATCCGGTCGCCGATCAGCGGCGCCTCGGGCGCGACGCCCGTATAGTACTCATGGACCTTGCCCAACCACGTGCAGACCAGGAGCACGCTCGCCACGGCTGCGAACGGCACCCAGGCCCATATCCATACTACCCACTGCTCCGTGCGCCATTCCTGCGCGCTCTCGACGCCGCCAAGGCTCTTGGCGAACGCCCCGCTGACCAGGTCTGGGAAGTACCACAGGAAGCCCAGCAGGACGAGCCAGAATACGCCCGAAAGCATCGCCAGGCCGCGAAGCAGATACAGAACAGCGCGGCGACGGACAAACGCCACGGCCGCGCCGACGATCAGGACGCAACCAAAGACGGCCCCGGCAAAAGCGAAGTAGCCAAACACACCGAGGACGCCGAGCTTGAGGACTTCTGCGTGAAGCTCGTTGGTGAGGTCGATAACCTGGAGATACCACTGCCACCCGCCGTAGCTCACCAGCAGGAAGGCCCCGCCGAGGAATACCATCGGAAGCGCCAGCCGCACCGGCCAAGGCAACGGCCTGATGATTCTGCCGGCACACCGCCCCATGCCTCGGAATGCCCACGCGATCCCCGCGTTAACGAGACCCAGGGCCTCGTATGCGCCGTCCACTACCTGCTGGCTGACGGTCTTTGCCGGTAATCTTGATCTGATAGCCATCGGGCGATTCCGTGACTATTTGATGTCGTCGATGTCTTCGAGCCCCACGCCGGACCTCGTGGGCAGCGTCGTCGATTTTCGCTTAACATTCTTCTCGATGTCGGAGCTGGGCTTGGTCTCGGCACCCGGCCCTTTCTTCCGATCGGCGATCAGTTTCCTCTGAGCGTCTTCGCGTTCCTTGCGGAGCTTCTCTGCCCGCTGCTCCTTGGTGATTCGCCGGATCTCGGTATCCGGGTGCCACGTCTTATACTTCGAGCAGTCCATAAGGAAGCCGACCGACGTTACGCCAACCAGCGCAACGTGGATTGCCACGGAAATACCCGCCATCCTGAGGAAGGATAGACTGCTGATCCGGTCCATCAGCTCGTCCGGATCGACCGCATCGGTTCCGGGCGTCTGGGAGCCCTTGCTGTGCCGCCTGTTGCTCATCGTGCTTAACTCCGCATAGCTTATGGGCCGATCTTGATGCCGCGCGCACCAAGCGTACCGCCTGCTTCGCTGACAGCCACCAGCACGTCGCTGTAGGCCTCGAACGGCAGGGACTTGTCGATCTCCACCACGACCAGCTTGCTCTTGCGCCCCTCCAGCCGGTCCCTGACCAGGCTTTGCAGTGCGCCCACGGCTACCGTGTCGCCCTGCAGGTAGCAGTTGCCCGTTTCATCCATTGACACCGTGATGGCGCTTTGTATCTCGCCAAGCCCGGGCGCCTCGGGCGGCGACAGTTGCCTGTTGCCCTTGGGTATGCCGGCCAGGATGAAGAAGATGATCAGCAGGAACGCAATGTCCCCCATCGACGTGATGGGCACAATCATCGGCAGCCGTCTCTTCCGTCTTACGCCCATCGCCGCTTAATCCTCCTCCGCGCTTTCGCCGGGCTCGGCCACCATGCCCAGAATTCCGCCGGCGTCGTTGATGGCCATCATCACCTCAAAGTACCGCTGGTACGGCACCTTCGGGGCGCTGTTGAGCACCACGATCCGCTTTCCCGAGGGTTTTTCCCGCAGGTCCAGCTCGATCAGTCTGGCGTGCAGCTCGTCAAGCGTGATGCTCTTCGGGCTGCCTCCCCACGTGATCCCCTCGGCCGACAGCGTGACCGTGGGTTGCTCGGCGGCCGACTTCTTCTGGCTTTCCCGCGTTGAGGGAATATCCAGCTTGTTGCCCGCCAACATGCTCAACGTAGTGGTCAAAATGAAAAAGATGATCAACAGGAAGGCGATGTCGGAGAAAGGCCCGACGTTCACCTCCGCTTCGCTCAATCGTTTCTTACGCCGCAGGGCCATGGAAAATCACTCCACGCCGCGCTTCAGCGACACGTAATCGTTCAGCTCGGTGATAGTCTCTTCGATTCCGAGGGTGAACTTGTCAACACGCTTGATCAGGAGGTTGTGCACGACCAGGGCCGGCAGGGCGATAATCAGACCGGCGGCCGTGGTGATAAGCGCCTCGGCAATTCCGCTGGCGGCAGCCTCGGTTTGCGACCCGCCCGCCTGGGCAATCTCGCTGAACGACCGGATCATGCCGGTGACCGTTCCGGTCATTCCCAGCAGCGGGGAGACCATGCCGATAAGGGCCAGCAGGTTCAGTCGCTTCTCCAGCGGCTCCAGCACGTGGGGGGCATAGTCTTCCATCGTCTTGGAGACGTTTATCTCGATCTCGGTGTTGCTTCGCCCCAGGGCGGCCAGACGTCGCAGCTTGTCCAGCCCGGCCAGCATTACCGCCGCCACCGGGCCGTGATACTTCCGGCACTCGTCGATCGCCTCGTCCATCTGATGCGTCTCCAGCAGTTGGGCAATCTTCTGGCGCATCTGGAACGTGTCGGACTCGGCCAATCTGAATGCCCGGATCCGGTCGATGATCACCGCAATGCCGATGATCGAACAGCCCAGCAGCGGCAGCATCAGTATGCTGCCTTCAATCAGGTATTTCAGCACGTTTAGATCTTCCTTTCGCCGACGCCGCAGCGGACGCTACTCCGTTTTGCCGGCGCCTTTGATTGACTGCAACAGCACCATCGCCTCGCCCGCCAGGCTGGAGCCGGGATACTCCGACAGCAACTGCTCGCACTTGGCGCGGGTCGTTGCCGTATCGCCCAAGCCGTGGGCGGCCTTGGCCCAATTCAACAGCATTCTATCAAGGAAGCTCGCGTCAGGGTAATCCTGCACCACGCGCTCCATCAGCTCGCCGGCGCGGGTGTAGTCCTTGGTCATCAGATAGAAGTTGGCGATCTTCTCCAGCGACGGGCCTGCGAAGGCGGAGTCCGGATAGTTCTCCGCGCATTTCTGATAGGCCGATATCGCACGCCCCATCCCCCTGGCCAGGTCCACCTTCTTGCCCCTGGCCTTCGCGTTGGCGGCGGCGTCGCGGGCATTCTGTTCGTAGGCCCGGCCTATCATGTACTCGGCTTCAGCCTTAAGCGTGGAGCTCTTAAGTCTCACGACCGACCGGAAGATGCCGACCGCCCCGCCCAAGTCGCCGCCCTGCATCTTCGCCTGACCGATCTTCAGCAGGGCCCGGTCCACCAGGGTGGAGTTGGGGAACAGGTTCATCAGCGTCCGGCAGACGCCGATGGCCGCACGCAGCTTGTCCTGAACCAGCAGCAGCTCCCACTTGACGCTGAAGGCCTCCTCGATGATCGACCGGTCCATGCTGGCCTTCAGGCCGGACTTGATCACCTCGTCGACGCGCTTGAGGCCCTGGTCGGCCTTGACCGATGCCTTGGCCTGCAGGCCCACGTCCTTGAAGATCCCCGCGAGCTTCAGATAGATCTTGGCCTCGATCAGGTTCTTGCGGGCCTTCTGCTCCGGGTCGTCGACCAGCCAGTGGCGGATCGACACGTCGTTGGGCTTGCCGATGAACACCTTCGTCGTGCCCTTGACCTCGACGGGATCCTCGCCGCCCATGTGCCTGTCGTCCACGTACACGCAGACCATTTCGTCGCCCTTGACGGCCGACAGCGTGTTGTCGCGGGGGTCAATCCCCGTCGGATCGCTGACGATACGCGGAACCAGCTTGCCGACGAAGACGCCGCTGTGGTCCGTCGTCTCGCCCAGCGTGGCCGTCACCGTGTCGCGAACCTTCCAGACTTCCCGGCGCTGCTCGTCGGCGTAGTCGGCGGTTTCTGAGGCTATCACCTCCGACGCCTCCTGCTTGACCTTGTATCGCGTGGAGACGGTAACTTGCACGGAGTCCTTGCCGTGGGTCACGTCGCGGTCCATGTCCTTGACGCGCAGGAAGCTCTCAGTGTTGCCGATGACGCCCTCGACGTAGTCGCGATAGGCCCCGTCCGTGAAGCCCACCGCAGCCGTCGAGACCATCCGCACCTTGGCGAGCACCTTCTGGTTGCGCTCGCCCTCCTCGGTGTTCTCGTCGATGTAGGTCGCCGTAACGGTGTCGCCGCCGATGATCTGGAGCACGTTGTCGCCGGGCTTCGCCTTGCCGAGCTTCGTCGGGACTCTGCCGATATAGTGGCTCGGGTCCTTGCCCAGAGTCAGCAGCGTGATGGTTTCCGTATCGCCGCTGGCGGCCACAACCTTCACCGCGATCTTGCCTTCCCGGTTCAGCACCACCAGGTCCTTGTCCTGGACCTTGAAGAACAGTTCCTGTCCGGCTTCTGCCGCGACGTCGGTCTTGCCCTTCCGATCGCCGGAGACGCTGGTGCCCACCCGCTGGAGGGCCTCGACCGCCTTGGCCCATCGGCCGAGCTTGAAGTGGCACTGACCGATGTAGTAGAAGGACTCATTGGCGTAGACGCTCCCGGCATACTCGTTGGTGACCTTGCGCAGGGAGGCGAAGGCCTTGTCGTACCGGCTCATGCGGAAGTAGCAGATGCCTGTCTGGTAGAGGCTGTCCGCCTTCATGTCCGCGTCTTCGCATTCCCTGACGCCGTTGAACTGGCTGATCGCGCGCTCGTTATCGCCCTTGGCCATGTAGTGCTTGCCCAGGGCCACGTGCGCCTTGAAACGCACCGGGCTCTTGGGGAACAGGCGGGGCAAGGTCGTCAGGAGCTTGACCGCACGTTCGTCCTGCTTGGTTTCAAGCAGTTCGAGGCCGCGGCCGAGCATCTTCTTCGCCCTGACCTCCTGCAAGGCCCGGGCGGCCTCGCCCTTGGGCGCCTTCTGTGCCGGCGCCGCACGGGCGGCCAGCATTAACCCTGCAATCAGGGCACAGGTTAGGACGTTGCTCTTCGTCATCGCGTTTCTCATGGCACTTTCCTTTGTAAAACAGACTGTTCAGCCGTCATATCTCATTGGTCTTTGCGTTATTTATCCAGCACGCCTCCGCCGGAGGCCTTGCCGTATTTTTCGAGCTCCTGGTGCGCCCACGATGAGACGCTGTGCTCCTTGTGAATCTTCATGATGGTCCGGCACTTGGCGATCGCTTCCTCGTCCATCTTCTGCCTCTGGAACACCTTGACGATGCCCTGGGCCGCCCGCGGGGCCTCCGGCGGAAACGACGCCTCAATCTCGCCGAGCACCTTCAGCTGCTCCTTCCACTTGCTCAGGCGGCCGTAGCAGTCCTGGATGGACCACAGCGTGCTCGGCGGAGTGTTGATCTCGTAATACAGCTTGATCGCATCGGCGAAACGCCGCACCCTGTGGTGATACACCCATGCCCGGCGCTTGCGGATCCAGTTCTTTGTCTCGATGCCCTCGGTCGTCGACGGGGTGTTCTTCTCGAATTCGTCCAGCACCGGGACGTAGTCTTTCCACTTCTTCTCGTACTCCAGCATGCCCAGGTGCAGCATGAACCGCCGCTTGACGTGCCCGATGCGCGGCAGCAGCTTGTAGCCCTGCTCATACCCGCTCCAGGCCGGAATGTATCTACAGTACAGGTCGTCCCGCTCCTTGCCGCCCGGCCGGCGTGCAATGCGACCCAGAATCTGGATCGCCATCGGCTTGAACGCCTTCGAGTCCTTCAGCCTGCCTTCGGCGCTGAGAGGCATGGCGATCGCCAGGAATTTCTCGTCGTCCGGCTCCTTGCTCATGCGGGCCACGATGGCCTTGTGCAGCACATCGCTGGTGCGCCCGCCGGACTCGTGGGCAACCTTGCACGCGCGGGTGACGTACTTGGCGAGGTCCTTCTCCATGCCCAGCTGCTTGACCATCTCCTGGTTGATCTTGTCGCCCTCGGCGCCGCCGATAAGCTTTGCCAGGCCGCAGCCCACGGCGTAGTACCGTGAGTCGCCCTTCGTCAGGCGGGCAAAGGCGCCCACGGCCTCCCTCCCCAGCCGCTGGAAGTCGTCGCCCAAGATCGCATCACGGAACGACAGGCCCGTCTCGTAATACCCGCGTGCGTACTTGCCGCCCGCATCGCCGTCCAGCAGGCACTTGCCGCCCACATACACCGGCTTCTTCGTCAGCACAAACCGGTAGGCCTTGTTGGCCAGCTCGCGGTTGGTCTTGTCAACGGAGTTGACCATCTCCTGCACGATCACCAACTGGGCCGGATAGGTCTGCGGATCCTTCAGGTCCGCATCCCCCAGCCTGAACCGCTGGTACCCGCTGAAGTTGCCGTTCGTGACGTACCACCCGCGGATTCTCCGAATCAGATCTTTTCGCATCTTGTCGTCGATGTCGCGCTTGACCAGGTCTTTCCAGTACTTGACGGCCTGCTCCTGCTTCTTGTTCTGGTAGTAGTAATCGCTCAGGCCCAGCTTGGCGGGGATGCCCAGCGGGTGCTTGACGTAAGCGGGCTTGTCGACCAGGATTCGATAGTCCCTGTAGCCCTGGATCTTGTCGCCGTTTTCGAACTTGGCGCCGGCCCGGTGGTGCAGAGCCGGCACGGCGACCGAGGCATTCTCGGGGAAGTAGTCGAGAATCTCGGTGTACTTCTTGATGGCGGTCATGCGCTTGCGATCCTTGTGCAGGCACCGCGCTTGCATGAGCATGGCATAAGGCATGCCACCGGAGTCCTCAAACTGCATTGCGAACTTTTGGAACAGGTCCCCCGCCACACGGTACTGGCCCTCGCGGTGCAGCTTGAGGGCCTTGTCGTAGGCCGCCCGCTCGAAGACCGTCATCTGCTTGTAGACCTCGATGGGAACGTAGCCCTCGCGATCGTCACGGGCCCGCTTGTCGCGACGCGCCGCGAAAGCCGGCGACGCCGTAAGAACCGCCACCGCGCAAAGAACCGCTGCGCGCACCGCTGCCGCTCGCAGCCGCCCCACCTGATTGTCCTGGCCGAACGCCATTAGCGTCTCCAGTCACAGCATTCCAACGATCGCCGGGGCCGTCACATTTCCTCGGATATCTTGAGCATCCTCTTGTCGCTGGCCAGGCGACCGCGGGCCTCTTTCGCCCGCTGGACCTCAGGATACGCCCAGATCAGCTCGGTCCACATCTTGTACGCGCCCTTGTAGTCCCGGATGTTGTAGAGGCTTTCCGCGCACCAGTACATTGCCTCGGCCCGCACGGACTTATTGGTCGGGAAGCCGTCGACGACCTTTTTGAGAGTGACGGTCGCCGCGGCGAAGTCCTTCATTTCCATCGAGCACTGGCCCGAAAGGAACAATGCCTGGGCCGCTTGGGCATGGGTCGGATAGCGCCGGGTGAACTTGTAGAAGATCTGCGAGGCAATCCGGAAGTTCTTCATCGCCTCGACGAGCTTTTCCTCATCCTTCTTGAGCCGCTGGCCAATCTGCAGGTAGTACGTACCCATTCGGATGGTCGCCTTGGGCGCCAGCGGGCTGTTCGGGTAGACGTAGGTCACCTTGACGTACTCGTCGCAGGCCTGCTCGTCCTTCTTCAGCGCCGCGTAGCACTGCGCGGTCTTGAACTGCGACCGGGCGGCATAGTCCGACTGCGGGGCCATCGAGATCACCTGGGCGTACTTCGCGATCGCTTCATCGCACTTGCCCAGCTCCTGGGCCAGGTTCGCAAGCAGGAACTTGCTCTGAGTCTTCAGCTTCGTGTCCGGATAGTCGCGAATCGTCGCCTCCAGCAGCTCCTTGCCCCTCTGGATCAGCTTATCCGCCTCGTCGACCTTGTTGAGCTTGCGCTTCTGCTTGGCCAACTCGAACAGCGCCTCGGCCATCAGAAAACTCGTCTTGACGGCCATCTCCGAATCCTTGAACCGCTTGCTGAACAGGTCCACGTTGGCGTCCGAGCCGCGGTGTATCCGCCCCTTGCGGTTATGCGTAACCGGATCGGCAGAGTTCACACCGACCGGATCGATGTACTCGAACGTAATCTCGTCGCCGAAGAACGCGCTGAGGGCATTGTCGGTCTTGTTCGGAGCAGGCACCTTGCCGGCGACCTTGTCGCCGACGAATTTCGGTTCGATCCAGCCGGCGAAGACGCCCGAACGGCCGAGCGTCTCGCTCAGGGCCAACTCCATCGTGTCGCCGCTCTGGCTGGCGATCTTCACCTTGATGCTGTCGCGCTGGGGCGTGGTGTCGCGGTCCATGTCATCGACGCGAACGTAAAACTTCTCACCCATGCGGATCTGCTCCAGCTCCAGCTGCAGTCTCGCGTCGAGGACCTCCAGGCTGCCCTCCGAAAGCAGCTTGACCTTGTTGGAGATCTCCTTGCCGCTGACCGGATCCTTGTAGCTGATGTGAACCGTGTCGGCCGGGACGACGACCATCACCTGTACGTTCTTGTCGTCCTGGCTTGGGGCCTTCTTGGCGCGTGTATCGAGGATGGCCAGGGCCTGGTCGCCCTTGAGGGTCGGATCCTGACCGGCCACACCCACCTGGAGCCCGATCGTGCCGGTGAAGACACCCTCGTCAAGCCCGGCTGAACCGCAGGCCATCTTGATTTTCAGTATCCGCGGATCGCGTTTGGCGGTCTTGGCGGCCTGGATCTCCGACTCAGCCCATGCGGTGGCCTCGATCGTGCTGGCGGTGTTCTTAGCCATGGCCGGATACATGATGTGGAACTGGACGGGCGCCCGGATGCTGGTTACGAGCGGCTCATCGGGCTTTGCACCGGCCCGCAGCGCTTGGGCGGGGTTGATGACGCGTTTGTAGGCATATCTCGGTATGCCGCTTTCCCCCCTGGTGCGGAGGATGCTGTCCGGATCGTCCTTTACCTCGGTGCGAACGAGCTGGGAGGCGTAGCGTTCAAGGTTTATCTCCTCGACAAGGGGGTCTCCCCCCTCGAACAGTTCGTACCGCCGGTGGACCGCCACGCCCGGATCGGAGTTCTCGCGGTCCATGTAGCTGACGGTGATTCGATCGCCGGGGGCAACCTTGATAGTGCCCTTGCCCGCCTCCTTGCCCAGACGCAGCAGCGCAAGGAACCTGCCCGTATGGTGCACCGCCACTTCCTTGCCGGTGGGATCCTTGCGGACCTCGCCCGGTATCTCAAGGGCCTTCAGCGCCAGCCGCTCGCCGCCGGAGGTCTCCGCAAAGACTTCCATCACGTCCCGCTTGGGTGACACGTCGCTGTCGGCCTCGTCCACAAGGACGGCCAGTGAGTCGCCGATTCCGCACCGCCGCGCCGGGTAATACGTAGACTTCATGCCGGCGCTCGTCTGGACGATCACCTCGTTGGCAATCACGATCGACCCGTTGTAATAGCCCGTGGAGAGCGCAGCGGTGCGATTCGGCGAGCCGCCCTCGGGACGCTTCTCATCGATGTACAGGGCCGTTACGCGGTCGCCCGGGGCGATCTCGAGGACGCCGTTGGTCGTCGCGGTGGTGAAGTCCGCCTTGACCGGAATCATCGCCTTGCCCGCCGCGTCGGCAATGTGCATCCGGCTGACCGACACGGCGTTGCCCTCGTAGTCGTCGAAGACCCACCGGACGGCCCGCAGACGCATCGGGGCCGACAGCTCACACACCAGACGATTGCCCTTGACGCCGATGTGACCCGCCGGCGAAACCGCCGCCGCCAGGGCCGGATGGTGGTCCACCGAGAACCACGTGGCCGCCATGGGCACGAACTGGCGGGCGTCGCTGAGGTATTGGACGCCTGCGTCGCAGACGCCCTGTCCGCACAGCGCAACGCGAACGCGGTGAACGCCCTTGGTGAGCTTGACCGTACAGGTGGGCTCGGCCCTGCCGGCCTCGGCCTTGCCTTTACGCCTGGCCCTGGCGAGCACCTCCTTGCCATCGACGAATATCGCGGCCCAGCTGCCGGCGTTCTCGAACGACCGGCCGGTGAGTTTCAGCGTCATGTAGCGGGCCTTGGGCACGTAGAAATGCCCGCTCATCTGCAGGATGCCCCAGTCGGCCGGCTGGGCGGTGTACGACAGCGTATCGCGGTAGATGGTGCCCTTTCGCCCAAGCCTGGCGAAGTACTCGGCAACGGCGACCGGGTTGGCGCCGTCGACCTTGGCGTCGCTGAGGGAAGCATGGCGCACCGTCACGCCGTCGCGCCGCTGGGCCTCGCCGCCGGGATACATCGCCGACGGGCTCAGCGCCGCTGCGGCCTTGCCGCCGACCGAAAACGCTACCGACAGGGTGTTTCCAGCCTTCCCGGCGGGCAGGTAGATCAGCTTGAAGGGCACTTCGCCCCGCCCGGCAATCGCCGAATCGTCAACCTTCAGCGCGGCCTGGCCCGTGTAGGTCGCCTCCGCGCCCGCGGCGGGCTTGCGGCTGATGATCTCCTTGCCGCCCACCGAAAGGTTTACGGCGCCGTTGGTCTTGACGGTAAACGTGTGCTGGGCGGACGCGGCCGCCACAAAAACGCCGCTGTAGCGAACGGTCGCCACGCCCTTGGGCGGACCGGCTTCGAACGCCGCGACCGTACGCTCGGCGACGAGCTTTGTCATGGCCTCGTCGGCAAAGTATTCAGCCCTCAGCCCTCTCTGAACGCCGACGACGGGGTAGCTGGCGATCTCGCGGAAGTCCTTGGCGAGCCTGGCCAGCAGCCGAACGCTCTTGATTCGCGTAGCGTCGGGCACCTCGGCGGCGATTGTCTTCATTTCGTAGGAGTTCATCATGTCCACGCCGACCCACTTGGGCTTCTCGCCGTCGGCGAGGCTGGACCAGACGTCGCGGCGCGTGGAGTTGATCGTGGACGAAGGGTGCTTGCCTTCGAAGGTGTCCGAGGCGACGGCCTTCGGCAGCGGGATGTCCGTCTTGACCGTCCCTCGAAAGGTCCCTGAATGCGGCCCGGTCTCTGTCAGCTTCAGCGACTCGATAACGTCGCCGTTGGTCGTGGTTAGCTTGATGGCGACGGTGTCCCTGCCGCCGCTGACGTCCTGGTCGATGTCGTAGACCTGGAAGTAGATGTCGTTGCCGGGTCTGACCATGTTGCCGGCGGCGCGTTCCCATGCGGCCCTGGCCTCCGGCGCCGCGGCCTCGGCCAGACCGGCCGCCAGCCGCCGCTTCTCGATCTCTTCCGGCGTGAGGATCTCGTTGGCGGCCGCCGCCAACTGACCCGTCGTGCGGATGTCCAGGTACTTCGGCGGATAGTTGATCTTGTTCTTCCGCTGGAAGTCCGGCGCGATGACGTAGCTGACGCGATCCGCCCCGGTCACCTCCAGGACTCCGCTGTTGGGCTTGGCCTGGCCCAGGGCGGTGCGGAGCGTGCCGCTAAAGAGGTTCTTCCCGCCGGCAAGCGAGATCAAGTCCACGATTTCCTTGTCCTTGCCGCTGGTGGACTGAACCAGAATCGGGATAGTCTTCTGGTCGCGCGCGATGGACAGGTCCGCATCCTGCAGCTTCAGAGACAGCTCCTCGCCCGGGATCAGTATCCGGCGCGTCGCGGCCGTGCCGATCTCAACCTCAGGATTGATCATTCCGCCCGGAAGCTTCAGCTTCAGCAGCCCGTCCAGGAACGCCGCCTCCACGTGATAGTTCACGCACAGGCGGACCTTGTTGATGTTGGTCGCGGCCGTCTCATAGTCCTTCTGCTCGTACGCCAGGCGGGCCATCAGGTAGTACCCCTCGGCCTTGACGGTCAGGTCGGCCGCGTCGGTCAGCCGCTCGACGAGGCGCCTGGCGGTGGTGTACTGGCCCGTATCGATCATCAGGCTTATCAGGTGGTACGTCGCCTCGCGGCCGGGGCGGGTCTGGCGATATCGCGGATTCTCTGCCAGGGCGCGGTACTCAATCTTCGCCACCTCGTAGTTCTTCTTGTCGCGATAGATGTCGCCCCTGATCAGAAGGATCCTCCCGGCGACTTCGGGCTCAAGATCGCTCTCTTTGAGCAGCACGGTAAACGCCAGCTTCAGGCCCTCGTCGACCATCTTGTTCTTGCGCATCTGCTCGATGCACCACGCGACGTACTTGGGCTCAAAGGCGGACCACTGCTCGCTCAGCAGCTTCACCCGAGGGCGGGTAAGCTGCCACGCCCTGCCCGCGTCGCCCAGCGAGTGCATCTGGGCCGCCAGGTGCAGCGGATACGTCTTGTCTCCTTTCGAGACGGCCACCAGGCCCCTGATTCTGTTGGCCGCCCGTGTGCGGTACCTGGCCAGCGCCTTGGTCACCGACTCTCGCGGCCTGGCCTGCCGCATCCGCTCCAGCACGATGTAGAGCACCTCCCAGGCCTCGGCCTTCTCCAGCGTCTTGGCCAGCGAAGTGATGTCCTCGAGATAGGCGCTGTCCCAATCGTTGCGGGACTGCGGCATCGCGCGGAAATACAGGCACGCGGCGTTTACCACCCGCCGCCAGTCGCCCCGGCCGATGGCCTCGTCCAGGTCGGTCCGCGAATGGCGAACCAGCCTGCCCATCGCGCCGGGCTCGGCTGCGCGGGCGCCGCGGGCAAGCCGGCCCATCAGGACGGGCATGATCTTGTCGATGGCCTTGAACAGCCGACCGTCACGGCTGAATTCGCGGCCGCGTCGAGCACCCTTCGTCAACACGGAAATATCCTGAATCAGGCGGCCCTTGACGCGATGGACGGCCCAGTCGGCGTCGGTCATGCGGGAGTAGAGGTCGGCGAGCTTCTCAAGTGTCCGGGCGTATGGCCCTGCCTTTTCGCGATTCCGCTCGCTGTTCAGGCCCAGCGAGATACACAGGTCTTCCAGGTACGCTGCCTGCGTCGTCACGGGCAGCTTGCCGAGGCGGGAAAGCAATTCCCTGAGATTTGCATCGACCGCGGCGTCCCGCCCGGACCGCACCAGTGCCCGCAGCACGTCGGCGCGCACGCGGAGGTCCGCGGCCAGGTCCACTGCGCCGGATACGGCAGCGTAGTTGCGCCACAACGCGGTGATCGTCTTCTCGTCGATCGCGGCCTTGCTCCGCGGGTCGGCCAGGCAGCGGATCACATAGGCCAACACCGCGGGATCGCTCGCCTTGAACCCGCCCGAGGCGACCAGCCTGCTCACTTCCCTGGCGGACACCTCGGGCTTGTCCCGCCACGGCCCCTGGCGGTGCGCCGGATAGCCCATCTGGCGCGCCACGTGGTGCAGGGCGTTGTCCCAGCCCATCTTCTGGTACAACCTCGCCAGCGGCGCCGCCTTGGCCGGGCCGGAGAACTGGATGTCGGCCAGCTTTGCCCACATCGGATCGCCGGGCGTGATGCCGCCGCAGAGGCGCGACATGGCCGCGGCCGCTTCCTGTGCCGTCAGGTACTTTGCAAGTTCCGGCAGTTTCGCACCGGGCCCTGAGGCCCTGGCCAGCCACGCTCGAACGATCTGGCCCCGCCCCCCCTGCTGACGGCCCTGGGCGTTGTTGTAACAACCGGTCATAATCCTCAGCGCCAGGACATCGTCGCGCCCCTTGCACGCGCGCGGGCCAAGGGGCACGGGCTTGGTGTATTCCTTAAGGAACTGTGCGGCCGTCTCGGCGGCCCGCTTGCTGTCACGCTTAGGCTTGAACGTCAGGCGGGTCGCATATCGCGACAGGACGTCCGTGCCGGCCTTGTCGGCCTTGAAGAGGTCGATAATCGCCTGGTACTTTGGCTCCTTCTTAGCCAATCGCTTGATGAAGCGGCTGACCAACTGCGACATGGCCTGGTTCTGCTGGCCGGATCCGGCGCGGACGATCTGGCCGCGGACCAGGGCAACCTTCTCATCGATCGACAGGATCTTGCTCTGGACCACGTTCGTGCCAACGGTCTGGGCCTTGAACGACGCGGGCTGCAGGTCCATGTAGTCCCGAGCGGCCTTGAGCAGCGCCGCCTTGTCGCCGACGGTGTTGTACCACGGCATCAGCGCCGCGCGGGCCTCGACACCCTCGGCGAAACTCCTGCCTGCCAGGAACACCGAGACGGCGCGCTTGCCCTCAGCGATCTGCTTGTCGCGGTCGGCGCCGGCCGGCAGATCGGGCACGACCTGCCCGATGCGGCTCGCCGGAAGCAGCGCCGCATGCTTGCGCATCGACGCAGCGCGCCGCGAGCCGCCCAGGTAGCGATCGGCAAGCTCGACGACCAGACGCCTCAGGTCCGGCGAGGACTTCGCTTTCGCGGCGGCCGAACCGATCAGGCGGTCGGCGGCATCCTCGGTTATCAGCTCCCGACCCTTGATCTTGAAGACGCCGGCGTTGTTCTTGATCAGATCCAGGAAGGCCACATAAGCGAGCGGATCCTTTGCACCACGATAGATCGGCTCGAGAGCCAGGAACTTCCTGCCCGCGTCGAGCTTCTTCTCGTCGGAGCCCAGCGAGGCGATCTGCTGGAAGTGGCTGAACAGGCCGGCCGGCAGCGGCTTCTTTGTCAGGTGCTGGTGTGCGAAGACGATCGACAGCAGGTCGTCCTTGCTGATTTTGGTCGCGGCCCGGCCCAGCAGGCGGTTGTATGGATCGTAGTTCGACGGCACGGTCTGGGCGATGATGCGCATCGGCAGGACGTATACGTTCTGGTCGTCCTTGCCGAGCTTGTTGTTTTCCGCCGCGTAAAGCAGCCGCAGGTGCACCTGGTAGACCCGTGCGGGGCTGGTGAAGCTGCCCAGCAACGTCTGGGCGACTTCGAACGTCGGGTTGACCTCGCCGTCGGAGATCACCCGCCCCAGCAGATCGATGCCCATCGACCACGACACGTCGTCGGCCCCGTAGAGGCGGAGGTACTTCTTGTACAGTTGGGGGAACTTTCCCCGGCCGGCCAGATGTGCAAGCGCGTAGCGGAGCTTGTCGCTCTTGGCGGTTTGCCTCTGGGCGTAGTCGACGTATCGGCTCAAGGCGATGCTGTCCTCGCAGGCCAACGCCGCAACCTCCGCGCCCGTGAAGACCGTATCCAGGTCGCGGCTGCCGGTTGCCTTCAGCAGCGCGGTTACCCGCCGCTGAGCCGTGACGAACCGTCCGCTCGCCATCGCCGCGTCAAGGCTGATCCGAAGCCCCTCGGGGGAGGGCTTCTTCGCCTGAAGCTCCCTGCCCAGGGCCCTGTCGACCGCGGCATACTTCTTCTCGGCCAGCAGCTTGCGGGCCTCCGCTATCCCGCCGGAAGCCGTCCGCGCAGCGCCAAGCAGCAACGCCGCGCACACTGCCAGCAGGCAAGGGCCCGCGGCCAAACGGTCAATGCGGCCCCGTGGCGATCTTTCGCTCGATGCACCAGTCGTATTCATAACGCAATCCTGTTCCTTCAGCCGGTCGATCAGGCCCCGGCGCAGCCGTTGATATTCGATTCAGGTTGTTCCGGCCGACGGGATCACTTGCTGCTGTCCTCGTCGTCCTGCTCAAACTGGAACTCGTCACCACCGAGCAGCTTTCTGGCATCGGCGGCCCGCTTCGACTCGGGGTAATCCCACGTCAATCGCTTCAGGGATCGATAGGCGGTGACGTAGTCTTCGATCTGGCGGGCACAGATACCCTTCCAGTACAGCGATTCCGACCGGATCAACACGTTGTCGGGATACGCCTTGGCCGCCCGCGAGAAAACGCGGATGGCCTCAGGGTACTTCTCGCTGAGCCTGTAGCACTCGCCGGCCAGGAACAGCGTCCGTGCCGCCAGCCGGTGCTTGGGATTGTTCTCGTGAAACTTTTCGAAGATTCGCCCGGCCACCGCGTGATTCTTTTCGTTGAGATAATGCCTGCCCAGCCGCAGTGTCGCCTGGGTGACCTCGGGGCTCTTGGGGAACAGATACGTCACGCGGACGTACTCCTCGCTGGCCCGGTCGAAGTTCTTCTGCGCCTCATAGCACTGCCCGATGCGGTACAGCGCCTTGGGCGCGTACGGGCTCTTGATCCATCGCTGGACGATCTCGGAGTACTTGCCGATCGCCTCGCTGTAGTTGCCCAATTCCTGCGCGAGCGTAGCCACCAGGAACTCGCCCTGGGCCACCAGAGTCGTGTTCGGATAATCACGAAGCGCCCGCTCGAGAATGGCCTTGCCCCGGGTGATATACTCATCCGCCAGGGCCTTCTGCCCCTTCTTGCGGAGGCCCTTGGCCATGTTGAACATCGCCTCCGCCGTCAGGAAGCTGGTCTTGACGGCTATCTCGGGGTCCTTGTACCTCTTGCTGAACAGGGCCACGTCGGCGTTGCTTCCGTGGACAATGCTTCCCTCGACCTGGAGGATGAGGCCCTCGCGGCTCGAGACGGCCTTGGCGTCGACGTGGCGGAAGGCGACGGTGTCGCCGAAGTTGGCGTAGAGCACGGCGGGCGGTTCGGGCGGGGCCTTGGCCGTGCGGGTGGCCGGCGCCGTGGCGGGCCTGGTGGCGGGAGCGGGCTTTGGGGCGGCCGCAGCACGCTTGGCCGCGGCCTTCCGCGCCGCTTCGTCCCGGGCGCGATCCTTGATCCATCGCGGCTCGACGCTCCCGGTAAAGATGCCCGAATGCGCGAGCGTCTCGGTCAGCTTCAGGTCAACTGCGTGGCCCGAGCTGCTCTTTACGCCCACCCTCACCGTATCGCGGGCGTTGGTGGTATCCCTGTCCGGATCGGCCACACGCACGTAGAACTTCTGACCGAGGTGTATCTTGAGCTTGCGGGCGCGCAGCGTGCGTTCGAGCACTTCCATTCGCCCGTCGGCCAGCAGGCGGACCCGTTCGACCCGGGTCTTCGCACCGTCGGGATCGCTGAATCGCAATTGGACCACGTCGTCGCCGCGCACGATGATCGTCTTCACGACCGGCGCCCCGTCCGTGCCCGCACCCGGCTGGGCCTCAAGGTCCAGCTTGTCGCCCGGAACGCCTATCTGGAAATCGACCGTTCCGTAGAATCGCCCGGCCTCCAGCTCGTCCTCATCGGGGATGCTCATCGTGACGTAGGCCCCCTTGGTCTTGCGTCCTTCGGCCTTTGCGGCCTTGATTTCAGACTCGGCCACCGCGGCAACGCGTACCGTGCTGCCCGTGTTCCGCGCCAAGCGCGGGTACAGCAGGCTGAACTTCAGCGGCCCGCGAACGGAGCAGACGGGCGAGCCGTTTTCGTCGAGGCCGCGGTCAATGGTCGGCTCCTCGTCGCCTTCGTCAGCCTTTACCTTGGGGCTCAGGTGCAGGACGACCTGCCTGTAGACCTCGATGTCGGGATCGCCGCTGATGCGTTGCAGGTCGTTTCGCAGGATGACCGCTTCGGGCGAGGTGTCCTCGACCAATTGCGTGCGGGTCCGCTTGACCGACCATCCGCCGAAGCCCGCGCCGCCCTCGGTCAGGCGGCTGATCCGGTCGATCGGCACGCCGTCGTTGTTCTCCACGTCCAGGTACCGCGCGACTATCTCATCGCCGGGCGCGACGATGATGCTCGGCATTGCCGGAGCCGTGGCCGGCGCCGTCGTCGCCGCGGCGCCGGCTTTGGCCGGCTTGGGCGCAGGTTTGGCCGGCTTTGCCTTCGCAGCGGCGCCGGTGAGCCTTATCTTCATCACGAACTGGCCGGTGTGGCAGACGTCGTGGACCTGGCCCTTGCTGTCGACCGACTGCTTTTCAAGCACGTTCAGGTCGAGCTTGCGGCCGCTGGAGGTTGCCAGCGTAATCCTGATCTTGTCGCGAGCGGGGGTCTGGTCGATGTCCTCGTCGCTGACGACAACGGTTAGCACATCGCCCACGGAGCACCGCCTGGCCGGGAACAGCTCGATGTTTTTGCGGCCCTGCGAGTCGGTAACGGTCTCCTCGTGGGCCAGTACGATCGTGCCGTCGTCGAACCCAACCGACAGGGTCGCGCCGCGGCCGAGGCTCATCCCCGCCTTGCGAGCGCTCGCCTCGCCCTGCAGGTTCTTCTCATCCACATATGTCATGGAGATGCTGTCGCCGGGAGCGATCTCCAGCATGTCGTTGGTCAGCGACGACGTGAAGTCCTTCTCGACCGGAATGACCTTCTTCCCGTCGGCGTCGGTGACCGTGATCTTCTTGACGGCGACGTCCTTGCCCGTGTAGTCCAGGAAGTTCCACCGCACGGTCCGCAGGCGGATGGGTTTTCTCAGCACAGCCGTAAAGGTGTTGCCCCGGACGGCGATCAGCCCGTTGGGCAGGATCGCATCGGCCAGGTCCGGCGTGTGATCGGCGGAGAACCACTGCCAAGGCATCGCCGCGAACTGCTCCTTTTTGTCGCGGCAGGCCACGCCGATCTTCGCGCTGCCGCGGGCCGGGCCCGCGCTGCGATAGACCAACTGCATCCGGTGCGCCCCCTGCCGGAGGAATACGCTGACGGCCTTGTCCTTCAGGTCGGAGAGCTTGCCGCCGATCTCCTGTCGCCCGTCGACGAGCAGATACGCACGCGAGTCCCTGCCGACATTCTCGCCGGTGAGCCTCATCGCCAGCATCCGCTCAGCCGGAACGCTGAACGCCCCTTCGAGCACGCCCACCTCGTCGGCCGCAGCGGGGGCAACGGAGGTGGCCTTGACGTATCGGCCAGCGGCCTTGTCGCCGGTCTTCACGCGGGCCAAAATGGCCTTGAGCGTGGTCAGCGGATGGTCCCTGGTGGGCGCGGCGGTGGTCCGCGTGAGCTTCAGGTCGTCCATGCGGCTGGCCACCCCGCCCGGATACATCGCCTCGACAGGGATCTCCTGGGACTGTTGAGACCTGGACCGCCATGTTACGCTGCAATCGCCGCCGACGCGATCCGCCTGGTCCGTGCCGGCAAAGGCCAGCTCGAAGCGATACTCCCACCCGGCCTGCAGCTTCATCTTGACCGAAACGTTCTTGTTCACACTGCCTTTGGCGGGCCATTGATCGACCAGCAGCCCGCCCAGGGGCCCATGGGGCTTGTCGGCAATCCGCAGCCGCGCCCGGGCCGACTTGATGCTCACGGAGAAGGTGTATTCCTCGGAATACGCCGGGGTGATGAACCCGCTGAGCCTGGCCGCCACGTTGCCCTTGCCCAGCAACTCGCCCCGGATGGAGGCGGAAGTTACGGTCCGCTCGCCGGTGGGCTTGGTCAGGTCCGCGGCGGCGAACAGCTCCCGGCGCAGCCCGTGCTGCTGAGGCAACAGTGGGTAGGTCGCCAGAACGTCCTCGTCGCCGGCCAACCGGCCCGAAAGGCTTAGCGAGGTGATCTTCCCCGCGTCGGGCAGCTCGACGCTGACGGACTTGACCAGGTGGGAGGTCATTGTGTCGGCCTCGACCCACTTGGGTTTGGCGCCGTCGTCCACGCTCGACCAGACGTCTTTGCCGGTGGAGTTGATCAGCCATGCCGGCTGCTTACCCTCAAACGTATCGCTGGCCAGACCCTTCGGCAGCGGCAGCGAGGTGGGAATCTTGCCCAGGAACACGCCGGTGTTGGCACCGGTCTCTGTCAACGCCACGGAATTCAGCACGTCGCCGCTGGAGGTCTTGACCGAAATGATGACCGTATCGGGCTTCTGGGACACGTCCCGATCGAGGTCCCTGACCCGCACGTAAACAGGACTGCCCGGACGGACGCTCTTTCGCCGCTCGGTGGCCCACGCGGGGGGCTTCTCGCCGCGGGCCAGCGCGAGCTTGCGCTCGATCTCGCGCTTCTCTATCTCGCGGGCGGTCAGGATCCTGCCGGCCGAGGCCGACAGCTCGCCGTCCGCCTTAACCACCAGGTCCTTCGCGGGGTAGCTGATCTCGTGGCTCTTCTGGAACTCGTCGGCGATCCGGTAGCTCACGATGTCGTTGCCGCGGACCTGCAGCATCCGGTCGCCCGGAACCACCTTGCCGAGTCTGGTCGCAATCGTGCCCTTGAACAGGTTCTTGCCCGTGCCGCTGAGCACCATGTCGACCGTCTCGCGGTCCTTGCCCGTGGACGTCTCGACCGTAACCGGAATGGACGTGCTGCCCTTGGCGATGGCGAGGTTAGAATCCTGCAGCCTGAAGATAAGCTCGCGACCGGGCACAGCTACGGTTTCCATCGCCACCACGCCGATCTCCAGCACCTCGCCTCGCGCGAGCATGCTCGGGGCCTTGGCGCGAAGCTCGCCCTCCAGGAAAGCCGCCTCAATGTGGTCCGGCACGCGAGCGAGGGCCTTGGTGAGATACTTGTCGGCCTTGCGATACTCCTTCTGCTCGTCGGCGAGCTTGGCCAGCAGGTAGTAGGCCTCAGCCTGCTCATCGATGCTCGGCGCCTCGACCATCCTGGCCAGGACGTCCTCGGCCTCAGCGTAGGCACCCATGGCAATCATCAGCAGGACGTGCCGGTATCGCGCCTGGACGCCCGCGCGCGTGTCCTTGTAGCGGTTGCTGGCCTGAAGGGCCATGTAGATCGCCACCGCCGCCTCGTTGTTCTCCTGCCCGCGACGCACGTCGCCGATGGCCAGGTGAATTGCCGCGGCCGTCTCGGCATCGAGGGCGGACTCCTTCTTGAGGATGCCCCCGGCCAGCCTGATCACCTCGTCGTAGAGCTTCTGCTTGCACAACTGCCGTACGTACCAGGCCACGAAGTCTGCGTCGAGGCCCTCCCACGACCTGCCGAACAACTGCAATTGGTCCCGCGACAGCTCCCACGCCCTCGCGTCGTTGCCCAACAGCAGTGCCTGAGCCGCCAAGTGAAGCGGATAGGCCGGATCGTTCGCGGAAACCGAGATCAGGCCCGAGATACCCCTGGCCGCCCGGGCGCGGAGAATCGCGATCTCCTTGCCCATCACGCTGCTGAGCCTGGCCTGCTGCTCAACCTGACGCAGGAAGGCGTAGAGAATCTCGTTCGCGCCCACCTCCGCCAGCGCCTTGGCCGAGGCCACAATCGCACCCTTGTGCTCGTCGCCCGTACGTCCGCCGTCCAACGCCTCAGCCAGACGCCGTGTTGCGGCAATCGCCGCGGGCCAATCGCGTTTCTCGGCCGCAGCCTTGATAGCCTGCTCGCATAACGACGGCACGGGGTTGCCCCCCCCGCTCCACCGCGCCCCGGCCAGCAGCCTGGTGTCGAACATGGCCGCCAGCCTCTGACCCGTCTCAAGCATCAGCGGGTTACCCTTCAGCGCCGCACGCCACGGGGCGTTGTTGGCCAGCATCCCGGCGGCCCAGCGGGTCTCATCCAGCACGCCCACTGATTTCCACTGCGCATCGGGCATCTTTTCGTACGCCGCCGCGGCCAGCGCGAAAAGCCGCAGGTACGCCCCCCTGCCCCTGTCGGGCGGCACGCGAGGACGCCCGACGGCCCGCATCACTACGCTGATAGCGATGACCCTGTCACCCGGCGAACGCGCCGCAACGACCTTGCTGTAGTCGTCCAACCACCCTTGCGCCTGGGCCTGGCCCATCCGGCGATGGATCGTATACAGCGCCGCTTCGGTCGTCGGCTGGTACACGCCGTCGCCCTTGGCACGGGCGAGGTAGCTCCGCCACAGCACATCGGCCAGTTTCTTCGACGGCTTGGCCTGCGGCGCCCCCTTGCCAGGCCGCTGAAGAATGATTCCCTGGACCCACTCCTGCAGCTGCGCATCGCCGATGGCAAATTCGGGCACGGCCGCCAGCTTTTCCAGCTCCGCCAGAAATGTCTCACGCGGCCAGTTGGTCTTGCCCGGCGGCTGGCTGCGCCACGAACGCTGGTGCCACGACCCCATCTGCCCGATGAGATATCGCACGGCATTGTCCCAACCCATCCGCCCGTAATACGGGGCCATCAGCGACGTCGTGTCGCCCTTGGGGTTCCTGGCAAACGACAGTGCCCACCATATCTTCTTCGTCGCCGCGTCGTCGCCCTTGAGCTTCGGTGCGATCTTCGCCGCGAGGCCGTGCGCATTGAACGTGACCGCCCTGCTAAGCACGCCTGCAAGCAGCGGCCCCGGTGGCAGTCGGTCCGCAAGGCCCGACCTTGCCACCTGGTCGAAGCGCTGCATTTGCTGAAGCAGTGTGACCAGCGTATCAACCAGCGCGACGTCATTGACGCTCTGCGCCTCACTGCGACCGGCCGGCAGCGGCCCTTTGTAGCCCGACAGCAGCTCCGTCAGCAGCCTTTCGGGGCTGGACTTCTTCCGGCCGCCCGCCGGACCTCGGGCGGACACGGCCACACGCATCACGGGGTCGCTGCCCTTGCGCCTGTACCCGCGGACGAGGGCCTGCACGCCGGGGTCCTTGCGAAGGGCGGTGTCGCGCGAAAGACGATTGAGGACGATCTGATCGAGCGGCCCGCTCGGGCCGGACTTTGCGTGATGCTCTTGCAGCAGGGCGAGCTTTTCCGCCAGGGTCGGCAGCTTGCTGCTCCAAACGTGCTGCCAGATCGTGTTCCAGTTGAAGCTGCCCGGGAAGGCGGCCATGTAGTCCCGCGCCGCCGACAGCAGCGCGTCCTTATCGCCGGTGTGGTTGTACCATTCCAGCAGCGACGCGCCGGCCAGCACCCTGCCGCGAACGTCCCTGCCCTTTCGGAACGCCTCGACGAAGGGCTTGGCCGCCTTGATCTGCGCCGCCCGCTCGTCGCCCTTGCCGCTCAGCGGGCCTATGACCCACGCTGCCCTGTCAGGCCCGATGGCCCCCGCGTACTTCCGCGCCAGGGCCGTCTGAAGCGCCCGGTCCGATTGGCACAGTCGCTCCAGCACGAGGTCAACCTGGCTCGTCGCGCCCTTTTTGGCTGCAGCGTCCAGCATGGCCGCCAGCGTCTTCTCGTCGAACACGGTATCGTCGCGCGTTATGAACGAATCGCGATACCGGCAGAGGCTATCCAGGAAGGCGGCGTAAACCCCCTTGGCGGTGCTCTTGCGATACAGCGGCTCAAGCTTGCTGTATACCCGCCGCGGCAAGGCCAGCCGCTCGCTGCCCTCGCGCGTGTAGCGCAGACGGTCCAGCAATACCAGGCACCGCTGGTCGACAGGCCCGTCAGCCGCGGTGTGCATCTCCAGTAACACATCCGCCGCCTCCCGGGCCGAGAGATACCGATGGGCCAGGTTGCACATCCGCGCGAGCTGGCCGTAGCCGCTGGGGCACCGCCGGGCCATGATCTGAAGCGGCAGGATGTAGCGCCTTCGCTCGTCCGTGCCGAGGTGTCCGCGATCGGACGCCTGCATGAAATACCCATGGAACTGATAGGTCTGCCGGGGATCGGGCCTGAAGCTCTCCATCATGAACGCTGCCACGTCCAGGGCCATCGCCGGTTCCTGGTCGACTACCAGGCGCCTGACCAGCGCCATGCCCATGTTCCAGGCCCGGCCGCTTGGCCCGTAGGCAGTGACGTACTTCTTGTACTGCGCGGGGAACTTGCCCTTGGTCACCAGGTACTCCAAGGCGTGGCGCATGCGGTCGTCCTTGACGGTCTGTTTGGTCGCGTAGATCACGTACCGGCTCAGGGCCATCCGCCGCTCGCCGATCTGCTCGGAAATCATCCCGCCCTGGTAGACCAGGTCCAGATCCGCCTTGGCCGTGATTCTCAGCAGCGCCATGATGCGCTGCTGGGCGGTGATGACGCGCCCCCTCGCCACAGCCGCAGCCAGCGAAATGCGAAGCGCCTCCGCCGACGGGGTGGCCGATTCCAGCTGCTTCTTCAGCACCGCATCGATCCGATCGTACTGCTTGGCTTTAAGCAGCTTGCGGGCCTCCTCGACCGGCCCGGCTGACGCACCCGCCGGGGCCAGAGCAAGCCCGGCCAGCGACAGAATGCAAAGAATGGTTCTCGCTACCGTAGTTGGCCTTTCGGCCGCTATCTCTTCTGACATACCGCACCTAATTGCAGGAGGAATGGACTGACGTTTTGCGTCGTCACGTTCGAAATCATTATCGCTTCGGATACAGGTCGCCCGGCATCGCGGTTTCTGGGGCATCACATCCGTTCATGCCGGCCCAATGGGCCTACAGCCTGACCCCCCGCTCGGACTCTCCAGACCACATTATTGCCCTAAGGTACCTCTTGCCGCAACGGCAAATTCGGCCGTGAGGTTGAACCCGAAAAACGTCGACACGCACCTGTAATTTCTGCTGCCGTCTTCGCCGGAGCCTTCCGCCCGCGCCGGGGCTTCGCCGGACGGGCCGCACCGCAGTAACGAAACTTGCCGCCTGGCAGCCAAGCTGCTATCGTGCGCCACTTCTCCGGAGGCGCAAGATGGCAGAATATGCCGTGATCTTCGACATGGACGGGGTGCTGGTAGACAGCTACCGGGCCCATTTCGAGTCGTGGCGCCGGCTCGGGCGCCTCCACGGCCTGGACATGACCGAAAAACAATTCGCCGCTACGTTCGGGCGGAAGAGCCGCGACATCATAAACCACCTCTGGCCCAACATCGCCCCCGAGGACGACGTCCCAAAATGGGACCAGCAGAAAGAGCAATTCTACCGGGAGATGCTGAAGGCGGATTTCCCCGAGATGGACGGGGCCGGCCAGCTCCTGCGTGCGCTGGACCGGGCAGGTTTGGCCATGGCCGTCGGCTCCTCCGGACCGCCCGAGAACATTCAGCTCGTCCGTGACTGCCTGACAGCCGGCGAGCTTCTGAAAGTTACGGTCACCGGCATGGACGTAACACATGGCAAGCCGCATCCGGAAGTCTTCCTGAAGGCCTCGGAAAAGCTCGGCGTGCCGCCGCAGCGTTGTGCGGTGATCGAAGACGCCCCCGCCGGGATCGAAGCCGCCCGCCGCGCCGGCATGGCCGCCATCGCGATCACCGGCACGGCCACACGAGAGCAGCTGGCGCCGCGAGCCCATCTCGTCGTCGATTCACTTCGAGAACTGACCCCCCGGATCATCACGGACCTGATAGACCGAATCGCATGAATGCGCTCTGCTCTACTGCAGCCACCGGCCCGAGAAGACCTCGGTCGCCGGCCCGGTCAAATAGACATGGTTGTCAGCCTCCGCCCACTCAATGCGCAGGTCACCCCCGGGCAGGTGTGCCGTTATCTCGCGCCCCGTCCTGCCGGTCAGCACGCCTGCCACGCACACCGCGGATGCCCCCGTCCCGCAGGCCAATGTGATTCCACTGCCGCGCTCCCACGTCCGCATCGTCACCTCGACAGGCGAGCCAACCTGTACGAAGTGCGCGTTCACCCGCTCCGGGAACAGCCCGTGATTCTCAACTTCCGGCCCGATCCGCGCCAGATCAACGGCTGCAACGTCATCGACGTAGGCTACGGCGTGAGGGTTGCCCATCGAAACGCAGCTCACAATGAGGCTTTGGCCGGCCACTTCCAGCGTCACGTTAACGGCCCGCTCGCCCTCAAGGCTTACCGGTATCGCCTTGGGCGAAAGGATCGGCTCGCCCATATCCACCGTTGCGGCGGCTACCTTGCCATCGCTGCCGACGGCAAGGTCCACGGTCTTGATGCCGGCCGGCGTCTGGACCGTCATTGGATTGGACTTGACCCGGCCGCGATCGTAGGCGTACTTGGCCAGGCACCTGATGCCGTTGCCGCACATCTGGGCCTCGGAGCCGTCGGCGTTGAACATGCGCATTCGAACGTCGGCGGAGTCACTGGGCATGATCAGAATCAGTCCGTCGCCCCCGATACCGAAGTGCCTGTCGCTGACAGTCCGCGCAAGGGCTGCCGGGTCCGCGACCTGCTCGCAAAAGCAGTCAACGTAGACGTAGTCGTTGCCGATACCGTGCATCTTCGTGAAGCGCATAGGACAATCGTACCGGCATGCTATCCCGCCCGCAATTCCGTCTGTTTCTTTTCGAGCTGATGCCTCAGCCGATCCAGCACTGCCGAATGCATCTGACTGACCCGGCTCTCGGAGAGATCCAGCGTCTCGCCGATCTCCTTCATGGTCATCTCTTCGAAGTAGTACAGGACAACGATCAGGCGTTCGGCCCTGCTGAGGCCACGTGTGACCAGTTCCTTCAGGTCCTTGCGCTGTGCGGCGCGGAACGGGTCGTCGCTGCGCTTGTCCTGCAGTACGTCGATTTCACGTACGTCCTTGTGCGAGTCCGTCTCGAACCACTTGCGGCTCAGCGACACCAGACCCACCGCGTAGGCGTCCCGGCGCAGCTTGCGGAATTCCGACCTCGACAGCCGCATCCGCTTGATAAGTTCACTCTCGGTGGGCTTTCGCCCAAGTTCGGCCTCCAGCGAACGAGTCGCCTGCCCAAGCTTGTGGCCACGGCTGCGAACCAACCGAGGCACCCAGTCCATCGACCGCAACTCGTCCAGAATTGCACCGCGGATTCTCGGGCTGCAGTAGGTCTCGAACTTTACGCCCCGATTCTTATCAAATGCCTCAATGGCATCCATAAGGCCGAATATGCCAGCCGAGATCAGGTCGTCGAGGTCCACTTCTTCCGGTAGTTTGGCATGCAACCGGTCGGCGGTGTACTTGACTATTGGCAAGTAGTTTTCCATTAAGCTGTTACGGGCATCCGTGTCCCGGTTCTTGTTGAACCGCTTCCACCACTTCTGGACGGTTTCCGGTGGGGCTTTCTCATGAGATATACGCATGTCAGACTCCTTCTCTGTGCGTCACGAGAGGCCATCCTTGGCCTCCATACGTCGGTCCGCAACTGTTAACGCCTGTATCCATCAGTAGTTGTGCCTTTTTGCCACGGGTCCTGGGCGTGCTCGACCTGAGCTGGCGCCTCCAAAGCATCCTCCAGTTAACTAGATCGATTTGAGTCCATAGATTATTGAGCCTACCTATCCTACCTCTATATTGTATACCCCGCCCCCCCCGCAGACCACCCATTATCTCAACAAACGTATTTCTTAGCTTCATGCCAACCACCCCACTACCCGCCTGAAGAACCCTACTCGCCGGCTCAGAGCACCCCCGCCTGCACAGTACCTGCCCGCAACCGTCGCCAACGATCGGCTCGCAGGGCTGTTCGGATAGGCCAAGACCACCGGCTGCCGCTGGCGCACGGCCTGGGCCACCTTCGGATCGCTCAACACGTACCCGCCATCGACGACCACGGCCTCCAGGAATTGCCCAGCCACCCTCGATATCCTCCGGTAGGCGTCCCTGGCCTCGGCGCGGTTGGCCACCTGGTTCACCACGAGACTCAACTGTCCCTGATAGCCTCCCCGGGTAAGCACCTTTATCATGGCATATCCATCCGCAAGAGCGGTTGGTTCCGGGGAGGTGACTATCATGGCGATATCGGATGCGGCGGCAAAGCTCAGGACCTCCGACCCAATTCCAGCCCCGCAGTCGATTATGATGATGTCGTTATCCGCCTCCAGCGCCGTAAGCTCTTGCAGGAGCCTCGCCCCTTCGAACTGGTTCAGGTCGGCCAGTTTCGCCAGCCCGCTGGCCCCAGGTACAAGCTGCACACCGCAAGGCAGATCGACAATCACATCGTCAAGCCGGCTAGTCCCAGCCACCACGTGCGACAGATTTGCACATACGTCCACATCAAGCAGGATGTCCAGGTTTGCCAGCGCCAAGTCCGCATCCACCAGCGCCACCCGTTTTCCCGCCGCTGACAGCAGAATCGCCAGATTCAGGGCGATGCAGCTCTTGCCCACACCTCCCTTGCCCGAAGAGACGGAGATCGTGAGCGTCGGCTGCTCTTGCCGCATAAGCCGACGAAGCCTGCTTGCCTGGTCTCCAGCGATCATGCCCTGGGGTCTCCCATGATCAAGCGTGCCAGGTCGTCGGCGCGGGCTGGTGAGATATCATCCGGCACTTCCTGGCCGCACGTGCAGTAGCTGAGCGGCGACGCGGCCGAGACCGCTACGTTGAGAATCACGCCGAAGGTGGCAGTCTCGTCGATCTTGCTCAGGATTATGCGGTTGACCCCCAGCGGACTGAACTTCTCCACGGTCCGCTTTGCACCGGCCGAGGTCTCGGTGGCCGAGACCACCAGGTGCACCTCATCGGTTTGGGCAGCGCTGAGAAAACTGCGAAGCTGGTTCAGCCTGATCTGGTCGCTCGGGCTGCGCCCCGTAGTGTCGATCAGCACCACGTCCACATCCGTCATCTGCGACAACACCCGGCCAAGCTCAGCCGGGCTGAGTGCCGACATCAGCGGCACCTCGATGATCTCTGCATAAGTCCTTAGTTGATCGACTGCGGCGATGCGGTAGGTGTCCACGGTAATCAGCCCAACACGCTTGTTCTGGCTGAGTTTGAAACCGGCCGCAAGTTTCGCAATGGTCGTGGTCTTGCCCACCCCGGTCGGCCCGACAAGAGCCATGACCCGGCGTGCTTCGCCGCTTGTCGGCTCGCCACAGGTCGCGATCTTTGAAGCAATCAACTCCTGGAGTTCGCGTGCGACATACTGCTCGTCTTCGAGCCTGCGATCGTCAAGTCTCGTCTCCAGCTCACGGATGAGGTCCGCCGCAATTTGCGGCCCGACGTCCTGGGCCAGCAGATGGGTGTGCATTTTCGCCAGGACCGGCGACCGGGGCGTCAGGGCGGTACCGCGAGCCAGCAGCGTTTCCACCATTGTTCGCAACTGGCCGACCTGCCGGCTCAGATCAAGGCCCCCACGATGGGCATCATCGCTGACAGCGGCATCGCTCGGCGCGGGAGACTTCGTCGCCGGGACCGGCGGAGGGATGTCGCTGAGGTATTTTCCCTCGGCGAGCTGTTGGGGGACGTTGAGATTCTCAGCGGCGACTATCTCCCAGGTGCGCCGCCCGCCAATCCCCAGCAGCCCACCCTTGCGAAAGCTGCGTGTCTGCAGGATTACCGCGTCACGGCCCAGATCCCGTTTGACCTCGGCAAGGGCCTGACCAATCGTCGGAGCCTGATATCTCTTGGCATTCATTGTTTAATTCCCACACTGGCTACGGACTGCACTTCGACGCTGTTGACCTCGTTGTATCCCAGCACGGCCGCACCGGGCCTGTCCTTGTCGATCAGGCGGCGGACCGCCCTCCTGATGCCCGATCCGCACACCACCACCGGGCTGTGCCCCCCGACCACCAATGAGTCGAGCGCCGCTGAAACCGCTCGGCTGACCCGCTGCGACAGTTGCACCGGAACCGTCGCCGCCAAGCCGGTTTCGCTTCGTCCAACGTGCCCGCTGATCGCATCTTCAAGCTCGGTATCGAGACAGACACACCACAGTTTTCCGTCACGGCCGCAGTATTGCTGTGACAGTGCCGCCCCCAATGCCTCCCGTACCCGCTCGGTGATAAGCTCTACATCGTCGCTGCTTTCAGCATGGTCGCTCACTGCCTCCAGGACGGTCTCCAGGTCACGGATCGACACGCGTTCGGCCAGAAGCCTCTGAAGCACCTTCTGGATCTTGGCCAGGCCGGCCTTCTCGGTGACCTCCCGCACCAGCGCACCGGCGCGGTTCTTCAGGTTCTCCAGCATCCCGGCCACCTGCTGGCGCGAGAGCAGCAGCGACCCATGCGTGCGGATTGTTTCGGCCAGATGTATCGCCAGCGCCCGTGCGGGACAGACCACGGTATAGTTCATGGCTTCCGCGTGGGCCGACTGGTCCGGGTTGATCCAGAAAGCCCGCGTACCGAAGGCCGGCTCGGTGGTTTCGCGACCGATGAGCTTTCCTTTTGTCCGGCGGCCGGCCGTCGCAAGCAGTTGGCCCGGATACAGCGTTCCTGATGCGACCTTGGCCCCCCGGATCTTTATCACGTATTCATGCGCGCCGATTCTCATGTCGTCGGCAATTCGTATCGGCGGCACGATCAGCCCCATCTCGGTGGCCATCTCACGGCGAAGGTCCGTGATGCGGCTCAGCAGGTCGCCCCCGCTGCTCTTGTCCACCAGCTCAACCAGGGCGAAGCCGATATCTATCCGCATTGCTTCCACCGCCAGCAGATCCCGGAATTGGTCGTCATCCTCAGCGCCGCCTTCATCCTGCCCGTGACCGGCCGCTTCCGGCTGGCGCTGGCGGCGACGCCGAGACAAGACCACAGCCAGTCCGGCGCACCCGAGGCCCATGACCAGCAGCGGCACCTTTGGCAGGGAGGTCAGCATAAGCGCGGCAAGGAAGCCGGCCGTGATCGCCAGCGCCACGGGCTTGGCGGTAAGCTGGCTTATCACCTGCTCGCCGAAGTTGGTCTTGACCATGCTTCGCGAGACAATCAGGGCCGCGGAGACCGACACCAGCAGCGCGGGAATCTGTGTTACGAGCCCGTCGCCGATGGTGAGTCGCGTGAAGAGCTCCAGTGTGTGGTTCCAGGACCACCCTCGCTGGATCAGGCCCACGTAGAGCCCGCCGAAGATGTTCACCATCGTGATGATGATGGCGGCGATGGCGTCGCCTCGGACGAACTTTGACGCCCCGTCCATTGCCCCGTAGAAGTCGGCCTCTCGCGAGATCTGTCTGCGCCGCTCCTGCGAGTCGGTGTCGCTTATGATCCCGGCGTTCAGGTCGGCGTCGATGGCCATCTGCTTGCCGGGCATGGCGTCCAGAACGAACCGGGCCGCCACCTCACTGATCCGGCCCGCCCCCTTCGTGATCACCACGAACTGAATGATCGCGATAATCGCGAACAGTATGACCCCAACGGCCAGGGAGCCTGAGGTCACGAACTGGCTGAACGACCAGATCACCTGCCCGGCGGCGAGCCTGGCGGCCAGCGGTCCGGCGCCATCGGCACCGGCGGTAAGTATCAGCCGCGTGCTGGCGATATTCAGCACCAGCCTCAACAGCGTTGCACCCAGCAGGACCGACGGGAAGACGCTGAACTCCAGAGGGCTCGAAACGCCGATCACCGTCAGCAGTATGATGGCGGCAAGGGCGATGTTACCCGCAAGCAGCACGTCCATTACCACCGGTGGGAGGGGCACCAGGACCACGAAGATCATCGTCGCGGCCATGACCGGCAAGATCAGGCCGCGATGCCGTGCGATGAATCTCGTGGCAGTCTGTAATGTCCCTGTCATCTCGCCCATCAGTCGGATTCCCGATCCCGTTTAGTCGCCGAGGCCCCTCGGCGCTTGCCGATTTCCATTCTGCGTCTGCGTCTGATCAGCGGGTCGCCTTCCATGCGGCGCAGGTCATCGAGGTACTCGCGGCGCGTCATCTTCAGGTCCTGCCTGTGCTGCCATCGCTGGTAGAGATAGTCCACCACCGCCAGCGCCAGCAGTGCCACCGCCACCCGCAGCGAAATCGTCAGCACAAGCCGCCCGCACCACGGGCCGATATCCGCCGAAGACATTCGTCCTGCCCCGACAATTCCCGGCAGCGCCGACGCCAGAGACGCCCAGCACAGCACGGCCACCGTCGCCACTTTGCACAGGGCCAGGCCGCCACGCACCAGCGACCGCTCGGAAAACATCCGCTTGAGGCCTCTTGCGGGCGACAGACGAGAGAAGTCCGGGCCAAGAGGCTCCCTGCTGAAGACAAGCCCCACCTGGATCGCGCCTGCGACTATGGCCAGCACCAACACAGCGGCTGCGAACACAACCATCGCCCACAACACCGGCCCGACAGGGGCCGAAAGAAGCTCGGCCAGCGCCGCCGGCCTGCCCGCGGGGCCCTGTGAAGGTTTCAGCATCGCCTCGGTCATCCGCGTAAGGTCGGCCGTCAGCGTCGGCCCCAGTGCAGCCAGAACACCCAGCCCACCCAGCACGAGCAGGGCCGACGTCAGATCCGCGCTTCGCGCGACCTGGCCGCGCTGCCGGGCTTCCTTCAGCCGCAGCAGCGTGGGCATTTCGGTCCGGTCGCCGCTTTCATCTCTTCTGGCCATTTACGTTTTCCTATGCGCCCGCCCCGAAGATCACCGAGACATGCCTTGTTACAATTGTGGCCGCACCTTCTATCAGGGCAGGCAACGTCGCAACCGCAGCAGCCAGAACCAGCAGGCCCACCATCGCCCGCACCGGCAGCTCCACCCACAGCATGCCGAATTGCGGCATGGTCCTGCCCAGAACACCCATCACTACCGTTGTCAGCAGCAGTGCTATTACCACGGGCGCGGCCACCTTTATCGCCAGGACAAAACTTGCGGCGAGCACGGCCGTCACCATCTCCAGCATGGCCTTGCCCGGGGCAAAGCCCATCAGCGGCACCGTTTCAAACGTGCCAAGCAGCCCCGAGAGCACCTGCCTGTGCCCGCCGATCGACAGGAAGATGACCACGGCTAACAGGTACAGCATGCGGCGCACGGGATCCGCCCGCCCGGCCGAGGATGCCCCCAGCGCCACGGCCAGCGTAATCCCCATCTGCTGCGAGATGTGGGCCGCCCCAACTTCCACGCCGACAAACACCAGTCGCGCCACGTACCCTATCGTCAGGCCGATCAGCAACTCAGAGGCCCCAGCCAGCATCAGGCCAGGCCACGACTGCGGAACCGCCGCCGGCTCGGCAAAGCGACCGATGACTCCAAGGGCCAGCACAATGCTGAACATGTATCGCAGCCGCGCAGGAACAGCCGCGTTGCCCATTGCCGGAGCAAAGATGAATATCCCCGCAGCGCGAGCGGCCACCAGCATCAGCGTGGGCACCCAGATCGTATAGTGCGTCAGTTCCATCTTTTCATCCCGGCCGGGCCGCTACAATGGCCCAAACATCTCTCTACCGAACTCGATAAGCCTGCTGATCAACCACGGCCCCGTGATCGCGGCGGCGATGGCCACGGCGAACAGCTTCGGCACAAAGCTCAGCGTCTGGTCCTGCACCTGAGTGGCCGCCTGAAGAATGCTCACGACCAGGCCGACTATCAGCACGGTCAGCAGCAGCGGCGCAGCGACGATGAGCGTCAGTACTATTGCCCGTCGTGCAATGTCTACGGCCTGGCCTGTATCCATCAGGGGCGTCCTCAGTCTCAGGCAAAGCTTTTCATCAGTGTTCCGACCACAAGGTGCCAGCCGTCGGCCAGCACAAACAGGAGCAGCTTGAACGGCATCGATATCACAACGGGCGGCAGCATCAGCACGCCAACGGAGACCAGCACAGATGCCACCAGCATGTCGATGATCACGAACGGCAGGTAGATTCGGAATCCCATCATGAAGGCCGTCTTGAGCTCGCTGACCACGAACGCCGGCATCAGAGACGTCGTGGGCACGTCGCTCCAGGTGAGCTTTTCCTTCTTGGCCAGTTTCTCGTCGAGGAACAGGTAGACGTCGGCTTCGTTGCCGGTCGACTCGATCTGGCGAATCATGAAGTTCTTCACGTGCCGCTCGCCGGCGGCCACCGCCTGCTTCTGGTCGAGGCGGCCGGCAAGATATGGCTCGATCGCGTCCCGGTGAACGTCCTGGTAAACCGGGGCCATTACCACCAGCGTCATCAGAAACGCCAGACCGAACAGTATCTGGTTCGGCGGCAGGTCGCCGGTCGCCAGCGCCTGTCGCAGCAGGCCGAGCACCACGATGATCCGCGTGAAGCAGGTCACCATCACCACCACGGCCGGGGCCACCGCCATCACGGTTATCAACACCAGCCACTTCAGCATGCTGGAAGCACCGCCCGGCGTTTGTATATCGGGCAGGATGACCACGTCATTGGTGGCCTTGGTCGCAGGCTCGGCCGCTGGGGCCACCTGCGTTGCCAGCAACAGCAGAACGGTCAGTATTGCCAGTCGACCGGTCATTTGCTTTCGCCTTGGGTTTCCTGCGCGGCCTTGTCGGTTTCGTCGCTGTCGGGGCGGCCAAGCAGCTCGCCGATTTCCTGCTCGTCGCTTGTCTGCATCAGAACGTCCATGCCGCCGGGCCCGGCGCCCACCAGCAGCACGCGTCCGCCCATGCGAAGGAGAAACAGCTGGTGCCTGGGCGTCAGATTCTTCCGCCAGACCACGCGGACAACATCCGCCCCACGCGTGGCAGCGCCGGAAGGGCCCAGCCGTCGCATCGCGAGTCGCACCGCAAAGATCAGGGCCACCACCAGGGCAAGTGCGCCGATCGTCCGCCACCAGCCCTCGTACTCGTTGCCGGGAGAGATCACGCGATCATCCGCAGGCGTCTTCCTGACCGTCTGTGTCGTTGGATCGCCCGGCCGGGTAGTCTGGGCCTGAAGCGCAGCACCCGCGCCCAGCACCAGAAACACCACAACGAACTTCGCTAACAGCTTGTCCATTTCATCTCCGTCGAGGCTGGTTCGGCCTGTTCAGCCACAACCTCAGTCACCCGGACGCCCAGCTTGCCGTCTATCGCTATTGCCTTGCCGATTGCGAGGGGGCGACCGCTCACACTCACGACCACGTCATCGTCCGCCTGCGCCGCCAAGTCGATAACGCTGCCGACTTTCAGACCGGCCAGTTCACGCGGGTTGAGCCATCGCCGCCCAAAGCAAATCCGCAGTTGTCGAGCGTGGCTCATCTGACGGCCTCCTTCGCCGCTAAGGGCGGCCCGAATTGCCGAACCGTCGAAGCTACGTGTTGCTGCGCCGCCTCAATTTCACTCAGGCGGACGGGGCCCAGCCGATCCACGTGCCGTCGGACAGATCGTGCCCGACCAGCCGGCAAACTGCGCAGGACCTTCGCCCGCACCTCCTCGCCGGCAGTACGCAGCGCCAACGCCACGGCGTACGGCTCAAGCGAGACCAGCGCCTCGCAAAGCTGATCCGCAGGCACACGCACAATGTCCTCGAACGTCAGCATCCGGCTGCGGATCGACCACGCAAGGTGCGGCTCAGACTGGGAAAGACCGTCAAGGATCGATTTTTCGGTGGCGCCTCCGGCGTGGTTCAGTATCCCCACAACGGTTGCCATCGCGTCGGCCGGCGGCCGCTGATGATTATTCAGCCGCTCGGTCAAGGACTCAGCCACAGCTGCCACCGTCTGGGGATCAACCTGACCAAGACCCACCAATCGCCTGATGACCTGCTCTTGTCTTTCAGGCTGCAGCCCGGCAAGGACCACGGCGGCCCGGTCGTAGCCCAGATGGGAAACCACCAGTGCAATCGCCTGGGCCTGCTCGCCGCCGAGCAACCACAGCAGATCCTCGTCGGGGACATCGGCCAGAAAGGCCAGCGGATGGGCCGAGTCACGTTGGTTTTCACCACCCGTTGCCGGCGCGGCGCCGTTGGCCTCCGCGGATGCCGGCTGGTTATCTTCCTGAGCGACCCGTCGGGCAGCGGCCCTGCGACGACGCCGTATTAAGACACACCAGCAAAACGCTCCGCCCGCTGCCAGCAGCAGTGAAGCCCAAGGCCGGCCCGCCGACCAAAGGACCCCGCTTGCTGAAACGCTATGGTTATCATCCGCGGCCGCGGCTGCGGGGGGAACATCGCGATAGCAATGCACCGTCACGTCGGCCGCACCCAAGCCGCCGATGAAGCTTATCACCGCCTGCCTGATCCTGTCCGACTCTGAAACGATGGCCGCGTCGACGTCGCCGGCCGCCGGTCCCTGATTGTCGTTGGCGACGGCCTGAAAATGGCTGCGGGGCACGGCCAGCGCCACACCGGTGCACGCGGGCTGCGGGCCTTCGTCAAGGCGAACCGCCACCGTAAGGTTCCTGATGTAACCAAGGGCGCCGCTGATCCGTCGCTCGTAATGCTCCTCAAGCGTGTGCCTACTGGCGAGGGCTTCTGCCACAGCCAGCGACTCATCACCCGCGCGATAGCTCCGCCCGCGGCTGTCAATCACACACACGTCCTCACGACTCAGATTCGCGATGCTGCCGGCGACCATATCTGCAATCGCCGCGACCAGCCGCGCGGTCATTTCGGACGAATGGGCCAGGCTGACGTGCACGGCCGCGGTCGGCTTTGTGCCCGGCCGCCCGAGCTTGCTCGCCTTGCCCGGCTCGAAGAGCACCACCGCCTTGCGAACGGCTGGGAAGTTGCCGATCAGCCAACTGAGCTTGGCCATCTTCGCCTCCTGCCAGCGCCTCTCTCTCTGGACCTGAGTGGTCCAGAGATCATCTTTCACGATGAATTGGTCAATCTGCCGATCCTGATCGTCGGCGAACCCCTCCTCGGTCAGGATACTGCGTGCTCGCACCGCCGCTTGGGGCGCCACAAGAATCTGCCCCTGGTCAGTCCTGCAGACAATCCCCCGTTCTTCCAGCAGCTCAGCCGCCGCCGAGAGCCTCTGGCCGGCCAAGGGACGGTCCATTGCGGAAACCATGCGCCGAGCGCCGCCCGCGTAGAACATCCACGCCGCGCCGGCCAGAACCAGTATTGCCAGCACGACAACCCACAGGCGCCCGGCAGCTTTACCTGCGGCAACCTGCGCTCTCATCCGCAACCATAAGTTCTTCAGCACGTCCATCACTGCGGTCCTCCCTGACCATAGCCCTGAGGCTCCCAGGGCCTGCGAATCCATCCGCAACCGCTGCGGCACGAATAGTGCAAAGCGGCACTAGCGGCGGCGGGCAAAGTAATTCCTTATTTCTTCAAGCGACTTCCCCTGCACTTTCATTTCTGCGATCTGGTCGAGGCGTTCAAAGACTGACTCGTCATAGAGCCGATGCCCACCCTTGGTCCACTCGCTTTCGGGGAGCAAACCCATAGTCGTGTAGTTGTGGACGGTCTGACGGCTCTTGTCCGAATACTCCACTACTTCTCCAATGCGGTAGAGCTTCGGGGGTCTGGGCTTTCTTCGAGAGTGCGTAAACGACCCGGTCCCATGGCCACCGGCTGGTTGCTGGGCTACTCCGCGTGTTGCCTTGACTACAGCCGACCCGGAGGCAACCTTTACTACAGATGCCGCAGGCGGTAACTCAGCGTGCTGTTTGCCATAGGGCAGCTCCATCTGCCCGGGGATTCTCGTTCTTAGCGTCGTGCGCTTCCTGCGAATCATAGCTCTATCAATCCGTTTCTTGCGGGTGTTCGCTCTGCAAAACCCGGAGTTTTGTCGGCAACCATGCCATGCAACAACTGAGACGAACTTTACCTTTTACAAAGCTCATAGTTTTACGTTTTGCAAAACATAAATTGTAATCATCCGCCAGCCGAATGCAATAAGAATTTTGAAGATTTTTTCGAAAATCTCTCCATGCCCCGCCCTCCAATTCTGCCCTGTTTTTCCCCTCATTTTCGCCACCCCCTGCCCTGGAAAGGTACTCCTGCCCCAAATATGGCCCCACCAGGGGCTACCTGCGATCCCCAAGAAACTCCCGCCCTCCCCTTGTGGCAAACCTACACACTAGGGCACTGTCAACGTCGAAAGTATGGGTGACACAGCCCCCTGGGGACTGTGTTAGCCCCGGCTGCTTCAGTGGGAACACGGCTGGACACCTGTCTGCCCTTCCCCTGGGGATAGGCAGGAGCCAACCGTGCCACCCATCTTGTGGCAAAGCTGCACACCAGACCGGGCGATTGGCCCCGTATACACCACCAGACACACAAGAAAGGCCCTTGCACCAGCTCACATCCCCCCCGCCGCACCCGCACACCCGCAATTGGATAATCCCCAATCCCCAATGTACAATGCATCTACTATGGCAAGAAGAATCTGTACGATCCTCGCCTTGGCGGTACTGCTGGCCAACCTTGGCGGCTGTCGCAAGAAGCCGCCTCCCGCTGGCCCCTCTCCCGCCACATCGCCCACCACCTCCCCCACCACCTCCACCTCCAGCACCCCAGCCAGCGCACCTACAACCACCCCGCCACCCCCAGCCTCCAAGCCTGCGCCTGCCCTGCCCAGTGCGACCGCAGCCCGGCAGGCCCTGGCCGAACAGGCCTTCGACCACACGGGGCGTAAGCAGACTGGCTCACAATCCCGCCCTGCCGCCAGCAAACCCACGCAGAAAGTCAGCAACGACCCGCTGAAACATATCGCAGCCGGTAATCGAGCCCTGGCCCGCCGGGATATCGCAACAGCCGCCGACTGCTTCTACCTCGCATTGGACATCAAACCCGACCATCCCGATGCGCTGCGCGGCCTGGCAACAGCCCTTGGGGCCGCAGGGCGGTACCGGGAAGCCGTTCCGATCTACCGGATGCTTCGCAACATGTCGCCGAAGGATCCGGTGACGTTATACAACCTCGCGGTGGCGCTTTCGAAGACCGGCCAATTCGCCGAAGCGTCGCGGGCGTACCTGAAACTGCTGTCGCAGGATCCCGACGACGTGCGATCTCGCTACAACCTGGCGGTTCTGTACCAGGTCCAAGGCAAGCTTGATGATGCCCGCCGTACCTGGCAAGAGGTCTTGGCGCGGGTTCCTCATCTGGCTACGGCACACACGTCGCTGGGTGAGGTGCTGGTAGACCTCGGCGAGCATGAGGGCGCGATGCTGGCCTATGCCGAGGCGGCCAAGCTCACGCCGAAGTCCACCACGGCCTGGTTGAACTTCGCCGCGGCTGCCGAAGGCGCCGGCAGCTACGGACGGGCAATAGTAGCCACCAAGCGGGCCGCCAAGCTGTCACCCAAGGATGCCGGCATCTGGGCCCGTCTGGGCGGGCTTTATCTGGTGCTTCACCGCGCCAAGAAGGAAGATCGTTTTCTGACAGATGCGGTCGCGGCATGGCGGCGGTCGCTGAATCTGGATCCGGCCCAGCCGCAACTTCGCAAATACGTGGAAGCATACGGGGCGGCAGCCGATAATGACCGGTCGAACAAGGTCAACTTACCATCGAAGACAGGAAGATGACTCTTGAACTGAAAACGTTTGCGTCGCAGGTGCGTGTAATCGACGGCGCGTGGGGAACGGAACTGCAGAGTCAGGGCCTGCCCGCCGGGGCAGCGCCTGAACTGTGGAACGTGGAGAATCCATCTGCCGTCGAGCAGGTGGCGCGGAGTTATGTCGAGGCAGGCAGCGACATCATCCTGACGAACACCTTCGGCGCCAATCGGTTGATTCTGACGGGGCACGGTGCCGGCGATCGCACGGCCGAGCTTGCCGAAGCGGGTACGGCAATCAGCCGCGCCGCCGCGGGCCGGCAAGCCAAGGTCTTCGCCTCAATAGGACCTACCGGCAAGATAATTATGATGGACGAGGTGGACAGGGATGACATATGCGACGCCTTCGCCGAAGCCGCCCGCGCGGTCACGCGCGGCGGGGCCGACGCGATCGTCCTGGAAACGTTCAACGAACTCGATGAGGTCCTGCTGGCCCTGACCGCGGTGAAGCAGGCATCGGCTCTACCCGTGGTAGTCTCAATGACGTTTGCATCGGGACCGGAAGGCACATCGACGATGATGGGCAACCGGCCGGCGGACGTCGCCGCGGCGGCTGAGGCCGGCGGCGCCGAAGCCGTCGGCGCAAACTGCGGCGCCGGCCCCACCAACTACGTGAAGGTGGCCCGGCTCATCCGCGAGGCGACCGAACTGCCGATATGGATCAAGCCCAACGCCGGGCTGCCGGAAGTCGGCCCCGGCGGAAAGACAGTTTTCCCGCTGGGGGCGGAACAATTCGCCTCGTTTGCCGGGCAGCTTGCCGGCGCCGGCGCGAACTTCATAGGGGGATGCTGCGGTACCACACCTCAGCATATCCGAGCGCTGCGAGAGGCTGTCGACGCGATAAACCACGACGGTACCAGATAGGCCAAACACCTTGCCAATGCCCGCCGGCGCTATTAGCATTAGAACTATGCAGATCGACGGAACTGAGATCCGCCGGACCCGCAAGATCCAAGGCGTCTCACAGGCGGCGGTGGCCAAGATGGTCGGCACCGGCGAGAATGTTATCTCAAGCATCGAGCGAGGATATCTTCAGGCCAAGCCCAATCTGATAGATGCTATCGCCAAGGCCTTGCACGTTGACGTCAAATCCTTCTACGCCGAGGAGCCGCTGGAGCCTCAACAGGCGGCGCCGCCAATCGGCAAGGCAATCCGCGAGGCCCGCCAGGCCGCAAGATTCAGGCAGAAGGACCTGGCCGACCGGGTCGGCTGCGAGGATATCACTATCTCACATATCGAGTGCTCCTATCGGCGTCCGAGCCGCAAGCTGCTGGCCGCCATCACCAAAGCCCTGCACCTGGACGGCGACCATTTCCGCAACCTGTTGTCGCAGACCACCGGACCCGATTTGTCCAAGCCACCTGCTCACATCGGCCAAGCCATCCAGAGGCAGCGCTGGGCCACGGGCATGAGGCAAGTCGACCTGGCCAGGATCGTCGGTTGCAGCGTTAACATCATCTCCCATATCGAGCGAAGTAATCGTCAGCCCAGCCGCAAACTGTCCGATGCCATCGGCGAGGCCCTGAACCTGGACCTGCGTAAGTGGCCGGTCGCAGAGGATGCGAGGCCGAAGCAGCCGGCCATCCCCTCACCGTCGTACCTGGGCGAAGCTATCCAGAGGGCGCGCCGGTCCGCCGGGCTCTCGCAGAAACAATTGGGCAGCATGGTCGGATGTCATAGAGTCGATGTGGACCGAATTGAGGTCGGTCATCGCCACCAACCTCCGCGTGAAGTGATAGCCAAGGTCGCCGAGGCCCTGAAAGTGGACCTTGCGGACTGGCCGGATGCAAGCCGCCTCACACTTGAGGTCTGGCCGCCGGAACGCCCCACAAGCGTGGGCGAAGCCATCCAAAGGGCGCGCCGGGCCGCAGGGCTGAAACAAAGAGAGCTGGCTGGTCTGGTCGGCTGCGGGGACGGCGTCATTTCGAACATCGAGCGAGGGTATCGCAGTCCTCCCCGCAGCCTGCTGGCCACCATCGCCAAGGTTCTGCACGTGGAGGCATCCGACCTGGCAGGCCACGGTGAGCCGGCCCCAGCCGACGGGTCAGAATAGACACGCAAGCTGCGGGCGCGATGCGCTACCGTGCGATCAAGGCCACCAGGATGCTCGTCGTTCTGCTGGAGCTGCTGGCGCGGGGGTATCCTCTGGAGCCGCTGTATCTACTGACCGAACTGACGCCGACCGTTGCATTGACGATCTTTCCGGATATGTCTACTTCCTTTCCCGCGACCATCTTCGAGTTACCGGGTACTGCCGCAATCACCGTGATGCTGGCGGGCTTCACTATGTTGCCCGTGACAAGCGCCCCACCATCGGCGTCCATGATGACTTTATACTGGGCCGCCTCCGCCTCGAACTGCCGTATCTGGCGTCTCGCAGTTGCCCTGGCAGCTCGAATGGCTTCCGATTCTCGCTCCTTGGCACCCCGTCTGGCGGACTTGTACGAGGCCAACCTCTTTTCGGCCGCTTCTTTGCTGCCCAGCGTCTTGAAATACCTCTCGCCGGCCATGCTCTTGGTTAATACCTCGCAACGGCCAATCTTCAGCTTCCACTTCACACTCCTGCCGACAAACCACTTGTTCTTGTCCAGCCACAGACCGACGGCGTGCTTGGGCTCCATCTGCCCCACGATCTGACGCATCGCCACCTCCTTGGCAAACACCTCGATGTTGGTCCACCACTTGGGGTTGTTGTCATAGAGGATGATTGTGAAGGCCGTGCTGCCGGCCTTGGGTTTAACGGTGGGTTTCACGGTGGTTTTCACGGTGGCCGGCCTCGTCCCCGACGCGGGACTGGACGCGGGCTTTGTGGTAACCTTCCGAGTGGCCTCTGCCAGCCGGCGCTTCAGCGTCTTGACCTGGGCCTTCAGCATATTGTTCTCGGCCCGCAGTTGTCGCAGTTCCTCGTTCGCTACCAGTTCCTGACCGGCTGCAACATCTATTACAGTCAGTAAACAAATTGCAGTAATCGCCACCTTCTTCATGGTCTGGCCTCTATTCAAGGGTATCGTCCACCTCTTTAAGTTTACGGCTGGGCGGACCGCCAGTCAAGGAAGGGAGCGTAACAATGTGGGAATGGTGCTCGGCACCGGCCCCGGTGACTTTCCCTCCGGCGCGGGCTTTTGACCGGCTCGCGGATGCAGGCCCCTTGGGCCCCTTGCGGGGCCGGCGTCAATCAGTCCAGGGTCATCGACAGCAGGAACTCAGCGTTGGACTGGGTCTGCTTGAGCTTGGCTATCAGCAACTCCATTGCCTCCGCGGGCTGCATGTCTGCCAGGACCTTTCGCAGGCCCGCAACGAGGCGGCACTCCCTCGGGTCCAGCAGGAGCTCTTCCTTCCGGCTTCCGGAGCGGCTGATATCGATGGCGGGCCAGACCCGCCGGTCTACCAGCCTGCGGTCGAGGTACAGCTCACTGTTGCCGGTGCCCTTGAACTCTTCAAAGATAACCTGGTCCATACGGCTGCCCGTGTCGATCAGAGCGGTTGCGATTACGGTAAGCGATCCCCCATGCTCTATGCATCTGGCCGCGCCGAAGAATCGCTTCGGCTTCTGGAGCGCGTTGGCCTCTACGCCGCCGGTCATTATCTTCCCTGAGCTCGGGGCCATCGTATTGTAGGCTCTGGCCAGCCTGGTCAGGCTGTCCAGCAAGATCACGACGTCCTTGCCGTACTCAACCATCCGCTTGGCCTTTTCCAGGATCATCTCTGCGATCTGGAGGTGCCGTGCCGCCCCTTCATCAAAGGTCGATGAGACGACCTCGGCCTTGGTATTGCGCTGCATCCAGGTGACTTCCTCGGGGCGTTCGTCGATCAGCAGGATGATCGCGTAGGCCTCCGGATGGTTGGCCTCGATGGCATTGGCGACCTTCTTCAGCAGGATGGTCTTGCCCGCCCGGGGCGGGGAGACTATCAGCATCCGCTGGCCGAAGCCGACGGGGGTTATCAGGTTCATCACCCGCATGCTGATCTCATCGCCGGTGGTCTCCAGGAAAACCCTGCGGTCCGGGTGCGTGGGGATAAGCTCCTCGAACTCCTCGGTCTTGCCGGCCTTGTCGGGCGAATCGAGATTGATCATCTCCACCCGCAGCAGCGCGAAGTACTTCTCCGCTTCCTTGGGCGGTCGAATCTGTCCGCCGACCACGCTGCCCTCTTTCAGGCAGAAGCGGCGGATCTGGCTCGGCGAGACGTATATGTCGTCTGGGCTGGGAACGTAGTTGAACTCCGGGCTTCGCAGGAAACCGAAACCATCCGGCAGGATCTCCAGCACGCCCTCACCGTACATCAGCCCCGTCTTGCCCACACGGCGCTTGATGACCTCGAACATGAGGTCCTGCCTGCCGTATTTCTCAAGGTCCTCGACGCCTTCCTTCTTGGCCACGTCGCGCAGTTCGCCGATTTCCATGCCCTGAAGCTCGGTTATGTGCAGCTCACCGCGCTTGACCTTCTCGTATTTGGCGTGTGTCTCCTTGGCCGACGCGGTGACCACATCGTCTTCCTCTTCGGCCTCGGTTTCTGCTTCGGTCTCAGTCTCAGACTTGGTCTCGGCCTCAGATTTGGCCTTGGTTTCGGCCTCAGACTTGGTCTCGGCTTCAGACTTGATCTTGGTCTTGGTCTTGGTCTTGGTCTCAGACTTGGTCTCGGCCTCAGATTTAGCCTTGGTTTCGGCCTCAGACTTGGTCTCGGCTTCAGACTTGATCTTGGTCTTGGTCTTGGTCTTGGTCTTGGTCTCAGACTTGGTCTTGGTCTCAGACTTGGTCTTGGTCTCGGCCTCAGTGGCCGGGGCTTGGGACTGATCGGTATCGACAGGTTGCTGCTCGACGGAGACATCCTCACTGACATCGGTGGGGTTCCCGGTAGCGACAGCTTGCGATTCGACGGCCTGATCTTCGACCTCAGGCTGCTCTGTCATTTTCTTCCCTTTCTTCTGTGATTTCTTGGCTTCAGCCATAGTCTGCGTCCTCCGTGGAGCATTTACGTCCCAGGGATCACCTGTCCACGCTCAGTAGGCCGTTTGCCAATTCCCGTCATGGCGATTGCAAGGCATATGGCAGTCAAAGCTGCGCCCTTTTTCAGTGGGCTTGCCGCAATGGCCCCCTGCGGCAGGTTAGTTCGGCAGGATGTTATTCCGCATCGGTTACCAGCAACTTGCGCCACCGAGGCATCCGACATTGCAGCTACTAGGGGCGGTCCGCCGTGTGAACTATCTTACGGAAAAGTTCGCGGACCTGGTCTTGCAGGCAGGATACGCTGGAACTGCTGTCTACAATATAATCGCATATCCCGGACTTCTTGTCCAGTGGAATCTGAAATTCTTCTCGCTGTTTCCACGAAGCCTCTTCCATGCCCTCAGCCGCCTGCTTCCGCTTCAGACGCTCGCTCTGCGGAGCGTCGACAAATACAAGGTGCGTGCAAAGCTTGTCCCACCCGGCCTCGAGCATGACGGCCGCGTCCATCACCACCGCCGCCGCTGACTCATCCGCCTCAGCCCGGGCAATCTGCTGCTCGATCCGCCGCCCGATCAGCGGGTGCATGATTGCGTTCAAGGCCGTCAACTCCCCACGATCGCCGAATACAATCTCGCCCAGGGCCTTGCGGTCGACCTTGCCCGCCGGGGTAAGAATGGCATCGCCCCACCGCCGCCGCAGTTGCAGCTGAACGTCCGGCTCGGCCAGCAGCTCGTGTCCGATGGCATCGCCGTCAACGATCGCGCAGCCCATCGCGGCCAGCTCAGCCGCCACGGTACTCTTGCCGGCGCCGACGCCGCCGAGTATTCCGATCACCGGTTTGGTAGTGGATTTGCCGCTCATACCCGCTGGTGCATTGTTGCCCTGGAAGCAGACAAGTCAAGAGATACCTATCCGCCCTGAACTCATATCGGAACGATCCTGTCCCGGCTGGCAAACTTTCGCCTGAAAAAATAAGGACGGGCTTCGACTTTCCAGCCTTCAGCAGGTTTTGGCCAAGGCGGCCGCGGCGGGTTAGATGTCGCCCACACGCAGGAAGCGAACCGCGTCGACGGCTACGTGCAGCGTCGTGCCGTCGGTGCGAATAGTTACGCTGCCGGTGCCGGCTGTGAAGTCGTACGTCCCGATCAGATTCCACTGGCCACCGTTCGTCGACTCGTCCACCAAGACCGTGCTCGTGCCGCCGTCATGCGCGATGTCCACCGGAACGGCCGAGTCCCAGATGGGCGCATCCGGCCACCACACATACACCTCGTACTGCCCGTCCTGCGGCAGAGTCGGCGTGAACGTCACGCTATTGGTGCCCTTGTCCGTGTTCTTGTCGTGCAGGTAGTCCAGGCCGTGGTAGTCCGGCCGGTAACTGCTGGTCATCCAATCCCCCGTCACGGTCGCCGACGTGTTATCCACGATCACCTCGATAGCCGAGATGTCCCCGATGCGCAGGAACCGCACCGCGTCGGCCACCACGTACGACGTCGTCCCTTTCGCCCGGATCGTCACGCCGCCCGTCCCGGCTGTGAAGTCGTACGTCCCGATCAGATTCCACTGGCCACCGTTTGTCGATTCATCCACGCTGACCGTGCTGGTCCCCCCATCATGCATCACGTCCACCGGCACGTTCGTCGCCCAGATGGGCGCCTCCGGCCACCACATATACACCTCGTACTGCCCATCCTGCATCAGTGTCGGCGTGAACGTTATGCTCTTGCCGCCCTTGTGGCTGTTCTTATCGTGCAGGTAGTCCGCGTCGTGGTAGCCCGGGCGGTACGTGCTCGTCATCCAATTTCCCGTCACCGTGGCCGAGGCGTTGTCCACGATCACGTCGCCGACCGAGATGTCCCCGATGCGCAGGAACCGCACCGCGTCGGCCACCACGTACGACGTCGTCCCCTTCGCCCGGATCGTCACGCTGCCCGTGCCGGCTGTGAAGTTGTACGTCCCGACCAAGTTCCACTGGCCGCCGTTTGTCGACTCGTCCACGCTGACCGTGCTCGTGCCCCCATCATGCATCACGTCCACCGGCACGTTCGTCGCCCAAATGGGCGCCTCCGGCCACCATATGTACACCTCGTACTGCCCATCCTGCATCAGCGTCGGCGTAAACGTCACTCTCTTGCTGCCCTTGCCGCTGTTCTTGTCGTGCAGGTAGTCCACGCCGTAGTAGCTCGGGCGGTACGTGCCGGCCAGCCAATTCCCCGTCACCGCCGCTGAGGCGTTGTCCACAACCACCTCTGTGCGGACCACGATCTTCGCGACGAAGGCGTCGCTGCCACCGTTGTAACTCGTGTCCCAGCCACCCGAGACCCAGCCGGAGGAAGTCGTACTCCCCGTCACCAGTGCGTTGCCGGATGCGTCCACGGCGATGCCGTGGCCATAGTCAGTGCCGCTGCCGCCCAGGTAGCTGCTCCAGACGTGCCCCCCGGTGGGGCTCAATTTCACGACGAAGCCGTCCCAGCTGCCGCCGTTGTAACTCGTGTCCCAGCCCCCCGAGACCCAGCCGGAGGACCACGTATACCCCGTCACCAATGCGTTGCCGGAAGCGTCCACGGCGATGCCCCAGCCCTCTTCAGCGTTGCTGCCGCCCAGGTAGCTGCTCCAGATGTGCCCCCCGGTGGGGCTGAGTTTCGCGACGAAGGCGTCGCCGCTCCCGTTGTGACTCGTGTCCCAGCCACCCGAGACCCAGCCGGAGGAAAACGTCCTTCCCGTCACCAGGACGTTGCCGGAAGCATCCACGGCGATGCCGTAGCCGTGATCACCCTCGTAGCCGCTGCCGCCCAGGTAGCTGCTCCAGATGTGCCCCCCAGTGGGGCTGAGTTTCGCAACGAAGGCATCCCACCCACCGTTGTAACTCGTGTCCCAGCCGCCCGAGACCCAGCCGGAGGACTGCGTGCCCCCCGTCACCAGGGCGTTGCCGGAAGCATCCACGGCGATGCCATAGCCGTAATCCTCGACGCTGCCGCCCAGGTAGCTGCTCCAGATGTGCCCCCCGGTCGGGCTGAGTTTCACAACGAAGGCGTCGCTGGTCCCGTTGTGACTCGTGTCCCAGCCACCCGAGACCCAGCCGGAGGAAGACGTGCTCCCCGTCACCAGCGCGTTGCCGGAGGCGTCCACGGCGATGCCCCTGCCGCTGTCACCGCTGCTGCCGCCCAGGTAGCTGCTCCAGACGTGCCCCCCGGTGGGGCTGAGTTTCACGACGAAGGCGTCCACGACCCCGTCGAGACTCGTGTCCCAGCCCCCCGAGACCCAGCCGGAGGACCTCGTCTTCCCCGTCACCAGGACGTTGCCGGAAGCGTCCACGGCGATGCCCCTGCCGGAGTCACTGTCGCTGCCGCCCAGGTAGGTGCTCCAGATGTGCCCCCCGGTGGGGCTGAGTTTCGCGACGAAGGCGTCCTTCCCACCGTTGTAGCTTGGGTCCCAGCCACCCGAGACCCAGCCGGAGGAATACGTCCCCCCCGTCACCAGTGCGTTGCCGGAAGCGTCCACGGCGATGCCCCTGCCGTGGTCAGTGGCACTGCCGCCGAGGTAGCTGCTCCAGGCCAGGTCGGGGTCGATTATCAGCTTAGAGGCCGCATCGTACTCGCCGGTCAGAACAAACGAGTACGTATCCGCATCAACCAGGACAAACGCCCCCTCGACTTCCACTTCCTCGCCGTCGATCATCTGGTAAATGTAGGGGGCGTCATCAACCAGTTCGCCAAGTTCCGTCTGGACGTGCAAGGCGCCGGCCGCGTCGATGTAAAGGCCGTCGATACCGTCGTAGCTGATCTGAATCTGCGCATAATCCGCACCCGGCGCGACGTGGAACTCATACTTGAGGCTGTTGCGACGGCCCCACGTATGCAGGTCGACGCCGTCGTAGAGACCCTCGTAGGCGACCACCTCATAGCCCGGCACGTTGCTTCGCCAGTTGGCCTGCTCGCCGACGAAGTAGTTGAAGACCGTCTCGGATTCCTCCAAGCCCACCGGGATGACGGGCTCGGCGCCGTCAAAGTGAACCGAGAAGGATGTGCTGCGGACCTCTGGCGGCTCATCATCGAAAGGCTCATCAAGACCGGGCAGATCCACATGGGGATCGTCAGCTTCATCCTCTTCACTCTGGAAAAGATGGAAAACAGGGCCGGTATCCGTGTGCAGGACGGTCGCCCCCGAGCCCTGGAATGCGTACCGGACCGACTGATCTTCCCACTGGCCCTGGTTTTCGACGAACAGCGCCGGGGAGAGTTCGAACAGTTCAACAGCCTGCTGCTCAGAAACGCCGTCAAGCAGTATCCGCCGCTCGAGCTGCTCGAAGAAAGGAGAACCCGCGAGGTCAGTTGACATTGTCCCACTCATGGCTGCCTCCCTATGAGGAATAGCCTACCCGTAGAGCTAGCAACTGTGCCCGGTCGAGAATGGGATGATAATTGCGAACCCCGGATGCCCGCCCAGGGACCCTATGATTCTAATAGCGGAAGGACCCCAAACTCAAGCTTCAATTCAGGAAAGATCACCCTCGCAACGATTGTGAGAAGGTTCTTTCCCAGGCGGGCGGTGAGGGCCGGGTCTGCCCCGGCCCAGCGATCGCAGTTCGGCTGGGCTCACCATCAAAGACAGTCGGCGAACTCGGACTTTTCGCGCTTCAGCAGGTTTTGGCCAAGGCGGCCGCGGCGGCCGATATGTCGCCCGGCGTGTGTCCGGCGCTGAGGCTTATTCGCAGGCGGCTGGAGCCTTTCGGCACGGTCGGCGGGCGAATTGCCGCCACGAACAGGCCCTCTTCCAGTAGAAGGCGGCTGATCTCGACCGCGCGCTCGGCCGGGCCGATAACCACGGGGATAATCTGGCTGGACGACTCGCCCGTGTCCAGGCCCGCCGCAGCCAGGCCCTCTCGCAGTTGGTCCGCCATGTCGAGCAGCCGCCGGCGCCGCTGCGGCTGGTCGCGGATGATGTCGATCGCCGCCAGCGCGGCCGCGCACACAGCCGGCGGCGGAGCCGTCGTGTAGATGAACGCCCCGCCGGTGTTGCGGATGGTGTCGATGAGCGCGGCCGGACCCGCCACGAACCCGCCCAGCGCCCCGATAGCCTTGCTCAGCGTGCCGACGGTCGCGTCGATATCGTCCTCAACGCCGAGCATTTCCCCAACGCCTCGTCCATCCGCGCCCATCACTCCCGTTGCGTGAGCCTCGTCGATCAGGAGCTGCGCGTCGAAGCGGCGCTTTATCTGAACAAGCTCAGCCAGCGGCGCGACGTCGCCGTCCATCGAGAACAGCGAATCGGTCGCGATAAGGCACCGCCTGCAGCCCCCGCGATGCCGCTCCAGCAGCGCCGTCAACCGCCGCGTATCGCGGTGATGATACGTCCGCAGCCGCGCCCCGCACGACTTCGCCGCGTCGAGAATGCTCGCGTGGTTCAGCTTGTCGCACAGCACCAGATCGCCCCGCCCGGCAAGGGCGCCGACGGCCACCCTGTTGGCCATCCAGCCGGTGGAGGTAACAATCGCGGCCTCCGTCTGCTTAAACTCGGCCAGGCGGCGCTCCAACTCCACGTGCACGGCCATGGTGCCGCTTACCAGCCTGGAGGCCCCGGCTCCAAAACCCCACCGCTCGATTGCCTCCACGGCCGCAGCCCGCACCGCCGGATCGCTTGCCAGGGCGAGATAGTCGTTGCTGCACAGGCACAGCAGCTCTCGTCCGCCGATTCTAATCCTCGGCCCGCAGGGCGAGTCCAGCACGGCAGGCCGGCGCAGCAGGTGGGCCTTGTCGAGATCCTCGAGCCTGTCCTGCATTTCCTGCCAGATGTCCATGGTGCAATTGTTCCGTACGCCCCGCCCGCGGTCAACTGTTGTGTGGCGCATCAAGCCCAGGCCCATGGGCCCCTTGCGGGGGATTCAAATCCCTGGGTCTCAGCCATGAGCGATTTTGAGTTCCTATTCCATTTTCCGGCGAAGGTTGTAGAATCTGGTAATCAGGGAGACAAGGATGAACGAGAAGATTATCGGCCAGGCGATTACCTTTGACGATGTGCTGCTGGTGCCATCCCGCTCCGACGTAGCGATCGACGAGATCGACATCTCCACTCGCCTGACCAGGAACATCAATCTGAACATGCCGCTGGTCTCGGCGCCGATGGACACGGTGACGGAGGCGGCCCTTGCCATCGCGCTGGCCCAGGAGGGCGGAATCGGCATCATCCACCGCAACCTCTCCCAGGAGGCCCAGGCCCGCGAGGTTGCAAAGGTAAAGCGCAGTGAGAACGGCATAATCGTGGATCCGGTGACGCTACCGTTGGGCGAATCGACGGCCACCGCCCGCAGGCTCATGGCCGAGCACAACGTCAGCGGCTTTCCGATCATCGGCGACGCCCACAAAGTGGTCGGCATCCTGACCAGGCGCGACATGAAGTTCCTCAGCCAGGACCTCCCCATCGACCAGGCGATGACCAAAGACAATCTGGTGACCGCCCCGCCGGAGACGTCGCTGGACGAGGCGGAGAAGATTCTCAACCGGCACAAGGTTGAGAAGCTCCTGCTGATTGACGACCAGGGGAAGCTGGCCGGCATGATCACCATGCGCGACATAGAGAAGCTGCGGAGCTTTCCCAAAAGCTGCAAGGACCCGCGCGGGCGCTTTCGCGTCGGGGGGGCCATCGGCGTACTCGAGTTCGAACGCGCCGAAATGCTCATCCGTGAGGACGTGGACGTCGTCGTCATAGACACGTCGCACGGGCACAAGGGCATCGTGATCGAGACCATCCGGCAGTTGAAGGCCCAACATGACATTGATGTGATCGCGGGCAACATCGCAACGGGTGAAGCCGCCAAGGACCTCATCGAAGCCGGGGCTGACGCGCTGCGGGTCGGAATCGGGCCCGGCGCCATCTGCACCACGCGCGTTATCACTGGTGTCGGCATTCCGCAGGTGACCGCCATCCACGAATGTGCCAAGGTCGGCGACGCCAGCGACGTGCCCGTCATCGCCGACGGCGGCATCCGGCACAGCGGCGACATAACCAAGGCCCTCGCCGCGGGGGCATCCTCGGTTATGATAGGCAGCTTGTTCGCAGGACTCGACGAATCCCCCGGGCAGACGATTATCTACAAGGGCAGGCGGTTCAAGGCTTACCGCGGGATGGGCTCGATGGACGCGATGCTGGAAGGTTCGGCCGACCGGTACGGCCAGGACACCGACGCCGAGCCGGGCAAGCTCGTGCCCGAAGGTGTCGTCGGACGCGTGCCGTATCGGGGAGCGCTGACGGACTTTGTCTACCAGTTCATGGGCGGCGTTCGCAGCGGGATGGACCACTGCGGTGCCGCCGGCATCAAGCAACTGCGGGACGGCGCCAAGTTCATCCGCATATCGTCCGCATCTCTGGCCGAGAACCACCCCCACGACATAGCAATAACGCAGGAATCCCCCAATTACTCCGCGTGGCACACTGATGAAGAATGATGGAGCACTAATATGAAACACGTACTGATGATCTTGGCTGCAGCGGGTATGTTTGCCGGCTGCTCGCAGCAAATGCCTGGTTCCTCGCGAGTTCTGGGTCAGGTGTCATATGACCAGGCCTTCACCGCCGGCAAGCAGGTGATGAGCAGCATGTTCCCGGTAGCCTCCGCCGACCGTCACACCGGCGTGATCACGTCCCGGCCGAAGGCCGTCGACCTGCGCAGCGAGCGCCTCGTAACGAGGCTCGCGGGAATGCGCGGCTCCCCCGCCCGGCGCATCGCCACACTCAAACTGGGGCAGAGCAGCAGAGGCATCATCGCATTTGCCTCCGTGGAAATTCAGAGGCAGGACTCACGCATCCACAGCCAACTCGGCGCGGACGCGGAGAACTACGACTCGGTGCCCAACAAGACCCCGGCCGAGCTCGAGGCCGCATCCACATTCGAACAGAACGAGCTCTGGCGGACACAGCGCCGCGACCGCACGATGGAACAAAGAATCCTGAGTGCGGTTTACGCGAAGCTGAATCCCCCACGGAAATGACCGGCCACCGGTGGAAGACCCGCCGTGCCGGGCCACCGGCTACCGTCGTAACAAGCGGGCGGTGGGATTCGAACCCGCAACAACCAGCTTGGAAGGCTGGAGCTCTAGCCATTGAGCTACGCCCGCGGGCTTAGCAGGAGGATTGTAACGGTCGGCCAACTCCCTGACAAGTGCTGCGCCGGCGTGAACAGCCGTTGAAAGGCCCAATTGCCCCTCCGGCTGGCGATTTCCGGGAGACATTGACAAGCCCCTATAATAATGTATGCGGAAGAGTGGATGGGAACCCCGCTTGCAGGAACGGACAATGGCAGTACAATCATCCCAAAGACCTGCGACCGTCGCGGGCCAGAGCCAGTCCTGCGAATGCCGGACCAATCGGACCAGGAGAGAATCATGCCCAGGAAATCATTCACTGTTGCGTTGCTGTCGGCGATGCTGATCTCTTTGCCGGCATCGGCAGCCAAGCCCAAGAGGAAGGGCCCGACGGTCGAGGAGATCAAGAAGATTCAGCAGGCCGCACCGGCCGCTCCGCGCGTCAAGCCGGCTAAGCCGCGAAAGGTCCTGATCTACTCCGTCAGCTACGGCTACTTCCACACCTCGATCCCCTACGGCAAGAAGGCGTTCGAGATCCTCGGGACCAAGACCGGGGCGTACGAGCCCGTCGTCAGCGACGACCAGGCCATGTTCGAGCCCGAGACGCTCAAGCAGTTCGACGCGGTCGTTTTCAACAACGCCAACCGCGACGTCTTCCTGCCGCCCGACTTCGCCAAGCTCTCGCCGGCAAAGAAGGCCGAGGCGAAGAAACGCGAGGAACGCCTGAAGAAAAGCTTCGCCGACTTCCTCGCCTCCGGCGGCGGCCTGGTGGCCACGCACGCCGCGGTGGCCGTCTATCGCAACTGGGACGAGTACGGAAAGATCATCGGCGCACGCTTCAAGAACCATCCGTGGAACAGCGGATCCGAGATCACGGTCAAGATCGACGACCCGAAGCACCCGGTCGCGGGGGCCTTCAGCGGCCCGAACTTCACCTACAAGGACGAGGTCTACCAGGTCACCGACCCGTACTCGCGAGACAACGTGCGGGTGCTGTTGAGCATCGACACGACCAAGAGCAACATGAACAAGAAGGGCCTGCGGACCGACAAGGACCACGCCATCACCTGGATCAAGAGCTACGGCAAGGGGCGGGTGTTCTACTGCGCCATCGGGCACGACCACCCGCTGTTCTGGAACCCGACCGTCCTGCAGCACTACCTGGACGGCGTACAGTTCGCCTGCGGAGATCTCAAGGGTGACACCACGGCGAGCAACAAGGCCAAGGCCGGCTTGTCCGGCGACTCGTCTCGGCGACTTGTCTCGGCGACTTGTCCCGGCGACTTGTCTCGGCGAAGTCCCCAGGCCCTATGGGCCCCCAGGCCTGTGGGTCCCAAGGGGGCGGGGGACGAAGCCGGAAGCCGGGTTGCCGTTGTTCCCTGGTGGCTAATGGCTGGTGGCTAGTGGCTGTCTTCCAGCACTTCAGGTCGACTTGGCGGGCGGCGGCTTCGTCGAGGACGAGGACCAGCTTGCCTTCGGAGGGGCAGACGTGAGCGGCGGGCAGGGCTTGGGTGGCCTCGAGGTCCCCGCCCAGAATGGTCGCGACCACGTCGGCCTTGTCGTCACCGGTGACCAACAGGATCAGGTTCCGCGTCGCGTTGATCACCGGCAGCGTCATGCGGTGGCGTCCCTGAGCCCTTTACTCCAGTAATCTCGCGAATGCGATTGGCCATGAATACGGCTTGTTTCTTCTTAGTGTCATTGGCAAAGTGGACTCTACTGCCATCGTAAGTCTTGTCTTCTCCGTGCTTCGAAATCAGAGCTTTAACACACGCATTCAGATCGATTACGGGCACGCTATTCTCTTTGGCTACCTTGGCGGCAATTGCGTTGAACTTCTCTATGACAGGGTTCCCTGATGCTCTAGTAGGAGTCGTCGTCACCCAGATGAGTTGTGCGCCGTGACTCTTGGCAAGTGTGGCAA